>ERZ1031149.5-NODE-5-length-134519-cov-22.978262_pt1 | contig 134519 bp, 118 predicted proteins | sample MGYA00518223_ERZ1031149 | MGnify/ENA primary metagenome ERZ1031149 (study PRJEB33718, sample SAMN03159768) | human skin metagenome | collected 2014-05-20 | study: EMG produced TPA metagenomics assembly of the PRJNA266117 data set (Human skin bacterial metagenome...
GAGATTGCCTCTTGTCTCGTGGGCTCGGAGATGTGTATAAGAGACAGGAGGAGTGCGGTGCACCGGGGCCGGCCGGGGGGACTTTTGAGCTGTGCTATTTCGCAAAACACGCGAAAAGCGACACACCACGGCCCAAAACGCACAGCAACTGCCTAAACCCTGCCCGCCGGGCTTCGTTGATCCTCAGCTCCCGAACCCCATAGGCAAAACCCCACAGGCAAAACCTACAACCACAAAGGAAGGGCCGCCCCACCCGGGGACGATCCCTCACCCCGACAGCAAAAGGCCCGGAAGCCACCAATAGCTTCCGGGTCCTTCGTTTTAGACCGCAACTAGCAGTCGTAGTACATCTCGAACTCCTGCGGGGTCGGACGCAGGCGTACAGGTGCGATCTCATTGTCGAACTTGTAGGAGATGTACGTATCGATCAGGTCGTCGGTGAACACGCCGCCCTCGGTCAGGAACTCGTTGTCCTCCTCCAGAGCCTTCAGAGAAGCCTCCAAGCTGGTCGGAGCCTGCGGGATATCCTTAGCCTCCTCCGGCGGCAGCTCGTAGAGGTCCTTATCCACCGGAGCGTGCGGCTCGATGCGGTTCTTCACGCCGTCCAGGCCCGCCAGCATCATTGCAGCGAAGCCGAAGTACGGGTTACCACTTGGGTCCGGAGCGCGGAACTCAATGCGCTTCGCCTTCGCATTGGAGCCCGTGATCGGGATACGAACCGCAGCAGAGCGGTTACGCTGCGAGTACACCAGGTTAATCGGTGCCTCGAAGCCTGGAACCAGACGGTGGTAGGAGTTCAGCGTCGGGTTGGTGAAGGCCAGCACCGCACCAGCGTGCTTCAGAATGCCGCCGATGTAGTAGCGAGCGATGTCGGACAGGCCGGCGTAACCGGACTCATCGTAGAACAGCGGCTCGCCGTCCTTCCACAGGGACTGGTGGGCGTGCATACCCGAACCGTTGTCGCCAGCCAGCGGCTTCGGCATGAAGGTCGCGGACTTGCCGGCCTGCCATGCGGTGTTCTTGATGATGTACTTGAAGGACTGCAGATCATCCGCAGCGTGGAGCAGGGTGTTGAACTGGTAGTTGATCTCCTGCTGGCCACCGGTGCCAACCTCGTGGTGGGCGCGCTCCAGCTTGAAGTCGGCATTCGCCAGGTTGCGGCACATGTCGTCACGCAGATCCTGGTAGTGGTCGTACGGGGCAACAGGGAAGTAGCCGCCCTTCATACGGGTCTTGTAGCCCAGGTTCGGGGTGCCGTCCGGGTTGACCTCCGCACCGCGGTTCCACCAGCCCTCAACGGAGTCCAGCTCGTAGAACGCACGGTTCGTGTCCGCCTCGAAGCGGGCGGAGTCGAACAGGTAGAACTCGGCCTCTGCGCCGAAGAAGCAGGTATCCGCAATGCCCGTAGAGGTCAGGTACTGCTCGGCCTTGCGGGCAACGTTACGCGGGTCGCGGGAGAACGGCTCGCGGGTAAAAGGATCGTGGACGAAGAACTTCACGTTCAGCGTCTTAGCCTTACGGAACGGATCGATCCGGGCAGTCTGCAGATCCGGCAGCAGGTTCATGTCCGACTCTTCAATGGTCGTGAACCCACGGATGGACGAACCGTCGAAGGCCAGGCCCTCCTCAATCGCATCCTCGTCGAATTCCGAAGCAGGGATGGTGAAGTGCTGCTCGATACCGGGCACATCGGTGAAGCGAACGTCCACAAACTCGACGTCGTTGTCCTTGATGTACTTGACGACTTCTTCTGCACTCTTGAATGACACTGTAATTTCTTCCGTTCCTTGCAGTGGGAATCTCAAACTGTTGCGACAATATATAAAAGCAACACCATCGATCCTACGCATACTGGGCAAAGGTTCAGGCAAAAATATACAAAATTATGCCACCAACATGGGGGACGCTAGGCTCTAAACCATCATGAGTGAATCGCGTAGCTGGCTTGAAGGCCCCCTTGTTCCAGGCGAAAACGAAGACCTCGCCGAACTGAGTCCATACCCCGGTGCCCGCCTCGGGCTCCCCAAGGACGGACCTGGTTCTCTTTCCCCCTTGTTCCCCCGCATCGGTGCCCTGGCCATCGACTGGCTGGCCTGCTACGCCCTGGCGTGGTTTGTCGTCTCCATGACTTCCGCGCTGGGCGATTCAGCTACCGCCACGATCATCTTCTTTATCGTGTGGCGCATCCTCACCGTCTGGCTGTTCGCCCAGTCACCCGGGCACGCCATCCTTGGCATCGGTGTGGCTCGCATTGATCAGCCCGACCAGCGCGTAGGCCTATGGCGCGCAGCAGTCCGCGCGCTGCTGACAGTCTTCCTGTTCCCCCCGATTATTCAAGACACCGATGGCCGTGGCATGCATGACCGCGCCACCGGCACCGCGGTCATCCGCACCCGCTAGGGGTTACTTCTTTCCGCGCTGCGCAGCGCGACGGGCACGGCGATTCATGCCGGACATCTTTGCGCCCTTCGGCATGGGGCCCTTCGGCATGTTGCTATTCGGGCTGCTTAGTCGCGAGATTGACTCAACCTTGGAGTTAAGGGCGTCAACCTCATTCTTCTTGATGTTGCGCGGCATGCGCATCAGGTGGTTCTGCAGCTTCTTTACCGGCACCTGCCCCTCTTCATTGCCGACGATGACGTCGTAGATGGGGGTTTTGCCGAGGATGCGGGCGAGCTTCTTCCGCTCCTGCGCCATCATCGGCTTCAGTCGGTGCGGGGAGCCCTCGCCAACCAGCACGACGCCGGGGGTGCCTACCACACGGTGCACTGCGTCCATATGGGTGTTCGACGCCACGCCGGTCTCCGTAATCCACTTCATGCCTACGCCATCACGCATGTTGGTCAAAGCCCATGCAGCGGCTCCCGCTTCGCCCTCAATCTGGTCGTACACGCCGGTCTGCAGACGACGGGAGAATGTCCACATTGCCGCGATGACGCCGATGAAGATACCTACGATCAGGTTCAGCCACCACCAGCCGAACACCAGGCTAAGTAGCAGCATCAGCACAACGGGAATCAGGAAGGCCAACACCATGAACGGGATAAGCTTCTTATCCCGTCCCTTCTGTAGCTTAAAGGCTTGCCACAGCTGGGAGCGCGTCTGCTTGCGCTGCTCCTTCTTTGCAGCCTTGGCAGCCTTCTTATCTTCCTTGACTCTTACGTCCTTTTTATCCTTCGCCATGGACTTAACAATAAGGCATGAATAAAGGCGGGGCGAAAGTGCCCCGCCGTGGAATAACTGGCTGCCTCGGTCAGGCACTGGTGTGGGCGCCGACCTCAGTGCAAACTGTGGCTCCGGCCTAACGGCGCGAAGCGGTAACCGGGGTATCTTCCGAAGCTCCGTAGCGCTCCAAGAGGGTAGAGGCCTCCTGGGAGGTAGTGGAATCCAGGGTGTCCTCCAGGTGCTTCAGGTTCTCTGGGATAGCCTCGCCGCGCGCCTGCTTGGCCTGAGCGTATAGGCGGCCAGCGCGGTAGGAAGAACGCACCAACGGGCCGGACATGACGGCCTTGATGCCCAACTCGTAAGCGGCATCGGAGTGCTCCATGAACTCCTCCGGCTTCACCCAGCGCTCAATCGGGTGGTGCATGGAGGACGGGCGCAGGTACTGGGTGATCGTCAGAATATCCGTGCCGGCATCGGCCAGATCCTTGATCGCCGCGCGCACCTCCTCCTTCTTCTCGCCCATGCCGAGGATCAGGTTGGACTTCGTCACCAGGCCGTAGTCGTGTGCTGCCTGGATGACTTCCAGGGAGCGGTCGTATTTGAAGGCCGGGCGGATACGCTTAAAGATGCGGGGGACGGTCTCCAGGTTGTGTGCAAACACCTCCGGCTGAGAATCGAAAACGACCTTCAGCAGTTCCGGGCGGTTGGAGAAGTCCGGCGTCAGGTTTTCCACGCCCGTGTTGGGGTTCAGCTCGTGGATCTTCTTGACGACCTCGGCATACAGCCATGCACCCTCATCGTCGAGATCATCGCGGGTCACGCCGGTGATGGTGGCGTAACGCAGTCCCATCTCGCGCACATTCTCCGCCACGCGGCGCGGTTCATCCCGATCCAGCGGGGACGGGCGGCCAGACTTAATCTGGCAGAAGTCACAGCGTCGCGAGCAGGTATCGCCACCGATGAGGAACGTCGCCTCGCGGTCTTCCCAGCACTCGTTGATGTTGGGGCAGCCAGCCTCCTGGCACACGGTGTGTAGGCCAGCGCCCTTCACGCGATTTTTAATGTCCCGATACTCCGGGCCGACCTTGGCAGTCGTGCGGATCCACCGAGGCTTCGACTCGATGGGGGTTTCGGCATTCTTCGCCTCGATGCGGAGCATCCGGCGTCCATCTGCGGTCACACTCATGGCGACTAGCCTACGCCGGGGGTATCTAGGAATCCACCTGCAAGTCGCCGTTCAGCGCGTCGACGAGATGCCGGGCGAGCAGCGGCTGGGCGTCAGAAACACTAACCTTGCGTCCCAACTCTTCGGTAAGGGTCGTGACCCCCGCGTCCGCCAGTCCGCAGGGCACAATGTGGTCGTAGTATTCCATGGTGTTGTCGCAGTTCAGGGATACACCGTGCATGGTCACGCCGCGGGTGACGCGGATGCCGATTGCGGCGATCTTTCGTGCGGGCTTGAGCTCGTTATTGATGACGCCCGCAGGCAGCCACACGCCCGAACGTCCTTCAACGCGGCCCGTGCCGTGGAGGCCTAGGTCTTCGCAGGTTTGGATTAGCGCCTGTTCGAGGCGGCGAACGTAGTCGACTACGTCCACCGGGTCGGCAAGTTGGATGATGGGGTAGGCGACTAGCTGGCCGGGGCCGTGCCAGGTGATGCGTCCTCCGCGATCGACGTCAACGACTGGTAGGCCGTTGGTAGGTCGGTCGGAATCTTGGGTGCGTTTGCCGGCGGTGTATGTCGGCGGGTGCTGGAGGAGAAGGATGGTGTCGGGGATTTTTCCCTCGGCGCGCTGAGCGGCGAGATCCGCCTGGAGGTGCCAGGTGGATTCGTAGTCGACGGTGCCGAGATCGCGGATGTCGATGTCTGCGGCGGGGGCGCTGGTTGGCGTGTCTGCGCCAGGTGTGGTGGCTGGTGTGTCTGCGGTAGGTGTGGTGGCTGGTGTGCCTGCGCCGAACCTGCTGTTTGTATTGGATTTGCGGATGCTGCCTTGCTGGAATCCCATGGTGGCGATAGTACTCCAGCGGTTAAGAGCCTTGGATCTGGTGGTGCAGGTTAGGGCGCAGGTGGTGAGCGCTGTCTGAGGGTGAGCATTGTCAGAGGGTGGGCATTGTCGGAGAGTGATCACTGTCGGAGTGGTTAAGCACCTTGTAGGTCACCATGTGCTCGTCATTTGCGGCCGAGAAACGGACGAATGTCGTTGAATCGGGATTCTGCAAAAATGGAACCCGGATTCAATTATTCTGAAACTCTCTGACCTGCACGTTTGGATAAGTGGGAATAGTTGTCTTTAACAGATTCCCGATCTAACGACATTTGGGGGTCTGGGCACCTACTGTGACCGGGCTGAGGGTCTGTCTGGCAAGGCTGGTGAGGTTGGTGGGGCTGGTGAGGCTGGTGGGAAGTGGCAGGAAAGGCCACGCAATGCAGAACGCCGACCCCGCGGGAAGCGGGGCCGACGCTTTGCCAGAATAGCTGGCGCTTAATGGCGGGCTGCAGCTAACAGCCTAGAGCTCCAGATCCTCGGTGAAGTCCGAGTTCTCCAGGCGATCACGCAGGGTGGACATGAAGCGGCCTGCATCGGCGCCGTCAATCACCTGGTGATCGTAGGTCATTGGCAGGAAGACCATCTGGCGGATGGCGATAGCCTCGCCGTCATCCTCACTCAGCACAACCGGACGCTTCACAATGGCACCCGTGCCGATCATGGCAGCCTGCGGCGGAACCAGGATCGGAGTATCGGTCAGGGCTCCCTCAGAACCGATATTGGTGATGGTGAAGGTGCCGCCGGACAGATCATTCGGCTTCAGCTTCTTGTTGCGCGCACGGTCAGCAATGTCCACGATGGCCTTGGCCAGCTCCGGCAGGGACAGATCCTGCGCATCATGAATAACCGGGCTTAGCAGGCCAGCCTCCGTATCCACGGCAATGCCCAGGTTCACCCGCTCGTGGTAGGTCATTTCCTTGGTTTCTGCATTGTAGGAAGCATTGACGTTCGGGTGGGAGATCAGCGCCTCGACCGCTGCCTTCGCGAAGAACGGCAGGTAGGTCAGGTTCACACCGTGCTTATCTGCAAAGGCCTGCTTGTTGGCCTTGCGCAGTTCTGCGATGTGAGTCATGTCGACCTCGTGAACCTGTGTCAGCTGAGCAGCAGCGTGCAGGGAATCCAGGGTGGTCTTTGCAGTGATCTCGCGGATACGGCTGACCTTCTTGGTCGTGCCACGCAGCTCCTGCTTGGCCGGGTCGACCTTGTAGGAGGAAGCACGCGGACCAGCTGGGGAAGCGGACTTCGCAGAGGAATCAGATGCAGCGGAGCCAGATGCGGAGGTGCCTTCCGCCGCTGCCAGGATGTCCTGCTTGCGGATACGGCCGCCGACGCCGGTTCCCTCGACGCTAGACAGATCGACGCCATGCTTTTCAGCAAGCTTGCGTACCAGCGGAGTGACATAAGGGAGGTTGCCCTCGGCAGGCTTCGACTTCTTTGCATCCGTCTCGGAGGACTTAGCTTCGGCCTTCTTCTCAGCCTGCTTAGCCTCGGCCTTCTTCTCCTCGGCTTGTGGCTCGGCCTTCTTCTCCTCGGCTTGTGGCTCGGCCTTGTCCTTAGCCTTCTTGTTCTCGGCCTTCTTCTCCTCAGCCTCGTTAGCTTCGTCAGCCTTGTCGTCCTGCTTCTTGTCCTCGGACTTGGAGCTGGATGCAGTAGCGTTTTCGTCGCCGATGCGAGCGATGACTGCGCCGACGTCGACAGTGTCGTCTTCGTTGGCCAGGATCTCTACCAGGGTGCCTGCGACCGGGGAGGGGATCTCGGTGTCGACCTTATCGGTGGAGACCTCCAGCAGTGGCTCGTCGACCTCAACCTTGTCGCCGACCTTCTTCAGCCACTGGGTGATGGTGCCCTCGGTGACGGACTCGCCGAGCTCCGGCATGGTGACGTCCTCAGCCTCGCCGGAAGCGGAACCAGAGTTATCGGAAGCCTCGTCAGTCTTCTTCTCCTCGGCTTGTGGCTCGGCCTTGTCCTTAGCCTTCTTGTTCTCGGCCTTCTTCTCCTCAGCCTCGTTAGCTTCGTCAGCCTTGTCGTCCTGCTTCTTGTCCTCGGACTTGGAGCTGGATGCAGTAGCGTTTTCGTCGCCGATGCGAGCGATGACTGCGCCGACGTCGACAGTGTCGTCTTCGTTGGCCAGGATCTCTACCAGGGTGCCTGCGACCGGGGAGGGGATCTCGGTGTCGACCTTATCGGTGGAGACCTCCAGCAGTGGCTCGTCGACCTCAACCTTGTCGCCGACCTTCTTCAGCCACTGGGTGATGGTGCCCTCGGTGACGGACTCGCCGAGCTCCGGCATGGTGACGTCCTCAGCCTCGCCGGAAGCGGAACCAGCATCGGACTCCTCGGCCTCGTTCTCGTCGGAAGAGTCAGCAGACTCGGCCTCGGCTGCCTCGCTGGAGTCGTCGTCGCTGGAGCTGTCGGCGTCAGAACCAGAAGGCTCCTCGCCCTCCTCGCCGATTTCGGCGATGACGGCACCGACATCCACGGTGTCGTCTTCCTCGGCAATAATCTTCAGCAGCACACCACTCGCGGGGGAAGGGATCTCCGTATCAACCTTGTCGGTCGATACCTCAAGCAACGGCTCGTCAACGGAGACCTTGTCTCCGACCTTCTTCAGCCACTGAGTAACGGTGCCCTCGGTTACGGACTCGCCCAGTTCGGGCATTTCGACGGAGTACGCCATGGTGTTTGAAGCTCCTCAAGCTAAACGAAAATCAGCTGTGGTTATTTGGTTGAAATACTACATAAGTCTACGCGCCTTGACCCACCACCGTTGTCTGCCCCCTCACCCCTTCTTTGTTGACGCCACCTCACGCCCCGCGCACCTTTGGGGAACCGCTGGGTCCGTGAACTAGAATCGCTAAGCGTGTTTAATCTTTTCGGCCGGAACAAAAACAGCTCCACCAGACCACCGCGTGCACCGGGGGAGACTATCCGACCCAAGGACCTCAGTTACCTCCAGCAATGGGCGGGGGCACGCCGCGGCGTGGAAGGCTTCGTGGAACCCGAGACAATCGTCAACGAGATGTCCGTGGTGCTGGTCGATAGCGAAGGGGAGTGGACGCGTCGCCGCATCGGCGGGCCGAAGGGAATCGATAAGGTGGCCCAGGCTGTGGGGATTCCGCTGTATTTCGCGGAGGAGACCGGCTATCCGCAGCGGATGCGCGATCGCATTGAGCGCGATCGGCTCATCCAGAAGCGTCTGGAACAGCGCGAACGGCGCGCCCAATTCGAGCAGCGACGCAGCGAACTAGAGGACGATTAGCCCCTGCCTAGCCCTTGAACGCTAGCCCTTAAGCGCAATGTCTTCCAGTGCCGCGATGATCGTGCGTACTGGAGAGCCGGTGGCGCGCTTCGGTGTGTACCCGTAGGGGGCGCCATCGTTGTATGCCGGACCAGCAACGTCAATGTGCACCCACTGCACGCCTTCGGGGACGAACTTCTTTAGGTAGTGGCCGGCCACGGACATGCCACCCCAGCGGTTACCAGAGATGTTCTTGATATCTGCAACGTCAGATTTCAGCGCTTCGCCCAGCTCCGCGGGCAGGGGCATGGGCCAACCGGCATCGCCGACCCGCTGGGAGACCATCGCCACCCGGTCGCGGAAATCCATGGACCCCATAATGCCCGGGGTGCGTTCGCCCAGGGCCACAATCTGCGCGCCGGTCAAGGTGGCGGTTTCAATCAGATAGTCCGGCTTGTCCTCGCAGGCTCGCACGATTGCGTCGGCCAGTACTAGGCGGCCTTCCGCGTCGGTGTTCCACACCTCGGTGGTGGTGCCACCGTAGTGGCGAAGCACGTCGCCTGGCCGGGTGGCATTTCCACCGGGCATGTTCTCTGCCAGCGGGATGGTCGCGGTGACGTGAACGGGAATATTCAATTCGGCGGCGGCAATCACTGCTGCAACTACTGCTGCGGACCCGCCCATGTCCGAGATCATGTTCCACATCTTTGCCGGTGGCTTGAGGGAAATGCCGCCGGTATCGAAGGTGATGCCCTTGCCGACCAGCGCCACACGTGGGGAATCATCGGCGATCTTGTCAGGATTGTAGTCCAGACGCACCAGGCGCGGCCCACGGGCAGAACCCTTACCTACTCCTAGAATGCCGCCGAACCCCTGCTCTTCCAGCGCCGTCTCGTCTAGCACCTCGACGGTGATGTCCGCGTGCTGAACAGCTTCGGAGATGATGGCAGCATAGCTTTCGGGGTACAGCACGTTGGAGGGGGTATTCACGAGGTCGCGTGCCAGTGCCACCGCGCGCACCGTTGCCAGTGCGTGTTCGAGGATCTCTGCCGGATCCTCAGCGGTTAGCACCTCGATCGATTCAATTGCCGGGGTTGATGTCGCCGACTTCAGCCCGCGGTATTCGTAGGCGCCCAGTGCATGGCCGACCAAAGCGGCTTCTGCGCCGAGCAGCCCTAGTGCACTTACGACGCGCGCACCACGTGCCTGTCCCTGTGCGCCGTCGGCACCTTCAGCAGGGTTGGCGCTGGGGTTCTTAATGTTTCGCGACGCCACGCCTGCGGCCACGCGGACGTCTTCCGCGGATACTTCATCTGCTGGTCCCATACCGATTGCCAGGATTTTCTCCGGGCCACGCACTCCATCGCCGGCTTCGACGACGCCCCCGGCGGTCTGCGGATCTTGCGTGGACTCCTGTAGCTGTGCGGAGAGGGTGCCAGTGGAAACGACATCGGTTCGCGACGCAGCTGACAGGTTCGGTACCACCGTGACTTCACCAGCCGTGCCCTTTGCGCCTACGGAGATCAGCAGCTTCCACATTTCCAGCTGCTGTTCGGCCGTGAGGGCGTCAATAGGAGCACCGGTGAGCTCCAGACCGGCCTCACCTTCGAAGACCGGGATGACCAGCGTATCGATGACCGAGGGGGTTTCGGTCGCGCCATCGTCCAACGTGGAATTGGTTTGTACCAGCGACATCTGCGGGATGTGGCCACGGGAGGGAAGGCCAGTGATGTTGGTGGTCATAACTGTTTCGACTGCTCCTTCGAAGTCTTGGACGGCGTCTAGGACGTCGCTCTGTGCGCCGTCTTGTGCGCCGGCTTGTGCGTCTGCACAAGATCTCTATTCACTGTCTTTATTCACTGTTTTCACAATACCCAGAAACAGTTGCGCGACGGCTGAGGGTGTAAAAACCCTGGGGTTAATGAAAAGAATTGTTAGCTTCCTCACACTTTTCAACTGGGGCGGAGTACGCTGGTGTGCATGACTAGCACTCCGAAGACAGACTCACAGGCACAGCAGAACGCTTCTCCGGTGGAGTTCACCGTTACCCGCAACGAGAACCCGACAACGGAGGAGAGAATCGCCGAAATTCTCACCGCACCGGGGTTCGGCAACCACTTCACCGACCACATGGTTGCTATCGACTGGACGGTCGACGAAGGCTGGCACAACGCCCGTGTGGAGCCTTACCAGCAGATTCAGATGGATCCCGCATCCAGCGTGTTCCACTATGGGCAGGCCATCTTTGAAGGCCTGAAGGCTTATCGCGGTGAGGATGGCAAGATTGTCACCTTCCGCCCGGAGCAAAACGCTCGTCGTTTCCAGAACTCCGCTACCCGCATGGCCATGCCGGAGCTGCCGGAAGAGCTGTTCCTGGAGTCCCTGCGACAGATCGTGGAGATCGACCAGCGCTGGGTTCCGCAGGGAGGCGGCGAGGAATCCCTATACTTGCGCCCCTTCATGATCTCTCGCGAAATCGGCCTGGGCGTGCACCCGGCCAGTAGCTACACCTATTTCGTGATTGCCTCCCCGGCTGGCGCCTACTTTTCCGGTGGTATCAACCCCGTCAGTGTGTGGCTGTCCACTGATTACACCCGTGCCGCCCCCGGTGGCACCGGTGCGGCGAAGTTCGCTGGAAACTATGCAGCATCCCTGGCGGCACAGGCTTCCGCGCAGAAGGAAGGCTGTGACCAGGTCGTGTGGTTGGACGCAACCGAGCACAAGTACATCGAGGAGATGGGTGGCATGAACCTGGCGTTTGTCTTCGGTAGCGAAGACGGCGAGCAGGGGAGCAGTGGGGTCACGCTAGTTACTCCGGAACTGTCCGGTTCGCTACTCCCGGGCGTTACCCGCCTGTCCCTGCTGGAGTTGGCACGCGACCTGGGATACAACGTCGAGGAACGTCGTATCTCCACCGACGAGTGGAAGGAAGCTGCGAAGTCCGGAGCCATGACCGAAGCATTTGCGTGTGGCACCGCTGCAGTCGTTACGCCGGTCGGCACCGTCAAGGATGAGTCTGGCGAGTTTCAGGTGAATGGTGGCCAGACTGGCCCTGTGACCATGCGCCTGCGCGAGCAGCTGACGGGCATCCAAAACGGCCGCGTCGCCGATAAGCACGGCTGGCTTTACACGTTGGTGGAGCAGGCAGCCACCGCGTAGCGCACCATAGGGAGCGCCAATACGGCGCCGAGTCCCTGGCCGGCGCCGATCTTCAAGTCCAGTAGCGGTTCCAGCCCCAGCGCATTCAGTGCGGAAAGAGTAGCGGGCTCCGTTCCCGGTGAGGCTACCATCCACCACGCAGCCGCACCCGGCGCCAACATCTGCGCGCACAAAGCGGCAGCAGTCGCGCCCACGCCGTCGAAAATCACCGGCGTGCGGCGGACCGCGGATTGCGCCAAAATGCCCGCCATCACCACCAGATCCGCCGAACCGATTCGCTGCAAAACTCGTGCAGCTACAGCCTTGTCATCGCGCACGCGGAACATTGCGTCGCGGATAGCCGCGACCTTCGTCTTCCACGATTCATCACTGATACCGGAACCACGGCCGATGATTTTCACCGGCTCCACGCTGCACACGCTGCCGATCACGGCGGCGGCGACGGTGGTGAGCCCGCGCCCAAAATCGCCCAACAAAAGGATCGATGTGCCCTGGTCAGCCTCCTCGTCAGCGATCCGCACGCCACGCGCCAGATGAACGTCATACTCTTCTGGGCTCAAAGCGTCCACGGTATCGATGGAACCGGAGGGCTTATCCGGTGCGGCGTCGATAAGAGAAAGAGCGACCTGCGCCGACCTGCAGGCATCCACGAGTGGAGCTTGCCCGTCGAGAATGCCGTCGCGCACCTGGGAGTTGAAATCAGCGGGCAGAGTTGAGATCTCCGGGTGTGCTTCCGCCACTCCGTGATCGCCCGTGACCAGCACCATCCGCGCAGCATCCAGCGCGGCGGCGGGAGCGGTGTTTTGGCACGCCGCCACCCAAGCCGCAATATCTTCGAGCTTCCCTAGCGACCCAGCCGGAATTCCTGCGCCAGTCGGCGCTGTGCTGCGGAGCTGCGCAGCACGACTACGAGCTGCCTCGTCCGGAGGGACGATCGGTGGGAAAGTCGGAGCGGAGGTCGAAGGTGCCATGGGGACAAGTGTAGATGTTGACTAGACGCTGTCGCCGACCTGCTTCTGCGGGGCGGGGGTGCGCAGGCGGCGGATCATAGTCGCGCGGGTAAAGGCGTACATGCCCAGCGAGAACTTGCCGTGTGGGTTATCCGGGAAGCGCTCGTTGACTTCACGGTTAACGCGGCGACCGAGCCACAACCCTTCGGCGAGCATGATGAGGAACACGACCATCATCACCAGGGTAGCCAAGTTGGCCACGTTCGGATTGGACATGCCAAAGATCATGATGGCGATAACGAACACAGCCATCGGCAGGAAGAAGTTCAACAAGTAACGGTGGGAATCGACCCAATCGCGGACAAAGCGCTTTTCCGGACCCTTGTCGCGATCCATCATGTAGTCCTCGTCGCCAGCCATCATGCGCTCGTTGGCGCGGCGGCGTTCGCGGTTCGCCTCGTCCCGCTGGCGCTGCTTCATGGCCTTGTACTCTTCCTTGGACATGGAGGCCTTGAGTTCTTTGCGCTGCTTACGGGCCTCGCCCGGCGTTTTGGGGGCGGAGTAGGCACTACGGCGTACGCCGTGCTTGCGCTCCTGGTCGTTGCGCTTCGGGGTCGCTTTGCCCTTCTTCGGCGTATATGCCTTGGAGGTCTTTTCCTGAGACTCTGCCGCGCCTTTTGTCTCTGCCGCTGCCTTAGTCTCTGCTTCTGTCTCTGCGACGCCCTCGTCTGCGTCGCTAACTACGTCAGCCGTTGTGGTGGCCTTTTCCTGCTTTGTCCATGGCATTTTCACATGTAACAGGCTAGATCAGGAGCACAGAGGAACAAAACCCAAAACCCAGTGGCGGAGTTACTGCAATTAAGACTGCAATAAAGAAGGGAACAAACATGGGAATAAAGCGGACGGGCAGTGGCGTTGTGAAACAATGAAGCGTAGCTTGTGAACAAAGGCTTGTGAGTAAAGCCATATTTGTTGAATGAGGAGGACCAACATGACTGCTCCGGAGAAGGTCACCGGTGTGGAGCTGACCGAGGCCGCTCAGCAGAAGGCCAGCGCACTGCTGGCACAGGAGGGCCGCGACGATCTTTCCCTGCGTATCGCAGTGCAGCCAGGTGGCTGCGCCGGCCTGCGTTACCAGCTGTTTTTCGATGATCGTTCCCTGGATGGCGATCTAGTTGACGAGTACGACGGCGTGAATCTGGTCGTAGACCGCATGTCTTCCCCGTACCTGGTGGGCGCGAAGATCGATTTTGCGGACACCATCGAGTCTCAGGGCTTCACCATCGATAACCCGAATGCCACCGGTTCCTGTGCCTGTGGTGATTCCTTCAGCTAAGCAGCTAGTTAAACAGCTAGCCTAGTTCGCTTAGGCCCTTAAACTATTGACGCCCCCGAGGGATGAACTCCTTCGGGGGCGTTTTGGGGTCTTCTACAGGTTGACCGGGTACTGGCGCTGATCGATCTTCGGGTGGATACGATCCTCGACAAAGATACCGTGCCAGACCATGAACGCGATGACGGTCCACAGGCGACGCGAGTGATCCGGGCCGGAGCCGGTATTCATGGCCACTCGATGCTCGTCCAGCATCTTTAAGACTTCGGCCTTGTTGAAAAGGTGGTCGGTCTGGGAAGCTTCGATGTTCTCCTTGGCCCAGCCGTAGAGTTCATCGCCCGCGAGCCAGTGGCGCATAGGCACGGGGAAGCCCAGCTTCTTGCGGTGTAGAACATGCGGGGGAACGATACGTTCCAGAGCCTTACGAAGGGCGTACTTGGTAGTGCCGTGGGAGATCTTCAGTTCGTGGGGGAGAGTCTCTGCCACGTCGAAAACGACCTTGTCCAGGAAGGGCACGCGTAGCTCCAGGGAGTTAGCCATGTTGATCTTGTCGGCCTTAACCAGGATGTCTCCGCGCATCCAGGTAAACAGATCCAGGTGCTGCATGCGGGCAACCGGATCCATGTCCTGCGACTTCGCGTAAATCGGCGCGGTGACCTCGCGGTGATCCCACTCTGGGCGGATCTCGCGGAGCACGCGCTCCAATTGCTGGTAGTTAAAGGAACGCGCATTGCCGTAGTAACGATCCTCCATCGGCATTGTGCCGCGCTGCAGCAGGGACTTGCCGCGCATGCCCTCGGGGAGCGCGTTACCCACGCTAGCCAGTACTCGCTTCAGCGGGGAGGGGATCTTGTCGAAAGGTGCCAGGCTGAGCGGCTCCTTGTAGATCGTGTAGCCGCCGAAGAGCTCGTCGGCGCCCTCGCCGGAGAGCACGACCTTCACGTGCTTGCGGGCTTCGGCTGCAACGAAGTACAGGGGAACCAGAGAAGGATCGGCCACCGGATCGTCCAGGTACCAGATGATCTTCGGAATAGCCTCGGCATATTCCTCGGGGCTCACGACCTTCACGATGTGCTCGGCTCCGATAGCGGCGGCAGATTCGGCGGCTACATCTACCTCGGAGTACCCCTCACGCTCGAAACCGGTGGTGAAGGTCAGCAGATCCGGGTTGTGACGCTTTGCCAGTGCGGCGATGGCGGTGGAGTCGATGCCTCCCGAAAGGAAGGAGCCGACCGTCACGTCTGCGCGCATGTGCTTGGCCACGGAATCCTCCAAGGCCTCCGCGATACGCTGGAAAACGGCTTCTTCATCGCCTGCTGCAACCTTCTTAACGGGGAAGCGAGGCTCGAACCAACGAGTTTCCTCGATCTGGCCACCGGGTGCCACGAAGCCATAGCTGCCGGATTCCAAACGGCGAATGTGCTTGTGCAGGCTCTCCGGCTCCGGCACGTACTGCAGATCCGTGTAGTGAGCGATTGCGCGGATATCCAGGTCGAGGTTCAACCCCAGCTGCTCGGCCATCGACAGGATGCACTTCTTCTCCGAGGCGAAAACGGTGCCCGCCTCTGTAGTGGCGATGTACATCGGCTTGATGCCGAATTGGTCGCGAGCCAGGAAGAGCTTCTTTTCCTTGGAATCCCACACAGCAAAGCCAAACATGCCGCGGAGATGATTCACCACGTCAGCACCCCAGTGGTGGAAGCCAACAACAATCGGCTCTCCGTCACCCTCAGTATTAAAGGAATAGCCCGCTTGCTCGAGTTCCTCTCGAAGCTCCACATAGTTGTAGATCTCGCCGTTAAACGTCAGTGCATAACGGTTTGGTTCGTCCTCTGGGCCCCACTGGAGTGGCTGGTGAGAGTGCTCCAGATCGATGATGGAGAGCCGGTTAAAGCCGAAGACAACATCTTGGTCATGCCAGGTGCCACTATCGTCCGGGCCACGGTGGTGCATGCAGGGCAGTGCACCCTCTACTGCATCGACAAAGTTTTCCGCGTCGTTATTCGCCGCAATGATTCCAAGCAATCCACACATGCGTTCAGACTTTACGCGGGCGGGGTAGAGGTGGGCTAGTTGCCACGGCGGGGAAAGCTCGTTTGCTGGGGATCCCTACGTTCAAAAGTGATTTGTATTACAGAATTGGGATTCTGTGAGACTTTACAGCAACCAATGCGCTACCGAATAGCCACGCGTAACCTTGTGGCATGGCAAAAAACTTCGCAGCACAATTAGTAAAGACTCTTGAAAATCAAGGCGTTAAGCGAATCTTCGGATTGGTAGGCGATAGCCTCAACCCCATTGTGGATGAGGTTCGTCAATCCTCTATTGAATGGATCCACGTTCGGAACGAGGAATCTGCGGCCTTCGCCGCTGGTGCTGAATCCCTCGTTACCGGTGAATTGGCAGTATGTGCTGCTTCCTGTGGCCCTGGCAATACTCACCTGATCCAGGGGCTATACGATTCCCATCGAAATGGTGCAAAGGTTCTGGCCATTGCTTCTCACATCCCGAGCGTGCAGATCGGCACCCAGTTCTTCCAGGAGACTCACCCGGAGCAGATTTTCCAGGAGTGCTCTGGATACTGCGAGATGATTAACTCTGCCGCGCAGGGTCCCAAGGTATTGCACAATGCGATCCAGTCCACCCTTGCTGGCAACGGTGTAAGCGTGCTGGTTATCCCCGGCGATGTATCCTCCCAGGCGATCGAGGAAGAAGGCTTTATCGGTTCCGTGTATGCCAAGGGTCGCCCCGTGCTGTACCCGGATGCCGAGGAAGCAGCCCGCCTGGCCAAGGCTATAAACGATGCTAAGACTGTCACCTTGTTCTGCGGTGAGGGCGTCAAGAACTCCCGAGAGCAGGTGCTCAAGCTTGCGGAGAAGATTAAGTCTCCCATTGGCCACGCTTTCGGCGGCAAGATGCACATTCAGTACGACAACCCGTTCGACGTCGGTATGTCCGGTCTGTTGGGCTATGGTGCAGCCCGAGAAGCGATGTACGACGCGGATTTGCTGATCCTGCTGGGCACAGACTTCCCATACAACGACTTCCTGCCAAGCGGAAACGTGGCGCAGGTGGATATCGACGGCTCGCACATTGGCCGCCGCACAACCATTAATTACCCGGTCGTCGGTGACGTTGGAGCTGTGATTGATACGATCCTGCCTCACATCGAGGAAAAGACTGACCGTAGCTTCCTGGATAAGCAGTTGCGTAACCACGCTCGTGCACTGAACCATGTGGTGGATGCCTACACGAAGAAGGCTGGTAAGTCTAAGCCGATCCACCCGGAGTATGTGGCGGATACCATTGACCGTCTTGCAGCTGAAGACGCCATCTTCACTATCGATACCGGTATGTGCAATGTATGGGGTGCTCGCTACATCACGCCGAATGGTAAGCGTACGGAGATCGGCTCCTTCCGCCACGGCACGATGGCCAATGCGCTGCCGCAGGCACTCGGCGCACAGGCTGCGGACCGGAACCGCCAGGTGATTTCCTTCTCCGGCGACGGTGGTTTGGGCATGCTGATGGGTGAACTACTAACCGCAAAGCTCCACGATCTGCCCGTCAACATCGTAGTGTTTAACAACTCCTCGCTGGGCATGGTGAAGCTCGAGATGATGGTTGCTGGTCTGCCGGAGCATGAAACTGACCACGAGCACGTGAACTTCTCCAAGATCGCTGAGGCCATTGGCATTAAAACGATCCGAATCGAGGATCCGCAGGATGTCGAGAAGGGCATCAAGGAAGCCTTGGCTTATGACGGTCCGGTGCTGGTGGATGTCGTTACTGACCCGAACGCTCTGAGCCTGCCGCCGAACATCACCTGGGAGATGATGATGGGCTTCTCACGCTCCGCTACGCGCACTGTGTTTGACGGTGGCGTGGGACGCATGGTCGACCTGGCGCGCGCCAACCTCCGGAACATCGGAGCGGCGGGCACAATTGAGATCAACAAGCTCTAAGCAAGAATGGTGAGGCGCTCTGAGGAGTGCCTCTTCAGACCTACCTATGGCGGGAGTCACACATGTGTGGACTCCCGCCTAACCCGTGTGGGGGCAATGGGAGCGGTAGCCAACCCCGAAAAGGGAATTTCCGCTTCCGTGATGGTGGCAATGTCCTGTCAATGGTCTAAGGTTCTTTAAGTGAAGTTGTTGTAAGACTATCTAACGCGCGCGAACTGCAGGTGTGCGTGAGAGCCCAGTTCTTGCAACGCAAGTGACGTGTGAATGAGGAAGGCAAACTCGCGTGGAACAGCGAAATAAGCACGGTTTGACTCGCCGTATTGGCCTCGCCGGCGTACTGGGTCTTGCTGGCCTGGTGCTGACTGGTTGTACTGTCGCCCCACCGGAAAACAAGTTCTTCGATGCTCTGCGAATGGGCTGGCCGAAGGGCATTACCCCGGAGTCCAAGGAAATGGGCAACATGTGGGTATGGGTCTGGGTTGTCGCCTGGATCATCGGCATCATCATGTGGGTTCTGTTGTTCGTCAACATGGGTCGCTCGAGCGCGAAGAAGGCTGCCAAGCGCGGTGAGGACGAGTTCCCGCGCCAGACTGGTTACAACGTTCCGCTGGAGCTCGTTCTAACCACCCTGCCAGTTCTGATCATCTGTACCCTGTTCTTCTTCAACGTTCAGACTCAGGATCGTGCGACCGCACTGGACAAGGATCCGAAGGTTACCGTCGACGTCACTGGCTACCAGTGGAACTGGAAGTTCGGCTACAGTCACGTTGCTGCAGAGCTGAACGGTGGCCAGGAGTACAAGGGCACCGACAAGGAAGCACAGGCTCGCGCCGAGGATTCCAAGAAGCCCGCTAAGAAGCTGGACAAGCACGGCGAGCAGGTTCCGGGGCCGATCCACGGCCGCGCGAAGGATGAATACAGCTACCTGAACTTCGACAAGATCGAGACCGTGGGCACCACCCAGGAGATTCCGGTTCTGGTCGTTCCTTCCGGCACTCCGATTGAGTTCAACCTGGCCTCCGCCGACGTTGTCCACTCCTTCTGGATCCCGGAGTTCCTGTTCAAGCGCGACGTCTTCCCGCACCCGGAAGCAAACCGCTCTGAGCGTATCTTCCAGGTTGAGTCCATCGATCAGGAAGGCGCGTTCGTCGGACGCTGTGCCGAGATGTGTGGTACTTACCACGCAATGATGAACTTCGAACTCCGCGTCGTTTCCCCGGAGAAGTTCGAGCAGTACATGAAGTTCCGCCAGGACAACCCTGAGGCACCGAACTCGGAGGCTCTGAAGTCCATCGGCGAGCAGCCGTACGCAACCTCCACCCACCCGTTCAATTCCGACCGCACTGGTACCAGGAACCCGGAAGAGAACCACAAGGATCGCAACGCCGCTTAAGCGGCAGCGCAAGGTTAAGAAGAAAGAGAGACAAAGCAAATGACTTCTGGTGCAAAGCTTTTCTACGGCATAGGTACTTTCTTCACCGTGGTCACGGTGTTCTACTTCATCGTTACGCACTCCGTTAGCGATGCAGGCAACGTCATGGGTGTTGAATGGGCCGGTGGCACCGGCCTCGTGATGGCAACCCTGCTGGCTTTCATGCTCGCTGGCTACCTCCACCTGACGTCGTCTAAGACCGACATTGGCCCGGATGATTGGGAAGAGGCAGAGATCGAGGACGGCGCTGGCGTGCTGGGCTTCTTCTCCGCAAGCTCCATCTGGCCGTTCTGGATGACCGTTTCCATCGTCGTGATGGGTGCAGGCCTGGCCTGGTGGCACCTGTGGCTGGTTCTCTTCGGCGCAGCAATGCTGATCTGGGCAACCACGATGCTGAACCTGCAGTATGGCCTGCCGCCGGAGAAGCACTAAACTTCACACTTCACTAGAAACTCCCCCTTCCGCCAACCCACGAGGTTGCAGCGGAAGGGGGAGTTCTTTTTGTGCTAGAACTTCCGTCCCACGATCTTTTCCATCTGCTTCCACGCAGCCCCGGATTCCAGTGCTTCCCGGGCGTGCTCTACTTGCTCAGATAGGGACGCCTGGAATCCCTTCTCTTCCCATCCGCGCACAGCTGTCAAGGCACCAGCGGCGTTAATCAAAACAGCATCCTTTATTGCGCCGGTGATTTCGCCCTTCATCAGACGCACAGCCACATCCGCGTTATAGCTAGCATCACCACCGGCGAGGCTGCCATCTTCATGAAAGTCGAGTCCGACACTGCGAGGGTTAATGACTTCTTCACCGGTGCGGCCTGCGGCGTCAACAGTAACGACCTCGGTAGGAGTGCACACCGAGATTTCGTCCATACCGTCCATGCCGCGAACGACGAGTACGCGGCTGCCCTGACGGGCAAAAGCGCCACCCATGATCGGCATGAACTCCTTGAAAGCGCAGCCAATGAGACCGTACTTGGGGTAGGCGGGGTTGGTCATTGGACCAAGGAGGTTAAAGATGGTTGGCGCGCCCAGCTGGCTGCGTACCGGGGCGGCGAAGCGCATCGCAGGGTGGTAGGTTTTGGCGAACATGAAGGCAAAACCTGTCTCGTGTGCATCGTGGCGAATAGCCTCTGGGGAGCGTTCAATATCGAGGCCCAGAGCCTCCAGCATGTCCGCACCGCCACACTTCGAACTTGCGGCGCGGTTACCGTGCTTCACTACCGGAACGCCGGTGGCGGCAACAACAAAGGAAGCCATTGTGGAAATGTTCACAGTGTGATGACCGTCGCCGCCAGTGCCGACGATATCCACGCAATTCGGCACGTCCGAAAAGTCAACTGGAGTAGCGAAGCTGGTCATTGTCTCGGCAGCGGCGGCAAGCTCGGCAGCGGTAATACCGCGCACTCGAATTCCGAAGGCAAATCCCGAAATCTGTGCGTCGGTTGCGTGACCCTCCATGATCTGTTGCATTGCCCAGCGCACCTGCGATTCGCTCAGCTCCTGGCCATTGCCCAGTCGCCCCAGTACGCCGGGCCAGGTGAAGTAGCTTGGCGGTAGTTGTTCGGGGGAGAGACCGCTGATGTCTGCGGGACGTGGGGTAGTGGGGGCCATGGTTCTTTCGACGCGCCTTCCTGTCCTAGAAAGAAGTAATAAGCAAAAACGCTCTGTACTAACCAGTCTATTAGTTGGGCAGTAGCACGGGGAGTTTTTGGGTTGACGCCCTTACAGGGGAGATATTCGAAGGTTTCGCCCAGGTGAAAGGGGTAGGTGCGGAGTAGCCCCATCGTGGGGTATGCGGCGTGTCCGCTCTTGACGAAAGTAGGTTTTGACCTGTCGTTATGTAGCTCGTCGGATGGGGGAGGATAAAAGTTCCCGCTAACCCCTAACGGGGTGGGCTTTCAGTGTTATCCAAGGTTTTACCTGCGATTTTACAGATAGCTTCCAGAAAAGTGCTGGAGTGAATCGACTATCGGGCTTTAAACGGCCATACTGTTATGCGTGACGAGCGCAGTTGAAAACCCAGGTATGGCAGCACCACATCGTGTTGCGACACTGAACCGACCCAATATGGTCAGTGTCGGCACGATTGTGTTCCTGTCTCAGGAATTGATGTTTTTCGCTGGCCTTTTCGCGATGTACTTCGTGTCCAAGGCCAACTCTGGCGGCAATTGGCCGTCTGAGCCCACTGAGCTGAACGTGCCATTCGCGGCAGCGATCACGATTATTCTGATCAGTTCTTCGTTCACTGCTCAGTGGGGCGTCTTCGCGGCGGAGAGGGGTGACGTCTTCGCGCTTCGCAAGTGGTACGCATTGTCCGCGCTGTTGGGAACTATCTTCCTTATTGGCCAGGGATACGAGTACGTTCACTTGGTGCAGCATGGAACGACGATCCCAGGCTCCGTCTACGGATCGGTCTTCTTCATCACGACAGGCTTCCACGGCGCGCACGTGCTCGCCGGTGTGATTGCCTTCATCGTGGTGCTGCTGAGGACCGCCAAGTCGAAGTTCACCCCGGCACAGGCCACCGCCGCCGTCGTTGTGTCCTACTACTGGCACTTCGTCGACGTCGTCTGGATCGGCCTGTGGATCACCATTTACTTCATTCAGTAGGCCGGCCAGGTCGGTTCCTCTTAGCACGAAGACATTCGCTTAAGAGAGTCGGCCTACAGCCCATCGCAATTCCATTGACTAACTAATAAGGGAACAAGATGGATATCAACTCCACCAACGCGACCACGGAGCAGAGCTCCGTTGGTTCGAAGGGCAGTGCCGCCAAGGCACGCCGCCGCCGGAAGGTCCGTAAGGCCTTTGCTGGCGCGTTGGCATTGTTGTTCGCGCTGACGGGCGCGGGCTTCCTAGCCAACGCATTGACCCCTGACGCACAGAATGCCGTTGCTGAGCAGAGCTCGGAGGAACTGGCCAAGCAGGGTAAGGAACTCTACGAGGTTGCTTGTATCACCTGTCACGGTGGAAACCTGCAGGGTGTTAAGGACCGTGGTCCTTCTCTGATCGGTGTCGGTGAGGGCGCTGTGTACTTCCAGGTACACTCTGGCCGCATGCCGATGCTGCGTAACGAGGCTCAAGCAAGCCGCAAGAACCCGCGCTACTCCGAGCAGCAGGCTCTGGCGCTGGCCGCATACGTAAATGCAAACGGTGGCGGCCCGGGCATCGTCCGCGACTCTAACGGTGAGATTGCAATGGAGTCCCTGCGTGGCTCCAATAACAAGAACGGCGAGATCGACCCGGCTGATGTTGCCCGTGGTTCTGACCTGTTCCGCCTGAACTGTGCATCTTGCCACAACTTCACCGGTAAGGGCGGCGCACTGTCCAGTGGTAAGTACGCTCCGGCTCTGGCCCCGGCCAACGAGCAGGAGATTTACCAGGCAATGCTGACCGGCCCGCAGAACATGCCGAAGTTCTCTGACCGCCAGCTGACTGCTGACGAGAAGAAGGACATCATCGCCTACCTGAAGTCGGCCAAGGAAACTCCGAACCCCGGTGGCTTCGGTCTGGGCGGCATCGGCCCGGTGACTGAAGGCATGCTGATGTGGTTCGTTGGCATCGTGGTTCTCGTTGCCTTCGCTATGTGGATTGGATCGCGGTCATGAGTGAGCACAACAAAAAGTACAGCAACGAAGAGCTGTCGAAGATGAACGATGACGAGCTGGCCCGCCTGGGTACAGAGCTCGACGGCGTAACGGTTGCCTACCGCAAGGAACGCTTTCCGATCGCCAACGATCCCGCTGAAAAGCGTGCAAGCCGTAAGGTCACGATCATGCTGGCCCTGTCGGTTCTGTTCGGTATCGCTTTCATCGGTGTCTACCTGTTCTGGCCGTGGGAGTATAAGCACCTCGCTGAGGATGGCGTGTGGCTCTACTCGATCTACACCCCGCTACTGGGCCTCACTGCGGGTCTGAGCATCACGCTGCTGGGTGCGGCTATCATTACCTACACCAAGAGCTTCGTTCCGGAAGAGATTTCGGTGCAGACTCGCCACGATGGTCCGTCTGAGGAAGTTGACCGTCGTACCCTGGTCGCTCTGCTGAATGATTCCTGGAAGACCTCCACACTGGGTCGTCGTCCGGTAATCGCTGGCCTGGCTGGTGCTGGTGCAGTGCTGGCTGGCTTGACCATCGCTCTGCCGCTCGGCGGCATCATCAAGAACCCCTGGAAGGCCAAGGCCATGGGTATCCAGGGTGACGGCACCCTGTGGACTACTGGTTGGACTCTGGTGGAGCAGGGCGAGAAGGTCTACCTGGGCCGCGATACCGGTGCAATTGCCGAGGAGCACGAGGGGCACTACAGCACCCAGGGTGTTTCCCGCCTGATCCGCATGCGTCCGGAAGATCTGGATCCGGCTTCGATGGAGACCGTGTTCCCGCTGACCGAGGAAATGGTCAACGACGGCGACAAGTTCGACAAGAACCGCGACGTCTACGAGGAGCACATGCACTCCATTCACGGCCCGCGTAACGCCGTGATGTTGATTCGCCTGCGCCAGGCAGACGCCGCAAAGGCGATCTTGCGCGAAGGCCAGGAGGACTTCCACTACGGCGACTACTTCGCCTACTCCAAGATCTGTACTCACATCGGTTGCCCTACGTCCCTGTATGAGCAGCAAACCAACCGCATCCTCTGCCCGTGCCACCAGTCCCAGTTCGATGCACTGCAGCATGGTAAGCCGATCTTCGGACCGGCAGCCCGTGCTCTGCCCGAGCTGTCGATCTCGGTTGACGAAGAGGGATACATGTACGCCGACCGTAACTTCATCGAGCCTGTCGGCCCGGCATTCTGGGAGCGTCGTTCATGACCACTAAACAACAGAGCCGCGCTGCTAAAGCGGCCAACAACATCGACGAGCGGTACACAGCCTCTGGCCTGATCCGCCCGCAAATCAACAAGGTATTCCCGACTCACTGGTCGTTCATGCTCGGTGAGATCGCGCTGTACTCTTTCATCATCCTGATCCTGTCGGGTGTTTACCTGACGCTGTTCTTCGACCCCTCCATGTCGAAGGTGATCTACGACGGCGCTTATGCACCCCTAAATGGTGTGGAGATGTCCGCCGCCTACAAGACCGCTCTGAACCTCTCTTTCGAGGTTCGCGGTGGTTTGTTCATCCGCCAGGTTCACCACTGGGCTGCGCTGCTGTTTGCCGTGTCGATCATGGTTCACATGCTGCGCATCTTCTTCACCGGTGCATTCCGCAAGCCGCGTGAGGCGAACTGGGTTATCGGCTGTGTCCTGCTGCTGCTCTCTGTCGCTGAGGGCTTCATGGGCTACTCCTTGCCGGATGACCTGCTTTCCGGTGTTGGTCTGCGCATTATGTCCGCCATCATGGTTGGCCTGCCGGTCATCGGCACTTGGCTGCACTGGATCATGTTCGCCGGCGACTTCCCGGGTGAGATCATTATTCCTCGCCTGTACATCGCCCACGTTCTTCTGATCCCGGGCATCCTGCTGGCACTGATCGCTGCACACCTTGCACTCGTGTGGTACCAGAAGCACACCCAGTTCCCTGGACCGGGTCGTACCGAAAACAACGTTGTCGGCGTTCGTATTCTGCCGGTGTTCGGTCTGAAGGCAGCTTCCTTCGGCCTGATCACCTTCGGCGTGGTTGCTCTGATGGCTGGTCTGTTCCAGATCAACGCCATCTGGAACCTCGGCCCGTACAACCCCTCCCAGGTTTCTGCTGGTTCTCAGCCGGATATCTACATGCTGTGGACTGACGGTGCTGCGCGTGTCATGCCGGCATGGGAGCTGTACCTCGGTAACTACACCATTCCGGCTGTGTTCTGGGTAGCTCTGCTGCTGGGCATCCTGGTTGTGCTGCTGTTCACCTACCCGTGGATCGAGCAGAAGTTCACCGGCGATGACGCCCACCACAACCTCTTGCAGCGTCCGCGCGACGTTCCGGTTCGTACCGCCCTGGGCGTCATGGCACTGACCTTCTACGTGCTGCTGACTATCTCCGGTGGTAACGACCTGCTGGCGATGCACTTCACGATCTCGCTGAACCTGATGACGTGGCTGGGTCGTATCGGCCTGGTATTGCTGCCTCCGATCGCGTACTTCATCACGTACCGCCTGTGCGTCTCCCTGCAGCGCTCCGACCGCGAGGTTCTGGAGCACGGCATTGAGACCGGTACCATCCGCCAGCTGCCATCCGGTGGCTTCATCGAGGTCCACCAGCCGCTGGGTCCGGTCGACGAGCACGGCCACCCGATTCCGCTGGAGTACCAGGGTGCATACGTTCCGAAGACCATGAACGAGCTCGGCGCTGCCGGTCACCCTGGTCGCGGTGGCTTCTTCTCCCCGGATTCCCCAGAGATCGTGGAGAAGGCGGAGCGCATCGAGCACGACAATCACGCAGAGCAGAAGGAAATGTTCGAGCGTCTCAACGAGGAGAACCGTCGTCGCCACGAGGAGCTCGACAAGTAACCTCGCATCGAGCTGATTCAACTGCTCTCACATAAGGCTCGATAAAATCCCGTCCACCAAGAAGGTGGGCGGGATTTTTTTAGTTCCGCTCTTGCGACAGCGCCTTTAGTACGTCATAGGTCGCCAGGGCGTCACTCATCGCTCGATGTAGTGGGCGGTGGGTGACCTTGAGATACGACGCCACGTTCCCCAGGCGGTAGCGTCCAACTGACTCTCGCGGAATTAGTGTGCGGGATGCCTCCGCTGTACACACCAGTCGTGGAGTGTAGGGAGGAGAGACAAGCTCGTTTGAAGCGGTGAGCTGGGTGCGCAGCATTTCGTGCTGCAAGAAGGAGAAGTCGAAGAAGACATTGTGCCCAACAAGACGTGGGACGGTGGAGCCATGTGGGCGGAGGAACCCCAGCAATTCGGGGAGTATATCTTCAAAGGTGGGCTTGTCGGCCAAGAGCCCTTCGGAGATGCCCGTTAAGTCGGTAATCTCCTCTGGAACCTTTTGTAGCGGGTTGAGGAGTGATGTATAGCGTTGCTGGATCTTTCCGTCTGAGACCCGCAGAGCCGCGATTTCAATTATTCGCTCTTCCTGGGGCCGCAACCCGGTTGTTTCCAAGTCGATCACGATGCAGTCGTGAAGAGTGCGCTGTAGATCCAAGCGTGTGTGCGCCAAGGCGTAGGAATCCGGCATCTCATCTGAACGGCGTGGCTGGCGTGGCTTAGCGGGCCGTGAATCCTCTGCGGGGAGAAGAGGCTCATGGTACCGCGGATTCGGCACGTTAGGGGGCATGGGGATCAAGTTTAGCTTTTGGGCGGGGGATATTGGCAGGGTTGCACTGAGGCAGGCGGTTTTTGAAGCGTTATGGGCGTAAAAGACACGCCAAAATTACCTAGTGTGACGAGTATCACATCTGTTATTTTCTGAAAATATCCTAAGTGTCAGGCCTTGGTAGGGGTAGTAAGTGCATTTACTAAAACCGCAGGTCAGCAATTTATAAAGCTTCGATAACTTTCAGGCTGCAGTTGAGGGTTCGAAAAATCTCGGTTTGATAACAACGGCACGTCTAAGGCTCAAAAAGCTCAGATTTGCGGAACGGCTGGACATGGACCGCAATCATTTCGTAATCTTTTCGAGACCTTAGAGGTGAGCGACAAAGAGCTCACCGCACCGCGGTAGCTTCCGAAGGGTTGCCGGGCGAGGGGATATGGAAAAGCTCCACACCCCAAACAACGGATTGAAAGGTAATTGAGGACTTATATGGGCAAGCACAGCCTGAAGAAGAACAACGTATCTCGCAACGCAGCTGTCGTCGCTGCCGTCGGTGTGGGTGCCGCTGTACTGACCCCCGCTGCCGCCCAGGCTGCGCCGGTCACTCACAAGCAGTCCGGCGTAACCGTAGAGGTTCCGGATCACCTGCTGCCGACCATCAAGCCTTACTTCAAGCAGGCTGGCCTGACCACCGATGGTGGCAACAAGAAGGCTGCGACTAAGGCTGTCAAGGCTGCGGCTCCAAAGCTGGCTGCTTCCTCTATCGGACAGCGCATTGCGGACATCGCTAAGTCCAAGGTTGGTGCACCGTACTCTTGGGGCGCTTCTGGCCCGAACGCGTTTGACTGCTCCGGCCTGACCTCTTGGGCTCACCGCCAGGTTGGCAAGTCCATCCCGCGTACCTCCTCTGCTCAGGCTTCCGCTGGCAAGAAGGTGTCCATGAACGCTCTGCAGCCGGGCGATGTTATCTCCTACTACGGTGGCGCATCCCATGTTGCGATCTACATTGGCAATGGCAAGATCGTTCACGCCCTGAACTCTTCCAACCCGGTGCGTATCGACAACCTGCACATGATGCCTGTGTACAACGCGGTTCGCTTCTAATTTTTAGCCAACAACTTCCGGCGTTTCTCTAGCTCAGATGTTGATATCGGGGCTAGTGTTACGGCTGGTGAAGGCGTGAAATGCTGGGGCTGGTGCTATTAGGGCGCCAGTCCCACTTTTGCCCTTTCATGTGGCAGAATATCTATCGGTGAACGGCTCCTTCGGCGGGCCGAAAATTTTTTGAGAACTAAAGAAAGTCCAGTCGTGAACGTGTCGTTTTCCTCTTCTCGTGATCGCTCCTCGCGCAGCAGTCGCTCCGGTGCTAACGCTATCGCCAAGGCCACATCTGCGGCGTTGTTAGCTCTCGCAATGGGAGCTACTGTCCCGCAGGCCAGTGCGGATCCACAGAACGCTCCGGGGCGAGGTGACCAGGGGCAGGGAAGCGACAAGAAGGATGACCGCAACGCGGATCAAAAGCGTGCGGAAGAAATCCGTCGCCTACTGGACACACCGATCCCAGCGGATGTTGACGGTCTGCTGAACCACGTAGACAAGGTATCCGGCTACGCCTCGGAGACGTCCGACGAGGTTGAGCAGCTGAAGATCGATATCGACCAGGCCAAGGGGAACCTGGCAAAGGCCAACAAGGCTGCCGATGACTCGCGCAAGAAGGCTGAGAAGCTCAACACGGATGTCAAGGCGTCACGTGCAAATGTCACCGGCGTATCTCGCGCGATGTACCGTGGCGCTACGGTGGATCCGGTCTCTGCGTTTGTTGGCTCCCAAGGCCCGCAGGCTGCAGTCGAGCGTTCTTCTTACCTGACGTCGATTGGTGATCAGCGTGCCGATACCGTGAACACGCTGAGCCAGAAGCTGAAGGATGCTGCTAAGGAAAAGAACAAGGCGAGCCGTTCTAAGGCCACCGCAGATTTCCAGCTGCGTACCCTCAACGATCGCAAGAAGGACCTTGACGATCGCAACAAGGAGCTCGGCGAGCTGAAGGACAAAATCATGAAGGCCGTCGACGGGCTTAGCCCGGAGGATCGTCGACGCTGGATTGATCGCAATGGTCCCATCGACATGAATGTCGAGGAGTTCCTCGGCAAGATGAAGAAGGCCGGTGACTCCGGTGCGCCGGTCAACGCAACCGGTGTGGTCGCAGCGGCCTTGTCGAAGTTGGGATCCCCGTACTCCTGGGGTGCCGCCGGCCCGAGCGCTTTCGACTGCTCCGGACTGATGTTCTGGTCCTACCAGCAGCAGGGTAAGTCCATCCCGCGCACCTCGTCCGCACAGATCGCAGGTGGGCAGCCGGTCTCCATTGACGACCTACAGCCGGGCGACATCGTTGGTTTCTACCCGGGAGTGACCCACGTGGGTATGTACATCGGTGATGGCAAGATTGTCCACGCCTCCGATTACGGCATCCCCGTACAGGTAGTTCCGCTGAACTCCATGCCGATCTCGGGCGCCGCCCGCTATTAAAGATCCCACAGCGTGCGGTAGCATCCGTTCGTATGTCCAGCGCAGACCAGCACAGCCATCCCCGCGTCCTCGTCGTCACCAATGACTTCCCGCCTACCTTCGGCGGGATTCAGACGTATGTGCGCGATTACCTGTCCACGCTGGATTCGGCCAAGGTTGTGGTTTTCGCCTCTACCCAACACCGCGAGGATGCTATGGCCTTTGACAGGGAACAGGACTACCACGTCGTCCGATGGCCTCGCAGTATCATGCTGCCCACCCCGGCCACTGCGCGGAAGATGCAGCAGCTGATCCGTGAACATGACATTCACACCGTCTGGTTCGGGGCGGCCGCACCGCTAGCATTGATGGCGAATAGTGCCCGGGCAGCGGGCGCTCGCCGGATTGTAGCCTCCACCCATGGCCACGAGGTCGGATGGTCCATGTTCCCCGGTTCGCGCCACGTCCTTGCCCGCATCGGTCGTACCGTGGATTGTTTGACATATGTTTCGCACTATGCCCGCAATCGAATGGCCGCTGCCTTTGGACCCTCCGTTGCGTGGGAACCTATGCCAGGTGGCGTCAACACGGATCTCTTCCAACCGAACCCGGCGATGCGAGATGCGCTTCGGGCGCGCTATGGCGTGACGGACAAGAAGGTCATTGTCGCCGTCTCCCGTCTGGTTCCACGCAAAGGCCAGGACACTTTGGTAAAGGCCATGCCCGCCATCCTGCGCGAGCACCCGGATGCACATTTGCTTGTCGTCGGACCCGGCGATTACCGCGTGAAGTTGGAGAAACTGGCGCGTCGGCTGGGCGTCACAAAGAACATAACCTTTACCGGTGCGGTCGACGTAGAGAAACTACCAGGCCACTTCGTGGTAGGTGATGTTTTCGCACTCCCGGTGCGAACGCAACTGGGCGGACTGTCCGTAGAAGGGCTCGGGATCGTATTTCTCGAGGCACAAGCCGCGGGAGTCGCTACGGTTTCCGGCAATGGTGGCGGCGCGCCCGAGACAGTGATCGATGGAGAAACAGGGCTGGTCGTGGACTCGCGGGATCTGGACGACGTGGTGGCGCAGATCTCTTCGCTGCTTAGTGACGCCCCCACGCGCCAGCGCCTAGCGACCGCAGCTCGGAAAAACGTGATGGAGAAATGGACGTGGCACGTCCTCGGTTACCAGTGCCGAGCGGTCATGCGAGGCGGGGGAGAGATTCCACCGCGGCATAGCTTCGCCTAGACGTAAATCTTGGGGTAGAACCACAGAGTTTTTATGCAGCCCACGGCTGGCTAGAATGATGAGGTTACATACGGACTACAGAGGGAAGAGGGATCGCTTCGTGACTGGGAGCCTTACCGTGGGCGTGGACATCGGTGGCACGAACCTACGTGCTGCCGTGGTGGACGCGGACGGCCAGATCCTGGACATTGAAAAGCTTCCGACCCCCTCCAATGTTTATGCCCTGGAAACCGCGCTGGTGCATGCTATCGGCTGCCTGCAGCGCCGCAATGAAGGCATCGCCGCAGTGGGATTGGCCGTGGCTGGGTTTATTAATGCGCAGCGCGACACAGTGCGCTTTGCCCCGCACCTGCCATGGCGGAACGCGCAGGTCACCGACAGGCTCAGCGCCAAGTTAGGGCTTCCGGTGGAATTGGAGCACGACGCCAACTCCGCGGCGCTAGGGGAGTACCGATTGGGAGCTGCCCAAGGAGTCGGCACGTGGGTGCTTTTTGCTTTGGGGACCGGAATCGGTGGTGCCGTCATGGTGGATGGCGAGATCTACCGAGGAGCTTTTGGTACAGCCCCGGAGTTTGGGCATCTGACTGTCATGCCAGGTGGTCGTGCATGCCCCTGCGGTAAACAAGGTTGCCTGGAGCGCTATTGCTCGGGTTCGGCCCTGGCACTGACCGCCCAAGACCTGATTGCTACGGGACGCTACCCGGATTCCGCCATTACACGGGAATTCGCCCAGCACCCAGAAGAAATCTCCGGACGAGCCGTAGTTCGCCTGGCGCGTGAGGGAGATCCGTTGGCACGCGCCGCAGTGGAGGACATGGGACTGTGGCTAGGCCGCGGACTGTCGCTGGTGCAAGATGTGTTGGATCCGGAATTAATCGTGATCGGCGGGGGCGTAAGTGCCGATGCAGATCTGTTTCTGGACCAGGCGGAATCCATGCTGAATTACAGCATCGTCGGAGCCGGTCACCGGCCTGTCGCACGAGTAAAAACCGCGCAACTAGGAGGAGATGCCGGTATGATCGGCGTGGCGTTACTGGCGCGCGATCGCCTTCAGACGGGCGCCTAAAGGCTAGCGCTGTGCGCGCCGAATACTGCGCCAAATACTGCGCTGCTTTTTGTGGCGCTCACGAGGGAAGTATACAAGGGACGGTAGGTTTTTAAATATGCAAAATAAGGCGTATTGGTTTTTCAAATACATCCTCATCGGCCCATGGCTGCGCGTGTACAACCGTCCTTTTACCAAGGGGCTCGAAAAGCTACCTAAGGAAGGCTCGGGAATCCTGGCTTCCAATCACCTTGCAGTGATGGACTCCTTCTACCTTCCGCTGGTCTCCAAGCGCCAGCTGACGTTCCTGGCGAAGAAGGAATACTTCACGACGCCCGGCCTGGTTGGTGGCATTCAGAAGTTCTTCTTCACCTCCGTTGGCCAGGTGCCAATCGACCGCCAGGATAAGGAATCCCAGAACGCCGCTTTGGGCACTGCGCTCAAGGTACTTGAGCGTGGGGATCTGCTGGGCATGTACCCGGAGGGCACGCGTTCCCCGGATGGCCGCCTGTACCGAGGCAAAACCGGCCTGGCGCGCATCGCTCTCGAATCTGGGGAGAAGGTCTACCCGGTGGCAATGATCAACACGAACAAGGCCAACCCCATCGGTACGTGGATCCCACGGCCGGCCCGCTGTGGCGTGTACGTCGGAGACCCAATCGACCCGAACGATTTCCGTGATGCCGGCGACGAATACGCCCAGGCTCGGGCGCTGACCGATGCGATCATGGAGGCGCTGCATAAGCTTTCTGGTCAGGAGTATGTCAAGGACTTTTATGCTGCCGATGTGAAGAAGTCCCTGGAGGCAGGTAAGGGCTACCCCGCGGGCTCGGAACCGCGGCAGTAGTGAATGTGCCCCCTCAGCGCTGCTGTGCCAACGACCATACGCACTCCGTTTCCCCGTGGTGAACGGGGCTTTTATGCCGTGCGGCCCGTCGTTGACGGTTTGACTTCAGCAGCGCAAACCTGATCTTGTAATAAGAATCATGTCGAAGGTAGATCAGGGTGCGAGTCGGCCTCAAGCGCGGCCGGTGAAGCAGAGAGTCGAGTGGGCGGACGCCGCCAAAGGGTTTTCCATTGTCGGTGTGTGCATTATGCACGTCGTCACCGGGGTTCCCAGTGGAACGGAAACCCCGCTGGGGCATTTCTCCAGCTTCCTCGATCCTCTCCGAATGCCGCTGTTCTTCCTCGTGTCAGGACTGTTCGCCCATCGTATCCTGGAGCGTTCGTTCGCCGACCTGTGGTATCGACGACTGTGGTTCCTGTTGGTGCCTTACTTGGTCTTTAACCCCTTCCACATTCTGACGCGCATGAGCATCGACGACAACTACTCGCTGATGAACCTGTTTAAGGCGATGCTTCTGGGCAACGTGGGTCTGTGGTTCCTTTATGCGTTGATTCTTTACAACATCTTCGCCTGGGTACTTCGCAAACAGCCGCCGTGGCTGGCCATCTTAACCTCCGCTATCCCGCTGGTCATCGGAGCTTTCCTCGGTGGCGGGGAGAACATCTTCTTCCGGCATGTCCTCACTTTTGCCCCCATGTTCTTCATTGGTCTGCACTGCAGAGACTTCTTCTTCCGGCTGGCCAAGCGTGCCTTCAACCCCCTTGTGATACTCGGAAGCGCCGTGTTGTTCTTCAGCTCGGAGTATATGATGCGGACTCTGGCCAAGACGCTCTTTAGCGATTGGACGCCTACGGTTGCGGCTCTGACCTTGGGAACTGACCTATTGCGCTCCGTCCTCGCACTGCCATTTGCCATTGTGGTTGCCGCTTGGCTGTGCGTGATCCCTTTAGTGCGCGAGGTCTTCCTTTTTGTTGGCCGGAACACCTTGCAGGTCTACGTGTTCCACCCGTTGGGTCTGTACCTGCTCGGCGGATACGCCGTCACGTTGGCCGAAGCGCATCCGGCGTCGCTCGCTTTCCTGGGCACGATGGCAGGCCAATTGTGGTGGGGTATCGGCGCCTGCGTAGTCGCTTCCATTGTGGGCTATGTAGTGGGCAAGACGCCCCTTATTGGTTGGACGCTGTTCCCACCGGCACTGCGGCGTCCCCAAGAAAAACAGCAACAACCGCGCCAGCAGGTACGGTTCGGCGGTGACCGCACCCTGTCGGCCTAGCCTCAAGCCCAGGCTCTAGACTGGACAACCGTGCGCTACTTCTACGACACAGAGTTCATTGAGGACGGCTCCACCATTGATCTGATCTCAATCGGTGTGGTGGCCGAAGATGGGCGCGAGTTTTACGCAGTCTCCACCGAATTTAACGAGCATCGGGCGGGGCAGTGGGTGAAGAAGAACGTTCTGCCGCAATTGCCGCCGCGCTCCGACAAAGCTTGGATGGATCGCGCGACGATGCGTGCCAAGCTGCACGAATTCCTGGTTCCCGAGCGGGCTACGAAGTCCCGGGGACGTCCCAATGAGCGGCCCGAACTATGGGCCTGGGTGGGGGCTTATGATCACGTGGCGCTGGCTCAGCTATGGGGCGACATGACCGGGCTTCCCGCTGACTTGCCGCGTTTCACCCACGAGCTGAAGCAGCTGTGGGAGATGGCTGGTCGACCACGGTTGCCCGAAAGCCCTAGCAATGCTCACGATGCTCTTGCCGACGCCCGTTTCAATGTCGTGAAATACCGCCTGTCCATGGAAGCATTGAAGGGGTTACCCGGACGTCCATAAAAGCATCTGAAAATAGCCTGATTGCCAAAAGCCGTGGCTAGGTAACGTATGCTCTGTCTATGGCTTGGACTATTGATGCACCGTTAGACGAACTTCCGGATCTACCGCCGCTGCCAGCGGACATGGCGGAAAAATTAGAAGATGCGCTGTCTCGCGACGCGAAGCAGCAGCCTAGCTGGGATCCAGAGCACGCAGGGCGCGTGCGGAAGATCCTGGAATCCGTGCCACCGATTGTGGTGGCTCCCGAAGTTAAGAAGCTGAAGAAGCAACTGGCTGATGTCGCCCTGGGCAAGGCCTTCCTCCTGCAGGGCGGTGACTGTGCGGAGACCTTTGAAACCAATACGGAGCCGCACCTGCGTGGCAACGTGAAGACCCTGCTGCAGATGGCTGTTGTCTTGACCTACGGTGCTTCCACGCCCGTGGTGAAGATGGGACGTATCGCTGGCCAGTACGCCAAGCCACGCTCTGCGGACCGAGATTCCAATGGTCTGTTGAACTACCGTGGCGACTTGGTAAATGGCGTAGAGGCCACCGAGGAAGCTCGCGCCCACGACCCATCCCGCATGGTGCGCGCTTACGCTAACTCTTCCGCAGCAATGAACCTGGTTCGTGCATTGACGAACTCTGGTACCGCTGACCTGTACAAGCTGCATGAGTGGAACCGCGAGTTCGTGGCAACCTCCCCGGCGGGCGCCCGCTACGAGGCGTTGGCGACAGAGATCGACCGTGGCCTGGAGTTCATGTCCGCTTGTGGCGTGACGTCGGAGACGCTGCGGTCCGCAGACATCTTCGCCTCCCATGAGGCGCTAGTTCTGGACTACGAGCGTGCAATGCTGCGCCTGGCTCACGACGAAGAGGGCAATGACGCCCTGTATAACCTGTCCGCGCACCAGGTGTGGATCGGCGAGCGCACCCGTGGCATTGACGATGCGCACATTCGCTTCGCCTCTTTGATCTCCAACCCCGTGGGCGTGAAGATCGGTCCGACGACCACCCCGGAAGAGGCCGTGGGCTACGTCCGTCAGCTGGATCCGAAGAACACCCCGGGTCGATTGACGCTGATTACCCGCATGGGCTACGACAAGATCCGCACGGCGCTGCCTCCGATTGTCGAGGCCGTGGAGGCCACGGGTCACAAGGTCATTTGGCAATGCGACCCTATGCACGGCAACACCTACACCTCAAACAATGGCTACAAGACGCGCGATTTCGACCGCATCATCGACGAAGTTCAGGGATTCTTCGAGGTGCACCGGAAGCTCGGCTCGCACCCTGGCGGTATCCACGTAGAACTGACGGGCGAGGACGTCACCGAGGTTGTCGGCGGTGGTCAGTCCATCACGGATCTGGATCTGCCGGAGCGTTACGCCACTACCGTGGATCCGCGACTGAACACCCAGCAGTCGCTGGAGCTGGCGTTCCTAGTGGCGGAGATGCTGCGCAACTAGGTGGCCGCGACTAGCTGCCTTCGGGACGGCAGCTACACCGTGGTCAACGTGACCACGGCACCCCGGTGGCTGCGGGAGCCGGGGCCGGGGGATTGGCCCAGAACCAAGCCGTTGGGGTCACCCTTGATCTTCACCTCAAAGCCCGCATCCTCTAGCTTTTGGCGAGCCTTTTCCGCGCTGAGACCGATCGTCCACGGCACGCGCTGGGACGTGGACTCGCGGATTTCCACATCCGTGTTCTTCGCAGGATCCACCAGCTTGCCCGCCTGGGGTGACTGCTGTGCAACGTTGCCGGAATCCTCGGAAGAGTCCTCCACAGGTTTGCCTTCAACCGGATTGAGACCTGCCTCGCGCAAAGCCTTACGGGCGTCATCCATAGATAGCCCCGCTACATCCGGTACTTCGATCGCATTCGACAGCACCAGCGTGACCTCCGAACCGGATTCGACTTCCGATCCCTCCTTTGGATCAGTGCGAATCGCCTGACCTGCGGGTATATCCTTGTCGAACTCTTCGGTCTCTTCGGCAACTGTTAGGCCGGCGGACTCCAAGGTCTGCTTTGCGCGGTCGTGTTCTTGCCCCTTGACACCCGGCACCTTCACTGGGCGCTTGCCCTTGCTCATGTGGACAACGACGGTCGAGCCTGTATTGACTTCGGTTCCCGCTGCAGGCTGGACCTCCGCGACATGCCCTTTTGCTATGTCATCGGAGTAGACTTCCTCGCCCTTCTTCAACTTCAAAGTGCGGTCGGTCAGCTTCTTCTCGTAATACTGCAAGCTGGAGTTCGTTCCGGGATCTGGGATAGTCGGCTTGCCTAGGGAAAGCAGTACGGCGACTTCGGAGCCTCGCAGGGCGCGGTGCCCCTTGGCAGGGTCGGTTCCCATGACCGTGTTCTTCTCCGCCTGGTTGTCGTAGCGCTCGTCTAGTTTGGAGCTGAACCCGGCTTCCTCGACGGTGGCTTGTGCCGTGGCTTTATCCATGCCGACCACAGTGGGGATCTCGCCATAGCGACCCGTGGCGAACCACCATCCGCCAAGCGCCACGCCAATAACCAGCGCCAGGAGTACGAGAACCCACACAATGGTGGCCGCCGGTGACTTGTTGCTGAGTTTGTGCACCGGGCGTGCAGGTGCGGGCCGGTGCTGGGGCGACCGATGCGGGGCCGGTCGGTGTGGCACTGGCTGATGCGATGGCCCCACATTGGTATCGGGAGACGGCGCCAATGAGTCAGGATGCTTCGCATAACCTGGTCGGTTCGCCGGATGGTACTGAGTGACGGCAGTATGGTGCGTCTCCGGGCGGGCACGATCCTCCTGGGGGAGGGTGACAGCGCGGGTAGCCATCGACTCGTCATTCCACGGGGTACGTTCGCCGAAGTCGGTACCGGCCAGAGCAGTGCGTACGGCGGACTCAATAGGGGCAGGGACTTCGAAGTCCGGAATATCTAGCTGCTCCGCAGTGTCCTCCACGGCCTGCAGGAACTCGCTGCCATCCTGGAAACGTTGGGCGGGGTCGCGGTGGCACGCACGCAGAACGAGCTCGTCGATCTCCGGTGGAATGTCGGGCATCAACGTGCTGGGAGCGGGCACCGGACGGCTGATACGCGCCATGGCGGTTTCTAGCGGGGAGGCACCCTTGAAAGGAGTGCGGCCAGTCAGCAGTTCGAACAGCAGGATGCCTGCTGAGTACACGTCACTGGCTTGGGTGAGGTTTTCGCCGCGCACTTGCTCGGGGGAAAGATAACCGACGGTGCCGATGACCTGCCCGTTGACGGAGGTCGTTGCGTTCGTGGCATCACCCATCGCGTTATCGATGGCGCGCACGAGGCCGAAGTCCGCGAGCTTTACCTGGTGCTGATCGCTGATCAGCACATTATCCGGTTTGATGTCGCGGTGAATCATCCCTTTGGCGTGGGCGATGGCTAGGGCGTTGAGCATGGGTTGCATCACGGCGATGGCGGCATGCGGGGGCATAGGGCCGCGTTCCTTCAACAATTCGCGCAGGGAGCCGCCTTCGACCAGCTCCATGACGAGGAAAACATAGTCCTCGTCCACACCTTGGTCGAAGACGTTTACGAGCGTTGGGTGGTTGAGCTTCGCTACTGCGCGAGCCTCACGTTCGAAGCGAGTACGGAAGGCGGGTTCGCGGGCGAGCGCTGGATCCATTACCTTGACCGCGACTTCTCGGTCCAGGCGGGTATCGACCGCCGCATAGACTGTGGACATGCCACCGCGGGCGATCTGGGCGCCGATGCGGTAGCGCCACTCCAGCAGGTCTCCCGGATGTAGCTCGCTCACGTCTAGTTTCAGCCTCGTTTTCTCAGCAGTCGTATCTCTTGAGAAGAGATGATTATGAGGGGTGTTTTTGTTCCCCGTGCGTTCAGAGTTACGCAATGATTCTAGTGGTACTCGTGTCATTATACGTTTAGCCAGGTTCGTGCCCTACTCGTTTCTTTTTGACGCCCACGCGCTACAGTGGCGACCGTGAGTAAACAAAACAAGCACGCAGTAGATCACGGCATTTCCGCACACGTGGAGGGCGAGGCTTCAGGACGCATCCTCGACGAGTCGGTGGGTGGAGTTCCTGCAGGTGAAGAGGTTCTGACTCTTCCCGATGCCGCGGAACGAATGAACTTGGTAATCACCAAGGTCATGGACATGCTGAACAAGAAGCAACTGCTGGCTATTCAGGTTGACGGCATCCGACACATTCCCGCGCGTTTCCTCGGCGAAGACGGTCAACTCAACCGGTTCGTTCCCGGTGCGATCGCTTTGCTCAGCGATGGTGGCTATTCGGATGTGGAGATCCTGGACTACCTGTTTACTGAGGATGATTCTCTGCCCGGGCGTCCGGTTGATGCCCTGCACGGTCACCTTGCCCGCGAGGTGATGCGCCGCGCTCAGGCGATGGCGATTCTGTAGCATGCTTCTGCGGCCGCTGCTGCCGTGGATCCCATAGGCACGCGGCGACGATCCAGGCGAAAACAACTGCAAAGGCGAGCACCCACCACAGAGCGTAGAGGCGGTTATTTCCTCCGCCGTCGAACATGAAGGTGACCCACATGCAGAACACACTGGTGAGATAGATCGTCATTCGCGATTGGCTAGCCAGGAATATCAGCGACAGGGGAGCTGTGTAGTACCACGGCAGCGTCACCGTGTTGAAAACACAGGTGATGGCGTAGGCCACAGCCATGCCGGTGAACGCAGTATGCTCGTCGTGCCGGAATAACCACCACGCAATGACGAGCCCCACGAGCATGAGGGCACTGCTCACCGGGCGGATGGCATCCACCAGAACGTTAAACGTCAGATCGTCGTTGATACGCGAGAGGAAAGGTTCAAGTGTGGAAGCAATAAAGGAAGGCAGCGCCAGGGGGTTGATGACCTTAGAGTTACCCGTGACCTCCGTGACCCAGCCCCATGTCTGCTGAGTTGCGACTGTAATCAGCGCCAACACCCCAATGCATGTGGCTGCGCTGGCCAGACCCGTCCAGATCAGGGTTCCGAAACGCCGCCAAGTGTCTGCTAACCCTAGCCAACGGCGCTTGCCCTCTGTGTAGGGGAGCGGAGCAGCGATACGGGCGACCATTATCCATACAACGAAAGGCAACGCAATAAAAGCCGTTGCCTTCAACGCCGCAGCTACACCGATGAGCGCGGCAGCCGCCAGGCCACCGGGGACGGGACGGAGCCTCATTGCGCAATGGCATCCCACCAAGATCAACGCCATCATGAGGTTTTCGGTATGCATGCCACCGATCAAGTGCAGGACGCTAAGGGGGTTAAAAACCCCCAGCCACATAGCCACGTCGGGACGCACACCAAGGTGGGTAGCCAGCTGCGCCACGGCCCAGGCCATGACTAGCACTGATGCGATGGAAACCAGTTTGAAAGCAAGGATGCCGGCAGTGATGTTATCGCCGGTGATCGATGTGATCGCTCGACCGAGCCCCATATGCAGCGGGCCATAAGGGGTGGTGGTGTTTCGCCAATCGGCGCTGACCTCGAACAACAGTGGGCCTGGGTTGGCGGCAGCACCTACCTCGTACGCATTAAACCCATCGCGGGCCAGGGTGCCCTGCATCAGATAAGAGTAAATGTCGCGAGACATTAACGGCCCTGCTAGCGCTAGGGGGCCGATCCATGCGGCGATAGCTGATCGGCGCAGGGTGGCGCCGTGAATCAGAATATGTCGGCCAATAATGATCCAGCTGAGGACCATTGCCAACAGGGCGAACCACATCACCACCGTCATCATGCCTGCGGCATGGCTGAAAGTGAACGAGCTAAGCCCGATGACCTGCATAATGCCGCCTCGGGCACGCACGGCGCCGACGCTGTGGGAGGTGATCGTCAAGACGATGCTGCCAATGAGTCCCATCCATATCGCGCGACTGTAGCTAGTCGATTGCAGTCGGTTGCGCGCCTTTTCTAGAAACGCCTCACCGGCCGTCACAACACACCACCGCCGGTAATACGACGGGCGGCCAACGCTCCAGAGAGGATTACGGTCGGCACGCCCACTCCCGGGGTAGTAGAGGATCCAGCAAGCACTAGGTTGTCCACTCCGAATGCACGGGCATTACGGGGACGGAAGGGCCCGGTCTGGGTAAAGGAGTGCGCCAATGCGAAGGGGCTGCCAGCGCCGAAGCCGTGATCCGCCTGCCATGTTGCCGGCGTTTCCACCCGTGCGACACTGAAGTCCTCGGTGATGCCGGAGTATCCACGGGACTCCAAGGTCCTTAAGAGCTCCTGGACATAGGGGTCGGTGATGTTGTGCCAGTCGATATCCGCGGAGCGCAGGTTCGGTGCCGGAGCGAGAATGCTCAAGGGTTCGAAAGTGTCCGTGCCTGGAGACGTGGCGTCGCCACCAAAGGCGCGTTCGGGCACCGTGCGTGCCGGACGGGTGAGCAGCAGTGAAGGATCGCTCATCAGGGACCCCCGACTGTGAGTGGCCGTAATCTCGCGGAAGGTTTCGTCCCATGCCTCGCCGAAACTAATGGTGTGATGGCTTTGGGAATCCCACGCGCCGGACACGGCCGTGGGGATGGTTCCGTGGATTACGACGGCCGAAGGGGACCAGCGCAGTGGCGCTGCCTTGCGCCACAACCGGCGGACAAAGGAACGAGACACCAGCCCACTCGTGCGCCCCGATTGTGTCAGAAGATTGCCAATCACCGGGAGGTCGGGGGTTGCCACGACAGCATCGCAGGGGATGTGTTCGCCGGTGCGGGTGCGTACACCGGTAATCAGATCCTCGGAGAAGTCCACGTGCTCGACGGGGTCTGCGGTGATGATTCGGCCACCCGCAGCGCGCACAGCGGCGGCCATGACCTCGGGAACCTCGCTCATGGAGAAGCTGGGGTAGAACACGCCCATGGAGGTATCCATGTGCGAGATCACGGTGTAGACGGCGCGCGCGTTCTTCGGTGCCACACCCGCGTACAGGGCTTGGAAAGTAAAGAGCCGCTGTAGCTCGGTATCGGGGAGGTGCCGTGCCGTGGTCTTGCCGAGGCTGCCGAAGGCGCCGAGGGAGCCCAAGTGGCTGAGGTCCGACGCCGCAGCGGGCGTGGAAAACAAATCCAGCGCACCGTCGAAGTCCGCGGCCAAGAAGTTTTCGAAACTGGCACTGAAGACATCCTGGGACCACTGACGGTGGTGAAGGTAACCGGCTGCAAGCTTGTCCGCCGCCGCTTTATCCAGACCTTTGGATGCTGCGAAACGGCGTATCTCTGCCACCATCGCGTCGCGTCCGGCGAACACCTCGGCGTGACGTCCACTGGCGAATTGTGCATGATAGGCCGGTGCGAGTCGCCGTGGCGCCCATGGATGCTCCAAACCAAGCTGCTTGGCAGCAGAGTCAGAGCGTAGGTCGATGCCGACGGAAGCTACCGCGGATTCGATCAGGCTGGGCATTGTCAAAACGGTAGCGCCCGTATCGGCGATGTAGTCTCCGTGTGCACTGGTGAGTTGCTCGCTGCGGCAGCGTCCACCGACGGTATTGGAAGCCTCAATGACTGTGACATTCCGTCCTGCGGAGAGCAGGCGCAGTGCGGCGGAGAGTCCCGCTAGACCTGCGCCAATTACAACGACGCGCTCGCCATTGCCTGGCAGTCGTCGGCGCAATGTGGGGCGCGTCATTGGCACCAAAGGGCTCGGTAGGCTCAGGTGGCGCCGCCCATCGGCGGAGCGAGTGGATAGCTTCATTTAAAACCTCCGGTGCGTTAGTTTATCCGCCAAGGCAGTCAGTTCTGTGGTGATGTCTGTACCCAAGCCGCCGGATTTTAGAGATTCGATGGCTCTTTGAGTACGTGCTTCGATGAGAGCCTCTACCTCGGATTGTGCGCCAGTGTCGTGGATGATGTCCCGCAGACGCTCGATGTCGGCCTCCGACGATTCCACGCCTTGTCCCAGCCCCTCTCGGAGGGCAGCGACCTGGGCTGCGCTACCTCGGCGCAACGCCTCGTTGATGAGTGTCGTACGTTTGCCCGTGCGTAGGTCGTCGCCAGATGGTTTGCCTGTGACTTCCGGGTCGCCGAAGACACCCAATTGGTCATCTCGTAATTGGAAGGCCTCGCCGATGTCCTGACCCACCCCGCGGAGCATGGTTTGAGTTTGTTCATTGGCTCCCGCCAGCGCAGCTCCGATGTGTAGCGGTCGGGCCACGGTGTAGGAGGCGGTCTTGTACTTAATGACGGCGAAGGAGTCTGCAACATCCTCGCTACCGTTTGCCTCGACGGCAATGTCCAAAATCTGGCCGGCAATAACCTCAGTGCGCATCGCGCGCCACGCGGGGCGGGCTCGACGCAATGCGGTATCGCTGAGACCCGAATCGTTGTACAGATCGTCTGCCCAGGCAAAAGCGAGATCGCCGAGGAGGATAGCTTGGCTTATCCCATAGTGCTCAGAAGAGCCCAACCAACCGCGTTCGCGGTGCTTGCCCTCGAAGGTGCGATGGGCAGTGGGGAAGCCGCGCCGGGTATCAGAGCGGTCGATAATGTCATCGTGAATCAGCGCACAGGCCTGGATGAATTCGAAAGCGGACAGCGCATTGAGTACGGAGTGGGGGGTGAAGTTGGTGGTGAGGGACGAGGTGGCGTCATTCTCCTTTTCACAAAGAGCCTCCAGCGACCCGCCGCCGCCTTCGAGCGCCGCGCGGATACCTGCCCAGGCGAAGGTCGGACGCACGCGCTTACCACCGTTGACGATAAAGTCCCGAAGTACCGTGATGGCACCACTGACGAGGGGATTGATATGAGAAAACTCCTCGTGCGAGTGGTTCAAATACTCAACTAGCTGGGCATCGACGGCGGCTTTGACCGCGGACAGTGGGGAATCGAGGCGCCAGGGGTGTGCTGCCTGCTCATCGGTACTCATGGTTTTCCATTCTAAGCGGTTGGGCGTCAAGTGCGAAGAACGCTTGTATGGCGGGGCGTGGGGGTGAGCGAGTATCGAATTTCGGCGAATTATTGCCAATGTCTTGAAATGGACAGCTCTGTCTATATGATCTTTGGGTATGGCTAGTATCCGCAGGCAGGTTGCCGTATCCCAGTCACTTTCCCTCCATACGCCGGGGCGTGTACCGTTCTCTGTCGAGTTCATGCCGCCGCGCGATGACGCTGCCGAGGAGCGGCTCTGGAATGCAGCGGAAGCTTTCCACGATCTGGGTGTGAGCTTCGTATCCGTGACCTATGGCGCCGGCGGAAGCACCCGCGAGCGCACTCTGCGCGTTGCCGAGCGACTGGGCACCAAGCCGCTGACCACTCTGGTGCATATGACGCTGGTGCAGCACACACAGGAAGAGCTGCGGGAGATGCTACGCACCTATGCATCGCTGGGGCTGACCAATCTGCTAGCTCTGCGCGGCGACCCGCCGGGCGACCCTAACGCTGAATGGGTGGCTACACCGGGTGGTTTAAATTACGCCAGCGAGTTGATCGACATGATTCGTGATATGCCCGAATGTGCGGACTTTGACATCGGCATCGCCAGCTTTCCGGAAGGTCACTACCGCACCGGATCGCTAGAGCAAGATACCGAATACACCTTGGCGAAACTTCGCGCCGGGGCACAGTATTCCATTACGCAGATGTTCTTTGATGTGGATCATTACCTGCGTCTGCGTGACCGGTTGGCCAAGGCGGACCCGGAACATGGGCAGAAGCCGATCATCCCGGGGCTTATGCCGATTACGTCGCTACGTAGCGTGCGGCGCCAAATGGAGCTGGCGGGTGCTGCTCTGCCATCGGAATTGGAGAAGCGTCTACTCGATGCGGCTGCAGGGGATGAGGTGGCTAACCGTGATGCCATTCGCGAGGTGGGCATCGAGGTGACCACCGAGATGGCGGAGCGCCTGATTGCCGAAGGCGTGCCAGATCTGCACTTCATGACGATGAATAACGTGCGGGCTACGCAGGAGGTTCTGCACAATTTGGGAATGGCGCCAGCATGGGGGCAGGGGCTCGGGCACGACATGGTTCGCTAGGTACCTCGGTAGTGGAGTCGCTAGATGCCTAGCAGTGGCTCTGTATTGGTTTTGGTGAGCTATTGGTGAGTTAGTTGCGCGTTCGCTGCAGGATGCCGAATGGTCGCGGATCTGCAGGGAACTTGAAGTTTCGCAGCACATCGGTGAATCCTGCTCGGCGATAAAGCTGCCAGGCGGCATTTGCTTCACCTTCTACCTCCGGAGTGGAGAGCATCACTGTACTCTGCGGTGTTCGCTGGAGGAGGTCGTTGAGGATTTTGGTGCCGACGCCCTCACCCTGCGCTGGGGGCAGGACATGTATCTCGGAGAGCTCTGCGTAGGTATGCAGTATGCGGGACACCTCTGTGCGTGAGTATCCGTTAAGAACCAGGCCGCGTGCGACCTGCCGATACCACCATGTGTGTGGGGAGCCGCGAAAGGTGAAGCCGATTCCGACGCAACGCTGGCGTGAATTGTCGGGATCTGGGGCCTCGTCAACGTAGTGTAGGAGCGCCATGGTGCAGGTGAAGTCCGGCTGGGAGGCGTTGTAGAACCACAGGGATTTGCGCTGTGGATGGGTCTCTTTGGGGTAGTTCATTGCGGCGAGGTGAATGTCGATGAGCTCGTCGAGCCGCGCAATGAACTGGCGGTTGTTGGCAGGGGTGATGGACACGCGCAGGGAGGAATCGTCGGGAGTTGTTGGCTGGGAGTACGTGTCCTGGGGCATGGAAACAATAGTGCCACCTTCTGGCGGAATGAACTCAAAAATAGTTAATGAGACATATGTTCGAATATGGTCGGCTTGTTGCTTAGTGATGTCTCGGGCGCTTTCTAATGTGAGATCCAAACCTTGCATAGAACAGCGACTGAGCAAACTAGGGGATGAGAATGATGGCCGTACAGGAAAAGCAGATAGGAGCCCGGGCTAGGTACAGTCGCTCCCTGGGCGCGAGGGGGTTCCTGGACGAGGCAGAGCGACAGCTGGCACTGTCGCGAGCGGAACTTCGCGAGCCAGAGGCGATCGTATATGCCTACCGCGCCGGGCTGAGGGCGGCAGGGGCGTTGATTGAATGGGAGATGGCCACGCGGAAGCGTCGCCCTTCCGGGAGTGCGTGGGCCAAGCTGAGGGTACTTCGCCCGGATCTTGAAGAATGGGCTGAAACCTTTGAAGCGCATGCCCGAGTGGCGAGCCGGGCTGGCTTGGGGCTTAGCCAGGGAATACCTGCGGATTCCCGGGGCGTGATTTACCGCGATGCTTGCGAGCTAGTGGACCTAGCGCGAGCGGCGGTGGATTACCTACCAAAGGTGGCCTAGAGCTACTCAAACAATGCACATCATTGTTTGAAAACCGCAGGTTGATGTAGGGTGGGTGGGGTAAACGCGGGTGGAGCGCACCCGGGCTGGAAACTTTTTCTGCGGGTTGTCCGTTGGAAGAAGTAGCCGCAGAGAATTGGGAGGTCGCGATGGCTCTATCAGAGCAAGAGCAGAGGATGCTCGCGGAGATCGAACAGGCGCTGATTGCTGAGGATCCGCGCCTGGCGAAGCAGGCTTCCACCAATGGTAAGCGGACAATGAACTTCAACATCCGTTCTATCGCGCTCATTGTTCTCGGACTCACGGTGATGGTTGGTGGGATTGCAGCCTCTCAACTGTCGCTGTGGTTTGTGGCTCTAAGTGTCCTCGGATTTTTGATCATGTTCGGTGGTGGCCTGCTAGCTTTCCAGCCGAATGAGGATCCGGAGGCTGCAGCTATCAAGCGCTCCAAGGCGGGAAACCCCCGCAAGGCACGTGCCCTGAAGGGAACGTCCGGTAGCGGACTCGGCGATCGGATGGAAGATAGCTTCCGCCGTCGCTTTGAGCGCTAAAGCGTTGCGGAACAAGAAAACCACCGCCTCCCAGCCGGGAGGACGGTGGTTTTTAGTTTGCGGCTGGGGCTAGTTTCACCCTTGAGTTAGAGGGGGCTTCTACTTCTTCGGGGATTTACCGTGGCGCGATGTGGGAATTGTTGGGGTCATCGGGTTTGGGTCAGTAGAACCTCATCCAGCACGCTGGCATTTTCGATCTCTAGGGGTGGGCGAATGCCCCGAAGCTGCCGGTTGTGTAGCGCATGTCGCATCCTCTTGGTCGGTATCGAACTTGCTACATAATTCAGGCTAGACCTCAAAAGGTAAATCTTATTTTTGGTGTGCGAGTTGGGTGTGGTCACCCCACTTTCCCCCACTTTGAATATTCTATGCATAGTCATTCGGGGTGAAGGATGGTCGTGTGTAAGGGAGAAACGCTGTCTACCTGTGCTAAACCGGTGCTTTTAGTGGGGGGGCTCGGGGTGGGGGAGAGTGTGGCGTCGTAATAAAGAAGAGGGGGGATGTAAAGATCGTGCGTTGGTTGTGAAGGTGTGCTTTGTGGCTAGAGTGCTGGTTGGGGACACTTTGAGAAAGAAGTGGGGAGAAAAAAGCGCACACAAAAGCTCGTGTTGTAGAGATTGTGGGGAGGAGTGGGGTAAAGTGGGGATCGTTGGGGCGAAGCTGTGCCAACAATTCCAAACTTCATAGAGAAACCAATGTTCAGGGTGATTTTTACCCTTGATTCACAACGGACACGGCATAGCAAGGCGCAAGATCATTCATAGAAAGGGGCCGATGACATGTTTTTCGGCACCTTTACGCCGAAGCTCGACGACAAGGGTCGATTGACTCTGCCGGCGAAGTTTCGCGAAGAACTTGCGGACGGCTTGATGGTTGTGAAAGGGCAGGATCGCAGCCTGGCTGTATATCCCAAGGCTGAATTCCTTGTGCGGGCAAAGAAGGCTGCTGAGGCTTCGCGCACCAACCCGAAGGCTCGCGCATTCGTGCGAAACCTTGCTGCCAGCGCCGATGAGCAGGCGCTGGATTCGCAGGGGAGGATTTCGGTTTCGGCGTTGCACCGTAACTACGCGGGGCTCTCGAAGGAGTGCGTAGTAATCGGCAATGTCGACTTCATTGAGATTTGGGATGCCGCGAGCTGGGAAGAATACAGCGCTGAGCACGAAGAGGATTTCTCGGACGGCGACGACGAAGTGCTGGCTTCCTTCCTCTAGAAGCGCGTGGAACGACAACGCAAGACGACAAATTAATAGTGGACAACAGAGTGTGCGCAGGCCCTTACCTGCGTGGACGACGCGGAACCTTGACGTACTTCCCCGATGTCAAGCCCGCACCCACGCAGGTGAGGCCCTGTTCGCACTCTTTTAACTTTTGAGTCACATAAGTATCTATGTGGCTCATGAAATACAAAGAGCCCCAGTTTGGGGATAGGAATCTAGAGATAACGCAGCTAGGGAAGGAGGGAAAGCTAATGACCGACGGGCAGGCACAGCCGGCCAAGCCGCACAACGAGCACGGCCATATTCCAGTCATGCGCGACCGCATGGTTGAGCTTGTCGGGTTGGGTGTGCACAGTGCCCAGGCGCCGGAACGCCCCCTAATCGTAGACGGCACCCTCGGTGCTGGTGGGCACAGCGAAGCTTTTCTCGACGCCTTTCCGCATGCCATCGTGGTGGGGCTAGACCGTGATCCCAATGCGCTCGCAGAGGCGAATGAACGTCTGGCAGGCTACGGCGATCGCTTCGTTTCCTATCAGACACGCTTTGACGGAGTGACCGACGCGCTTGAAGACCTCATGGATCAAGGGGCAATTCCTTCCAGCGTGCGTGAGAGTGGAATTTCTGGTTTCCTCTTCGACCTGGGCGTCTCCTCCATGCAGCTCGATCAACCGGAGCGCGGATTCGCCTATGCAGTCGATGCGCCGCTGGACATGCGCATGGATCCCAGCAGCCCTCTGACTGCTGCCGACATTCTGAATACCTACAGCCACGGCGAGATTGCTCGCATTCTCAAGACCTATGGCGATGAAAGGTTCGCAGGGAAGATCGCTTCCGCCGTTGTGCGTGAGCGGGAGAAGCAACCTTTCGACAGCTCCGCTCGGCTTGTTGAGTTGCTCTATGCCACGATCCCGGCGGCGTCTCGTCGAACGGGTGGACACCCGGCCAAGCGCACGTTCCAAGCACTCCGTGTTGAGGTTAACGCAGAACTCGAATCCCTGGAGAAGCTGATTCCCGAGATTTCCCGTTGGCTCCACGTCGGCGGCGTAGGCGTGTTTATGAGCTACCAATCGCTGGAAGACAAGATCGTCAAGAAGGAATTGGTGCAGCTCAGCAGCTCGAAGACGCCCCCTGGGCTGCCTATGGAACTGCCCGGGATGGAAGCCGAATTTGAGCTACGCACGCGGGGAGCCGAGAAAGCAAGCGAAGCAGAAATCGAGCAGAACTCTCGTGCAGCACCTGTGAGGGTAAGAGCCTTCAGCAGGGTCAACGACAGAGGAAAAACCACATTTCCGCTGGACACGCCCAGTTAGCTAAGCAAAACCCCCAAACATCACTGATAGAAACAAATCCGAACCTCCGAACCTTCGGAAGGAAACACATGACCGCACCAGGCACCATCCACACTCGCCGCCAGCGCACTGACCGCGACCACACCACCTCCGCCGGTCGCGTCGTTACCGACCGCTCCTACGCTGGAAACCGTCCAGAGCGCTCCGGCCAACGCGTCGCCGCCCCGGCCCATCGCCGTAGTGATTGGGGCGCTGCCCGCACGGATCGTGCTCAGCGCACGGGCACAGTAGGTCGCAGTGCGCGTCGCTTTGGTGGTAGCCGAGTTGGCTCGCGCCAGCAGGTATCCGTTCGTGGCCGCCGCATCATTGCCCTGGAACGCGGCAATCCGCAGCTGACTCGTCGTATCGCCCTAGCGGTCGCTGTGTTCATCATCGGTGTTGTCTCCGTCATGGCGCTGTCCGCTGCAACTACTAAGCAGTCTTTCCAGATCGCCGAGGCGCAAAAGCACAGCACAACTCTGGAAAACGAAATTGAGAGCCTGAACCGCGATGTAAATAACGCAAAATCCTCTGCGAGCATCGCTAAGGAGGCCAGCGAACTGGGCATGGTCACCCCGAAGCAGTCCGGCATCCTGGAAGATCGCAACGGCAAGATTAAGGAAACCCGTCCCGCTGATGCGGAGCGTGGCAAGGACGTTGTGGACGTCAACGGCAATGCCAAGCGCCGAGGTGCTACCAGTGACCCAGAGAAGACCAACCGGGTTGAAGGACTGCACCCGAACAACCCGATTGTGGCAGGCGATCGCGCTCCGGACGTGAATGCCAGTGCGCCGGGGAATGCGCAGGCAAATGGTGGTCTGCCTTATTCCGGTGGCACGGCAGGGCAAACACCAGGGCAAGCAGCTGCGCCTGCTCCGGCGGCTCCAGCTCCAGCCCCGGGGCCAGCTCCGGCAGCTGCCCCTGCCCCTGCGCCTGCCCAGGCGCAGCGATAAGCGTCAGGGGCCAGACCAGCTTTCCCGCGCGGTTCACAAGCGAGAAGGATCGGTGCGAAAACTTCAGACACGCCGGGAGCAACCCCGGCCTGTTTTCGTATTTGTGGGGACAATAGCCAAGAGTGATTAGAAAGGAGGACAACCACGTGTCGAAAAGTAACGACCGCCGCTCCCCGCGGACGGTTGAAGGTAACTCGTGGTTGATCTTGGATACCTCCTTCGGGCGCTTTAACAAACGCGTCCGTCTTGTGTTCCTTGTTATCTTCTTGACTGTTTTCGCACTTATCCTGCGTTTGGTCTGGGTGCAGCTGGTCGCTAGCCCGTCTTTGTCCACACAGGCACAGTTGCAGCGCACCTCAGTCGTCACCGAGCCGGCCCTGCGCGGCGGGATCACTGACCGCAACGGCCAGATATTGGCTTACACAATGGATGCCCGCAGCCTGTCAGTGCACCCGAAGAAGCTCGAGTCGTTCATGCAGGAGCGTCATGAACTAGACCCCGAGAACGTGCCGGAGCCAAAGCAGCGCATCGAGGATATCGCCAAGCGCCTGCCGGAGATGATCAACAAAGAAGGCGATGACATCCAAGAAGATGACATCCGTGACAAGCTGAAGAGCGATAAGGACTATGAGGTACTGGTTCGAAACGTCGATCCGGATGTCGCCGAGAAAGTCGCTGAGGAATTCCCCGAGATCACTGCCGAGCGTCAAGATCTGCGGCAGTACCCCAACGGTGCGGTCGCACAAAACATAATCGGCAAGATCAGCACTGATAACCAGGGGCAGTTCGGCCTCGAGCTTTCCCAGGACGCTCGATTGCAGGGGATCAACGGCTCCCGCACTGTAGACGTCGCAGGTGACGGCTACCTGATTCCAGGATCCACCCGTGACGTGCATCCCGCAGTCGATGGTGATTCCTACGAGCTGACCATCGACCTTGACGCGCAGACCTATATGCAGCAGGCATTGCAGCAGGCACGGGAAAAGTCCGGAGCCAAGTCTGCCTCCGCCGTCGTCTTGGACTCCAAGACCGGCGAGATTGTTGCCATGGGATCCAGCGATTCGATTGATCCCAACGGTGACATCGAAAAGCAACTGAAGCGTAAGAAGGTCTTTGGCGACCGCCCTACGGCAGATTCCTTTGAACCCGGCTCCGTCGCCAAGATCATGACTGCCGCCGCTGCGATCCAAGAGGGCAAAACGACCCCGGACGAGGTACTTAAGATTCCTGGCAGCATCGACATGGCCGGTGTAACGGTGAAGGACGCCTGGGAACACGGAGAGGTTCCGTACACCACCACCGGTGTTTTTGGTAAGTCCTCTAACGTCGGCACCCTCATGCTCGCGCAGCGGGTAGGCGAGGAGAAGATGTACGACTACTTCCGCAAGTTCGGCGTGGGCCAGGCAGCGGGAGTGGGACTGCCCTATGAGGTGAGCGGCTACATGCCGGAGCTCAACCAGTGGTCTGGCGGCACCTTCGCCAATCTCCCGATCGGCCAGGGTATGTCGATGAACCTGCTGCAAATGACGAGCATCTACCAGGCGCTGGCAAACGACGGCGTGCGCGTGGAGCCACGATTGATCAAGAAGATCACATCCTCCAACGGCGCTGAGCTGCCCACCGACCCGGCTAAGGAAACTCGGGTAGTCTCCCCGGAGACTGCCCGGACGACCGTTGACATGTTCCGCGCAGTAACCCAAAAGGACGAGACGGGAGTCCAGCAGGGTAGCGGTGCTCCGGCAGCTATTGATGGCTACCAGGTTTCCGGCAAGACAGGTACCGCCCAGCAAATCGACCCGGATTCCGGAGCCTATTCAAATTCTTCCTATTGGATTAACTTTGCGGGTATAGCCCCTGCTGATAAACCTCGCTTCGTCGTGGGAATCATGCTGGACAATCCGCAGCGCGGAACCGACGGCGGCGCGGGCGGAACCGCGGCACCGCTGTTCCACGACATCATGGCGTGGATGCTGGATCACTACAACGTTTCCCCATCTGAAAAGCCCGGACCGAAGCTGATGCTGGAGGCAAATCAATGACATCTGTAAAACGTCTCGCCGAAATCTGCGGTGGTACCCTCACAGGGCCCTGGCAAGGCGTGGAGGTTACATCGGCAGCAATCGGCTCGCGAGATGTACAACCGGGCGGGCTCTTCTGCGCAGTTCCGGGTCAGAAGGTACATGGAGCGACCTTCGCTGCGGATAGTAATGCCGTAGCCGTGCTTACTGACGCCGCGGGCCAGCGGATTATTGATGACGCCCCCACGCCACTTCCGTGCATTGTTGTCGATGATGTACGCGAATGGATGGGCCCGGTTTCCGCAGAGATTTATGGCCACCCGGCGCGTCAGCTGAAGACCATTGGCATCACCGGCACTTCCGGCAAGACAACTACCAGTTACCTCGTCGAAAAGGCTTTGCTGGATTCAGGGCTGAAGGTAGGCCTGATCGGCACGACGGGCACCCGCATTAACGGCAAGCCAATTCCAACTTCGCTGACCACCCCGGAGGCGCCGACCCTCCAGGCGCTGCTGGCGCGCATGGTTGCAGAGGGAGCCACACACCTGGTCATGGAGGTATCCAGTCACGCATTGCAGCTGGGGCGTGTACGTGGCCTGCATTTTGACGTGGCGGCGTTTACGAACCTCAGCCAAGACCACCTGGATTTCCACCCGACGATGGAGGACTACTTCCAGGCCAAGGCATTGCTTTTCGAGCGAGCAGAGGATGGCCAGCAGCCTGGTACCGCAGTGATTTGCTGTGAAGATGAGTGGGGCGAGCGTATGCGCGACATCGCCGCTCAGTTCTCGTCCACAGTGGCGCTATATCCGCAGACGAAGAACGACTCCGCTGAGCGTCCGGAAGCAAACACCAACCCTGCATGGGCCATCACTTCCGCAGAGGTGTCAGCCAGTGGCCGTCAGCACATTGGGGTGGAGATCACCGGGGCCGAAAGCTCCCGCAAACTGAACTACAGCATCGGCATGGCCGGAGCCTTTAACCAAGCCAATAGCTTGGTTGCTTTGGCCTGTATTGAGGCCGTAACCGGGGAGACGCTCACATCTGAAAGCCCCGCAGTACAGGCGCTGGCGGATGTGCAGGTGCCAGGTCGCATGCAACTTGTTGAAGCCGGCCAAGACTTCCTGGCCATGGTGGATTACGCACACAAGCCGGGGGCTGTACAGGCGGTGCTAAGTAGTCTCCACGACTACCTTCCTGACCCGTACGCTCGTATCGGGATTGTCCTCGGTGCCGGTGGCAATCGTGACCACGAGAAGCGCCCCATTATGGGACGCATTGCCGCTGAGCTGGCAGACGCGGTGTTCGTGACGGATGATAATCCTCGAGACGAGGAGCCGTCTACGATCCGGGAAGCGATCTATGCAGGGGCGCGTGAGGGCGTCCTCAAAAAGAAAAAGCAGCAACAAGACAAAGAGACATTGTGCGAGATCGTGCCCGACCGGGCTGAGGCTATTGCTGCTGCCGTGAGCTGGGCACAGTCGGGCGATGCAGTGGTTATAGCAGGCAAGGGGCATGAGAAGGGCCAGCTCGTCGCGGGAGTTATGCACCCCTTCGACGATGTGGAGGAGCTGGCGAACGCCTTGACCCAGCGGGCACAGGCACATTCAGAGCGCGAGGGTAGACAGAGCGAAAGTAGTGAGCAGCGATGATTGAACTAACAACACAACAGATCGCCGACGTGACGGGCGGGTCTCTCATCAACGGCGCGGACCCGCAGGCCGTGGTAACCGGACCGGTGGAGTTCGACTCACGCAAGATCACCCCCGGGGCGATCTTTATGGCCCTGCCCGGTGCCAAAGCCGACGGCCACGACTTTGTGGACTCTGCGTTACGCAACGGCGCCGCCCTTCTAGTTGTAGGCCGGGGAGTGGAGCAGCCGGCGCTGTTGGCGGAACCTGTGCAGATGAATGAGCAGACCTCCAATGCGACCGCCTTCGAATTCGACGCAGAAGGCCACGGTGCCGCAGTGTTGGCAGCCGTCGACAAGCTGGCTCGATACAACACCGACGTTCTGGCCGCCGAAGAAGGAATGGTCGTTGTGGGAGTGACCGGCTCCGCAGGTAAGACGTCCACGAAGGACCTGATTGGTGCAGTACTGCGGGAGGCAGGGGAGACCGTAGCCCCGCCCGGCAGTTTTAACAATGAGATTGGCCTACCGTACACCGCGTTGCGCGCGGGACGCGAGACGCGCTTCCTGGTCAGCGAAATGTCCGCTCGCGGTGTGGGACACATTCAACATTTGACGACGGTCACGCCTCCACGCGTGGGCGTGGTGCTGAATGTCGGCAGTGCCCACCTGGGCGAGTTCGGATCCCGCCAGGCTATCGCCCAAGCCAAGGGTGAGCTGGTAGAAGCTCTGCCACAGGCCGCAGACGGTGGCCTGGCCGTGCTGAACGCCGACGACGACAAGGTAGCGGCAATGGACAAGCGCACCGCAGCGCGCGTAGTGCGATTCTCCACCGAAGGAACCACAGGTGCCGCCGGAGTGCCGGCAGACTACTACGCCACCGACATCGAGCTGGACGCGGTAGCTCGAGCCAGCTTCCTTTTGCACCACCCGAAGGGTGAACCGGTGCGTGTGGAGTTGTCCGTTTTCGGCGCTCACCAGGTGTCCAATGCTCTCGCCGCCGCAGCGGTGGGCATCGAAATGGGTATTGACGCCGCACAGGTTGCGACTTCCCTGAGCTCCCATGTCGCTGCCAGCGTGAACCGCATGGACGTGCGCACGCGCACCTCCGACGGGGTGACCATTATCAACGACTCTTATAATGCCAACCCCGAATCTATGCGCGCCGGCATCGACGCTTTGGCTTTTACAGCCAAGGGCCGCCCCGATGCGGAGAGCTGGGCTGTCTTGGGCCAGATGGGTGAGCTTGGTGATGATGCGAGTGACGAACATGCAGAGCTGGGCCGAGTGCTCGCTCAGCGGCGAATCGACCACGCCGTCATCGTGGGCAATGGTGTAAACCAGCACGCACTGGCCACTGCCGCCCGTGAAAGTGGAGTGGACACGCAGGTTGTCGAGAATATCGACGGCGCGGTGAACTACCTAGATACGAGTTTGAACTCGCAGGATGTGGTGCTGATTAAGGCATCGTATTCGGATGGACTGTGGGCCGTGGCAGAAGGACTGCTCATCGGCGAAGACCAAGGAGCTTAAAAGACCCATGTTGCAAATCTTTATCGCGGGTGCGGTTGCTTTCGTCGTGTCTGTTGCCCTGACACCCTTGTTGATCCGTTGGTTCTCCGCCGAAGGATTAGGCCAGGAGATCCGAGAAGAGGGTCCGAAATCCCACTTCAAGAAACGCGGCACCCCGACCATGGGCGGAATCGCCATCCTCGCTGGCATCCTGTTCGGCTACTTGGTGGGCGTACTGGTGGGATTGGCTACCACTGGCGCAGGTCCAGGAGTAAGTGGATGGCTCGTGCTTGGGTTGACCCTAGCACTGGGCGGATTGGGCTTCGCCGATGACTACATCAAGCTAGTCAAGGGACGCAATCTGGGACTAAACGCTAAGGCTAAGCTGGTTGGCCAGCTGGCTACCGCAATTATTTTCGGCGTGCTGATTCTGCAGTTCCCGAATTCCCGTGGCCTCACTCCGGGTTCCACCCACCTCTCGGCCATCCGCGACATCGCTACATTCGATATCGCTATTGGTCCGGCCATCGTGGGCACCATCTTGTTCCTGATTTTTATCTACCTGGTCATTTCCGCTTGGTCCAATGCTGTGAACCTGACCGATGGTTTGGACGGCCTCGCCGGTGGCGTGACCGCAATGGTGATGGGAACCTATGTACTGATTACCTTCTGGCAGTTCCGTAATTCTTGCTCTGTGAGCGCGCAGGCGGCCTGCTATGCGGTACGTGATCCGCTGGATCTGTCGATGCTTGCTTCTGCCGGGCTGGGCGCTTGCCTGGGCTTCCTATGGTGGAACGCTGCACCGGCGAAGATTTTCATGGGCGACACTGGTTCTTTGGCACTGGGCGGTCTGGTGGCAGGTCTATCCATCACCACTCAGACGGAGTTGCTGATGATCCTGGTTGGCATCATCTTCGTTATTGAGGCCGCCTCCGTTGTTATTCAGGTGGTTTCCTTTAAGGCCACCGGTAAGCGCGTTTTCCGAATGGCACCGATTCACCACCACTTTGAGAACAAAGGCTGGGCCGAAACCACCGTGGTTATCCGCTTCTGGTTGCTCGCCGGGTTGGCTGCAATGTCCGGCTTCGCATTGTTCTACGCCGAGTGGTTGAACTCCGCCACTTGGTAGGACGCCCATCAACCAGTAGCTCACTATCAACAGCACATATTTAGCAATGTAAGAACCCGAAGGACAGGCAAAGCCGTGGAACCCACACACGCACTTCAACCCGCAGACGCCCTACACACCATGCGCACCGAGACAATCCTGGTCGCGGGGGCTGGCGTGGCCGGACGAGGCGTGATCTCCATGCTCTGTGCTCTCGGAGCCCGCCACGTCGTGGTCGCCGACGATAACGCACAGGTGCTTAGCCACATTGCCGAGGACGGCGATACCGAACTCCGTTTGCTGGGAGTAGCTGAAGCTACCGAATCGCTTGACCAGCTGGCTCCGCGAATGGTTGTGACCTCTCCGGGGTGGAAGCCCGAGTCCCCATTGCTGGTACGCGCCACAGACCTGGGCATTCCCGTGATAGGGGACATCGCCGCCGCTTGGCTCGCCGACCAGGCAGGGGCTTTCGGCGAGCCACGAACGTGGCTGGCCATTACCGGCACCAATGGCAAAACGACAACCACTGCCATGCTGACGTCCATGTTGGTTGCGGATGGGCGCGCAGCCCTTTCGGTCGGCAATATCGGAATCGCACCCGCGGCCGCGTTGGCTGCGCAGCACCGGGGTGCTCCGCGATCGGATGTCTTTGTCGCGGAAGTGTCCAGTTTCCAGCTGCACTGGGCTCCCATGTTTGTGCCCACGGTGGGTTGCATCCTCAACCTTGCCGAGGACCACCTGGATTGGCATGGAAGTTATGAAAACTATTGTGCAGACAAGGCGCAGGTCCTGACTGCAACGGATTCCATCCTGGCATTGGATGACGCCGACGTACTGTCCACTGCACAAGCCCGCCAGGTAGCGGCGTGCGGTGCCTACACGATTCACGATCCGGAACAGGCGGCGTCACCAGTAACGAAGGACATAGAGCGCATCGTCGGTGTGCGCAATGGACGGCTAGTCGAGGCGAACCTCGGCGATCCCAGCCAAATCACTGACTTGGCGCCGGCTCAAGGCATCAGCCCGCCCGGCCCCGCGGGACTAGCCGATGCTGCGGCCAGTGCGGCGATGGCACGTGCTGTAGGCGTGACGCCGGAGGCCATCCAAAACGCACTAGCTGGCTTCCAGGTGCAGGCCCACCGCGGTCAGGTTGTCCTGGAACACCGCGGGGTGACGTGGATCGACAACTCGAAGGCCACGAACCCACACGCCGCCGAAGCAGCCCTCCGCGGTCAGCACAACGTGATTTGGATTGCCGGCGGCCAGTTAAAGGGCGCGGCTGTTGACGGATTAATCCGTGCGATCGGCGGTGCCCTTAAAGCTGTCGTGGCTCTCGGCGTGGACCGGAAGGAACTCGCCGCCGAGGTCTCACGGCAGCTGCCGGAACTGCCGATCACCCTTATTGACGCCACCGATCCAGATGAAGCAATGCGTGCCGTCGCCCGTGCCGCCCACGAGCTGGCAGAACCGGGGGACAGCGTGGTGCTGGCACCGGCGGCTGCGTCACTGGACATGTTTAGCGGGATGAGCCAGCGTGGCGACCTGTTTGCCCAATATGCCTTGGCTTATGCTGAGGCTGATTCATCCGGTCACACACAGCCTGACGATCCGGCAGCACACACGAAGCAGGAAAAGGGGTAGGTGTTTTTCCATGTCCACTCCGACATCCAATTCCAAGCGACGGCAAATCCCCGGCGCGGGGAAGCCCGCACAACGTAGCGCACAGGATCCACAGGCGCGCGAGAGCGTACAGCAGAAGGCTGATCGAGCGAATAGCAATGAGCGTGGCTTCGCGTCTTTGCAGCGCAAAGTCTCCGCGCAGCTGGCCACTCCGCAGCTGAATTACAAGGTGCTAATGGTCGTTACCGCCTGTCTGACCGTTTTGGGTCTGATCATGGTGCTGTCGTCCTCGATGGTGACCTCTTATGCAAGCGGCGCGAGTGTGTTCGGCGAGTTCATCAAGCAGGCCATGGTTGTGGTGATCGGCCTGGTGGTGATGTGGTTTGCACTGCGCATGCGCCCGGAGACAGTGCGAAAGTACTCGCCGTCGTTGTTGGTGATCGCGATCTTGATGCTGATTGCCGTGCTTATCCCCGGCATCGGTGTTGGTGGTGACGAGGTCGGCTCGAATTCATGGATCCGCATTGGTCCCATCGGTGTGCAACCCTCCGAGGTGGCCAAGCTGGCTCTAGCAGTGTGGGGAGCGGCGACTGTGAGCTACCGGGCACGCGCAACGCAGCGCTTGAACACCGGGCTGGGTGCCTTCATTGCTATTAGCGCGGTGATCATGCTGCTGGTGTTGTTCCAAAAGGACCTGGGAATGATGTTCTCCGTTGGCATCGTGGTCGCCGCCTTGATGTTCTTTGCAGGAGTTGATAAACGGGTCTTCTTCACCATGCTGGGTAGCGTTGCATTGCTCGGAGTATTCGCGATTTCCCGCAAGAGCTTCCGTGGTGCACGTATCACGACATGGAAGGATGCTCTGACCCTGAATTTCGGCGACACTACGACACAGGGTGCGGCCTACCAGTCTCACCAGGGAATCCTTTCCCTTTCCGACGGCGGGCTTTTCGGCGCCGGTTTGGGGCAGTCCCGTGCCAAGTGGTTTTATCTGCCTGAGGCGAAGAACGACTTCATTTTCGCCATCGTTGGTGAAGAGCTGGGTCTGTTCGGCACGGTGATTGTAGTCATTCTGTTCGGAATGCTTGCGTTTTTCGGCACTCGTACGGCGTTGGCCCAGGCGGATCCTTTCCTCCGGCTATTGGCGGGCACGCTGACGATTAGTATTGCTGTGCAGGCGTTTTTCAACATGGGGTACGTCGTTGGCCTGCTGCCGGTGACCGGTATTCAATTGCCACTGATCTCCGCAGGTGGTTCCTCCGCGATCATCACGCTGCTTTCCATGGGGTTGCTGTGCAATTGTGCGCGCAATGAGCCGGAGACGATTTCTTCCATGCAGCACGAGGGACGCCCGCTGATCGACCGTATCCTTATGCTCCCGGAGCCCCGGGGGTATAAAGCCGGAGAACAGCGCCGTACAGAGCGCCGTGAGACGGCCTGTAGCTATGGGGAACCAGTCACCCGTCAACGGGTTAGTGCAGGCCGCGGCAGCCAAGACGTGCGTCGGGAACGCGACCGAGTGGAGCGATCGATCCGCCGGGTCGGTGGAGAGTCCCGCTTGCGTGGCTACGATGGGGTACGAAGGCAGGATCTTCCCCCAACGGCTACACCCAAACCAATGCCACGCAGCCGCAATCGGGCTGATAGTTCAGGGCAGGAGAGAGCCCGCAAGACCCGCAGAAATCTAGATAACCGACACAGGAGGCGCTAGCCCAGTGAACCCGAAGCCAGAAGCCGACCGGAAGCTATCAGTCGTCGTTGCCGGCGGCGGAACGGCAGGACACATTGAGCCCGCCATGGCCGTGGCAGAAGCGGTGCGCGCTCAGCGCCCCGATGCACGCATTACGGCGCTGGGAACCAGCCGCGGTTTGGAAACCACGCTGGTGCCCGCTCGCGGCTTTGATTTGAAGCTGATTCCACCAGTGCCGGTGCCCCGCAAACTGAACAAGGATCTAGCCACCCTGCCGCTGCGCCTGCGTAAAGCTCTCAAGGAAACCAAGCAGATCCTGCGGGAAGTGGAAGCTGATGTGGTGATCGGGTTCGGCGGTTATGTGTCCGCACCGGCATATCTGGCTGCACGCGCCCTCAAGATTCCCTTCTTCGTCCACGAGGCGAATGCCCGTGCGGGCGTAGCCAACAAATTGGGAGTAAAGCTGGGCGGTACGGGTCTGGCAGCAGTCGAAGATTCCGGTCTGGAGGCCGAGGTCGTAGGCATCCCGGTGCGCGACGCAGTTCTGAAAATGGATCGCAAGGCTTTACGGGCAGAGGCTCGGGAGTTCTTCGGCGTGGATGCAGAAGCACCGCTGCTGCTAGTCACCGGCGGATCCCAGGGCGCACGCAGCATCAACGAGGCCGTTGTGAGCGCAGCGAAGACTCTGCAGGACGCGGGCATTGGCGTGCTTCACGCGTATGGCAAGAAAAATACGGTGGAGCTGCCCAAGGAGGTCCAGGCAGGAAAGCCACCTTATGTAGCCGTTCCCTATATCGAACGAATGGACTTGGCGCTGGCCGCCGCCGATGCCATCCTGTGCCGTTCCGGTGCTATGACTGTCGCCGAAGTATCCGCAGTGGGCCTTCCAGGCATCTACGTGCCTTTGCCACATGGCAATGGCGAACAAGAGCTCAACGTTCGTCCGATCACTCACGCTGGCGGTGGAGTAATCATCAAGGACGCCGAACTTACCGAACATCGCGTCGCCCAGGAAGTTATCCCATTGTTGCGCGATGAGACCCGTTGGCAGGCCGCCAGCCTTGCCACCCTCGCAGCAGGGCACTGCGACGCGGCACAGAAAATTGCACAGAAGATTATCGCTGCCGCCTACAAGCGTTAGCGTTCTGACGAAGCCACACTTTCCCCCTCCCTTCTTAGAAAGGCACCTTCTTCCACGATGAGCGAGCAGCCCCAAACCACGGATCTCACACGCGTACACATGGTGGGTATCGGCGGAGCCGGAATGTCCGGCATTGCCCGCATTCTGCTGGATCGCGGCTACCAGGTCAGCGGTTCTGACATGAAGGAGTCACGCAGCATTCTGGCGCTGCGTGCAGCCGGGGCACAGATCCAGGTGGAGCATTCAGCGGATAACCTGCGCCTCCTAGGCGACCTGCCGTCCGTTGTCGTCACTTCTTTCGCAGCAATCCCGCAGGACAATCCGGAGCTCGTTGCCGCTCGCGAGTCGGGTATCCCGGTGCTTCGTCGATCCGATGTTCTGGCACTGTTGTTGCAGGATAGGCGTGCATTCCTACTAGCGGGCACGCATGGAAAGACCTCAACTACATCGATGGCCGTAGCCGCCTTGCAGTCCGCGGGACAGGATCCTTCTTTTGCCATTGGTGGGCAGCTGAACCGTGCGGGCACAAACGCCCACCACGGCACGGGCGATATCTTCGTCGCCGAGGCGGATGAATCCGATGGCTCCTTCCTGTCCTACTCGCCAGAGGTGGCGGTCGTGACGAACATCGAACCCGATCACCTGGATTACTTCAAGACCGAACAGGCCTATCGCGAAGTCTTTGAAAAGTTCGCCCACCGCATTGTTGAAGGTGGTTACTTGGTGGCCTGCCTTGACGATCCGGGGTCGGCTGCGCTCGCGGAGGGTTTGGTAGCTGCTGCGGCCGATGGCATGGATCTGTCCTTTACCGTTGTGGGATATGGCACGGCCGAAGCTTGTGACGCCCACTCTTCCGTTACCCCAGCGGCCATTATCGAAGCCACGGAGGTGACTGCCGAAGGGACTGTCTCCACGCTGCGACTGACTGAGGCCACCCCGGCTGCCGGAGAATACTCCCTGCGCGTGGCCATCCCCGGTATTCACATGGTGCTCAATGCCACGGCGGCGGGGCTGGGCAGCGTGCTGTTGGGAGCGGATGTGGACAAGGTGTTTGCTGGTATTGCCGGCTTTGACGGTGTACGCCGTCGTTTCGAGTACCACGGCACTCGTCGTGAGGTTGAGGTCTACGATGATTACGCCCACCACCCGACTGAGGTGGCGGCCGTTTTGTCGGCTGCGCGCCAGCGAGTGGAGGCTCGCGGTGGACGCATTGTGGCGGTTTTCCAGCCGCACTTGTTCTCCCGCACAATGAATTTCGCGCAGGAGTTCGCCGACGCACTTTCTCTGGCTGATCAGGTGGTGCTGTTGGATATCTTCGGCGCTCGCGAGGAGCCCGTGGAGGGAGTCGATTCTCGCATCATCGGAGACAAGATCGACGCTTCCACCCAGTGGGTATTTGAACCTGATTTCTCCAGCGTGGCGGGCGTCGTTGCCGACCTAGCACAGCCTGGTGACATGGTTCTGACCATTGGTGCGGGAACCGTGACAATGCTGGCGGATGAGATTCTCCTGCAGCTGGACCGTGGTGATCGCGGGTGAGTAGGGCGTCCAGAACTACAAGCGATAGCGCAGCGCGCGCCAAGGGCAAGAAGTTCCTGAAGAAGAATGGGGCGCCGAAGAAGCGCGTGCAGAAGATTATCGCGGGGCTGGTGGCGCTTATCGTGCTGCTGGGCGTGTTGATGTATGCGGTGCCGATCCTTAAAGTGGCGCAGATCGACGTGCAGGGTACGACTCATGCGGACGTGGAAGCGATTCGCGAGGCCAGCACCATTAATGTTGGCGATAACATGCTGCGCCTGGACATGGCCAGCGCCGCTAAGGGAGTTTCCAGTGTGGCGTGGGTGGAAAAGGTGACGGTGAAGCGTTCCTGGCCTACGACAGTCACCGTCGAGGTGACTGAGCACAATGCCGTGGGCTATGTGATGGACGGCGACACGCCGCATGTCGTGGACGAGAACGGGCAGGTGTTCCTAACGGGTGTGAAGCCCGAGGGTGCTTTGGAGTTTAAGAAAACCAAGCCGGACGATGCCCGCGCGATCGATTCAGCGTCCAAGGTTCTCCAGACTTTGTCCCCAGAACTGCGGGGAAAGTTGGAGGGGATCGAGGCTGGTTCAGCAGATAGCATTCGCCTGTTTTTCCCTAATCAGGTGGTGTATTGGGGTTCGTCCGACAGGGCGGATGAGAAGGCTGAAGCGACCCGTATCGTGCTGGGGCGTAAGGGAAATTGGAACGTTTCCAACCCCGCGATGCCCACCGTGAAGTAGGGCTGAAACCCCAGCTTAAGCCTTAAGTTGAACTTTAAGGATACGACACGCCACCAAAAATGTGCGCCGCTAAATGCTTGACGGCTAGGAAGATGGACGCAACAGCAAACCGGCAAACCGCAAAGCACGAAAAATTCATTAGGAAGGCGGACAAGCACACATGACGAATCCTGGAAACCACCTCGCTGAGATCAAGGTGGTCGGCGTCGGCGGCGGCGGAGTAAACGCCGTCAACCGCATGATCGACGAGCAGCTGCAGGGCGTGGAGTTCATTGCGATCAACACCGACGCACAGGCATTGATGCTCACCGATGCGGATATCAAGCTGGATATCGGTCGAGAGGAGACCCGTGGCCTGGGCGCAGGTGCCAACCCGGAGGTGGGCCGCAAGTCTGCCGAGGATCACAAGGATCAGATCGAGGAGATCCTCGCCGGTGCCGACATGGTCTTCGTCACCGCCGGTGAGGGTGGCGGCACGGGTACGGGCGCTGCACCGGTCGTGGCCAATATTGCTAAGAAGCAGAATGCCCTGACTGTCGGCGTGGTTACCCGCCCCTTCGGCTTTGAAGGCCGTCGTCGCAGCAAGCAGGCAATGGAAGGCATCGAGGCCCTGCGCGAGGTATGTGACACCCTCATCGTCATCCCCAACGACTCCCTGCTAAAGATGTCCGAAGAGCAGCTGTCCATGATGGAGGCCTTCCGCAAGGCCGACGAGGTGCTGCTGAGCGGTGTTGAGGGCATCACCAAGCTGATCACCACCCCGGGTGTGATCAACGTGGACTTCGCCGACGTGCGTTCCGTTATGACCGACGCAGGCTCCGCGCTGATGGGCATCGGTACCGCCCGCGGCGAACAGCGCGCCGTGAAGGCTACCCAGGCTGCCATCAACTCTCCGCTGCTGGAAAGCACCATGGAAGGCGCCAAGGGCGTGCTGCTGTCCTTCGCCGGTGGTTCGGATCTGGGGCTCCTGGAGGTCTCCCAGGCCGCGGATCTGGTGGAGGAGAAGGCCGACGAGGACGTCAACCTGATCTTCGGTACCATCATCGACGATCAGCTGGGCGACGAGGTGCGTGTGACCGTCATTGCTACCGGCTTCGACGATTCTCCGTCTGCACCTTCTGCCAACCAGCGTGCCGGTGCACACCGTGCGCCCGAGAACGCTGACGCGGGCGCTGCCCAGCCGACGAATCTGTTCGGCGGTCAGGAAGCACCACAGGCAGGCCAGAACTCCCAGTATGCAGTGCAGGGACAGCAGATCCCGGCACAGCAGGAACAGCAGGTTGATCCGGCTCAGCAGGCAGGCGCACAGTCTAGCTTCGCGCAGCGTCGTGGCACCATGCCGCAGCCGACGCAGCAGGCACAGCCTAACCAGGGCGGCGGCCTGTTCACTACTGCTTCCCAGCAGCCTCAGAATCCGACCAACGCGAATGTTGACCTGTCGGAGGAAGAGGACGACCTGGATCTGCCGGACTTCAACTAGAAGTTCGCATCCAGCAATCAGCGTGAGGAGCAGGAGCTTCCCATGAGCCCTAAGAACCACGACCAGCAGCAACCCCAGCCTAAGGTGCGGAAGGTCTTTACGGATCGCAATGGTGGCGTGTCCACCGGCGCCTATGGGTCCTTTAACCTCGGCGATCACGTAGGTGACGACCCTGCGGCTGTCGCCCAGAATCGTCAGCGTCTCGCCGATGTCCTGGGACTCGCCGTGGAACGACTGGTGTTCATGGAGCAAATCCATTCGCCGAACGTTACGGAGGTCACCGCCGACCACCTGACGCCCGGCACCTCCCCGATTATCGAAGCAACCGACGCTTTGATTACCACCCTGCGCGGGACTGCCCTGATCGTCCTTACAGCGGACTGCGTTCCGGTTTTGCTATCCGACGAGGACGCAGGCGTGGTCGCGGCGGTTCACGCTGGTCGCATGGGAGCTCGCAATGGGATCTTGAAGCGCGTGATCGCTCGCATGGAGGATCTCGGTGCTGTTCCCAGCAATATTCATGCGCTGCTCGGCGCTGCTGCAAGCGGCGAGAACTACGAGGTACCGAAGGCTATGGCAGCCGATGTGGAATCTAAACTTCCCGGTTCCGCCACAACTACTGCCAAAGGCACCAGCGGGCTGGACATTCGTGCTGGTCTAACCCGCCAACTGCTTTCCCTTGGGGTGCGTAGTATCGACGCCGACCCGCGCTGCACTATCGCTTCGGAAAACGCCGATCGTTTCTTCTCCTACCGCCGAGAGGGGACGACAGGCCGCCAAGCGGGCGTAGTGTGGATGCCATGACAGAGCAGCTGCGCGAAACTCACGAGCCGAGCGACCTGCCAGGTGGGGATGCAGAGCTCGGGCCGCGCGCTCGAGAGCTCGCCGAAAACCTGGCGCAGGTGCGTCGCCGCATCGCGGTCGCTGGGGGAGCGGATTTGCTGCCCATCACCAAGTTCCACCCTGCGGAGGATGTCCGACTGCTGGTACGTTTGGGCGTCACTGCTGTCGGCGAGAACCGCGAACAGGAAGCGCGCGATAAACACGCGCAATTGGCGGAGACAGGACTTCAGTTCCACATGGTGGGGCAGGTCCAGACCAAAAAGGCGAACTCCGTGGCACGATGGGCCGCAGCGGTGCATACCGTCGATTCCTTGAAGCTGCTGCAGGCGCTCGACCGTGGCGCCGCGTTAGCCTTAGAACGAGGCGACCGCGAGTCTGCTCTGCCGGTTCTGTTGCAGTACAGTGCCGACGGAGATCCGCAGCGTGGCGGGGCAGTGGAAGCGGATATCGACGAGCTCGCCGACGCCGTCTCCGCGGCGGAGAATTTGGAGCTGCGCGGACTAATGACTGTGCCCCCGCTGGAGGCAGATCCGGCGACCGTGTTCGCCCGTGGACGGCAGCTCGTTGAGCGGATTTCCGACCGGGTGGTGGGTGCCCCAGTGTACTCCGCGGGGATGAGCGGTGACCTGGAGATCGCCATCGCGGAAGGCTCCACGCTGGTGCGTGTCGGTACGGATATTATGGGCGCGCGACCAGTACTTTAAACCAAGAAGTTAATAATTAAACACCCTCGAAAAACTAGCAACGGAAGGTTCCTCAAGAGCAATGGCAGACAACTTCATGGACAAGACCAAGCGCTTCTTCGGTTTTGATCCCGTGGAATCCTACGATGCCGATTACTACAGCGACGGCTACGGTTCCCGTGATCGTTCCGACCGTGCAGACCGTGCCGATCGCGATGCACACGAGCCTTCCTACCGCTCCCGTTCGGACCGCGATCACCGTGATCACTTGGATCGTGCGGAGCGTGGTGAGCGCGGTGATCGTTATAGCCGTTCCGAGTTCTCGGATCGCGAGGATCGTTACTCTTCTCGTAGCTCAAGCTTCGCTGATTCTGACGCCACCTTTGACTCCAGCTACTCCTCCTCTTACTCCGGCGCAGCCGCCGAGGAGAAGGATCCTTCGGCATTCGTGTCTTTCACCTTGAGCTCTTACACCCAGGCGGGCGAACTAGTGGAGAACCTGAAGGCACGTGAAGTTGTTGTCTTTTCCCTGAGCGGTATGGAAAAGGGCGAAGCTAAGCGTGTTCTGGATTTCGCCGCAGGCCTGAGCCGCGGCCTGGATGCTCAGCTGAAGAAGCTAAAGGGTGTGCGTAACTTCATCTTGCTGCCGAAGGGCGTGACCCTGGCCCAGGATCAGCTGGACGCCATCGCGGAGACCATCTAAGTTTTTAAGATCCTTTGGACAATCGTCGTTAGCCAGTAATAGCCCGCGTCGGAATGCATCGGCCGGGCTTTCATTGGTAGAAAGAGCTGTTGTAAGTGAACGAAATCCTACTTGTGCTGCTGTGGCTGATTCGCCTGTATGTGCTGATCCTGATTCTGCGCATCATCATTGAGATGATTCAATCGTTCTCGCGTAATTGGCGACCACAGCGTTGGTTCACCATCGTGGCGGAACCCTTGTTTGTTCTTACCGACCCTCCGGTCAAGGCGTTGCGCAAGCTGATTCCTCCGATCCAACTTGGGGGAGTGGGATTGGATGTCTCCGTATTAGTTCTCTTCTTCGGACTTCAGCTGTTGAGCATGTTGCTGGGAGCGTTTATTCGCTAAGCCCTCAGTAAGCCCTCAGTGCGAGTATAAACCCGCCAGATCTAACCCTGAATTGGGGGTGATGAGGGGAGTGAGCTGGCGGGTACAAAGCTCGCTAAAGTTCACTATTGAAGCTGCTTCCAGCAGTTTCTTTGGATCCTAAAATTAAGGGGGTGACTAGTGGGGGAGGGATGGCGACAAATAATCACAAGACTGTTGTGAATAATCGTTCAAGACACTAATATTAGGGACATCTTCGCGGTACGTGAGTGAGGCTGCGGAGATGTCGTGTGTAGTGACGGAAACCGCTACTGGTTGGGAATGTGGGTCCTAGCCGGTGGCGGTTTTCCTTTTTCCGTCATCTGTTAGAACGCTGTCCACTGGCGAGTGTTACGCATTCTCCAAAAAAGGGCAGAAGATCTTCTATGGGGGTGCCTGTGGGGGTGGAGCGTAGCCTGTGATACAGATGTGGTGTTCGTAAATTAAAGTTATTCTAGGGCTAGGGGTCAATCTCTATCTGAAGTTGAGACTGTCCCGGTGGAAACTGGTATGCTTTGTAGCTGTTTCATAAACCATCAATAGTTCATTACTGTTGCGAACGCCTTCTAGCACTTTGAGGCAATCCGAAAGGGAAAGGTACAACCTATGCCACTCACTCCGGCTGATGTGCACAACGTAGCTTTTAGCAAGCCGCCGATCGGCAAGCGTGGTTACAACGAGGACGAGGTCGACCAGTTCCTGGATCTCGTGGAGGACACTCTTGCGGAACTGCAGGATGAGAACTCCGACCTCAAGCTGAAGGTCGAGCAGCTGGAGTCTGGCTCTGCCAAGGGTGCCGGTGTTGCAGGTGCCGCGAGCGCCGCCGGAGCTGCAGGTGTCTCTAAGGTTGACGAGGCGGCACTGCGTCGCCAGATCGAGACCGAGCTGCGTGGCAAGTTTGAGTCCGAGTACTCCACCAAGCTGGAGCAGGCTCGTAAGGACGCCCGCGCAGAAGCTGCTGAAGCACAGGCTAAGCTGAGCAGCTCTCAGCCTCAGGGCGCGGCCGCAGCACAGCCGAACGCTGCTGAGATCGAGAAGAAGATCAAGGCTGACTACGAAGCAAAGCTTAAGGCTGCCGAGGAGCGCGCTGCGCAGGCTGAGAAGCGCGCAGAAGAGGCAAAGAAGCAGGCTCCGGCTCAGGCCGCCGCTGCAGTACCGGCTGGTGCAGCCTCCGGCGATGGCAAGTCCGGCGTCGCAACTGCCGAAACCCACATGCAGGCAGCTCGCGTTCTGTCCCTGGCACAGGAGATGGCAGACCGCCTGACCGGCGATGCTAAGGCCGAGTCTTCTAGCATGCTGGAAGAGGCTCGCGCTACTGCGAAGAAGACCATCGACGATGCGGACTTTAGCTCCAAGAACACCCTGGCAGATGCCCAGAAGCGCTCCGAGGCTCAGCTGTCCGACGCGAAGACCCGTTCCGATAAGATGCTGGCCGACGCGGAGGAGAAGTCCAGCGCACAGCTGGCTGACGCCAAGCAGAAGTCCGAGGTTATGATCTCCGACGCCACCGCTCAGTCCCAGGCGCAGATCCGCTCCGCACAGGAGAAGGCAAATGCCCTGCAGGAAGACGCAGAGCGCAAGCACACCGAGATCATGAACACGGTAAAGAAGCAGCAGGCTACCCTCGAGGCACGCATCGAGGAACTGCGTACCTACGAGCGCGAGTACCGTACCCGCCTGAAGACCTTCCTGGAGTCCCAGCTGGAAGAGCTCAACAGCCGCGGCACCGCTGCACCTGCCGGCTCCATCGAGGTAGAGGGTCAGAACAACTAGTAGCAACAAGTTTTCGTTGACCCCACTAGCCCTTTAAGTCCCAACGCAACCGCCAGGAGGATTTGGAACATGCTTTTCGCAGCCATCCTCCTGGCGGTTGTCGGGTTTATAGCGCTGGTGGTCAGCCTCGCGGTCGGGTCCACCACCTGGGCCTGGATTTGCGTGGCTGTAGCTGCGCTTGGCGTGGCTCTGTTCATTTACGACCTGATTCGCCACCACAAGCGCTAAAACAAGCAAGCTGAGACTTGAATCAAAGATCCCTACTTGCGCCGTGTAGGCTGGGATCCGTAACTGAATAGAAAGAAAACCACACGCAATGATCCGACCATCATCGGGGAGCGTTCCTGGAAGAACGGTGTTTTCACCTCACTTCGCATAGGCGAGGAGGTAGGGATACTCATTAGAACCAGGCGGAGTCGCGGCACGTCACAGCTGTAAGAGAAGAAGTGGGCGGATTACGCCAATCAGGGTGGTACCGCGTTTTAGGCCTTTGTTGGCTCGAAGCGTCCCTGTTTCTATGACATGCTCGTCGGCAGCACCGCTGTGGGCGTCATTAAGAAAAACAGAACAGAAATAGGAACCACCATGAGCGAAGCAACCCCAGCTGGCGGCGCCTACCCGCGCGTCGATATGTCTAACGGCGGCTCGACTGCCTTTCCTGCTCTCGAGGAGAACGTTCTCGAGTACTGGGCCAAGGACGGCACGTTTAATGAATCCGTTTCCGCCCGCGAAGGCAATGAAGAATACGTTTTCTACGATGGCCCGCCCTTTGCCAATGGTCTACCGCACTACGGGCACCTTCTTACCGGCTACGTCAAGGACATCGTGCCGCGCTACCAGACCATGCAGGGCAAGAAGGTCGCTCGCGTTTTCGGCTGGGATTGCCACGGCCTGCCCGCCGAATTGGAGGCGGAAAAGCAGCTAGGCATCAAGGATCGAGCTGGCATCGAAGAGATGGGCATGCGCTCCTTCAACGAGTACTGTGCATCGTCCGTACTGCGTTACACGGATGAATGGAAGGAATACGTCACTCGCCAGGCTCGCTGGGTGGACTTCGACAACGGCTACAAAACGATGGATCCGGGCTTTATGGAATCCGTCATGTGGGCCTTTAAGAACCTCTACGACAAAGGCTTGATCTACCAGGGCTTCCGCGTGCTGCCGTACTCCTGGGCTGAGCACACTCCGCTGTCCAATCAGGAAACCCGCCTGGATGATTCCTACAAGATGCGTCAGGATCCGACTCTGACCGTCACCATGCCGCTGACCGGTGCGAATGCCGGAACTGCTGCTGAAGCTACGCTGGCTGAGCACCCAGAGCTCTCCGACGCATCCGCCATCGCATGGACCACCACCCCGTGGACCCTTCCGTCGAACTCCGCGCTCGCTGTGAACCCTCAGGTTACCTATGCCCTGGTCAAGGTAGGGGAGAAGGGAACCGAGGGCTTCGCTGGCCAGAAACTGGTCCTGGCGGAGGCCCTGCTGGGTGCCTACAGCAAGGAGCTAGGCGAAGACCACGAGGTTCTGGCGACCTTCCCCGGCGAAAAGCTGGTTGGGTTCACCTACAGCCCAGTGTTCGACTACTTCAAGGATCTGCACAATGGCTTCCAGATCCTGAGCGCAGACTACGTCACCACTGAGGACGGAACCGGCGTGGTTCACCAGGCTCCTGCGTTCGGTGAAGACGATATGAACACCTGCCAGAAGGCAGATATCGAGCTGGTCATCCCGGTGGACATGGACGGCAAGTTCACCGCCCAAGTCCCTGACTACGAAGGCCAGCTGGTCTTTGACGCCAACAAGGACATCATTAAGGATCTGAAGGCCGCCGGCCGAGTGCTCCGCCACCAGACGATCGAGCACTCCTACCCGCACTCGTGGCGCTCCGGCGAGCCGCTGATCTACATGGCACTTCCGTCCTGGTTCGTTGAGGTCACGAAGTTCCGCGACCGCATGGTGGAACTGAACCACGAGCAGATCGAGTGGATGCCCTCCCACATTCGCGACGGCCAGTTCGGCAAGTGGCTGGAGGGCGCACGCGATTGGAACATCTCCCGCAACCGTTACTGGGGTGCACCGATTCCGGTGTGGGTCTCCGACTCCGAGGAGTACCCACGCATGGATGTATACGGCTCTTTGGAGGAATTGGAGCGTGACTTCGGCCGTAAGCCAGCCTCCCTGCACCGCCCGGATATTGACGAGCTAACCCGCCCGAACCCGGATGATCCGACGGGCAAGTCCACCATGCGCCGTGTACCGGAGGTACTGGACTGCTGGTTCGAGTCCGGTTCGATGCCCTTCGCACAGAAGCACTACCCGTTCGAGAACAAGGAGTGGTTCGATAGCCATTCCCCGGCGGACTTTATCGTGGAGTACTCCGGACAGACCCGCGGCTGGTTCTACACCATGCACGTGCTGTCTACGGCACTGTTCGACCGGCCGGCGTTCAAGAAGGTCGTCGCACACGGCATCGTGCTGGGTGACGACGGGCTGAAGATGAGTAAGTCCAAGGGCAACTACCCGAACGTCAACGAGGTCTTTGATCGTGACGGTTCGGACGCTATGCGCTGGTTCCTGATGAGCTCGCCGATCCTGCGCGGCGGTAACCTGATCGTCACCGAGCAGGGCATCCGCGAGGGCGTGCGTCAGGCGATGCTGCCGATGTGGAACGCCTACTCCTTCCTGCGCCTCTATGCTTCCCAGCCGGCGCAGTACGATACCTCGTCCACCAACGTGTTGGATCGCTACATTCTGGCGAAGCTGCGTGACACGGTGCAGGGCGTGACCGACGCGCTGAACAACACGGACATTGCCACCGCTTGCGACGAGATTCGCTGGTTCTGTGACGCATTGACTAACTGGTATGTTCGCCGCTCCCGCGACCGCTTCTGGGCGGGCGACACCGTTCACCCCGAGGCCTTCAATACCCTCTACACCGTCTTGGAGACGCTGTGCCGCACTGCTGCACCGCTGCTGCCGATGACTACCGAGGTTATTTGGCGCGGCCTGACTGGCGAGCGTTCCGTACACCTTGCGGATTTCCCACAGGCCGATGCGTTGCCGGCTGATGCCGAGCTGGTAGCTGCAATGGATGCTGTTCGCGCCGTTAGCTCCGCTACGAGCTCCCTGCGTAAGGCACACAAGCTGCGTAACCGCCTGCCATTGCCCAAGCTGACCGTAGCGCTGCCCAATGCCAACGCGTTGGAGGACTTCACGCAGATCATCGCCGACGAGGTGAACGTCAAGCAGGTGGAGCTCACCGAGGACGTAGCGAAAGTCGGCAGCTTCGATGTTGTCGTGAACGCCCGTGTGGCTGGCCCACGCCTGGGCAAGGATGTCCAGCGTGTGATCAAGGCAGTGAAGTCCGGCAACTACACCGTCGACGATGCTGGTGTTGTCACTGCGGATGGCATTGAGCTGCAGGATGGGGAGTTCACCCGCAAGCTCGTCGCCGCTGACCCGGAGCACACTGCCGAGGTTTCCGGCCAAGACGGCTTGGTGGTTCTGGACACTCAGACCACCCCGGAGCTGGAAGCCGAAGGCTGGGCCGCTGACCGCGTGCGCGGCGTGCAGGAAGCCCGCAAGGCTGCCGATCTGCAGGTAAGCGACCGGATCCACCTGACCCTTTCCGTGCCTGCAGACAAGGAAGAGTGGGCCCGCACCCACACGGACACCATCGGCAAGGAGGTGCTGGCCACGGACGTGAAGATCGTCGTCGGCGAGCAGCTTAGCCACGACGTCGCCGACGGTTGCTCGGCTGACATCACGGTGGCGTCATAAAGAAATAGGCCCACAGGGTACGCACATGCGCTGGGTAGCTCACATCGACATGGACGCATTCTTTGCCTCCGTCGAGCAGCTCACCCGGCCCACTCTGCGCGGTCGTCCGGTACTCGTCGGCGGGCTGGGCGGGCGCGGGGTCGTGGCAGGCGCATCCTATGAAGCGCGAGCCTACGGCGCCCGCTCTGCAATGCCGATGGGGCAGGCCGTGCGCCTATGCAACCATCGCGCGGTGGTTGTGCTTCCGCGCAAGGAGGTGTATACCACCGCCTCGCGACGCATCTTCCAAGTCATCCGTGCCCACGCCGGGGTAGTGGAGCAGCTCTCCGTGGACGAGGGCTTTGCCGAACCCCAGGGGCTTGGCAGTGTAGCCGAGGCCCGCGCGTGGGCAGAAAAACTACAGGCCAGGGTGGAGGAAGAAACCGGCCTGCCTGCGTCCGTCGGCATGGCGGCCACGAAGCTGGATGCAAAAATGGCCAGTGACCTAGCGAAACCCCATGGAGTATTTGTGGTGCCGCCAGAGCAACGCATGGAGATCTTCGCGAACCGACCTGTAGGCGACATATGGGGCATCGGCAAAGTTGCGCAGGGGAAGCTGCACACCATGGGGATCGAAACGATCGGCCAATTTGTAGTCGCCGACGTAGAGGATATTCGAGGTGCCTTAGGATCCGTCGGCGCAGAGATGCAACGCATGGCCGCCGGGGATGATCCGCGGCCCGTGGCACCCCGCGCGCCCGCCAAGCAGGTCAGCGCTGAAAGAACATTGCAGACCGATGCGCGAACTACTGCCGAAGCCATGCGCGTACTCCACGAGACCGCGCAAGCTATGCACCGCCGTTTGCTTAAAGACGGCCGTGCTGCCCGCACCGTGACGGTCAAGACCCGCACCACGGACTTCCAACTGCACACGAAGTCCGCCGGTTTGCCAGCGCCGACAGAGGATTTCGATAAAATCTTTGCCCTCGCCCAGCGTCTCATGCCGCGTCCGGAGGAAGCTGGTGCCTTTCGCCTCGTCGGAGTGAGCGTATCCGGACTTGTCGCCGATCGTCAGGAGCTACTCTTCCCCGAACTCGACGGTCCACCCCTACCTATTGTCGCTGATCAGCCTACTGATTCTGGTGTTGCTGCCTTTACTGATGACGCCATCACGGTTCATCCGGCCTGGCATGCCACACAGGATGTATCGCACGTGGAGTACGGCCACGGATGGGTGCAGGGAGCCGGCAACGGGGTGGTTAGCGTACGCTTCGAAACCGCTGCGACCGGGCCGGGGAAGACCCGCACCTTCCGCATCGACGATCCAGACCTTAGCCCTGCTGATCCGCTGGATAGTCTGGGGTGGGATCTCAGCGACCTGATGGAGGAGTAGCAGCAAGCTCGTATAGGAGCTCGATACGTGCCTGGCTGGGTCGCAATGCGCCTCCACTTCGGAGGCCATCTCGCGCCAGCTGCGCTCCGCCGCCGGTGCCGCCATAAACGAAGGAAACCCCTCCCGTGGGCACGCGACTGCATACCACCACAGGCAGGTCGGCGCGGTTCAGCGCACGTCGACTGGCGCGCCAGGTCGTCAGCTCTTCAGCCACGGCGGTGGGAATATTGCCCGACCCCATTGCAGCCAACACCAGACCATCTACAGTGCCCCCTTTTCTATCCCGTTCGTGCAAGGCGCGGAGGAGCTGGCCGTCATCACCTGCGAAGGTAGTGATGATGGGCACGAACAGACCGGCAATCCGCGGAGGATTCGGTGCGTCGGAGGACTTAAAAGGACGTGATGCTGAATCCTCCGCCACGTTGGAATCCGCCAGAGCATTGCGGAAGGCAGTATCCGCAGTGGTGTGGGCCTTATAGGCCCCACGAGCGGCAACGATGGAGTCACCAAAGACTATATGAACACCCGGATCGAGTTCCCCAGTGGCCAGCGCAGCTAACGCGCGGGAAAGGTTGGCCGGGCCGTCCGGTGTGGCGTCATCACCTGGGCGCTGAGCGCCCGTAAACACGACGGGGCACGGCAGTTGTAGTGCGCATGCAGCGGCGACGGCGGATTCCTCCATTGTGTCCGTGCCGTGCAGCACCACAATGCCGATTGGGGCAGGGGAGCAGAAGCTTGCGATGTGGCCGATGAGCTCATCGATTTGGGGGAGGGTGATCGAGCTGGAATCGATGCTCATGATGTCGTGTGCGACGGGCTCGACCCCCTGGGGAATATGAGCTTGACCAACGATATCCGAGCAGGCCAGCGACGGTACAAGATCGCCGTCAGGGGAGTGGGTGCAGCTGATGGTGCCACCGGTGCCGAGGATGGGAATCTGTGGACGATTTCGCGAGGCGCTGGAAGTCATGTGCCTAATGTACGCGACGCCTAGGCGTGCCTCATTGGGGGCGTTGATCAAGGGCTGTTAAAGCGAATGGAGTTGTGCAGGAATACTTGCATGATTAACATGCAAGTATTCCTGCACGATCCAAGGAGGTTCCATGTCCCCTCGCAAGTATCACCACCCAGAGACTGATGAAATCACCCTGGCCAGGGTGCTGGCCGCCTTGAGTGACCCCACGCGTCTCGAAATGATTCGTCGTCTGGCTGACGGGCGCGAGCACGATAGTCTCGAGCTTGCGGACGACTTGCCGCGGTCGACACTGACGTACCACACCCGAATGTTGCGGGAGGCAGGGGTTACATGGACCAGAGGTGAAGGTCGCGCATGTCTAATCCGAATGAGGAGTGAGGACCTCGATCGCTTATTCCCCGGTCTTCTTTCTGCTGTAGTGGCCAATGCTGTCCCTGAGGAGGGACAGGCATGATGGGGCGCCTCTGGCCGTTTGTAATGGGCAGCGTTGCGCTCGGGCTAGACGCCTATGTCGTCGCGGGACTCCTTCCCCCTATCGCCACATCTTTGGATGCGCGCGAGGCCACTGTCGGCCTGGGAGTAGCGGCTTTCACAGGGGCATATGCGATAGCAGGACCTTTACTGGCCGGACATGCGGGGAGGCGGTCACGCCAGAGTCTAATTGTGTGCTTGCTGGTCTTCACCGTGGCAAACCTGGCCACGGCGCTCTCACCGTCTATTGCGTTTTTCCTAGCCACCCGAGTGGTGGCTGGCGCAGCTGCGGGCGTGTATTCACCGCTGTCATCCGCAGTTGCGGCGGAGATCGCAGGGGAAGCGCATCGCGGACGCGCATTGGCGCTAGTTCTTGCAGGTTTGGCGGTCGGTACCGTATTTGGCGTCCCAACCGGTCTGGCGTTAGCACAGCACTGGGGGTGGCGAGCCGCCGTACTTTTGATCGCAGCTATTGGTGGTGCCGCACTAGCGGGAACTGCTCTGCGCGGAACTGAGCTGCCAGCGATCCCCGCTTCGGGTGCCCGCGAGCGCCTGCGATCAATTGCGCGACCCAAGAACTTACTCACGGTCACCGTTACTCTGCTGACTGGTGTCGCTTCTTTGGGGCTTTACACGTACATGACCGTGATCTTGTCAGCGGGAAGCCTCGCGTCCCACCAGACTCTTGCGATCTGGGTGTGGGGCGTTGGGGGAGCGGTGGGAGCATTAGGTATTGGCCGACTTATGGACCGACGCGATCCGCTGCGCCTGAGCGTGGTCATTCTCGTGCTCCTCACCTGTGCGCTGCTTGGCACGACGCAAGGTCAGACCGCCTGGATCATGATCGCGAGCTTGTTTGTCTGGGGAATGTGCGGATGGGCATCGCTCGCGCCCCAGCAGCATATCTTGCTGCAGACGAACCCGACCGACGGTGCCACGGCTGTGGCTGCAAATGCTTCCGCTAACTACTTGGGATCCGCGCTGGGGGCTATCTTCGGGTCGCTACTCGTTGCTGTACACGCGACGCCGACCGTTCTCTGTGCTTCCGCGGCGGGCGTAGCTTTGATGGCGTTAGTTTGTCAGATTGCTCGGCAACGCATGAACGCCACAGAATAGTTGTGAAGGCGAAGGTGCAGGGATACTCTTCCAGCAAAATACACAACTGAGACTCCGATTCGCCCATGGGATGGGCCAATCCGTTGGTGCGTGTATCAAAATTAGGCGGAGTGCCGCGGTGAAATCAATGACTGGCTACGCTAGCGCAAGTCACACGAATAACATCTGCAACAGCATGGCTTGTATAGTCGACAATTAGTTCCCCTTTTATTTGAGGGTTGTACCGCTGACTACACACTTTTATCAGCGTCACATAGTCCATCCATGTCCAATCATGTCTATCCATGTCTATCCAATGAAGGAGCATTTTCGTGCGTTCTACCCTGCGCAACTCTCGCGGTAAAAAAGTCTTTGCTCGCGCAACGGCCATCTCTGCCGTCTTGGCCGCCGGGCTGACCCTGTCGGCTTGCGGCAATGACGACGATTCCTCCGACAAGACCTCCTCGGCATCCAGCTCTCAAGCTTCCAGTGGCGCTGAGTCCTCCGGTGCAGCGCAGGATGAAACCCCGACCGTTCAGGAGCTGGCGGGCGTGCTGAACCGCGCGGTTGACCCGAACGTACCGACTGACCAAAAGGTGGACACGGTCGTCAACGGCGACAAGGCACCGGAACTTTTTGACGCCCTGACGAAGTCCCGCACCGAGTCCGGCGCGACCCTCGAGGTGGTAGAGCCCGTGCTGCCGAGCCTGAACCCCGGCAACGTGAACGCCACCGTAAACCTCACCGTGCCCGGCCAGGAACCGCACGTCGTGAGCGACGTTGAGTTTGTCAACGAAGACGGAAAGTGGAAGTTGGACCAGGGGTGGGCCTGCACCCTGGTGGAAAACGTCCTGCCGGATCAGGTGCCGCCGATGTGTAAAGAGGTCTAAGTTAGCTGCAACCAGCTATAGCTAGACGCTTTTACTTTTTCGCCGGCTTCCACTCTGACTTCGACGTGGTGGTTTGCACCACGCGAGCCGGAGAGTCGTCACGGCCATAGGTGATCTCGGTCGTGACGTTGATATGACCCCGAGTGGGCAGCACCTTATTTAAGTCCAATGCAATCTGACCGGTGGACTTGGTGTTTGATTTCAGAACCTTTAGATCGGTCTGCGCAAGCGTGGATACCGCCGGGCGACGCTGCACATCGACCTTCAAAGTAACCGACTGCCCTTGGCGTTCCAGCAGGGTATAGGTGATGGTCTGCGACATGGAAATGTCGCCATCCACACGGTTGGAGACCGTCCACTTTGCGCCCACGCCCACTGGCTCGGCGGGGAAGATTAGCGGGTAGTCGTTCATCTGACTCAACGCTGATTCCACGCTGGCTCGAGCCGTCTGGCTCGCACCGTCGGGAGCAGTGTAGCTGCGAGAGGTCGTGCGACCATCGACCTCCTGTGCCGCGTGCATCTTAAAGCCCTCGGCGGTGGCGATGTCCTCGTTCTTTTTGTCATTCGTGCCGCTAGGGGCGCCCACGGTAACGTCCGTTTCGCGACCCTTGCCGTCCGTCGTCACCTCGGCCGACAAGGGCAGATCCATCGTTACCTCGTCGTATTCCAGTTCGGCGACATCCGGCTGCTCGTCGTGGGGCACCGTGGCGCTAGTATTCGGCTCCTTTTCGGAGCGGTTCTCAGATTCCTTTTTTGCCCCCAGCGTGTGCTGTGCGAAACCTTGGGTGGCTCGGAAAATGACCTCTTGGTTGCCCTCTTGTGAGAACCATGCAATTGGTTCCTGCGGTGTAGAACCACGGTTTTGCAGTTCTACCTTGACACCCGGCACGGCCACGTCAGCCGGTTTAGATTGCGGCTGCTCAGAGTCGGAGCATCCAACGGCCGCGAAGGCCAGGCCTATGGCGCTGCATATAGCCAGCGCGGACTTGCTAGAAATACCCACAAGTTCACAGCGTAACAGGCGGACATTAGACTGAATAAGCGTGACTTCGAAACGCGCATCTTTCGCAGCCTTGACCCTGATGTTCGGGATCATCGCCGTCGACCAGATCACCAAATGGGCGGTCGTCGAGAATCTCGAGCCACAGCGGGCATACCCCGTCCTTGGGGAGTTCTTTCGCCTCTACTTGGTGCGCAATCCTGGCGCTGCATTTTCCATGGGAACCAGCGCCACAATCGTCTTTTCATTCTTTCAACTGGCTGCCTTTATCGCTTGCATAATTTTGGCACTGCGCACCCGTTTCATGGCAGGAGCGCTACCCATTGGCCTGATCGGCGGCGGTGCGGCCGGCAACCTCATCGACCGTATCTTCCGGGAGCCTGGGGGAATGCACGGGCACGTGGTGGACTTTCTGTCTTTCGGCAGCTTTGCCATCTTTAATATTGCCGACGCCGCCATCACCGTCGGCGTGGCGTGCTATCTGATCTATGCATTTTTTATCGAACCGGCGAATCATGTGAAATCCGAGCGCGAAGCAAAAGAAGGTAATGGCGCCGCAGGTAACCAGGATCCGGAGAGCGAGGAGGTGAGCCGATGACGCGGGAGAACCGAGTAATGCCCGTGCCCGATGGGCTGGCCGGCATGCGCGTGGATTCCGGTCTATCCAAACTCCTTGGGCTGAGCCGTACCGTGGTAGCGGAGCTCGCAGCTGACGGAGATATTCTGCAGGATCAGCAACCGGTGGGGAAGTCGGACCGGTTGGTGGCCGGGGCCTGGTTGGATGTCACCTTGCCAGCCCCTCCAAGGGATTTAGCTGCAGAGCCTGCCCGCCACGTTGAAGGCATGGAAATCCTCTATTCCGATGAGGACGTCATCGTGGTCGATAAGCCGGTGGGGGTGGCAGCGCACCCCACCGTCGGTTGGGAAGGCCCAACGGTAACTTCCGGTTTGGCCGCGGCGGGTTTTCGCATTTCCACCTCTGGACCACCGGAGCGCAAAGGAATTGTTCAACGCCTGGACGTCGGTACTTCCGGGGTAATGGTTGTCGCCGCCAGCGAGCGCGCTTACACCGTGTTGAAGAATGCCTTTCGCGATCGAGAAGTGTCCAAGACCTATCACGCTCTGGTACAGGGACACCCGGATCCAACGTCCGGCACCATTGATGCGCCGATCGGCCGTCACCCATCAGCCGGGTGGCGTTTCAGCGTGCGCGAGGATGGCAAGCATGCCATTACGCACTACGACACCCTGGAGGCGCACCGTCAGGCGAGCTTGCTGGAAGTAAAGCTGCAGACTGGGCGCACTCACCAGATCCGTGTTCACTTTTCCGCTTTGCACCATCCTCTGTGCGGCGACCCGATGTATGGCAGCGATCCGAAACTGTCCGAAAGACTGGGGCTTACTCGCCAGTGGCTCCACGCCGTGGAACTGGGATTTCCCCACCCGGATGGAACGTGGAAGACTGTGCGCTCGCCTTACCCACAGGATTTGCAGCAGGCCCTCGACCGGCTCCGCGATGCCAACGGCATCGCCTCGCCCACCAGCAGGGAGGGACAGCATTCGTGAGTGACCCGCAGCGGTATCGGGGGCGCAACCCCCAACAGCTGAAGGCGAATAAAAAGCGCCAGCGTCAGTTGGATTGGGAGGACACCCGCCGACCCGCCTGGGTGGCGTGGCTGTCCGGGGTATGTCTTATTGCGATGGGATGTGGCGTCATCGCCATGAGCACCTCCGACCTGACCTCCGCACCGCCGAATATCAACGGTGATCAACTCGGCCCCTTTGAAGGAACACCGGCGCAGTATCGGGACTTTGCGCACGGTCAGTTAGAACAGATGGCTGGTGATGAACCGCGTTGGGCGCTGGTTTCCCCCGACCCGCAGCACCCGTGGGATGCCCGGGAAGTAATCGAACTAGTGAAAGGCATCGATGCGCGGGTGAGTACCCTTTACTTCGGTGCAACTGCGCAGGCGGTTCTACCGGAACCTGCGGTGGGGCGCACCCGTGCCGATGTGATCAATCAAGCGATGTCACATATTGCCCGCGGTGCACAGACTCAGCCCGAGAAACTGCGTATCGATGGAGTGCTGGTACATGCCACGCCTGACCAGCTGCGCGAGCTGGCCACGCGTGCGTATGCCGTGGAACCCGCCGCACCGGACGCGGCGTATGGGCGCATTGGAATCCGACCTATGGGAGTGAGATAGATGATTTGGGGCCTGGCGGCCTACCTGATGTGGGGGTTGTTCCCCGCGTTCTTCCCTCTGCTACAACCGGCAAGCCCCACGGAGATTCTGGCGCACCGCTTTGTGTGGACGCTGGTGTTCATGCTTCTGCTGCTCGCCGCTGTGCGCGGACTGAAGCAAATGCGGACTATTACGGGCCGCCAGTGGGCGATCGTGACTGCGGCAGCACTGCTAATCAGCGTGAACTGGGGGCTGTACATCTATGCAGTGAACAATGACCACGTTGCCGATGCCGCCCTCGGGTACTTCATCAACCCGCTGGTCAGCGTGTTGTTGGGTGTGATCGTCCTGCGAGAGAGGCTACGCCGCCTGCAGCTGATGTCCGTCGGCGTCGCGACCCTCGCCGTCGTCGTTCTTACCGTGGCGCTGGGTTCGCCGCCAATCATTTCTTTGGGATTGGCGTTTAGCTTCGGCTTCTATGGGCTTGTTAAAAAGCAGGTGAGGTTGACGCCCACACAGTCCCTTACCGCCGAGACTCTTGTCCTGGCGCCGGTAGGACTGATCTACTTGTGGTTCCTACAGTCCCAGGGCAGCAATACTTTCGTCCAATTCGGTGTCGGCCATGCACTGCTGCTAGTAACAGCCGGTGTAGTGACAGCCCTGCCTCTACTGTGCTTTGCCCGAGCCGCCCAGGAGCTATCGCTGACCAGCTTGGGAATGATTCAATACATCACTCCCGTGCTGCAGATGCTCTGGGCAGTGTTCGTCACCCACGAACACATCGCACCTGCCCGGTGGGTGGGCTTCATATTGATCTGGATAGCGGTGATTGTGTTCATCGTCGACCTGCTGCGCAACCGCCCGCCACGGGTACGGCGGGTAAAGAAACTCGGCGGGCAGTCGGCAGAGGCAGCGGACTAGCGCAAGGAAACTAAGCCAGTCCGAATACTCGATCCACCATGGCATTTCTGAACATGCCCTGAGGATCCACCTTGGCGCGAACCTCGCACGCGCGTGCCAGGTCTTCATGCCTTTCGAGAAGATCCTCGTGGGTTAGAGTATGCAGTTTGCCCCAGTGCGGACGCCCACCATTCACAGCCTTGAAGATCGGCTCGATATGGCGGAACAGCGCCTGGTGGCTGTCCTTGTTATAGCGGTGGATGGCGATGTAGCAGGATTCGCGGCCTTTAGCGGTGGACAGTGGCACCTCGTCGGCGGCAGTCGCCCGCACCTCGATGGGGAAGAGCACCTGCTCGCCACAGGTGTTCATGGTGTGCTGAACCTCTTTGAGTACTTCCGTGGCGTCGGTAAGCGGCACCGAATACTCCATCTCGTTGAAACGCACCCGTCGAGAACTGACGAAAACATCGTGAGCTACGTTCGAGTACTCGCGCTGCGCGAGAGTCTTCGCGCTCAGCTTTGCAAAAGGCCTGCTGAGGGAAGGGAAGTAGTGCGCCAGGTCGTTCATCACTCGGTAGGCACCGTTGTTGAGCATCTCGTCGTCCAGCACCTCCTTCCAACGCGGAACAGGCTGGGTGGGAGCGTGGCCAGGCAGGCGGGTATTCGTCTTGACGTGGGCAACATCGGTGCCGGGGAACCAATAGAACTCCAGGTGATCCTTTTCACGAACCCGATCTGCGAAATTCTCCACGATCTGTGCATTGGGCTCGGCGCGCTCTACTGCGTGGAGGACGAAGGTATCCACCACATCCAGTTCAACTTCCGTGATGATGCCATACGCGCCCAAGGAAACGCGCGCAATATCGTAGAGTTCGCCCGCAATACCTTCGGCTCCGGGGTAGCACTCGTGAGCCTGGCCATCTGGGGTGATGATGCGGAAAGCCCGCAGCATTCCGGCGAAGCCGGTGAAGCCCAGACCCGTGCCATGGGTGCTGGTGCCGATCGCACCCGCCAGGGACTGCGGATCCACGTCGCCCTGGTTAGCCAATGCCACTCCCAGCGGGGCCAGGATGCCGGGCACATCCCGTAGGCGCGTGCCGGCGCGCAGGCGTGCCGTCATTTTCTCAGGGTCGAAGCGGATCAATCCGGCCAGGTGGTCCAGGCTCACTTGGATGCCCTCCGTGGCCGCGACGGAGGTGAAAGAGTGCCCAGCGCCAATGGGCTTCACCCTCTCTCCGGAGGCTGCGGCGCGTTGAATAAGCTCGATCAACTCCGCCTCGTCATGTGGCGCTACCTGCTTGCGCGGCTGAGCCGTGGTGACCTTGGACCAGTTGATCCACCGGGTGTTGTAGACGGGCTTACGGGTTTTAACGGTGCTCATTAGACAAAACTCTTTCCTTCGCCGCGGTAAGTGGGCCACTCCGCGATGATTTCGCCAGCCGAGACGACCAGCACGCTATCGATGTATTCAGTTGCTTCGCCAGCCTTTGCATGACGCATCCACACGTGGTCGCCTAGCCGCAGGTTGCGGGCGGCGGGGCCAGTCAGCGGGGTTTGCACCTCGCCCGGCCCTTCGAGTGGAGCCATCTTCAGATCACGCGGCCAGTCGACGACGGGGAGGCGATCCTTTCCGGGAGGGCCAGAGGCGATGCGGCCACCACCGGCCACCGTCACCGTTTCCTCGGCTGGGCGGCGCACCACCGGCACCACGAACCATTCGGCCGGGGTGGGCTGGAACTGGCGGTAGTGGTCGAACAAAGCTGGGCCGATAATGCCGGACCCCGCGCCGATCTCAGTGATCGCGGCTTCCGCACTGGTGGTTTCGATCGAGCCGGTACCGCCACCGTTGACGAACTCCAGGGCTGGCAGGCCAGCAACACGCAATTCCTCTTCGACCGCGGCGACGATGTTCGCGCGGCGACGCGCCAATTCGCGAACAGATAGTGCCTTCATTGCAGCGATGGCTGGGGAAGTGTCAGTAGTTCCGGCAATCTGTCCCTCATAGGCCATCAGCCCCACCAGTCGAAAGCCTTCCCGTTGACGCAGATGCCGTACCACGGCGCGCACCTCGTCCACCGTGTGCAAGGGGGAACGCAGAGCTCCAATGTGAACGGGGCCGGCGCGCAATGCGGCGTCAATATCAATACAGATCCGAACTATCCCGCGCTCGTTGGGTGGCATCACGGCGTCAATAAGATCCAGGTGAGCGACAGAATCAACCATGAGGGTCACGTTTTCAAGAGCGCGTGCATTGTGAATCAGGCGATGTAGCGCCTCGCGGTGAGCAGAGGGGTAGGCGACCAAAATATCGTCGCTGACCTGCTCGTCACTTAGCCACAGAGCTTCGTTGAGGTTGTAGGCCAGCACACCGCGGTATCCGGGAAGGGTGAGGACTTCCGAGATCAGCGAGCGGATACGTAGAGACTTGCTGGCCACCCGAATCGGGGTGCCGCGAGAACGGTGCGCCATGTCTAGCGCATTGGCCCTAGCAGCATCCAGATCCAGCACTGCAAAGGGAGCGTCCAGGTGCGCCACTGCGAGGCGGGTATCTTTGTTCATGGAAAGTAACTGTAACGGGCAAGCGAACCCGATGTGCCGAAAAATGCGATTTTTAGGACACGCTATGATGGCGAACCATGAGCGGTTCCTCCTTCGTCCACCTGCATAACCACACCGAATATTCCATGCTCGACGGCATGGCCAAGGTTGATCTTCTGGCTCAAGAGGCGGTGCGGCAGGGGATGCCTGCGGTGGGGATGACCGACCACGGAAACATGTATGGAGCAGACGCTTTTTACCGCGCCATGACCGCCGCGGGGATAAAGCCCATCATCGGCATCGAGGCGTACATCGCACCGGAATCTCGCTTTAATCAGCAGCGCGTGCGATGGGGTAAGCCAGAGCAGAAGTCGGACGATGTTTCGGCTTCCGGCGCCTATCTGCACCAAACGATGATTGCGGAGAACGCTACGGGGTTGCGCAATCTTTTCTACCTGTCGTCGATGGCCAGCTACGAGGGGCAGCTGGGTAAGTGGCCGCGCATGGACGCCGAACTGATTTCCCAACACTCCGAGGGCATCATCGCCACCACCGGCTGCCCGTCTGGTGATGTGCAAACGCGCCTGCGCCTGGGGCAGTTCGACAAGGCCCTGGAAGCTGCGGCGATGTGGCAGGACATCTACGGTAAGGAAAACTTCTTCCTGGAGCTGATGGATCACGGGCTCGAGATCGAAAAGCGGGTACGTGACGACCTGCTGGAGATCGGCCGCAAGCTTGAGCTGCCGCCGCTGGTGACCAACGACTGCCACTATGTGCTAGAGCAGCAGGCTCCTGCCCACGAAGTGATGCTGTGTGTGCAGACCGGCTCGACCCTGGACGAGCCGACCTTGGATCAGGGCGGCAAGCGCTTTGCCTTTTCCGGCACCGGCTATTATTTGCGCACCGCCGAGGATATTCGTGCGCAGTGGGATAAAGAGGTACCCAAGGGCTGCGACAATACCCTCTGGGTTGCCGAGCGCGTGCAGGACTACTCCGAAATTTGGGAGGAGCACCCGCACGATCGCATGCCTATCGCCGACGTGCCTGAGGGGCACACTCCGACGACGTGGTTGACCCACGAAGTGATGAAGGGACTGGAGGAGCGTTTCCCCGGCCGCGAAGTACCCGCCGAGTACATCGACCGCGCCAAGTACGAAATTGGCGTGATCGATATGAAGGGCTACCCCTCATATTTCCTTATTGTTGCCGAGCTGATTAAGCATGCCCGGTCCGTGGGTATCCGCGTCGGTCCGGGACGTGGTTCCGCAGCCGGTGCACTGGTGGCCTACGCGCTGACGATCACGAACATCGATCCGATGGAACACGGTCTGCTGTTCGAGCGCTTCTTGAACCCCGAGCGTCCGTCCGCACCCGATATCGATATCGACTTCGACGATCGCCGACGTGGCGAGATGATTCGCTATGCCTCCGATCGCTGGGGCGAGGACAAAATTGCCCAGGTGATCACGTTCGGCACAGTGAAGACTAAGCAGGCCATTAAGGACTCCGCCCGCGCCCACTATGGTCAGGCGGGTTTCCAAATGGCAGATCGGATCACCAAGGCTCTGCCGCCGGCGATTATGGCTAAGGACATTCCTCTCCACGGCATTACCGATCCGGAGCACGAGCGTTATCCCGAGGCCGCGGAAGTCCGCCAGTTGATCGAGACCGATCCGGATGTAGCGAAGATTTACAAGGATGCGCTCGGCCTAGAAGGCGTGATTCGCCAGGCTGGTGTGCACGCCTGTGCGGTGATTATGTCCAGCGTGCCACTGCTGGATTGCATTCCCATGTGGAAACGCAAGCAGGACGGCGCATTGATCACGGGCTGGCCGTACCCCGCCTGTGAGGCCATCGGGTTGCTGAAGATGGACTTCCTGGGCTTGCGTAACCTCACCGTTATTGGTGACGCCCTCGATAACATTAAGGCCAACCGCGACTTCGAGCTGGACCTGGAAAACCTCGACACGGTGGATGACCCCACCTACGAACTGCTGGCTCGAGGCGAGACACTGGGTGTGTTCCAGCTGGACTCGGCGGGTATGCAGAAGCTACTGAAGCGCATGCGACCCACCGGCTTTAATGACATCGTCGCCGCATTGGCACTGTACCGACCTGGCCCTATGGGTGTGGACGCGCACTGGGAGTACGCCGACCGCAAGAATGGCCGCAAACCCATCGTGCCGATTCACCCTGAGCTGGAAGATGCGCTAAAGGAAATTCTGGAAGAAACCTATGGCCTGATCGTGTACCAGGAGCAGATCATGAAGATCTCCCAAAAGGTCGCGAACTACACCGCGGGTCAGGCCGATGGCTTCCGTAAGGCCATGGGTAAGAAGAAACCGGAGGTGCTCGAAAAGGAATTCGTCACCTTCGAATCCGGAATGAAGGAAAATGGCTATTCCTCCGATGCGATTAAGACGCTGTGGGATACGATCCTGCCCTTCGCCGGCTATGCGTTTAACAAGTCCCACGCCGCGGGCTATGGTCTCGTTTCCTTCTGGACCGCCTACCTGAAGGCCAACTATGCACCGGAGTACATGGCCGCACTCTTGACCTCCGTGGCCGACAAGAAAGACAAGTCCGCTATCTACCTGGCCGACTGCCGCCACCTGGGCATTCGAGTGCTGTCCCCCGATGTCAATGACTCGCGTTACACTTTCCAATCCGTCGGCGAGGATATTCGCTTCGGACTGGGTGCCGTGCGCAACGTGGGCGAAGACGTGGTGAACTCCATCATTGCCTCCCGTGAAGAAAAGGGAGCCTTCAAGGACTTCTCTGACTACCTGGACAAGATCGACCTCCCCGCAGCAAATAAGCGCGTGACCGAGTCCCTGATCAAGGCCGGTGCTTTCGATTCCCTGGGGCATCCGCGCAAGGGACTAGTACTGGTGCACGAGGATGCGGTGGACGCCGTAACCGCCACCAAGAAGGCCGCAGCCAAGGGACAATTCGACCTCTTTGCCGGACTTGGCGGCGATGACGATGCAGGTGATGTCTTCCGCGTCGAGGTGCCCGACCAGAAGTGGGAACGAAAGCACGAACTGGCATTGGAACGCGACATGCTGGGACTCTACGTCTCTGGCCACCCACTCGATGGCTTCGAGGAAGCCCTGGACGCCCAGATTGATACGCCCCTGACCACCGTCTTGTCCGGGGAAGTTCCGAACAACAAGGATCTCAAGATCGGCGGCATTATTTCGTCCGTAGAACGTCGCATCGACCGCAACGGCAATCCGTGGGCAATCGCCACCGTGGAAGATCAACACGGCGCGCAGGTGGAACTGTTGGTCTTCCCGAAGACCTATCAGATGGTGGCCCCGCAGATCGTCGAGGACAACATCGTCCTAGTGAAGGCGAAGATCAATTATCGAGAAGACGACATGCGGCTGTTCTGTCAGGATCTTAAGTCCGCTGAGCTCACCGTCGGCGCCGGCTCCGGAGTGCCCCTGCGCCTCAACATTCGCGTGGATCAGGCAACCCCCGACAACATGGCCAACCTGCGCCGGGTTCTAAGCCAGAACAAGGGCGATTCAGATGTCTACCTCACCCTTATCGACGGCGAACAGGAAGTGCAGTTCCTGCTGGGGCCGGAAATGCGCGTCAATAAATCCCCATCCTTGATGGGGGCACTCAAAGCGTCGACGTGGGAGGGAATTTTCTCGTAGCTCCTCGCGCCGAGTACGTTGCCGAGCATAAACCCCGCAGAGCTGTCACGATAGAGAAGACACACCTACATGCGCGTCCTCTGGCTAGGCTGCGCATCTTTCCAGGAGATGCCTTTTCATCATGCAGGTCAACAAGCAAGCGGTTCTAGAAACCATCGAGGAACTCCTCGACGACCTCGATAACCAGACATTGCACTGGTACTCAGAGATCCGAGCTACCGCACCCACCCACTTTGTCGGCGCCCGCAACCTCGTGCACTATATGACGCTGCGTGCCCACGACCGCCGAGGGGTGCAAGGCAACTTGGAAAGCCTGGGTGCTACGCGCCTGTCCACCGCGGAGCCTGCGGTGAAGGCACGTCTGCAGGCAGCGCACAACGTGGTCTCTGCCCTGGATGGTTGCTCGCCGCAGTTCGACGAGGAAGATGTAGCCGACGCCATCGTGGGGGCAGATGAACTTCTCGAGCAACACACGGAAGCTCTCTTCGGCCCGCGGGTTTTGCCGGGGGATTCCTCGCGCATCATGGTCACCCTGCCCGCCGAGGCTGCCTTTGACGAAGATCTAGCGGCTCGCCTTGTGAGATCCGGTATGGAGCTCGCGCGCATCAACTGTGCTCACGATGGGCCGGACGTGTGGAAGCGAATGATCGATAACGTCCGCACCGCCGCCAAGGCCGCAGGGCGGGAAATCCCTATCAGCATGGATCTAGCCGGACCGAAAATCCGGACTGGGCGTATCGCGCCGGGGCCTGCGGTGGTGCGTGTACGCGTGCAGCGCGACGACGCGGGCACGGTAATTCACCCCTGCCGGTTGTGGATGATCCCAGAGGATCAGGAGCTGGAACCGGCACCCATGGCGGCCACCACTGAAGGGCGGCCGATCGTGAGCGTGCACGTTTCTCGGGAGTTCTTTGATTCCCTTGCCGTGGACGACGTAATCCATGTCGTTGACGCACGCGGCAAGCGGCGGAAACTCGGCGTCACAAAGAAAGACAGGGCATCCGGCGGCAGCGAAGGGGCGCTGGCAGAGGGACAGCAGAATATCTACCTGCAGCTTGGGGCGGAGCTGCGGACGGACACGGCTACAACCACGGTGCGTTCGGTGCCGCCAACGATTCAGAAGCTTCGCCCGTTGACCGGGGATCGATTGATCCTGACCAGCGCCGATGTGGTCTGTAACCCGCAAGACGGGGGAGTTCCCACTATCAGCTGTACCTTGCCGGAAGCGGTACAGGCCCTCGAGGTGGGCCAGCAGGTGCTCTTCGACGATGGGGCAATTGCGGCGCAGGTCGTGGAGACCCGAGATATGGCTGGCACAGCAGAAGCTGAGTTGGAGATCACCCGTGGCGGAGCAAAACTAGCCGAGTACAAAGGCATCAATCTGCCCGATACGGAATTGCCTTTGCCGAGCCTGACCGAGGAGGACGAGGCCGCGCTGGCCTTCGTCGCAGAGCATGCGGATATCGCCGCAGTGAGCTTCATCCGTACCCGCGAAGACGTCGCCTACGTGTTGGAAAAGTTCCGCGATCTGGGGGCCGACGACCTGGGGCTGGTGCTGAAGATTGAAACGATCCCGGCGTTTGAAAACCTAGCGCCCATCTTGCTGGAGGGCATGCGGCACGCGAGGTTCGGTGTGATGCTCGCGCGTGGCGACCTAGCCGTGGAATTGGGATTTTCCGCATGGCAGAGGTTCCGGGGCAGGTGCTGGCGATGGTGGAGGCAGCGCATGTGCCGCTGATTATCGGCACTCAAGTGCTGGAATCCATGGCGAAGTCGGGCCTACCGACGCGCGCGGAGATCACCGACGTGGCTTTCGCCCTGCGCGCCGAATGCATCATGCTGAACAAGGGGCCACACACACCGGATGCAATTGGAATCCTGCGGGAAATCGGTGCGAAGATGGACCGCTCGCAGCGCAAGAACCGCATGCTGCTGCACCGGGTGCGCAGCTGGCGTTAGCTATTCTGCGGTATAGCGAGCCTCCCATGGCCCCAGCCCCAGTGCCTCTTGTGGCTCGTCGCTCAAGTTCACGGTGACCTTCACTAGAGACTCCGGTGCTTGGTAAGTCAGCTGGATCCAGCGGCCCTGTGCTTCGGCCGTATCCACGCTGATCGGTGACACTGTCGGGTTTGTTCCCGCCAGCTTCTCTGTCACCGGCTCTTCGGCATCCGCCCACCAGCTCACGTCCAGCAACTCGGCCTCAGCCAGGCGGTGAGTACGCCGGAACTCCAAAAGCTCGGTGTAGCCCCGCAAAACTTCTGCGTGCGGGGCATCGTTGCGCTCGGCCCAGTTCAGCACGCTAGAGCGGAAGGTCTCTTCGGCGGCTGGGTTTGGCACGTCCTTTGGGTTCCAACCGGCACGGGCAAACTCGCGCATTCGGCCTTCCCGAGTCGCCTGGTTCAGTTCCTCATTCTCGTGATCGACGAAGAACGCGAACGGGGTAGAGGCGCCCCACTCTTCGCCCATAAACAGCATCGGGGTGAAAGGACTCGTTAGTACGAGGGTGGCCTTGGCTAGTTGTTGAGAGACGGTGAGGTTCATGCTTGGCCTATCACCCGCGGCGCGGTTACCCGTCTGGTCATGGGTAGTCGTGTATGTCACAAAGCGCCATGTTTGTGGATCCGTCACCGGCCTGCCATGAGTGCGCCCGCGGAAAGAACTAAAGCGGCCGTCGTGCCAAAACACTCGCTGGAACGTAGTAGCCAGTACTTCGAGCGTCCCGAAGTCCGAGTAGTAGGCATGATCCTCGCCGGAGACGACGGTGTGGATCGCATGGTGAATATCATCGTTCCACTGCGCCACCTTGTATCCCTCGGTGTACACGGGATCATTCTGGTCGGTTTCGGCAATGATCCAACTCGGCTCCGCAGCGTCGCGGATCTGCTCGATGATGCTCACCGCGCCCGTGTCGTCCAAAGCGTGCACCGCATCCAGGCGCAGGCCGTCGATGCCGAATTCCTGGGTCCACAGTCGTACGGCCTCTAGGATGTATGCGCGCACCTCGTCGGAATCTCTGCCTTGCAGATTCACCACATCACCCCAGCCGGTGGAACCGCCAGCGGTGTAGGGGCCGAACACTCCGGTGTAGTTCCCGTCCGGGCCGAAGTGGTTGTACACCACGTCCAAAACCACGGCCAGGTCGCGGTCGTGGGCGGCGTCAATAAGCCTTAACAGTCCGTCCGGCCCGCCGTAGACATCCGTGACCGCATGCCACATCACGCCGTCGTAGCCCCAGTTACGCTTGCCACCGAATGGTTGCACAGGCATGAGCTCGATAGCGGTGACGCCCACAGCTTTGAGCTCATCGAGTTTGTCAATGGCAGCGTCGAACGTACCTGCCTCGGTGAATGCGCCGACGTGCAGCTCGTAGAGAACCTCACCCTGAAGCGGGCGCCCCAGCGGGCGGCGTGGACTATCGATCTGCCACACCTCTGATAAACCGTGGATGCCATCGGGTTGGCGCCTGGAACGCGGGTCGGGGAAGACTGGCGAACCGTCGACGGAAAAGCCATAGCGATCGCCAGCAGCGGCAGGCACATCGGCATGGAACCAGTCATCGGCTCCGCGCGTCATCGGCAATCGCTGTTCGGAATCGTGCTCGGATTCGGTACCTGATTGTGCTGGTCGGAGGACTAGATCTACGTTTTCGGCCAGGGGAGCCCACACGGAATACATGCGTCCTACCCTAGCTGCGATAATGGGAGCATGCTCGCTGATAATGCCTCCCGACCCGAACCCTCGTACGTCCGCCCCCAGGCGGGTAGGTACACCGCAGAAATGGAGATCAAACGTTCCCGCTTTATCGCGCTTGCAGAGCGATGCACCAGCGAGAACGAAGCCCGCGAGTTTATCAGCGCAATTCGCCGCGAATATCCCGATGCGCGCCACCACTGCAGCGCCTTTGTCGTGCATGTCGACGCGGCACAGCCGATTGAACGTTCCAGCGATGACGGTGAGCCAGCCGGCACCGCAGGCCAGCCGATGCTGGAGGTACTAAAAGGGTGGAGCGCCCCCAAGCCGCTACAGGATGTAGCCGTAGTAGTGGTGCGATACTTCGGAGGGATAAAGCTAGGCACCGGCGGGCTCGTGCGCGCCTACCAAGATGCCACCCGCGAAGCCTTGCAGCAGGTGCCGTTGACGCTGCGACGTCAGCTGGACCTATACACCTGCGAGGTGCCACATGCGGATGCCGGGCGAGTGGAGGCCGAGGTGCGCACCGCCGGATATACCGTGGTGGGCGTGGAATACAAGGCTGCGGCGGAGCTGGCTATTGCCTGCGAGCCCGGCGCGCCACTGCCGGACTTCCTCGCCAGCATCACCAGCGGGGCGGTAGATCCCCACCTGGAAGGTCAGCGCTGGATTGAAGACGCGCTCTAGAAACTGCGCGAATGCACCAACTCCTAATAACTACACGGCGCTTAACTACACTGTAGAACCATGAGTAACTACGGCAACCTGCCTGCCCGCCGACCGGGCACCGACCCGATCGCCCAGCGCAAGGCTGAAGTTCGCAAGCACTCCCGGAACATCCAAATCGCCGGTGGCGTGGGGGCGGTAAGCCTCGTCGGCGGACTGACGATCCTGCCCACCACCTTCTTCGCAGTTATCGTGCCGATTCTGGCTGTGGCTTTCATCGTCTACAGTGGCTTCAAGATCAAAGGCATCGTCGAGCACAAAGATCAGTGGTGACGCACTCCGTTGGCCAGCACTCCTTCTAGCAAGGTCCGCATCGACGCATGGGTGTGGGCTGTCCGCCTATGTAAGACTCGCGCCCAAGCAGCGGAGGCCTGTCGCGCGGGACACGTGAAGATCAACGATGTATCGGTAAAGCCCGCCCAGCCCGTGGTGGTGGGGGATACAGTGCGCGTGTGGATACATCACCGCGAGCACATTGTGGAAGTCACCCAGCTGCTGTCTAAGCGCGTGGGTGCGGAGCTCGCACGCAAAGCCTATATCGACCATTCTCCACCGCCACCTGTAATCCCCGCGATGCCGCGCCGGGATCGGGGAGCAGGCCGTCCGACGAAGCGGGAGCGGCGCCAATTGGAACGCTTCAAACGCGGTGAGCTCTAGGTAGCTCTTGCCGGCTCTAGCCCGTCTTTTGCCCCAGCTGCTGCCACCTATTGCCCAGCCTTCCGGGGCGCGATTGCGCATTGTCGCCGATGTGCACCGTTTTGCGGATGTGCTCGCGCCCGTAGGCGAAAAGCAGCATATCGTCGATCAGTCGGACTTGGCCGGGGTAATAGGGGTAGTTCATGGCCTTGCGCAGCGCCTTAAGCCGCTTCGGTGCCAAAAGCTCGCGCAGCTGGGGAATCGTCGTAATGTCGTGGGCCGCCAGCATCTCGATCGCATAGTCGTAGTAATCCACACGAGAGGTGGGGTATTTCTCGCCGACGATGCGAGTGAGCACTCGTGGCAATGAAGCAGCGTCCAGCGCACCGTCCACATCTGCGTCGGAGTGAGCCGTATCCAGCACAGCGGCAATCTTGTCGAACTGCTCATCCGCCAGCTCGATCAGCCCTGCAGCCAGGGTAAAAGCACGCTGAATCTCCGGTGCGCTCGTTTCCGGATGCTCCTGGTTTTTGTAGCGCACGTCATGCTCGAACTCCGCCCATGCGTGCTGCAGAACGGTACGTAGTTGGATCTCTATGTACTTTGGTGACGCCCCATCCTCCGCTGCCCAAGGTTCATTCTTAGCGGAGACGATGAGGTGCTGGCTGGCGTAACCAAAGCGTCCTTCGCGCGCAGTCTCGGCGGCCTTGTCGATAACTCGCACCACCTCGAAAAGGTCGGAGAGTGCTTCTTTAAGCTGCGGTATCTCCGAGGAATGGAAGGTAATCACGCGCACGCCGATGACGTCGTGGGCGTCGACAAATGAGTTGTACTCGGGGTAGGCCTCGTTGGACAGTTTGCGAGCGAAGCTCATTCGATCCTTGATTCGCACGCTGACCCGATCAAACGTCAGGCCGGCGTCATCAAGAACATCAATAATGCGCGCCTCCAGGGCGCCGGCGACGTTGGGGTGGGACTGGATCCAGGCGTCGTAATCCGCCAAAGCGGGGTGCGCGGACTTTTTCGGCATTAGGCTCCCATGCGCGTGAGGATCGCCTGACCGCGCTCGCTAAACAGGCTGTTGAGCGGCACTTCGCCTTCCCACATGCTGCCGGAGAGACGATCCTCCCACACGCCCTCGGGCAGGGCCACAGTCGTGTCACCCCAGCCATCGCGCAGCACGTCCAGCGGGCGGCGGGTGACCAGCGTGATCACGTCCTCGCCCCGCATAGTTCCCAACAGGTGGCGCTCCATGGTGCCGGTAGCCATGACGGGCAGGTAGCTGGCTGCATCGAGCTCGAATTGGTTGCGGATCTGCAAAGCGGTCGCGATGACGTAGAGGCGCTCGTCGTCGGCGTTGCGGATATCTCCGCGGGAAATGCGATCCAGGGCTTCCAGCCGCTCGGCAAAGTCCACCTTGCGGCGGTTATCCGGATCCACGAGGGAATCCGTAAAGAACTCTGTGCCCTGGTAGATATCCGGAATTCCAGGGCCCATGATCTGCAGCAACTTCTTGGAAATGGAGACTGTGTTGGCCGCCGGGGCGATGTGGTTGACGTAGGAGGTGATGTCCTCGCCGAAGTTGTCGATCGTGGAATCTATCCATGCGTGAATAGAGTTCTCGAAATCCTCATTGACCTCGAACCACGTGGTGTGCACTCCGGCTTCGCGCATGGCCTTTTCGGCGTAGGCATGCAGGCGCTCCCGCAGTTCGTCGGAAACGGCACCGTCGACGGGCCACACGCCAATCATGTTCTGTAGTAGGAAGTGGCAGGTAGCGCCGTCGACGTATTCGATGCTGTCGCAGAGCTCAGCGAAACGCTCGGCGGATTCCGTGATGCAGCCAATACGGCTGCGCACGTCCTCGCCACGCTTTGTGTCATGCGTTGTCAACGCAGTCATGGCCTTGGGCCACAGGCGAGCACGCTCTGCCTGCAGCAGGTGGAATTCGGCGGGGGAGACCCCGAAGCGGCCCGGCGCACCGCCGACTTCTTGCAGGCTCACCAGGCGGGAGCCACGGTAGAAAGCGGTATCTTCCACACCCTTGGCCATCACAGCACCACAAACTTGGGCGAAGCGGATATTGGCCTCGCCACGGGAAATCAAAGCGGTGGCGATCAAATCCAGCGCATCGGCGCGCTCCGGGTAGCGAATAATCATCTGGGCGATAACGGTGCTGGTTACGCGGGACAGCGACTCATAGTCCGCACGGTATACCGGCATGGCGGCAATAAGATCGATGAGGGCTTCACGCAGTTCCTCATCCGATACTGCCTCGCCAGAGGTGGACCAGTTGTCATTGCGTACTGCGCGGGCCAGGCGACGCACCTCGGCGGCGAGTTCCTGGCGGGCGACCTCGCTTTTGAGCTCGTACTCGGCTTGTTCGAAGGCTGCGGCATCCCACTTGGATCCCGTCATGTCCAGTGCGAGCTCAGCCATGGTGCCGACGGCAGGGCGGTGGACGAACACGCCATCGAGCTCGCGCAATGCGTCGTAGCCCGTAGTGCCATCGACAGCCAGACGCGGATCGAGTGGTTCGGTGACCCCCAGGATCTTCTCCACGAGCAACCAACGCTCGTCGCCGATCAGCTTGCGCAGTTGCTTTAGGTAGTTGAATGGATCTGCCAGGCCATCCGGGTGATCTACGCGCACGCCATCGATGATGTCAGCCGCGATCAGTTGGTTCAGAATGCGGTGGGAGTGTTCAAACACCACTGGGTCTTCCTGCCGCAGGCCAGCTAGACCGTTGATACTAAAGAATCGGCGGTAGTTAATCACTCCGTCGCGCCAGAACATCAGGCGGTAGTGCTGGCGGTCGTGTACCTCCTGCGGGGTGCCGCCCAAGGTGCCCTCGGCGATGGGGAAGCAGTTGTCGTAGTAGCACAGCATAGGCTCGGAGCCCTCGGCGTCATCGCCAGGCTCAATGCGCAGCTCCGCAACGTCATCCTCGCTGCCCAACACTGGCAGCCCCAGCCGCCCGTTTGCGCCATTGTCCTCCGACCAGTCAACGTCGAAGTAGGTGGCGTACTCCGATTCCTTGCCCTTTTTCAGCAGATCCCACCACCACGGGTTGAGCTGTGGATCGTCCACGCCCACATGGTTCGGCACGATGTCCAGCAATAGTTTGATGCCCACCTCGTGCGCCTTATCGGCCAGGGAACGCAGCCCCTCAATACCGCCGAGCTCGGGGTTAATGGTCGCCGGGTCGGTCACGTCGTATCCATGCGTCGATTCCGCCGGAGCCTGCATTACAGGGGAGAGATAAAGGTGTGAAACCCCCAGGCGAGAGAAGTACGGGAGGTGCTTCTCCGCGTCGGCGAAGGTGAATGCTTGGGTGGGGTCGGATCCAGGTCCACGGAGCTGAAGGCGATAGGTCGCTGACATGACTCCTAGGCTACTTGGCTACTTAATAAGCTGCAGAAACTCCTGGAACCCAATGATCTGCAGCTCCTGCCCCTTATCCTGCAACTCCCGTGCCCGCTTCTCCTTGGACGTCATGGAGTGCCATTCGCCGACAATCAACATCGTCGTCTTCTTCGTCACGTTCTTAGCCACCACGCCGCCCCGCGAGGCAATCATGTCCCATACCTCGCCCTTGTCGTAGGGTTCCACGTCGCCGGTCACGCATACAGTTTGCCCGTAGATCGGGCCGTCGATATCCGCTTCCTCGTTCGCTTCGGGAACGACGTCCGGTGTGGCCACCTTCGCCCATGGTGCGGGCGAGCGGCGCTGTTTGTTGTCTGATGACGCCCCCTCGCCCCCGTCGTTTGAGGCCTCTGCAGAACTAACCCATTCCTCCGCGGAGATGTCCTCGTGGCCTTCCGTCCTGGCGGGGGCGCCGACCTTAGTGCCTTCCTCCAATGGGTATCCCGCCTGCAGGTTGGTGAGCTGGCTATCCAGCGCGGCGAACTCATCGGTCTGCGAGGGGGAAAAGTTCACCCGCGGGCGCTCGGCGTCAAAAAGTAATTGGATAAACCCCGGTGAACAGCCCTCGGGAGCCTGCTTGTACCAGCCAATAAGTTCGGAGGCAGGGCGCGTGACGTCCGGGTACAGCGAGGAGCCAAGTGGCGAACGAGTCACTCGAAGCTCCTGCTCAGTGAGCGTGACCTCCGCCCCGCGGGCGGGGAAGGTGGAGGAACCAGTCGGCATGTTTAGAGCTTGACCTCCGTGGTGATCGGGCGCTGCAGAATGACGGTGCTGCGGCCAGCGATCTCCAGAGTGTCCCCGCCGGAGAAGCTGCGGGTTTCCTCCGGCACGCCGGTCGGCTCGGCGGTATCGACGACGACGGTCCAGTTTTCCTCGTCACTGGGCTCGACGTGCATCACATTGTGGCGCCGCGGCAGAGTGAACGTGATCGGCTCGTGGTGGGCGTTGAAGCAGAAGATAAAGGAATCGTCCTCGACAGGGCGCCCCTGCGGATCCGGCTCGTCGATTGCCATGCCATTGAGGTGCACCATCAGGGACTTGCCGAAGTCCGCATTCCAATCGGATTCAGACATCAGATCGCCATTTGGAGTGAGCCAGGCGATATCGCGCTTGGCCACATCCTGACCCAGCGGACCGCCGGCCAGGAAACGGCGGCGACGGAAAACCGGGTGCGCCTGGCGCAGGTGAATGAGGTAGCGCGTGAATGCGTGCAGTCCCTCATCCATGTTCTCCCAATCCATCCAGGAAATCTCGTTGTCCTGGCAGTAAACGTTGTTGTTTCCGCCCTGGGTGCGGCCGATCTCATCGCCGTGCGAGAGCATCGGGGTGCCCTGGGAGAGCATCAGGGTGGTGAGGAAGTTACGACGCTGCTTGTTGCGCAGCTGCAGGATCTCCTCATCATCCGTCGGGCCTTCCACGCCACAGTTCCAAGAACGGTTGTGACTCTCACCGTCGCGATTTTCCTCACCGTTGGCATCGTTGTGTTTTTCGTTGTAGCTGACCAGGTCGTTCAGGGTGAAGCCGTCGTGGGCGGTGATGAAGTTGATCGACGCGGTCGGGCGACGGCCTGTGTAGAGATCCGAGGAGCCCGTCAGGCGGGAGGCGAACTCGCCCAGCGTGGAAGGCTCGCCACGCCAGAAGTCACGCACCGTATCGCGGTATTTACCGTTCCACTCGTTCCACAGTGCGGGGAAGTTACCCACCTGGTAGCCGCCCTCGCCGACATCCCAAGGCTCAGCGATGAGCTTGACCTGGCTGACGATCGGATCCTGCTGTACCAGGTCGAAGAATGCGGAAAGGCGATCGACATCGTGGAACTCGCGGGCCAGAGTGGAAGCCAGGTCGAAACGGAAGCCGTCGATGTGCATCTCCGTGACCCAGTAGCGCAGCGAATCCATAATGAGCTGCAGCGTGTGCGGGTGGCGCACATTCAGAGAGTTACCAGTGCCCGTGTAGTCCATGTAGTGGGCCTCGTCACCGTCGACGAGACGGTAGTAAGCGGCGTTATCGATACCGCGGAAGTTCTGAGTCGGGCCCATGTGGTTGCCCTCGCTGGTGTGGTTGTAGACCACATCCAGGATCACCTCAATGCCCGCGTCATGATAGCTGCGCACCATCTGCTTGAACTCTGCGATGGCGCCTTCAGCGCTGGGGGAGGCAGCGTAGTCGCGGTGTGGAGCGAAAAAGCCCAGGGTGTTGTAACCCCAGTAGTTGCGTAGTCCCATATCACGCAGACGATCGTCGTGGACGAACTGGTGCACCGGCATGAGCTCCACAGCAGTGACACCCAGATCCTTGAAGTACTCCACGATGGAGTGGTGGCCCAGCCCGGCATAAGTGCCGCGCAAGTGCTCCGGGACATCCGGGTGCGTCATCGTCAGGCCCTTTACATGGGTTTCGTAGATGACGGTCTTGTGCATCTCAATATTCGGACGACGGTCATGGTTCCAATCAAAGTATGGATTGATGACCACTGAACGCATTGCGTGCGGAGCGGAGTCTTCCTGATTGCGCTTCTCCGGGTTATCCGGATCGTTGATGTCGTAGCTGAACAGCGAGGCATCGCCATCGAAAGCGCCATCGAAGGACTTGCCGTAGGGATCCATGAGAAGTTTCGATGGGTCACAGCGCAGCCCCTTGGCCGGATCCCACGGGCCGTAAACGCGGTAGCCATAACGCTGACCGGGAACGATACCGGGGAGGTAGCAGTGCCAAATGTCTGCGTCGACCTCTTCCATCTTCACCCGGGTTTCCGCACCCTGGCTATCGAAAAGGCAGAGTTCGACGGATTCAGCTACCTCGGTGAATAGGGCAAAATTGGTGCCGTTGCCATCGAAGGTGGCGCCGAGTGGGTAGGGCTTTCCAGGCCAACCGACCAGAGGCTCACCGGGCGCACGCAATCCACTTTTATCTGACAGTCCGAAAGTCATGGGCACCATTCTAACGGCTAAAACCGCGGAGTATTGTTTCTACTCCTATCACTGCTTGTCGGTGCGCATCCTCCCGTGAAACCGCCTCTGATTCGGGCTTCCCCGTAGGCGACCCCAAGTTCTGTAGCACGTTCTGGCGTGCCTGAAGTTCTAAGGCAGAACCGAAGATAAAACGCAGCAGGAGCTTCGCTGCGTCTTCGGCGCTGGAGGGTGCACCACCGGACTGTAGCTCAGCAGCGAGTTCTGAAGTGAGATCCCTTTCCAACGTGCCGCTGGCCACCGCTGCCAGCGTGATATCAGCCCCGTCGCGCAGGGAGGTGAGGGCGTCAAAAAGTAAAGAACAATACGTCGTCGCGCTTCCGGGGCAGGCAGGGACTTCCGCGAGGATTGATTCGGCGATACCTCCCAAAAGCGCTTGCTTATTGGGAAAATGCCAGTACAACGCACCCGGGGCGACATCGAGAGAACGAGCGAGTCGCCGCATCGTGAGATCGGCCAGGCCATACTGCTGCAGGATGTCGACGGCGGTACTCACGATTTTCTTGCGGTTTAGCTGCACGATGTACAAGGGTAGTGGACGCGATTGCCGTAGGGTGTGCCACATGAAGATTCGAAAGACATGCGTGGCTGCCTTGTGCGCGGTGAGCCTTCCCCTCGGTCTGACGGCCTGCGGATCCGACGGCGCAGAAGACGCAGAAGACAACGCGGGTAATAACGCGGACAACGCCGCGCCCCAGGACAATCAAGGCGAACAGGCGGGCGAAGGGGAAATCACGCAAGCTCCGGTGCAGGGGCCGGAGTACAAGACGGCCGCTAGTGAAGAAGATCAACAGCAGATCATTGACCTGCTGCACGGACTGTCCGACGGCGCGCGACCAATGGATGTGTACCTGAACTGGACCATCGACAACACCTGCCGCGCGGATATCGACCAGCAAGGGGGCGAAGAGGCTGCACGTCAGCAGGCTAAAGACTCCGCAGGTCAGGGCAACTTCGACGAACAGCCGGGTAGAACGCCGAATATCACCGACATCAAAGATGTCATGGCCGAGGGCGACAATGCGCACGCGATGGTCACCATCGTCGAGGGGGAGCGCAGCGACACCAATCGCATGTACTTCAAGCGCGAGGATGCGAAATGGAAGTTCTGCCACACCCTAGGAACGCAGGGGTCGCAGGGCTAGGACATTTTAGGACATTGAAGAAAGTAAAAAATGCGCAACGGCACCAGCTGATTCCTCGGCCAATCGGGGAAGCAGCACTCGTTCTTTTCGTCACGCTGGTGGTGTTTATCCTGTTGGGATTGGTGTGGGGTCTCATCCACCCGACCACCCAACTGACCGTGGCGGCGGACGGTGGGGCGGATACCGTCCCGGGTACCGAGGATGCCTCGTTTAGAGCCCTGGCCTATTTTTTGGCCCTGACTGGACTTGGTGGCCTGGCAATTGGACTGTGGGCCTTTCGCACCCGCATGAGGAGCCTGCTGATGATGCTGTGGGTCGGCGTGGTTACGCTCTGGGGGTCGGTGACAAGCTGGACCGTTGGAACGTGGCTGGCAGAGAAACTGCATGCGGATCCACTGCCTACCGACCCGCACCCTGGAGATCTATTTCACCTGGTAGAGGCAACCAATCCCGGTTCGGGAATGCTCGTAGGCACGGCACTGGCGCTGGTGGCGTATTGGCTGGCGGCGACGTTCGTCGACCCAGAAGATTTCTAAACCTTTAGTGATCCGGGGGCGCGGGGGACTAACGTAACAGGAATGCTAGACAAGATCTTAGAAAGCATCACCCGCGTAGACGGCCGGTGGGAAATGCCAGATACCATCACCACTGACGAGTGGGCCGCGGAGGTGCAGCGGCTGAAGAAGGAGCGGAACGCGCTGATTCTGGCTCACAACTATCAGCTGCCAGAGATCCAGGACATCGCCGACCACACGGGCGATTCCCTCGCACTATCCCGTATTGCCGCGGAAACGGACGCTGACGTGATCGTTTTCTGCGGAGTGCACTTTATGGCCGAGACCGCGAAGATCCTGTCCCCAGAAAAGACGGTGCTTATTCCCGACGCCAATGCGGGGTGCTCCCTAGCCGACTCCCTTACAGCGGAGGAACTGCGTGAGTGGAAGGCCGAGCACCCAGGGGCTGTGGTCGTCAGCTACGTAAACACCACAGCCGATGTGAAGGCGTTGACGGATATCTGCTGCACAAGTTCCAATGCAGTAGACGTCGTGGCGAGTTTGCCGGAGGATCAGGAAGTGCTCTTTGGTCCCGATCAGTTCCTCGGCGCTCACGTGCGCCGCAAGACCGGGAGGGACAATATTCACGTGTGGGCGGGCGAGTGCCATGTGCATGCGGGTATTTCTGGGAAGGACTTAAGCCAGCAGGCGCACGATAACCCGGATGCAGACCTCTTTATCCACCCGGAGTGTGGTTGTGCCAATTCGGCGATTTACCTCGCAGGCGAGGGGATTGTGGAGGCCGAGCGGGTGAAAATGCTATCCACTGGTGACATGATCTCGCAGGCGAAGTCCACCAGCCAGTCCACGGTTCTGGTTGCCACCGAGGTGGGCATGCTGCACCAATTGCGCCAGGCCGCCCCCGGCGTTGATTTCCGTGCCGTCAACGACCGCGCATCCTGCACCTATATGAAGATGATCACCCCAGCCGCGCTACTGCGCTGCCTGGCTTTGGGGGAGGACGAAGTAACGGTGGACGAGCAGACAGCCGCCAAGGCCCGTCGCTCCGTGGAGCGGATGATCGCCATTGGTAACCCGGGAAGTGGGGAATAACGATGGAGACCACCCTTGAGCTGCCTTTCCCCGCCCAACTATCCGACCCTTCCCGCATTCGCGCAGCTTATCTCCGCATGGCAAAGGTCGCATTGGAAGAGGACTTTGGCGACGGTGCGGATGTCAGTACCCTAGCCACCGTCCCCGCCGATGCGACGGGCACGAAGGTGATGCGAGCACGCCAGTCTGGAGTGATCAGCGGACTCGAAGCCCTGACGATCGTCGCGGAGGTTGCCGCCGACCGGCACATCGACATCACCCCGCTAGTCGCCGATGGGGATCGGGTCGATGCCGGCGCGGACATTGCGCGAGTGGAGGGGACGATCCAGCACATCCTCATGCTGGAACGCACCCTGTTGAACATTCTGAGCCATGCTTCGGGCATTGCCACCCAAACACGCGCGTGGGTGGATGTCGTCGCAGCCGCCGCCAGCAGCCCGGGCGGATGCTTGGTGCGTGACTCGCGGAAGACCCTGCCCGGAATGCGCATGCTGGAAAAGCGCGCGGTCGTTCACGGCGGCGGCTACCCGCACCGCTACAACCTAGGCGATCAGGTGATGGTAAAGGACAATCACGTGGAGCTCTCCAACGCCGCCGAAGCCTATGCGCGGGTAAGGGACTTTTTGGGTGATGACGCCACCACGTGGGTAGAGGTCGAAGTGGATACCCTGGAGCAACTTTCCGACCTGCTTGGTGCGGATCGCCCTCATCCGCCACAGGTGCTACTGGATAACTTCAGCGTGGAGGATACGAAGAAGGCTGTGGAGTTGCGCGATAATCGAGCCCCGGAGGTGCTTTTGGAATCCTCAGGCGGGTTAACTCTCAATGTAGTAGCTGACTATGCAGCCGCGGGCGTGGACTCCGTGGCGGTGGGTGGACTGACCCACAGTGTGCGTGCCCTCGACATCGGGTTGGACTAACCCTCCCAGCGTTCCAATGCCGCCCGCCTGCGCTTGTCGAGTTCCCAGGCCACCTCTTCGTGGCCAAGCTCCCTGGCAGCCACAAGTGCCATGGTGTAGCCACCGATAGTGCGCTCGTCATCGGCGCTGAACTCGGACCATTCCGCCACCAGGCGGGCATTCGCTAAGGCCTCGTCGAAGAGCCCACAGTTCAAGGCAGCTTCGGCAAGGGCGTAGCGCAGGTTGAGGATCGCGGGGGACAGTGGGCACCCTTCTGCACCTTCCAATGCAGAACTGGCAAGCTCCCAGGCCTCGCCCTCGCATCCTTCGCCCAGCAGTGCCATTGCCGCTAAACCGGCATTGTGCAGGGCAATTACTCCGGCATCCAGCTTGCGCGCCAGGCGCACGCAGGCCTTCCAATGCTCAGCCACAGCAGCCAGCGAATCCGCGTCCTCGCCCTCCGCTGCCCGGAACATCTCGAAATGCGCCAGCATGTCATGAGCCTCGTACAGGGAAACCGTGCGCGCATCCGTGGTCGCGCCGTCTTCTTCCAACCTGTCGATCAGTGCCGTTACCCGCTCTAAAGCCTCCGTCCGCCGGCCGCGGAACCACGCTTCCTGCGCGAACCACAGCTGACGATCCGCCGCCGAAGGGGGCTTCGACCCGAACCTCCGTACAAGTCGAGCGAAGATGCTTGCAAAGTCGAAGCCTTCGGCGTCATCCTCAAAAGAACTAGGAAGATTCGTGGCCACCGCGAAGCCTGTCGTGGCTGCGGAAGTCAGGCGCGCGGCGATGGCAGGGGCAAGGTCCCGGTGCGTCAGCTCGGGAGTTTCCGCGAGAGTGGGGGAATCCGGATCCGGGCGGAAGTCATCAAAACCCTGGGCCAATTGCGCCAGCATTTCCTGCGGTGAATGCAGCTCCGTCAGGGTGCCGGGGCGACCTTCCTGTGTTAGAGCCTGGTGAGCAAGCAGCGCCAAGGCCTCCAGAGCCAGCGCGTGGTCGTTGTTGCTGCGCGCCCACGTGCGCAGATCCTGCAAGGCAGCGATGGTCTCATCGGCGAAACCCAGGTGATCCGCCGCGCTGGCGCGCATGCTGTAAAACTCGCCCACCAGCTCTTCCGGCACCTCATCCGGGGTGGCTAACCAGTACTGCCTGGCGAAGTCGCTGGCCAAGCGCCAGCTCGCCGCTGCAGACGCCCCCGAATGCGCGGCGCGACTGCTGTCCTGGAGCAGTGAAAGGAGTGTCTGGGCCATGGCGTAAACTTTAGCCCAGCATAAGAATGCTCCCAAGAATCACTCGGAAGGATGCGGCGTACACGATGACAAACGCTGAGCTGGACTTTAGCCGGATCGACCTGCGGGGACAGACCCCAACTACAGCTGAGCTGCGCCATCGTCTTCCCCGTGGTGGCACGGACGTGGACTCAGTGATTCCCACCGTCCAGCCGATCGTTACGCAGGTACGTGAGGGCGGGGCTCGCGCGGCTTTGGAGATCGGGCAGCGCTTTGACCGCGTAACCCCGGATTCAGTGCGGGTTCCGGCCGAAGTTATTGACGCCGCCGTGGGGACGTTGGATGACGACGTCATCGCAGCGCTGAAAGAAGCCATTAACCGGGTGCGTGCTTTCCACTCCGCCATCCGCCCAGACGATAAACAGGTGGAGGTCGCGCCGGGCGGCATCGTGACGGAGCGATTCATTCCCGTACAGCGCGTGGGCTTGTACGCACCGGGCGGCAATGCGGTGTACCCGTCGAGCGTAATCATGAACGTTGTGCCTGCTCAGGAAGCTGGGGTGGAATCTCTTGTAGTGGCCTCCCCGCCGCAGGAGAGCGGCTGGCCGCACCCGACCGTGCTGGCGGCCTGCCAGCTGCTGGGCGTGGATGAGGTCTGGGCAGTTGGTGGCGCGCAGGCCGTGGCTCTGTTGGCTTATGGTTCGACAGCCGCAGGTGGTGAGGAGCTGGAGCCGGTGGATATGGTCACCGGCCCGGGCAATATCTTCGTTACCGCAGCCAAGCGACTGTGCCGTTCGGTGGTGGGCATTGACTCCGAGGCAGGCCCCACGGAGATTGCCGTTTTGGCCGATGACACTGCCAATGCGGTGGAGATTGCCTACGACTTGATTAGCCAAGCGGAGCACGACACGATGGCGGCCTCTGTACTCATTACCGACAGTGAAAAGTTGGCCGATGAAGTAGTGGCGGAAATGAATAAGCGCTACCACATCACGCAGAACTCCGCGCGTGTCGCCGAAGCCCTGGAAGGCCAGCAGTCCGGTGTGGTGTTGGTTGACGATATCGCTGCGGGTATCCGCGCTGCTAATGCATATGGGGCGGAGCACTTGGAGATTCACTGCGCGGATTCTCACGCAGTGGCCGCGCAAATCACCAATGCCGGCGCGATCTTCATTGGGCGTTTTAGCCCGGTTCCGCTGGGCGATTACGCTGCGGGCTCCAATCACGTACTGCCGACCTCCGGCACGGCACGTCACTCTTCGGGGCTGTCTACCCTGACGTTCCTGAAGTCCGTGCACGTCATCGACTACAACGAGGAAGGGCTGCGCGGCGTAGCGGATACCGTCATCACGCTGTCCAAGTCCGAGGGACTTCCAGCCCACGGCGAGGCCATCAGCGCTCGCACAGGCGGCACTGAGAGGTAGTGAGGAATCATGGCTGAGAACAACAACGCAGCAAACACCAATAAACAGAACTTTTCGTTGGCCGACCTGCCGCTGCGCGAGGAGCTGCGCGGTAAGTCCGCCTATGGTGCACCGCAACTGACTGTGGCGAACCAACTCAACACCAATGAAAATCCCTACCCACCGTCGACGGAGATTGTCGAAGGTATCGCTCGGCGTGTGGCAGAGCTGGGCACCAAACTGAACCGCTATCCCGACCGGGACGCAGTGGGATTGCGTAAGGCCCTTGCGGCTTATGTGAGCCAACAGACGGGTGTGGGCGTCACTAAAGAACAGGTCTGGGCGGCCAACGGTTCCAACGAGGTACTGCAGCAACTCCTGCAGGCATTCGGTGGGCCCGAGCGCAGCGCGATGGGGTTCGTGCCGAGCTATTCGATGCACCCGATCCTGGCTGCGGGCACACAGACCGAGTTCGTGACCGTTGAGCGAAAGGCCGAGAATCGCTTCGACATTGATGTTGACGAGGCCCTCACTGCCATCGCCGAACAGCAACCCAATGTGGTCTTTATTACGACGCCGAATAACCCCACTGGCAATAGCACTCCACTCACCGACATTGAGCGCATTGTGCAGGCTGCCCCTGGCATCGTCATCGTGGATGAGGCCTACGCGGAATTCTCCGACGAGCCGAGTGCAGTGGGACTAGTGGAGCAGTACCCGACGAAGTTGGTCGTCTCCCGCACGATGTCCAAGGCCTTCGACTTTGCGGGCGGGCGCCTGGGCTACTTCGTTGCTCACCCGGCGTTTATCGAAGCCGTGATGCTGGTGCGCCTGCCGTACCACCTGGCAACGTTGTCACAGGCGGCAGCGGAGGTGGCGCTCGAGCATTCCGACGCCACGCTGCAGACGGTGGCGAAGCTGCGTGCAGAACGCGACCGAGTGGTTGCTGGTTTGCGCGAACTGGGCTACGACGTCATCGATTCGCACTCGAACTTCGTATTCTTCGGCAACTTCGACAAGCTGGGGGACGCGCACACGGTGTGGCAGCGTTTCCTGGACCAAGAGGTGCTGATCCGCGACGTTGGCGTGCCCGGCTGGCTGCGCGCAACTGTCGGCCTGCCGGAAGAGAATGATGCTTTTCTTGCCGCCGCAGCGCAGATGATGGACGATTAGACGGACGCTTCAAGAACTTTCAAGAGAACAAGACCAGAGAGGCAGGTGCAAAGCTACTGTGGCAACGAATCCCGCTCCGCGCATCGGGAAGGCCCAGCGAGCCACCAAAGAATCCGATATTAAGGTCGAGTGGAACCTAGACGGAACCGGCAAGACCGATATTGATACCGGCGTGCCGTTTTTCGATCACATGCTGACCGCCCTCGGCGCACACGGCTGCTTTGATCTCACCGTGCATGCCCGTGGCGACGTGGAGATCGACGCACACCACACCGTGGAAGACACAGCCATTGTGATGGGCCAGGCGCTCGCACAGGCATTGGGAGACAAGGCAGGAATCCGCCGCTTCGGCGATGCTTTCATCCCGATGGACGAGACACTGGCACACGCGGCGGTGGACGTATCGGGACGTCCGTACTACGTGGGCGTGGGGGAGCCAGAGCAGATGCTCAGCGCGGTGATCGGCGGGCACTACGCCACCGTCATTAACCAGCACTTCTTTGAGACCCTGGCGCTGAACTCGCGTATTGCGCTGCATGTGCGCTGCCTCTATGGTCGCGATCCGCACCACATCACGGAGGCGGAATTCAAGGCAGTGGCCCGTGCACTGCGGGCCGCCGTGGAGAACGACCCGCGCGTGGGCGGAGTCCCGTCGACTAAGGGAACGCTGTAGTGGCGCGCCCACAGGCGCTGACCATTGAAGAGCTAGAAAAGATCGATTCCGTGTGGCAGGCTCCCGGCCTGAAAGCCACACTGGTCTCGGTCTTCTGTGCGTTTGGCGGTTGGGCGCTGCTACTGCCGGTCATCCCCCTGGCCGTGATCGATGGGGGCGGAACGGACGGTATCGCCGGTCTATCCACCGGTGTATTTATGGCTGCGACGGTTCTGACGCAGGCTTTCACCCCGCGTCTGCTGCGTGCGGTTGGATATTCGCCCGTCATGCTTGTTGCCGGTTTGCTGTTGGGCTTCCCGGCGCTGGTGTACATCGCCGATATGTCCGCAGTGACGGTGCTGGCCATCGCGGCTGTGCGTGGTGTGGGCTTCGGCGCGGTAACCGTGACGGAAGCCGCACTGATCGCGGAGCTCGTTCCACCAAGACTGGTGGGACGTTCCTCCGGTGTGTTCGGCGCGACGGTGGGTGTGACCCAGCTAATCAGCTTCCCCCTGGGAATGTGGCTATATGGCAGCTTTGGCCTGGTGAGCGTGTGCTTGGCTGCGGCGGCCTACTCTGCCGTTGGAGCTTTGGCCGCTTTGCAACTGCCGAAGGTTGAGCGCGAAAACTCTCCCGGTGTGGCTGCGGATATTCCGGATAACGCGACCGCGCAGTCGGATTACACCCCGGCTGCGCCGCGTGCAGCGACGTGGAAGCTGGCAACTGTGCCGGGTCTATCCATCGGCGCAGCTGCTGTGGGCTTCGCCGGGTTTAGCACCTTCTTGGCGCCCGCCGCCGGGGAAATCGACGCGAGCGTGGCGGCCACGATTTCTGGCTTGGCGCTGAGCATCGTGGGCCTGATGCAGATCGGCTCGCGCCTTTTCAGCGGCTGGTATGCCGACCGTGTGGGCGAACCGGGCCGTTTGAATGCACTCGGCTTGGTGCTGTGCGTAGTGGGTTTGGGGTCGGCAGCCGTCATGCTGGCTGTGCACCCGAGCGGTGGGCTATTGCTGATGTGGTCGCTGGCATCGGCTGCTTTCTTCGGCGTGGGTTTTGGCATAAACCAGACTGAGGCGCTGCTGATGCTGTTCGACCGCCTGCCCCGGGCCGAGTCCGCTAAGGCCTCCGCGCTGTGGAACATGACTTTCGATGGCGGTACCGGTGTTGGTGCTGTTTTGCTGGGGTTCGTCGCAGGTGCACTGACGTATCAGGGTGCGTTTATTACTGCTGGCGCGGTCGCTCTGGCAGGTTTTGTCATCGCGGTTCTTGACCGAATCGTGGGGCGTCACCGCCTTACCGACCACGGCAATGTTCGCGAAACACTACGCCGTGTGCGAAAGCGAGAATTGCGCCCAGGTAAGTCCGGCTAAACTAGCTAGCTATGACTTCTTCTCTTTCTTCTCGACGCCCACATGTCGCCCTCTTGGACTATGGCAGCGGAAATGTACGCTCCGCCCAGCGAGCGGTAGAAAGGGCTGGCGCCGAGGTTGAGGTAACCCGCGATCCGGAGACCGTCCAGCGAGCCGACGGGCTTTTGGTGCCTGGGGTAGGGGCATTCAGTGCCTGTATGAAACAGCTGCACAGTGTCCACGGCGACCGCATGATTGGGCAGCGCCTGGCAGGCGGGCGCCCGGTGCTGGGAATCTGTGTCGGCATGCAGATCCTTTTCGAACAGGGAGCCGAGTTCGCCGAAGGTGCAGACGAAGGATCCGCGGCTTATACCGAAGGCATGGGTGAGTGGCCCGGCACGGTGGAAAAATTGGATGCGGACGTACTACCGCACATGGGGTGGAACACCGTGGAGGTGGGCGACGGTACGTCCGCGAGCGCACTGGGAGCGCCCGCTACTGAAGGATCGAAGATGTTCGCCGGGATCAAGGATTCCGAACGATTCTATTTTGTGCATTCCTATGGCGTGCAGGAGTGGGAGCTCATGACCGACGGGCGGACAGAACCGCCACTGGTGCATTGGGCACGTCATGGGCGCAGCCGCTTCGTTGCTGCAGTGGAAAACGGCCCGCTGTGGGCCACACAGTTCCACCCGGAGAAGTCAGGTGATGCGGGGCTGCACCTGCTGCGGAATTGGGTGGAAACACTCTAGATCTGAAAGTAGTACTTCTTTGACCGATTCGAGCTTCGCTGACCTCTCTACACGTTAGGATTCTTCCTATGGCTTCTACTGAAAACCCCCGTGCTCTAACCCTGCTACCCGCCGTTGACGTGGCCGACGGCCAAGCCGTCCGACTGGTACAGGGTGCCGCAGGCACAGAGACCAGCTATGGCGCGCCGATCGACGCAGCCCTGGCCTGGCAGAACGCGGGTGCGGAGTGGATTCACCTGGTGGACCTTGACGCAGCCTTTGGCCGAGGCAGCAACTTTGAGCTGCTCAAGGAGGTCACCGGTCAGCTAGATGTGAACGTCGAGCTTTCCGGAGGCATCCGCGATGATGAATCGCTGGAGCGTGCTTTGTCCACCGGTTGCCGCCGAGTGAACATTGGTACCGCAGCGTTGGAAGATCCGGAGTGGTGCGAATCCGTCATCTCTCGTTATGGCGACAAGGTAGCTATTGGCCTGGATACCCGAGAGGTCGACGGTGAATGGCGCTTGCGTGGCCGCGGCTGGACCTCCGATGGAGGCGAGCTGTGGGAGGTACTGGAGCGCCTGGACTCCCAGGGAGTATCGCGCCTCGTCGTCACCGATGTCAGCCGCGACGGCATGCTGAACGGCCCAAACATCGACCTGCTGCGCGAAGTGGCCGCGGCCACCGATGCTCCAGTTGTCGCCTCTGGCGGAATTTCGAGCCTGGACGACATCCGCGCTCTGGCGGCGGTCGTGGACGAGGGCGTGGACTCCGCCATCGTCGGCAAGGCACTATACGCAGGCAAGTTCACCCTGGAGCAGGCTCTGCAGGCAGCTCGAAAAGGCGGTAACTAATGACAGCCTTCCACGGAGTACACCCTGAGGAGTTGGACACGCGGTCGCTGCTGGCCATCGCTGAGGCCGCCGTGGACGAAGCCGAGACGACGTTCACCGCAGCAGTCGGTGCAGAGCCGGAGGTCATTAAGTCTCCTGGCGACTTCGCTACCGAAGCCGATCTGACCGTCGAACGGCAGTTGCGTACACTGCTGACCCAGTACACCGGTCTGCCTGTGCACGGCGAGGAATTCGGTACCGTACGCCCCGGTGAAGTCCCGGGGGAGAACGTCACTGAGCCCAACCCCAGCGACGCCATGGCCGATGGCTTGGATGGTCCTAGGCGTAAGTCTCTCGAAGCTGGCGACCAGGAGCTGCCGGAGACGTTTTGGGTGGTTGACCCTATCGACGGCACCGCTAACTATGCAGTGGGTAATCCCTTCGCCTGCATCCTGGTCTCCCTGGTACACCAGGGGCAGACCATGATTTCCGTTACTGAAATGCCACTGCTGGGCAAGCGCATCACCGCTCGTCGTGGACACGGACTGCTCGTCGATGGGCACCCGTCGCGCGCTATGCCGCCGTCCGACCCAGGTGTCACCCAGATCAGTTTCGGCTCCATCCTCTCGCAGCGTCGCGGAAACCTGCCGATTTCATACCGGCAGGACATGCTCAACGAAATTGGTAAGTCCTACCCGCGCATGCGCGTGACCGGTTCGGTCGGCATCGACCTAGCTTTCACCGCCGCCGGAGTGTTTGGTGGCACGGTGACGTTCAGCCCCAACCTATGGGACAACGCGGCGGGCATCCTCGCTGTAGAGGAAAACGGTGGTATTGCCACTGACTTTGCAGGAAATCCTTGGCGCCCGGGCGTCTCTGGTCTGGTCGCTGGTGAGCCGGAGGTTCACGCCACCCTCCTGCAGCACATCCAAGCCGTGCCGATCGGTACCGCTGCCCGCAATGCCCAAGAGATCCGCGACCGAGGGGGCATCCGATGAGCGTCACCGTGCGCATCATCCCTTGTCTAGATGTAGACAATGGCCGGGTAGTGAAGGGCGTGAACTTCGAGGGCCTACGCGATGCAGGAGATCCCGTCGAGCTGGCCAAGCGTTATGACGCGCTGGGTGCTGACGAACTGACGTTCCTGGACGTCTCTGCCTCCAAGGACGGCCGCGGCACCATGCTGGATGTGGTGCGTCGCACCGCAGACCAGGTGTTTATTCCCCTGACCGTCGGCGGGGGAGTACGCAGCGAGGAAGACGTGGATGCATTGCTGCGCGCAGGTGCAGACAAGGTCTCCGTGAACTCTTCCGCCGTCGCTCGCCCCGAGTTGCTCAGGGAGCTCTCACAGCGCTTTGGTGCTCAGTGCATCGTCCTATCTGTAGACGCGCGGCGCGTACAGAACCCAGATGAGGCAGACAAATACCCCTCCGGCTTTGAGGTCACCACCCACGGCGGTACCAAATCCGCTGGAATGGATGCTGTCGAATGGGCCCGCACCGGTGAGGAACTGGGAGTGGGGGAGATCCTGCTGAACTCCATGGACGGCGACGGCACGAAGGCCGGCTTCGACATCGAGATGCTGCAGGCCGTGCGTTCGGCTGTTTCCATCCCCGTCATCGCCTCCGGTGGCGCCGGCGCCCCGGAACACTTCCCACCCGCAGTGGAGGTCGGGGCAGATGCCGTACTAGCCGCCTCCATCTTTCACTTCCGCGAAGTGGAAATCAGCGAGGTCAAGCAGGCACTCGCCGATGCAGGATACGAGGTGCGGCTGTGAGCAGCACCGACCCGGCAACCTTTGAACTAGACCACGCCATTGCCGAGCGGGTGCGCTTCAACGCTGACGGTCTCGTGCCCGCCATCGTGCAGGATGCCACGAACGGTGATGTGCTGATGATGGCGTGGATGAATGACCACGCCCTGGCACACACCCTAGCCACCCACAAAGGCACCTATTGGTCCCGATCGCGCCAATCCTATTGGATCAAAGGCGAAACAAGCGGCCACACCCAGCGCGTCGAAGAAGTACGCCTGGACTGCGACGGCGATACGGTGCTGCTGAAAGTCGAGCAGACCGGCGCTGCATGCCATACCGGTGACCGCACTTGTTTCGACGCCGACCGCTTGGCCTAACATGTTTGGCATGGGTGACAACACTTCCAGCCGAGCCACCGGCGACCTGACGAGCCGTGAGACATTCCGCAGGCTCGCCGCTGACCACCGCGTGGTGCCCGTTGTACGCAAGGTGCTTGCCGATGGAGAAACTGCACTGTCGGCTTATCGTAAGCTCGCCGATGGACGCCCCGGCACTTTCCTGCTGGAGTCCGCCGCCCACGGGCAGTCGTGGGATCGATACTCCTTTATCGGCACTGGCGCCCGCTGCGCTTTGACCGCTAAGAGCTCCGTGGACGACGGTGCCGCCCGCTGGATCGGCCAGCCGCCTGTAGATATTCCAGAGGGAACCGACCCGCTCGACGCGATCCGTAATACCCTTGCCCACCTGCAGACCGCCCCGATGCCAGGCCTGCCGCCGTTAACGAGCGGCCTGGTGGGGTACATGGGTTATGACATGATCCGCTATATCGAGCGCATTCCCGATACCTGCACCGATGATCTGAATATTCCCGATATGGTGCAGCTCCTCGTCGAGGATATGGCCGTCGTGGATCACTACGAGGGCACCATTTGGCTGATTGCCAGTGTGATCAACTGGGATAATTCTGATGAGCGCGTGGACGAGGCATACGACGAGGCAGTGGATCGGCTCGACGCCATGGTGGAACGGCTGGCTAGGGGAGTAGCAGGGGGCGTCACTACCTATAACGACCCCACGCCCGACTACCGTCGGCAGCGCACCTACGACGACCACCGTCAGCGCATCGGCAAGGTGAAAGAGCATATCAAGGCCGGCGATGCGTTCCAGGTGGTGCTGTCGCAACGTTTCGAAATGGACACTGACGTCGGTGCGATCGATATTTACCGCATGTTGCGCGTATCGAACCCTTCGCCGTACATGTTCTTGCTCAACGTTCCTACCGAGGGTTTTGACGCCACAGCATTCCACATCATCGGTTCCTCCCCGGAATCGCTGGTGCAAGTCCGTGACGGAAATGTCACAACGTTCCCCATCGCCGGATCCAGGCCGCGCGGAGAGACAGTGGAGCAGGACTTCGCCTTTGAACGCGAGCTGGTAAACGACGAAAAGGAAAACTCGGAACACCTCATGCTGGTGGATCTGGGACGAAACGACCTCGGGAAAGTCAGCGAACCCGGCACCGTGGAGGTACACGACTTCCGTCACGTGGAGCGCTACTCGGCGGTAATGCACTTGGTCTCCGGGGTGTCCGGCAAGTTGGCTGCGGGAAAGACAGCAGTGGATGCGTTCAATGCGACCTTCCCAGCAGGGACGCTATCGGGTGCGCCGAAGCCCTCGGCGTTGAAGATTATTGATGAGCTGGAGGACACTCGCCGCGGAGTATACGGCGGAACTGTCGGCTACTTTGATTTCTCCGGAAACACGGACCAATCCATCGCGATCCGCACTGGGCTGTACAAGGATGGCACGGTGTATGTGCAGGCAGGCGGAGGAATCGTCGCGGATTCAGATCCGGAAGCCGAGGATTTGGAAACGCGCAATAAAGCCGCCGCAGTGCTGCGGGCCGTTGCCGCCGCAGAGACCATCGAGAGTGCGAGTGCAGAGGTAGGACAGTGAGCAAGGCGAGCAAAGTAGAGGACAGCAAAGTAGAGGAAAACGGCATCACGCAGAAGGCCAAGCGTATCCGGCAAATTGCCCTGCTGTGTGTTGTATTGAGCGCCGCGGGGCTGTGGGGAGCGAGCCGACTGAAGTTCGTGACCGTGGCCATCGACGACGACAAGGCCGGCGCCTCCACCAAGGAGCTCGTGGGTTCCGTGTGGGATCCGGCACTAGTGCCTCTAGCGCTGGCGATGCTGGCTTCGCTGATCCTCTCGATTGCGGTGCAGCCTATGATCCGGCGAGTGCTGGGGGTGGTGATTGTTGCCCTGGCGGCGACGGCCAGCTTCCGGGCGGTGCAGCTGCTGACCAATGATGTGGATCTGGCTAGAGCTAAGAGCATTTTGACCAGTGGAGCGGCAACCCAGAAGCAATCGGATCCGGTGCAGATCTCGGACTGGGCACAAGTAATCAGCGGCGAAGTACATTCGCTGGGAATCGTGCTCGTGCTTCTCGCAGCGGCGGTGGGAGTCGTCGGTGGTGGCATCCTCATCCTGCGCCCCGGTCAGGAGTCCAAGGGACACAGTCGATACGAGACCCCGGAGGTACGTCGCGCCGATGCGGAGGAGGACCTCGCGGAGAATCCAGATTCAGCTCGCGTGCTGTGGGATGCCCTCGACGCGGGGGTGGATCCGACCGAAGAATCCGATTTCTCCCGCACCAAGCGCGGGCGATAAGCTCATAAATGTGACACACATGACTGTTCTCGACCAGATCATCGCCGGGGTGCTAGAAGACCAGGCCGAGCGGGAAGCCAAGATCCCATACAAGGAGATCAAGGCCATGTCCCTGGACGCACCACCGGCACTCGACGCCCATTCCGCGCTGGCCGCCCCGGGGGTCAGCCTCATTGCCGAGGTAAAGCGTGCTAGCCCTTCCAAAGGGCATCTCGCCGAGATCGCCGAGCCCGAAGTACTGGCCAAGGCCTACGAGGACAATGGGGCAACAGCCATCAGCTGTCTCACAGAGGAACGACGCTTTAAGGGCTCCCTGGCGGACTTCGATGCAGTTCGGCGCGCGGTGAATATCCCGCTGCTGCGCAAGGACTTCATGATGAACCCCTATCAAATCCACGAGGCTCGGGCACATGGCGCGGACATTATCCTCCTCATCGTCGCAGCCCTTGAACAGCAACGGTTGGAATCTCTGCTGGATCGCAGCGAATCCCTGGGCATGACTGCCTTGGTGGAAGTACACACCGCCGAAGAGGCAGAACGCGCCGTTGCAGCTGGAGCGAAGGTCATCGGCGTCAACGCGCGAAATCTGAAGACCCTGGAGGTGGATCCGGAGGTGTTCGGCAAGATCGCCCCGACGCTGCCGGATGACGTCGTGAAGATCGCAGAATCGGGCGTCAAGAATAAACACGACCTCAATGCATATGCAGCAGCGGGTGCAGACGCAGTGCTCGTCGGCGAAGGGCTCGTTACCGCTGGTAACCCCGCACAGGCGTGCCGGGATCTTGCAGCGGCAGGAAAACACCCCGCTTGCCCACAAAAAAATTCCTAGACGATAGCATGTAACACTGTGACTACCGAAAAGAACTCCAAGAATGCCGATGCACAGGGCAAGCCCCTGCCGACGGTAGGCGAGATCCTGGGTACCGCCACCCACCACGAGCCTGACGAGCGTGGGCATTGGGGAGATTTCGGTGGCCGATACATCCCCGAAGCCCTCATGGCCGTGATCGACGAGATCACCGATGCCTGGGCGAAGGCACGTTCCGACCAGGGATACCTCGATCAGCTCGACGAGCTACACCGCACCTACACGGGGCGGCCGTCTCCGCTGTATTACGCGGCACGCTTCTCTGAGGAAGTGGGCGCGGAGGTGTGGCTGAAGCGCGAGGATCTTAACCACACCGGCTCCCATAAGATCAACAACGTGCTGGGGCAGGTGTTGCTGGCCAAGCGCATGGGTAAGACTCGCGTCATCGCTGAAACCGGTGCAGGCCAGCACGGTGTGGCCACGGCGACGGCCTGTGCGCTACTCGGCATTGATTGCCGTATCTACATGGGGGCTGTGGACGCCGAACGCCAGGCCCTCAACATTGCCCGCATGCGCCTGCTGGGTGCCCAGGTGGAGGTAGTGGAGATTGGCTCCCGCACGCTGAAGGACGCCATCAACGAAGCCATGCGCTTCTGGGTATCCAACGCCGATGACACGTATTACTGCTTCGGCACCGCCGCAGGCCCGCACCCATTCCCGCAGATGGTGCGCGACCTGCAGCGAATCATTGGAGTGGAAGCGCGCCAGCAGCTGCTGGCCGAAACTGGCAAGCTACCCGATGCGGTGATTGCCTGCGTGGGCGGCGGTTCGAATGCCATTGGCCTGTTCCATCCGTTCATCGAAGACGAAGGCGTGGATATCGTCGGTGCCGAAGCCGCCGGAGATGGCATGGAAACTGGCCGCCACGCTGCGCCGATCACCCTGGGGCTACAGGGCGTATTCCAGGGTGCGTACGCCGATCTTATGCAAGACGAAGACGGCCAGATCATCGAATCGCACTCCATCTCCGCGGGTCTGGACTACCCGGGCGTGGGGCCGGAGCACTCGCAGCTGCATGCTGAGGGTCGGGCCCGTTACCTACCTATCACCGACGCCGAGGCTATGGACGGCTTTAAACTGCTAACCCGCCTGGAAGGCATTATCCCGGCCATCGAGTCCGCGCACGCTGTGGCCGCCGCGGTGAAGATCGCTAAGGAAAAGCCGGGTGCGACGCTTATCGTGAACATTTCCGGCCGTGGTGACAAGGACGTCACGACAGCTGCGAAATGGTTCGACATTCTGGATCAGACAAGCGAGAAGGATGGCTAAGGCATGACCTCCCGACTTTCCCAGGTGTTCCTCGACGCCCGCGCCGAGGGGCGGGCTGCGCTGGTGGCCTATTTCCCCGCCGGCTATCCCACGGTGGCTAAAACTAAGGAGCTTGTCACCGAGCTGGCTCGGCACGCCGACCTTATCGAGGTAGGCGTTCCTTTTACCGACCCGATGATGGACGGTCCCACCATCCAGGATGCAGCCAACGAAGCTCTGGCCAATGGTTTCCGAGTGAAGGACACGATGGATGTGGTTCGCACTGTCACCAAGGCCGGTGGCAAGGCCGTCATCATGTCCTATTGGAACCCGATCCTGCAGTACGGCCCCGAGAAATTCGCCGCGGACCTGGCCGCTGCCGGGGGATTGGGCTCCATCATTCCGGATCTTCTACCTGAGGAAGCCGACCGGTGGGCACAGGCCTGCGCCGCGAATGATCTGTCGCCCGTGTACCTCGTAGCACCCTCCACCACGCCCGAGCGCATGGCCCTTACTGTTGACGCCGCCGATGGCTTCATTTACGCCGCATCCCACATGGGAGTGACCGGTGCGCAGGATGAGATTTCCCACTCTGCAGAGGAACTCGTGGCGCGCGTGCGCGAAGCAACGGAACTGCCGGTGGCAGTGGGGCTGGGTGTGAAGACCGGGGAACATGCCGCAAGCATTGCTGCCTACGCCGATGGCGTGATTGTCGGCTCCGCCCTGATCCAAGCCGCAGCTGCCGGCAACCTGGGTGAGCTAGCCGCCGAGCTGGCACAGGGAGTGCGCGCATGACGGCGGTCATTCCGTCGCCGCCCCAAGGGGTATGGGAACTAGGTCCCATACCCATCCGCGCCTATGCGCTATGCATCCTCACCGGAGTGGTGGTGGCCTACTTCTGGACACGCCGCCGCTACGCAAAGCTGGGCGGGGATCCAGAAGTCACGGTCGACGCTTTGCTTGTCGCCGTGCCTGCGGGAATTATTGGTGCCCGCCTGTACCACGTCATCACCGATCACCAAAAGTATTTCGGGGAGGGGAAAGACCCGAGCCAGGTGTTTAACATCACCAACGGTGGGTTGGGGATCTGGGGTGGCATCGTCCTCGGTTCCCTGGCAGTGTGGCTGCTCTTTAAAGCCAAGAAGCTGCCTTTGGGAACCTTTGCCGCGGCCGTCGCGCCCACGATTCCACTTGCACAGGCAATTGGCCGGTTTGGAAACTGGTTCAACCAAGAGCTTTACGGCGGGCCTAGTGATGCCCCCTGGGCGCTAGAGATCTACCGGCGCGTCGACGAGAATGGGTATTCCGCGCCCGTCACCGGACACTCGACCGGGGAGGTACTGGCTACCGTACAGCCGACGTTCCTCTACGAGCTGCTATGGAACCTGCTCGTCGTAGTTCTGCTGCTAGTCGCTGAACGCTACTGGCGAGTAAGCGGGGGAAGGCTATTCACCCTTTACGTGATGGGGTACACGTTTGGGCGATTCTTTATCGAAAATATTCGCACCGATGCAGCCACCACCGTCTTCGGCGATATACGTATCAATGTTGTGGTTTCGGCAGTGGTGTTCCTGGCCGCCACGGCGCTCTTTGTGTGGTGGACGCTGAAAGAGCGCAGGGCTAAGGGCGTCACACCCAAGGAGTAGCGAGGACCACGGCGCGGGGCTATTCTCGAACTCGTGAATAGAAGAACCAAGATTGTTTGCACCCTGGGTCCTGCGGTTGCCTCGAAAGAGCAGATCCGCGGGCTCGTAGACGCCGGAATGAATGTTGCGCGCCTGAATTTCTCCCACGGCGAGCACGCTGACCACGAGCAAAACTACAACTGGGTTCGAGAGGCGACCGACGAGTCCGGCAAGGCGGTCGGCGTGCTCGCTGACCTGCAAGGCCCGAAGATTCGTCTGGGGCGCTTCGCAGAGGGCGCTACCGTCTGGGCGACCGGTGAAACTGTGCGCATCACCGTTGATGACGTACAGGGCACCCACGACCGCGTGTCCACCACCTACAAGGGACTCGCCCGCGACGCGTGTCCTGGCGACCGCCTGCTCGTCGACGACGGCAAGATCGCCTTGGTGTGTAAAGAAGTCGACGGCAACGATGTCGTGTGTGAGGTCACTGAAGGCGGCCCGGTTTCCAACAACAAGGGTGTCTCCCTGCCAGGCATGAATATCTCCGTGCCTGCACTAAGTGAAAAGGACACCGAGGATTTGCGCTTCGCCCTGCAGCTGGGCGTGGATTTCATCGCGCTGTCATTCGTGCGCAGCCCCTCTGATGTGGAGCTTGTCCGCGACATCATGGACGAGGTGGGCCGTCGCGTACCGGTGATCGCCAAGCTGGAGAAGCCCGAGGCCGTCGATGCACTGGAGCCCGTCATCTTGGCCTTCGACGCCATCATGGTTGCCCGCGGTGACCTTGGCGTGGAAGTACCGCTGGAAGACGTGCCGCTGGTGCAAAAGCGTGCCATCCAGATCGCCCGCGAGAACGCGAAGCCTGTGATCGTGGCAACGCAGATGCTGGATTCCATGATCGAGAACTCCCGCCCGACGCGCGCGGAGGCCTCCGACGTGGCCAACGCCGTGCTCGATGGTGCGGATGCCGTGATGCTCTCCGGCGAGACCTCCGTCGGCAAGCACCCAATCACGACCGTCGAGACGATGGCGCGAATTGTTGCCGCAGCCGAAGTTGATGGGGAAGTGCCGCCGCTTACGCACCGTCCGCGCACCCGCCGCGGCGTGATCTCCTACGCAGCCAAGGACATCGGCGAGCGCCTCAACGCAAAGGCACTCGTTGCCTTCACCTCGTCCGGCGATACCGCTAAGCGTGTCGCGCGCCTGCGCTCCCACTTGCCTCTGCTGGTGTTCACCCCGTCGCAGGCCGTGCGCTCTCAGCTGGCGCTGACGTGGGGCGTGGAGACGTTCCTGATCGAGGACGTGAAGTCCACCGACGAGATGATGGACACCGTCGACCACCACCTGCTGGCTATGCCGCAGTACAAGTACGACGACATGATGGTCGTCGTCGCCGGCTCCCCACCCGGAATCTCCGGCAACACCAACATGATCCAGGTGCACCTACTGGGTCAGGAGCGGAAGAGGTAGCTCAAGGTCGCGGCCAACGCCGCGTCCGTGGAGGTGCCCAGCGCCTCGATACGTGGAGCGAAGCTCCCGTGGTGATTGCCCGGCACTGGCTCGCCGGAGTTCCACAGCTCCGGATCAGTCGTGCCGATCGTCCAAAAAAGATACGGCACATTGAAGTGGCGGGGGATCTCCGAGAAATCTTCGGAGGCCGTCCACGGTTCGGCGTCAATAGAATCCTCGCCGAAAACCGCATCGAAAACCGGGCGCACCTGCTCGAATACGCTAGGGGTGTTATCCGTTAGCTCGCCGTGGGCGGAATAGACAAACTCTGGAGGAACCTCGCACCCCGACGCAGCACACTCGCCGCGCACAACACGCTCGATCGCGGCGTAGGTCTTATCGCGCACATCGGTGTCGTAGAAGCGGCAGTTCAGCACCAGCGTTGCCGTATCGGGGATGGTGTTATTCGTATGCCCCGCAGAAAGCGTGCCGACGGTAATGACCGCGAAGTCAGACGGCGCAACCTCGCGGCCTACGATGCCCTGCAAACGCACGACAATCAGCGCAGCAAGGAACGTTGGGTCGATTGCATCCTGCGGGCTCGAACCGTGCGCGGACTTGCCATGCAGCGTGATAGTGATCGTGTCGCACGCCGCCAGCACAGGCCCAGGCGCGGACATAACCGTGCCCAAACGACCCGGCAGAATATGCTGTCCCAGGCACACGTCCGGCGCCGGGATCTTGTCGGCCAAGCCGTCGTTGATCATATTGCTGGCACCGGCGGTGACTTCCTCCGCGGGCTGGAACAGTGCAATAAAGGTGCCGTGCCACGCATCGCGGCGTTCGTCGAGGACCGCGCACAGTCCCATCAAGGCCGTGGCGTGCATGTCATGGCCACACGCATGCATCACTCCATCGTTCTTCGAGGCATAGGGCAAGCCGGTGGTCTCCTGCACCGGGAGCGCATCGAAATCGGCGCGCATTAGCACTGTTGACTCGTCTGCCCCTGCGCCGCTTGGGTTACGGAATACTGCGGTGACGCCATGTCCGCCGATACCGGTGGTTACTTCGCAATCCATTTGCGCCAACCGGGCGATGATGTGCTTTGCCGTCTGTTCTTCCTGCAGAGACAACTCGGGATTTTCATGCATCCACTGGTAAAAGCTGTCCTGCCAGCTCAGATCCACGCCGTGGTCCGAGATGAACTCTGCAATATCTGCGTTGCGCATTTACGGGGAAGTCCTTTCTAACGGATAGCCGGGTTGTACTTCAGCATGTTGGGGCGGGTGGCACAGTCATCGCCGAGGCGGATTCCAGGCGCGAGCTTCCCCTCCTCCTGTGCAGTGAGCAGTGCATTGAGTACGCGTTCCCTGAGATCAGCGGGGGAAATCGTGTTGATGAAGATCTTCGTACCGCCTTCGAAACCAGCCATGGTGGATACACGCCACTTGATCACGATGCGCCAGGGCATGGGCACGTCCACGTCCAAGGGACGGTGAAGCCATTCTTCGTTGCAGGGAATGTGTGGCCCGGCGGCGACGTGGCAGGCGTGAACTAGATCCGAGACAGCATCGCGTTCGGCGTCGGTCATAAGCCACGGCTCAGTCGTCGCGGATTTGGAGAAGACTTCCAGCGTTGGCCAGCGGTGTCCGAAGCCCGCGAAGGCGATGGCATGGTCGTTCTCGGCGAAAACGAGGTTGTGGCGGGCAGCGTAGTCGACGGCCCATTCGTTGTACATGTTCGGGTTCGCGCGAACCTGGGCGATCTCGAGTTCGTTTTGCAGGCCGTGTTCGTCGATAGCGACGAGTTGCTTGTGCAAGTGTTCGAAGCTGGCTCCCGCCGGGGCGAGCCAGTTTTGGAAGGCGGCGACATAGCGCACATAGCGGTTGGCGCGGTACAGGCGGTCCATGCTGTCGACGGTGAAAGCGATGAAGTGGCGGTGGTTTTCCCAACCCAGTGTGCCGCTGGATGCCAGCTGGTCGGTGGATTCTGCACCGGGGACATAGTGGTCGCGGGCGATGATTACGTCGTGGCCACCGGCGAAAAGTGAGCCGCTTTCTTCGTAGAGGGTCTGTAGACGGCGGTCGGGGGAGAAGAGCTCATCGAGTTCTTCTTGGGTCTTCCCACCGGCGGCCCATTTGGTGCGCAGGATCTGTTCGACGTGATTCTGGCCGGCTTCCTCTGCCAGATAATCGGCCATGTGCTTGGCGGCTGTGGGGTTCATTCGGTAGCCGTAGTTCAACAGCCAGTAGTCGTACGTCAGGATCTCAAACAGGTTCGCGACACGGCGGAACAGTGGTTCGGTGTTCTCTAGCTCGCTGACGGGAAGGCCACGGAGGATGCGTGGCTTACCGTCCTCGTCCAGCACCAGGCGTGCCTTCTCCGGCGGAGTGTCCAGCTTACGGTTGAGCCCGAATGCAGTAGCAGAGTCGCGGTCGGCCACGGTGCGTACTTCTGGTCGGTGCTCTGCGATGGGGCGGTTACCCCGTCCGGGGACTGTCCACACCTCGGTGCCGGAAAATGGGTTGACCTGTTTGATCGTCCCGTCTGGCAGGGTCGTCAGGGGCGGTACGGGCGCGGGGTGCGAAGTATGGGAACCAATCACGGCACACAGTCTAGTCGTTTTGAAGTTCTGTCGATCACACCACTAACCCCACACCGTGCTTGCCGTTCACCGCTGCGTGCTGCCACACTAGGGGAATGCCAAAGATTACTTTTCGGCTGCTGGCTAACCATGAGCAGCTGGCCACAATCGAGCAGGATTTCCGCTCCATGATTGCAGCCCTCGGCGAGGCGTTTGAAGGCACGCTGAATTGCCAGTCCGGGCTTCCCGCTGATCCCGAACTGGTCACTACTTGGGTGGAGCTTTTCGGGGAGAGCCCCGACGAAGGATCCGACCCGGCCACCGGCGCCGAACTTACCGTCGACGTCGCCCGTTACGACATCGGCTCCATTTCCGGGCTAGCCATGCATTTCGCGGAGCTTCTCACTATCCGCGAAAAGGAACCCGCCGAGCCGATCCTGCGTCATGTTCACGACGATCCCGGTTCGCCCCGTGTGCCGTGGCACGTCACTGTGGCTTCGGTATAACACCCCTTGCGTGCGTGGTGAACTCCTCTCCGTGGTGGTTCACCCACTTGATAGTCCAGCCGCCGTCCTGCGTACTCGCCCTCCACTGGCCATTGGTCTTTAGGTTGTGGTGGGCTCTACAAAGGCATTGCATGTTTCGCACATCCGTCGGTCCGCCTTCCGCAGGCTCCGAGTGGTTGTACGGCACAATGTGATCCTTGTCGCACATCGGCGCCGGGTGTTCGCACCCGGGGAATCGGCATGTCCCGTCCCGACCAACTAGAAATTCTTTCATCTCCCTGCTGGGCGTGTACTGTTCTACCGCCGGCGGCACTGTCACACTCTCCACTCGCGAGGCGAAGCTCTCATAGTAGTCAGCCTGCTCAGTGCTGATCGCGCCAGCACCGGGGATGAACCCGGGCCCATGCTCCCACCGGAACACGTGCACGTGCACCACAGCATTGGACTCTTCGCCGCTGATCAGTCCTGCAATCACATCCATCCGTGCCTGTGCCAAGTCACAATCCAGTTCCCCGGCCAGCACTTTCGCCTTCTTGGTCACTGCTTCCCACATCCGCTGCGATTGATCCTTTGGCATGTTTAGTGTCCAGCGCGAAAACTCCGCTGCTCCGCCCAGCGTTGCCACCGAACTCCGCGTTGCGGAGCGTTCCTCCGCCGCTGCCTTCTCACCGGTCGCGAAGGGAGCGGGGAAGTCCCGCGCAATCACTTCGCACAGATATTCCCCAAGTTCTTTCGCAGTCGGCCCATCTTCCCGCGCGCTGATGCAATCCACTGCGTGCTTTTCCAGGTAGCGATTGAGCTGTTCTAGCTCCATGATCGCCCGCCCTGTTTCGTCGGGTTCCGTCAGCGCTGCTGCGTAAGCGTTTCGTACACGCCACACCTGCTCTAGGTGCCGCACGCCAATTATCCCTGCCTTCAGCGCGGCAAGTCCCAATAAATTCATCACTGCGAGTATCTGTGCCGCGTGCGAGAACACTATCGCATCCGCCGTCCCCGCCTTCCGCAGTGCTTGTATCCGCGCCACGGTTGGGTCGTCGATCACGCTGTACGCATACGCCGCGTCGACCCTATTGCACATTCGCCGCATCTCGTCGGCATCCATTTTTGCCCCCCTTTGTGTCCGAGCGCCGCTTACCTTACACACGGCCCCGGACACCCCCTCTCCCTTCTTATCGACGCCCCCTCGTTTTCACCCCTAGAGCAGGCTCGATAGGAACTCTTGGGTGCGCTTGTGCTGCGGGTTTCCAATGACTTCCGCGGACGGTCCGTGCTCCACGATCACGCCTCCATCCATGAATGCAACTTCGTCAGCTACTTCGCGAGCGAATCCCATTTCGTGGGTCACTACAAGCATGGTCATGCCGTCATCGGCCAGTCGGCGCATTACTCCGAGTACTTCGCCAACCAGCTCGGGGTCCAGCGCACTTGTCGGCTCGTCGAAGAGCATCAGTTTCGGGCGCATTGCCAGCGCACGGGCGATGGCTACGCGCTGCTGTTGGCCGCCAGAAAGTTGCACAGGGTAGGCGTCGGCCTTGTGCGCGAGCCCGACCTGGTCCAGGAGCTTGTGTGCGTGTTCGAGGGCTTCGTCTTTATTTTCACCGCGCACCTGCACCGGGGCTTCGATGATGTTCTCGATAACGGTCCGGTGGGTGAAGAGGTTAAAGTGCTGGAACACCATTCCGATGTCCACGCGTTGTGCGGCCGCCTGCTTTGGTGTCAGCTCATAGAGGTTGCCGTTCTTTTCGCGGTAGCCGATCAGATCGCCGTCTACTTCGATCCGTCCGGAGGTCACCTTCTCCAGGTGGTTGACGCAGTGTAGCAGGGTGGACTTGCCGGAGCCGGAGGGGCCAATCAGGCAGGTTACGCCACCGCGGGGTACGTCGAGGTCGATGCCTTTAAGGACGTCGAGTCGACCGTAGCGCTTCCACACGTTCTTGATGGCGATCATCGGCGCGTTGTTGTCAGACATGGTGGCTCCTAGTCCTTCTTATCGTTCGGCGTGACGGTGACATTGCGCGGGGGCACGCCTTCGGCGTCCGCAAGGGCAGCGAGTTGGCGCTGCGTGAGCTGGCGCGACGATCCGCGAGAGAAGTAACGCTCTACGTAGAACTGCGCGATCATCAGCAAGCTAGTGATCACCAGGTACCACGTGGCGGCAACCAGCAGCAGGGGTACTGGCTGGAACAGTGAGTTCGAGATGTCGGTGGCACGACCGTACAGCTCAGCAGCGTAAGGCACGGCGATGACCAGTGAGGTGGTCTTCAGCAGCGAGATAAACTCGTTGCCCGTTGGTGGGATGATGATGCGCATGGCTTGTGGCATTACAGTGCGGCGCATGTTCTGGCTCCAGGTCATGCCCAGTGCCTTCGACGCTTCGGACTGTCCTTCGGGCACGGCCTGGATACCGGCGCGCACGATTTCGGCCATGTAGGCCGCCTCGTTCAAACCGAGTCCCAGGACCGCCAGCATAAAGGCGTTCTGTAGTACCTGTTCAAGATTGATTTCGGCGAAACCGACGTTGATGGATTGGTACAGGGAGCTCAGCAGACCCCAGAACACCAGCTGCACATACACGGGCGTACCGCGGAAGATCCACAGGAAGAGCCATGCCACGCCCTGTAGCACCGGGTTCGGGGACATGCGAAGTACCGCGACGATAGCGCCGATGACCACACCGATGATCATCGCCAGAATCGTTAACGCAATGGTGTGCATCGCGGCCTTCACGATGCGCGTGTCCAGCAGGTATTGGAAGTAGGTATCCCAGTGGTAGGCCTCGTTCTGGGCTGCGGAGATGATGAACCACACCACGAGCCCCGCGAGGATCACCGCCGCGATCCAGCGACCGGGGTGGCGTAGTGGGATCGCTTTGTTTTCGGTGGGGCGCCTGCGCTGTGTGGCGTCAGAGGCGGAAGAGGCGTTTGGGGTGCTCACTTGGTGCCTTCTTTCGTTTGGAGCGTGCGGGGCAGCTGGTACGGCTTGAGGTTGAACGTCACGGCGTCAAGCCCACCGTCTTCTAGCCCCCACTGCTTCAGGATCGCTTCGTAGGTGCCGTCGTTCATCATGGTCTGCATCGTCGCTGCCAGTGCTGTTCCTAGCGGGTTGTTCTTTTTGACGCCCATACCGAACGGGGCGGTGTCAAAAGGTTCGCCCACTCGCACTAGCTTGCCTTCAGAACGGGCGATGGCGAAGTCGATCACCGGCGAGTCAGAGCTGTATGCCTGCGCTTTTTTCAGGATGGTTGCGGTGGCGGCGGCGTCGGCCTTTTCATAGACGAGCTTTTCGATCGGGGGTTTGCCCTGGGCCTCGCATTCTTCGGATCGTCCCTGCACCTCGTCCGTGTCGGAGTAGGTGCCCTTTTGGACGGCGACCTTCAGGCCGCAGGCGTTGTCGGGGTTGATGGTGTTTTCGTTGCCCGGTTGGGTGGCCCAGGAGATGCCGGCGCTGTAGAAGTCGACGAAGTCGTAGTTTTTTTGTCGTTCTTCGGTGTCTGTGAAGGCGGTAGCTCCGACGTCGACGGATCCTGCGCTGAGGGCGGGCAGAATCAGGTTGAAGTCCATTTGATTCACTTCGACTTTGAGACCCATCATGGCGCCAGCGGCGCGGATGAGGTCCATTTCGAAGCCAATGATGTTGCCGTCGGAGTCTTTAAACTCGTTGGGCGCGTAGGGCGGGTTGGTGCCGACGGTGATTTTCCCTTTTGCTTGAATTTCTGGGGGCACAAGGGCGGCTAGCTGGGGGTTCTTTGCTGGGAGGATTTCCTCCCATCCTTCCGGATTGCCGAGTTCTTCGTTGGTCACACACCCCGCCAGCGATGCTGAAAGAAGGATCGCAAGGGTGCCCTTGGCCACTGTACGGGCCAGGGAGCGCGGGTGGCTATGTTTCATACAGTGGATTATATCGGAGTATGTGAATATTCTTTAATGGCTTTCGACCGAAACGGGCTCTTGTTTTTCGCCGTCTAGGTCTGCGGAAATCCGGGGCTTGCTATCGCGCTTGTTTCCTGCACGGAAGTCCAAAGCCCAGGCAAGGACGAAGAGGATGGCACCGCTGACAGCAAATAGGGGAGCGACCACGCTGTATCCACCGAGCAGGACGGCCAATGTCAGCCAGTGCATCCAAGTAAGGGAGCTGATGTCGACGCGGTTGCCGGTGTTCTTTCCACCGCGGCGACGCCACCACATGATGTAGCCGTACACAACAAGCGCACCAATGCCGAGTGCCAGCAACGCGAGTGCGATCTGGCTGACCAATCCGAACAGTGTGCCCATGTGTAGCTGAATAATCCAGCTGGTCAGCTGTGCTGCAATCGGCCACGACTTAAAGGGCAGGCGGTCAACGACGGCGCCGGTATCTCCGTCTACGGTGATGGCATCGTTGTACATCTTGTATGCCTGGCGTGGTTCGCTGACGGTCCATGCCTGGCCAACCTTGCTCGGAGGCTCCAACTGCAGCGTTCCGGTGAGGCCTTCATTGCGACCAACCTGCAAAACGGTGTCTGCGTTGTCTGTATTGACCGGTGTGGCATCTGCGTCGGTGTGGGCGCTTCCGCCGTGATCACCGTGACCTGCGTGACCTGCGTGGTCGCCATGACCGGAGTCGCCGTCCGCACTTGGCTCGCCACCGATGGTGGTATTGGGCTTGGGAGTCATCCAGTTCAGCTGTTCGCGGACAGTAGCGATGTTATCTCCTGCAAAGTGGGACCACGTGAGGCCAGAGACGCACAGGAAGATCAGGCCTGGGGCTGCGACGAGGCCGATGAGAGTGTGGCGCTTCATGGCTTCACGACGGGACTTCTTTTTGGGCTTGCGTTGGTTCTTCTGCTTGCGCATGATCCACCACATCGCCACGCCAGTGACGGCCATCGGACCCAGCCAGGTAGCTGCGGTTTCGGAGTAGATGCGCCCGGGCTCGTCCAGCCACAGGTTTCGGTGGCCTTCGGAAAGCCAGGAACGGAAAGGTAGGGCAGCGGCGCTTCCGTACTGCACGAGTTCGCCTGTGACATGGAGATCACCCGGGTCGACGAACACCGCGTGGGTGTAGCTTTCGGAGGGGAGTTCCGGGTCGGCAAAGAGCACACGAGTGGTCTTACCTTCCTTGTCGGAGATTTGTACCTTCGCGACGTCCAAGTCCGGATGGATGCGCTTGGCAGCCTCGATCTGCTTAGCTACGGGTTGTGCTGGACTGGTTGAGGTGGCTGTCAGTTCGGCGTCATAGACCCAGCTTTCGATGGTGGGCGCGAGCGCGTAGAAGAAGCCCGATAGCGTGGCTACGAGGATAAGAGGTGCGATAAAGAGTCCGGCGAGAGTGTGGACTCTGCGAATGATTCTGCGAGACATGACTCATTAGTCGAATGTCTACCGGGATCGGTTCCCAATAGGGGCCTGCATTGGGGGAATGCGGGGGTAAAGAAACAAAAACTCCCGCTGCCTTCTGCGAAGAGAGGCGCGGGAGTTTTCCGGCTAAAGCTAAAGCTAAAGCTTATTGCGGGTTCTGCTGACCGAAGTTGTTCTGGTCGAAGCCGTTCTGCTGTGGCTGACCGTAGTTGTTGTTCTGGTCGAAGTTGTTCTGCGGCTGCTGGCCGTAGCCCTGCTGGGACTGACCGTAGCCCTGCTGGGGCTGGCCGTAGCCCTGCTGGGGCTGGCCGAAGCCTGCCTGCTGGACTGCTGGAGAATTCTTCCTGTCGTTAAGCAGCGTCAGAACACCAAAGGCGATGATTGCAATGGAAGCGAGGAGGATCAAAATCAGACCGGCACCCACGCTCACTTGGGCGACGTCCTTGTCCACTTGGCCTGCCTTGGAACCGATATCGGTCCAATCCATTACTGAAATCAGCAGCAGAACGGCACCGATGGCGATCACTGGGATGCCGCGCCACCACATCTTGGTGAGCTTTTCTACAAACAGGTAGGCAGCGATTCCACCGATCAGGATCAGGGAAAGGAACATCGTGAGCATGCCATCGCCGTCAGTACCGGAGACTGTGATGGTTCCATAGAAAGGAACAGTGACTTTACCCCACGGCATGAAGCTGCCAATGAGGCTGATCAGAGCGGCACCGGCTGCGCAGACCATCCACAGCACGGACTTGTTGGAGAAGTCCAGGTACTGCTTGATGTCGAACTGGCCTGCCTGGCCGTTCTGTCCGTTGAATCCCTGCTGGTTCTGGAAGTTGTTCTGGTAGCCGTTCTGGCCGTTCTGCGGGGCGCCGTATGCGTTCTGTCCCTGCTGAGGCGCAGCCTGCTGGTTCCAGTCCTGCTGCGGTGCCTGGTTAGGCTGGCCGTACGGGTTCGGGTTCTGGTTCCAATTGCCCTGCGCCTGCGCCTGAGGCTGCTCGGGCTGCTGTGCGCCGTTGTTGGCGGGGTTCACAGGATCGTTTGAACCGAAGTTCTCTTCCGTCATGGTTCTCCTAGCGTCACAAATAAGGTGCTTAGCGGCCTTTCAGGCAAGGCTGCGAATTTTCTTTGCGATTCATATTAACGGACGCCCGGGGGTCCGGCTTGTTGTGGCCGATTCTCGGAATGTCGGGGGGGCTTTTGGGCGTTGACGCCGATACTTCAGATGCTGAGCCTAGGGACATGAGCGTGGCCACGAACGCGGTATGGATAAGCAAACCCGCTGCCAAGGATTTTCCTCAACAGCGGGTGTCTGGGGGCGGAAAATTCCTTGACCATCCCGAATGCGAAGTAGTTCCAAACCTGGCTATAGCCGGTCCGTGAAAATGTCCTCCACGTAGTGAATACCGTTTCGCACGTCGGTTCGTAACGCCCCTAGCATTGGAGCGGAATCTTTCAATACTGCGGAACTTATTGTCTATCCGGATTCCGTCAGAGCTTCGGTGCTCGCCTGTGGAGCCGATAATCAAAAATGACCGTGGTTCAACCAAGTACGCACCGCCACCGGTCGTGCCACCTTAAGCAACCTTCTCGTACACCCAGCTAGACAGGCTATTTATTGCTGCCCGCACTGTCTCTTGGGCTTGGGCCGCCACCTCTGTAAAAGCGTCGGAGGAATCGAGCTAAAGTTGCATGGTTTCAACGACGTCTCGGCGGTGCTTAAGCTCCTTAATTTCGGCTGACGTGGTGTCCTGCCTCTACCAGTACTCGGATTGTCTCCGGGTCACGGTCATAGATGCGTTGAAGCGCACTTTGGTCGTTGAGTATCAAAGATGGTATCTCGTCGTCGATGCGAGAGGTGGTTTGTCCTTCAATTGGTAGCAGGTCAATCTACTTGCAAAGTTCGACCAGCTTCGTAGATCGTTCACGGTTAAGAACAAGGATGTCCTTAAGGCTTTCTTTCGACGGGTCGGGGTGGGCCTCTTGGATTGAGATCTGGCGGACCAACCCGCGCTCCTTGACTCAGTGAATCCTGACCTGTTTGTGGCTTCTGGTTGGGTCGTAGGGGAGCACCACAGTCTGTTCCTCCTCGCCGGTAAAACCCGGTTCTGCCTCATCGTGGAATATCTTGTGAACGAATCTGGAGGGCTCGCCCTTATCACATCCGAACTTCGCGGGAAACTTCTTTGTGGCATGGGTACGGTATTCAATCCGGTGGACAAACGCACTTTTCTCTGTCACTTTAGACTCCGCAGCTACAAGGTCATCGAAGTTGGGCGGGTTCGTCACGTTTGATAGCCTCGTCGCGCTATACGGATCGAGATTACCGGGTCGTGTGGCGCTACGGACGCGCACGCCCGAGGCAGTCGAGGGTCTCCTGTGTGTCCGTGCATGAGGAGCACTACCTCCTCCAAGCATCGTGGGCGTCAACCTCTCCGGTAAAGCCTTCTTCTAGCTGCTTGAACGTGCCTAGCAGTGCGTTGAGTAAGCCAAGTGACACAAACTGTCACTCGAACAGATCACTGACATTTCGCTCACTGCCGGTCTTCCAGCCGTCAACGATGTCATCGAACTGTTTGCTGCTCAACGATCTGCGTTTGGTCACTAATGTCGCTGGCACCATAGCGCTGTAGAGGCGGCGACGCGCTCCTCTTCTTCTGAAGCAAACTCGGTGCTCACCTGCCAGTTCGCGACACGACTCGCAATCCACCTCGGTGGCGATCGTGCGCAAAAGTCTGCGCGCTGGAGCCGGCCCCCCGAACTTACCCCCCGCCTAGATAGCGAAGCTTACTGGTATGTTCACATACATGTCACAGTCCGAAACACCGCGTCGCGCGCTCTTTTGGACGCAGCCGCGTGCAGGCGATATCGTGCTCGCTAGCGTTGGCATAGCTCTCGCATTTTTCTATTCTTTGAATGCTTCTTCAGCCATAGGATTAGCGCAAGCAGCGCTGTCGTGGGCATTCATTCCCGGACTTGTATGGTGGCGCACGCGCCCCACTACCAGTGCAATTTGGCTCACAGTTTGCTTGGCTGGTTGGAGTATAACGTGGCTTCTCGCGCTACCGATCAATACCGGATACTCACCGTGGCTATTAGTTGCTCCTCTGGCGGTTTATGGCACTACCCGGTACAGCACTCGTCACAGAACCGGTATCGTCATGTGCGCAATAATGCTCATTGCTAGCTTTCTCTCGCCCGTAATGTGGAGCATTAATGCCAAAGATTTTTCCTTGCATTACCGCTCAGGGATCCAGTTGCTTTTCGGTATCAGCTTCCATTGGTTGTTACTGGGCACAGTCTTTAGCGCTGCCCGGCATATCCGCCGACGAGAAGAAGAACGATGTGCTCGCGAGGCAGCGGCTCATAGAGAAGAACGTTTACTCATCGCGCGCGAGCTTCACGATGTGCTTGCACATTCACTCACGCTACTCAAGGTACAAGCCAATGCAGGGTTGGTCGCATCAAGGGAGGATCTGCAATCCGCCCGCGAAGCTCTCCTTGGGGTGCGCGATACTGCAGATACAGCGCTCGGCGATGTCCGCGCCATCGTCCATGCACTTCGCAACTCGGAGGACACAGACTCCTCCGCTGGCTGCCATCCCACCCAGCAACTGGATGATCTCCCCGAGCTTGTTTCTAGCTTTAGTGAAGCCGGTTTGTTCATAACAACCGAGATCGCCCCTCCGCCCGTACCCCCGCTACCAGCACTGACACAATTAGCTGTGATACGCATTGTCTCAGAGGGTTTGACCAACGTCTTGCGGCACCAAGGTGCCGAGACTAGGGTTCGACTTCACATCGCCTACACCCCTCAAGTACTCATAGAGATTGACTCCGACACTGCACACCCTGCCACCAGTACTCCGCAAGGCACTGGCACTGGCCTAACGGGCTTACACGAGCGTGCTGAATCTCTTGGCGGCACTGTAACTTCTTCGGGTAATGCCCATCAATTCCGGCTCAGTGCCACACTCCCAACAGGAGCTCTTCCATGACCATCCGAGTTCTCCTTGCTGACGATCAAGAACTACTTGTCACGGCATTGTCGACAATTCTCAATGCGCAACACGGCATCAATGTGGTCAGCACCGCAGAAAATGGCCGCGCCGCTGTGGCAGCCTGCCGTGAGCACAGCATCGACGTTGCAATCCTTGATATCCGGATGCCCGGGGTAGACGGCATTTCAGCCGCACGCTTGATACGGGAAGGCCACCCTCAAATACGGATTATCATGCTTACCACGTTTAGTGATGACACATTGGTCCGTGAAGCACTCGACGCCGGCGTTCATGGCTTCCTCCTCAAAGACACTAACCCTGATCAACTATGTGAATCGGTTCGTTGTGTCGCCCGTGGCGAATCTGTCTTAGCGAGTGCAGTCACGGGCGGGGTGCTTGAAATTTGTAGAGCAGCCATTAGCGAAAGCAATGAGCTCAGCGCGACTCAGCGCCAAGGAATCGCACAAATTACTTCCCGAGAGTTAGACGTCCTCAAACTAGTAGTTACAGGCGCCACAAACAAAGAAATTGCGGAGTCTCTCTTTATCGCCCCTACCACCGTCAAATCACACATTTCGGCACTGATGAACAAGCTAGCCGCCCGAGATCGAGTAGCTCTCGTGCTTACAGCCCAGAAGGCAGGCCTCCTACCGCGGTAGGAAGAAAGATCCTAGTTTTCCCTCCGCCACTCCGATGTGGTCCGCTCCAAGAGAGCGCATCATAAGGCTTATGAGTAACAACACGCCCCTCATTCGTCCTGTCCTATCACTTTCGCATGTGGCTGCAGGGTACGGGTCCACCCCCATTCTCCGTGACATTTCACTCGAGCTGCGCGGCGGCAAAGTCTTTGCCCTGCTCGGTAGAAATGGTGTCGGAAAGTCCACGTTGCTTTCCACTATGGTCGGCATCATCACCCCAGCCACGGGCCGCGTCTCACACACGGGGCATATTGGTGCGAGCATTAATGAGCCTGCTCTGTATGAGCACTTGAGCGCCCTAGATAACCTCCTCGTACATACGCGACTACTTGGACTTTCCCGCGCAGAAGCCGAGCGTGCACTGCAAGTTGTTGGCTTAGACGTGCATAACCGAGCGAAGGTAAAAACGTTTTCCACGGGTATGCGTGCCCGCTTAGCGTTAGCACAAGCAATCCTGGGAGATCCGGAAATCCTCATCTTAGACGAACCACATAATGGGCTTGATCCACAAGGCATAGCGCAGCTACGCAAACTACTACGCTCATGGGCCCGTGATGGACGACTTGTGATCGTAAGTTCACACCAGCTTGGTGAAGTTCTTCACCTTGCTGATGAGGTCGCTATTCTTGCCGCAGGCCGTATCAGTTACTGTGGACCGCTTGAGGAACTGGCTCCAGATGGAAACCTTGAGGAAGAATTTTTCCGCATTTCAACGCTGGAGGGTTCCCATGGCTAGAGTCCAGCGACCTTCATCTTCATTTCCCTTCTTTAACTATCTACGAAGCGAGGTTACTCGCGCTCGCCATTCTGCTTTACAATGGCTGCCTCTGCTTGGGGTTCCCCTCGCACTGCTCACTTTTAATCTGGCTCGAGTCACTGGTAACACTTCACAAGAGCGCTCCACTGTCCTCCTATGGCAGGCAATTTTTGTCACTGGGCTGCTCGCCCCTCTTGCAGCAGTATTCGCATCCACTGCGGAAGCACGTGAAAAGTCCGCACGCAATGGTGGCGTCACCTACCGCAGAATCAGCACTAATCGTCTGCGGTTCGCAAGATTCGTAGTAGTTTGCGCATCGATTGGGATGTTTTGCCTTATCAACTTTGGATTGAGTGCTCTGGGGGCCTTTAAAGACGCCCCACTCATCCTCTTGATCGGCGCTTTCTGCTGGTTCGCAATGATCGCTGTGGCTGGCTTCAGTGCTGCAATCGCCCGGCGCTGGGGGACCGTTTCTGCCCTGGTCGTGTCTGTAGTATGGCAAGGATTAAGCATTATCCCCTCCGTTGTAGAAGGCCCTCGGTGGTGGATCCTTCCAATGGCTTGGCCCATGCGCCTTCTTCTACCAATTATTGGAGTACACACCAATGCCACGCCTCTAGAGAACGGCGCGACTTTGTCATCCGCAAGTATGTGGCCCCCACTTGTTCTTTGCGTTCTCCTTGTAATCGGCGCAGGCTGCGTTGCTGTGTTCGTATCGCCCCAGCGCCCGCGCGGATCCCGTAAGGCTACCCTTTCGAAAGTCTCTAGACTATCCCACATTCCCGCTGTACTTCAGCGAAAAGACGCCGGTCCGCGTCGTACCTTTAGGGCTTTGTTTCCTGTTCTGATGCACCCAGGTGTGAGTACTTGTTTGGTACTTTCTACAGTACTAAGTGTCATGATTGCCTGGATTTACCCAGCCGAATATGTTCAGGGATGGTTTGTTTTTGGGCTTTTGCCTTTAGGGGCCTCGCTTCTTGCAGTTCTGATTTGGCCGATACTCCAACCTACTTGGGCTCTCCTGCGTACTGAACAACCACGCATCACGCATTACCTCTTAACATCCTGCGCGCTCATTGTGACAGCGGTGGTTGGTTTGGGATGGCTACTCGGGTTAACTGTAAGAAGCGCAACGCTGGCTCTTGTGACAACACTCCTCGTCTTCCTGGTAGCACTATTGTGTATGGTTCGCTGGGGAACAGCAGTGACGCTTGCGCTTAGCATTATCCTCACGATTTTCTCCGCCACCATTGGCGGTGACGTGCTCGCGGACTCAGCACTGTGGGCAGTCGCTCTACCCGCTTGGCCAGTCATCGCTACCAGCGCAGTGCGCTTCTTTGTGGCCCTACCTCTAGGGATAATTCTTGTAGCTATAGCTTGGATCCAGCTAAGCAGGAGGTTAGAGAAAAATGACCTCTAAGAACGTTTTCCACGCGCTGAAGTGAAGCGTCCTGGGTTTGGTTCCTACCTCAGGTAATGGGACCGTGGTGGTGACGTAGCTCCACGCCCATGAAGTGTCCCAGGTTTTGTTCCGTTTGAGTAGATGGGAAAATCTGGAATATGC
>ERZ1031149.6-NODE-6-length-131402-cov-24.711802_pt1 | contig 131402 bp, 112 predicted proteins | sample MGYA00518223_ERZ1031149 | MGnify/ENA primary metagenome ERZ1031149 (study PRJEB33718, sample SAMN03159768) | human skin metagenome | collected 2014-05-20 | study: EMG produced TPA metagenomics assembly of the PRJNA266117 data set (Human skin bacterial metagenome...
AGCTACTCACTCACAGCGCCGTGTCGCGCTGACTCGAATAAATGTACACACACCCCAACACAAACACAAACAACCAGGTCAAAGCAGGTTTTCAGCGAAACTGTCATCCGCCGCGTGAATGCATATGAAAGGCGGCGGCGTATCTACGGGGTCAGCTTCCACTCCTCGGACTTAACTTTAAGCCTCCGCAGCCAGGCCCAGGTTTTCTTTCACCGACTCGTTGGTCGTATCGAAACGCTGAATACCCCGACTCAGCGCACCAGAAGCAAGGGCTAGCACCAGGACAACCGCAACGGCTATCGCCAGCACAAACTTCAGCACGCTCCCATCGGCTTCGATCACCTCCTGAACGGTGACAATGACTGCAGCCAGCACAGAAGAGACCACCATGATGCTGAGGATGATGACCACGAATTTCAGCCACCCGCTGAACCGGTTACTCACCCAGAAGCTCATGATGCCAACCAGACCGAAAGTCGCCGCCACTGTCACTGCGACCAGCAGGGTTATCGTCACGCTCTGTGCATCGACTGGCACTTCCAGATCTCCCACGCTCGGAAAAACGGCATGCAGGAGCAGGAACTCCACGATCCCCAACAGCACTAGCAGCGCAATGCTCGGCAGCCACAGCGCCGCCCGCCCCATTGCTTTCGCAAACCACTGGCGCCGATCACCGGAGAACACCAGCCAGTTCCCCAGGCTCGAGTTAAGAGTTTCACCGGAGTAGAGCGCTAGCACCGTCAGGATCATTGCTGCCGGGTAGAGCCACATCGCGCCACTGGTCGTCACCCCTGTGACAAACCAGCCAATTATTCCGATGGTCACTGCGACAAGTACAGCAAGGAACGTCCTTGCCATATAGCTGTCAATCCGCCAAGCGGCGAGGTAATCCACCGCCGAGGGGTTGTGGCCCTTCTTTTGTTGTTGACGCCACCTCGTCTCCGCACCCAACAACCCAGCAAAAGAACCGAAGGTACCGCCGGTGGTTTTGCCAGCGAGTTCGGCTTCTTCCTCTGCCACTGCAGCCTTGTTTTTCTTGGGGGACTTGATGACTTCACTGTTATCTTCCACCCGAGCAACTGCGGCAATAATGCTGGCCACGTGCACGATCAGAACAGCGGCGAAGACGATCCAGAATGCAGGTACTCGCCAGCTGAATGCTTGGGTCACGAGGTAACACAGCAGCAGCGCTCCACACACCATCGCCGAGGAGATTGGCATAACTATCAGGAAGTTTCGGCGGATATCCGCCACGTTAAAACCCAGAGCACGCAGCGGCGCTTTATCCCACACCATTGTAATCGGTTGCAGCCCTAGTGAGAGTGCGAAAAGAAGGTACATTCCCAGCCTGAATCCGTTAATTCCCTCCCCAACCATCACAAAGAAGAGGACAGGAAGTGTGAACGCGAGGCTCAGGCCAAGGTTCCCGGATTTAGCCAGCAGCTGGCGCCAGGCTAATTTCCAATGCGTTCCCCAGGGCAGTGGCTGGAAAACGTTCTCCACTTTCGCGGCCGCGACTGTAGACGTTGGGGTTTGCATCGGAATTAAAACTCCCTTCCGGTCAGAGCCAACACTGCCTGCTCCAGGTCCGCGCTGGCCACGCGCACGCCGCTGCCTTCTATGCGGGCCGCAAGGTCTCGGGCGCTACCGACACCCAAGCCGTGAGTGTCGAGGACGACGCGGCGCAGGCCGGAGGATGTGGCGTCATGAAGAACAGAACCGCTGGCCCCCACCTCGCCGAGCGTGGCCTCGACAGCGGTGGTGGAACCGGAGAGGATCGCGATGCGCTCCGTAATCGAATCGAGGGTGCCAATACCTGTGATTCGACCCTTGTCCAGCAGGACGACGGAATCGAGGATGCGCGCTGCATCGTCGACGTGGTGGGTCGAGAGGATAAAGGTGCGCGGGTTACGCTCCACATCCTGCAGCAGGTGCTTGTAAAACAGCTCTCGGTTTTGCACGTCGAGGCCCAGATAGGGCTCGTCGAGGAGAGTAACGGGGCACTGCGCAGCCAGGCCAATAACGATCGACACCAGGGATTTTTGACCACGCGAAAGGCTGGAAAGAGTCTTGCGCGTATCGACCTCGAAGTCTTCGCAGAGTTGGTCCGCATAGCGCTGATCCCAGGTCTCCCAGCGGGCGGCGACCACACTGAGTAATTGCTTGACCTTAATATCCGCGGGCCAGGGCACATCGGGGCCAGACAGAATCAAGCTATTCAGCACTTCCGTGTTGTCGTACACCGGCTGGCCACCGATAAGGACCTCGCCCTTGGCCCGCAGCTGGCCGGCAATTGTGCGCAGCAGAGTGGTCTTACCTGCGCCGTTGCGGCCAATAAGGCCATAGACGCGGCCACCTGGCAGGTGCGCCGTCACGCCATCAAGAGCGTGAGTGAAGCCGAGCTTGCGCCTGATGTCACGCAGCTCGATATCGGGAGCGGAGACAGTAGTTCTGCCGGTGGGTTGAGCGCCGTTCATTCGTACAGTCCTCTACTTTCTGCGACTTTGTCCATGAGGGTTTTGAGTTGTGTGCGATTCATGCCCAACTTGGCAGCCTCGTCGACGAGGGGAACCAAATAGCTGGCGGCGAAAGCCTCCTTACGCAGGGCCAGGATTCGCTCGCGAGCGCCGTGTTCCACGAACATGCCGACACCGCGACGCTTAGATAAAACGCCCTGATCGACGAGCAGCGACAATCCTTTTCTGGCGGTGGCGGGGTTGATGCTGTGAAACTCTGCGAGTTCGTTTGTCGAGGGGGCGCGTTCACCTTCAGGAAGTGACCCATCCACAATCGCATCCGCAATGAGGTCTGCGACCTGCTGGAAAAGCGGTGTTGATGATTCGTCCACGGGGCACCTTCTTCGATGAGCGTCTAAACAAGTCCCCAGCTTTCATTCAGAGATAACACCTTTGGTTAGCTGGTTGGTTACTTGTGTAACTAACCATACAACAAAGTTTTCAGGCATGCTAGAGGGAAAGAACAAACTACTAACGAAACGAAAAGAGCAATGAACAATGTTGGAAAGAACACAGGTCTATGTCGACACGTCTTACCTGCTTGCGAGCTTTTATAACTCCTGGGACACAGGCGCCCGCGCCCAGTTAGAAATCGACCTTCCGGAGGTCGTCTCCGTACTTGGACAGATGATCCAAGACCAACTGAAACAGCCCATTCACCGGCAGTTTTGGTACGATGGCATCCCCGACTCCGGACCACACCGCTACCAACGTTCCCTCCGCAGCGAACCGGGCGTGCAACTACGCGCTGGCCAGCTGATTGAATGGGGCGACCGCCGCACACAAAAAGCGGTCGACACGCGGCTTGTGGCGGATCTCGTTATCGCTGCAATGAAGCGTCAGGTTTCGGATATCGTGCTTGTTTCTGGCGACGCCGACATGCTGCCCGGCGTCGAAGAGGCAGTCGCCGCGGGCATCCGTGTGCACCTCTATGGCTTCGGCTGGGATTCCATGTCCTCCGCACTGCGATTCGCCTGCGATACTACGACGATCTTGGATCCCCGCGAGGACTTCCGGGACACGATGCGCCTGCAAATCTTGGAAGGCCCACTGCCCGCCGGCGAGCAACCAGAGCAGCCCGAAGAAAAGCCATTGGGGGATGCAGAAGCACCAGCGGACTCCAGCCCCTGCGTGCTTACCTCCGCAGACGTTCCCGGCGACAGCGCCAGCACAGGCGACGGTACTAACGCAAAGGACGACACGCGCGATAACGAAGAGGAAGGTGCCAGCGACACCCCCAGCGCGGAAAACCCCACTGAGGAGACCGGGAACAAACCTGGAGAGGAAGGCACAGACCAACCTCCCGCACAACAGATTCCGGCGCCCGTGCGCAGTGGCCCCGCCGCCACTTCGCGTGGCGCCGCCACCCACTCAACGTCTGCTCCTTCGCCGACTCCTACTCCGAACTCCATGCCGGAGCGAACCCCAGAGCCAGAACCGGAGCGGGACAGTTCAGCTGATAAGGCGGAGAAGCCGGAGGCGGTGGCGTCACCAGAAAAGACAGCGGACGAAGCACCGAAGCCAAAGCCGCGCCCGAACCCCGGCATGATGGCGCGACACCGCAAACTGCGTAGCCGCTACGTTCCCCTACCGAATGAGGTGTGGGCAACGGCGGGCGAACAAAGTCCCTCGGATATCGGCCAGCAGTACGCCGTGTGGTGGTTTGACAACGTGGCCAACGAGGAGCAGCGCGACAATGCCCACCTGCTTTCTGGCGGTGGCTTGCCCCCGGAAATCGATCGGCCGCTATTGCAATTCGCCTGCGAGACGCTCCACGAATACACGCTTTCCGAAGCTCAGCGCGTAGGCCTGCGCGACGGATTCCACTCCGGCATTAGGGCAATCATGCTGCGCTAAAACGGTGGGGCAACAGGGATTGTCCGGGGTGTGTGTAAAAATGAAACAATGAGCTCAAGTTCTGTTCCGCGGGCCGACCGGACAGTACCGTTTACCAAGGACGCACTGTCGGCGCGCCAAACTCTCTTACGCTTGGCCATCACCGGCATGCTTGCTTTCGCTGGAGCCACCGTGGGGTGGTTCATCATGGCGAAGACGAACTTCCCTGCGTTTACAAGCAGTTTTGTACTGCGGGGCCTTACGACGGCCGCAATTGTCATCGTGGTCGTACTAACCGGCCTGGCCTGCTATTGGTGGACTTATCCAACAAAGTGGATGGTCGGCAAGCGCGCCAATAAGGAGGCATCTCGCGGCACGGATCGTCCTGAGCTACGCCCCTGGGCCTCTATAGTGTTGCAGCTGGTGATGTACCTCGCCCCTGCTGTTCTTGTACTGGCAGCTTTGGGAATCCCGCTAGCAGCAACGCAGCTTTACCTCGGTGGCATCAGCGTGGACCAAGCGTTTCGTACGCAGTTCCTTACACGCATGACGGACCACCTGGGCTGGGAGGACATGGCATACCTGGATCAGCCCTCGTTCTATCCGGGACTGTGGTTCTTTAGCGGCGGACTTTTCGCCCGCACGTTCGGCCTCGCCGGCTGGGTCGCGATGCAACCCTGGGCACTGATCACTATGGCCATGTCGGCCAGTATGTTGGTGCCAGTGTGGCAGCGCATCTGTGGATCCTTGCCGATCGCTGCCGCATTGGCACTGGTCACTGTCACGGTGACGCTAACCGTGGGTGGCGATGAACCCTACGCCGCGATCGTGGCAATGGGCATGGCACCGGCGTTTATTATCGCCCGGCGCGCACTACACGGCGGTCGCTTCGCATTGGTTGGATCCATCCTGTACCTCGGGCTATCGGCCAACCTCTACACGCTGTACACCGCCATTTCCGCGTTGACGGTAATAGTGGTGGCCGTGGCCGGTGCCGTCACCGCTCGCGCACTAAAGCCACTTATCAGACTGGTGATGATCGGTATGGGTTCCATGGCTATTGCGCTATTGGGATGGGCGCCATACCTTTGGGCACTTCTTACCCAACCCCATGGGCCTACGGGCACCGCACAGCACTACCTGCCGGAAGTTGCTACACAGGTGCCGACTCCCTTCTTCGAATCCGCCGCCATCGGCATTCTTTCGCTTATCGCGCTGATGTGGTTCGTACTCCGCCGTAAAGACGGTGATGTTCGCGCCCTGACTTACGGGCTCATCGTGTGCTACGCATGGGTTGTGTTGTCACTGCTTGTGACGGTATTCGGCACCACGCTTCTGGGATTCCGCGTGGCAGTCCCCATCAGCATCATCCTTGCTGTGGCCGGCGTGCTTGCCATCGCGGATATGCGACTGGTGTACATGCCGCAGATGCTGTCACCAGAGTTCCGGAAGGCCGGGGGCACAGTTTCGATAAGCCGCGTGTTGGTCATCGTGATGGCCATCTGTGGCATTCACTACGCCACGCAGATTCCTACCGCCCACGAAAGCTATATCGACACGGCCTATACAGATACCGACGGGGACGGAAAGCGCGGCGACAAGCTCCCAGGCGACTCCGCCGTGTACTACCAAAAGGTGGATCAAGTTCTTTCCGAAGAGCTCGGTGGCCGGGCGGATAAGGTGCTACTCACAGACGAGAAGAGCTTCATGGCCTACTACCCCTACCACGGTTACCAGGCCTTTACCGCGCACTACGCCAACCCAATGGGAGAATTCGCCCGCCGTAACGAGGAGATCGAACGCTGGGCGAAAATCACCAAACCCAAGGACTTGCTGGCAGCTATGGACGAGGCAGAAAAGGCTCATGGCTGGAAGGCGCCAGATGCACTATTGGTACGGGGACAGCTGGACCTTGCTGACAACAAGGAAAAGGAGACTAACAAGGCGGAGGCTAAGAACGAGGCAATTGATGCCGATCGGGTCAACCGTCCGCTTCCAAAGGTGAAGGGGGCCGGAAATGGCACATTCACCTATTTGGTAGCGGATGACCTTTATCCCAACCAGCCGAATGTACGTTTCCGCCCCATCGAATTCGAAGCAAGTGCGTTTGCTCGGGGCTGGAATCTGCACCAGGTGGGGCCGTTCGTCATCGCCGTACGCCAGCGTTAAACGCCTCGCTCAGACACTGAGATGTGGGCGTCGAACCGCAGACCACTTCCTGAGGGGCGCCACAGAACATCATTTTCGTAACATTAATTGACTGAAGTCCCAGAAATCAGGCCGTTTGAGTTCTACGTTCGCTCCTTTGTGTCCTACAATTACCTGTTGTGTCTAAAGTTCAGCAGCCAACAGGGAAACTAAAGTTAGCGTCCATCGTCTCGGGCCTCATCGGCTTATTGATGTTCCTTTCTTTGCCTTTCCTGCCTGTAAACCAGGTGCAGTCCTCTTTTAACTGGCCTCAGGACGAAGAACTCACATCTGTCCAGGCGCCACTGATCTCCTATGTCCCCCAAGACGTAGACATCACGGTGCCCATCAAGCAGATCCGAGATCTGGACAATGGAGCGACAAACATCCTGTCGACCCTGCCACCAGAGTCCACGGAAGCTACACTGCGTGGCCTTTTCGTTCGCTCCACAGACGACAGCCTTGACGTCGTCGTGCGAAACATCGTGCCACTAACCATCAATAAGGATGCCCTGAAGCAGCTGCCGGATGACGCCAAGCTGCACATCACCTCGGACTACGAGACCACCCACGCCTGGGTTCCGGACGCGGAAAAAACCCTGGACTACCCGCTCGATTCCACCATCAATGACGATGTCCGCCCGGCTTTGACTGGTATCTACACGGACATCAAGAACACCGAGAAGAACTCGCAGGACACAATCGGCGCTGATTTCCAGGCACGCGTCACCGTCGATTCGCGCTTTACGTCCTCCCCCTCGGTCATCAAATATCTGGCCATCTTCGTAGGCATCGTCGCCACCGCGATTTCGCTGTACTGCCTATACCGCATCGACATCCTAGATAAGCGCACTACCTCCCGCCGCTTGTTCCACCGCAACTGGTGGAAGCCTCGCCCGCTGGACGGCGTAGTGGGGTTCATCCTGCTGGCCTGGTACTTTGTTGGCGCCAATACCTCGGACGACGGCTACCTGCTGACTATGGCCAAGGTATCCGGCGAATCCGGCTACATGGCCAACTACTACCGCTGGTTCGGCGTGCCGGAGTCTCCTTTCGGCTCCCCGTTCTATGACCTACTTGCACTGATGACGCACGTCAGCAGCGCCTCCATTTGGATGCGCCTGCCTTCGCTTATCGCAGGAATCGTCACGTGGCTCATACTTTCCCGCGAGGTCATGCCGCGCCTTGGCACCAAAATCAACCAGCGCAAGGTCGCCCATTGGACCATGGCCGCCACTTTCCTGCTGTTCTGGATGACATTCAACAACGGCACGCGACCCGAGCCAATCATCGCCGTACTGTCCTTGCTAGCCTGGGTCTCCTTTGAGCGCGCCATTGCCACACACCGCCTGCTGCCCGCCGCAGTCGGCACGATCATCGCCACTCTGGCTCTGGGCGCCGGCCCGACAGGCCTTATGGCTGTATCGGCGCTGCTGGCTTCCCTGGGTGCCTTGATCCGCATCCTCACTCGCCGCCTTCCGCTGCTGGGCGCTGAAAAGGGCGCCCCCAAGAAGACGGTTTTCGTGGCCATTCTGGCGCAGGTCGCACCTTTCTTGGCCGCGGGCACTGCCATCCTCACAGCCGTTTTCGCTGACCAGACTCTTCGCACCGTCGCCGAAGCCATCAAGCTTCGCGGCGAAATCGGTCCATCTATGCACTGGTACGACGAGTTCCGTCGCTACGAGGCGCTCATGGAACAGACCGTCGACGGCAGCTTCCCGCGTCGCTTCACCATGGTCATGCTGTTCTTCTGCATCGGCATTGTCGTGGCTGCCATGCTGCGCAACGGACGCATCGCCGGCGCGGCGAAAAGCCCGTCCACTCGCCTACTGCTGGTCACCCTGGGCACCCTGTTCTTTATGACGTTCACGCCTACCAAGTGGACCCACCACTTCGGCGTGTTCGCCGGTATCGGCGCAGCGCTTACCGCATTGGCCGCGGTGGCCGCATCGCGCTTCGCCCTAGAAACGAGGCGCAACCAGATCCTGTTCTTGGGTTCTACCCTGATGCTGTTCGCCTTCACGCTCGCCGGCCCCAACGGCTGGTGGTACCTCTCCTCGTACGGCGTACCGTGGTGGGACAAGCCCGTACAGATCGCCGGAATCACCATCAGCAGCATGGTGCTCGCTATTTCCGTGGTCGTCCTCATCTGGGGTGCCGTCGTTGGCTTTCTTGTCGACGCCAAGCAGGCGCGCGCTACCAATGCATCCGAAGTCGCGAACATCGAACGAGCTGAGATTAAAAAGGTCAACCGCTTCCGCGGCCTCACGGCCGCTCCGATCGCCGTTCTAACGACCATCACTGTGTTGTTTACTCTGGCCTCCTTGGCAAAGGGAATGGTCAGCCAATGGCCCGCCTATTCCGTTGGCAAGGGCAACGTGATGGCCCTCGCAGGCAAGAGCTGTAATCAGGCCGCCGATGTTCTGGTGGAGACCAACACCAATGAGTCTTTCCTGGAACCCGCCGACGGCACGTCGCTGAAGGACTCCCTATCCAGCGGTGGTGGGCACGGTTTCAAGCCGAACAACATCCCCGCGAAGATTGACTCCAAGTCCAGCGGGGACTCCCAGTCGACCGTTGGTTCGGCCGACCAGTTCAAGAAGGAGAGCTCGGACTCTGCGGATTCCAACACGTCCTCTGATAGCGACGACTCGCAGGCTTCGGCGTCCCAAGATAAGGCAACTAAGAAGTCCAAGGACGAAGAGAGCAGCAGCAACAACGGCAACGATGCCTCCGGCACCACCGGTGGCCTGCACGCCGACAAGGGCGTGAACGGCTCGTATGCTGTACTGCCGTTCGGAATCGACCCGAACAAGGTGCCGGTTGTGGGCTCGTACACCGAGGGTCTGCAGGTCCCAGCGAACACCACAACCAGCTGGTACAGCCTGCCGAAGGATCGCGATGGCAAGCCTCTGCTGGTGTTCAGCGTGGCCGGTCAGGTCGGACACTTCGACATGGATGGCATCTATAAGTACGGCCAGGAGATCAAGGTCGAGTTTGGTAAGTCCGGCGGAACCAAGAATGCCGATGACTTCGAGAAGGTCGGCGAGTACATTCCGCTGGATCCCGGCTACGCACCGGAGTGGCGCAACCTGCGCATCCCGATGGATCAGGTGCCGCAGGATGCGGATTCTGTGCGGATCGTCGCCAATGATCCGAACTTGACGCCCGCACAGTGGATCGCCATCACGCCGCCACGAGTGCCGGAGATGGAGTCTCTGAACGACTATGTCGGATCGGAGGCGCCGACACTGCTGGACTGGACCATTGCGTTCCAATTCCCCTGCCAGAAGCCATACGATCACTGGGCGGGCGTGGCAGAGCCAGCCAAGTTCCGTATTTCCCCTGACCACGACGTGCGCAGCAATCACACGCCAGTGATGGACTACGCCGGTGGTGGATCCTACGGTCTGGTGCAGATGACCTCGCAGGCCGAGGAAGTGCCGACCTACTTGCAGGACGATTGGCAGCGCGACTGGGGCGTGCTGGATAAGCTGACGGCGTTCCCGAACGCGAACGGTGACGCACCGAAGCCCGTAAAGCTCGATACCCAGACGGAAAAGCGCTCCGGGCTCTGGTACAACGGCCCGATGAAGTTCTCGGACTAGAGTCCCGTGGGGGGACGGGCTCCCGAGCCCGGGGGGTTTGCAGTACTGAAGTAGCCAAGAACTCCGAGCGGGCTGAGCGCAGTACTGAGGTAGCCAAGAACCCCGAGCGGGCTGAGCGCAGTACTGGGCGCAGACAGCACCGCCACCCAGCACTTACGCGCACAGCCACGCACCTGGCACCGAACGCACGCAGACACAAGGAAGTGCGCATAAGAAAAGCGCCGCCCTGAGCGAGGGCGGCGCTTTTCGATGCTAACAGCGTGGGAGCTCTGCTACTCCCCTAGTTGGCTGCAGGTGCAGCCGGGGCTGGCGCAGCGGGCGGAACCGCTGCTGCAGGTGCAGCCGGAGCTGCAGCTGCCTCAGCCGGAGCGGGTCCGTCGAGCTGGGCGGACTTAGCGGCGTCAGCAAGATCGGCAAAGGCGTTTGCATCAGGAGCAACCTCGCCGTTCTCCAGCTTGGCGCTCCAGTCAGAAATGCCACCGAACTTCTGCAGCAGATCCAGAACCTGACCGATATTCACGGTGCCACCCTGGGCGCCCGCGCCCGGCGCTACGCCCTGAACCAGCTTCAGGATTGCGTCAACAGGCAGCTTCTTGCCACCGGTATTGAACTCCTTCAGAGCACCGGACAGTGCGGTGTAGGCAGTCAGTACTTCCTGAGCAGTCTTCATAGAACCGGATACTTGTGCGCCCTGGCCCTGGCCACCGGCGGAACCGGCTACCTGCGCGGGATCCATGCCTTGGATCTGTGCTGCACCCTGGGTCAGCAGCGTCTCCGCCGGTACACGACCGCCGATAACGCCCAGCAGCTGCATCATAAAGTCCGAGGCCAGCGGGACGTTCACACCAGTTGCGTGCTCAATCTGGTTAGCAACTGCTGCCTCGCCATCCACGGCAGGGCGCAGAGCATCCATAGCCTGGGAGGCCTGGCCTGCAGCGGAATCTGCGGGCATACCAGAGGCCAAAGCATTCAAGGCGGCGTCATCGCCGTAGTACTTATTTAGATCCACCTGGGTCTGTACACCGTTAACGTTGCCGGAGCCGGAGTACTGCCAGAAGGTCACGTGATCCCAACCGCCTGGGATGTTTTCGGGCAGGGAATCACGGTAGTAAGCCAGCCACAGCGGGTACTCGGAGAACTCAGTGGTGTTCGCCATCCGCTGGATCCAGAAGCTGTAGTAGGTGTAGATGATCGGATCGCGGCCGGTCAGGGTCTTGATCTCGTCGATCCATTCACGAACCCAGTTCTGCAGCTCAGTTGGGTTCAAACCACCATTTTCTTCCAGGTCCAATACTGGCGGCAGGGAAGGCTGCACACCAGTTGCCAGCACGGCAGCGTAGTGGCGGGCCTCACCACGCGGGTCACGGTTACCCGGACGAGCGTAGTGGTAGCTTCCCGGCACGAGGCCGGCCTGCTGCGCCTTTGCGGAGTCGGTAGTGAAGGCCGGGTTAGTGTATCCCGTGCCCTCGGTGGCCTTAACGAAGACGAAGGACTGGCCGGACTGCTTCACAGCGGTCCAGTCGATAGCTGCGCCACCGGGGTGCTGGTGAGAGGCGACATCAATGCCGTTCAGAGCCCATGACGGGACGGGAACGACATCGGTGGCGACGAGTGCTGCCACCGTCAAAGCGGAGCCAGCGAGTGCCGTTGCGGTGAGGCGTTGAGGTACGGACGTGCGCGTGGAGCGGCGCCAAGGCAGTGAAATCATGAATCACACCATACCCAAAAGCCACAACTTTCACACCGTCCCCACGGGTAACATGGAGAACACTCTTCACCGCACGGAAGCTCTAGCTACAAAACCCCTGCTCAAACTCATATGTGATTTTAATCACACTCGCTGGTATATCGTCACAGCTGGGCAAACACCCCGCTTCTTCCACTGGTTATACTCCCTGCTGGTCCACACGATGAGCCATGCCACCAACGCAGCGAGAAGCACCCACACCAGCGCCATCCACACCAACTGGAACCCCGCGGATTCATCCATCCAGCGAACATTCCACGCGAAGTGCGTCAAGAACCCTAGGCCACCCCACAGCACAATCGCCCCCAGCCGCCACAATGCGGAACGCTGCTTTCCCGCCTTTGCGCCGACGTACATTGCCAGGCCAATCCCGTATCCGACCAACGCGCTGAACATCATGTGCTTTGCAGGACCCGCTACCAGCCGCAGTAAATACATTGATATCGCACCCTGCTGGTCAGAGACAGGATTCATCACGGCCAACATCATGGCGTACATCATGTTCTCAAACACTTCAAAGCCCAAACCGACCAGCAGCCCAGCGACAATGCCATGCCATGGCCGGTTCCACCAGGTGCGCCCCATCCACAGCAACAGCCAAATGCCCAGCCCCTTCGCAATCTCCTCCGGATAGGCACCTGCGAAGCTAGCGGTCACGGAATGCCACCCCAGCTTGTCCACGGTATTAACCACGGGCGGCTGAATCACCGCTGCCGCCAGCACAACCGAAGCCGCTCCGCCCCACAGCAGCGCCAGTACCGTTAATCGCTTCGGCGTGCCTTTAAATATAGGCAGCGCCCAAACACACAACAGCGCCAACGCCAGATGCACCATGCCCATCACAAACACCACACCCAGCGTGGGGCTCACCCTAGAAGGATTATTTCCAATCAGCAGGAACAGTGAGATCCCCAAGCATGGAATCAGAATCAGCCAATACAAGACCATCCAGGCGTCGCGAAACAATCCCAGCTTTGGACGTTGATGTGGCGCATGTTTGAGGTGAAACTCCAGCGGCACCTCGAACACACGGTAATTTCGCGCCTTAAACATCTATTTCACCCGTGCTTTCTTCCCCATGGTTGCTCTTTGCACTGTCGCTATCCTTTTCCCCGCCAAGGCGCACACCACGCACAAGCTCGCCGATTTCTTCCATCTGTTCTTGTAGTGACGCCGACTTCACCGGCACCTGCACCACCACCATCGGCACCTTGCCATCGGGCTGCAGGCTATGCTCCAGCTCGTTTCCAGGCTCCGTGTCAGCTGCCCCTTCTCTGTCCTCTTTTCCTTCTCCGTCTTTTGTCTTCTTGGCTGCGTCGGGATCGCGCACAAACGCAACTCCCACGTATTTCTGGTCTCCCCGCGAATAGCTCTGAGTCACGCGCAGCTGCTTGACCTCCGCCTTTTCTAATGTGGCTCGATCCTCCGCGGAAAGCTTGTTCATCACATCAGTCGACTTCAATTCCACGCCGTCCTGGAAAATAATGGCGCGAACAGCACGGTTGATCGCGTGCTCAACGTTCTCGGCGTCCCCCTTCACGTCCACTCCCGAAAACCCAGTCACGCCATAGTCTTCCCCATCGCAATCCAACTCCATTACTCCAGGGCGCCCCAGGCCAGCGGAATCATGGCACTCTTCGAGCGTCGAAAACCGCAGCGGCCACTCTGAATAAGTAAGCACCGAGTCCGACATCCCGTCCGCGACTGTTAGACCCTGCGGCTCATCTTCCAGGGTGGCGTCGGCAATAAAAGCGCTACCGACCAGCAAAAACAGCGCCGCCAAAAGGTACGCGGAATAGGCTCCGCGACGTTTCGGATTAGTCGGCGCAGGACGGTACACCGTGGGTGGGGGTTGCACAGGCTGTCTGGTTGGTATCGGCTGCATCGCCGGCACCGCCGGCATTGGCTGTGGCATTGGACGATGCGGCGGGCCTAGTGGAGGTCCGGGCGGTGGACCAGGTGGCCGCCCCTGGGGTGCTGAATGATGGAACATACGCAATAGCCTAACTACTACGCACGACACCGCCGTCCGTACCGGCGTCCACAGCGGTGCCTGGCGATGTCTAAGGTGGTGGGCATGACAGAAAACAACGCGCAAGAAAACACCCCGTCCGCAGCGATTCCGGACGATATCTCCGAGGCGCCGGAGCAAGGCCAAGCGGGTACAGCCACCCAGCCTTCCCCTGCTCAGGATCTGTACCGCCATGTCAACGGCGCATGGCTCAGTACTCACAAGATCCCCAGCGATCGTCCCGTGGATGGCACCTTCCACCAACTGCGAGACCGCGCTGAGCAAGAGGTTCGCCAGATCGTCGAGACCGCAGCTAGCAATGAGCCGAACGGTCGGGTAGGCGCACTGTATTCCTCTTTTATGGACGTTCAAGGCATCGCCGCCGCCGGACTTAATGGCCTGCGCAAGCCTTTGGGTCTAATTAGTGACGCCACCTCAGTGCGCGACCTCGCCGAGGTACTCGGCAGGCTTGACGTGGAAGGCACCGGAGGTGTTGTCGGATATTGGATCGAAAAGGATTCCAGCCAGGACATTGAGCGTGCCTACCTGGTGCAAACGGGCTTGGGTCTACCGGACGAGGCCTACTACCGCGAAGAGCAGCACGCAGCTACCCGCGAGGCGTACCGGGAGTTCGTCGAAGACATGTTGCAGCTGGTCAGCGAACTAGAACTGCCGGGCAGATACGCCGACGCCGGTGTTACCGCAGCAGCCGATGCCATCTGTGCCTTCGAAACCGAGCTCGCACGCGGACACTGGGATAACGTGACCAGCCGCGATGCCGAGAAAACCTACAACCCGACCAAGGTGGACGACCTGCCGACGGGATTCCCCTTCCGCGAGTGGCTTGCGGCCACGGGCGTGGATCCGCAGAGCCCGGGCGGCTCCACCATCGTCGTGTGCCAGCCCAGCTACCTGGAGCACGTGGCTGCGATGGCCACCGGCGAGGGCGATAAACCAGAGGTCAGTGGTCTCGACGAGTGGAAGCTCTGGGCATATTGGCGAGTCATCCTCAGCAACGCGGCCTACCTGCCGACGGAAGTGAACCTGCGGAACTGGGAGTTTTACGGTCGCACGCTCTCCGGGGCTACGGAGCAGCGGGCGCGGTGGAAGCGTGGCGTCGGACTGGTCGAAGGCGCCGTGGGCGAAGAGGTCGGCAAGAAGTTCGTCGCCCAGCACTTCCCACCTGAGCACAAGCAGAAGATGCTAGAGCTGGTGGACTACCTGATCGCCGCCTACCGCGAGCGCATTAGCGAACTGGCGTGGATGACCCCCGCCACCCGCGAGAAGGCTTTGGCCAAGCTGGACAAGTTCCAGGCGAAGATCGGCTACCCAGACAAATGGCGAGACTTCAGTGGCCTGGAGTTCGGCTCGACCGGTGCGGACCTGTTGGCAAATGTTTGGGCGGCCAGCCGCTTTAACCACAACTACGAGGTAGAGAAGCTGGGCAAGCCCAGTGATAACGAAACCTGGTTCGCCACCCCACAGACGGTTAACGCCTTCTACAACCCGGTGAAAAACGACATCACCTTTCCCGCAGCGATCCTGCGCCCGCCATTCTTCGACCCGGCGGCGGATATGGCCGGTAACTTCGGCGCCATCGGTGCGGTGATCGGCCATGAGATCGGACACGGTTTCGACGACCAGGGTTCCAAGTACGACGGCGACGGCAATCTAAACTCCTGGTGGACCGAGGAGGATCGGGAGGCCTTCACCGCTCTGACCGACAAGCTGGTCGCGCAGTACGACGGCCTGGTTCCGACTGGTCTGCGCCAGCGCGGCATTACCGAGCACAAGGTCAACGGCAGCTTTACCCTCGGCGAAAACATTGGCGACCTGGGCGGACTGGGCATCGCCATCGTTGCCCTGCGGCGCTATCTCGCCGACCAAGGCCAGACGTTTGAGACTGCAGAAAAGCTGCCGGTGGACGGACTGTTAGATGCTGAAGGCAACCCGGATACCACCGAATACTCTGCTCTGCAGCGAGTGTTCCTGCGCTGGGCCCGGATCTGGCAGACCGCTATCCGCCCGCAGATGGCGGCGCAGTACGCCTCCATTGATCCGCATTCCCCCGCGGAGTTCCGCTGCAACGTGGTCTCCAGCAATATTGCGGAGTTCTACGAAGCCTTCGATGTGCGCGAAGGCGATAGCATGTGGCTCGCCGAGGACGAGCGCGTCTGCATCTGGTAGCGCGCTAGAACGCCTGGAAGTTCTCCGGGGCCAGCAGATCCGGCTCGTGCGCGTCCTCGTCCGGGACGAACTCCTCGATCTCGCAGAGGTTCACCAGCGCACCGGTCGCGTCCTCGATGGTGGCCATGCGGCCAAACTCGGACTCCCAGGGTTCGCGGATCACCTTTCCACCCAACTCGGGCGTGCGAGCGACCGCCTCGTCCACCTCGGCCACACCCAGATACACGGTCCACATGCCGGGCACGTCCAGCGCGGAGGTATCCCACAAACCGGCTACGGCGGCGCCATCGAATTCACCGGTGGCGTAGCGGAAGTCGGCGTCGGAACCAGTAACCTTCACATCCCACCCCGCGAGTTCGTGATAGAACTCCAACGTCGGATCCCAGTTCTGCGCCACCATCAGCTCAAACCATACCGGGGTTCCGGGCTCGCCGGCAGCGATCAGCGCATGTTCGTCGGCGGGATTACGCAGCCCCACGGTCGCCCCCGACGGGTCAATCAGAATGGCCATCTCTCCGCGCTCGCCCAGATCTTTTGGCTCCAGCACGGATCTGGCGCCGGCCTCTACAGCCTTGTCATGAGCCTGCTGGACGTCCGGGGTGTACAGCAACATCCCCCATAGAGACTGATTGCCCTCCGGGATCTGCGCGATGCCAGCCACCGGCATGCCCTGCTTCTTTGCCACGGAGTAGCCCTCGGTCGGGTGCTCGAACTCCCACCCCAGCAGCTCGCCATAAAATTTCCGCGCCGCAGCTGCGTCGGTGCTGGCCAAATCCAGCCACAGGGGCATTCCGGGCTGGGCAATCATCGCAGGCATTGTTCCTCCACTGCTTTCTTTTTCTGGTGTCTTTCTATTGACGCCGATTCGTCCTCCGGCGCCTCAGGCTCTTAAGCCCTAGATCGCGTTGTCCTCCCGGACATCCTCCAGGCGGACATTGCGCCACTTCTCCGGGTCGAAGTCATCGTCCGCGGTGTCTTCGTCGAAGAACTCGCCGAGATCATCGTCATTCTCGCCGCTCAAAGGTGAATCAGCGCTGGCTGCACTGGCAACGACCGCCCCTGCCAGCACTTCTCCGGTTTCTCCGTCGACCAGGGTCACCTCGTCGCCCGGATGCAGCGCCTTGCCTCGGCGAGTGTCGACCTCGCCATTAACCTGTACAGCGCCTGCGGCGATGGCCTCCTTGGCCTCCCCGCCGGTCTCCACCAGGTTGGCTAGCTTGATGAACTGCCCCAACTTGATCTCGGAATCACGAATGCTGACCAAAGGAAACTCCATGCGCTTTAGTCTAGCGACCTTCAGACCCCCACCAGCAGGCGCACGCCCTCCAAGGCTAGGAACGCGCCCAACACCATAAACAAAACCCCGGCCACCATCTCGATGAATGGATTTATGCGCTGGATCTTCTCTGCCCCTGCGGCCACCGCTAAAGCAAAGCCACAAAACCACAGCAGACCCACAAGAGTCATCAGCACCAGCACGATCAATCGATCCAACAGCGTAGCTTCTACGGGGATAAACTGCGCGAACACCGAGCCGAAGAACAGCAACGCCTTGGGGTTGGATAGGTTCGTTGCCAAACCCAGGCGCCAGGAGGCAAAATCCCCCAGCGGCGCCAGCGCAGTACCCTGCGGTCCACGGTCACCGGACTCCCCGGTGGGGGCGTCATAAGAAGAGACAGCAGGTAGTGCCGCACGGCTGCGCCAGTCCGCATGGCCGGAACGGAAGGCACCTTGGCCCATGTACACCAGGAAACAGCCGCCGAACAGGTACAACGCGGTCAGCATCCACGGGAAGGCGGCGATCAACGCAGCCAGGCCCAGCATCGTCACCACGGGCCACAGCACATTGCCCGTACAGATCCCCAGGGCGGCGAACACCGCCGAGCGGCGCGACCGGGCACCTAAACGAATGAGCTGCACGGTGTCCGGGCCTGGCACAGTAATGGCCAGCACCCAGGCACCGAGCAGCCCTAGATAAGCGGCAAGGCTCAAGCCTGCATCGCCACGTCAGTCGGGTTGATCGGGCGCGGCAGTGCGGTTTCGCCCATCAGCACGCGGTCTAGTTCCGCAGCGGCGGAACGGCCCTCGGAAATGCCCCAGACGATCAGCGACTGGCCACGGCCCGCATCGCCGGCGACGAATACCGGGATGTCCGCGAACTCCGCGTTGGTGGTCTGAGCACGGAAGGTGCCATCGCGCTCCAGGCGCCCACGGTCGTTGACCTTCAGCCCAAGATCCTTAACAACCGGGGTCTCTTCGACGGAGACAAAGCCCATTGCCAGCAGCACCAGGTCCGCATCCATCTCAAAGTCAGACTCCGGGATGTTCTCCAGGCCATTTTCTCCGAAGCGGCATTCGGCGCCCTTCAGGCCAGTGACCTTCTCGCCATCGCCGGTGATCTCGACGGTGTTGATGGAGTAACGGCGGATGCCAAGTTCGTCGCCTGGCTGGCGCTCGGCCAGGCCCAGGGCGGCGATCTCGTCTGCGGACTCGTTGCCGGTCACGCGGTATTCGCCCTCTTCGTGGGCAGACGCCACGCGCCAGATACGCGGATAGGTCGGCCACGGGGTGGAGGCACCACGGGTCTTCGGCGGCTTCGGGGTGATATCGAACTGGGAGACCTCAATGGCACCCTGGCGCAGGGCGGTACCGAAGCAGTCGGTACCGGTATCGCCACCGCCGATGATGACCACGCGCTTGCCCTTTGCGTTGATGGTGGACTCCTCGCGGTCGCCTTCACAGACCTTGTTGGCCTCTGGCAGGTACTCCATTGCCTGGTAGACGCCCTTCAGGTCCCGGCCGGTCACCGGCAGGTCGCGGCCCACGGTGGAGCCGATGGCGACAATCACGCCGTCGAACTCCTTGAGCTCCTCGCCGGTGGGCGACGTGTTCACGACGAACTTCGTGCCCTCAGCTTCCATCTGCTCCAGGCGGCGGTCGATCCACTTCTTTTCCATCTTGTACTCGGGCACGCCGTAGCGCATCAGGCCACCAATACGGTCGGCACGCTCGAAGACAGTGACATCGTGACCTGCGCGGGTCAGCTGCTGGGCTGCAGCCAGGCCGGAGGGGCCGGAGCCAACTACGGCCACACGCTGGCCGGTCTTGAAGCTGGGCTTGATCGGCTTGATCCAGCCCTCCTTCCAGGCGTGCTCGACGATGGTGAATTCAACCGTCTTGATATTCACCGGGTCGTCGCCGATGCCCAGCACACATGCACCTTCGCAGGGCGCGGGGCACAGGCGGCCAGTGAACTCCGGGAAGTTATTGGTGGCGTGCAGGCGGTCGTAGGCCTCGCGCCAATTGCCCTTGCGCACCAGGTCATTCCACTCGGGGATGATATTGCCCAACGGGCAGCCATCGTGGCAGAACGGGATGCCGCAGTCCATGCAGCGGCTAGCTTGGGTCTGCACCTTGTCGTCGGAGAAGTCCTCGTAGACTTCATTCCAGTCCAACAGACGCAGCGGGACGGGTCGGTGTGCCGCCGATTCGCGGCGGTGCTTAAGAAATCCGCGTGGATCAGCCATTTAGTTCACTTCCTCCATGATTGCGGCGGCGATGCCGTCCTTGTCGAGCCCCTCAGCTTCGGCGCGCGCGATCGTCTTGAGCACGCGCGCGTAGTCGCGGGGCATGACCTTGATCAGATCCGCGGCGTTGACCTCCACGGTAGACCCAGTCAGGTCGCGGTGAGTCTGGATCGTCTGTTCGACCCATCGCAGTTCTTCCTCGTCGGTGATCTTTTCGATGTCTACGAGCTCGGTGTTGATTCTGTCTGTGACGCCACTACCGTCATCCAATAGGTAGGCGATACCACCGGACATACCGGCTGCGAAGTTGTTGCCGATCTTGCCCAGGATGATCACACGACCACCCGTCATGTACTCGCAGCCGTGGTTGCCCACGCCTTCGACGACGGCGGTGAGGCCGGAGTTACGTACGCAGAAGCGCTCGCCGACGGTACCGCGGATGAACATCTCACCCTGCACACCGCCGAAGCCCAGCACGTTGCCGGCGATGACATCGGTGGTGATGTCCTCGGCTGCGGCCTCTGCCGCCGGGCGGATGACGATGCGACCGCCGGACAGACCCTTGCCGACGTAGTCGTTGGCGTCACCGTTTAGGGTCAGCGTCATGCCGTGCGTGGCGAAGGCACCGAAGGAGTTACCGGCGGATCCGGTGAACTGCAGGTTCACGGTGTCCTGTGGCAATCCATCACGGCCCGCTACGCGGGAGATCAGCGAGCCGGTCATGGTGCCGACGGTGCGGTTGACGTTGGTGATCGGGTAGCTGAGTTCGATGGAGGCATCCTCGCCCGCGGCGGCGCGGCGAATCGTATCCTCCGCGTCCTTGCGGATCTGGTTGTCCAGTGCCTTATCCAGCGAGTGATCCTGATCCTTGGTGCGGTGCAGGTCCTGGTGCATGAAGGGGCTTTCGGGCTGGGCGAAGATCGGCTCCAAGTCCAGCTTGCCCGCGGTCTTGTGCTCAACCTCCATGCTGCCGCCGGTGAGACACTCGGAGTGACCCACAGCCTCTTCTAGGGTGCGGAAGCCCAGCTCGGCGAGGTATTCACGTACCTCCTCGGCGATGAACTTGAAGAAGTTCACCACGTGCTCTGCCTGGCCGGTGTAGCGCTTGCGCAGCTCCGGGTTCTGGGTGGCCACGCCTACCGGGCAGGTGTCCAGGTGGCAGACGCGCATCATGATGCAGCCGGATACCACCAGCGGGGCGGTCGCGAAGCCAAACTCCTCGGCGCCCAGCAGGGCTGCCACCATCACGTCGCGACCAGTCTTTAGCTGGCCATCACATTGCACGGTGATGCGGTCGCGCAAACCATTCATCAACAAGGTCTGCTGAGTCTCGGCAAGGCCCAGCTCCCAGGGGCCACCTGCGTGCTTCAGGGAGGTCAGCGGGGAGGCGCCGGTACCACCATCGTGGCCGGAGATCAGCACCACGTCCGCGTGTGCCTTCGACACACCGGCGGCGACGGTGCCCACGCCCTGCTCAGCGACGAGCTTGACGTGGATGCGCGCATCCGGGTTGGCGTTCTTCAGATCGTGGATCAGCTGTGCCAAGTCCTCGATGGAGTAAATGTCGTGGTGCGGCGGCGGGGAGATGAGTCCCACGCCCGGCGTGGTCACGCGCACTTCGGCGATCCAGGGGTACACCTTGCCCGGTGGCAGCTGGCCACCCTCACCCGGCTTGGCGCCCTGGGCCATCTTGATCTGGATATCCGTGCAGTTGTTGAGGTAGTGGCTGGTCACGCCAAAGCGGCCGGAGGCCACCTGCTTGATCGCGGAACGCTTCCAATCGCCATTCGGTTCCGGCTCGAAGCGCGCTGGGTCCTCGCCACCCTCGCCGGAGTTCGACATGCCCTTCAGGCGGTTCATCGCAATCGCCAGGGTCTCGTGCGCTTCGGCGGAGATGGAGCCGTAGGACATCGCACCGGTGGCGAAGCGCTTCACGATCTCGCTGACCGGTTCGACTTCCTCGATCGGGATCGACGGGCGGTTGGACTTGAACTTAAACAGGCCACGCAGCGTAGCCAGACGCTCAGACTGCTTGTCGACCTTCTCGGTGTACTCCTTGAAGATGCGGTATTGACCAGTGCGGGTCGCGTGCTGCAGCTTGAACACGGTCTCCGGGTTGAACAGGTGGTATTCGCCCTCGCGGCGCCACTTGTACTCACCACCGATCTCCAGCTCGCGGTGTGCCTGCTCCTCAGGGCGAGGCAGGAAGGCCTCGCGGTGGCGCTTTGCCACGTCGTCGGCGATCTCATCCAGGCCGATGCCGGAGATCGGGCTAAATGCTCCGACGAAGTACTCGTCCAGCAGGCTCTGGTGCAGTCCGACCACGTCGGCCAGCTGCGAGCCGCGGTAACTTGCTACCGTCGCAATGCCCATCTTGGACATGACCTTTTGGATACCGGTGGTTGCGGCGTTGATGTAGTTTTCTTCGGCCTCTTCAGCACTGACGCCCACTCGTCCGTTGTTCGCCATCTCATGTACAGTCTCGAGCGCCATGTACGGGTTGACGGCATCCGCACCGAAGTTGATGAGCATGGCTAGGTGGTGCACCTCACGAGCCCCACCGGACTCAATCACCAGAGATGCTCGGGTGCGGGTCTTCTCCTGCACCATGTGGTGGTGCACGGCGCTGGTCAGCAGCAGCGACGGAATCGGCGCGTAGCGCTCATCGGATTCGCGGTCGGAGAGGATCAGGATGGTCGCGCCATCGTTGATGGCGTCGGTGACCTGACGACGTACCCGCTTGATGGCCTCGCGCAAACCCTTACCGCCGTGAGCCACGGAGTACAGGCCCGGGATGCGGACGGCCTTGAAGGCGCTGAGATCCACGCCGTTGCTGGCAGCCTCCGCGTTGTCCGCGGCATGCGCCAAGTTAGCCAGCGTCTGGTTACCCAGAATCGGGCTGTCCAGGTGGATCCGGCGGGCAGCGTCAGAACCGGGGTTAAGAACATCCGCCTGCGCACCCAACTGGGTGAACATGCTGGTGACCATCCTCTCGCGGTAGCTATCCAGCGGCGGATTCGTCACCTGTGCGAAACGCTGAGAGAAGAAGTCGAACAGCAGGCGCGGGCGGTTGGACAGGGCAGCAATGGGGGTATCGGTACCCATGGAGCCGATGCCTTCGGCACCCTTGGCGGCCATTGGCAGGAGCAGGGTCTGCAGATCCTCTTCGGTGTAGCCGAAGACGCGCTGGCGCAGCACGATTCGCTCGTGGTTCATGCCGATCGGCTCAGCCTGAGGCAGGTCGGACTCGTGAACCAGGTTTTCCTCTACCCACTGTTGGTAGGGCTGGTCCGCCAGAGCCTGCTTGATTTCCTCATCCTCGACCACGCAGCCACGGGCAGTGTCGACCAAGAACATCTTGCCCGGCTCTACACGGGTGCGCTTGATGATCTCGTTGTCCGGAATGTCCAGCACGCCTGCTTCCGACGCCATGACGACGAGGCCGTCCTTGGTGATCCAGATGCGTCCCGGACGCAGGCCATTGCGGTCGAGGGTGGCGCCGATGAGGGTGCCGTCGGTGAAGGTAATAGCAGCGGGGCCGTCCCAGGCCTCCATAAAGCTGGAGTGGTACTCGTAGAACGCGCGAACCTGCGGGTCGATGTGCGGGTTACGCTCCCAAGCCTGGGGCACCATCATCAATACGGCGTGGGGCAGGCTGCGACCGGCCAGGTGCAGCAGCTCTAGGGCTTCGTCGAAGCGTCCGGTATCCGAACCTTCCGGATCACAGATGGGCAGTACACGATCCAGGTCGCCCAGCACCTCCGAACGCAGCTGGGATTCGCGGGCGCGCATCCAGTTCTCGTTACCGCGCACGGTGTTGATCTCACCGTTGTGAGCAACCAGGCGGTACGGGTGCGCCAGCGGCCAGGACGGGAAGGTGTTGGTGGAGAAGCGGGAGTGCACGATTGCCAGTGCGGACTCCATTCTTTCGTCCTGCAGATCCAGGTAGAACTCCCGCAGCTGCGGGGTGGTCAGCATGCCCTTGTAAACAACCGTGCGTGCGGACAAAGAGGGGAAGTAGACGGTATCTCCACCGGAGCCCTCGCCTGGCCCCTTGCTGCCGAGCTCACGCTCTGCACGCTTGCGGACGAAGAAAGCGCGACGGTCGAGCTCAAGCCCTTCCAGGGGCGAACCGTCGGCGTCAACACCAGAGATAAAGAGCTGGTGGAACAGTGGTTCAGCGTCGCGTGCGATTGCGCCCAGACTCGAATCGTCGACGGGGACATCGCGCCAGCCGATAAGGCTCAAGCCCTCTTCTTCCACGATGGCTTCCACAGCGCGCACTGCGTCGAGTGCGGCCATGCGGGAGTTCGGTAGGAAGGCGATGCCGGTGGCGTACTGACCGGCGGGCGGCAGGGTGATGTCCTGCTTGGCCATTTCCTCTCGGTAAAAGCGGTCGGGGATTTGGATAAGGATGCCGGCGCCGTCGCCGGTATTCTTCTCCGCTCCGGCTGCTCCGCGGTGGTCCAGGTTCACAAGGGCCTGAATGCCCTTGTCCACAATGTCGCGTGTCGCGCGGCCGTGCATGTCAGCCACAAAGGCGACACCACACGCATCATGCTCAAACTGGGGGTCGTAAAGACCCTGGCGTGCAGGGTAGTTTTTCATGATTTACGGCCTAACTCTCGTCACAGGTACTGCAGTTGCATATGCGAATAAAGTTGCAATCGGTTCGCAGTTCTGTTGGTGACGTGGGTCTCCGTCAGAAATCAGCTGTAGTTCCGATCACATCGTTTCGTCATGGGTTATCTAGAGTGCACCGTGCGGTGCGAGCAGACAAAATTAGGTTTGCCTAACTCTTCCTAGCCTCCCAGCTCTTTGTGACCGAAACCACTCTGAACAGCGATGATTGAGTTACATTACTCACATTTTGATACATACTTTAGCCCGCATGGGCTGTATGGTCTTGGTTTCTCAAAAAGCCCCACAACTTTTTGCTTTGTTAGAGATAATTGCCCCCATGACGAACCAGCCTTCCACGAACAACACTGCTGACACAGCTTCTGCCGACTCTTCTGTCCGTACCCTTCTGCCCCTTTCTACGGCTCCGGGGGCAACAAGCCTCACCGCCACCCCGGTCGAAGATCCGGCTACGGCGTATAAGACCCTCCTCTCCCCTATCCAGGTCGGCAAGACCACCTTCCGCAACCGCGTCGTCATGGGCTCCATGCACACCGGACTGGAAGACTCCATCGAAGACGTCCCGAAACTCGCCGCCTTCTACGCCGCCCGCGCCGAAGGCGGTGTCGCAGCAATGGTGACCGGTGGCTACCCGCCGGTCATGGAAGGCAATCTGACCCCCTATGGCACCCCGTTCAACACCCCGGACATTGCTGCTGCCCACCGCGAAATCACTGACGCCGTACACGCCGGTGGCGCGAAGATTCTGCTGCAGCTCCTACATGCAGGCCGATACGGTTATCACCCGATGGCGCAGTCGGCCTCTGCCTCTCAGTCGCCGATCAGCCCCTTCCCCGCCCGGGAGATGACGGCAGAAGAGGTCGAGAAGCTTATTGACGCCTACGCCACCTCCGCTGCCCTCGCAGCCGACGCAGGCTATGACGGCGTGCAGGTTATGGGCTCCGAGGGCTACCTCATTAACCAATTCCTGGCAGAGCGTACGAATCAGCGCACTGACGAGTGGGGTGGTTCGGTGGAGAACCGCCAGCGCTTCCCCGTGGAAATCATCAAAGCCATCCGTGCGAAGGTGCCGGAGGACTTCGTTATCGATTACCGCATCTCCGTGTTGGAGCTGGTCGAGGGAGGCCAGAGCCAAGAGGAGATTCTGCAGCTGGCGAAGAAGATCGAAGAGGCCGGCGCGGATATGCTGAGTTCCGGCGTGGGCTGGCACGAGGCACAGATCCCTACGATCGTTACCTCCGTGCCGCGTGGTGCTTTCGCCTGGGCCACGCAGAAAGTGCGCGACCACGTGGACATCCCGGTTGTGGCTTCTAACCGCATTAATACTCCGGAAGTTGCCGAGGCCATTTTGGATGGCTCCTGGGACGGTGGCGATGGCCAGCCAGCTGGCGCCCCGCAGGCCGATTTGGTGTCAATGGCTCGTCCCCTGCTGGCAGATCCGGAGTTTGTTAACCGCGCCGCACGCGGGCTAAATACCGAGATCAACCACTGCATTGCCTGCAACCAGGCCTGCTTGGACCATACCTTCGGCAATCAGCGGGCAACCTGCCTGGTTAACCCACGAGCGGCCTACGAGACCGAACTGGAACTACTTCCTGCACAGGGCTCCAAGAAAGTCGGTGTTATCGGTGGCGGCGTGGCCGGCCTCTTTGCCGCGGAAGCGCTTGCACTGCGCGGGCACGATGTCACCGTCTTCGAGGCTGCGGACACTCTGGGTGGCCAGTTCAACCTAGCAATGCGCGTGCCCGGAAAGGAGGAGTTCGTTCAGGCTCTGTATGCAGTCGTCAACCGCCTTGAGGGCCTGAAGGTAAACATCTCCACGGGCAAGGCCGTCAGCCCTAAGGAACTGCAGGACGAAGGCTTTGAGGAGATAGTTGTAGCTACCGGCGTGCGTCCGCGTATCCCAGAATTCCCAGGCGTGGCCGAAGGCTTGGAGGGCAAGATCGACGGCGTGACCGTCGCAACCTACGCCGAGTTGATCTCCGGTGAGAGGACCCCCGGCGAGTACGTAGCCGTAATCGGCGCAGGCGGCATCGGTTACGACGTGGCGGAGTTCCTGCTAGAGGATCGCCAGGGCACCCCGCAGTCGTTGAACTCCTGGAACAGCCAATGGGGCGTGGTCGAGGCCTCGGATGTCCACGGCAACCTCTCCACCCCCAAGCCTGAACGCCCGCAACGCCGAGTTGTAATGCTGCAGCGAAAGCCGACCCGCATGGGCCGATCGCTGGGCAAGACCACCGGCTGGGTCCACCGTGCAACGGTTGCTATGGGTGGAACGGAACAGATCGTGGGCGTAACCTACGAAAAGATTGATTCCGAGGGTCTGCACATCACCGTGCCAGTGGAGGATCCGCAGGTCACTCTAAAAAAGATCAAGCAGGTTAAATCTGGCACCTTCGAGGGCCGCACCCTGGATCGTGCGGAAAAGCAGGAACTTCTGGAGCAGATCGAACGCGAGACCAAGGAAAACCGCGAGCAGCGAGTGATCAACGTGGACACCGTCGTGCTCTGTACGGGACAGGAATCCATCCGTCCGGAGGGCGCCGAACAAGAAGGCGCTTCGAATGTTCACATCATCGGTGGTGCAGATGTTGCCGCGGAGCTTGACGCCAAGCGTGCCATCCGCCAAGCGGTGGAACTAGCGGCTCGCATTTAGCTGCCGGGCTAGCTTTCCGGCTCCATCACCCGGTCATCAACCATGCCAATCGCCTGCATCGTTGCATAGCACGTCGTGGGGCCCACATATTGGAAACCGCGACGCTTGAGCTCCTTTGCTAGCGCCTTAGACTCTGGCGATGTCGAGGGAATCTCGTCCAACGTCCGTGGCCGCGTGTGCTCGGCTGGGGTAAATGACCACATCAGCACCGGGAGGCCAGGAGCTAGTCTATTTGCTGCACCGCCCAGCACCTCCCGCGCCGGGGAGTCTTCCGGTAGCACCTGATACTCTTCCGCACGCCGGAGCTCCATCGTCGCCCGGGCGTTTTCATATAGAGCCTCGTGCTTGCGGGCATTCCGGATCAAACGCTCGTCCTGCAGGGCGGCACGGCGTTGGGGCTCACTCATTTCAGCGATACGCTGGGCGTCAAAAAGAAAGAACACAGAGCGAAAATCCCGGCGCTTGCGAAGGATCGTGGCCCAGGACAGTCCGGATTGAAAACCTTCGAGGGCGATACGCTCCAGCAGACCGTGTTCGGTGATGACCGGGCGACCCCACTCGTTGTCGTAGTAATCCATCTCAATCTCGCTGCGATACGCCCATGGTGGGCGCGCAACGCCGGATTCGTCCACAAGCTGACCAGTGCTGGTCGTCAGGAGCTGGCGTGTACCGTCCATTAAATTCCTTTCGGATCCCCTTCTCGAACAAGGCGATCATGGGGGTGGGAAGTATGTGGCAAGTGATTTGCTGTGCGCCTTGGAGCGCTGGTAAAAATTCAACGCTGACAGACATTCATCACTGTAATTCAATCTCGGAACAGGCTCTGTGCGAGTTGGCTTCCGCCCCTCCCACAGGGTGAGGTTATCCACATTTCCCCGGACTGTGAATAACCCTTATTTGGGGGTGGAACACGATATCCGTACCTGGCATTACACCCCCAGGAACGGGGATAGTTCCGGCAGGTTGAGAATGTGATACTAAACTTAAAGCAACCCAAAATTTTCGACTGCTACCCCTCCTCGCTTTTTAGGTACTTGTAGGACTCCACACAGTCCTGCATGTATCTCGCAGAGGTTTCGCGCGGCTCACACCACAGAAGTAGAGCCTGGAACTCTGCCGCTTTAACGCCGCACGACCACATGGATACTAAAACCGGAGGAAACGATGGAACGCCATACCGACGCTGGTAACGCAGACCAGCAACGCGATACTGGCACGCTACGAGCTGTCTCTGTCCAGCACGGCGGCTTCGTAGACGCATCGGGCGCACCCGCCGTGAAGATCAACAAAAAGGACGCCCGACCGTCCGTCGAGGCGCCCCTAAAGGAAGAAGCCAAAATCGGCCTCTTCCGTTCCTATTTTTTCATCGGCACGCTGATCTTTATTATCTGCGCGCTGATCATTCTGCTTCTTGTCCTATGGCTCGGCCACGGCCTAGAAAACGAAAGCGCACGCTTCAGTGAAGGTGCGCAATCAGTCTTACGTTTGTTCTAGCACCAGCCTGTCGCCGGTGCCGACTTTAATCCGGGAAGTTCCTACTTCCCTCGCTTGCCCGTAACAAGCCCCACAATGAAGATAAGGAGGCAGGCACCCAGCAGGCAGGTCAGGAAGCTCCAGAACCAGCCACCACTGCCGATACCCAGCAGGCCGAGGACCCAACCTCCCAGGAAGCCACCGATAATACCGACGATGATGTTGAGGAAGAAGCCCATCTGCTCGTCGGTACCCATGATCTTGGAACCGATCCAGCCAGCTAGGCCACCGATGACGACCCACCCGACCATGCCCAGCGGCGGGACGGCAGAGCCTTCTGCAAGCAGGAAAGAATTTGCGGCGAGGATTTCAGTAGTCATACCCCCTACTGTACCGACCCTCACAGTATTTTTCTACGGCTAATCGATATGCTGCGAAGACAACCCACAGGGCTCCCTACCGCAGCTACCGCCACAACGGTGCCCACTACATGGCTGTCCGCGACCTGGTTAATAGCTACGCACGACGTAACGCTTGTGGCTTCCCGCCAGCGCCTCTAGCGCGACCGGCTAGTTAGCCGGCGCCTTAGCTTTCCAGCTGGGGCGCCAGCCAATCTCGGAGCACAACCGCATGGTTGTGCTCTTTTTCTTTCGCGGCATACAGCAGCAGGAGCTCCGGAGCGCCTTCATCGGTCGCCCGCTTCTGGTAGTCGCGCACTTCGGTCAGGGCATCGTCCAGTTCCCCTGCGACTTTCCGTTCCTCCAGCTCCGCCAGGTACTTCTCACGGAACTCGGCAAAGCTCAAGCCATTGTGGAACTCTCGGCGCAGGTCGCTGCTGGGCGTTAGTTCTTTCGGCCAGCCGGCCAAATCTAGGCTTTCTTTCTTGACGCCCCTAGGCCACAACCGGTCCACTAAATACAGACCTTGGCGCTGTCGGTCGCGCCAGTTGTACACGCGGTCAATGTCCATGCGGTTTCCTCCTTAGACTTTGAAGCTTTTGAAACATTTGAAGTTTCGAGAGCTCTCCAGCTCGAGCACCAAGATTTTTTCTGGGGCTCCCCGAGGTTTAGCTTCGGGGCTTACGTTTTAGGAGAAACGTCCGAGGCAGTGCAGCGCTTCGTCGTACATACCCTGCACGACCTCACCGGCGGGCACCTCTGCCCGCAGCAGTTCCACACCCTGCCCCGCGTGCAGCTTCAACTCGCCTGCAAAGTCTCCGCCCTCGGCACGGGCCGCGACCAGTTCCTCGTCGGTAACCTCCCCTGCTTCGGACAGCGGGCGATACACGTCGACGAATGCATTGCGCACGGTGCGGGTGGGCCACTGCTCCGTATCCCACTTTTGCTTTTCGGCGCGGTCGTAGATGTCGGTCAGCACGGTCCGGCTGGCCGTGGCCTTAATCGCAGCCTGCCGCAGTTCCGGCGCACCGGCAGCCTCTGGGGAAGCCAACAGTGCCGTACCGACCCACGCCGCATCCGCTCCCGCGACCAGCATGGATGCCACGCCTCGGCCCGTAGCAATGCCACCTGCAACCGCGATCGGCACACCCGGAGCGTTGACCTGCATGTACTCCAACACAATCTGGATCAGTGGCAGGGTGCCGATACGCGCGGTGTGACCGCCAGCATCCGTACCCTGCACACAAATAGCGTCGACTCCCGCCGCCAGTGCTTGGCGGAGCTGCGCCATAGTGTTGATCGGCGCGACGACGGAGATCCCGGCCTCGTGGGCCCGATCCACATAGGGCTTCGGATCGCCGAAGCCGAGGCTCACTACTGTCGGCTTGGCCTCCAGCACTGCGTCGAACTGCGCGGGGTTATCTTCCAGCGCCCAGACCATCAGGCCAACTCCATAAGGCCCGGCTTCTGCGGCGATGCGTGCATTTTCCAGAATCCACTCGGGTTTAGTGCCCGCGCCTACGCCAAACATTCCCAGGCCACCAGCTCGGCTCACGGCCGCAGCCAGATTGCCGTCTGAGCGCCCCGCCATTGGAGCACCGATGATTGGCTTGTCGATTCCCCAGAGCTTGGTCAGTCGGGTATCGAGGCGTTCAATCATGAAATCTTCCTCCTCATGACGTTGGACTCATGGCATTGGACTCATGGTCATGGATAATCTGTCCGCCACCACCCTAGTCGTCCTTCTGTGTTATTGCCGAAAACCTCACAGAGTCTCGCGCGTAAGGTGGAAAGCATGGCACAGAAGAACACGCTGAATAAACTTAAGCCCACTTCCACCCTGAAGCCCGCCAAGGAAGTCAACACCGCATCCGTCGTCATTACTGGCCTGGTCGGTGGCTGGCTGACAGCCCGCGAGACCGGCATTCGCCCCCTCGGTGGTGTAATTCTGGCCGCCGCCGGCGGTTACGCTGCCCGTTCGTGGAACGCAAAGGCAGGCGCGGGCGTAGCTGCTGGGCTGACTGCCGGATACATCGCCGCGTTTGGCCTCTCCCACCCACTCGCCAAGAAGATCGGTCCCTGGCCTGCGGTTCTCTCCGTCACTACCGCGGTTGCCGGTGCCGCTTGTGTTCTATCCGACCTGCGTTAAAAGCGCCTACATTTGTGACGCCACCGCCTGGCCCACCACAGCTTGAGCCATCGCCTCCAGCTCCGCCAGGTGGGGCTCAATATCTCCAGTGAACTCGACGGGTTCGGCGACCGTGTCCCATTCCAATCCCGTGAGGATGGAGCGCATCGCCTTCTCCGCGCCTGTCGTGTCGTAGCCCCCGCGGATCCACCAGCTAGTCGGAGTGGCTTTCTTCTCTTCGAGCACGGGCACATACACCGTATCGAAATAGTGTTTGAGTGCACCGGAGATATAGCCGAAGTTGGCGGTGGTTCCCAAGATGACAGCATCCGCTCCGCGCAGCTCCTCCACGTCCGGTTCTAGAGCTTGCCGTTCCACGATTTCCACGGCAGCACCGTCGAGCTCTGTATTCACCTCGTCGGCGGCGGCGCGCGCCGCCGAAAGTACTGTGTCTGCCAACTTCTGAGCTTTTTCAGTCGGGCTGTGGTGGACGACGAGGATTGTTACTGACTTAGCGGTCACAGGGTTTTCGCTCATGACGCCAACGCTACAGATCCTGTGATTCCGCGTGGACTATTCAGGGAAAGGAGACGTGGGGGCGTCAATAAATAGTTAGGATGAGGAACATGAACGCAGCACCGCTTATCCTTCCGTTTCAGGGCAAGGCGCCAAGGATCCACCGCAGCGCAATGATCTCCCCTGGCGTGACCATCATTGGGGATGTGGAAATCGGGGCGGATTCCTCGGTGTTCTATGGCTGCGTTCTGCGCGGTGATGTCGGGGCGATCCGCATTGGCACGCGCACAAATGTGCAGGACAACTCGGTGATGCATGTGGAACGCGGGCGCAGTGGTGCTGGAAGGGCAAGAAATTCCCGCCGGATCCCTGGCAGCTGGCCTGCCTGCGAAAGTACGGCGCGAACTCTCCAAGCAAGAGCGAGAAGGGTTCATTGTCCACGCGGCACGCTACGTAGAAACGGCACGCAACCAGGCAAATCCGGCTGAAGCGCTATCTCTGGAAGACGTGTACTTCGACTAACACGCCACGCACCTATAACAAACTGTGAGGCTCTTAACGCCTTCCCTTTAGGCTCGCCGGGTGAGTCGTTTCGAATTTTATCCCACTGGTCAATAGACTTATTCGAGTTATGGAACAGGGAAAATCTTCGACGGACGATTCGACCGAACAGTCGAACTCCACAAAAATCAAGAAACCGACGGAGCCCCGCGGCTCGGAGAAAGCTGCTAAAGCGGGCACTTCCGGTAAATCCGGCGCACGTCTTTCCACGATGCGCTACGACATCGAGGGACTGCGTGGCCTAGCCATCGGCCTGGTCGTGATCTTCCACGTTTTTGTTGGCAAGGTCAGCTCTGGTGTGGACGTGTTCCTGTTGCTCGGCGGCATCTTCTTCTTCGGCAGCCAGCTGCGCAATGCACAGAACCCGAAGGGACTCACGTTCCTACAGTCCCTGATTCGTATTATTCGACGCCTCTTCCCACTGCTTGCGGTGGTTGTCGCCAGCGTGCTGGCGGCATCGCTGCTGCTGATGAACCGGCTTGTGCATGTGCAGATGGCAAAGGATGCAGTGGCTGCCCTGGGCTACTACATCAACTGGCAGCTTGCATATTCCGGCCGTGAGTACACCTCCGTACGCACCACAGTCAGTCCATTCCAACACCTGTGGTCCATGTCCGCACAGCTGCAGATCTACGTCGGATCACTGCTGGTAGTGACTCTACTTGCCCTGATTTTCAGGAAGTACGCCCGCCAGGCACTGTTGGTTGTCTTAACTGCTGCCACTGTGCTTTCGTTCGCTTACGCGACGTACTTCCACATGGAAGACCAGACCATCAACTACTACTCCACGCTGAGCCGTTTCTGGGAGATCGGTCTGGGTGGTCTGCTCGGCATGCTGTTGCTGCGCCGCGACGAGAACGGCAATCCTGTCCTGCGCCCCATGGGTCGCTGGACGCGCACCATCATGGGCATTGTGGGTCTGGCCATGATCATCAGCACCGGCCTGTTCCTGGACGGTGCTGACCAGTTCCCCGGCCCGTGGACACTCGTTCCGCTCATCGGCGCACTGCTGGTTGTACTGGCTGGCCACTCCGGCGAGCCGGTAGGTGTTACTCGACTGCTGCTGACTCGCCCATTCCAATTCTTGGGACGTATCAGCTATGCACTGTATGTCTGGCACTGGCCGATCTTGGTGCTGTGCGTCTACTACTTCAACGTTCCCAAGGTCACGCCTGCCCTCGGCGCAGCGGTGATCGCCGGCAGCGTTGTTTTGGCCTGGATCTCCAACAAGCTGGTGGAGCGTCCGCTACGTCAGGGTAAGAAGCCCGAGCGCAGCTGGATTCTGTTTAGTCCCCGATACTGGGCTAAGTCCCTGTCCGCTTGGCCGAAGGCTGTTTACGCCGTTCTGATTCTGGTTATCGCTGGCGCTGTGGTGGCGTCGCCCCAGTATCTACAACACCGCGAAGATGTAAACAGCGAACAGCTGTGGGATCTAGCCAAGGACAAGGCCATCTACCCAGGCGCGGCAAGCTTCCTGGTGAACGCCCCCGTACCGGAGAACATGCCGCTGGTTCCGCCGCTAGAGGACTTCCACTCCCTCCTGCCGCAGACTCAACCGGATGGGTGCCAGATCGGCTTCGATAGCGATGCGCTGATTCTGAAGAAGAACTACAACCGCTCCGATGAAGAGTGCGCCTATGGCGATATTCACTCCGATAAGACGATCTACGTCATCGGTGGTTCGCACTCCGAGCACTACATTCCGGCGCTGGACATCGTGGGCCGCAACCGGCACGTGAAGATGATCCCGCTGCTGAAGATGGGCTGCCCGGTAAACGCCAAGATCACGCGCGTCAATGGCGAAGAGTACCCCTCCTGCATCAGTTGGTCGGAGAAGGTCGTGGACTACATCAAGGAGAATCCGCCGACAGAGGGCATCTTCATGACCGGTACGCGCCCAACTTCGATCGGCGGCGCTGGCCCGGAGCAGGTGCCACAGGAGTACAAAGACCTAGTGCAGAGCTTCACGGATCAGGGCATCCACAGCTGGCTGATGCGCGATAACCCGTGGCAGACCACTGACAAGGGTGCACCTCGCGACATGCGCGCCTGCGTTGCCGAGATGATGGAAGGCAAGCAAGGCGAGGTTGCGGAGAATGAGGACTTCCCCGGCCTGGCCAACCCCGGCCGCCCGAACTTCGACGAGGTGCTGGCCATCAACGCCGAGTGCGGCCAGAGCGTCTGGGATTCCCTGCTGCCTGTGGATCCCTCCATCGAGGCGTACAAGGGTATGGACGTGACCCTCATGGATCTGACGGCCGCGATCTGCCGCGAGGATTGGTGCCCGTCCATCATCGGCAACATGGCGGTCTACCGCGATGCGCACCACTTCAACAACATCTTCGCCGAGACCCTCGCCCCGGAGATGGAAGCGCAGATGTTTGACCCGAACCACAAGATCCCCCCGATGAATGTTGGGCTCATGCCCAAGCAGCCCCAGCCGCCGAACCCGCAGAACCAGCAGAACTAGCTGAGGTTCAGCGGGGCTAGTCGCCGGATCCTCTAGCTTCTTCGGCTGCCTGCGCCAGCAATGGTGCCCCATTCGCCGCGGTAGTGCGCACCGACCACGTACACATATCCGTCAGGTCGGTGCGCGCAGGAGAGATCTCCACTATTGGGGTGCCACGCTGAGCCGCGATACTGGGGAGCCCCGCAGCCGGCCACACCACTCCGGACGTTCCGATAATCACCACCAAATCCGCCATCCGCATGGCCTCTTCCGCGGCTTCCCATTCCCGGTGCGGTAGTGGCTCGCCGAACCACACCACGCCTGGGCGCACCGGATTTCCGCACAGCGTGCACGTCGGGGGTGTTGCGCGCTCAATCTGTTCTGTGGGCAGCTCCGGCATCCGCGCGGGCTTGCTACAAATGCTGCAGCGATAGCGAAACAAGCTCCCATGTAAGTGCGCCACATTCTTACTGCCGCCACGCTCGTGCAGGTCATCGATGTTCTGGGTGGTTACGTGTACGGTGATGCCCCCTCGTTCCGCCCACTGACCTATCGCTCGGTGCCCCGCATTTGCGTCGGCGCGGCGGCAAAGCACCGCCCGCCAGAGGTACCAGGCAAGCATGGGCCCGGGATCTTTTGCCCAGGCATCCAAACTGGCCATTGCCTGTGGGTCAACGTGTGACCAAATGCCAGTCTGCGCATCGCGGAAGGTATCCAGCCCAGAGTCGGCGGACATGCCCGCACCGGTGAATACTTCTACATATTTCGCTGCGCGGACTACCGCAACGAGGTCTTCCGGGAGATCCTCTTTTTGCAATGGATGGACCCTCTCGGCGGTGGATTCTGAGCTGGTAATCACTGTGACCATGCCCCCAGGCTAGCGGGATAGTGGGACTGAGGACTTCGGAGCGGCAGGGAATTAGAATGCCTGATAGGCTACGGAAAAAATGTGCAGTTCGGGAGGTCATGACTTGAAGAGAATCAATGTAGTCGGAGCCGTTTTGGTTCGCGATGGCAAGGTTCTGGCAGCCCAACGTAGCGCGTCGATGTCGCTTCCCCTCATGTGGGAATTCCCTGGCGGAAAAATTGAGCAGAACGAAACCCCAGTCGAAGCGCTCCGAAGAGAACTTAAGGAAGAACTACTCTGCGATGCAGTCGTAGGAGAACACGTCGAAACGACAGAGCATGAATACGACTTTGGAACCGTTATCCTCAGTACCTACTTTTGCACTCTAAATGGTGCTGATCCGCAGATCACGGAGCACAAGGAGATTCGGTGGGTAGCGGTCGATAATCTCCTCGACCTGGATTGGGCGCCAGCTGACATTCCTGCCGTCCAGAAGATCGTTCACCAGCTCGGCTAAGAGCCAGGCTGAGGGGATGTGACTATATGTCGGTTTTCAGCACTGGCGTGGGGCTAGATACAGCTTTCGGGTACCTAAATCGGCAATTGGAATCTGATCGAGTATTCAACCCAAAGCTGATCTCAAATACCCCGGACAACGATATGCTGCGTGCGATCAAGCATGAGCTTAAGCGCGCCCAGAGCTTCGACTTCTCAATCGCTTTCGTCACCTCTTCTGCTTTGGCGTTGCTAAAGCAAGATCTTCTAGATTTCGAAGGTCGTGGCCGAATCATTACCTCGACCTATTTGCAGTTCAACGAACCTGCGGTCTTTAAGGAACTACTGCAGCTCACAAATGTCGAGGTGAGAGTTCTTAATGATTCGGTCGATGCCTTTCACAGTAAGGGGTATGTCTTTGAGCATACCGACGGCACAACTGCCATTATCGGCAGCTCCAATCTCACGCGCAGCGCACTGATTAGCAACTCGGAATGGAACCTTCGTTTCTCGGCTATGCCAGACGGCGACATTGCACTTCAGGTTCGCGATGCCATCACTCGGTTGGAAGAACGCTCTGTTCCGCTGACTGCTCAGTGGATTAAAGATTACGAGAAATCTTGGAAGCCAGTTCCTCAACGGAGGCTAATCCTTGGAGAAAAGGACGAGGTCATCCCCGTTGGCCGGATTCAACCCAATGCAATGCAGTCAGAGGCGCTGGGGAGAATCAAACAGATCCGAGAATCCAATGCCCGTCGCGCCATCGTGATCTCGGCAACCGGCACGGGTAAGACGATCCTCGCCGCACTCAGTGTTCGCGAAGCCAAGCCGGAAAGAATGCTGTTTATTGTCCACCGCGAGCAGATTCTGGACAAGGCAATCCTGGAATTCCAAAAGGTCCTCGAAGCCCCGGCAGAGGATTTCGGTAAATACGTTGGTTCCGTGAGGCAACAAGACCGTAAGTACGTTTTTGCCAGTGTTCAATCACTCTCGCGTGAAAGGAATCTGCAGGACTTCGACCCCTCGGACTTTGATTTCATCATCGTCGACGAAGTCCACCGTGCAGGCGCTGAAAGCTACTTGCGCATTCTGGAGCACTTTCAACCCGGTTTCCTCCTGGGTCTGACAGCAACGCCGGAACGTACCGACGGCTTTAATGTCTTCGAACTTTTTGATTACAACGTGGCCTACGAAATTCGGCTTCAAAAGGCCCTAGAATCAAAGATGCTTGCGCCGTTCAGCTATTACGGCGTTACAGATTATGTCGATGAACAAGGGAAATCCATCGAGGAGACTAGCTCTCTTTCTCAGCTCCTGTCGACAGACCGAGTGAAGTACCTCTGCGACATGCTGACCACCTACGGACGGGCGGACAAAGTAACGGGGCTCATGTTCTGCTCGTCTCGAAAGGAAGCGATAGAACTCTCTACCCTTCTCAACAGAGAAACGATTTTCGGCCATCGCCTTCGTACCAAGGCGCTTACCGGTAGTGATTCAGCGCAAACACGCAATGCCGTTATCGAAGAACTCGAATCGGGTGATCTGGATTACGTACTGACTGTCGATATATTCAACGAGGGGATCGACATCCCCTCCGTGAACCAAGTGGTCATGCTCCGCAACACCGAATCTGCCATTGTTTTTACGCAACAACTCGGCCGTGGCTTGCGCAAAGCGGTTGGCAAGGATCATCTCCGGGTCATCGACTTCATCGGTAACTACAAAAACAATTTCCTTGTCCCCATCGCTCTTTTTGGCGATAGTTCCCTCAGCAAGGACCTCATCCGCAAGCGGATACGCGATGCCGACGAAGCAGGATCAATCGCAGGAATTAGCAGCATTAGCTTCGACAAGATCTCTGAACAACGAATCTTGGAAAGCCTTGCCCAAACCACCCTTGACACACTCCCCCAGCTGAAGCAATCATTCTCCGACCTGGCGTTCCGCTTAGGACGTCAACCTTGGCGTATCGATTTTGCATTGCACGATACCGTTCAGCCCACAATTATCGCGACCTCGAGGTCCAATAATTATTGGGAATTTTTGGTCCGCGTGAAAAAGGAAACCCAACTCCCTACTGCAGACGAGAATGCCTTTCTAACTTTCCTTGACAAGGAACTACTTAACGGCCTCCGACCTCATGAGCTGTTGCTCATAAGACAGCTGCTCAAAAAGGATTGCGTCTCCGTGGAAGAATTCCGAGCTCTTCTAGGGGGTTACAGCCCACAGCAGAAAGCACAAGGGCTGGATTCTATAGCCTTGCAATCAGTAAGCAGGATTCTGGACCTAAGCTTCTTCACTAGCAGCGAAAGGGCCAAATACGGCAAACTTCCCCTAGCCAATTTCGACAACGATTGTTTCACCATCAGCTCGAAACTTCGCGAATGCTATGACTCCTCGCCACTTTTCGCGCGCCATGTGGACGACGTAATCGAAACTGGTCTCCGCTCTAACCGCGAGCACTACAAGTCCCAGGGCAACCTGATTTCCGGTAAGCAGTATTCTCGCAAAGATGTATGTCGCATGTTGAATTGGGAAACCAACCAATACTCCACCATGTATGGCTACTCCGCTAATGAAGTCACCAAAACCTGCCCGATTTTCATCACCTACCACAAGGCAGATGACATCTCAGATTCCACAAAATACGAAGATAAATTCGACAGCCCATCGGCAATCAGCTGGTTTACGAAGTCCAACCGGCGCCTAAATAGCAAAATAGAAGCGCGCATCGTTTCCGGGGACTACACCCTGGAGGTATTTGTGAAAAAGGATGACGCAGAGGGAAACGGCTTCCACTACCTCGGACAAGCCCACTCGCGTGATGCCGTGGAGACGACTATTCCAACAGCCAAAAAAACTATGCCCATTGTGAATATGCGCCTCGATCTTATGAGCCCGGTTTCACCAGGTCTGTACGAGTACTTCACAAAGCACCCCACCACCAAGTGACGTTTTTGAGAGCGTAACGCCACCACAGTCCTCTATAGTCGGTGGCATAGGCGCGCCCGCGGAAATGTGGGCGTCACGAGGACAGAGCCACTAAGAGAGAATCGCAGAAAGGTCAACACACCATGATCGTCACCACCACTAACTCCGTCGAGGGGCACCGCATCGCCCAGTACCTGCGCATCGTCTCGGGCGAGACCGTTGCCGGCATCAACATGTTCAAGGACATCGGCGCGGGCTTCCGCAACCTCACCGGTGGCCGTTCCTCCAGCTACGAGGGCGAGATCCTGCAGGCTCGCGAGACCGCGTTGAAGGAAATGGTGGATCGCGCCCTGGAGATGGGCGCGCACGGCATCGTCGGTGTGGATGTGGACTACGAAACCCTGGGGCAGGGTGGCATGGTGATGGTCAGCGCAACCGGCACTGCCGTCACTTTTCAGTAAGGACGTTTAACCCGGTGCGAGCCGGGCTTACACCTGGTCGAGCGGGCGGATCATAATCGATTCGACGTCCATGTGGCGGGGACGATCCGCAATCCAACGAATAGCCTCGCCGATGTCTTCGGCCTGCAAGTTTAGTTTGTCGGCGTATACCTCTGCGGCTCGCTCGGCGTCTCCCTTAAAACGATTCAGGCTGTAGTCCGTGGCAACCCGCCCCGGATCGACCTGACACACACGCACACCCGTTTCGGCGAACTCCATGCGCATTACGTCGGTCAATGCAGTTTGTCCGAACTTGGCGGCATTGTAGCCCGCGCCGCCACGGTATGCGCCGCGACCTGCAACGGAAACAACATTGACCACCTGCGGCGCCTCTGCGACTTTCAACTGATCGAAAAGCGCACGGGTAACCTCCAGCGTGCCCATCACATTCGCCTCAAACATCCAGCGCCAATCCGCCGGGTCAGCTTCGAGAACCGGATCTAGTCCGCGAGCGCCACCCGCGTTGTTGACCAGCAGATCCAGCTTGGAGCCCGTCAGCTCAGCCAGGGCGGCGGTGAAATTATCTATTGACACCTTATCCGTCACATCGAGCGCAAGAGGCGTTGCCTTGCCGCCCTCCTGAGCGATGTCTTGCGCAACTTCCTCGAGCTTTTCTAGGCGACGAGCCGCCAGAATGACGTACCAACCATCTGCAGCTAAAAGCTTCGCAGTAGCTTCGCCGATTCCTGCGCTGGCTCCGGTCACGACAGCGATGCGAGTGTGAGACGGTGGGGTGATCGTGGATGCTGCATTGTTAGTGGTCATAGGCTCCAATGTAGCTGCTAGAAAAGTCCGGGAAAGCGTTATTCCATAACGGGTGTTAGGGATTCATCCAACGCAATGCGGGTTTCTAACCTATGCATTAACCTCTTGGGTAATAAGTAGCGTTTAATTAACCCTAAGGATCTGCCATGTCTAACAATTACAATGGCGGGGGCTTCCCGGATCCCGGCAACAACCCCCAGAACAACCCTGGCCAAAACTCAAACCAGAACCCATTTGGTCAGCAGCCTCAGGGTGGACAGCAGTACCCGGGAGCACAGAACCAAGGCCAGCAGCCGTATGGTCAGCAAGGCTACGGCCAGCAGGGTTATGGGCAACAGGGTCAGCCGGGCCAACAGTCATATGGTCAGCCAAACTATGGCCAACAGGGTCAGCCAGGTCAGCAGGCTCAGAATCCTTTCAACTCTCAGCCCTATGGCGCTTATGGCCAGCCAAATAACTCCGGTGGAAACGGCGGCAATGGGAACAGCGGCAAGATCATCGGCATCATCGTCGCCGCACTTCTCGTCATCGGTCTCGTCATCGGTGGCTACTTCTTCCTGAATAAGGACGATGGTGGCGACGACTCAAACACCGCGAAGTCTGAAACCTCCAGTTCGTCAGAAGACACCGGCGAGGAGACGTCCTCCAGCTCTTCCGAGTCCAGCAGTGAGTCGTCTTCCTTTGAGTCTTCTGAGTCCTCGACGTCTTCCACAAAAGAACCGGCAAAGCGTGGCGATATCGGCGGGCCGGATGATTCGATGCTGAAGAAGTACGCCGATGCGATGCCCGCGAAGATGAAGGACATGGTTCAAGACTGCAAATCCGGAAGCTTTGAGCTTGCACGAGAGAACAACCGCAAGGTCGACGGAATGCGGTGCAACGGCGTTTGGTACACCGCTTGGGAATTCAAGCTCGTCGACTTCGTCAACGATCCCAAGTTCGCAAAGAATGAGATCGACTACCTCAAAAACCATGATGCGCAAATCTGGTCCGATGACCCGAATAACTTCGCGGGATACTTGGAAACCGATATCACGCCGATTGTCTTCGTCATCAACAAGGACAAGGGAATCGTCATGGAGACCAAGATGCCCCTGAAGAAGAAGGACGATTTGGAAAAGGTCCTGACGGAACTGGGCTACAAGAAGAACTAACGCTTCCGCGTACCCCCGTTGTTTACCCCTATCTCTCTGATGTTCGCCAGCGCGGAACATCGCACGCAGCCAAACGCATTCGACTACTGAACGCGCTGAAAAAGGCGCGACCACAAGGTTGATACGTTTCTATGAGGTCTAAAGGATTTACCCCACATGACGAACAATAACCCTTTCGGTAACACCCCCAATCCGGGTGAGAATAATGGCGACTTTAACCCCTTCGGCAACGGTTCCAACGCGTCGAATGAGACGACCCAGTGGAACCAAAACCAAGCACAGCCACAGAGCCAACAGCCAGGCCAACCCGGCAACTACGGACAGCCCGTTTCTCAGAACGGTTACGGCTCACAAGGCACCCCGGGCAACCAAGGCAACCAAGCTGCGCCCGGCTTTTCCGGCCAGCCGGGGCAGAATCCTTTTGCCGGTAATCAGCACACCGCCTATGGCCAGGCTCCGAGTGGCGGCGGAGGCGGCGGAAAGGTCGTTGGCATCATCGCTGCGCTCGTCCTTGTCATCGGCCTAGCAGTAGGTGGCTACTTCTTCGTGACCAAGGATGACGGTTCAAGCGATGAAAACACCAGCGCACAGGAATCCGAGACCACAACCGCTGAGGAAGATCCGGGTTCGGAGACAAGTTCTGAGGAAAACGGCGCCGAGGAGACCAGCAGTTCTTCCAGTAGCTCGTCAAGCAGCTCCAGTGCCGCTACGTCGACTGTGGCACAACGCGGCGACATTGGTGGCCCGGACGATTCTCTCACCGAGCCGTACAAGGGCGCAATGCCTACAAAGATCAACGACCTGATCAACAAGTGCGAGACTGGCACTTTCAACCTGCGCTACGACTACAGCTCCAAGTCCAACCGCGAGGTTAAGGGCTCGAAGTGTAAGGGCGTAAAGGACAGCCCTTGGGCTTATTGGTCGGTGGACTTCGTTGATGACACGGAGTACGCCAATCAGCAGGCAAAGGATCTCAAAGACCACAATGCGACAATTATCAACGATGACCCGAACGCATTCGCGGGTTACATCGAAGAAACCGCCAAGATTTATGTCTTTGTCATCAATAAGGACAAGCACATCACCATGGAGTCTGAACTCTTCGGTGGCGACACCGAAGAAGCCGAGCAGCTGATGGAGCAGCTGGGGTACAAGAAGTAGAAAGACTTCTTAGAGTGGCTTGATCCAGCCCTGCTGCACGGCGTACTGGTAGCCGCCAACCGCTGCAGCACCCAGCGCAACTGCGCCAACGATGCCGCCGACCCAGGCTAGGATGCCTGCGATCGGCGGCGCTTCTTTGCCCAAAGAACCTGCCGGGTCAGTGCTACCCAGGGGGAAGGTCTTCAGCAGCCATTCTGCGCCCGGGTTCGCCGACTCCACACTGCTGGCCAACGAACCTTCGTTGGTTGCCTGTGGGTTTGTAGGGTTGTGATCTGGGTCGACCGGCTGAGTAATCGGGGCGGTGCTGGAACCCCTACCCTCCGACGGTGCGATCGCTTGCGCCGGGGCAGCGCCGACGACGCTGACCGCGCCAAGGGTGATGGTGCTTGCGGTGGCTAGTGCGGTTAGGGACTTGGAAGAAGAAAAGATCCTCATAAGTCCAATAGTTTAGAGCTGCTCCAGAGCCTGTGCGATATCTGCGAGCAGATCCTCTAGATCTTCAATACCGATGGAGATGCGAACCAGGTCGCGGGGAACCTCCAGCTGCGACCCTGCCACCGATTGGTGAGTCATAGTCGCCGGGTGTTCCAACAGAGATTCCACTCCGCCCAGCGACTCAGCCAGGCAGATCAACTTGGTGGACTGGCAGAACTTCAACGCTGCCTCCTCCGAGTGGAAACGAACGGAGATCATTCCGCCGAATCCCTTACCCGTGGACTGGCGCTTGGCCACCTCATGGCCCGGATGCTGTGGCAGGCCAGGGTACAAAACGGTCGCTATCTCCGCGCGTTCGTCGAGGTACTCCGCAATGGCCTGTGCATTAGAACAGTGACGATCCATGCGCACACCCAAGGTTTTCAAACCACGGGCATTGAGATAGGCATCGAAAGGCGAGGCGATGGGGCCGGCTCCACCGAGCAGGAACTCCAGATCTTCATCCAGTTTCTCGTCATTGCTTACAATCGCGCCACCCACCACATCGGAGTGTCCGCCAATGTACTTTGTGGTCGAGTGCAACACCACGTCCGCCCCCAGGTCTAGAGGTCGCTGCAGGTAGGGGCTAAAGAAGGTGTTATCCACGATCAGCTTCGGGCGTGTGGGGGCGTCGCCACCATATTCATCGGCGAGAACATCGGCGATGGCGGCGATGTCGGACACAGCGAGCAGCGGGTTCGTCGGAGTCTCCAACCACACCAGCTTCGTCTGCGGGGTCAGCGCGGCGCGCACTGCCTCCGCGTCGGTGGTGTCCACTACGGTGAAGTCCACGTTCCAGTCTTTGAAAGCGGTCGCGATCAGGCGATATGTACCACCGTAGGCGTCGTGTCCCATAATCAAGTGATCTCCGGGGCGTAGCAAAACCCGCAAAAGGTGATCAGTTGCGGCCATGCCAGAGGCATACACCCGGCCGAACTCCCCGCCCTCAAGGGCTGCGATGGTACGGGCAAGCGAGTCCACGGTTGGATTGGCTACTCGTCCGTACTCGTATCCGCCGCGCAGGTTATTCGGCGCGTTCTGGGCGAAGGTGGTGGATGCGTAGATCGGGATATTGATGGAGCCCATGAACTCGTCGGGCTCGTACCCTGCATGGATGGCATCTGTGTTGTGGGCCATGGAAACTCCTCTTCGAACTATCGCTTGTCAGTGCTTAGGTGGCGCTGCGTCTGACGATTCAGCGCGCAATGTTTCAACAAGTATAGACCAAGCAGTCTAGTTTGCGGCAATAATGGATAGATCGAAACTCACAGTCGCGATGCCCGCGCTCTACTAGCAACGCCCCAGTTCGCGCTGAATAGCCTCCTTTTCCGCCGGGGTGACCCACAGCTGATACTCCGCTTTTACCCGCACCTGGGTAGAGACATAAGCGCAGCGGAATCCCTTGTTTTTCGGCAGCCACGTGGCGGCATCACCAGCGCCTTTTTGTATATTGGACGGCCCGTCCACGGCCAGCAGGTTCAACGGATCATTGGCGAATTCCTCGCGCCGTTCCGGCGTGAGCTGCTGCGCTCCTTTCTGCCACGCATCGGCAAGCGCCACCACATGGTCGATCTGCACCGCCTGGCTGGTGTTCTGCCCACGGACAAAATGAATCAGCTGGCCGGTGTAGGGATCCTGCAAGTCCCCACTTTGCACCCGGCAACCCTTCGGAGCTTCCACATTGGTGAGGTCGCGGGCAAGAATATCGTTGCGCTGATCACAACCATTACGGTCGATATCCTTCCAGCGCTGGCCAAATTGGTCGCGACTATAACCCGTCTTCGGCGCACGTCCCTTCACCGCCAACGTCTCCAGAAGGTCGAGCATGTTCTGCTGGTGAAGCGACCGTTCGGGCGTGACGGGTTGCTCTGAGTGTTGCGGCCCTTGCGGTTGTTGTGGTTGTTGCGGCTGCTCCGGCTCGGCTGTCACCGTTTCGGCAGGTTGTTCTATGGGAGCGTGCGAAGTTTGTGACGCCGAACTTGCGCCCTCTAGAAACTCCGCTCCCTCTGCACAACTGCCTAGCAGCAGGCTCACTCCCGCAATCAGCGCCAATCCGACGCCACTCAACCTATTGCTCATGGTTCATCACGCTAGCAATCGCTCCAGACAGACCCGTTTGGCATCCGCCTATAATTTCGAACACGCGTGCGACCCGGCGCGAACGTAGTGGCGTCATAAAAAGAGAATACTTTTATACCTGCCCGCGCTGACCGGGCGCGGTAGCATAAACGCATCATGAAACCACTTAAGAAGATTTACCAAGCACAGATGAAAGCAGTTCCGGGCTTCGTCAACAAGATGACGAAGAAGCCGGACCGCATGCGGCGAATGATGAACCTCTGGCCACCACTGCTGTTTTCCGGCATTAAGATGACACGCGTCTCGGACGACTGGTCCTTCGCACGCATCGTGCTGAACCTGCGCTGGTGGAACGCGAACATGCACGGAGCAGCATTCGGCGGCACGCTATTTTCCATGACCGACGTGCTGTTCGGCACCCTTATCGCCCGCCGCCTTGGCACCGAATATGAGGCGTGGACGCGCACCGGCACCTTCCAATTCCTCAAGCCGGGTCGCAGCGGGGCATACATGGACGTAGAACTCAGCCCCGAACTGATCAACTGGATTATCGCCACCGTCGAAGAAGATGGTTACTGCAATGTGCCATACACCTCGATCATCTACAACACGGATGGCTCCGTCGTTGGTATCGGCCAACAGGATCTCCACGTGCGCCCTCGCGGCGGCGGAAAGCGCGCCGAGCGCCCCAAGCAGGCTCTGCAGCCACGGGGCTTGGTGCTGGAATCGCTGGCCAACGCCGTAGTGTGGCACTGCTTCAAGGATCAGCCGGAGATCCTGACTGTCCTCATGTCCGAGCAGAGGCGCATCCCCGACCCGGAGGAGCAGATGCGCCATGTCGTTAAGGTTGCGCTAGAAAAATCCACCAAGTCCCGGGAGGACTTGGTGGCTCTGGATATTCCCGAAAAATACCTGGACGCTTAGCGCCCGCCCAGGTCGGGCATGTCGCTGGTTATCCCAGCACTTTGCCGCAGTTGGGCCATGCGCCGGCACCCTGCTTGGCCAGCACCTTCTCGGCAATCTCGATCTGCTGTGCCTTCGTGGCCTGGTTAGCCGTCGGTGCGTACTTCGTTCCGCCGAAGCCAGCCCAGGTCTGTGCGTTGAACTGCAGTCCACCGTAGTAGCCGTTGCCCGTGTTGATCTTCCAGTTGCCGCCGGACTCGCACTGCGCGACCTGATCCCAGGCGCTGACAGAAGCGGCTTCTGCAGCCGGAGCAGCGGCTGCAGCTGCGGCAGCCGGGGCGGCAATCAGGCCTGCAGCCATACCGATACGGGCAAAAGCGGTCTTCGCGGACTTCTTCATGTAGTCGAACACTCCTTTTTAGGGGACTTTCGTTTAGAGGCAATCTGCCACTGAGTCCGCTAACTTACGCACCTTCCCCGGGGGTACGTCAAACGAAAAAGCCCTAAATCAGCAAAAAATCTCGAATTGATAACGAATACTCAGGTACTCCTTATCAATCTGCACCATCATCCTGCATTTGCCCGAAACCTGGCTTTCCGCCCCTACTCACGAGGAAACCCCGGGACATCCCGGGGGTTTGTAGCTCACTGCTCGAGGACTTTTAGCGACGCGGCCCGTACACCGCTGCCGACTCGATGCGTGTCGGCACCACATAGGCAATGGCTGCGGTGCAGACAATGCCTGTCAGCGTGACCAGCGTCCCCCAATCACCGCTGAGCAAGCCACCAGCCAGCACCCACGCAATTGCAGCAACGGCGGCTAGCGCGATCACCGCCATGCCAAAGAGATGCTCGTTACCTGTGCCGGAAACTGGAATGTACAGCAGTCCGGCAAGTACGCCGATGACGCCCGCAATCACGCCAGTCAGCACGGCGGGACCTACACCCGAAGACGCTTCACCTGGGATAAAGCCCACCAAAAGGTCCACGATGAACACCGCAGCAAAGGTGACCGCAGCAGCCAGCACGGCAAGAACGATGAGGTTCATCGCAACCTTCTTGCCGTCGTAACGACCGGCTAGTAGCCCCTCGCGAGGATCTTGCTGTGGTTGGTTGTAGTAGTTCGGGTTGCTGTAGTTCGGGTTACTGTAGTTCTGATTGCTATAGCCCCGGTCATAGTTACCGCCATAGCCACCGTTGCCTTGCGTGTTGAACATGCGCGTCTGATCGTCGTTTCCTTTCGGGTAGGTCACCCGACACTCCTTTCACCGGCGATTTAGGTGGCCAATGTTACCCGAGTGACTATTGGGTAGTCACCTCCTTTATCACCGTGAAGGCTCAAAGGACTATGCACGGCCGGGGAGGCTGGGCGTCACAAAGAAAAAGCGACCACACAGTAGATACAGCAAGTGCCGTAGATACTTGTGTGGCCGCTATCTCACTACGCGACAAAAACTATTGCTACGAGGGCTTGGGGTTTAGTGATCGTCCCAGTGGTCGCCGTGCTGAGCGTGGCGGTGGCCGTCGTGGATGTAGTCGACGTGGTCACCGTGCGGAACGGCAACGTGGCCACAGTTAGGGCCGTGCTGGTGGTCGTGCCCCTCGTGGACGTGGTGCTCGGAGGTCTCACACTCGTCGTAGTGGCCATCGTGCTCGCGGTGCAGGTGACCATCGTGTACGTAATCAACGTGATCCTCGTGCGGAACGGCAACGTGGCCGCAGTTCGGACCGTGCTTGTGATCGTGGTCGGCGTGGGTGGTGCAGCTCATTATGAACTCCTTTAATTTGAGGGCAACCATGGAGCCAATTCCCTAGGGTTAGGCGGGCCAGTAGGTTGCTTCGACGCTTTCTATACTGCACTCCACCTGCTGCGTTGTCAATACGTTTTCATTAAATATTGATTAGAAGCAGTGCGCGCTGGTCACCGGATTACTTCTTCAGGCGTTTTTCTACACTGGTGATAAGGCTACGAACGTTGGTGAGTGCGCGTTCTTCCTTTTCCTCCACCGTTAGCGTCTCCGTCATCTGCGTGGTTCCGTCCGGAGTTTTCGCCCCTCGGATATAATCCACACACGCCAAGTCACTACACATGTATGTGCCGATGCTTCCGTAGTTATCCTGTGCAGACTTCGTAGTAGTAATCGACATCAGCGAGGCGCCACTCGAGGGGTGCAGCGTGCGGCAAATCTGGCACATACGTGCGCCGCCGCCTGCCGGGGCCTTACGGATCTCCATGGTGAGGCCCTGCAAACCCTGCGCGGTCTCCGCGACGAGGTATGCCCGCTGGGGCGCCTTGGGGTCAATCCAGCTGACAAACACCTGGCTCCCCCAGTCCGCTCCCAGAACGTGTGCCGGAATGTTGATGCGCGCAGCGGCACCCTTAGAGCAGTTGATAAAGCTCTTCCGAATCGCCTTTTCAGAGTAGGTCTGCACGATACTCCACCTTTCCGTCGCGCAAATTGCACCAAACATGCAGGTACGATGACCAGGTGTAACAATACTCGAAGGGAGCAGATCATAACACGCGATATAACTGAACCACTCGACGTACTCATCATCGGCGGAGGGTTTGCGGGCACTGCGGCGGGTGTTACCCTCGCCCGAGCTCAGCGAACCGTACGAATCATCGACAACGGAAAACCGCGTAACCGCTTCAGCGCCCACTCTCACGGCATTATGGGCCGTGACGGGGCTAACCCAATGGAGCTACTAGACCAAGGGCGCAGCGAATTCATGACTTTCGGCGGTGAAGTAACCCAAGATGAGGTCACCTCTCTCGAGCAAACAGGCAACGCATGGACGGCCACTACGGCTGAGGGACGACAGTTTTCGGCTCGACAAGTACTCATGGCGACGGGCATTACCGACGAACTGCCCAACATACCGGGCCTTGCCGAGCTTTGGGGATCGCGAGTTTTTCACTGCCCCTACTGCCACGGGTATGAGGCTCGAGGGCGCAACCTTGCCGTCATCGGCGGAAGGAATCTCGGGTTCACGACGCGCATGGTGCACTTGTTGCGCAAGTGGACCGATCGCGTCACGTTTTTCACTAACGGCCTTTCCCTTAGCGAAGCTGATCGCGCACTGTTCGAAAAGCGCGGTGTTGTTCTTATGGACGCCCCCGTCTCCCGCGTGCAGCCCGACCCAGAATCGAAAACGGGAGTGCTGGTGAGCACCACCGATCCCAACGAAGCTGGCGACTCCGCCTCAGCAACCCGCGCCTTCGAGGCGTGCTTCACCGGCCCGGATTTCCATCCAAACGATCAACTGCTGCGAGCAGCTGACTGTGAATCCGAAAACGGCTGGGTAGTTAGACACCCCAATGGCAAGACCTCTAAAGCCGGACTATGGACAGCCGGCAATGTCACCAGCTCTCCCGACCAAGTTTCTCAGGCGATGGGCACAGGTGTGGCCACCGCAATTGCGATCGATCAGTCCTTATTGGACGAAGAGCTACAGCAGATTCAAGGGCAGGCTCATGGATAACGAACAACCACAACAGGTAGCGTTTATTGTTTTCGACGGATTTGAGCTGCTGGATGTCTTCGGCCCTGCCGAGATTTTCTCCAAGGTTCCTGGCCTTCAAGTGAAGTTTGTATCCGCGGATGGAGAACCTGTAGCCAGCTCCCAAGGTGTGAAGATTCTCCCCGACACAACCTTCGATTCCCTCGTGTGCGACACCGTTATGGTCCCCGGTGGTCAGGGAACGCGAGCGCTCGTCAAGAATGCGGATTTCCTGGCCCGCATCTACAAAATGGCGAGCTGCACCTCGCTTGTCTGTTCCATATGCACGGGTTCAGCGGTTTTAGCCGCAGCTGGTTTGCTGGAGGGATACGCCGCCACCAGCAATAAACTTGCGTTTGATTGGGCCACGTCTTTCGGCAAGGACATCGACTGGAAAAACTCTGCCCGGTGGGTACACGACCGAGATCGCTGGACGTCGTCCGGTGTGGCAGCGGGTATAGATATGGCCGTCGCCTTCGTCTCCCACTTCTTCGGCGCTCCACTTGCGGAGAAGATCGCCCATGACCTAGAGATTCAAGTTAACAGCGACCCCGAGCACGACCCGTTCACGGTATAACGTTCAACCCAACAAACGCCAACAAAGATCGCTTTACTCGGTACCTACTGCAATACAATTTAGAAACTAATTCCACTTGGGGCACGGCGCAGCCCAAGAATTGAGCGCGACGAGAAGTTCATCAACGGTGTCGGCAACAATAAGCGTGTCGACATCATCTTGACGAATAAATCCCTCGTCTGCCATATGCTTGAGCATCGATACCGTAGGCGCCCAGAAACTTGAACCAAAAAGGGCAATGGGCTTGCGATGAAGCCCGAGTTGCTGAGCTGTCCACGCATCAAAAAATTCGTCTAACGTTCCAGCGCCACCAGGCAAACACACATAGGCATCAACCAGGTCACTCATCCGTTGCTTACGCTGATACAGCGTGTCAACAATCTCAAAGTGCGAAAGACCCGGATGTGCAAGTTCGCCATCGACAAGATTCTGGGGCATCACACCGATTACACAGCCACCGTTAGCCAGACAAGCATCCGCCACAGCACCCATAAGGCCGACTCTGCCGCCGCCATAAATCATCCGTACGCCCTGCTCAGCTAGACCCGCCCCTAGGGCTTCAGCAAGAATTGCATTGGTATGGTTGCGACCACTGCTCGCCCCTGTAAATACGGCTACAGAACGCACAGGATTAGCAATCAACTCCGGAAACACTTCATCCTTCAGAAGCGGTGCCAGTTCAACGTTCGACACAGACGGGTTTACCCATGCACACTCAGCAATTTCTGCAGCTGCCACGGGCTCTACCGAATCTGAATAGTAAAAAAGATCGGCAACAACATCGCTACCGGCTTCGTTAGCCGCAACTGCACGGTATGTTCCCATCGGAACCAAGAGAGCAGCATCAAGCGAAATCCCCAGCTCTTCATTGACTTCCCGTATCACCGCATCAAGCGAGGACTCCGCAAACTCGAGCTTGCCACCCGGAAATTGAAATAACGCAGTGCCCTTCTTACGCACGCATAGAACTTCTCCTCGCGAATTTCTCACTACAACAGCGCTGACATGAATATCAGAAGAAGGCATGCGTGCAAGTTTAGGACAATCTGTTCGAATCAACGCACCCGCAGTCCTTGACTCTTATACACCAGAAAACGAAAGAAACCGGAGGTAACATTCCCTTACGGGTTTGCTACCTCCGGTAGTGCAGTTTGTTCAACTGCTTGCTGTGGGCGAAGGGGGACTTGAACCCCCACGTCCCGAAGGACACTGGCACCTGAAGCCAGCGCGTCTGCCATTCCGCCACTCGCCCGAGTGACTATGTAGGACACATGGTCTTTACACTGTCTTGCCTGCTAAAACCGCTAAACCTTTAAGGAAAACGATGCTCGCTGGCAACGAAATGAAACTCTAGCACGATGCATGCACGCTTCCAAAAAACACACTTGACCTGCGGGAAAATGCACGCACAACACTATTGCCCTTATAATGGCCAACTAAATGCTCGCATTGTAGCTGTTTTCACGCAGATCCACTCCGCTTTGAACTCGCGGCAGCGGAGCAGCGACTGCACTGTACAGCCTGCTATTCCGGCGCCCCACGACCTATAGGTCGATTGGCTTCCACGCCCTGCGCCACAGGCACGAGACAGTACTGGAAAACACAAGACCACATAGGAGGACTACGGACAATGAGCCTATTTGGACGTTTCAAGAAGCTTGACAGCTCGCTTCAGCGCGGGTTGGATAACGGCTTCGCGCGCGTCTTCGGCGGAGAGGTTGTCCCGACCGAGATCGACGAGGTTCTCAAGCAATACGCCGAGGAATCCGTCATGACGGATGCACAGGGGCAGCGCCTAGCCCCAAGCCACTTCCAGGTTCTCGTCAGCACTCGCGACTACGCCAGCCTCACCGAGTCGCGTCCCCGCCTCGCAGAAGAAATGGGCGACCGCCTAAGCCGCTTCATCCGTAACCAAGGCTGGCGCACCAACGAACCAGTCAAGGTGAATCTCGCACCTCATGACGGCCTGCACTCGGGTCAAATGCGCGCAGATGCGCGTTTCGACGTCCCCCGCACCAACGACATCCCAGGAGGAAATGTCGCAATTGGGGAGGCTAATGCGACTGAGCAGGGGGGCGTCAATCCCTTCCGCAATCCAGACGGCGGCTATCAGGATTCCTACCCACAGGCTGGACCACATGAGGGGCACCCGGAGTGGCCATATTCGCAGTCTGAGGAGCGCTCTTTGGTATCGCAGGATTACGACGCCTACAGCCCCAACGACAACCACTCCAACGACGCAAACGCTTCGGACGCTACGGGCGCGAACGGTGCAAGCAAGTCCCTGGGAGATCTAGTGTCCCCGGCGGGCGCCGCAGGACTCGGCGGGGCAGCCGCTGTGCACCACGCCGCACCAGATTTCGCGCGCAACCAACAGGCTGAACAGTACGAAGAAACCAGTGAGCCTGAACCGTCTGGGGAGTCTGAACACTACGAGCAGCACGAGCAGCAAGAACCACAACAGTCACAGAACCAGGGAGACAGCGCCGTGCACTACGGACAGAACCAACACAACCAGCAGGCAGGCGACAGCTTTGAGCGTCCAGCCAGCTACCCGGGCACTGAAGTTATCGTGCAAAGCACCCCCGCTCCGGTACGCGGCGGCGTAGGCGCGGACGGCAACGAGCGGGAGCTCAAGGTCACCCTCACTCTGCATGATGGTTCCGACCGCACCTATGAACTACGCAAGGGCAGCAACATCATCGGACGCGGAAACGGCGTGGATCTTCGCATCCCCGATACGGGCGTCTCCCGTCAGCACGCAGACATCACATGGGATGGGTACGACGCTGTGCTGACGGATCTGCAGTCCACCAACGGCACCTCCGTCAACGGCACTCCGATTGAAAATTGGCTGCTGGCAAGCGGTGACGTTATCTCGCTTGGTCACTCCGAGATCGGCGTCGAGTTCCACTAAAATCCCGCGTTTTTAGAAGCCATTTTCTTTCTCGTCTACTCCTCAGGGGTCATCTAAACTAGGCTATTCACATACACATGTGCCCTTGTCGGACATGTGAGTCCTGGGTCCCTACCTTGTTGAGGAGTTGAAACCGTGCAGACCACACTGCTTTTGCTGGTCAAGATTGGCCTGTTGCTCTTGTTGTGGTTCTTCATCTGGATGACTGTTCGCTCCCTCAAAAAGGATGCAGACCGCACCTCCGGGTTAGCCCCCGCCGGCGGGGCACCTATCGTCGCGGGTTACAACGCTCCGATGAACGAGCCATCATCATCCGGTCACTCCTTCCGGCGTCACAAGTCGCCCACCTCTTTGGAGCTCACTTCCGGCCCACTGGCTGGCACCACGCTCAACCTAAAGGGCTACCAGGACGTTTCGATCGGCCGTTCCCAGTCGTGCACATTGGTTTTGGAGGATGACTTCGCCTCTGGTTCCCATGCCCGGCTGCTCCGCCGGGGCTCGGATTGGTACGTCGAAGACCTCGATTCCCGCAACGGAACCTGGATTGGCAATGAACGCCTAGACCAGCCCGTTAAACTCTCCGCCGGTATGGAAATCCGCATCGGCCAGACCCACGTGAGGATGGATGCATGACCGAGGGCAAGGCCAGGGCTACCGATCGCACTCTAAACTTTGCCGCGTGCTCCGACCGCGGCCTCGTTCGCGGCAATAATGAGGACTCCGCTTATGCGGGTCCACACCTGCTCGCGCTCGCCGACGGCATGGGAGGCCACGCGGCCGGCGAGGTTGCTTCTCAGTTCCTCATTAATGCTCTCAGCCCCCTGGACTCCCCGCTTATCGACGAGTCTGACAACCGTGACCAGCTGGAGAACCTGCTGGCTACTGCCGTCGACGAAGGTAACCAGGACATCGCATCGCACGTAGATGAGCACCCGAACCTGGACGGAATGGGCTGCACTCTGACCTCCATGCTCTTTTGCGAGGATGAAGTTGCCATCTGCCATATCGGCGATTCTCGTGGCTACCGTCTGCGCGATGGCGAGCTTCGCCAGGTGACGAAGGACGACACTTTCGTTCAGTCTCTCGTCGACGAAGGCAAGCTCGCGCCAGAGGACGTCAGCAGTCACCCGCAGCGCTCCCTCATCCTCAAGGCTCTCACTGGACGCCCCGTCGAGCCCACTCTGTGGCGCGAAAAGACACAAATCGGCGATCGCTTCATGCTCTGCTCCGACGGTCTATCCGATCCGGTAAGCCCCGAGACGATCCGCGAAGTCCTCTCCCGTGGCACCCCGGAAAAGGCCGCCCGCAAACTCGTCGAAATGGCACTGCGCGGTGGCGGACCTGACAACGTCACGGTTGTTGTCGCTGATGTTGTTGAGTTTGACGCCCAGTCCAACTCGCCGACCGATCCAGAACTCACTCTGCCATCTCGCCCGGTACTAGCAGGAGCTATCGCGGGCGAAGAGGCAGAAATGCCACGTCCGGATTCTTCAGCAGCTCGCGCCGCGGCAATTCAAGGACTTTTGACCACGCCAGCGGCGTCACCAAAAAAGGACGCAACAGAAGAAGAGCCTGAACCTGCGACGGCTACACCAGCAGGCAAACGGACTCATCAGAGTCACGGCGAGGACGACGGCGAAGGTGTAGAACCCACCGGCACAGCAAAAACCAAAAAGCCGAAGAAGTCCCGGCGCGGCCTGTGGGTAACGCTCGCAATTGTGTTGGTGGTCATCACGGCCGCAGGTGCGGTGGGGTATGTGACGTACCAGCGCATCAAGGACACGTACTACGTGGCCGAGGAAAACTCACAGCTCAAGTTGATGAACGGTACGGATAGTTCCGTCTTAGGGATCAAACTGAACTCCGTGCACCAAGACATCTGCCTGGACGACAATGGCAAGGCGACCTTCGTCGAGCCCGGTGCAGGGGGCGATTGCCACCTGTTTAAGACTTCCGATCTGACCCCGGCTGCTCAGGGTGCGCTGGCGGATCTGCCGGAGGACTCTTATGACAAAGTCTCCGGCCAGATCACTCGCCTCGCGGAACAAACACTGCCAGTGTGTGTGACGCGCGTGCCGTCTGACAAGCAAACCGACAAGGAAGCTGACAAGAAGGACGATAAGAAGAAATCCGAGGACAACCCAAAGGACAACAACTCGGAATCTGAGAAACCCACCGAAGCGCCGGAAGACCTCACCACCCCCGGAGTTTCCTGCCGCGAGGTGAACTAACCTATGAAGCTTTTTAGCCGACGTACAGAGGCCGGGCTTTTGCTTCTGGCCGCAATCATTTTACTGCTCGCCATCGTGGCGCTGGAGATCTCACAGGGCAATGAAATTAGTTCCGAGGTGTTTTACCTCGTCGGCGGGTTTTTTGCCACTTTCCTGGTCGCCCACCTCGTGGTGTGTTGGATGGCTCCAGAGGCCGACCAGATCATGCTTCCCATCGCGGCACTCCTCAACGGCATTGGTCTGGTTGTGATTTACCGGCTGGATTTGGGCTCAGGCCTTAGCCTGGCGAAATCCCAAATCATGTGGACCGCCATCGGCGTGGTGCTTTTCTGCCTGGTCATCAACTTTTTAAGGGACCATCGATCCTTGCAGAACTATTCGTACCTGCTGGGTCTTGCTGGTCTGATTTTGATTGCGCTGCCGATCGTTTGGCCCACGTCGTTGAATGCTGATGCAAACGTGTGGATCAGCATCGGCCCGTTCTCCATTCAGCCGGGCGAGTTCGCAAAGATCATGCTGCTGCTGTTCTTTGCCACTCTGCTGGTGAATAAGCGTCGCCTCTTCACGGTGGCTGGAAAGTCCTTCCTGGGACTGCAGTTTCCTCGCTTGCGTGACTTGGGGCCGCTGTTTCTAGTGTGGGGCATCGCGCTGATGATCATGGCAGCGCAAAACGACTTTGGGCCCGCGCTACTGCTATTCGGCACTGTGCTGGGCATGTTGTACATGGCGACGGGCCGCGCCTCCTGGCTGGTGCTGGGTCTGGGGCTGGCTTTCATCGGCGCATTCGGCGTGTACCAGATCTCGGCGAAGATCCAGGATCGCGTCTCTAACTTCGTCGATCCATTGGCGAACTACGACGGCAACGGCTTCCAGCTTTCCCAAGCACTATTTGGCATGTCCTTCGGCGGTGTGACCGGCCGCGGGCTCGGCGAGGGCTACCCGAACAACATCCCGGTCGCGCACTCGGACTTCATTCTGGCTGCCATCGGCGAAGAGCTGGGGCTTATCGGTCTGGCTGCTGTGTTGTTGGCCTACATCGTGTTCGTCTCCCGTGGTTTTAATACCGCAATGCGTGCCCGCGATTCCTACGGCAAGCTCGTTGCCGCCGGTTTGTCGCTGACCATCGCCATCCAGATTTTCGTTGTCACCGGCGGCATTTCGCGACTTCTGCCTATGACTGGCCTGACAACACCGTTCCTGTCGCACGGTGGTTCGTCACTGTTGGCGAACTACATACTGTTGGCGATTATTCTGCGCATCTCGCATGACGCCCGCACACCACTGGCCATCAAGGAAGGAGAGGAAGCATGAATCGCTCCATCCGCGCGGTAGCCATCTTTAGCTTCATCCTGGTGATGGCCCTGATCGCAAACCTGACTTATATCCAGGCTTTCCAACAAAAGTCGCTGGCACAGAATCCGCTGAATTCGCGTCAATTCCTTGAGGCTAAGTCAAAGGAGCGCGGCAGCATCATCGCCGGTGACCAGGTGCTGGCTAAGTCCGTGAAGGACTCCGAAGACTTTTATGATCGCGAATACCCTTACATGTCCGCGAAGTACGGCTCCGTGATCGGCTACCTGTCGGATCAATACGGCGCTTCCGGTATTGAGTCCTCCCAAAACTCAATCCTGACCGGCGAGGACGACTCGCTATTCGCAACCCGCACGTGGGACATGCTGACGGGCAAGGAACTCGGCGGGGCGAATGTCGAACTGACACTGAACCCGAAGGTGCAGGAAGTTGCCTACGACCAGCTGGCTAACAAGGGCTATTCGGGTTCCGTGGTGGCACTTCGCCCATCGACGGGCGAGGTGTTGGCAATGGCCAGCACCCCCTCGGCCGACCCGGCTAAGCTTGTCGGTCCGCCTGCTGAAGAGACGAAGGCTAACTTCGAAAACTACGCCAACGATGAGAACGCTCCCCTGTTGAACCGCTCCACTCAGCAGATCCAGCCGCCGGGCTCGACCTTCAAGGTCATCACCACCGCTGCGGCTCTGGAGGAGGGCGACACTCCGGACACAACCGTCACCGCCGCTCCCCAGATCACGCTGCCCGATACGGCCACAACATTGGAGAACTACGGTGGCGCCGCATGTGGCGGAGGAGGCCAAACCACCCTCCGCGAAGCATTCAAGCGCTCGTGTAACACCGCCTTTGTAGATATTTCCACCCGCCACGGCGCGGACAAGTTCAAGGACATTGCCGGCAAGTTCGGTATCGGCGAAAAGGACGACTACCTGGGTATGCCCGTTGAACCCTCCCGGCTGGGCGACATCCCGGATGGCGCAGCACTGGGTCAGTCCTCCATCGGTCAGCGTGATGTGGCTCTGACTCCGCTGCAGAACGCGGTGATTGCCGCCACCATCGCCAACGGCGGGGTGCGCATGAAGCCGTACCTCATTAGCAAAATCACGGGCCGCGATTTGTCCACGCTGCGGACCACCAAGCCGCAGAAAGCTGGCCGTGCGATACCGGAAAAGACAGCAGATACCTTGAAGGAACTCATGGTAGATGCTGAAAACTGGGCAGGCGGGGACGCCACCATCGCGTCGAAGACTGGTACGGCCGAACACGGCGAGGATTCCCGCAACTCGAACCCTCACGCTTGGTACATTGCTTTTTCCACTTCCGCCGATGTCGCCGTCGCCGTTCTAGTGGAAAATGGTGGTGACCGTGGCCGTGCCGCCACCGGCGGTTCACTTGCCGGCCCCATTGGACGTGCCGTGATCCACGCAGCTGAAAAGGAGCAGCAGTAGCCATGAGCGATTCCCGTCAACCAGACCGCACCGAGATCGAACGCACGCAACGACTACTGGGCGAACGCTACGAGTTGCAGTGGATCATTGGCCGCGGAGGCATGTCTACGGTGTGGCTGGCTCACGATACGGAAAAACTACGCGACGTCGCCGTTAAGATCCTCAAACCTGAGTACACGGAAAACGAAGAGTTTCGCGCGCGTTTCCGCAATGAGGCCTCTGCCGCTCAGCATCTCTCCAGCCCCAATGTCGTCAATACTTATGACTCCGGTGAGGTCGAGGCCCCAGACAACGGGACGGTGTTCTGCTACATCATCATGGAGTACATCCGTGGCGAGTCCCTTGCCGATGTGCTGTCACGCGAAGCCTCGCTGCCTCAGAATCTGGCGCTTGACGTATTGACGCAAACCGCCGCGGGTCTTAAGGCAATCCATGATGCCGGCCTAGTGCACCGCGACATCAAGCCAGGCAATCTGCTGATCACCTCCGACGGTTTCGTCAAGATCACTGACTTTGGCATCGCCAAGGCAGCTGCCGCCGTACCGCTCACGCGCACGGGCATGGTGGTCGGTACAGCCCAGTACGTTTCCCCCGAGCAGGCCCAGGGCGATCAGGTCGGCCCTGCCAGTGACGTATATTCCCTCGGTGTTGTGGGATTCGAAATGCTGGCGGGCTACCGCCCGTTCTCTGGCGATTCCACAGTGTCAGTGGCGATCAAGCATATTTCGGAGACTCCCCCGGAACTGCCGGATACGATCGACCCCAACCTCCGAGAACTCATCAGGGTATGCCTGCGCAAGAATCCACGCACGCGCTACGCAGACGGTGCAGAGCTAGCCGCCGCGACTGTGCTGGTTTCAGAAGGTAAGCAACCCCCGTCTCCTCATAACGTGCCGAACGTCAGCGCCGATCCGCATCCGCTCACCGAGCAATTGGGAGATGTGGCCACCGGCCCGGGCACCCGAGTGCCGTCGGTACCGAACTCCAACTACCCGAGTTCCTCGTACCAACCGGCCTACCAGGGTGAACCCGGACCGGCCGTGGGCACCGGCAATGCCGCAATGGCACGTGGAGCGAAGGATTCGCAGGGGGCGTCACGAAAAAAGAACCACATTATCGTGGTTATTCTGGCGCTCGTCAGCATCGTTGCGCTGGCGCTGGCAACATTCCTCCTCACTCGTGGCAATGACGATGCCGCACCGAACCCCGAGACTATGACCGTGACCAACGAGGTGACGACCGAGCCGACTGGTGAGGAACAGCCGACGAGCCAGGGCGGTGGAAGCGTACCCGCCGAAACGGATAGCCCAGCTCCGACGGACACGACCAATGATCGCGATGACCGGACGACCGAGTCCACGCGAGAGGAGACCGAAAGCTCCAGAGAGAGTAGCCCGTTGTTCCCGTCGCTCCCACACTTCCCTAACGGTGGCGGGCGTGGCAACAATAACGGCAACGGAAATGGCAATGGCAACGGTGACGGCAACAACGGCGGAGATGCTGACGGGGCGGCCGAGCCTACCGCCGCACCAAACCCGCAAAACTCTCCCAACCGCCCAAATAGCCCAAACACGAACGACAACGCGACCTCAGCAGATAACAACCTGCCGAGCGAGTTCCTTAGCATGACAAACAATGCCGAGAACCAGCCAGTCTTGTAGAAAATGGGCTCTGGAAAAGAACTGGATTAAGTCCACACCGACAGCGCCCATGGGTAAGCAACTATGTCCGCACAACAAATTCGACTATTATTCGTCAATCAAAGTGACAAAAAACGTATTCTGGGTTCAGTTGGCAACTCCACAAAGTATCCGGGCTAGCACTCCAGCTAGCGTCCCAACGAGCTAGGCCCAACATCAGCGCATAGCGAGAGTTAAGTCGCACACGACCCATACGACGAGGCAGACAAAGGAGCAACGGCGTGGACCGAAACGGCACAACCTTGGGTGGCCGATACCGCCTAGGTGCCACCATCGGCACGGGTGGCATGTCTGACGTCTACGCCGCTACCGACGAACTCCTGGGCCGTGATGTTGCGGTGAAGATGATGCGCCCCGACTTGGCGCGCGACACAACCTTCCTGGAGCGCTTCCGCCGCGAAGCACAGAACGCCGCAAAGTTGAACCACCCCGCCATCGTCGCGGTGTACGACACGGGTCAGACCCCCGACGAGGACGGCGCAGTGCCGTATATCGTCATGGAGCGCGTCCACGGCGAGACGCTACGCGACATCATTCAAGACTCAGGCAAGATGAGTCTCACCGAAGCCGCATCTGTGATGTCGCAGGTGTGCTCCGCGCTGTACTTTTCCCACGAAGCGGGCATTATTCACCGTGACATTAAACCCGCCAATGTGATGATCACGAATACCGGCGCAGTGAAGGTCATGGACTTTGGCATTGCACGTGCGCTGAGCGACAGTTCCTCGGCGATGACGCAGACCGCTGCCGTCATTGGCACTGCCCAGTATCTTTCCCCCGAGCAGGCGCGAGGCCAGTCCGCCGACGCGCGCTCCGACATCTACGCCGCGGGCTGTGTCTTCTACGAGCTGGCCACCGGCAAAGCACCGTTCCACGGTGAGTCTCCGCTTTCCGTTGCCTTCCAGCACGTACAGGAGAACCCCGAACCACCGTCCAAGGTTCCTGGTATGCACCTTTCCAAGCGTGAAGCGTTGAGCTTGGACTCCATCGCCCTTACCGCTATGGCGAAGTCTCCTGCGGATCGCTACGACGATGCGCAGGAGATGTCGACGGATCTCAAGCGCCTTTCTGAGGATCAATTGCCGCTCGTCGCTCAGGCTTATGCCAATGACGCCGACTCGGCCGGCACGGGATTCCACCATGCAGGCTCCCGCGGTGGGGGTGCTGCGGGACTGGCCGCCGGTGCCGCCGCGGGAGCTGCCGGCGCCCACGCGGCGCGTGGCAATGGATCCGGTGGCAACTGGGACGAAGATCCCCAGACCACTGTGCTGCCTGCCAATGGCGGAGCGGTAGCTGCTGGGCATTACGAGCAGTCTGCCCACAGCGATGACTACAGCAGCGACTATAGCGACGGGTACGACAGCGAGTACCAGGACGACTACGACGATGGCTATGCCGGTGGCTACAACGACGATTACGACGGCGATTATGACGACCAGTACGACGGTGAATACTACGAGGAAAAGCCCAAGCGCCGCTGGTGGGCGCCCATTGCTTGGGTTGCGGGTATCGCTGCTCTGATTGCCGGTGGTTACTTCGCCTACCAATCGATCTCCGCTGACGACGGAAACGATAAGCCCGTCGAGGTCGAGCAGGTGAAGATTCCTAACGTTGCCAACAAGGATCGCGCCGAAGCGCAGAAGCTGCTAGAGGACGCAGGCTTCCAGGTGACTGTCGAGGAAACGACGCACGACAAGATCGCCCGTGGCAAAGCTATCAGCACCGACCCGGCGGCGGGAACGTCGATCGAACGGGGCACCGAGATTAAACTGCTGGTTTCCAACGGCCGTGAGATTACCGATGTGCCGGATCTGACGGGTAAGACCACCGAGGAAGCGCAGAAGCTCCTGAAGCAGGCGAAGCTGGCGCTGAACACGGAGGTCAAGGAAGAGGCGAGCGAGGATGTGCCGAAGGGCAAGATCATCACGCAGACTCCGCCGCAAGGTTCGCAGGTATCCGTTGGCACCAAGGTAACGATTACCGTCTCGACTGGCCCGGAGGATATTCGAGTGCCGGTAGTAACCGGCCAGCAGGTAGAGGATGCACAGGAGAACCTGGAATCCTCCGGATTCAAGGTGATCGTCGAACAGGTGGATTCGGTCGAGCCGAAGGGTCAGGTGCTCTCCGCGACGAACGAGGGAGAAAAGCTGCCCAAGGGCAGCGAGATCACACTAGAGGTATCCCTGGGCAACCAGTTCGAGATGCCTTCCCTGCAAGGTAAGAAGTACGGCGATGTATTCCGCGCACTGCAGGCCGCCGGTTGGCGCGGCACCCCGGAGCAGCTGCACCGAGAGAATAAGAACACTCCGGATCTGGCGCGTGTTGATGAGGTCGCGCAGCAATCAATCCACAGTGGTGAGGTCATCAAGCGTGACGCAGACATCACCGTCACGGTGTATGTCTTTAACCTTCTGCCCTAGCGCTACAGCATTGACGCTTCGGCGCTGATAGCGCCAGTTACTTCTAGCTGCTCCTGAACCAGTCGGTTAACTAGTTCAGCCGGTATCACATCGGCTTCCGCACCCGGCCCACGTCGCCCTGCCTCGTTCAACCAATTGGCAAGCATCAGGTGGCCGTATTGCGTCATCACGGACTCGGGGTGGAACTGCACAGAATGGATTGGCAGCTTCCGGTGTCGCATCGCCATGATCATCCCGGAATCGGAAGTGGCCGTGACCTGTAGTTCTTCCGGTACCGTCGCGGGATCGACTGTCAGGGAGTGGTAACGAGTCACGCGGAACGGGCTCGGCACCCCGGCCAGTACACCGGTGCCGTCGTGGGTGACCGGAGAGGTCTTGCCATGGAAGAGCTCATCTGCACGCACCACTTCTGCGCCGAAGTGCATACCGATCGCCTGGTGTCCAAGGCAGACGCCAAGCAGCGGAATCTGCTTTTCAACGGCGATCTTCAGCACATCCAACATGCGCCCCGCGGTGCTCGGCTCGCCTGGGCCAGGAGAGAGCAGGATCGCATCAAACTCCTGCAACATCGCAGCCAGGCCATCGGCATTGGTCTCGTTATCGGCTCCTGCGTCCGCAAGTTCGGGGGCGTCATTGCGCAGAACTACACAGTCGTTTCCGCTAAACCCCAGCTGTCCGATGTATTGCACGAGGTTGTATACGAAACTGTCGTAGTTATCGATCACGAGAATGCGCATAACAAAGAGTCTAGCGTGCAGCGTGCATAGCATTGCCGGGGTGTGCTGCTAATATCGTTGGGTACATATTTTGCCCATGGGCGCTCGGTACCTCGCCTACCGTCCGCTTCGCAGTCAATCCCTTTGAGGTTTTTGAACAATGCCAAAGTCCAAGGTTAATTCCGCGGAGGAGAACTACTCCAGTTCCTCCTCCGCGGATCGTCGCACGCCCGTGAAGCTGAACTCCAGCGGTACTCCGCGTTGGTACATTGTGCTGATGCTCGGGCTGATGATTCTGGGTCTGGCCTGGCTGGTTGTTAATTACATTGCTGGCCCGCAGATCCCGTTCATGGCTGAGCTCAACGCATGGAACTACCTGATCGGCTTCGCCCTGTTGATCGTCGGTCTGTTAATGACTATGGGATGGAAGTAGCTAGCTCTAGTAGTGCCACCCCAGGCCGCTCCATATCGTAAAGGCCAAAATGACCGTCGCGGCTGTTGCTGCGATGGTCTTTCTTTTTGTGGACGCCCTTTCGCCCCCGTTGCTATCCGCTCCAGTGGCACTGGTGGCAAGTGCAATGATGGTGCCTCCAGCGAGCCCACCGATATGCCCCCACACTGAAACATTGGTGAGCATAAAGGAGTATCCGAGGTTCACCAGGAGTAAGGTGATGGGACCGCGCAGGTCCCGTTGCTTAACCCGGGATAGTGAAATAAGCATGGCAAAAAGCCCATAACCTACGGTAGAGGCTCCGCCGACAGGGACTTCCGGCTGAAAGTACATGCAGGCCAAGGCTCCACTGGCAGCGCTGGCGACGATGAGGCTAAGCATGACAACCGCCCCATAGGACCGTTCGACCTCGCGGCCAATCAGGAAAATCAGCAGCATGTTGAAACCCAGGTGTACTGGACTCAAGTGCACTAGCGCGGCCGTGAGGATTCGCCACCATTCACCGTAGAGGGTGACATTGGCGGCGTTGAAGATCATCTTCAGTCCGAGATTCTCGGCTCCGGAACCTAGTGTCGAGCGTCCTTCGAGGGGGCTGACAATGTTGCCGGATTGAAAAACCGTCACCACGAAAACAAGGCAGCAGGCTGCGATGAAGACGTTGGTGACGGAATACCGCCGATAGGGCCGGCGGATAGTGACTTCTTGGACGGGCAAGAAGTTTTTACTCCTGGATCTCTACCGACTCAATGACGACATCGTCGTTCGGGCGATCCATACGATCGGTGGCCACGCGGGAAATCTTGGCGACGACCTTCTGGGACTCCTTGTCTGTAACCTCACCGAAGATGGTGTGGCGGTTGTTCAGGTGCGGGGTGGCCGTCACCGTGATGAAGAACTGGGAGCCGTTGGTGCCAGGGCCAGCGTTAGCCATAGCCAGCAGGAACGGGCGGTCGAACTGCAGCTCCGGGTGGAACTCGTCGCCGAATTGGTAGCCAGGGCCGCCACGACCGGTGCCCTTCGGGTCGCCACCCTGGATCATGAAGCCGTCGATGATGCGGTGGAAAATCGCACCGTCGTAGAACGGACCTTCATTGGTACCGGAAGCGTTCGCCTCGGAGTACTCCTTCGTGCCCTGAGCCAGGCCGATGAAGTTAGCCACGGTCTCCGGGGCGTGGTTTCCGAACAGTTCGATGGCGATATCGCCGTGGTTGGTGTGCAGAATTGCGGTTGCAGTCTTGTTACTCACAGTGAGCCATTGTACGGGAAATTGACGATTGCCTACATCCGCCCTGGCCTATACGCACAATAAGGCGTAATGCCCATCCTTTGTGGGGAATTTTCTTTAGGATGGGTAAAAGTACGAACAAAATTAGTCATTCAAATAGATCTTCAAGGAGCATCCCGCACGATGAACCCCACCACGCTAAGGCTGGCGCTACGTGGCGCCAAGCAGGGTCGCACCATGTTGAAAAATCGCCAGGAGTTTAAGCGTCGCCAGGAGTTTGACGCTCTGCAGCAGCTTCGCGACAACCTCGCCGCTGAGGAGCGGGAAGGCATTATCGCTGGCTCTCCTGCCCACGTAAAGGCTGTGGCGGAGCTCATGCGCAACGAAGAGGGCGCAGCGGCAGCTTTGGAGAAGGCCCGCGCGGCGGCAGCAGCTCGCAGGCACCACCAGGTGCATGTCTCTGATGAGCACACCGCTGCGGATGTTGACGACATGGCTTCTACCGGTTTCCAGAACAACACCGCTGAGTCCACCGACAAGGCTGCCAACAAGGCAGCGAAAACTGCAGATAAAGCAGCTAAGAAGGCAGAGAAGGCTCGCGCCAAGGCAGCGAAGTCTGTGGCGTCACTAAAGAAGAAGGGCGAGAACGTGAACAACATTGACCTGGCCGACAAGCTCGGCGTAGATGCAGAGAAGCTGCGCAAGAAGATTGATAAGCGCACCCAGAAGCTGCGCGATCGCTTCGACGTAGCGCAAGTAAAGGCCGAGAAGAAGGCGAAGAAGCAGGCTGACAAGCGCGAGCAGAAGATCGCTCAGCTCACCGCAGCGCTGAAGGACAATGCTCAGGATCTCCAGGCTCGTAGCCAGGAGGTCACCAGTAGCCTGCGCGACAACGTGGAAGCCCGCACCGAGGATCTGACGAAGAGCGCCAAGAAGAACCAGAAGAAGCTGACGAAGAAGCTCGAGGCAACCAAGAAGCAGGCTGCCAAGCGCGCGAAGAAGCAGGCAAAGGGCGCGAACAAGGATGCGCGCAAGCGTGCTGCGAAGCTGGATAAGAAGGTATCTCGCGCCACCAGCAAGGCTCAGAACAAGGCGCTGGCCAAGGCTGAGAAGAAGGGCCTGAAGAAGCAGGAAAAGAAGGGCGGCGTGTTCGGTAAGTTCCTGCTGCTCGCCGTGCTCATTGCTGCTGGGGCGGCAGTGGTGAACTTCCTGCGCAAGGGCGAGAATGCTCCGCAGAACTCCCCGAAGGTTCAGGATTTCGCTGACAAGGCCACTGGTGCTGCCGAGAAGGCCAAGGCCAAGGCTGCCGATGTGAAGAACGATGTAAAGGACAAGGCCGAGGATAAGGCTGAGAACCAGAAGACCTCCAGCGCTCCGGCTGCACCGGCTGCTCCGGCAGCACCAGCTCCAGCCGCTCCGGCTGCAGGCGCTCCCGGACCGGGCGTTGCTGTTCCGGGTGCTCCGGCTGCTCCGCAGGCAGGTAGCGCCCAGGGTGCCGCCGAGACCACCGACGCTGAGGACGCCGCCGAGGCCGACTTCCCACTGGCCGAGGGCCCGGGTGAGGATCCGGACGAGGGCGGCAAGCACCGCCTCTAATCCACACCCCCAGGCCGCGCGCTGAACCCGGCGCGCGATAATGGCGTACATGATCCCGCGCCGCCTCACATTCCGCACGATCCCCCTGCAGCCGACAGGCTCTGGGGAAGGCACCGGATGTGTCGCGTCGCGGGTCTTTTTGTCTTTGTTTAATGACGCCCCCACCGCGGCCTGGCTCGATTCCTCCGGCAATGGCGGAAACATCAGTGTGCTGGCAAACAACGCTGGCCCGCTCGCGGACACTTGGTTGCCCCAGGTAGATAGCTCGAAGGCGTTCTTCTCCCAACTTCGGCAGAGTCTTCCCGCACGGGTGGAAGTGCCCGACAATTGGCCCTGCGACTTTGCACTTGGCTGGGTGGGCGCGCTGGGCTACGGGGTGGAGGACATCGCTCGCTCCTACGAAGATCACCCGGACGCAGCCCTGCTATACGCCGACCGAGCCGTGGTGATTGACCATGCGGCTGCTGTGGCCTACGCGATGGCGATACTGCCGGACGCGAACAACGAGCAGGACGCACACGCCCAGCAGCTGGCATGGCTCGATGCAACCGTGGCAGAGGTGCAACGCATCGCTCGTGTACCGTTTTCCACCGAAGATTTCGCGCACTCCACCCCGGCACCTCGCACTGCCATTTTTCACTTCGACCAGTCCAAACAGCAGTACCTAGACAGTATTCAACGCTGCCTGGATTACATCGCTGCAGGCGATAGCTACGAGGTTTGTCTTACTAACACCGCCCGGGGGCCGGCGCTACGCGATCTGCCAGAGTTTCGCTCCGCCACCACTCCCGTCCCTTCCCCATCGGCTGTGTCGTCTGCGTCGTGTGAGTCGGCTGAGCTCTGCGCCTACCTGCGGCTCCGCGAAGTTAGCCCTGTGCCCTATGGGGCGTTTCTGCGCTTCCACCGTCCCGGTCAGGCGCCCTTGCATATTCTCAGCGCCTCCCCGGAAAGATTCCTGAAAATCTCGCCCAGCGGTGAGGTCTCGGCCAAGCCAATTAAAGGCACCCGACCCCGCGTGGAAGATGCGGTGGCGGATGCGAAGGGGCGTCATGAATTACAGAGCAACCCGAAGGATCGTGCGGAGAATCTGATGATCGTCGACCTGCTGCGCAATGATCTCGGGAGGGTTTGTGAACCGGGCAGCGTTCAGGTGCCGATAATATTTTCGGTGGAGAGTTTTTCGCATGTCCACCAGCTAGTTAGCACCATCACGGGACAACTGCGCACGGGACTGGAGGCCGTCGACGTGATCGAGGCCAGCTTCCCTGGTGGATCCATGACGGGAGCGCCGAAAATCCGCACGATGCAGATCATTGAAGAGCTTGAGCCACGACCGCGCGGACTGTACTCCGGCGCAATTGGCTGGATCTCGCCAAACACCGCAGCGGAGATGAACATTACGATCCGAACTCTCGTCGACGATGGCAGGGAGTGCTCGTTCGGGGTGGGCGGGGCGATAGTCGCGGACTCCGACCCGTTGGCAGAACACGAGGAAACGCTGGTGAAAGCCGCGGCGCTGCTCGAAGCGCTCGGTGGTCAGATTGTGTGATGTCTAACCCTGCTCCCCTGCCGGGTTCCCGGAATATAGTGGATTTATGGAACTTATTCGTCTGATCCTCAACATCATCTGGTTTATCACTGCTGGACTGTGGCTCGCACTTCTCTATGTTGTCTTCGGCCTCCTGGCTTGTCTGCTCATCGTTACGTTCCCCTTTGGCGTGGCAAGCTTCCGCCTCGCCAACTTTGTGATCTGGCCGTTTGGCCGCGAAGCTGTGGAAACCGATATGCCGACCGGCCTGGCAGCTTTCGGCAACATCATTTGGTTTATTGTTGCGGGCGTGTGGCTGGCAGTCGGGCACATCGCCACCGCCGCCGCCCAAGCCGTCACCATTATTGGCCTCCCGCTGGCCTGGGCAAACCTGAAGCTCATCCCTGTGACGTGCTTCCCCTATGGCAAGCGGATCGTCAACTCTCACGACGAGCAGATGCGCCTTCTTAGCCTGAGCCGCCGGTGAGTTAACCTGATAGAAAGCTATAGATTCGCGCACCGGAGCCCTTGCTGGGGTGGGTGTGGTTGAAACAGGTAGGCGTCACCAAGAAAAGGGGTGAATCCGCGCGTGCGAGCAGGCGAACAACACATCGATACCGCCGCGTGGATGCAGGCTATCTTCAACCGCAGCGAACAGGTGGATACGCGCCGCGAGCGGACTAAACAGGCGCTGCTGCGCGCCGGAATCGAGCTGATTGCGGAAGAGCGGACGGATCTTTCCATCCTGGCGATTACCCAAAAGGCCGGGGTGTCTAACGGCAGTTTCTACAATGCGTTCAAAGACCGCACGCAGTTCTTCGACGAAGTCGCCGAATATGCAGTGAACCACTTGGCGATCATTTTTGAAATGGCCACGGATCAGGACCTTGATTCCATCGATGCGGCGGCCACGAACATCCGCATCCTGGCTTATGCACACCGCCTCGTGCCCACGTTGTCGAAGACGATTGTGCGGCGTTCCCCCGACTTCTATACCATGCCAAATGAGCTGGTCAGACTACTACGCGAGCGTATCAGCGCAGGCGTGGAAGATGGATCGTTCCACGTCGCAAGCACCGAAACAGCAGCAGCGATCCTCTTTGGAGCTTCCGCGATGCTGGGCCAGCGCCTGCATCAGGATCCGACGTTGAATAGCAGAACAGCTGGGGATGATCTTGCGCTCGATCTGCTGCGAATGCTGGGTGTTTCGGAGGAACGTGCGCGGCAAGCCATTGCACGCCCCATCGACGATTACCTCACCCCGCCGCAGTAATCCCTACCCGCCACAGTCGGCAACCTAGTCCTCGCGCGCTACTCCGAAACCAAAGCGATCGAGGAAGCGGTCTTCTTCCCGGCGCGTATCCCGTGAATGCTTTGTAATCCAATCGGTGATGCGCTTTTGCAGCGCAGGATCGAGCGGCACCCGCACCAGATCGGGGCCGAGGATGCGCTCCCACGTAGGCACCATGATGCCACGGTAATTATGGCCGTGACCTTCTGGAGCCTGCTTGGAGTTCAGCATGTCCATCGCTACCTGCCAGCCGGTAGTGAACGGAATCCAACGCAGCTTATCCACCACGTCACTGTGCTGGGTGGCTGGCGCCGGGACTCCCCTGGCACCCGGTTCGCGTAGCCAATCCGGTTCCCGCCAAAACAACTCCGGACCCCACCAGACAATCGCATCGGAAGCGTGCTGCACTACCGCGACCCGTGGGTGTTGCCACTGCTCGGCGTATTCTTGTCCGCGCCAATCATGGTCTAGATGGTCGGGGTGGCTGAGGAAACGCACGTGACGCCCCCCGTCATAAAGCGGCAGTCGCTCCGGCGAACCCTCACCACGGCACTCCGTGATCTCGCGGATCATCTTGGTAAACCGTGGAGCTCCGGAAAGCACTGCCCCATCCACCTTGGCCAGCATGTCCTCCAGCCCGTCAAAAGCTGCCGCCGTGCCATACGCTCCCAGGGATTCGCCCGTCACGAACACCTTCGGCGCATTTGGCATGCCGTCCAGCAACTCAAACACGGCGTCAATAAGCAACTTCGCGGCGCGCACCGGCGTATCCCGATCGAGCGCATAAGCGACGGGTGACTGCACGTAGGAATACTGCATGGTCACATTGGCGCAGTTTCCGCCTGTGAGGAACTCCACGGTATCCAATTGCCAGTCCGGTACCCATCCCGTGCCGGTAGAGGTGTGGATGATGATGGCGGAACGGTGCAGCGCCCCGGTGCGCAGTAACTCCCGTTTTACTAGGTCAACGATGCCTTCGAGCGTGCGTCCCGGAGCCAAGCCACCGTAGATTCGGATCGGCTCATGCACGTCGGTACAACCTGTGACCTCTGTAATGTCGCGCGCCCGTGGCCCGCCGCCGACCAGTACGCGGCCTTGCGCGCCGAGCGAGATCCAGCGTTCATGCGACCACACCGAGCCCGACCGCTCGGGCTCCCATGGCTGCTGATAACCCCAGTACACGCGGCGATTTACTAGTTCGGCTTTCTCGTTGAACTTCTCTAGGAACTGCCGCAGCAAGATCTTGTCGGAGATGAGATAAGCGATGACGCCCACTGCTCCCGCGGCTACAGGCACCGCCACAGGAGCGGGGACGAATCGGCGTAGCGAGTGCCGGGTGAGGTCGAAGCTGGATTGAAGTAGCTCGCCAAGCAATAGGAACGCACCATAGCCAAGGGTGCTGACGGCCACTCCGATGAAGGCAGAGGGAGCGCCCAGGCGTTGGCTGTGAACCAACCCGGCAGAGTCCCCCTGCCGCTTGTAAAAGCGATAGGCAGCAGCAACGGTTGCCAGGGTAAAGGCACCGTGGATCCCGCGGTAGGCGGTGCGATAGCCAGGCTTGTTTACCAGTTCCTGCAGGTCCAACCCTGCTGCGCGCATGGCTGGCAAAGCGGCGCTGGCAATGATGGTGCCGTTAAGATGCCCCACTGCCTGCGACGTGGAGGCATTGCCAGCAACCGCCCACCAGGGGTGCGGAAGTAGGGAGGGCGAAAAGGCATTCCACATGCCGATCTCCGCGCCAATGATGGCGAAACCGCGGCGGGGATCCAAGGCATAGAGCCTGTTCAGGCGCACTCCGGGGAAGAGATTTGCGTAGAGTTCAACAGCAGTTGCGGCGGCTCGGAAAGAATAGGAAAGTGCCTTGAAGGAGGCCCACTTTGCCCGCCGTTGCAGAACCGGGAGAATCTTTTGCCGCAGGTTGCGCATGGATAGTGCTAGAGCTGGGCACCACGCAGAGTGGCGTGGGTGACGTAGTACTCTTCGTAGTCCTGCAGGGTGCGGGCCTTCTCATTCAGTCGGGCCATGACGGCCTCGCGGGCGCTCTCGCGATCGTTGTAGAACTCCATCGGCGCACCTGGGCGAACTTCCGCACCGCGCTCGACCAGGAGATACGCCTTGCCTTCAGGTCCGTCGATAGTCTGTGGCGTACCGGTGAAGGGGTCGGTGTAGCGATACGTGGTGTTCATGCTGGTCATGGGTCGTGGCGCTCCGTTGGTTGGGGGTTGTCTAGCTCGCTTCTTCAACATTACTTGCTGCCGATGGGGCACCACCACGTGGAGCGTAGAGAATGTCTGGATTATCCGGAATGTGTTCAGGTATGCGATGCCAATTAGTCGCACATCTAACACTCGCGCCTGGACCAGTCGCAGTCTGCTGCATGATGATGTTGCCATTCTGCATGAGCTTGCAGGTGATGGACCCTCGATCTTGAGGCCCGTTGGTGGCAGTTAGATCTGCGCGCAAGTAACCGTCTTCTAGGTACACACTTTGCCTCCAATCAGCCGAAACCCCATCAATTTGAATGCGGTTCTCTTTCTCATCCCAGTAGGTGACCGAAGCATTGGTCATGTCCCCCTCGACAACGTGGATTACGGGTAGTTCCACGACTTTCTCGCCAAGGTGCTCACTGTCCTCAATCCGGAGAAGATCCACGCCAAAGAGCAACCCAAGGGAGGCGAACACACAAATCGCAATAAGACCTTGGATCCAAACCCCGACCGTGGCGGCAACCACAAGCAAGAGGCGCTGATACCAAGACCGTTTCGGGGATGTTTGAAGCGGTCCCGTCCCCCTTGATTTTTCCCACTTCTGCATAGGGCATCGCGCCTAAAGCTTCCCCTCGGCCAAGACCGTCCCGCCCGGTTCTTTACTTCCGGCCATCGGCTCCTCGGTAACGCGCACCATTATCGTGTCCGCCGGCAATGGCATCCACACATTGTCGTGCGGATCCTGACCAATCACACCGGCCGAGCGGGCGGATCCTTTTTCGTCGATGGACCACACCTGGGCGCCCATGCCGTTCTTCAAGTCGGGCGCACCATTGACCATCGCACCGCCGGAATCCATCTTCGCGGAAACCACGACATCGAGTGTCGAACCATCGGCTTTAAGCGAAACGCTTCGTACATCACCCATTGCCATGATCGAGTGCATGTGGTCTTCCGCTTCTTTGCCCTGCATCGGTTCGTCGCCGTCCGCACGGGCTGCGCCCTCGCCGTCCGAGAACACCTCCGGGGCCTCTTCCTCAACGTTTTGCGTGGGCTGCTTCGAGTTGCTTTCCGCCACGTTGGAGTCCTCGCTAGAGCTACCCCACAATCCGCTGGTGGTTCCGACGATCCCTACGCCGGCCAGCAGGACGACTGCGGCAGCTGCAGCAAACGCTGCGCGTGCGAATCCCCGGCGGGAGCCAGCTGCCTTCGACACAGCTGCCTTCGACAAAGGCACTACGTTGCTTGCTGCGCTGTCTTCGCCCGGCGCGACCTCATCACCCGGCGGGATCTGCGGGAACTTGCCCGACGTAATCGCATCCATAATGTCCGACTTCAGCTGTGACGGAGGCGCGACAGGTTCGGCCAATGCAGCCAAATCGCTTTCCAGCTCCCCAAACTTCGGCTTGTTTTCGTTCATGAGGCACCCCCTTTCGCCAGGGCATCGCGTTGTTCTTTCAGGATTTTCTCCAACTTACGGAGCCCGTCGCGTACGCGCGTCTTCGCAGTTCCGAGTGGCACACCAGTCGTTGCGGCCAGTTCAGCATGAGTCATATCACCGAAGTAAGCCAAGAGAATCGCAGTCTTGTGCGGCTCGCCCATGATGTCCAACGCGGTTCGCACGGCATGCCGTTGCACGTTCCGTAATGCTTCGTCTTCCACGCTTTCTTGTTTTATTGACGCCACCAGGAAGGCCTCCCGGTCATCCCGCTTCAGGGTGGCAATGGCGCTTCGAACTCGATCAATTGCGCGGAGCCTTGCGCGACGGAGAATCCAGGCCTTGGCTGAGCCCTTCGCAGGGTCAAAGTCTGCCGCGTGCTGCCAGAGTTCGATGAAAACTTCCTGGGTGACTTCCTCTGCTTGTGCCTGGTCGTGGATGATTTGCAGGGCAAGACCCAGGACGTTCGGGGCGATCCGGTCGTAAAGGCGCGCGAAAGCCGCCGCATCGCCCTTTTGGGCGAGCAGCATCAAACTCTCAGGCGTTTCTCTATCGACTATGGCCACCATTTTCATCGTAGTGCGTTGGGCAAACTACGTGTTTGTTAGTGATTGTGCTTGCCCTGCAGGTCCGGCATCATGCTTTCGTCGGTCTCCATCATGTTTTCGACCTTGTCTTTCATCTTGCCGTCCGTCTTCCCGTCCATCTTGTCGGACATCTTCTCAGGCATCTTTTCGGACATTGCGGGCTTGTTCGGCATCATGTTCTCCCCGGATTCCATCATGTTGTCGTTCTTGCCGGACATCTGTGCGCCTCCCTTCATGTCCTCGGTCATCTTCTCCTCAGTCATTTTCTCTTCGGTCATCTTCTCTTCGCTCATCTTTTCCTCAGTCGTCATCTCGGAGGAAGAGCTGGAAGAAGACTTACCCTCGGAGCCCTTATCGTCGGAATCATTGCAGGCCACCAGACCCAGCCCCATTACGCCAGTCAGTGCCACAGCAACGGCGGCGCGACCTACAGAGAATCCAGCTGCTTGGTCATTCCCAGAGTTGGTCTTGCGAATCATCATTTTTAAGTCTCCTTCGGGAGTAGTTTTCGGGTTCCACACAGCCTCCTTAAGGACCGTGTCATGAGTACATACGGCACCCTCCCCCACGGCGGATTGGACGGCAGCTAAAAAAATTTTTCTCCAATCCATTTCACGCAAATGCTCCGTAATCATTCACATAACTCGTTTTAAAACCACTCCGGCAACGCACGTCGTGGCGTCACAAAGAACAAGAAGGAGCACGGGAGACATGGCATGGGAGATAGCGTTCATCGGGTTGATCGGCGGGCTGGTGACGGGACTTTCGCCTTGTATCCTGCCGGTGCTGCCGATTGTGCTGGCGGTTAGTGCAGATAGACGGCGCAAACCGTGGCTGGTGGCAGCAGGTATTGCGTTGAGCTTTACGCTGGTCACCCTGCTGGGCACTGTGGTTCTTAGTGCTCTGGGGCTGCCGAAGGATCTGCTGCGCTGGGCGGGCGTCGTGCTTTTGGTACTGGTCGGTGTAAGCATGCTGTGGCCAGCGCTGAGCGACCAGCTGGAACGGCCTTTTGCGCGGATTCGCATTCCGCAGTGGATTCAACGTCTCACCACGGGAGGAGGCTCCGGTTTTGGCATCGGTCTGGCGCTAGGTGCGGTGTATTCCCCCTGTGCAGGGCCGGTTTTGGCGGCGGTTACCGTGGCGGGTGCGACGGGGCAGATCGGTTGGGGCAACGTGATTCTGGCGATCAGTTTTGCCATCGGTGCTTGCACGCCGTTGTTCTTCTTTGCGCTGGCGGGCAAGCGAATCGGCACGCGGGCGGATTTCGTACGTGCTCACCGCAAGGGCATCTCCTACGGCGCGGGTGCACTGGTGATTGTGTTGGCGGTGGCGATAGCGTTCAACGCTCCGGCGGCGCTGCAACGGGCGCTTCCGGATTGGACGGCGGGTGTGCAGGAAAAATTCAACGCTTCCGATCGCACGCAGAATGCTTTACAGCAGGCCAACGGCATGGGAAGCACCGGTGAACACGGCGCGGATGGAAAGCTGGAAACCTGCCGTACGGCCTCCCCGGATCAGCTCCGCGATTGCGGCCCCGTGCCGGCCTTCACTGGCCTGGAGGGTTGGATAAATACGGAAACCCCGGTGGACCCGCAACATCCTGCGAAGGTAAACGGCAAGCAGAGCATCACCCTGGTGGATTTCTGGGCCTATGCCTGCATCAACTGCCAGCGCGCCAACGAGCACGTCACCAAGCTTTTCGACCGCTACCGGGACAGTGGCCTGCAGGTAGTGGGCGTGCACGCACCGGAGTACGCATTCGAGCACGAGGCCTCCAACGTCACCGCCGCCATCCGCGACCAGGGCATCCACTACCCCGTCGCGCAGGACAACAACTTCACCACGTGGCGAGCCTTCAATAACCGCTACTGGCCTGCGCATTACCTGGTGGATCACACGGGCAAGGTGCGCCAGATCCACGAGGGCGAAGGCGCTTATGCCGAGACCGAACACCTGGTCCGCGAGCTACTCTCGGCGGCCAATCCGGGTATCGAGCTGCCTTCGCCGGTAGAGGAAGGTGGGGATTCTTCTAATGACGCCACCAGTTCCCGCCAGCGGAACCCGGAGACGTACCTGGGCACGCGGCGCGCGGAATATTTTTCTAATCCCGCGGATGAGTATAAGAACGGTACCCATACGTTTCGGAAGGTGCAGCCAAAGGCACTGCACTACAGCTTGGAGGGCACGTGGGAGTTGGCTGAGCAATCCATCCGGCCCGTGAAAGAGCCGGCGGTGCTGCACCTGAACTACAGGGCTGCCCGGGTACAGCTGGTGGTCTCTGGCCGGGGTGAGATCTCAGTGGACTACAGCGACGGCACTACTCGCCGGTTCCCGGTTAACGCGGATGGCACGGTGGATATCCTGCGCGAACGCGAGCAGCACCAGGGTGAGTTGAGCGTGCGGGCTGGCAAAGGTGTGGAGTTTTACTCGCTGACGTTTGGGTAGTGCTGGCGGGATCTGCGGTATCCCACAGACCTTTCGCTACAAGACAGTCCGGCAGATAAGTGTTCGATATTGAATGGCATACCAACTGGGACGTCGCTCCCCGCCACTAAACTGAGTTCTACACCCACCAAAGATGTCTAAGCACCTGCCCGCCGTAGACAACTGCACAGCAGATCAGAAGGAACACGACATGACCGCCGACAATCGCACCGAAGATCAAAAAGTAGCCGCTGTCCGCGCCTCCATGACCATGGCCGGATATACCATGACAACCCAAGACGAAGAGGACGTCCGACGTATCTTCCAAGGAGAAATCACCGGCGACGAAGCTGTACTGGAAGTGTTGGAACGACACGGTTACGGCGACAGCGAACGTGCCAAGTTCCTTCGTAAACGCATCGCTGAAAGCAAGAAGGAAAAGCCGAACAAGCAAAAATGAAGGCCTCCCCGGGTTTACTTTCCGGGAGGGCCTTCACCGTGTTTAGTTGTGGAGCATAGGAGAATCGAACTCCTGACCTTCTGCTTGCAAAGCAGATGCTCTACCAATTGAGCTAATGCCCCATAGATTTGAAACTTTAGCGGATAGGAAAGCTAGTTCAAAATCTAGGTTGTTCGATTGGTGGGCCTAGGAGGACTTGAACCTCCGACCTCTTCGTTATCAGCGAAGCGCTCTAACCGCCTGAGCTATAGGCCCTCGAACGAGTAGAAACATTACCCACCAATCCAGGCAATCACCAAATCGGCTGGTCAGATGGCTTTTTTATCGCTGAAAAGTAGGCGTCACAAAGAACAGAAGAACTAGCGATCCAGCTGGATGCGAACACCGCCGAGGATGCTCGACGAGGCGTTGTAAATCAATGCGGCAACCGGCGCTAGAAGGGTGAACAACACAACCTCGAAAAGCCCAATCGCTATCACGCCGCCGAAGTACATGCCCGCAGAGAAACCATCAGAGCTCGTCAGGTCACCCACCAGCGAGTCCAAACGATCCCACGTGCCCGCAACGCTGAGGACGATGTAGATCAGCGCCATGGCCACAAACCACACGGCAAACAACGCCAGATTGAAGATGAGCGCCATCTTCAGGGCACTGACGGGCTCAATGTACGTAATCGTTCGCTGCACGCCACGCTTAGCGGGATTACTGGGCTTGCCCGCCTTGCCTGACGCATCGGGCTTCGCCTCCGGCTGAGTGGACACAGCACTCTGGTCGGGCTGGCTGGACGCAACAGTCTCCGAGGCCTTGTTACCAGGCTTTACGGTGCCCTGGGCTTCTGCCTTGGCTTGATCCTTCGCCGTGGTTTGCCCAGCTACCTGAGCATTCTTTGTCTCCTCCGCGGTTGGCTTTGCGTTCTTCGCATTCTTCGCATTCGGCGGGGGCGTTTGGTGCGTCATCGCATCTCCGTGCTTGTCGGTGCTTGGTTGGTGCCTGTTTGGTGCTTGTTCGGCACTTTGTTGTTACTCGTTCAGATTTTTGTGCAATTACGACAGTAGCCTAGCGGTTTTAACCGCCAGGCTACTTGGACTTACTTGTTGGGCTTTCCGTAGACGACTTACTTAGAGTCGGCTTCCGCCTTCGCGGTGGCCTCGGCAGACTCTTCTGCCTCTTCCTCCACGTTGCGGTCCACGGCCACCAGCTCGTTGCCCTTCGCCAGGTCCACAAGACGTACGCCCATCGTCGCACGGCCACTGTTGCGGATCTGGCGCACCTCGGTGCGGATTACGCCGCCGTTGGAGGTCATGGCCAGGATTTCGTCGTCGTCGTTGACGGTCAGCGCGCCGATCAGCTTGCCGCGCTTCTTGTCGTACTTAAACGCGACCACACCCAGGCCACCACGGCCCTTCGACGGGTACTCCTCCATCGGGGTGCGCTTGCCATAGCCGCCAGAAGTAGCCACGAACAAGGAGGAGTCTTCAGCCACGACCGTCAGCGCCAGCAGCTGGTCTTCCTCACGGAATCGCATGCCCTTCACACCAGCAGTGGCTCGACCCATCGGCCGCAGCGTGGAATCATCCGCGGTGAAGCGCATGGCCTGGCCCTCTTCGGAAACCAGCAGCAAATCATCCTCGGCGGTGCACAGCTGGGCGCCGACCAAGCGATCGCCCTCGTTGAGGTTGATGGCGATGAGGCCACCGGAACGCGCCGTATCGTAATCCGTCAGACGGGACTTCTTCACGCGGCCGTGTGCGGTGGCGAGCACCAGATACGGGGCATCCTCGTAAGACTGAATCTGAATGACCTGTGCGATCTGCTCACCCGGCTGGAACTCCAGCAGGTTGGCCACGTGCTGACCACGAGCGGTACGAGTAGCCTCCGGCAGCTCGAAAGCACGCAGGCGGTATACCCGGCCGAAGTTCGTGAAGAACATGATGGTGTCGTGCGTCGAGCAGACGAAGAAGTGGCGCACCACATCGTCCTGCTTCAGCTCGGCTCCGCGCACGCCCTTACCGCCGCGACGCTGGCTGCGGTAGCTATCCACCTTCGTGCGCTTCGCATAGCCGGTGGAGGTAATGGTGACGACCACGTTCTCGCGGGCAATGAGGTCTTCTTCGGACACATCTCCGGACGCCGCGATGATCTGGGTGCGACGCTCGTCACCGTACTTTTCTACGATCTCCTGCAGCTCAGTGCGAACGATCTCGCGCTGACGCTCCGAGGATGCAAGGATCGCCTTTAGGTCGGCGATGGTCTCTTCCAGCTCTGCCAACTCGTCGATGATCTTCTGGCGCTCCATGGCGGCCAGGCGACGCAGCTGCATTGCCAGGATGTGATCGGCCTGCACCTCGTCGACATCCAACAGGTCGATCAAGCCACTGCGGGCCTCATCCACCGTCGGGGAACGACGGATCAAGGCGATAACCTCATCCAGCATGTCCAGGGCCTTCACCAGGCCACGCAGGATGTGGGCGCGCTTCTCGGCCTCGTCCAGGCGGTACTGAGTACGGCGAACGATCACGTCGATCTGGTGATCTACGTACTGACGCAGCATCTGGTCCAAACGCAAAGTACGCGGCACGCCGTCGACGATGGACAGCATGTTGGATCCGAAGCTGGTTTGCAACTGGGAGTGCTTGTACAGGTTGTTCAGCACCACGCGCGGTACAGCGTCGCGCTTCAGGGTGATGACGATGCGCATGCCAACGCGGTCGGAGGATTCATCGTCGATCTTGGAGATGCCGGCGATCTTGCCATCGCGGATCTGCTCCGCAATCGAGGCCACCAGGTTGTCCGGGTTCACCTGATAAGGCAGCTCAGTGATAATAATGACCTGACGGTTGCCCTCTTCCTCAATGCTGGTCACACCACGCATGCGGATCGAACCACGGCCAGTGCGGTAGGTGTCTTGGATGCCCTTGTCACCGACGATCAGGCCAGCGGTTGGGAAATCCGGTCCCTTGACCCGCGCGATGCAGGCTTCCAGTGCGTCCGCCTCTTCCGCCTCCGGATTGTCGAGCAACCAGTAGATGGCTTCTGCCAGCTCGTTCAGGTTGTGTGGCGGAATGTTCGTGGCCATGCCCACGGCGATGCCGCCGGAGCCATTCATCAGCAGGTTCGGCACGCGGGACGGCAGCACAGTCGGCTCGGTGGTTTTGCCGTCGTAGTTGGGCTGGAACTCGACGGTGTTCTCACGAATATCGCGCACCATCTCCATCGCCAGGGGCGTCATGCGGCACTCGGTGTAACGCATAGCGGCCGCGCCATCGTTACCGCGGGAGCCGAAGTTACCCTGACCGTCTACCAGCGGGTATCGCATAGACCATGGCTGTGCCAGGCGCACCAAGGTGTCGTAGATCGCCCTGTCGCCGTGCGGGTGGTAATTACCCATCGTGTCAGCGACGGGCTTTGCGGACTTCACGTAGCTGCGCTCGGGGCGGTAGCCGTTGTCGAACATCGCGTAGAGGATGCGCCGGTGCACGGGCTTAAGACCATCGCGGACTTCGGGCAGGGCGCGTCCGACGATCACGCTCATGGCGTAATCGATGTAGCTGGACTTCATTTCCTCCTGCAGATCGATCGGTGTGACTCGATCGAAGAGGTTGTCGCTACCGTTATTGTCGTCGCTCACTGTTTTGAGAAGCCTTTCTGTTTAGCCTTCAGACCTATCTATTCTACCCCCTAGTTGCGGGTTTACTGTGCTTTGGAGGCTTTGTGACGCCACGTTTCCCGCCCGTTGAGGTGAATTCGAGATGTCGCATAGGTAAATAACCGTTAAACACGCGCGGAAGCTCCATTCTCGTGCTGCACGGCAGACAAACCAGGAGTTAGATCAAAGATGTTAGAGCACTGACCCTATTGCAGCCATAGTCGATTCGCAGCTATGACCGCTATCGCAAGAGGAAACCCCAATCATGAACTCTCCTAAGCCCCTCACCGCATTTCGCAAGGTCGCGTCGATGGCCGCCTCCAGCGCCCTGCTGCTTACTGCAGCCACCGGCGGTATGGGTGTTGCCGCCGCCGACGACGCTCAGGCCAAGCCGAAGACTCCCATCGAGCACGTCGTCGTCATCTACAGCGAAAACATCTCCTTCGACCACTACTTCGCCACCTACCCCAAGGCCGCAAACAAGGACGGCGAAAAGCTACAGTCCAACGACCAAAATGCCCCGAAGTTCAAGGCGAAGAAGGACACCCCGAAGGTCAACAACCTGGCTAGCGAAGATCTCCTAGGCAAGAACAACCCCAACTCCGTTAAGCCTTTCCGACTGGGACCAGATCAGGCCGTCACCGTGGACCAGAATCACGAATACTCTGCGCTGCAGGAGGCCTTTAACAACGGCAAGATGGACAAGTTCCCGGAGACCGTCTCCACCGACGTGGATAAGGAAAACGAGGGTCTATACGCCCGCCCGGGCATGACCATGGGCTACTACGACGGCAACACCGTCACGGGTCTGTGGAACTACGCGCAGCACTACGCCATGAACGACAACAGCTACTCCACCATCTTCGGCCCGTCGACCCCCGGCGCGCTGAACCTGGTAGGCGCCACCGTCGCCGGCGCGACCATCCACGATCCATCAAACGGTGAGCAGGTGAAGATCAAGCCGGGCGAGTCCGACGAATTCGCCGGCGTATCCAAGGACGGCAAAACCGTTACCGTCGTAGGCGACCCGGATCCGCTGTACGACGACTGCTCCAACAGCTCTTCCTCCAAGACCGACGAGGTGGCTGCACTGCACAACAAGAACATCGGTGACCAGCTGAACGAGAAGGACATCACCTGGGGCTGGTTCCAGGGTGGCTTCCGACCGACGGAGAAGGCCACGGACGATGCCCGCGCTCGTTGCGGCGCCACCCACAAGACCCTGACCGGCCAGGAGAAGACAGACTACAACCCGCACCACCAGCCATTCCAATACTTCGCCACCACCGCCAACCCGCACCACCTGGAGCCCAGCAGCCCGGACATGATCGGCAAGTCCGATCAGGCCAACCACCAGTACGACCTGCAGGATTTCGATACCGCCCTGGAGAACAACAACCTGCCGGCCGTGAGCTACCTGAAGGCCTCCAACTACCAGGACGGCCATGCGGGCTACTCTAACCCACTGGATGAGCAGGCCTTCATGACCCACTACATCAACGAGATCCAGAACTCTGATCAGTGGAATTCCACCGCCATCGTCATCGCCTACGACGACTCCGATGGTTGGTACGACCACCGTGCCCCGAAGGTTCTGAATGGCTCCAAGGACACGACCAAGCTGGAGGAAACCGGAAAGCCGATCGACTCCAAGATCTGCACCACTGCAGCCAAGAAGGTCGGCGTAGCCGGTGACGAGAACGGCCAGTGTGGCCCGGGTACCCGCCAGCCGATGCTGGTTATTTCCCCGTACTCTAAGGTCAACCACGTGGACAGCACCTACACCGAGCAGACCTCGGTGACGAAGTTCATCCAGGACAACTGGGAGCTGGGCCGCCTCAGCGAGCACAGCTTCGATAACCGCGCGGGCAAGCTGGACAACATGTTCGACTTCGACAATGCCAGCGCCGAGAAGCTGTTCCTCAACGAGACCGATGGCACCGTCGCCAAGGACTACGACTCCATCGAGCGGGTGGATGACAGCGACCGCGCGGGCGAGAAGCTGAAGGACGTCGCCGAGGGTATGAACGACCCGAAGGTCACGGAGAAGGACGTGCAGAACGCTGCAGCTTCCAACAGCAAGAACAATGCTGCGGGTGGATCCGATGACTCCAACCACCTCGGTGCCTGGCTGGGCATGGGCGCAGTAGCCGTAATAGTACTGGGCTTCCTCACCTGGATTTCCAACCGCAAGGGCGGATCCGAGAGCTAGAACTAATAGGCGCCATTATTAGCCACCATCGGTACCAGCTATGACCTCCCCTGAATCATCGGATCGACCCCGCCCGCGGCGGCAGCCCGCCCCGGTTGTCGCAGCCCTCGCCGTGGCCTCTGTCTCGGCGAGCGCATTGCTGCTATCCGGCTGCTCTAGCGAGGATAGCGACAACGGCACTGGCGGCAACGGCACAAACGCTGACGCCGACATTCACATCAAGAGCCGCCGCGCCTGCCCCTCCCCCGGCGATCTGCACGGCGACCTCAACCACATCCGAGTGACCAACACCGCGGACGCCTCCACCACGGTCTACGTCGCCGACCAGGAGGGTTTCGCCTACCAGACCCTCGAGCGCGTCGGCAGTTCCGCCACCCGCTCCTGGTCCGTGAAGCTGACCGACGGCACATACCACCTGACCTGCGTCTTCCAGGGTAAAAAGGCGATCTCTAGCGACGAGTTTAAGGTCACCGATTCTTCTCTTCGTGACGCCCCAAAAATGAAACCGATCACGGAGAAAGAGGTCACGGCCGTATCCATCGCCCATGCGCGTGCACAAAAACCTCAGGTGCGCGACTGGGTGTCTAAAGACGACGCGCTGTTGCGCGCCGTGCGTTCCGGCGACCGCACAGCCTCCAAAGAAGCCTGGAAGACGGCTTACCTGGCCTACCGCAGGCTAGATGATTCCAACCACGAGTGGCCGGGGCCGGTGGATGACATCGCGGACTTCGGCACCAGTTCGAAGGCCAACGGCAATCAGGCCAAGGATCTTTCGGGCTATCACCGGCTGGAGTGGGGACTGTGGCACGGCGCGTCCATGGGCGATCTGCTCGACCCAGCCGAGAATCTGAACGAAAACGTCCACGAAGTGGCGGACGGCATCGAGCATTTTGCGATTTTTGCACCCAACTACGGTTTGCGAACCCACGAGGTCACCGAGGAGGTCGAACGTTTTGACCTGAAGAGCCACAACGATTTTGGAGCACACATCACGGGCAGCGCAGTACGGGCCGCCCTTTATTCCACCCGCTCTACCCTCGAACCACTGCGCGAACTGGTGGAAGACCGCGGGGCAGAGCTGCACGAATTGGATCGACAACTGGATCGGACGGACGAGGTAGCCAAGAAGATGGCCGCCAAATACGACGGAAAGAAACCCTTCACCGCGTGGGATCAAGCCGATCAGCGAGAGTTGGGGGCAGCCATCGGCAAACTAAACGAGCTGCTTGCCCCGCTGGCAACCATGACTGTGATCAGGAGGATGTAGTGAACTGTCCTTTTCATTCTCATTCCCATTCCGCCACAGACGACGGCGAGCAGAAAAACCGCCCCGGAGGCGCCCGGGTTTCGAGGCGCACAATGTTAGGCGGAATGCTTGGCTTGGCTGGAGTGGGTGGCGTCACTACCCTTGCAAAAACCGGCGCCACCGCCGAGGAATACCACGGCAACGACGACGATCTGCCCGACTATCCGTTTGAAGGAAAGCACCAGCAGGGCGTGATTACTCCACCGCAAAAAGAGCTGATTATCTGCGGTTTAGATGTACTCGCGGAGGGACGCGAGGGGTTAAAGAACCTGCTGCAAACAATCACCAAGCGAGCGCGCGTGCTGACCACCGGTGGGCCGGCGGCGCCTGACGGGATCGCATATCCGGCGACGGATTCCGGGGAGCTGGGCGAGGACGTGCCGGTGGACGGACTGACGATCACGCTAGGGGCAGGTGCAACACTATTCGACGAACGCTTCGGGTTGAAGGCCAAGAAGCCGAAACACCTCAAGACCATGAAAGCCTTCGCTGACGACTCCCTGGATCCCGCTTATTGTCACGGCGACCTGGTGATCCAGATTTGTGCACACAACCGGGACACGGCAATGCACGCGCTCCGCGACATTCTGCGCCACACGCGCGGGGCGATGGCGGTGCGGTGGCGCCAGTCGGGATACCAAAACCCGCCGCGTCCGAGCGGTACCCAACGCAACCACCTGGGGTTTAAGGATGGAATCGTTAACCCGACGCCCGAACAGCACGATGAGTTGGTGTGGGCAGGCACTGGCGAGCCGAAGTGGGCAGCCGGTGGCAGCTACATGGCCGTGCGTCTAATTGTGATGCTGACGGAGTTCTGGGATCGCATTTCCATCGCGGAACAGGAGCAGATCTTCGGTCGCGAACGATTCAGCGGCGGACCGCTTTCCGGTGGCGACGAGTGGGAGGAGCCAAACTACCTCGATGACCCTACAGGTGATGTGATTCCGGTGGATGCACACATTCGCCTAGCGAACCCACGCACCGAGGAGACAGCGAACCAGTTGATGCTCCGGCGCGCCTATAACTATGACAACGGCGTGTTGGACAATGGCACGCTGGACGTAGGTTTGGTGTTTGTGTGCTTTCAGCAGGATCTTCAGCGGCAGTTTATTACCGTGCAAAAGCGGCTCGAGGGCGAGCCTTTGGCGGATTACATCCGCCCGTATGGAGGTGGGTACTTCTATGTATTCCCAGGGGTCGCCGCGAAAGATGACTTTCTAGGGAAAGGCCTTTTCACTCCTCCATACGGGGGTAAATCAAAGTGACTGATGAAAATACTTGCGCATATATGCAATCTCGCACTGACCAGCTTGTTTAGTGAAAATTCTTCATAAACGCACCTGAATAGGCGTTTTTGTAATTCTTAGCGCTGCTAAAAACCTTGGCAAAGTTTATTTTTAAAAATGTCAAGCGTTTCACCCCCAATGCCACATCTCGACGACACACGAAAACACAGGAGAATGACATGAAGCTGTCCAAGAAGATCACCGCTACCGCCGCTGCTACCGCTCTGGCTTCCGCAGCCCTGCTGACCCCGGCTGCTAACGCTCAGACCGCTGAGGGCGGCACCCCAGCTCCGGAAGCTCCGGCTCCGGAGGCTCCGGCCGAGGGAGACAACGGCGCTGGCGAAGAGCAGCCGGGCGAGGGCGGCACCCCAGCTCCGGGCGAGAACGGCGCAAACGACCCGGTCAACGACGACAACAACCAGGACGGCGCAAACGGCTCCTCCAACATGAGCAAGGATGACAAGATCGCTGCTGGCGTTGGCGGCGCCATCGTCGGCCTGGGCGTTCTGGGTGCAGTCCTGGGCAACGCCGGCGACAAGGCCGAGGAAAAGAAGGACGAGAAGAAGGACGACGCCAAGGCTGAAGCACCTAAGGGTGAGAAGAAGGACGACGCCAAGGCTGAGGCTCCGAAGGGCGAGGGCGACATGAAGGGTGAAGAGGCTCCGGCTGCCGAGGCTCCGGCCGCAGACGCACCTGCCGCTGAGGCACCGGCTGCCGAGGCACCGGCCGCTGAGCGCAACGTTCAGCTGGCTAACACCGGTGTTAAGCCGGAGATCTCCATCCTGGCTGGTCTGGCTCTGATCTCCATGATCGCGGGCGCTTGGATGATGTTCTCCCGCCGCGAGGCATAAAGAACTCTCCTACTAAAACCCGCGCTCCCCTACCGGGAGCGCGGGTTTTGTTTTACCTCCTAGGCAGAGATCTCGCGCCAGAACGTCTCCAGCCGATCCGACACGACCTGCGGTTCACGCGCCCAGCGATTGTGTCCCAGCGGCGCGTCGAGTTCCTCAATCGTCACCATATCCGCGGGCAACTCTGCCCCCAGGTGTTCTGCGGAAGCAAGCGGGCAGTCCTCGTCATTCGTACAGCGGGTGAGCAAGACAGGAATACGAACAGCTTTCTTAGCTTCTTCGTAATCCATATCCTGATCCGCCAGTTTGTGCAGACGGTTGGTGTGACCATAGCGGAACCACTCGCGCAGCTGCACGCCGGACTGACGTCCATAACCCGCTAGGTCCAAAAAACCCGCAGGCTGATAGCCGAATAACAAAATATTCAGCATGATCTGGTACGTTCCGAAACGCAATCGCGCGTATTGCTTCCCCTTAAAGCCCCGGTAGTAAGGCGTTCCAGAGCCGACACCGATCATGCCGTGAATCCCCAGCTCCTTAGCTTCAGGCCTAGCTAGGAACAGCGAGCCAATCTGTCCACCCATCGAATGGCACAGCATAAGCGTCGGATGATTCTTATTGACGCCCAACGCTTCCTTTGCCGCGCGGATCGTTCGGGGATAATCCCCAGAGGCCAGGTGGTGATAACCCCACTTATGCTTCCGAGTGGCTACCGCCGTAGATGTACCCTGACCGCGCAGTTCACCGGAGATCACCGGATAGCCGCGGTCGGCCAGCTCCCATGCAATGGGGTCGTAGTACCGAGCGCCCATTCCAAAACCAGGCCAGATCACAATGAGGGGACGAGTACGATCCCACCCAGCATTCACCAGATCCTGCACGGGATTCTCAGCGGAGCTGGAGGCGGTGGCGTCATTAACAACCTTCTCCCCTACCCGTGGGGTGCCGGGCAGGAAGATACGCATCTGCGAGGTTGAGCCGTCGGCCATCGTGACTGGCACCAGAGTGGGCTGGCGACGTGCCGGCGTGGAAGTGTACTTCGCTTGGGGTTTCGAATCGCTCACAACATTCGATTAAACAACAAATAAGCGCACGTCGCGGGGTATTCAGGCGATGGCCTGTTCACGCTCACCATTTCGGTGGGCGTTCGTGATGGCCTCGGTGAGGTGACGGCGCAAATCCACGAGCGCTTCGGCGATGCCGGCTGGAACTAAACGTCCAGGAAGCGCACATCGCGGGCGTTCTTAGTGATGAAGCTGCGGCGTGCCACAACATCATCACCCATCAGCACGCTGAAGATCTCATCGGCGGCAGCAGCATCTTCCAGATCCACGCGGCGCAGCGTACGTACCGTCGGATCCATGGTGGTCTCCCACAGCTCCTTGGCGTTCATCTCGCCCAGACCCTTGTAGCGCTGGATGCCGTCATCCTTGTTGATCTTGCGTCCCTGTGCCAAGCCTTCTTCCAACTGCTCGTCACGCTCGCGATCACTAAAGGCAAAGCCCGGCTCGCCCTTAGCCCACTTCAATTTGTACAGCGGCGGCTGGGCCAGGTACACATAGCCCTCTTCCACCAGCGGACGCATAAAGCGGAACAGCAAGGTCAGCAGCAGGGTGGCGATGTGCTGACCATCCACGTCGGCGTCGGCCATCAGCACGATCTTGTGATAGCGCAGCTTTTTAATGTCGAACTCGTCGTGAATACCGGTGCCCAGAGCCGTAATGATGGCCTGAACCTCATTGTTCTTCAGCACCTTATCCATGCGTGCCTTTTCCACGTTCAGGATCTTGCCGCGTAGCGGCAGGATGGCCTGGTACATGGAATCGCGGCCGGACTTAGCGGAACCACCTGCAGAGTCACCCTCCACGATGTACAGCTCGCTGAGCTTCGGGTCACGCGAACGGCAATCGGCCAACTTGCCCGGCAGGCCACCGATATCGGAGGCCGACTTGCGGCGCACCATGTCGCGAGCCTTGCGTGCGGCATCGCGTGCGTGGGCAGAAGCGACTGCCTTGTCGATGATGGCCTTTGCCTCTGCTGGGTTCGCATCCAACCAATCGGCCAGGTGCTCGTTCACAGCCTTCTGCACAAAGCCCTTGATTTCGGTGTTTCCAAGCTTGGTCTTCGTCTGACCCTCGAACTGCGGGTCGCCAACGCGAACGGAAATGACGGCTGCTAGACCTTCGCGCACATCATCACCGCTGAGCTTCGGATCCTTTGCCTTCAGCAGCTTGTGATCACGAGCATAACGGTTCATCAACGAGGTCAAGGCCGCGCGAAAACCTTCCTCGTGGGTACCGCCCTCAAAAGTATTGATGGTGTTAGCGAAAGTGTGAACGGACTGGCTAAAACCACTGTTCCACTGCAGGGCAACCTCAACCTCGTGATCCTCGCCGACCGCTTCGAAGGAAACAATCGTCGGGTGGATCGCGGTGCGCTTCCGGTTGATGTACGCAACGTAATCCTTCAGACCCTCTGGGTAGTGGAATACGCGGGTGCGCGGACCCTTCTTCTTTTCAGCCTCTGCAGCCTTCTCCTCCGCGGACTTTGGAGCTGCGGCATCCTCTGCTGCGCTCTCCAGCTCCTCATCGTCTTCAAGATGTTCGCGCTCATCAGTCAACTTGATGGTCAGACCCTTATTCAGGAAAGCCATCTCCTGTAGGCGCTTAGCCACCGTGTCGAAGTTGAACTCAACGGTTTCGAAAATCTCTGGATCCGGCCAAAATCGCTGTGTCGTGCCGGTGCCCCGAGCCTTTTTTACGCGCTGCAACTCCTCAGGCACAGCCGCGTTGAAGTTCTGGAGCCACAGGTAGCCATCGCGCTTAATCTCGGTCTCCATGTGAGTGGACAGGGCGTTAACCACTGAAATACCCACACCGTGTAGACCACCGGATACTGCATAAGAGTCCGAGTCGAACTTGCCGCCTGCGTGCAGCTGCGTCATAACTACCTGCACGGTCGGCGGGCCGGTCGGGTGATCCTCTACCGGGATACCACGGCCATCGTCGATGACCTCTACGCCACCGTCGGCCAATAGCGTTACGCTAACTTCCTTGGCATAACCTGCCATGGCCTCGTCAACCGAGTTGTCCACAACTTCCCACACCAGGTGGTGCAAGCCACGCTCACCGGTGGAACCGATGTACATGCCGGGGCGCTTTCGAACGGCCTCCAGGCCTTCGAGGATCGTAATCGAATTCGCGCCGTAGTCGCTCTGCTTCTGTGGTTCAGCCACGGTGGGTCAAACTCCTTCTCTCGCGCGTAAATAACCACCCTATTCTAGCGCGTTGGAGGCCAAAAGGTGCCATTGGACAGGCCGTTTGGGCCATTCAGAATCAGTTGATACTCCCAACTGACTTATCCGAAGTCATCCCGTGGCCCCCGCCCCTGCACGCGGAGCTTGCCATACTTCGGCCTCTGAATATTGGGACCCACAATGCGAAGTTGAGCCACCACGTCCTCCCCTGCGCGCTTGGCGATCGCCTGCAGAATAACAGTCTGCATATAACGCAGCTGGGTAGTCCACGGAGTCGAATCGCACTCAATTACCAGCACCTGCGAGTCCTCTTCATAGCGCACAGGCCGAGTGTGTTCGGCAATTTTGTCACCCACAAGCTCTGGCCATGCATTCATAATCCTGGCAACACTTACTCGCTGCTGCCAACCTTGCCGTTTGATCTCTAACCCAATCAACGAGCCAAAACGCTTCGGATCCCGATAGCTGCGATCTAATCGGCCATCCATTCGGGTCTTGTATCTTGACGGCCCACCCGGTGTTTTCTTCTTCTTTTTTCGTGGTGACGCCACCATCGGCAACTCGGCCTGGGGAGAACCGCCCGCCTGTTTCATAGCATCGAGGGCTTGCGCAACAGGATCAATCGACACTGTCTTCGCCACCCTTCACCGCTTTGTCAGACACTTCTTGAGGTTGAGCTTTCAATTCCTCAATAGTGTAAATCTGCGCAACATCCCGCAAGGCCTCGGGAATGTCCTCATCCACTGCCGCCGTGATCAACACTTGCTCAGCGCTGGAGATGAGGTTAACGAGATGGTGGCGTCGAGAAGCATCGAGTTCCGCAAAAACATCATCGAGAATAACGACGGGCTCGACCCCATCACCGCGCTGCATAAAAAACGCAGCGAGGCGCAGGGAAAGAGCAAAAGACCATGATTCACCATGAGATGCGTATCCCTTCGCCGGTTGATGACCCAGCATCAGGTTAACGTCATCGCGATGGGGGCCAAGAAGTGTGGTACCACGCTCGACCTCCTGGGGACGCTTCGTGGCGAAGGCTTGCAGCAAGGTAGCCTCGGCAATCTCCGGGCTAAGCAATGCGGTGGGCTGGTCGGGTTCGCTCACACCTAGATGAATTCCCAGTTCGGTCAGCTCAGTGTCGATGGTGGACGTATAGGACATGTGCGCCGGACGCGACTGTGGTGCCAACGATTGGTAGGTCTGCTGTAAATGTGGAGCTAGATCGTGGACGATTTGCACGCGTGCAGACATGATCTGTCCACCCAAGGCGGCCAATTGGCTATCCCAGACATCAAGGGTGGCCAACGCAGATTCCGCGTCGGCCTTGATCTCCTCAGATAGGTTGTGGCTAGCTCCCTTCGGAGCACCGACAACAAGGCGCAGGGCAAAAGCAGACTGCCGGAGAAGTGCATTGCGCTGACGTAGAGCTTTATCATAGTCCGCCTTAACCGCCGCCAGGCGCGGGTAGCGGGCAATCATTATTGTGTCCAAGAAATGGCGACGTTGCTCCGGCTCGCCTCTAATCAAGGCCAGGTCTTCCGGCGAGAACAACGTCGTTCGCACCACACCCAGCAGATCACGGGGGGATTTCATGGCCGTGCGATTAATGTGAGCGCGATTCGAACCCCGAGCGCGAATGGCGAGGTGGGATGTGAGTTCGCGGCCATTGTTCACGGCCGTGGCGGACACATTGGCGATGTCTTCACCGCGTCGCACAAGGGCTGCGTCTGAGTTCACGCGGTGGGAACTGAGGTGAGCAAGGTAACCGAGTGCCTCAACGATATTGGTCTTTCCGTGGCCATTAGGCCCAGAAAAGATCGTAATACCAGGGCTAAGCTGCAGGTCGAGTTCCTCCCACGACCTGTAATTGCTCAGACGGAGATTGGAGACGTACACAGTTAGCTAAAGGCTTGCCTTGGTTTTCGTAATTTCGGGATCAGCCCGGCAGGCGCACTGGCATCAGCAGGTAGGTGAAGTCCGTTTCCGGGGTAGCGAAGTTCCCCTCAGCGTCTGCTTCCGGCAACTCGCCTGGATCGGGGAGAAGGATCGCGGGTCGAGAAGCCATGGTGAAACCGAAGACCACGCGCGGAGTGTGGATGGCCGCCAGCCCCTCCTTGAGGTAACTGGGGTTAAAGGCAATAACCAGTGGTTCGCCGGCAAAAGCACAATCCAAGGTTTCCGTTGCGGAGCCAACATCGCTACCGCCTGCAGAGAGCGTAACGGTGTTGTCCTTGAAATCCATCCGAATCTGCGAGTTCCGCTCAGCGACGATGGAGACGCGCTTGATGGCCTCTTGCAGAGGAGCAATTTCCACACTTGCCAAAGCCGTGTGCGTCTTAGGCAGCAGTGGGCGGAACTTCGGGAATTCTGCATCCAAAAGGCGTGTCGTGGTGTGACGCGATTCAGTGGAAATACCCAGAAGGCCATCTGCACCAATATCTTCGCCTGTACCGACGGCAATCTCGATTGGATCCGTGTTGGCCGGATCCATGGAACGGGCGGTATCTGCCAGAGTCCGAGCTGGAATCAATAGCTTTGCCTGCGCATCAGCCTGAGCGGGATTCCACTGGAAGTTGCGGACGGCCAGACGGAAGCGGTCGGTAGCAACCATAATCACATCTTCGCCGTCGATTTCTACGTGTACGCCAGTAAGCATTGGCAACGTGTCATCACGACCAGCTGCAACAGCGACCTGCGCAATAGATTCAGCAAAGAGGTTTGGATCGATAGTGCCTGTGACATCCGGCAGATCCGGTAGTACTGGATAATCCTCGATCGTCATTGCCGGGAGCTCGAACTTGGACTTACCAGTTTTCAGAGTCACAGTCGTGCCATCGAACTCGATATTGATTGGCTTGTTAGGCAGGGAGCCGACAATATCGGAAGCCAGTTTTCCGGCAACCAGAATCTTTCCGGGCTCGTTGACCTCGGCGTTGATGCGTACTCGGGTAGAGACCTCACGGTCGAATCCGGAAAGTTCCAATCCCTCGTCATCGGCAACGATCATCACACCGCGCAAGATGGGTTGGGTGGGCTTGCTGGGAAGGGAGCGGGCTACCCAACCGAGGGCAGATGCGAAGTCATCCTTGGGAACAATGAAACTCACTGTCTGGCTATCCATGCTCAATCTAACTTCCGTGTCTTCGTCGTGCTCGAGCGTCTCGTTCTTCTCGAGGTTCGTCTGATCAAGATTAACCCACAAGCTCTATTTCTGTTTATTCCCTTTTATTTAGAGAGATAGCAGTCGTAGTAGGTGTTGTGGATCCTGTGCACAAACCCTAATCCATGCATGTCAGGACGTGGGTTCGGATGTTGATGCGTCGGTGGATGAACTGTGAATAACGCATTTGCAATGTGGATAACTCGGTTGCTCTGCGAGTTGTACACAATCTGTCCACTGCTGTTTACCCATTTTAGACGCAGTTTTCCCCAGGGTTCATTGGGCTGTGGTGTGAGCCATCCAACTCTCCATGTTGATTTCGAGGATTCTTAAGACACATCGTTGCTACCCCTTGAATTACAAGTTTGGAATTACATCTGTGGAAAACGTTGTGGAATTGTGGATAACTCGGTTGAATCCCGGTCTACCAAAGGTCAGGGAATCGTGAGTTATCCCCAAGCAGCTTGGGGATAACTCAGTAAAGCTGGGGAAAACTGTGGGTAACTCGCTCCCCGGCCGCTCCATAGGGGGTGGAAAGGTCAGACGACGGGGCTAATCCCGGGCATGGGACTTGATCTTTTGTGTGAGTTCTTGCACCTGATCGAACACCTTCTTGTTCTCCGAGAGGGATTCGCGCACGCGACGTTCGGCATACATCACCGTGGTGTGGTCGCGTCCGCCGAAAGCACTTCCCAACTTCGGCAGAGAAAGATCCGTCAGTTCTCGGCAGAGATACATTGCAATCTGCCGAGCCTGCACAAACTTCTTGGCTCTACCCTTGCCTATGAGCTCATCGGTGGTGAGATTGAAGTAGTTCGCCACCACCTCAATCACATGCTGAGGAACAATTTCCACATCCTGATCGGCCGGCGAAATATCGCGTAACGCAATTTCTGCGGTTTCAACCGTCAGCGGTTCATGGCTAAGCGCGCAATAGGCCGTCACGCGGATCAAAGCACCATCGAGCTCACGAATCGATTTCTCATAGCGGCTCGCGATCAGTACCTTGACGTCCTCGGGTAGCTGCACATTGTCGGATTCTGCTTTCTTCGTGAGAATCGCAATGCGCGTTTCTAGGTCCGGAGTCTGAACATCGGTAATCAGTCCGCCTTCAAAGCGAGTGCGCAGGCGATCTTCCAACGTGGTCAGCTGTCGTGGAGGTCGGTCGGAACTCAGCACAATCTGCTTATTTGCCTGGTGCAATGCATTGAATGTGTGGAAGAACTCCTCCTGCGTCGATTCTTTGTTCTGAAGGAACTGGATATCGTCAACGATCAGCATGTCTAGATTGCGGTAGCGCCGCTTGAAGGATTCACGAGTGTCATTGGCGATGGAGTTAATAAAGTCATTCGTCAGCTCTTCGGAACTCACGTACTTCACCCGCATATTTGGCTGTAGCTCTTTGGCATAGTGTCCAATTGCATGCAGCAAGTGGGTCTTCCCCAACCCAGACTCACCCCAGATAAACAGAGGGTTGTAGGCCTTTGCGGGTGCTTCTGCAACAGCCCGGCAGGCTGCGGCGGCGAAGTTATTCGACGAGCCAACAACGAAGCTGTCGAATGTGTAGTTCTTGTTCAGCAGAGAATCGCCATCCAGCCCATCGTTGAAGTTCGATGAAGGCTGCGGCGCAACGTTCTGTCGCGGCGGCACCCGGTGGGCTTGTTCCTTATTTGTCCAATGTTTCGGCGTTGGGGATGGGTTCGGATCGATGTGGTTTTCCGTCGCAGCGTATTGTCCTGCGAGAGCATCGGCATCGTGCTCCCGTCGCTGAGCAGCTTCTTCCTCAGTCTCTGTAGCAGCGCCGTCTTTTTCCTGTGCTTGGTGAACCAGTGCTTCTACCTGGAAGGTTGATAGGTCGTCTGCGGTAGCTACCGAACTTTTTTCTGACGCCCCTTCGTGGATATCGCCTGTCGTTTCGGTGTCACTCTCAGACTGTGTGCCCTGCTTGGGTTCCTCTGATTCTGCCTCTACGGATTCCCCATTCGTGCTGGTGATCGCAAGGCTGACGGAAAGATCCAAACGAGCTTTGAGGACATGCTTGATGGGATCGATGAGGTCTTTTTCGATCGATTCCTTGGTCCACTTATTGGGTGTTTCAAGCACGACGATCCGTCCCATAAGCCCCACCGGTTTGACCTTGCGCAGAAGTGAACGCTGTTTGGGGGAGATAGGTGGAAGATCGGGGTCGGGATTGGCGGAGGAGCTATCCGCGAGCCAATCGTGCATGATGGCATCCCACATGTCGGGAAAGTGTTCCTCGATAGAGAAATTCGAGTTGCTCATAGGGGCTCCAGGGTCAGGGCTATTTTCAGCGTAAGAGTTTTCGGGGGTGGCGTAGAGGTAAACGGGGGGTTAAACCAGCGGTAGTTCTCAATTCCGTCTTTTATGTAGTTGTTCACCTCGTCGTACACAGTGGGAAATGCCGTATATCCTGCATTTGCACATAGTTATGCACACCTGTGGATAACTTCTCTTCACATGTTATCCCCAAGGTACAGGCTCCTTGTGGATAACTCTAATCAGAGCCTCAATATTCACTCTACCTGCATAAATAGGGTGTAAAGTAAAGGTTTAGTGTTTGGGGGTGAGGGAGTTTTCCACAAGGTCCATCGTCATTTGACGAACTTAGATCTAGGCTTTACACACCTACTTCCACCCCGTTGATTTCGTCGAAACCGGAAGGTGCCTTCTGGAGACATCCAATGATGTTCTGACGAGTATTTATTAGAGGCAGCTGCATCCTCTTCGAGGGCGCCGTCTCTAAAATTTGGATAACTTACGTCACAGCACGTATCCTTGACTCGTCTATGGCAACCCATATGTGGCAGCAGTTCACCACGCTGCCTATCGGGTGCCTCCGGTATCGGCGCCATTCTTCTCGGAGATTGCCGGTACAACTGTCCACTTAAATTTGTGGGCGCACCGCTGGCTAAGCAATATCCCAGCTTCTTTAGCGCTGGGCTGCCTGCTGTCGTCGTATGCGGTGTGCGCACAGCTAATAAATGTTAAGGAGTGAAGTACCGTGGCCAAGGGCAAGCGTACTTTCCAGCCCAATAACCGTCGTCGTGCACGCGTGCACGGTTTCCGTACCCGCATGCGTACCCGCGCTGGCCGTGCCATCGTTTCCGCACGCCGCAACAAGGGTCGCAAGTCCCTCACTGCCTAAGTAAGGCATCGACGTTCCCTCCACCCCAAGAATCTTGGGGTGGATTGTCGTAGGGGCGTCAATTAAAAGAAAGAGCCACCATAGTGCTAGCTCCTAAGCACCGGCTTCGGTCAACTTCCCTGTTTGGGAAGACGATTCGGAACGGCCGGAAGAAAGGTAGCCGCACTGTGGTGGTTCACGTTTTAGTGGGGGGTGAAGGGGCCGAGGCTTTGCCGGCACCCTTACAAGAGGCAGCCACAGCTGGACCGCGGATGGGATTGGTTGTCTCCAAAGCCGTTGGAAACGCTGTGACCAGGCATAATACATCACGCAAGATTCGCCATGCCTTTCGGACTGTATTAGATGAAGGCAAACTGGATTTCCCAGCTGGAACAACTTTGGTGATCCGCGCTTTGCCGAAGAGCGCCGAGGCAAGCTTTGAGGAGTTGGTCGGTGATGTGCGTAGCTGCATCCGACGGGCCCTCCCCCGGTGACGGTGCAGAAGGCACGGTTAACGCGCACGAGGGCAAGTCGCGGAAGCGTGGCCTCGGAGCTCGAATGGCTCGCCGAGTAATCCTTGGTTACCAAAGTTATGTTTCACCCCTTAAAATGGGGCCAACGTGCCGTTTTGAACCTACGTGCAGTAACTACGCTTTAATCGCTATCGGCCGACATGGTCTGATTAAAGGGTCAATACTTACGCTAGGTCGATTGGCCCGCTGTGGGCCATGGCATCCGGGAGGTTGGGATCCTGTCCCTCCTCGTCGTCCCTTGCGCCTGTGGAGCAGGCGACACCGTTAGGCTGTTCGTTTGTGGAGCTGCTAGCTGGGTCGTCAGCAACATAGGCCTTACTAGACCAATATCAGGAGAAACCTCGAGTCGCCATGGATTTTATTTATTATCCAGTGTCCGGCGTTTTGTGGTTCTGGCATAAGCTGTTCAGCTACGTCCTCAGCCCGGACTCGGGATTCACGTGGGCGCTAGCGATCATGTTCCTCGTTTTCACCATCCGTATTTTGTTGGTGAAGCCGATGGCGAATCAGCTGCGCTCGTCCCGCAAGATGCAAGAAATGCAGCCGAAAATGCAGGAGCTGCAACGCAAGTACAAGAATGATCGACAGACGCTGGCGATCGAGATGCGCAAGTTGCAGAAGGAAATGGGCGTTAACCCTTTGGCTTCCTGTCTGCCGATGCTTGTGCAGATGCCGATCTTCCTTGGCCTGTTCCACGTGCTGCGTTCCTTCAACCGTACCGGTAATGGTGTGGGCCAGTTGGGGATGTCTGTTGAGGAAACCCGAAACACGCCAAACTATTTCTTCGGAGTAGATGAGGTTCAATCGTTCCTCGATGCGCGTATCTTCGGTACCCCGATTTCTGGCTTCATTTCCATGGATCCTCAGAACTACCGCGCGTTCTCCGCTGATGGCGTGGTGGATTTTACGCGGACCAACATCATTGTTGTTGTCGTGCCGATGATGCTCGTAGCGTCTGTCCTGATGCACTTCTCCGCACGCATGTCTATGGATCGCGCTGCAAAGCGCCGCAAGGCATCCCCGGCTAAGGGGAATGATCCCAAGGCTCAGCAGATGCAGATGCAGATGGACATGATGCAGAAACTCATGCTCTGGGTTATGCCGGTTCTTTACCTGCTGGGTGGTTTCGCATGGCAGGTTGGCCTGGCTCTGTACATGGTCACGAACATGACGTGGTCCTACTTGCAGCAGTTCTTCCTCTACAAGAAGATGGATGCAGAAGAAGAGGCCGAGAAGGAGGCAGTTGCCGCTTCGAAGCGTACCTCTGCTCCTAAGGTCGGAGCGCGTCCGAATAATCCAAAGAAGAAGGGCAAGAAGCGGAAGTAGCTCGCTACTGTACGTTGCCAATTACTTATAGAACCGTCACCTATGAGGTGGCGGTTTTTTGTTTGCCCTGCTCCCCTTCCCGGGTGCTGTCGTTCCGGCTAGTGGCTATATTATGGGCGGAGTACATCAGTTTGAATGTTTCACGTGAAACATTCGGCGTGGTTTCACGTGAAACATGCCCATCCTCCCACCTTTTGAAGGAGTGCCCAGATGGCGAATCAGGACGATTCCACCGTTGCCAACCCTCAGTTGGGTGAACCACCAGCGATAGCCGAGGACGTGTTTGGGGATCGGCTTCCCCTCGCTCGTGTATATGCAGAGTTTCTAGCATCTGCCGGGATAGAGAGAGGTTTGCTCGGTCCGAGAGAGGTGCCGCGTATCTGGGAACGTCATGTTCTTAACTCTGCAGTCCTTGGCGAAGTAATCGATCCGGGTCAGCGAGTGATCGACGTTGGATCTGGTGCGGGTCTTCCGGGCATACCGTTGGCTATCGCACGCCCGGATCTTAAGGTTCAACTTCTAGAGCCGCTGTTGCGTCGTTATAACTTTCTCCAAGAGATCAATGATGAGCTTGAGCTGGGTTGCGATGTTATCCGTGGCCGTGCGGAAGAACCAGATGTGGTAAGAGCCATTGGTGGCGCCGATGTAGTTACCTCCCGCGCAGTTGCGCCTTTAGGGAAACTGGCTCGTTGGTCTCTCCCCCTGGTTCGAGTCGGTGGGTCGATGAAAGCCTTGAAGGGTGGTTCTGTTGCAGAGGAATTGCAGCGTGACGCTAAGGAGATTTCAAAGGCCGGTGGTGGCGAGGGAACCATTGAGCTGGTTGGTGAGTCTAAGGTTGCTGAGCCGACTCACGTCATCATAATTCCTCGCGTGAAATAGGCATCGATTCATTGGAGACCTTCAAGTTTCAATATTGGTAAAAGACTCAGGGGTACGCCATGATCTCCTTGAACGTGCCACCTATTCCTAGCCTTGTGCTCTCGTTGAGACGTAGGACAGGCTGCATTATTCTTTACGTACACCCCGATGTTTCACGTGAAACATCGGTTCTCGACTTCAGGATTGGACGTAAATGTCGAATATCGACATGGATGACACACCCATTGGTCGCGCAGCTCGACAAGCGGCGCGAATGAAGAACCCAAATCGGAACCAGCTTCCGAAGCCGCCAAAGTGCAGAAAGATTACCATCGCCAATCAAAAGGGTGGAGTAGGTAAGACGACTTCTACCGTTAATTTGGCGTGGTCTTTAGCGCTGATGGGTATGAGGGTGCTTGTTATTGATCTTGATCCGCAGGGAAACGCCTCCACTGCGTTAGATGCTGTTCATCATGCTGGGACTCCCTCAAGTTACGAGGTTCTCTTGAATGAGATGACTATCGATGAGGTTATGCAGGGCAACAGAGACAACGACAATATCTTCTGTGTGCCTGCAACGATTGATCTCGCTGGAGCCGAAATTAACCTTGTTAGTGAGGTACGTCGTGAGTACCGACTTGCCACGGCTTTGAATGACTCATGGTTGGAAGAACAAGGTTTTGACTACGTCTTTATTGACTGTCCCCCGTCGCTTGGACTGTTGACTATTAACGCCATGGCGGCCGTAGATGAGGTTCTGATTCCGATTCAGTGTGAATACTATGCGCTCGAGGGCGTGACCCAGCTTATCGATAATATCGCCATGATTCGTGAGAGTCTGAACCCAAATCTTCATATTTCTGGTGTACTCCTAACCATGTATGATGGCCGTACGAAGCTATCACTGAACGTTAGTGATGATGTGCGCACACATTTCGGCTCGGTTGTTTTGGACAACCACATACCTCGCAACGTAAAGGTGTCCGAGGCGCCAAGTTATAACATGACCGTGCTTCAATACGATGGCGGTGCTCCCGGTGCCCTTGCCTACTATGACGCGGCTAAGGAATTTGCGGAACGTGGCGACTACGTTCCATCCCCAGAAACGGCCCCCATTGGGATTGCCCCAGAACTCCACAACGGGGGTGTTCAATAGTGGGGAAAAACAATAAAACGGGTTCAAAATTGTCTAAGAAGAGCTCCAAACAAGTGAAGTCAAAAGATGACAAAGCGCCTTTGAATCCTTCGAACGTCGATGACTCGAAGATGATGCCTCAACCTAGCAAACCAGCTGACAATCCAAACGGAGATGCGGCTACTGCTACTCCGCGCATGCCTTCTCCGAGGAATAGAAAGCCACAAATGCCCTCCCCCAGTGCCGTTGGCAATCAGCGTCGCGGTGGGTTGGGTCGCGGCTTGGCCGCCCTCATCCCGACTGGGCCAGCTCGACCGTCTCTTGGCGATGGTGCCGCAGACATAGTTCTCGGCAACAGCTCGGCGACTAGGTCTACGTCTGAGGCGAACGGCTTAACAACTGCGGCTGGTGAAAATAACGCTTCGTTCCCCCAGTCAAAAGTCAACACTACGGATACGCCATCTACCTCCCGCAGCATTAAGAAGGGCGAGCCTCGTACATCAGATGATGTAAAGAATTTTGCCTCGGAAAAACCTGCTCAAAAAGGTGTTGAGAGGGGTACCTCAGGTATAGGTGCGAAACGTCACAGTGACGCTTCGGATGTTTCTAACGCAGCCCACCAAAACAATCGAGGATCAATTTCCGGTCGCTTCGACGAGCCGAACACAGAAGACAATGTTTCACGTGAAACATCGACGGAGGATTTTGGTGCTTCGTACCAAGAGATCCCGCTGGAGGCTATTCGCACGAACGCGAAGCAGCCCCGTGAAGTGTTTGATGAAGAAGCGCTACAAGAGTTGGTGCACTCCATCAAGGAGTTCGGCCTTATGCAACCGATTGTGGTGCGTCGTGCTCCCAATGAGAACTCGACCTATGAACTCATCATGGGTGAACGCCGATACCGTGCCGCTAGTCGCGCAGGCTTCGACGTAATTCCTGCAATCGTTCGCGAGACCGCTGACGAAGAGATGCTCCGCGACGCTCTCTTGGAGAATATTCATCGCGTACAACTCAATCCGTTGGAAGAAGCGGCTGCGTATCAGCAGCTCATGGAGGAGTTCGGTGTAACTCAAGAGCAGCTGGCAAGAAAGATCGGACGTTCACGGCCGCTCATTACGAATATGATTCGTCTACTGCAGTTGCCCGTTTCTGTACAGCGACGAGTCGGTGCAGGTGTACTCAGCGCCGGTCATGCCAGAGCGCTCTTGGGTTTGAAGCTCGGGGCTGAAGCTCAGGAGAACTTGGCAAATCGCATTGTGACAGAGGGTATGAGTGTTCGAGCCACTGAAGAAGCGGTCACTTTGCTCAACCGGGACGATAGCGGCGAATTAAACACCAAAAAGACCATCCGAAAGCCTCAACAGCTTCCGGATGAGGTTTCTGACTGGGTAGATACCGCGTCAGATGCGCTTGAAACCAAGGTTTCAGTTCAGATGGGGAAGAAGAAGGGAAAGATCGTTGTTGAGTTCGGTGGGCCTGAGGATTTCGACAGGATCATTGAGCTTTTGAAGTTCAAATAGCATTAGTAGGGCTCCATCGGATTAACAGAGTACCAATATTTGAAATGAAAGGTATCCCATGCCCTTGAGCGTGACTGAAGCAATTGACCAACGCCGAGCTACTCGAAAGTTCAAGAACCAGCCTTTGAGCAATGAGATTCTGGACCGGGTTGTGAGGAATGCATTGGAGGCTCCTAGCGCCTTCAACGCACAAATGCGAGATCTGGTAGTTGTCCGCGATCAGAGTGTCAAGGAGGCTATTTTTGAAGCCTCTGGCCAGCAGCAATTCCTAGATGCGCCAGTGGTCTTCGTAGTGGTAGGACGGTCTGAAGTAGTTCCGGAGGATGCCGAAGAGATCCTTGGCACAGATTTAACGGAAAAGGTTCGCGGGTTTAATGGCAACGCCTCTGCGTCCAAGCTACGCGAAATTGGTATTCGTGATGCAATGTTGGTGGCCGGGTTCTTGCTCCTTGCGGCTCAGGAACAAGGATTGTCTACCTCCCCTACCACTGGATGGAACGAGGAGGGCGTCAAAAAGGCCATTGGTCTGGAGGGGCGAGATGATCGCTCAATTGCCCTGGTTATCGCGGCGGGTTACGCGGACGAAGATCCCGCTCACCCTGGCCGTGCGCTAAACAGACGCGTGGATGATCGATACTAGGAAATGCGAATTCGGTTAGAAATCCCCGATGTTTCACGTGAAACATCGGGGATTCGGCTTTGAGAAAACTATTCATTTCCGCCCGGCCGTGGGATGAGCGCTATAGGATTCACGTTGTTGGATCCTTCGGATTTATGGAAAGTAAGGACCCTGCAGCTTGCGCATCATTGATCGTCTGAACGCTGAAAGGAAAAGATGTGGAAGTAAGTATCCGCGCCATAACCCCTCAGCGTTCCGAGGATCTAGAATCAGGTGCTGCTACATCGACTTTTTGGCCGTTCCCAGCTGACTACGGCACGGAGGGGAATGAAAACTGCGATCCTCTTTTTGACAAGCAACTATGGCTGCATAACGTCATGATGGAATGGGGAATCTGCGGCTATACGGCGTTTGTGGGCACTGGAGACGCGGGTACGCACTCTGTGCCTGCAGCGACCGTATTCTTTGCCCCTGCGCGGTATATGCAGGGAATTTCCAAGTTTCCTACTGGGCCAATCTCACCCGATGCAATCTTGCTGAGTACGGTTCATGTAGCCCTCCCATACATGGGTCTCTACCTGGAACACCAGCTAATCGATACGGTGATTACGGAGGCCCACAGGCGTGGCGTGAAAGCCGTCGAGGCTTTTGCTCGTGTAGAGGACTTTGACGAAGATCTTGCGAGGCAATTGGGCAGTGCTTCGGTGACGGAGACGGATCGAGGAGGTGTAAGCCGCCAGTACGATCAAGCTGGTGACAAACAGGGCGAATACAGCGCCCTAGAATCCCTGAAGTATGTTCCGGAGTCCTATCGGGGATGGGAAGCGGCTGCCGAAGTACATGACGCCGCGGATGAAGACGTTCTAGATATTGCTCCCATGCTCTCCGAAGACATATTGGAAGCGGAGGGCTTCAAAGTGGTAAAACACCATCGGCGTTTCCCCCGCTATCGATTTGAAATCAATGGAAATAATTCCTTGTTTAGCGACTTCGCAGAAGAGGATCATGCAAGGGTAAATGGACCTGAAAAGCTATCTACCGTAATCGGAGGCAAACAAGCTCCTGGCCCAATGGGGAACCTACTTCTGCGGAAGCTCTTCCTGTAGAAGCTCAACAAAGCTAAACGTGCCCGTCTCGTGGACATCCTTATCCAAAAGGTAGAGGCGCTTTACAGCAACAACGATCGCTTCAGCGATGGTGTCACGCATGGCGGGATCACTGAGGATCTTCATGTCACGAGGGCTGGTCAAATAACCTGGCACAACTTGCACAGTTGGCATACTCGTCAGACGCAAGATATCCCACGTCTGCCCGTGGTTGTAGCAATTCTGCAATGAGGTGCGGGCAACGATCTCGCGCTGGATAAAACCGGAGAGCTTTTCACCCACCATGGACGAATAGCCAGTCAGCGAACCAAAGTAAAAGGAGGCTGCACCGTTGGCTTTCTCATTAGGGTAAATATCGGTACGCAGGCTAATCATGACATCCGCGCCAAAAGCATTTGCGATGTTCGCACGATCCTGATTCGTTGGATTAGCCGATCGTGGCCGAGACAGAATAGTCTCCATTCCAGCGGCAATCATGCGCCCTTCTACCCTGCCCGCAAGGTCCCAAAGGATCTCCTCCTCGGAGATCTGCCCATAAGGACCATCGACGATATAGCCCTTGTCAGCGCCACCAAGACCAGGATCAATCACAACTCGCTTGCCCGTGAGTTGGGGTCCGGCAGAACGGATCTGTTCCTTTTCCCGGATCGATTGCGGGGAACCGCCGGTAATGCGTCGTCCTAGATAGGACAGGGCACGTAGCGTGTCGGGCCCCACCACGCCATCGTTAGTCAGACCGTAGTTCAGCTGATAATTGACAACGGCGGAATGCGTGCGCGGGCCGAAGTGACCATCGATACGGCTCGTATAAAAGCCGAGGTCGTGGAGCTGTGTTTGCAGCTGCGCAACATCGTCGCCGACAAATTGATTGCTCTGCAGGGAAAGCACTCGAGCGCCTAAGGTGTAGGAGGCTTCTCGAAGGGCACGCAGGGTGCCTGGGGTAATGGCACCGTCTGCGATGATTCCACGCTGCTGCTGAAACGCTCGAAGCGCTTCAGCGAGAACCTCGTCAAACACCTCTTCTTCACTAGTCCAGCGCTGTGCTTTGCTACCGGTCGCGTCCCCCGCGTACCCTTCCAGCAGTCCCAAGCGTGCCAAGGTACCGCGTACCTCAGCGACGCGCGGACTGCGGTCTCCGACGTGGAGAAGCAAACGATCCACTGGGCTCAACACTCCAATTCTCTAAAGCTCTTTGGTGCTGGTCGAGCACCCTTAGCGCTGTTCTAAGTTATGTGCGACGAGGTATTGATCTCGCCTTGTTCTCGCCCACTCTTATTGTGATCTAGATCACTACCGCATTCCCCTGCGAATAGAGTCGAGCCATAGGTGCAATTCTAGGGTCTATTGCGCCAATCTGCCTTATAGGCAGGTCAGGCGTGTTTAAAGTTGTTTCTCGATGGCAGCTCGAAGAGTGTCTCTATCTTGGGCGCCACTAAACTCGGCGACCTTCTTGCCATCCTTGAACACTAAGAGAGCCGGAATCGACATCACCTGGAACATGGCGCCCAGCATGCGCTCATCATCAATATTGACCTTGGCAATTGTGGCCTTGCCATCGAACTCAGCCGCCAGTTCGTCGAGAATGGGCGTCATGGCTAGGCAAGGGCGGCACCATTCGGCCCAAAAGTCGACCAGAACGGGTTGGCTAGATTCCACTACCTCGGACTTGAAGGTGGCTTGGGTAACGTTCACAATCTCGGACATAAGAGTGACAAAACTCCTGGTTGGGGCACATTCTCATTAGGTTGGAGGTTACCCTTCAACGTGTAAATATCCTATGCGCAGACGGTGGAATTTACCTAAAGGTGACCGAATGTGACCGTTCCGTTACTGGGCTGCGAGATATGCCTCGGCATCCAGGGCGGCGCGGCAGCCGGAGCCAGCCGCGGTAATGGCCTGCTGGTAATGGGAATCCACCAGGTCACCAGCGGCGAACACACCGGGCAGGCTGGTGCGGGTGGAAGGCTCCTCGACCTTCACATAGCCATTGTCCTGTAGTTCCACCTGGCCTTCGAAGACCGTCGTGCGCGGGTCGTGGCCGATTGCAACGAACATCGCATCCATTGGCACGTCCGTACGCTCTCCGGTCTGCGTATCCTCCACAACGAGTGTTTCTACGCTCTTGTCGCCCTTAACCTCTACGACCTTGGCGTTGGTCAGGAACTTGATCTTCGGATTGTTACGGGCGCGCTCCTCCATGATCTTGGAGGCGCGGAATTCATCGCGACGGTGGATGATAGTCACGCTTTCGCCGAACTTTGTAAGGAAGTCGGCTTCCTCCATCGCGGAATCGCCACCACCGATCACAGCGATCTGCTTGTCCTTGAAGAAGAAACCATCGCAGGTTGCGCAGGCGGATACACCGCGCCCCAGCAGCTCCTGCTCGCCGGGAACGTTCAGATAGCGCGGGGCGGCACCGGTAGCCAGAATCACCGCGCGAGCCTGGTACTCCTCCCCATAGACCCACACCTTCTTGATCTCGCCGGAAAGGTCGACCTTCTCGACCTCCTCCTGGCGCAGATCAGCACCGAAGCGCTCGGCCTGTGCGCGCATTTCCTCCATAAGATCCGGGCCCATAATGCCCTTCTGGAAGCCGGGGAAGTTCTCCACCTCGGTGGTCTGCATCAGCAAACCGCCGTACTCCACGCCTTCAAACACAACCGGGTTCAGCTCGGCACGCGCTGCGTACACTGCCGCGGTGTAGCCTGCGGGTCCTGACCCGATAATGATGACGTCATGAACCTGGCCCGCACTCTGGGTGCCGGCGTCCGCGCTCGCGGCCTCCGTTGAATCGCTATTGAGAATACCGCTGGCCTGCAGGAATGGCTGGTTCATGATTATCCTTTGAGGTCGAAGATGTCGTTCACCCCAGTCTAACCGGCTGCGGCCATTCCGTATTCCTCTGCCCCACCGAGATGTTCACACATCATCCGCTTCGCGCGGTTCTTTCGTGATTTCACGGTGCCGATTGGAATGCCTAGCTGTGCTGCTGCGTGAGCCTCACTGAGTCCCCGGATCTCCGTCAGTACCACCACGTCGCGCATCTCGGGGGATAGCTGTCGCAGGCTGCGGTGCACATCCAGCCGTGCGACCGTTGCTTCTTCCCGCGCTCCTAGCGCCGGCAGCGTCCGCGTCCGCTCACTGAAGTCCTCCCGCCCCGGTTGGGCCTCACGGTTATAGCGCTGCATGTAAGACAGTGCTGCGTTGCGCATAATCGTGGCCATCCACGTGCTCACGCTCGCTGAACGTTTTCCACTAAAGCGCGAGGCAAAGCGGTGCACTCGCAACAACCCCTCCTGGTAAACGTCCATTTGATGGGCTTCGGGCACATTCACCCGTCGAAGAGCCCACCACAGCGTGCGCTGGTGGCGGTCGATCAGTTCACGAAATGCGCCGGGTTGCCCCTCGTTATGTCCGCGTAGTAGCTCGTGGTCGGTTTGCTCTGTTGGCCGTTTATGAGCCGTTTTTCTTGGTGACGCCCCCTGCATCATCTTCCCCCTTAGTATGACGTCGGAGCCGTGCCGCCCCCGTGTCACACACTTTATTCTGTGCTGAATGAAGTGTGGGGGCAAAGAACTGAACCTGTGGATAACTGCAAACGGCGCCGACCTCATTGTGAACTTCACAGTTGAGGTGGGCGCCGCTATGCGCTATGGGTTTGGCTCAGCCACAGTGCAGGTCAGCCGACGGGTTGAATCGACTGCGCGGGCTGGCGTGACTGTGCCGGCTGGGCTGGCTGTGCCGACGGTTTTGGCTGTGCCGGCTGGCGCTGCTCTGAGGGCTGGGTCGGCTGAGTAGCGCTGGAATCCTCGTCGGAAGTCGCCTGGTCGAGCCAGTTGCCGGCGGCGGAAACCTCACTGATCGTCGCGGGCTTCGGAAGCGGCAGACCCGTAATCCAGATCAGCAGGCGATTGCCCTTCGCTGCGCTGACCTTGTCGGTATCGTACTTACCTTTTTCTCGATTGCTCTCTTCGTTTTCATTCTCGTTGCCATCGCCCTCCCCCGCTGCGGCAGATGCTCCGGTGTCGTTACCATCTGCACCATCTGCGCCACGGCTCGTATTACCCGCGCCCCAGTTGGAATCGCTGGCGCTGCCAGTACCGGCGAGGTTCACGGTCATGTCGGCAGAATCCGCCTTCACGGTCTTGAGCAGCTGAGTCTGATCCAGAGACGCCAACTTGCCGTTGCTGTCGGCGGTCGCCAATCGCAGTTCCATGGTGGTTCCGCGGGTCAGACCGCGCAGCTGAACCTGCGACAGGGCGGTGCCCTCTGGCAGCGTCATAAGCAGTCCGATTCCAGGCTTAGTGGTGCCAGGCTCGCCTCCGAGCTGCACAGTTGCGGGGTTGGACTGCCAGAACGTCTCCGGATCTCCGTCGGTAATCAGGCGCGCCAAGTCCGGTCGATCCAGCGGCCAGTCCACATCGGCGGGGAGCCACTCGAGCGGCTTGCTCAAAGGGACATCCGCAGGATCCACGCCACGCACGGCCTGCGCACCCTGACGCAGCGAGTCGGTGGACAACGGCGAATCCTTGCGGTCGCCGCCGACGACACTGACCACTGCTGCGACCAAAGCAGCGATGATGACGACGGAGATGAAAGCGATAGCCGCCGCAGCAGCCATGCCGACCGGACGGTTGCCCTCGGCGCCGAAACCAGAACGAGCACTTGGATCCGGGGTTTGATCTTCCTGGATCGCCAGCTGACCCGACTTCAGGTCTCGCAGGCTCTTCGCAGCCTTGTGCAGATCCTCCGGTTCGACCTTCTCTCCATCGAATTCGTGGATCTTCTTGTAGATACGGGTGAGCTCCTCCGGTACTTGTTCATACGGGACATGCTCCAGCAGCAGTCGCAGTGCGACGGCCACGCCGTGGGCATCCTGTGCCGTGTCATCGTGAGGCAGAACACCCGGAAAGGCCAGGACGGCAGCTCCATCAGTGCCGATGCGCACACGATCGCGGTGATCCAAGCCCAACGCAGTGCCACTGGCCTCCGCCTGTGCGGCAGCATCTGCCAGAGAGGCTACGGCGAAAGCTGCGGCCAGCGGCTCCGGCTGGCTCTCCGCCACCTTCGTCAGAGGCGAACCCTGTACCCAACTGGAAACGATGACAACCAGATTGCCGTAGTCGATGACACGATTGACCTGCGCCATGCCCGGCGCATCGAACTGCTTAAGCTTGGCCGAGCGACGCAGCATTTCGTCCTTTGCGTGGGCCACTGCCGGGCCGTTTACAGGCACGGATACTCCGGGCTCCACCTGCGAACGGGCAAAGGCCACCGGATCCATGATCGTGAGACCCACAATGTCGCCCGTCGCCAGTTCGCGCCCCTGCCAGAAGCGGGCGGCGGACCAGCCTCCGTGGTCGGCCAGCAGACGGTAGCGGCCTTCCAGCAGCGGCGCACCCGGCACCAGGCGTGGGCCGCGCACCCGGCCAGCTGCCAATGGTGGGAGCGCCACGCCCGCCATCATGTGGTCCAGAGCAATGGCCTCGCGGGCAGCCAGTTCTTGAGGCGAGAGACGACGGGGACCAGCCTCGACGGTGGATTGTTCGTCGCTGGGGAGTGGGCGTCGAGAAGGAAGAACCCGAGACAACCCCGGAATGCGCGACAGAGCCCCCACCAGAGTTTGAATCTCTGGCAGTGGGGCGCGCACGAGGATCAACCCGGTAACACCGAGGAACAGCACACCAGCGATAAACAGGCGGACAACAAACCAGGGGTTAGCTAGTGTCTGGAATGCGTAGCGCGCCAGCACCACATCTACGCGCCAGGCGATCAGAGCACCGACCAGCGAGGATCCCAGCGCCCACAGCACCGTCATCGTCACCTTGCGGAACTGTAGATCACCTAGTGAACGCCGCAGCAGGCGATCGCCAATAATGGCACCGGCCATGAAGCCCAGGCCGTTGGCCGCACCCAGCAGCACCACGACCAAGCGGGGTTCGGTGGCGATCTGTGGGGCAATGTAGGCGAAGGCCAGCTTCGTCACGGTAATTCCGGCGATGATGAAGGTCGGCGTCCAGACTTCCTCGCGGGCATAGAACACGCGCAGGTGCAGCAAAACCAATGCATAGGGAATCAAGGTGAACGCGGAGAAGCTGATGGTCCAGCCCAACACGTTCGCGTCATCCAGCGAGAACTCCTTATACGCAAAAAGCGCCGCGGAAATCAGCGTGCCGAAGCAAGTGAAGAACACGATGATCGGCACCATCGCCAGCATCGTTAGCTTCGAGGCGACAGTCAGGTCGCGCACCACAGCCTTGTCGTCGCCCTCCGCCGCATTGCGGGACAGGCGCGGCATCACAGCCGTAAGTAGCGTTACGCCGATCACGCCGTAGGGCATCTGCAGTAGCTGCCAGGCCTGCATGTAGATTGTCGGCGCGACCTCCCATGTATCGGAGGCGATGCGGTTGTTGAGCAGCCAGCCGACCTGGGAGATAGCCACGTACACGACGATGGCGATGGCCATGCCGCCGAAGGACTTCAGGCGCTCGTCGATACCCCACAGGGGGCGTAGGTTAATGCCGGCCTTGCGCAGGAAAGGCACCATGATCAGTGCCTGCATGACCACACCCGCAGTGGTGCCCAGGCCCAGCAGCAGGACGTGTGGATCCGTGATGGTCACATTGTCCATCGGCTGCAGTTTCGTGTCCCGCGGCAGGAACATGTACAGTCCCAGCACCGCGAGTGTGACCACGTTGTTCACCACAGGCGCCCACGCGCCGGGTTTGAACACTCCCTTGGTATTGAGGATCGCCATGAACACCGCGAACATCGCGTAGAACATGATCTGCGGCAGCACCAGGTAGGCAAATGCCGTGGACATGCCGACATTCACATGGCCCTCGGAATCCAGACTCATGCGCACCAGCAGTGGTGCACACGCCACGGAGACCAAGGTGATGACAACGGTCAGTGAGAACGTAAGCGTCAAAAGTCTTCGTATGAAGGCCTCGCCGCGATCCGCGTCCTCCTTCTCGGCGCGCACCAGCACTGGCACCACCAGCGAGGTCAACACGGCACCGAGAACCAGCTCGGTCACCAGGTTCGGCAGCGTGTTGGCGGTGTTGAACGCACTGGCCACCGCGCCGCCCAGCGCCGAGGCAATGAATACCGTGCGCAGGAAGCCTGTGATGCGGCTAATCAGCGTTGCAATCGCCATAGAGCCGCCAGCGCGTACGATCTGCTCGTCACTTTGCTTATCGTTCTGATCGCTGGCCTGCCCGTTGCTGTGCCCGCTGCCCTGCTCACCACTTTCGTTGCCACCGTAGTTGCCGCTGTTGTCGTTACTGTTGTCGTTACTGTGGTCGCCGCCGCTTGTGGCAGTGCGAAGGCTGGTTTCGCGCTCGGTCGTTGCACTCACCGTGCTGCCTGCGGCCGGGTTGCTATCGCCAACGGCTGCCGCATTGTGGGCACCGGATGCTTGGTCACCAACCATGGCAACATCGCCGTGGCCACTAGCGGAGGTCGGGTTTACCTCTGTGGAGCTTTGTGACGCCCCGTCTCCGCCCGCCGACACATCAGTCTTAGCGCGGTCTTTCTTCGGCGCTAGCGCCGGCGGCTGGGTTGCGCGGAAACGTCCACGTTGCCCAGCCGAGGGGCTAGCTGGTAGGTCTTCCCTCTCTTGCTCAGAAGTCACTACTCCATCTTTATGCACCAGCCGTATATTGCCTAACGGAGAAGTGGGCGTGTCTAGTTTTGTTCGCCCTCTACTGGGCGAGCAACGCGTTCCAGCGGCTTAGGGCTGAGATCTCCTCCGCCCCGTCCGCTGCGGCGATTCCACAAGAACTTGCCCGCCATGCCGATGCCCAGTAGGAGAATGCCGATGATCGCTACGCTACGCGTGGAAAGACCGGGGACGGACTGCACGCGCAGCTCCACAGGATCTGAAATGCGGGTGCCCTCCTGCAGATCCGCAGTTCCGTCCTGTTTCGTCGTCGCCAGCCATAAAGAGAGGTTGACCTGCTGGGATGTGTCCGCGATATCTGTGGTCAGCGACCAAGTGATGGAGCCCTTCGCCGGGATCATCGGCGAGGCCGTGGAATCCACATGAACGGTGACATCCGTGTTGGCGTCAGAACGATAATCAACCTCGGCCGTCACAGGCAGGGGCAGTCCGTTGCGCGCAACGACAAGCAACGGTGAGGAATCGGAGGTGCGGGTGAAGACGTTGCCCGGTGGCAGCAGAGAGATCGAACGGCGCAATTGCGTGGTGACCTGCTCCACACGACCTAGCTTGGTGCTGAGTTCCCCACGCTGCACTTCGGCATAGTGGCGTTCACGCTTGCGATAAGTGGTTACGCCACGCAGCAAATCGGCAAACAATGGGCTGGTGAAGCCCTCGCGGGTCAGCGCAATCGCGGAATCGTTCTGCATAAAGAGCGTTAGCTCCCGCAGCTTGCGGGTCGCATCCGTCAGGGTGTCGAGATATGGCGAAGAGTACTCGCCAGGGTCGGTGTATGGCACCGTCGTGGTGCCAGAAGCCACCCGGGCAATGTCGATACCCCGGGGTTGTACGGCCTCCGGCAGCGGCGCGGGACGAGCAGAGCTGTTCTCCAGATGCTGGCTGATCGTCTGTAGGAAGTCGGCTGCTTGGGTCTTATTGACGGACCATGCAGCGGGCGGGACGGCCAAGGTGGGACGCCCGGAGTCGAGTTCCAGATCCAACACAGCCTGAGCCGTGGCGAGACGGGAAGCGGAACTGTCGTCGCTGAGGTTAAAGCGCAGCTCAGGGTTTGAATAAGCCGCAACTTCCGGGTGCTCGCCCAGTGCCTTGAGCACCGTGCCAAGATCCGCGGAATACGTCAGGGCGGTAGCGGTAGCAGAGGTGCTTCCACTCTTGAGGGTCGCGCCGGGAAGATTTACCAGGCGGTGGTTCCATGCATTGTCCTCGGTGCTCGGCTGCTGGTGTTCGTTGGGCTGCTGGCCGGGCTGGCCGGACTGGCCGGGCTGGCCGGACTGGTCGGGCTGGCTGGACTGGTCGGGCTGGTTCGGGTCAGCCGCGGACGTTGCCTCCGGCGGCAACGCCGGGGACTCGACGTTGACGGTATTCTCCGCCACCAGCGCAGTGACATGCCCAGCAGATGGAATAGCCGGTTCGCCTTGCACGGTCTGCTCAAAGCGTCGCGATTCGTCGGACTCCACAGGCTGCGCGCCTTCCGGCGACTTGCTGATGCCCGCCGCCAGAATCTTCTGCGCCTCCGGGGACACGTAGCCAGCATCGGGAATCACCACGTTCTGCGTCGGCACCACACCCAGGATTCGTTGGATTACCCCGGCACCCATGCCGAGCCCACGCACTCGGAGCCAGTCAGAATTGACCCGTCCCAAAGCGTTAATGTCAGCCCCCGCATAGGGCAATGCCACCGAGCAGTTTCCCTGCACGACTTCCCGCAGGTCAGCAATCCATTTCTTCGCATCTGCATTGCCGGGCATGTGCTGGGCGTTGATGTCTTTGCCGCCTAAAATCTCGTCCCAGGAGTCGCGCAGACGTTTCTGTTCCTCTACCGGGTCGGGTGTGCGCTCGCCCACGAAGTAACCCTCTGCCAGCCGGTTCACGGTATCCAGCAGCTCCGGATCGATCGCAATACACGTCGCCTGCTTGAGTTTCTTCGACTTCGCTTCACGGTAGGCATCCAGCAGGCCACGCAGTCTGCCGCCCTCGGCGACCTCCTTGGCCAGCACGTCCTTTGTGACAAACGCGGGCCGGCGCTTGGGCGCGTCACCCGTCTGTCCGGCCGCCATATACGTAGGCCCGGCCAGCGGATATACGACGGTCACCGGAGAGCTGGGCTGTTCCTCCGTTCTTTTTGACGCCCCCACGCTAAGAGTGGTGCGCGCCACCGCCAGGTATTGCACACCCCCTTCGTTGGCAGCTTCCGGGTTCGTATCCTGACCACTTAGGCTAAACAACAGGGGATAAGCGCCGGGTTCACGAAAAGCGTCTGCGGGAATGCTGAGCGGTTGAGCCGAGGAGGCGTCATCAGAATCAGCGGATCCAGCCTCTCCTGCAGCTTTTCCGACAGGCAACGAGATCTTGATTTCGCGAGTCTCGCCGGGGCTGAGGGTGCCTTCGAGTTGTAAAGGCTGGCTGCTGAGGGAGTATTCGCCCTGGTTAGCGAGCTGTGCGACGCGGACTTCGGCGGCGGTAGCAGCCGTGCGGTAGTACAGCGTGAGCGAGAGGTTGCTCAGGGCGTGCGAGCGGTCATTGCGGATGCGCAGGGTGTAGATCTGGTTGGCGGAGCTGTTGGGATTGCTCGACGCACTTGGGTTGGTTTGATCGGCTGGAGCGGTGTCGATACCTGTGATCTCCAGGTTCACGTCCTGTTGCGGGTCTGTCGCACGGGCCAGCGGATTGGCCCAGTAGGTATCGTCGCGAGCCTCGGGGTTCATCGGATCCGGGGCGGTGGTGGGTTGTGACCGGTTCGCGGAGTCCGCTCCTTGGGCTGCAGATTCGACGCCTTGGGCTGAGGTGTGGGTGGCGGGAGCCGAGGTGGCGTCAGAAATAGGGTTCGCAACTGCCGGGGCGACCGGGAGGGCGGAGAGTCCGCAGAGCGCGACAGAGACACCAAACGCCATGCAGGCGTGGGGGAATCTAGACATTGCGCTCACCTTTTGCACGATTACATGCTTACTTAAGTACTTCTATTCAGTACTACTAGTTCTAGCAGTCCGACCTTGTCGATTCTTTAGCGTGGCGTGGCACGGCCAGCGTCGGCCTCTGCGCGGGCGAGATCCGCCAGGCTATCGAAGGCCTGCCGGGCAAGGCGACGCTCGTCAGCATACGCAAGGTGTTCGATCAGGCGGTTGACCGGCAACCAGCGGACCTCGGTGACCTCGGGATCCTCGTCATTGAGGTCACCATCGACATAGCGGAGCAGGTGGTGGTGGACGGTTTTGTGGATGCGGATGCCTTCAGACACGAACCAATAGTCGATGGTTCCAAGGTCTGCGATGACCTTGCCGGCGACGCCTGTTTCCTCCCACACTTCGCGTTCGGCGGTGGCGTGCTGGGATTCGTCCGGCTCAATGTGGCCCTTTGGCATGGACCACAGCAACCTGCCCCGGCGATCTAGACGGCCGATCAGAGCTACGTAAATCGAAGAAAAGTCGACGTCGCCGTTGGGTTGCACAGCTTCGGCCAGGCCAGAGAGCACGAGGCCGCCCGCGGAGGTTTCCACGGAAGTCGGCAGGTTGGAGTGCTCGTCGAAGGAATTAGGCCTTGAGTTGTGGCGACGGTTGTTGGACCCGGAGCCACGTCCGCGTCGCGACTGGTTTTTGCCTTTGCCCTTGTTTTTGTTTTTGCTGGGCTGGTTTCTGTTGGGCTGGCTGTTATTTGGCTGGTTGTTATTGGAGCCTTTGCCCTGGTTATTGCGGTTGTTTTGGCCTTGGTTTTGGCTTTGGTTTTGGCTTTGGCCGCCGCCGGAGCGCGACCTTCTTCTTGAACGGCGGCGCCGGCGGCGGGGCGTGCCGTTTCCGGTGCTGTCGTTTCCACTCATTCTGATAACGATAGCCGGTTAACTGCACAATGTGGAACTGAATATGTAACCAGCGATGGAGAGGTATCCGCAGGCTGGGTGGTCAACAGTGAGGCCAAATGTCGTTAGAACGGGAATCTGTTATTGACAACCAATGTCGACCTTGCATTAGTGCAGGTCAGAGAGCTGTGAATTTTTGGAGATCCGGATTCCGGCTTTCACATTCCCGATCTAGCGACATCTGGGACTGCTTTGGGACTCGCTTTGGGGCTGTTGTGGGACTGCTTTGGGACTTGTGAGGTGTGGAAGCTAGGGGCTGGTTGGCTCCGTACCGCGGGCTAGTAGAATCTGGCAGCGTGACAAACCCCGCCCACTCCCCTTCCAGCAAGCGTCCTGTGCAGTCGGGTGCACAGACCGGTTCAGCACAACAGGAACAGCCAGCCCATCAGGCAAAGCTGACACACCGGACATACTCGACACACCCGGCACAACAGGAACAGCCAGCCGATACCGCAGCAAATCAGCGAACCATCGACGGCATGCTGCAGGAGGCCTTCACCTCCCTGCGCGCGCTCGACCGCGACCTGCTGCCACTTACGCAGGCCTTCAACGAGGCCGGGCATAGCCTCTATCTCGTCGGCGGGTCGGTGCGCGACGCCCTGCTGGGGCGCCTCTCCCACGACCTGGACTTCACTACCGACGCCCGGCCGCAGGCAATCGTCGATATCGTCACGCCGCTGGCAGAAACCGTATGGGACACGGGTATTGAATACGGCACGGTATCTGCACTGGTCAAGGGTCAGATCCTAGAGATCACCACCTTCCGCGCCGACCAGTATGACGGCCAGTCCCGCAACCCCGAAGTATCCTTCGGCGACAGCCTCGACGGAGACCTCATCCGCCGGGACTTCCGTGCCAACGCCATCGCACTGGAGCTTTCCCCCGACGGCAACCACCAGCTCCGCGACCCCCTGAACGGACTCGAAGACCTGCAGGCCGGAGTGCTAGACACCCCGGACAGCCCAGAGATCAGTTTCAACGACGACCCACTGCGTATGCTCCGCGCATGCCGGTTCGTCTCGCAGCTGGAGTTTGGCGTCACCAAACGAGTACAGCAAGCGATGACGGCGATGAGCGAGCAGATAAACCGCATCACCGTCGAGCGTGTGGCTGTGGAACTGAACAAGCTGATGCTCGGGGCTGCGCCGTGGGTGGGCCTGGATCTCATGGTCGAGACTGGGCTGGCTGACCACGTGCTACCGGAACTGCCTGCGTTGAAGCTCACGCAGGACGAGCACCGCCAGCACAAGGACGTCTACTGGCATTCGCTAAAGGTGCTGCGCAACGCCGTGAATCTGGAGGCGGAACGAGGCCTGGAGCCTTCGTTGGAACTGCGCATGGCGGCATTGCTGCATGATATTGGCAAGCCGGATACCAGGGCTTTTACCGAATCCGGGGCGGTGACCTTCCACCAACACGAGGTCGTTGGAGCGCGCATCACCCGGCGTCGCCTGCGGAAGCTCAAGTACTCCAAGCAGCATGTCCAAGACATTGGACAGCTGGTGTTCCTGCACATGCGTTTCCACGGTTACGCCGATAACCAGGGCAAAGGCCAAAACCAGGACGCCCCACGCGGCGCGGGCGAAAAGGATAACAACGAATCCACCTGGACTGACTCGGCGGTGCGCCGGTACGTCAACGACGCAGGCGAACTGCTGCCGCTGCTGCACTTGCTGGTCCGTGCGGACTGTACAACCCGAAACCAGCGGAAAGCCCAGAGGCTGCAGCGCACCTACGATAACTTGGAAAAGCGCATTGAACAGCTGCAGGAACAAGAGGACCTCGCCGCCGTCCGCCCCGACTTGGACGGCAACGAGATCATGCAGATCCTGAACCTCAAACCCGGCCCTGATGTGGGCAAGGCGTGGGCGTACCTGAAGGAGCTGCGGTTGGATCGCGGGCCGATGGATCATGACGACGCCGTCGCCGCACTGCAGGAATGGTGGGCTGCCCAGAATGACTGAGCGCACAATGACTGAGCGCAGAATGACTAAGCCCAGAAAGGCAGATCGCAGACGTGAACTCTGACCAGCAAGAACTGAACGCCAACCTGCCGTTCGACGTGCAACCCGGAGACGTTATCTTCCAATCCCCGGCCACCGTCGTGGATCCCGCAGGATACGTCGAATCTATCGACGCAACCGCCGAGGACCTGCAGAAATACATGTCCGTCTTCGGTAATGCGCCGGGGGTGCTGGCCGAACCGGGATTGCCCGGCGCGGATGCACTGCTGGTGTTGGAGGTGCAGGACGATGCTGAAGGTGCTGGCGGCACAATCGTGGCAGTCCAGTTGGGCCTCATGAGTAGCGAAGCCGCCGCCAATCACCTCCCCGCTCTCGCAGACAAGCTCACCAAGCCAAAGGTTTTCTTCATTGGCGGCAACAACGAACCTGTTGTGCTCGCGGTTGGCCTGCTGGATGTGGATCGTTTGGAACTTGACGCCACCACCGCCTCCGCCCCCACGCGTTTCGGAAAGCGCGGCCAATTTCTGCTGGTCAGCACTGCCGAAGAAGCGCCGAGCGTGGATGAACAAGTCGCGGAGGTCGTTGGCCACGTGGACCCCTCCATGCTGCGGGGCTTAAGGCTCTTCCATAGCTATGTGCAGCTGGATATGCAGGACTTGCGTAATTGGGTGGATGCCGGGCTCGTTGGTGTGCAGGCCGCAACCGCCGAGGATGTTTTCACGGAAAGACCTGCGGAGACGTGGCGTCAATTGATGAAGCAGCGCCCCTTCCCCGACAACCTGTTCGTGACATGGGCGAGCCACCCAGAGCGTAATTAAATGGGCGCAGACAACTCGCACCGTAGCGTGCACCGCCGCAACCCGCACCGCGACTGGCGCGCCGGGATCGCCGACGCCTGGCCGGTCGCCTTGGGCATGGTGCCGCTGGGTCTGGCCTTTGGCCTGCTGATTACGCAGGTCGGCTTTGCATGGTGGTGGACGCCGATTTTCTCATTCGTCATCTACGCGGGCTCGATGGAGTTCTTGGCTGTCTCACTGGTCACGGGCGGTGTGGGTCCGCTGAGCGCAGCGTTATACGGATTTTTGGTGAACTTTCGCCATGCCTTCTACGCCCTGAACTACCCCATAGCCCATGTGCGTGGGTGGTTGGCTAAGGCATATGGCATCTATGCACTGACGGACGAGACGTATGCGATCCTCGCAGCCCGGCGCGATGCGCGGTGGTCGACGGCTCGCGTGCTGGCAGTGCAGAGTCTGCTGCAGGTCGGCTGGATCGGCGGTGGCCTGGTTGGAGCCTTGTTTGGAAGCGCCCTTCCCTTCGAGATCCAGGGCATGGAATTTGCGCTGATCGCCCTGTTCACGGTCTTGGTGATTGAAGCTTTCGTGAGCTTCAAGGATCTCTCCCTGCCGATTGTGGCCGTATTGTGTGGCGCCGTGGGCCTGCTGATCTCACCTGACAACATGCTGGTGATTGGCATGAGCCTGTACTTCCTCAGCCTCATCGTGCGTTTCGTGTGCCCGCCCTTGGATCGCGCTTTGCGGCTGAAGGTCGGCGCGGATAACGTCCTGTCCCGGGAGGTCGAGTAGATGGCTGAGCCCGTGCCTACTGTGCAATTGTTAGCCGCCGCTGGACTGCCCGAAGGGGTGCAACTGGGACCCACCCTGGCGGCCCTCGGCGCAATCTTCCTGGTGACCCTTGCCCTGCGCGGTCTGCCTTTCGCCGCCCTCCGTTTCTTCCGCGAGTCTGACCTCGTCACATGGCTTGGCCTGGCAATGCCCGTCGGCGTGATGACTCTCCTCGTCATCTACACCGTCTCCGGCCAGGCCAGCGCGCCGGGCGGACTGACGGCGGTCGGCATCGCCCTGGTTTTCACCGTCGCCTTGCATCTCTGGCGCCGTTCGACAACCTTGTCGATTCTTTTAGGCACGGTGCTGTATCTAGTCCTGGTTAACCTTGTTTTTTGACGCCCCTCCTCCCTCGCCTGCCGCCCCAGCACCGTAGAATAGCGCCCATGCCGACCCCAGAATTTATCGTCGAACTGCGCAAGAAAATCGGCCACGATGAGCTGTGGCTGCCGGGTGTGACGGCCATTGTCATCCGTGACGTCCCGGAGGATGCACCAGTATGGGCTGTGCCAGAGGTGCTGCTGGTCAAGCGCGCCGACGACGGGCAGTGGACGCCCGTGACTGGCATTGTTGATCCGCGTGAAGAGCCCCATCTTGCGGCGATCCGCGAGGTGAGGGAGGAAACCGGTCTAATTGTGCAGGTCGATGCGTTGCTGGGCGTGGGGCAAGTTGGGCCGATCGAGTATCCGAACGGGGATGTGACGAGTTATGTGGATACCACCGTGCGCTGCACGGTCATCCCCGACCCCGAGACCGGCGAGTTCAACGACGAACCAGTGGTTGGCGACGACGAGTCCACCCAGGTTGGCTGGTATTCGATCTCGCAAATGCCTCCGATGCAGCCGCGCTTCCGCCTGGTTGTGGCCGATGCGGTGGCGCAGATGAAGCACCCTGCTGGGTTCCGTCCGCGCATGGGGTATGTAAAGCGGCTGCAGAAACCGGAATAGCTGTGCCGTGAAGTTCGCCGCTTTACCAGGTGTGTGCGCCGACGGTCTGTCCTCCCTCTGGGAACCGCGTGGCATAGGAACTGGCGCGCATGGAGCAGATCACAAGCTGCACCTGGTGGAAGATCATCAGCGGCAGGATCATCATGCCAAGGCTTGCTCCCCCGAACATCACTGCCGCCATCGGTAGCCCGGAGGCCAGGGACTTCTTGGTGCCAGCGAACTGAATAGCTACCTGGTCTGCATAGTCGAAGCCCAACTTTCGGGAGGTGAAGCTGGTAATCCCGAGCATCACGTGGACCAGCGCGATGGAGCCCACCACCAAGCCAACGATGGTAAGCCAGCTGACGGAGCCCCACACGCCGGAGACAATGCCCTCCGAGAAGCTGACGTACACCACCAGGCCGATGGAAATCTGATCCACCTTTTTCGTCGCCTTTGACGCCGCAAACTTGTACACCCACCTGCGCAAGAGCTGGCCAATGGCAAAAGGCAGCAGCAGTTGCACGCCGATGTCCAGGAAAGTGCTGGCGTCAATATGAAAACCGTCCGAAGAAGACATCAGTAACAGCACTAGCAGCGGTGTGAATAGAACACCTAGCAGGCTAGAGACGCTCGCTGCGACGATCGAGGCGGCGACGTGGCCTCGCGCGATGCTGGTGAATGCGACTGAGGACTGCACCGTCGACGGCACCAGGGTACAGAAGAGAATCCCCAGGTAGAGCTCATTTCCGACAATTCCCTTGAGCGGCATCATGGCTACGCCGATGAGTGGGAAGACCACGAAAGTGAACGCCATGATCAGCAGGTGCAGTCGCCAATGCAGCAGACCCTTGAGCGCTTCTTGTGGGGAAAGCCGTGCGCCATAGAGAAAGAATAGGAAGGCGATGGCAATCTTCGTCAAGACACTTGCGACATCCGCGGCCTCGCCGCGCACGGGCACAATCACCGCGGCCATGACCGCGATGACGATCAGGATAATGAGGAAGTCTGGCCGGTAATTGATGATGCGCTGCCACAGCGGAAGTTTTTCTGCCATGTGTCTCTATATTATTGACGCCCCTATTCCCGCGAACCGCAAACGTCGAGAAACGTTGCAGGCGCCGGATAGGGGCGGAGTGTGCCAGCTAAATGGGCGTGTGGCTTAGACGATGGCGCGGTCGAGCTCCGCGACAGTCTGCTTGGGGATGAGCGATGCTACAGCCGCAGCGATGCCCAAGATGACCGCGGCGGCGATAAACGCCGTGGTGTAGCCCGCTACGGAGTCCGAGCCTTGGGGAGAGCCGGCGACCTGGAAAACCGGCAGGATGGCGAAGGATACGCCGGCGCCGAGGTTGAAGCCCGCGGAGTTCATGCCGGGCAGGAAGCCCTCGTTATCCTTCGGTGAGTTCACGACACCGAGGTTGTTGATGACAATGTTTCCGACACCCGCGTAGGTGACGCCCAGCAGGATGACGATGATAACCAGAACTGCCAGGGACTTTACGCCGACGAATGCGAGCCCCAGCATCAGCACCGCGCTGGCGATGTTGGCGATGATGATCAGCCGTCCATAGCCCACCCTTGGCGCCCAACGGCCTGCGAAGGGGCCTACTGCCCAGCCGACGAGGGCGTAGGGGGTCAGCAGCCACAGCGAGGCCTTGTCGGCCTCCAGGCCGAAACCTGCATCTGGGTTCTGTGCCAGAGAGATTGCTACACCGTTGACTGCGGCGAACACGCCGGTCATTGTCAGCACGGTAGTGGCCAGAAGCGCCCATGTGTGGCGGCGTGCCAGGTACTTCGGGGCGACCAACGGCTGCGAGTGGCGGCCTTCGTACTTCCAGAAAGCCAGGAATACCGCGGGGCCGATGATCAGCATGGCAATGACGTACAGCCAGTTTGCCTCCCCGGCCTTGCCGGCCTCGTTGACGCCCAGCGTGATGCACAGCACCGAAATCACTAGTAGCGCAGCGCCAGCCCAGTCCATTTTCACATTGTCCGAAGGCTTAGATTCCGGTGCACCGGATGCGACAACGACGGTGGCGATGATGCCAATAATGGCGATGAGCCAGAATACAGAGCGGAAGCCGTAGTTTTCTGCCAGCCAGCCGGCGAGGATAACGTCGATGCCCGCTACGCCACCGTTGATGGCTGCCAGCAGACCCATGAGGGTGCCGAGGCGCACCTCTTCCTTCACCTGGCTGCGCAAGATGATGAGGGTCATGGGAATTGTCGGGCCGGCGATGCCCTGCATGGCACGGGCAACCATCAACACGCCGATATTGGGTGCCAGCGCGGCGATGAGTCCGCCGAGGGACATTACGCCGAGCATGATGACGAGGATTTTGCGGCGGCCGACGATATCCGACAGGCGCGGTAGGAATAGGCCACACATCGCGCCGCCGGTGAAGAACGCGGTTTGGGTGAGGCCGGTGGCGGCTTCATCTGTATTTAGCTCGCGGGCCATAGTCGCTAGCACTGGGGAGAGCATGGAAGCATTGAGCTGGAAAGCGATTGCCGCGGTGATGAGCACAGTCATCAGCAGGCCGATTCCGCCAGGGCGGGAATCTATCGGGTCGGGCGAGACGGCAGTGCCAGTTTTGCCAGTGGTCGCGCCGGGCGCGTCTGCCGGGGCGCGGTCGGCAGAGGACGGATTGGTGGAATTCATGGGCAACCCCCGAGAGTGCTTAAAGATTTCTGCAAAACGTGTAGCTAGCACGTGTAGTTAGCACTGTAATGCATAGTTAGCGCGACGATAAGGTCTGGCCATTGAGGCGCTTGCCACTTATCTAAAGGTAAACAGAGTATTAATAAAGGTCGTCGCGTGAGTGAATGTTGTTGGACAAATCGATAACGAGGTAGTCGATTGAGGACGCGTTGGGGGCGAAATGAAGCCCATAGAATCATCTTGACCAGCAGTTATGTCTGATACCTGGGGGGTCGCTGGTGCTAGGAAGGGGTTAAGATCCGCAATGTTGTTGAGGCTTTAGGGGCGGAGTAGCTTAACTCATTGTCGGAAAACTACAGGAACCACGCGAGTGGCCTGAGACCAACTTATTCCGATCTCATCGCCGTTAATAGCAGTAACTTAATGTTTAAGGGGTCACTGTCGTGACAACGACGCTCATCATCATGGTCATCGTAGTGCTCACCGCACTAGCTTTTGACTTCACCAATGGCTTCCACGACACCGCTAACGCGATGGCTACGTCCATCGCTACCGGTGCCTTGAAGCCCTTCACTGCAGTAGCTATTTCCGCTGCCCTAAACCTGGTCGGTGCGTTCTTGTCCGTCAACGTTGCCGCCACAGTCGCCAAGGGCATCGTCAACCTTGATTCTTATGACTTGGCGAATAGCGGGGATGGCGACGCGCTGCTCCTTGTCGTGTTCACCGGTCTGATCGGTGGCATCTTCTGGAACCTATTTACCTGGCTGCTGGGTCTGCCCTCCAGCTCGTCTCACGCTCTGTTCGGTGGACTCATCGGCGCAGCTTTCGCTGCCCTGGGCACCGGCGGCGTGGCCTGGAGCTCCATCCTGGGCAAGATCATCGTGCCTGCGGTTGCCTCTCCGTTCATCGCTGCAATGGTCTCCGCTGTCGGCACCTTCATGATCTACTGGGTGACAAACACTATTCCGAACAAGGTGAAGAACGAGCACTTCCGCCACGGACAGATCGTCACGGCCTGCCTGGTCTCCCTCGCACACGGTGCTGGTGACGCGCAGAAGACCATGGGTGTTATCTTCCTGGCGCTGGTTGCAGCCGGCTCCGCCGACGAAGCTTCCCGCATCCCGACCTGGGTCATCATTGCTTGTGCAGTTGCCATCGCAGCCGGCACCCTGTCCGGCGGCTGGCGTGTGATCCGCACCCTGGGTAAGGGTCTGGTCGAGATCGAGTCCCCGCAGGGCATGGCCGCAGAGTCCAGCTCCGCAGCTATCATCCTGACCTCCGCTGCAGGCGGCATGGCACTGTCCACCACTCACGTCTCCACCGGCTCCATCCTGGGTACCGGCCTGGGCCGCAAGGGGGCGGACGTCCGCTGGGGCGTGGCAATGCGCATGGTCGCTGCATGGCTGATTACCCTGCCGTGTGCCGCGTTCGTCGGCTTCGCGTCCTGGTGGGTCGCCACCGGCGTGTCCAAGATGACCAACACCATGGGCGGCGTGATCGTTGACTTCATCCTGCTGATCGCTATGGCCGCAGCAATCGTCATCCGCGCCCGCATGAACCCGGTTGACGCAAACAACGTTAACGACGATTGGGATGCGGACTCCGAGTCTGTCGACTCCTCCATGAAGACCGGTACCACCGCAGCCGCTGCCAAGACCACCGATCGCCAGCCCACCACCGAGCATGATCCGGAGATGGTCGGAGCCGGTTACCCCACCCCTTCTGACACTGTCGCTGAGGTCGTTGCAGACCCCAAGCACCCTGGCGTAGGCAACGAAGGCAAGTAGCCACAACACACAGGCACACAAGCCCCACCTTGGCTCGTTGGAGCCAAAGCTAAAAACACAGAAAGTGTGAAGAACAATGACTGCCCCTGAAATCTTCCAGGCCATCATCCGAGTCGCTGCCCTGGCTCTTCTGTTCGGCGCTGGTATTCCTGTTCTGTTCTCCCTTGGCATGCGCTGCATGACTGGTGACCCGATCCGCGACGATAACGGTGTCATCGTTGGAGATACCGAGGCCTCGACGCAGATGAAGGTTCTCGGCTGGACCGTGTACGCGGTACTGGCGGCCGTGATCCTGCTGGGTATCGTCTGGGTGGCGAAGGATTCCCTGAACCACTACTTCGGCTGGAACCTGTTCCCAGGTATGTCTGGCCACCACTAAAAACACCGGGGTTGAGAGCCCCGGCTTCAGACACACGACTATCGCCAAACGGCCTGCGAAGTGATCTACTTCACTTTGCAGGCCGTTTGTATATTTTCTGTCAAGATTCCGGAAAATTGTGGACTTTTGGAAATTTGTTGGTAGATTCAACCGTTGTAACAAATGCGGTATCTCCAGAAGAGCCACCGTATTGCGAAGGCACCATTCAAATTCGAAAGTAAAGAGGTGAGCCAAATGATGACCTTCAATGAGATCTTCAGCAAGGTTTCGACAGCATTCACGAGCTCCACCGGGACCGGCCTGGACGTGCTCAATGGCGTTCAGACCGAGGAGCGTATTGCGATGGAGCTGTTCGCGAACGATACGATCCCCGCGACCACCAGCGATATCGCTAACGCCTACCGCGCTGTCTTGGGGCACGACGCCAACGTAGAAGACCTCCTCGACACGGAGAACTACCTGTTGGCCTTCGGCTGGCTGCGCTAAGAAGCGCAGCACCTCCTCACATTCCGCGCCAGCATGTGCAGTGTGCGGACTGCGCAGTGTGAGGACTATGCAGTGTAAGGACTATGCAAAGTCCGTGTTGCCGATGCGTTGCAGCGCATCGACCAGTAAATCCCAGAACCGATCCGCGTCGACGTCCACCGCAACGCGTGTGTGCAACGGAGCCGTGGTGGCGTCGGAACTAGAAACATCAGAATCATCGGCCGTGCCCAGTGCGGTCGGATCCTGACAACCTTCCTGGCTGCCCCATGTGCGCCGCAGATCCACGACAGTCGCTCCGCGCGTGAACTGACCCTGCGTCTCTACGTCAATCGGTGCTAGCACAGTGCGTACGACCTGCGGATCCGCGACGGCTGCCACGGCCAGAGGGTCGTGCATCGGCGGGCCTGGGTAGTGCCGCTCCTTCATATAGGCCGCGCCGAAAAACTCCACCAGTTCTGCGATGAAGGTCGCTACATCAGTGCCGACGCTCGTCAGTTGTGCCATCCGCTCGGGGGTGGCCAGCACCTTGTGAGTGACGTCCAGCCCCACCATCGTCACAGGCCAACCCGCGCCGAACACGATTTTCGCGGCCTCCGGATCCGCCAGGATGTTGAACTCGGCGCTGGCAGTCATGTTGCCCGCGTGGTGCGCTCCGCCCATCAGGGTGACGCTACCTACCCGTTCAACCAGTTCCGGATACATGCGGGCGAACAGGGCGATGTTGGTCAAAGCTCCTGTCGGGACGATGGTGACAGTTCCCGGCTCGTTGTCCCGGATGATGTCTGCAATGAGGTTAACTGCGTGGCGCGGGTCTCGTTCAGCGCCAGGGGCGGGTAGCTGGGGGCCGTCCAGGCCGCTGTCTCCGTGAATTTCCTCCGGGATGATCTGCGGTGCCACCAGCGGCCGGTCGGCTCCGGCGGCGAAGGGAATGCCGGTGATGTTGCCGACTTTCGCCAGCGCCAGCGCATTCTTGGTGACCTTTTCTAACGTCTGGTTACCCGCCACCGTGGTGACTGCCAGCAGGTCGAGATTTGGGTTTCCCCAGGCCAGCAGCATCGCAATGGCGTCGTCGTGGCCAGGATCGCAGTCGAGGATGATCTTTCGTACGGAGTTGGTTGGCACGGTGTTGGTTGGCACAGAGTTAGCTGGCACGGTGTTGGCATTTGCAGTCATTTAAGCATCCCCTAGGCGACGGATTTCGTTTTCAGTGGCGTAGCTTCCAGCGGCTCCGCGCTTCTGCGTGGCCAGTGCCCCGGCTGCCGCTCCCAGCGTGCAGGCATCCACGAGGGTCTCCCCTTGTGCCAGCGCGGCGGCGAGCGTGCCGCAGAAGGCATCACCTGCACCAGTGGTGTCTACGACATGTTCGACGTAGACGGCGGGAATGTGCACCGGTTCGGCGTCCTTTTCCAAGATCAGCGCACCACGCTGCCCCAAAGTAACGACGACGGAGCGGGCCGTGGCCCGCAGGTCTTCGATAAGGTCCTCGACAGGAGTTCCGGGGGCGGCGTCGAGCACGGCGGCGGCCTCGCCTTCGTTCAGGACTAGTGGGTCGGCAGCGGCCAGTAGTTCGGGATCGCGCGTGGTTACCGGCGCGAGGTTCAGCACCAGTCGAGTGTCCGAGTTCGCCACCAACTTCGGCAGTTCCGCACTGTGTTCAGGGGTGAGCTCGCCTTGCGCCAGGACAATCGGCACCGGCCCCTGGCGTCGCAGCTCGTCGACAGTTTCGCGCTGCTGGGCGGGGCTGACCAGCTCGTTTGCGCCGGAAGTGACGATGATGATGTTCTCACCGCTGGGATCGTTCATGATGAATGCGCGCCCCGTCGGCTGCCTACTCGTGACCAAGTAGTCGGTGTTCACACCGTGTTCGCGCAGCTGTTGCAGGGCCAGCTCGCCCTGTGGGTCGTTGCCTACCGCAGACAAAAGAACGGTATTGACGCCCATATGTGCGCACGCTGCCGCCTGATTAGCGCCCTTTCCGCCGAGACCCTCTATGCCGGGTTTTGCAATGGTAGTTTCCCCTGGTAGAGGGAAGTTTTGGACGGTGACGAAGGTATCTACGTTAGTGGTGCCTGATACGACGACGGTGGCGTTGCTGTCTCTCATGCCTCCCCAGGGTACTGCGTTGGGCGAGGGTTGGGCGGGGGTTGGCTGGGGTCGTCTGCAGGCTGGTTGCGGGCTGGTTGCGGGGCAGTGTGTGGGCTCCCCTGGAGACTCATCCGGGGGTTCAGCGCGGCCAGATGTCGCTGAATCGGGAATCTATGAGCAAAAAGTCGAGGAAAAATTTTTTTGCAAAGCCCTGACCTGCGCAAATGCACAAGTGGGAATAATTCCCTTTAACACATTCCCGTTCTAACGACATTGTCCTTGCCCTGCACCCTGCCGAGGGCAGAAAAAGCCCCCGGCGAAAGTGAACTGTGGCTTAGCGCCGTGCCGAATCCTGGGCGGACGCTGCGCGCTTCGCAGCTTCCCAGTCCACGCCGCCGCCTTCGCAGGAGCCATTCAGCGAGCAGCTGCCGCAGGCCTTGCCGCTTGCGCACGCCTCCGCGCTCACCGTGCCGGCCTTGGCGCCGGAGCCCGCAGCCTGACCAGCGCTAATGCCAGCACTCTGGTCTGCGCCAACGCCAGAGTCGTCGGAACAGCAAGCGCCAGCGGAGTCGGAAGCGCCGGCGGCCTCGCTGGAACCGGAGCAGCAGGAGTCCGAGGTGGCGTCACCGCTAGAGCAACAGGAAGAATCGGCGGCCTCGAGCTGAGCGGCACGGGCATCCAGGCGTGCGACGGTGTGGGCGCCCAGAGCAGAGCCCAGGCCGATCAAAAATACGGCACCGATCAGCAACAATGCGAAGACCAACCACATCCAGCCGCTCACCTTCAAGGTGATCAGCGCCGCGCCCAGGAATGCCGCACCCGCGCCCATCCAAGCCGGGCCGACGATTTTGTGTGCGGTAATCCAGAGTTCCTTGGACTTACGCACCTCCGGAACCCGCAGGCCAACCACTGGATTCCCCGGCAGCTTCCCCATTGCTCCCAGTAGCCCCGCGACGAAGAAAGCCAGCCCCACTAATACCAACACGACGGTCAAGACGATCATGGAAAACAGTCTATTACCGCAGGTGGCCAACAAGCCAAACGCAATAACCTGCCCTGTCCGGGCGACCTACTAGACTGTTTAACCATGACGAACGGCAGCACTGCAGACAATTCCTACCGCTATACGCCTGACCTCGCGGCCAAGATCGAGGCCAAGTGGCAGAAGCACTGGGCCGATAACGGCACGTTTAACGCCCCGAACCCCACGGGCAACCTAGCCGAGCCGGGCACGGAGCTGCCGGAGGATCGCAAGTTTATCCAGGACATGTTCCCCTACCCCTCCGGTGTGGGCCTGCACGTTGGCCACCCGCTGGGCTACATCGGCACGGACGTGTTCGCGCGATTCCACCGCATGAAGGGCGCAAATGTCCTGCATACGCTGGGTTATGATGCGTTTGGCCTGCCTGCCGAACAATATGCCGTGCAGACGGGCACCCACCCGCGCACCACCACCATGGCGAATATCTCCAATATGGAACGCCAGCTGGGCCGCCTGGGTCTGGGACACGACAAGCGCCGCAGTTTCGCCACCACGGATACCGACTACTACCGCTGGACTCAGTGGATTTTCCTGCAGATTTACAACTCCTGGTTCGACCCGGAGGCCAAGAACGCCAACGGCACCCTGGGTAAGGCCCGCCCCATCGCCGAGCTGGAAGAGAAGCTGGCCGCTGAGCGTGCCGACTGGGCGGAGCTCAGCGCTGTCGAGAAGCAGGAGATCCTGGATAGCCACCGCTTGGTCTACCGCTCCAACTCCACGGTGAACTGGTGCCCCGGCCTGGGCACAGTGCTGGCCAACGAAGAAGTTACGGCGGAGGGGCGCTCCGAGCGCGGAAACTTCCCGGTCTTCCGCAAAAACCTACAGCAGTGGATGATGCGCATCACCGCGTACTCCGACCGGCTGATCGACGATCTTGAGTACCTCGACTGGCCGGAGAAGGTGAAGTCGATGCAGCGCAACTGGATCGGCCGTTCCCGTGGTGCGGAGGTTACATTTGACTGCCTCGGCCAAGACATTGATGTCTTCACCACCCGCCCGGACACGCTCTTCGGTGCGACGTACATGGTGCTGGCCCCGGAACACGAGCTGGTCGATACCCTCGTCGCGCAGGCTGGTTCTTCTACGGGTAAGGACGCCTACACGGATGTTGACCCACGGTGGACCTATGGGCAGGCGAACCCGACTGCTGCAGTGGAGGCATACCGTGCGGCAATCGCCGCCAAATCCGATCTGGAGCGTCAGGAGAATAAGGAAAAGACGGGCGTTTTCCTGGGCGTTTATGCCACCAATCCAGTCAATGGTGCGCAGGTGCCAGTCTTCATCGCGGACTATGTGCTGACGGGTTATGGCACCGGCGCGATCATGGCCGTGCCGGCGCATGACACGCGCGACTTTGAGTTCGCCACCGAGTTCGGGCTGCCAATTGTGCCGGTGCTGTCCGCTGAGGGCGCTGAAGCTGGCTCTGAGGCCGGGGACGGAGCCGAAATGACGGAGGCGTTCACCGAAGACGGCCCGCACATCAACTCCAACAACTCCGACGGCCTGGAGCTCAACGGTCTGGGCAAGGCAGAGGCCATCGACAAGGCCATTGAATGGCTGGAAGCCAAGGGCACCGGCAGTGGCAAGATCCAGTACAAGCTGCGGGACTGGCTGTTCGCCCGTCAGCGCTACTGGGGTGAACCCTTCCCCATCGTTTATGACGAGAACGGCGTGGCGCACGCCCTGCCGGAGGAGATGCTTCCCGTCGAACTGCCGGAAGTAGAGGACTACAAGCCCGTCAGCTTTGACCCGGAAGACAAGGACTCCGCACCGCAGCCCCCACTGGCCAAGGCTAAGGAATGGGTTGAGGTCACCCTGGATCTCGGCGACGGCGAGAAAACCTACTACCGGGACACGAACGTCATGCCGCAGTGGGCGGGTTCTTCGTGGTACCAGCTGCGCTACATCGACCCGAATAACGACAATGCCCTGGTAGACATCGAAAATGAGCGCTACTGGGTCGGCCCGCGCGAAGGTCGCCCCTCTGGCGGTGTGGATCTGTACGTGGGCGGCGTGGAACACGCCGTGCTTCACCTGCTGTACGCCCGCTTCTGGCACAAGGTGCTCTTTGACCTGGGTGTTGTCTCCAGCTTCGAGCCCTACTACCGCCTGTACAACCAGGGCTATATCCAGGCTTATGCTTACACGGATTCCCGTGGCGTATACGTACCTGCAGAAGAGGTCACCGAGCGCGACGGTAAGTTCTTCTGGGTTCGCACAGCCGATGACGCTGAGGGCGTCGACAAGGAAGAAGAGGTATTCCAGGAATACGGCAAGATGGGCAAGTCCCTGAAGAACGCGGTCTCGCCCGACGAGATCTGCGATGACTACGGTGCGGACACCCTGCGTGTATACGAGATGGCGATGGGGCCACTCGACACGTCGCGGCCGTGGGCGACGAAGGACGTGGTGGGTGCGCAGCGCTTCCTGCAGCGCGCGTGGCGCCTCGCCGTGGATGAGAACACGGGTGAGTGCTCCGTGAGCGATGACGCCCTCACGGATGATGACCTGAAAGCCCTGCATAGGACCGTCCAGGGCGTTCACGAGAACTATGCAGAGCTGCGCGACAACACTGCCGTCGCGAAGCTGATCGAGTACGTGAATTACCTGACGAAGACGTACTCCACGGGTCAGACTCCGCGTGCGGCCGTGGAACCGCTAGTGCAGATGCTTGCACCGGTGGCTCCGCACATTGCCGAGGAGATGTGGGAGGTGCTCGGGCACGCCGATGGCATCACGTACGTTCCCTTCCCGGAGTGGGACGAGAAGTGGCTGGTGGATGACACCATCGAGCTGCCCGTGCAGGTGATGGGCAAGCTACGTGGCCGTATTAACGTGGCAGCGGATGCTTCGCGAGAGGACATTGAGGCCGCTGCGCTGGAAGAGCCGAACGTAGCCGCGCACATCGAGGGTAAGACGGTGGCGAAGATCATCGTCGTGCCGGGCAAGATGGTGAACGTCGTCGCAAAGTAGCGCGCGGCGGCGCCTTTTAGAGGTTGTGGTCGAGGATCAGGTAGGCGCCAACTGACGTGATCCAAGCCATGCAGAACGGCATAATGAACCAGATCACCGCTACCCATGGGCGCCAGCGCTGGTGCTTCTTCCACTTGTAATAGGTGATAAAGGCCGAGCCGAACAGGCCGAAAAACGCCAGCGAGGTAGGAACGATGGCGAAGAGCAGCTGGAACGTGCGGCTACACAGCTGAGCGGAGGAATCAGCCTCGCAGTACGGCCCGCCAACGGCCTTCGAGGCCACCCAAATCAAAATGGCGGATAGCGTGGTCGACACAATCACGCCGATGAAGAACCGTATCGCCTGGCGGGTGGACTTATTGTTGCGCTCCAGGCGGAGCAAAGGGTCGGCTTCGTAGTCGAGCTCCGAGGGCGCGCCTGGACGATCAAGGTCGGAGAGCTCACCCGGAAAATCCAGGTCGTTCGCATGAGGATCGGCGTCAGGGCCCGGTTTATCAGCAGGTGAGGGGCTGTCGTTCAAACCATCAGTGCTCATAATGCCCTCAAATCTACACGCCGGGTAATGGCCTAAGGCTTAGACTGTGCTCAGCAGCACCGGTACCGGACTGTGGCGCAGAATCTGGTTTGTCGACGGGCCGATGAACACGCGGTGGAAACCACCCAATGTGCTGGACCCCATGACCAGCAGATCGCCCTTCTTCCACTTCAGGGCATTGATCGCGCCGGACCAGCCATAGCCGCTACCGACTTCCATCTGCACAGTCAGGTCGCCGTGCCGGTTCAGCGCGCGGTCACGTCCGCGATCCAGCAGTGCCAGCGCCTGCTCGCGCCATTCGACCATCATGTCGGAGTTATCGATAAACTCCGTCTCCGTCGGGTACATCGTTGCCCCGCGTGGGCTAAACGCCACCAGCCGCAGCGGCACATCCCACCGGTGCGCCAGATCGGCGGCGCGACGCAGGGCCTCATGCGACTGATCGGTGTCGATGTAACAGCAATTGACCCTGGTGACGCCACGTTTCGACAACTTCGGCGTCCGCGGAGCCAATAGTAAAGGAAGCGGAGCGTAATGCAGCAAAGCATCCGCCGTCGAGCCGATCCTAAAGCGAGAATGCGGCGCGGCAGGATGGGAGCCCAAGATCATCATGTCGGCGTTGAACTCGGTGGCGGCGTCGATAAGAGCCTTCGTCTCCGAGTGATCGACAGTGACGGAGGAGGGCTCGTCGGCGTCCAGCATAGAATTCGGCAATTTGGCCAGGTCAAGAGCCTTCTGCGCGGCGGAGGAGACTGCCTTTGATTCCTTTTCGATCCACTGTGAGTAGTTATCGAACTCCAGCTCGGGCTGTGCGGTCCAGGAACGCGAAATGACGGTTGCAGTGCGCACTGCCACGGTTTCCGTGCGGCCGAGCCAGGCTGCGACCTGCGCGGCTTCGTCACCGGCAGACTCCGGACGCCACGTAAGGAGCAGACGGAGGGGATCGTGGGACTTAGGGGTGTTGCTCAAGGAAGTTTGCTCGCTAGCTCCAGCTTCTAGTGCTGGTCGTTGTTCAGCTTTGCCTCTATAGCCTCAGTGTAGCGACGTAGCACCAGTTCGATAACTGGGGTGGCCTTTGCTACTTCCTTGAGTTCTTCATCGCTGAGGCTAGCCAGCATGCTGGAGAGTTGCTCGGCGCGTTCTTCGGAAAGGCGACGCAGCTCTTCGCGTCCCTTATCGGTCAGGGTGACGCTGACGCCGCGGCGGTCGGAGGTGTCGCGTACGCGAGTGACCAGGTCCATCGTCTCTAGCTGGTTAACAGCGTTAGAGGCGGTGGGCATCCGGATCGTCTCGGTGGCCGCGATTTGGCTGATGCGCATCGGGCCGTTTTCCTCGAGGATCATGAGGATGGAAAGTTGCGCCATACTGATGTGCGAGTTCTCCGTCTGGCGGAAGTACAGCAGGTACAGTCGCGTCAGAGGGAGGCGCAATTCTTTGGCGATTTCTAAGGGTGTGGAAGCCATAGGTACTAAAATACAACAGTTTTGGTTGTAAATGCACAAGCGGGGCGCTGGACACGGAGGTTTTGCCCCCATCTGAAAGCGGTGAATAGCGGTGACGTTCGCTGTTGCGGAGCTGTGCATCGAAACGAATTACCCCACCGCCTTGGGTGGGGTCTGTCTCTTATACACATCTGACGCTGCCGACGAGCGATCTAGTGTAGA
>ERZ1031149.7-NODE-7-length-125719-cov-23.956145_pt1 | contig 125719 bp, 96 predicted proteins | sample MGYA00518223_ERZ1031149 | MGnify/ENA primary metagenome ERZ1031149 (study PRJEB33718, sample SAMN03159768) | human skin metagenome | collected 2014-05-20 | study: EMG produced TPA metagenomics assembly of the PRJNA266117 data set (Human skin bacterial metagenome...
GTACTGCACCTGGGAGGGTGTGGGAGAGTAAGTCACCGCCGGCATTAAAACTTAAAAAGAATTAGGCCCAGAGCCTTTCTCCGAATAGGGGAAAGTGCTCTGGGTCTTTTTGTATGTTCAATTGTGATCTTGGTCTTGGCTCCGAAAATTCGTGAAGCACAGCTTATAATTAGGTTTATCGAATAGTTTTCCTGCGGTGCTACCCGCAGAGCAGGCACTACCCCATACATATTGGGAAGTACAGGGGAGTTAAGGGAGCTAGGCTAATGCAACAGCAAAAAGAGACCACCCATTCCAATAGCGCTGCTCGCGCTGTAAACCTGCAGCGCATCTATGGACACGGTGAAACAGAGGTTCGCGCTGTTGACGGTATTTCTATCGACTTCCTCGACGGCCAATTCACCGCCATTATGGGACCAAGCGGCTCCGGCAAATCAACGCTGATGCACTGCATGGCCGGACTTGACTCCATTTCCAGCGGCAAGGCATATATCGGTGATACCGATATTTCAACCCTCAGCGACAAGGAGATTACTGCTCTTCGACGCGATCGACTGGGCTTCATTTTTCAGTCCTTTAACCTGGTTCCCACGCTAACGGCAAAAGAGAACATCACGCTCCCACTGGACATTGCAGGGGAGAAGGTTAATCAAGAATGGTTCGATGAAGTAGTGCAGCGTCTTGGACTCAAAGGACGCTTGCAACACCGCCCCTCTGAGCTTTCAGGTGGTCAGCAGCAGCGCGTAGCATGTGCACGCGCTCTCGTTTCCCGACCCGACATCATTTTCGGTGACGAGCCCACCGGCAACCTGGACTCGAACAGCTCCGCTGAAGTGCTAAGCATTCTTCGCAGCGCAGTGGACAAGGATGGGCAAACAGTTGTTATTGTGACCCACGATCCAAAGGCAGCCTCCTACGCAGATCGCGTGGTGTTCCTTGCCGATGGTCGCATCGCCGATGAATTAGCCAAGCCCGATGTAGAGTCCATCCTCGGAGTCATGGGCAAGCTGGAGGATCACTAGTCATGCGTAGACACACCCGCGCTGTAGCAAAGGTCTCCTATCGAAGCGTCCTTGCCAACAAGATTCGCTTCCTTCTCACGATCATCGCCGTAGTGCTTGGAACTGCGTTTATTTCCGGTTCCTTCATGTTCACTGACATGATGCAGAAGTCCTTCACCGGAATCTTCGAAAACGTCTACTCCGCTGTAGACGTAGAAGTCTCCCAGAAGAATCCGACCAAGCCAATCACTGTCGAGACAAAGAAGCAGCTGCAAGAAAACCAGGATGTCATGGGTATCTCTATGGCGTCCGAAACCACTGCAGTAGTTGCTAAGGACGGAAAGCAACTTAGCACTGGCGGCGCTCCTTCCGTACTTTTTCCCAATGACTTCACTGAAGGCGCTCCCGGCCCCTCGGTTAACGTGACTGACGGTCGCGCGCCCAAGGGGGAGAAGGAGGCGATGATCAATGGCGATGCTGCGGAAAAGCATGGTGTGCACGTCGGCGATACGCTCAAAGCCATCGACATTCGAGATAGCCATGAGTACGAGATCGTGGGTATCTATGACACCGACTTTTCCGTAGGCGGCTACCTAGGCCTGGCCATAGACCCTGAGATCTATATCAAGCGCTACACGGACGGTACTTTCCCAGACGGCTTCTGGCTGTCCGCTCGCGACGGAGTATCTCCAGAGCAACTCAAGAGCTCAATTGAACAGAAGTACCCCGACTTCAAGGTTGTTACCGGCGACTCGATCGTGGAGAAGTCCTCCAAGGAGGTCAAAGAAGGCCTCAGCTTCGTCACCTACTTCCTCCTTGCCTTTGGCCTGGTCAGCCTTCTCGTCGGAGCTTTCATTATTGCCAACACCTTCTCTATGGTGGTGGCGCAGCGTATCCGTGAGTTTGCGCTGCTTCGCTCCCTGGGAGCGTCACGTGGGCAACTCACAACCTCCGTGGTGTTCGAGGCCATCCTCGTTGGCATCGTCGGATCCGTCCTGGGCATTATCGCGGGCATGGGTTTGGCGAAGGGGATTTTCGCTCTCATGGATCAGTTCGGCTTCGGCCTCCCGAACTCAGGGCTCACCTTGACCCCACAGGCAATCATTCTGCCTTTGATCGTTGGTGTCCTGATCACGATTCTCTCGGCATGGGCACCTGCCCGTCGTGCCGGTCGCGTGCATCCAGTCGAGGCGATGCGTTCCGGCGATGTCTCCAGCTCGTCGCCGTTGAAGTTGCGTACCATTTCGGGGCTGGTCGTAGTTCTTGCGGGTGTCGCCGCTGCAGTTACCGCGCTGTTGCTTAGTGACGCCGAAACGAGCAACCGGGCATCGATCCTCGGACTCGGCGCTCTACTGGTGATTGTCGGCACTTTCCTGGTCTCTCCGGCACTATCGATTCCAGTTGTCCCAGCACTGGGACGCGTACTTGGGGCTCCCTTTGGTGCGGTTGGAAAGTTGGCGTCCACAAACTCGCGCAGGAATCCGCGACGTACCGCAACAACTGCATTCGCGCTAACCCTCGGCGTGGCACTCGTTGCCGCATTTGGCATGGTCGGTGCGACGATGAAAAGCGCCATGGAGGACATGATTGGAGATACCGTCAAGTCCGATCTGGTGGTGAGCGGTCCTGCGAACCAGGGGTTCCCATTGCCTAAGGGAGTAGAAAAGGCAGTGGCAGATACGGATGGTGTGGAGTCCCTTTCCACCGTCGGCACGACACCCATCAGCGTCGGCAAAGCCAAGGGTGAAAGCAGCGTGAACTACTCCGGCAGTTTTTCCTTCTTCTACAAGGGGGATCTGGGGAAGTCCATGGGGCTGAAGTCCTTGGGCGGAAACCTGGAGACTGAAAAGCCCGGCTTCTATGCCTCTGAGAGTAAGGCCAGCCAAATGAAGTGGAAGGTCGGCGATTCCGTGCCGATCTACCGCGTAGGCCAAGAAAAGCTAGGCGAAGTAAAACTTCTGGGAATCTATACGGAGCCGATTCAACCGCAGACATTACTCAATGAAGCTGCGCTCAAGCCCTACCTCGGTCAGGGGAAACCGATCTCCGAGGTCGATGATCTACGAGTTATGCAGGTCTTCGTTCACGCTAAGGACGGCGTCCGGGAACACGAACTACAGGAGAATGTGCGCAAGTCGGTGGAGCCCTTCATCGTGGCTGATGTCCTCACCACTACCGAGTACGCAGGTACGGTGTCGAAATCCATTGACCAGCTGCTGATGATCCTCAACGCAATGCTGGCGCTGTCCATCCTGGTAGCCATCCTGGGCATTATCAACACCCTGGCATTGAATGTGATTGAGCGTAAACAAGAGATCGGCATGTTGCGTGCGGTGGGTATGTTCCGCCGACAGGTAAGGCGGATGATCACCCTAGAGGCTGTACAAATTGCCATCTACGGTGCACTACTCGGTGTGCTGATCGGCGTGGGCCTGGGCTGGGTATTTGTGAAGGTGCTGGCCACCGAAGGTCTGGACAAGGCCGTTCTACCTTGGCAGTTGCTACTCACAATGGTGGTTGGCTCCGGTATCGTTGGCGTGCTTGCTGCGCTATGGCCGGCACATAAGGCGGCAAAGACATCCCCGCTCGAGGCGATCGCTGACTAGGGGAGCTACGTATATGGGGTTCGGAAAGTCTTGCGAAAGTCTTACAATGAAAAACTATGAGTGAGCAGACCCCGAACTCCGATATCGTGAGCCTGCCCGGCAGCAGTCGTGACGTGCAGGCAGGCGTGGAGCCGCTGACCGCGCAACAGCAGTTGGAGCAGCTGAATAACTTCTTCGAGGATAATTACCCGGAGATCTTCAACTCCCTGGTCACCGATGAGGGGGTTACCTACAAGGAGCAATCCTGCCCCGTCCCCGCGGACCTCGTGGATGATACTGAGCGTATGTGGGCGCGGGTGCCTGACCTGCTAGCGCACAGCAGCTTATTGGTGCTGGGGGCTGGTTTGGATCACCGCATGCCCCACGTTGCTTATACCGCACAAGTGCGAGCAGAGCCCTGGACAGCACAGCATGGTGCGCTGCCGGATGGGGTTGTTGGAACGGTTCTGACGCCCCCTAACCCCAGTGGGGCAGTAGCTGTCAGTCTGCATGGAGGCCCGGGTTGGTTTGGGGATGGTGCGAGCCACGATCAGTTCTGGCTGCCGCTGTTCGCGGCACTAGCGGAGCGCTCCGGGGTGACGATTGTGGATCTGACATATCCACTACCTGGCTATGGATCCTGGGAGCTCAGTCAGCAGGATGTTGCGGAGGCTATCGTTCAGATCAAGTCGGAGCTGGCGCCGAAGGCATTCGGTCTGGTCGTCTTTGGTAGTGGGCTCGTTGCTGCCGGCCAGGTGGTGAGCACGGCGCCGGATTTGAATTTCCTGGCGGCCTTAAGCCCGCGAATCCCGGAGGGGTTCGCGGTGGATATTGCAGGGGTGCCGACGGCTATTTCCATTGCACGTTTCGATAGCAGGGGAACCGCGGGTGGCGTCATTAAGAAGTACTTCGAGGAAAGTGGCGCCGAGGTGCAGTTTTACGAGTACGACAGTGAGCACATCATTGCCGCACCTGCTGTGTGGCGGCAGCGCATTGATGATCTGGCTGGGTGGCTGCGACAGGCAGTTGCAGATTGTTGAACAACATTCTAAGGTGATACGGATCACTAATAGAAAGGTGCTTTAATGTCCAACACAGACGAGCACACGGGTAACCAGCCCGAAACCGCCCGCGCTGCCACATTCACCGCATCGCTGGGCGCAATGTTCCTCATGGCCACGAGCGCCATCGGCCCGGGCTTTATCACCCAGACCACCGTCTTTACAGTGAAGATGGGCGCAGCTTTTGCGTTCGCAATCTTGGTATCGATTCTCGTGGACATCGCCATTCAGCTCAATGTTTGGCGCGTACTGGGCGTATCCGGTAAGCGTGCCAACGAGCTAGGCAATGAGATTCTGCCGGGGCTCGGCTGGGTCATGGCTGCTTTCGTCTTCGTTGGTGGCCTGATCTTCAACATCGGCAACATCGGTGGCACGGGTCTGGGCCTCAATGCGATGCTTGGTCTGAATCCGCTTATCGGTGGTGGTCTGTCAGCGGCCATCGCCATTTTCGTCTTCCTGTCCAAGCGTGCGGGCATGGCTCTGGACCGTATCGTGGTCGGCTTGGGTGCGATCATGATCCTGCTGATGATCTACGTCGCGATTGTCTCTTCGCCGCCACTGGGCGAAGCGCTGCAGAATACCGTGATGCCGGACGAGGTGGACTTCCTAGTGATCACCACCCTGATCGGCGGTACCGTGGGCGGCTACATCACCTTCGCCGGTGCGCACCGCATGATCGATTCCGGACAGACTGGCGTGCATAACGTGGGCACGATTACCAAGGTCTCGGTCTCCGGCATCGTGGTCACAGGCGTGATGCGTATGTTGCTGTTCCTGGCAATCCTCGGAGTGGTCGCCTCGGGTGTGACCCTGGCTGGCGACAACATGGCCGCTGATGCGTTCCGCCATGCAGCCGGTGACATCGGCGTGCGCTTCTTCGGCGTGGTGCTGTGGGCAGCAGGCCTAACGTCCGTAGTGGGTGCCTCTTACACCTCATTGACATTTGTGACGCCACAGTCCATGAAGAAGTCCACCTTCAACTGGCTTGTTGTTGCGTTCATCGCTGTGTGCGCAGTGATTTACCTGGTCCTCAACAAGGCACCGCAGAAGCTACTGATCTTTGCTGGTGCGTTTAATGGTCTGATTTTGCCGATCGGCTTCGCTGTTGTGCTGTGGGTAGCCTGGCGCCGCCGTGATCTGATGCAGAACTACAAGTATCCGACCTGGCTGCTGATTCTGGGCGTTGTCACCTGGTTGTTGACGCTTTACCTGGGTTGGAGCTCGATGAGCAAGTTGCCAGAAATCTGGGCCTAAGACGTTTATCGAAGGAAAGGGGAGTGGAAGTGCAGACATTCCAGAATCCTGGAGTGCTCTCACCACGACAGGCGCGTGAGATCTTCCGCGGGGGCACTGTGACACACACCTCCGGCTACTCACGGGGCTACGCGCAGGCAAATCTGATCACATTGCCGCAGCAACAGGCATTCGACTTCCTCCTCTTTGCTCAGCGCAATCCCAAGCCCTGCCCGCTGCTCGGAGTGCTAGAGGCTGGACAGGTCTCCTCCGAACTGCTGGTGGATGGCGATATCCGCAGCGATATTCCGTTGTACCGCGTATACCGCGATGGGCAGCTGGAAGCGGAGGTTCCGGACGTGCGTGACGTGTGGCGCGATGACCTGGTGAGCTTCATTATCGGCTGCTCCTTTACCTTCGAAGCAGCACTGCTGGATAACAATGTGCCAGTAGAACACATCGCCCAAGGGCGGAACGTGCCCATGTATCGGACGAATATTGAGACCACCCCTGCGGGAGTGTTTTCCGGGCCGATGGTTGTATCTATGCGACCAATTCCCGCCTCCCAGGTGGCCGATGCGGTGCGGATCACCTCGCGTTACCCGGCAGTGCACGGCGCTCCGGTACATGTGGGCGACCCGACCGCAATCGGCATCGAGAACCTGGATCAACCCGACTTTGGCGAATCCGTGGATATTCCTGCGGGCACAATTCCGGTGTTTTGGGCATGTGGAGTGACCCCGCAATCGGTGGTGATGGAGTCCCAGCCGGAGTTCGCTATCTGCCATGCACCGGGCCACATGCTGATTACCGATGCACGCGACGTGCAGTATCAGGTGCCCTGATCGTTATGGGGACTCGACCCTCAAGCCTTATCACCCTCAAGCCTTATAACTCCGGCACAGCAAACTAGCCGAAGTAGCGATCGATATTGTCATGCGTGTGCTGCAGGGAACCAGCTAACTGGTTAGCTGCAAGTTCCCAGCGCTTCTCCGCAATCAGATCCGTTACGGCTCGGTTCTGGGCGATGAACTCCACATGGAACTGGTGATTCAGTCGGTTAGCGCGCACAAAACCCAAGCGCATCTGAGCCAAAATACGATCCATCGTCTGATTGAGCCCTTCCGACCCCGCGCTGACCACGATCGCACGGTGAAACGCCTGGTTTGCATCTGCAATCGCGCGGATATCGTCATCAGAGGCATCCCGGCCAGTGGAATCTCGTAGCTTTTCCGCCGTGGATACGATGCCCTCCAGCTTCTGTAGCCCTTGTCGTGCTCCCCACAAGAGGGCACCCGGTTCCAACACCAGGCGACTGGCGTACATGTCACGCAGATCTTCGCGGGTGGGTTCCACAATAAAAACACCCCGGTTGGGGATCCGCTCCAGCAGCCCCTCCGAAACCAGGGTGGCGAATATCTCCCGCAAGGTATTACGGGAGATTCCCAGTGTTTGAGCCACATTCACCTCGTTCAGCTTTTCGCCGGGAGCATAAGTCCCGGAGGCGATGCCGTCGAGGAGGCGAGAGTGCGCAATAGCTGACTGGGAGTGCATAGCACTACAGCCTATTACGCAACGGTGCTCAAGATTAAGCGATGTGGCCCAGCGCGTCGCCCTTGGACACATTGTCGCCCGGGTTGAGGCTCGCCAGAGTGATGGTGCCAGATGTTTTAGCCTCCACCGTGGATTCCATCTTCATCGCCTCGATCGTCGCGATCGGCTGACCGACCTCCACCGAATCGCCATCGGCAACCTGCCACTTCACCAGCACACCAGTGTAGGGGCACTCCACCGCGTTGCCGGCAGTAGAAGCGCCTGCCCCGGACTTGTCAGCGCCAGCGTTGGAACCAGCAGCGGAAGAGGTCGAGGTGGCGTCAGCACCAGCCGAAGGGGTAGCAGCAACGCCGAAGGAGGAAGGAACGCTCACGCGGTGTAGGCGACCATCGATTTCTAAGGTAAGGGTGGTGCGCTCCGTGTACGCATCCTCGACGTCCTCGGGGGAAGAGCCTGCGTAGCCAGCGCCGATGCCCGGCTCGTACTCCTTGTCCACCCAGTCGGTGTATACGTGCAGATCATCGCCGCAAAACGCAGGGTGGGTCACGATGTCCTTGTGGAACGGCAATACCGTGCGTACACCCTGGATACGCATCTCAGCCAGTGCGGCCTGGGCGCGGCGCAGCGCGACCTCACGGTTCGGCCCCTTGACGATGAGCTTGGCCATCAGCGAATCGTAGAAACCCGGAATCGTGGAGCCAGCGCGCACACCAGCATCCACACGAATGCCGGGACCAGTTGGGATCTCAAACTGGGTCACGGCGCCGGGGGAGGGGACGAAGCCGTTGGCCGCATCCTCTGCATTGATACGGAACTCGAAGGCATGGCCATCGCTAGCTGGATCCTCATCGAAGCTCAGCGGCAGGCCTGCGGCAATGCGGAACTGTTCGCCGACAATGTCCACACCGGTCACGGCTTCGGTGACTGGGTGCTCGACCTGCACGCGAGTATTGACCTCCAAGAAGCTAACGGTGCCATCCTCGGCGACAATGAATTCCACCGTGCCTGCGCCCGTGTAGTTCGCGGCCTGGCAAATGTCGCGGGAGCCCTCGATGATGTCATTGCGCTGCTTGTCGGTGAGGAACGGAGCCGGAGCCTCTTCGACCAGCTTCTGGAAGCGACGCTGCACCGAGCAGTCACGCGTGCCGATGACACGCACGTTGCCGTGCGTATCGGCCAGTACCTGCGCCTCGACGTGGCGGGGCTTGGTCAAGAACTTCTCCACGTAGCACTCACCACGACCAAATGCCGCCTTGGCCTCGCGGCCTGCGGACTCAAACGCAGCTTCGATGTCGTTGTAGTCGTGGACGACCTTCAGACCACGGCCACCGCCGCCGAAGGCAGCCTTAATCGCGATAGGCATGCCGTGCTGGTCTGCGAAGTCGCGGGCCTGCTCCCAGTTCGGGATCGGGTCCGGAGTGCCGGGAGCCAGCGGGGCTCCAACCTCGGTGGCCAAGGCGCGCGCGGCGACCTTGTTGCCCAAGGTCTCGATGGCTTCCGGCGCCGGGCCAACCCAGGTCAGGCCGGCTTCAGTGACGGCACGAGCGAAGTCCGCATTCTCGGAGAGGAAACCATAGCCGGGATGCACGCAATCCGCGCCGGCGCGCAGAGCGATGTCCAGTAGAGCCGGGATATTCATGTAGGTTTCAGCGGCGGTATTGCCAGGCAGGGTGTAGGCCTCGTCGGCGATCTTTGCGTGCAGGTTGTCCACGTCTGCCTCGGAAACGACAGCGATGGAACGGATGCCCAGATCGCGAGCGGCACGTGCGATGCGAATCGCGATTTCACCGCGGTTGGCGATGAGGACTGTCTGCAGTGGGAAGGTATCTTGGCTCATTGGTTGTTCCTTGTTTCCTTTAGCGTTCTTAGGTGTTGTGTCGGGTGTCTTATTGTGGTTGCGGCGCCTGCTGTGACTGCTGTGCCTGCTGATCGAACTCCATAAGCTCGAAACGCACTGTGTCGCCTGGCGCAAGCTGACCAGCCTTGTCAAGATCCTTGTCGACGACGGTTGCGATGACAGGGTAGCCGCCAGTTACCGGGTGGTCCGCCATAAACACTACGGGCAGACCGTTCGGAGGTACCTGGATGCTGCCCGTGACCATGCCCTCACTGGCGAGTTCTCCGTCGCGGCTCCGCTGCAGAGGCGTAGGGGTGGGGCTGCCCTCGCTACCGTGACTGTCCTCGCTGCCCTCCGGCAGTGCCAGACGGAGCCCGACGCGGTTCGACTGTCCCGTAACGATCCACTCGATCTCGGTGAATCGCTGCAGCTCCTCGTCACTGAACCAGTCAGCGCGCGGGCCGGCCACGCAGCGCAAAACATTGCTGCCGTCGAAGGGGTTGGTTGTGGTCGTACCGACGGAAGCCTGTGCGGTTCGACGTCCTGCCTTTAGTACATCACCAGTAGCTACGGGCTGTGGTCCCAAGCCCGAGAGAATGTCGGTCGCGCTGGAACCCAGCACCTGGTCTGTGATCAATCCGCCGCGTATTGCAACGTAGTTGCGCAGACCATTGCCCTTGCCGCCAACGGGTTCGATCTTCAGCGTTTGGCCTGCCTTGACCTGTACGGGGGCACCGAGTTCGAAAGTCTTACGGTCGATTGATACCTGTGCCCGTGCACCCGTGACGCAGACCGCGGTATCCACCAGAGCCTCTAGCTCCAAGCCGCCGATATTTTCAAGCACCGTTGCCGTCGATGAATTGCCGACCACATCGTTCGCGGCCCAGGCGCTTGCCCGGTCGATCGCACCGGAGCTGTTCACGCCAATGTCGCCGTAGCCCGCACGACCGGTGTCCTGGAAGAGTGTCTGCAATCCAGCGTCGAGAACCTTAAGGCTCGGCCGGACGGGCACGTGAGGTTTGTTGCTTTGTGACGCCCCTACGCCCGCGCTCGTGGACGCGTCCTTTACGGCGCCAGCGTGTGCATCGCTGGACGTGGTATCAACACCTGCTTCCACATTGATGGATTCGCGCACCTGGCGGTAGCGGACAGTATCGCCAGGCTGCAGCAGGGCGGGCTGCTCGGCGTGCGTATCCCACATTGGCTGGGTCGTGTGCCCCAGCAACTGCCACCCGCCAGGGGAGGTGCGGGGATATACGGCGGAGAACTGTCCCGCCAGACCCACGGCGCCGGCGGGAACCGCTGTGCGCGGGGAACTGCGACGGGCAACATCCCAGGTGTAGGAATGATCGTCTTCTGCAGGCACACAATAGGTGAAACCGGGAGCAAAACCGCCGAAAGCTGCCAGCCACTTTTGCTGCGTGTGGCGGTCGATCAATTCTTCGGTGGAAATGCCCATCAGTTCTGCGACATCCGCCAAGTCCTCGCCGTCGTAGATGACGTCGATGGTGACCTCTCGCGGGGTGGTCTCGGCGGAGCTCTGCGGACGGAAGTCGCGCAGTGCCTTCAGACCTGCGATGGCGGAGGAGTGGGCGTCGAAACAAACCAGTACAGTGCGCGCTGCGGCGATAGCTTCGACCTGCCCGGGCAGGGGGCTGGCGACAAGTGATGCGTGCCAAGCCATGACTGTGGCGAGGTCGGGTAGATCTACGATGACGGCGCGGGTGCCGACGGGGGAAACGGTGTGGCTCACAGGAAGCTCCCGATAGTGATGTCGTTGGCCTTCAGTTCTGCGGCGATACGCTCTGCCATGGCGACCGCGCCGGGTGAATCACCGTGGACGCACACTGAATCCGCTGCCGTGCGGATGGTGGTGCCGTCGATGGCCTCGATGGTGCCTTCCTGCGCCATGCGGACAACGCGGTCGGCGACGGTATCCGGGTCGTGTAGTACTGCGCCGGCTTCGCGACGGGATACCAATGTGCCGTCTGGGTTGTAGGCGCGGTCGGCGAAGACCTCGTTGATTACGCGGAGGCCGGCTCGTTCTGCGTATGTGGCGGCTACGGCTCCTGGCAGCAACATCACGGGAAGATCTGCTCCAAAAGCCTTGATTCCCTCGATGACGGCTTTTGCTTGTGCCTCGTGGTGGACGATTGTGTTGTACATCGCGCCGTGAGGCTTTACGTAGCGCACCTGCGTGCCCCGAGCCTTGGCGAGCGCGTCGAGAGCACCGATTTGGTAGAGCACCTCGTCGGCCAACTCCGCAGGGGAGTAGTCGATGAAGCGGCGGCCGAAGCCAGCTACATCGTTGTAGCCCACATGGGCGCCGATGGTCACGTTGTTTTCGGCAGCGGCGGCGAGGGTGGAGGAAATGGCATGGGGGTCGCCAGCGTGGAATCCACAGGCGACGTTGGCGCTAGAGACGATGGCCACCATTGCTGCATCGTCGCTGACCGGGTTGCCGCCGGTCGTTTCGCCGAGGTCAGCGTTGAGGTCGATGGAAATCGGGTTGCGGGAGGTGGACATGTGATCGACTCCTTGTATGGCCAGTAGCGCGGGTTTCCGCACCGCCGGCTGGATTGTTCAACAATGTGCGTGCCAGTGTAGTGACCTACGCAACCATTGTGAAATCAATCACCCGGTTTTCGCAATCGTGATCTACGTTAGTTTTTAGCCTTTTTATCGCCGGGATTGTCGAGCAGATAGACACTGCGGGGAGCCGCCTTGGCCTTATCCACCTGATCCAGCAGTCCCTCCAGGCGCTTCCACAGGTTCGTGCTGATGGCACGCTCCGCACGCTTCCACACCTTGGCATCCCCGGTTCCCCATGCCACCGGCATTGGGGAAATCTCCTCATACACCTTGGGGCCACGCGTAGGACGGTAGCCAGTCACCGCCATAGACGGCACTTTGGCGCCGACCTCCCGAGGAACTCCCGGAATGGAGGTGACGGTGCGATAGGCCAGAGCGGGGACGGTCCGCGCTGGATCTGCGGAGGCGTCGACCAGCATCAACAGCACCATATCCCGTGCATTGACCTCTGCAATCATCGCCGGAGCCAGGTCATACATGTCGAAGTACTGCTGCGGCGTCCCCATCTTCCGCGGCAGGATCGGGATCAGCGCCAGGCACAACAGTGCGAATACACCGAGAGCGAAGCTAATGGCGATTGCCCACCAGTGCGTGCCAGCGGTCACCAGCAGAACAACCACGATCACGGCCAACACAAGCGCCAAAATGCCCGCCGAGACCTGCATGCGCTTGGCATCGCGCAGAAACTCATTGTGCTTACGGGCGTATTCGTCGTCGACATCAAAATGGAAGTCAACCTGCATCGGTTGCTGGGCGGCGGACATGGGGCTCCTTAACGTGGCGGTCTAAAGGCAGGGATAATTCTAAAGGTCGAAAGAATCGACGATGCGGTAGCCGTAGCCCTGCTCAGCCAAGAAGCGCTGGCGGTGCGCGGCGTAGTCCGCATCCAGTGTGTCACGGGCGACGATGGAGTAGAAAAACGCCCCGCCACCGTCCGGCTTTGGACGCAGAATACGGCCCAGCCGCTGGGCCTCCTCCTGGCGAGAACCGAAAGTGCCGGAGATCTGAATGGCTACCGAAGCACCGGGCAGATCGATGCTGAAGTTCGCCACCTTGGACACCACAAGAGTTTGTAGCTCACCGACGCGGAACTGCTGGTAGAGCTTTTCGCGTTTGGCGTTGCCGGTCTTGCCGTCGATGACGGGCGCGTCCAGCTCCTCGGCGATCTCCTCCAGCTGGTCGATGTACGCGCCGATGATGAGCGTCGGCTCGTCCGGGTGCATCTCCATGATCTTGCGCACTACCTTCGTTTTAGTCGGGGTGGTGGCGGCCAGTCGGTATTTGTCGGATTGCTCGGCGGTGGCGTAGACCATCCGCTCGGCCTCGGTTAGCTGCACGCGCACCTCGGTGCAGTCCGCCGGGGCGATCCAGCCCTGCGATTCGATGTCCTTCCATGGGGCGTCATAGCGCTTCGGCCCGATCAGGCTGAATACGTCGCCTTCGCGGCCGTCCTCGCGCACCAGGGTGGCGGTGAGCCCCAGACGGCGGCGAGACTGCAGGTCGGAGGTCATGCGGAACACCGGGGCAGGCAGCAGGTGAACCTCGTCGTAAATGATTAAGCCCCAGTCGCGGGAGTCGAACAGCTCCAGCGCCCGGTATTCGCCCTTCGACTTGCGCGTGACCACTTGGTAGGTGGCGATGGTCACGGGGCGGATCTCCTTCTTCTCTCCGGAGTATTCGCCGATTTCATCCTCCGTCAGGGAGGTGCGGCGCACTAGCTCGTCCTTCCACTGCCTGCCCGCGACGGTGTTCGTCACCAGGATCAGGGTGGTGGCCTTTGCCTTGGCCATCGAGGCCGCGCCGACCATCGTCTTTCCCGCACCACACGGCAGCACTACCACGCCCGAGCCGCCTTCCCAGAAGCTATCGGCCGCCATCTCCTGGTAGTCGCGCAGCTGCCACTGTTCGTGTTCCTGCGACAGCTCGATGGGGTGCGCCTCGCCGTCGACATAGCCCGCTAGATCCTCTGCGGGCCAGCCGACCTTCAGCAGTTCCTGCTTGAGCCTGCCACGTTCGGAAGGGTGCACAGTCACGGAGTCTTCGTCGATCGCTGTGCCCAACATCGGCTTGATCTTTTTATGACGCTGGATCTCCGTTAGTACGGCCCTGTCCGTCGTTTCCAACACCAGCCCGTGCGCCGGGTGCTTGATAAGTTTCAGCCGCCCGTAGCGATCCATTGTGTCTGCAATATCAATGAGCAGTGGCTGGGGAACCGGGAACCGCGAATAGTTTTCGAGCACATCCATGACTTGTTCCGCGTCGTGCCCTGCGGCGCGGGCGTTCCACAGCGCCAGCGGGGTGATGCGGTAGGTGTGCACGTGTTCGGGCGCGCGCTCCAGTTCCGCGAACGGTGCCAGCGCGGTGCGCGCCTCCTGCGCCTGTTCGTGGTCGATTTCCAGCAGCACGGTCTTATCCGACTGCACAATGAGCGGTCCGTTTCCAATGCCCACGCTGTGTGTCACTTCCTTTTTGTTTATCGACGCCACCGCGACGGTGTTGCTCAAGCCAAAGACATCATTTTACGCTGCAGTGGTGCGAACTCGTGCTCCACTATGCTGAGACCCATGATTGCTCAGACGGGAAATCTGCGCCAATGGCAGTATTTCGTGGCTTTAGCGGAGACCGGTAGTTTTACAGCGGCGGCAGCGCGACTGGGAGTGAGTCAGCCGCCTGTCTCCAATGCCATTAAGCGCTTAGAAGCTGGTGTAGGTACACCGCTATTTATCCGAGGGGCGGGGGAAGTGAAACTAACCGAGGCAGGGTTGACCTTGCTTCCATATGCCCGGGTGATTAATCGCGATCTTCAGACTATGCATTCGATGATTGACGGTATCCGAAGTGGTGCGCAAAGCGGGTTTCGTTTGGCCATCAGTAGTGCGCTTCCAAGCGAGATAGGATCGCGTATTGCAGCAAAGGCACAGCAGCATGATGGAGTAGTTTTGTCGTCACTGCCTTCTGTTGAGATTCTTGCCCGTGTTGAAGAAGGCGCTATTCATGCGGGGCTTGTTCAAGCTCCGGTTCCCTTGGGTACTCACCGCAGTGCGAGGCAGTTTTCTCTGTCACGTGATCTAGTGGTGCCGCCGGGGTATTCAAGGTTGGATAAGACCTTGTCTCAATTGAATCTGCTGGTGGAGAACCTGAATGACAATTCAAGTGCAGCCAGTGGTTTGGCGAGAGAGCTATTTCGGTCGGGTGTGTCTTGCGAAATTAATGATTCAGAGGATGCTCTAGGTAGGGGCTTATTGATTGGAAGAGGGGAGGGGATGTCTTTGGTATTTCGCGGTTTTCACCAGTTTGACAATGCTATTGAGCTTCCTTCCCGTTTCGATTTTTCCGTGGATGTAGTGGTTCGCCGAGGTGGGATGGACAATGGCGCCGAGGCCATGGCGGTCGCCGAAAGAATTTGTCGAAGGATTAACCAATGACTGCACGGATGGAGATGGCCCTGGAAAACGTGTTGACGCGGTCGGGGTGTGAGGGATGGTGGTGTGCATCGCGACTGCACGATGGGGTGACTATCGGACGCAAACAAGACGAGAAAATTACGGTGGCATCCTTATATAAAATCCGGCTCCTCCACCTCACTTTGGAAGCGATTCAACGAGGTGATCTGGATCCTCGTCTTCGTGTTGACATTGCACCGTCCAAAGGAACTTACGAAGGGTATGGGTTCGCTGCCTTTGATGACGCAGTGAACGTGAGTCTCCGAGACTTAATGAAACAAGTCGCATCGGTGTCAGATAACGTGGCCGCCCACGAGATTTTGCGTCTACTGCCTGCGTGGGCTCGAGAAGCATTTCTTAAACGGTTTCCACCTCATTATGACTTGCAAGATCGGAATAGCTTAGTGACGGCGGAGAAACAATTGCGTCAATATGTTCAATCCCAAGGGGGGAGAAGTACAGATATAGCGTTTTCTGCAGTCTCTTCGTTGGCGGAAATAACTAATGACTTGGAACAGGTTTGGAAAGACGATAGTGCAGCGGTACGTCGATCTATGTGTGAACTCTTGGGGTTGCAGGTGTGGCGTCACCGTGTTCCTTCAGGCTTTCCTCCAAGCGGCGTTGATATCTATGGAAAAACGGGCGCTGTAGGACTTCTCCATGGTGAAGCTTCGATTATCCAGGTTGAGGGCGAGGAGCCCATTGTGGTGTCCATCATGCTGAAACAGGTGGTGCCAGAACAAGCAATGAGTACTCACGATGGTGCTATTGGCGAAGTGGCTAGACTGCTCGTGGACGCTCTTCGTTAGAATTTCTGCCACTTGAATACACACTTCTACCATCGCCTATATGTGAATGAAATGAGACAATTGCATTATGTGATATTGGTGGCATCCAATGCGTCTCACTTAACGTCACTCCCATGATGACTAAGCACAATCGTTTCCGTCAGTCGGTGATTGCACTCTGTTCGCTCTCCGCAGTGATGTTGAGCAGCTGTTCAGCTCTACCGTGGGAATCAGACTCAGACGTATTTCTCAAAGCTTTCAACGCGGGAGATGACAGCAAGGCTGCACGGTATCTGGATCATCCAGACCCGGAGCGCGCCCTTCATGAATTTCGGCAGTCACTTCATGGTGTGAAGGTCAACATCGAAAAATCTGATATTTCCAATGGAAAGCAGAATACTCATGTGACTTGGTCCAAAGATGGTGTGGAGTTGGAGAGCAATGGTCGGCTCGTCCTTAGTGGACAGGATGGTAAGCCTCAATGGTTGCCTTCGATCTTCGAAGCTCAGTTGAGCGATGATTCCGCACTCTTTTTTGCTGAAGATAAACAGTACGATCTTCCAATTAAAGATCGCTTGGGCAATGAATATATGACCTGGACGAAAGTTATTCAGGTACGAGGTCGCAAAGACATAGCCTCTAGAGCGCAGGAATTGGCCCAGGTTTTTGCACCAGTGTCTCCCACAACGACTAAGGAGTGGATCGAGCAGACCTTGGGAGAGTCTCAGGATGAAGACACCGTGCTCCTCACTTTGAGGCAGGAAGAATTCCGGAAGATACAAGAGCAACTTAGGACCTTTGAGGGAATTTCCACTGTGGAGCAGGGGCGTCTCTTAAGCGTGTCCAAAACTCTTAACTCTCCGCTGGATGCTGAATTGAACAAATATTGGGAGTCAGTGCTCGATGCTAATTCAGGATGGTCGATACGCGCTGAGAGTTCACAAGGTATGACGACGGTAGCCTCTGAGCCGCCTCGCCGAGTTCAGCCAATCGCAACCACTCTGGATAGCACACTGCAAAGCGCAGCAAAACAAGCAGTGGACAGTGAGCAACGTGCCGCAGTTCTAGTCGTGCTCAATCCTAGAACAGGAGGTGTCCTTGCCGTTGCACAAAATGACAAGGCAAATAACCAAGGGCCAATCGCACTCACCGGGCTATTCCCACCGGGATCGACGTTCAAAACTGTGACCACAGCGGCGGCACTAGAGGCAGGGGCAGTCAGCATGGATGAGGAACTACCTTGTCCTAGCAATATCACCGTCGCTGGACGCAAGATTCCCAACGATCATGACTTCGATCTAGGTAGCGTTCGACTGGAAGAAGCTTTCGCCCAATCATGTAACACAACCCAAGCGGTCATTTCGGATCGTTTGGGAGAAGATGATCTGCAACGGACTGCTTTAGAACTCGGAATTGGCTCCGACTTCGACGTACCAGGGATGACCACACTTACTGGTTCGGTGCCGCGGACACCGGCTGGACCTCCTCGTGTGGAGGCTTCTATTGGACAGGGCGAGGTTCTAGCTAGTCCATTTGGGATTGCGCTCATGCAATCGACTGTCGCTAACGGCGGCTTGCTTGTTCCTCCACAGCTCATTCAAGGCGAACAGACAGTAGTGAATAAACAGGCAGACCAGCATGTCAGCGATACAACTATTCAAAGCCTCCGGACGATGATGAAATCAACAATTGACCACGGTTCAGCTAGGTCGTTGAGTGATCTTAGTGCACTTGGCGGAAAGACTGGTACAGCAGAAATTGATGGCAAGCTTTCCAATGGCTGGTTCGCTGGAACGACAGGGGAATTGGCGATTGCGTCCCTTGTAATCGAAGGAGATTCTTCTCAGCCAGCTGTGGAAATGGCCGGGCGTTTCCTTCGCTCGCCGGATGTTCAGAAATTCTCTGGAATTCAATAAACTTGCGTCATAACCTCTAGCACGGCACGTCCACCGCAGCGATGCGGTGGGGTTGGATCGTGAGGCTCTCCCCGGTGGATTCGAGCACCGCGGAGATGGTGGAGGGGGTCATCATCACGATGGAGATCCAGTCATGGCTGGTGGCACCCGCATAGTCCACGTAGTGCAGGCGCACCTGTGTGCCCGCGGTATAGGCGCGGCGCAGCTCGGACATGATCTCCCGCGGCGAGCGGAAGGTCCGGGTGTCCGAGGCCTTCGTGCCGTCCGCCGGGTCCACGGCGATGGCCTGGTCGTGGGCGCGGCGAAAACCCTCCACGGCGCCGTCGATCTCCGAGGCGATCTCGGTGGAGTCCCCAGTGATGTCCATGATGTTGCGCTGGGGAGTATCCACGCGAGACGGGACACGAGCCGAGTGGGGTTCGGTGGCGGAGCCCTGCTGGAATGCCCTGGTGGCGTCGTCAATCAAATACCGCAGGGACTGGGGAACGGACGAGAGACCGCCGGGGGACATGCGATCCAGGAAGGCCTCGATGTCCTTCCATGGGGCGTCATAGCGCTTCGGCCCGATCAGGCTGAATACGTCGCCTTCGCGGCCGTCCTCGCGCACCAGGGTGGCGGTGAGCCCCAGACGGCGGCGAGACTGCAGGTCGGAAGTCATTCGGAACACCGGTGCGGGCAGCAGGTGTACCTCGTCGTAGATAATGAGCCCCCAGTCGCGGGAGTCGAAAAGCTCCAGCGCCCGGTACTCGCCCTTCGACTTGCGTGTCACCACCTGGTAGGTGGCAATGGTAACGGGACGGATCTCTTTCTTTTCGCCGGAGTACTCGCCGATCTCCTCCTCGGTGAGGGAGGTACGACGCACGAGCTCATCCTTCCACTGCCGCCCCGCGACGGTGTTAGTCACCAGGATCAAGGTGGTGGCTTTCGCCTTGGCCATGGAGGCTGCGCCGACCATGGTCTTGCCCGCGCCGCACGGCAGGACGACCACGCCGGAGCCACCTTCCCAGAAGCTTTCCGCAGCCATCTCCTGATAATCCCGGAGCTGCCACTGTTCGTGTTCCTGCGACAGTTCGATGGGATGTGCTTCGCCGTCGACATAGCCCGCCAGGTCCTCCGCAGGCCAGCCGACCTTCAACAGTTCCTGCTTGAGCCTGCCACGTTCGGAAGGGTGCACAGTCACGGAGTCTTCGTCGATCGCTGTGCCCAACATCGGCTTGATCTTTTTATGACGCTGGATCTCCGTTAGTACGGCCCTGTCCGTCGTTTCCAACACCAGCCCGTGCGCCGGGTGCTTGATAAGTTTCAGCCGCCCGTAGCGATCCATTGTGTCTGCAATATCAATGAGCAGTGGCTGGGGAACCGGGAACCGCGAATAGTTTTCGAGCACATCCATGACTTGTTCCGCGTCGTGGCCTGCGGCACGGGCATTCCACAGCGCCAGCGGGGTAATGCGGTAGGTGTGCACGTGCTCGGGTGCACGCTCGAGCTCTGCGAATGGTGCCAGCGAAGTACGCGCCTCTTGAGCTTGCTCGTGGTCGATCTCCAGCAGCACAGTTTTGTCGGATTGGACGATCAAGGGGCCGGTGCCGATGCTCACTAGCTGGATGCTCCTCACAGCGGGTTCGGGCTGCGGCACGAAGATCAAGGCCACAGCTACATTTTTGGGACAACCTACTATGTTAGCCCGTTCTTGCAACCGCCCTAGAGGTTAGTATTCGACGCTGCTAAGCCGGTGGGGTTGCACAGTGAAGCTCTCACCACTGATTTCCGAAACCACCGCAATAGTCGAGGGACGAATCATCACGATCGACACCTGGTCGCTCGTCTGTTTGCCCTCGTGATTGACGTAACTGATTCGCACAATCGTTCCGGAGGAATACGCCCGCGAGATAGCCGCCATCATTTCCTCGGCTGAGTGGACGACGCGGGCTCTGTCGCGTTGACTCTCCGCCGGGTCTGCGGACACACTCGCGACGTCTTTCATAGATCCGCTCATCAGGTCAACGGCGTGCTCGTGACTGCGTCGGAATCCTTCGATAGCGCCAGCGATGACGCTCTCGTCGGCGTCGGCGGACTGCAGCCCTTCCCGCGTTGGCGTAGCCACCCGGGAGAGCACAGGAGCATCGGCATGCGCCCGGCCACCTTCCAAACGCAATTGCACGCCCATGGCCTCCAGACGATCAGTCACAAACGAAAGCTGAGCAGCGGAAACGGCTACTGTCGGTGCGATCCTGCGCAGCCGGAGCCCGTCAATATCCGGCAGCGCCAGAATCCGATCCAGTGCCGCGGGATCCGTCACGCTCAGGTACATCTGAGCCACACCAGCGGTGGCCTGCGACAGGCTCCGCTCCGCGTCATGCAGCATGTATCGCAGCGCTTGGGGCACATTATCCGCTCCGCCCAGGGCGCGGTCGTCGAGGAATTGCTCGATTTCCTCGGCGCTGAGCCCGGCTCGAAGAGCTCGCTCTACGGATTCCTTAGACATTCTCCAGACGCTGGCCATGCCTCCGGATTCCTGCTCGCAGAACCTCGCCAGCATCGTCTGATCCGCGGGGCGTAACAAGCCCGGAGCCATGATCGTGTGATCGGCCTGGACAATGAGTTCTTCCACGGGAGCCGGCAGGATTTCCGAAAGTGCTTCGGCAAGGTTCGCAACAGGATCCATGTTGTTGTTTAGAACGTCGCGGAGCGCGCTCATCGCCCGGGTCGGTACTGTGTCCCTCCTTAATGACGCCAACACCCCCACCTCTTTGGCTTCCTCCCACACCGCATCCCAAGCGGTGGGGGTCGTTCGCCAGGCCTCGCCGGGTCGCACGCGCCAAAGCTCTCGGTGCAGTTCTGCTGGTTCAGGCGTAGGGGCGTCATCAATAGCAGAGTGAGTAAAGAGGCTAGGAAAGATCCGGCGCAGGCCGCGAGCGGCGTGCGAAGCAGTGCCGAATTCAAAGGGGCGAACGGCAGGATCGTCGACGAACCAGGGGGCATAGGAGCTATTGGCCCAGCCGACTAGCAGGATTGCCCAGGCAGTGGCGGGGGAGGCCTCGAGGAAATCGAGGGCGAGCTCGGTGGGAGCCCAATAGTCACGTGCGGGCTGACCCGCTGGGGTTGGAGTGGCGCGGCCATGGCCCAGGAGATTTGCGTGGATAAGCCAGGTAAGCAGATGAAGGGTTCTCTCGGCAGACTCGTCGCGCCTGCGAGCGACCTTATTGATTTCGCGGGTGCCGATGCCACCGGAAGATAGCGGGATGATTGGATTGGTGCCGAGATCCTCAATGAGGTGGCTGAGATCCTGAATCAGTTGAATGGCCTGGGCAGTGCCGGCGTCGTCAGCTCGCGAACTGGCGATAGCTTCGCCTTCGTTAGCTATCGGAGTGAAATGCCCACCTGGGTCGGTGATGATGGTGCCGTGGAGAAGTTGCTGGACGCGGCCGGTCAGCCGTGCGGTTGTATCGTCTAACTGGTCTAGGATGCCGTGGCGAACCAAGGTGGGGAGTGGCTTGGAGGGGTCTGCACCCTCGTGTAGGGAAGTTGAATGGCCCACACCTCCTCCTGCAGCCAAAGTAGATAGCAGGCGGCGTTGGCGGGGCGGCAGCTCATCGATAACCGCGGGTAGCTTCGCAGTTGGAATGGGGCAGCGGGTGGAATCGACTAAGCGCCAGAGCTGCTCCGTAGAAGGCTCAAACATTTGGGGCAGGTGGGGTGGAACCTTGAGCTTTGTATCCGCGCCGGGCACAGCAGGAGCCGGCAGAGACAAGTCTGGGCCAAAAACTAATCCCCAGGTGCACAAAGACTGTATCGCTGCGCGAACGTCGTGATCCGTTGGGCGGTTTGGAGTAGGGGTGTTGGCTATATCGAAGAGTTCGGTGAGTGTTTCTTTGATCTCGGCAACGGTGCAAGGGTGATGGACAGCGTCCAGTTCGCAGGCCGCGTGGCAGACGGCCAGCTCAAGAGCTGTCAGGTGGATTAGCGCAGGGTCAGGGGCATCGCCGTATGCATCCGCATGATGCTTGGTCTCCGAGGTGACGGCTTCGGAAAGGCTATCAAGAGCAGCGCTGTTCCCTGTGAGGTTCTCCACGAAGGTAGTGGGGTTGGAGGTGAGCAATCGGGTGAGCAGATCCGCGAGAGACTCATCCGTCTGGGCAAATAGCCAGTCTCCGTATGACGGGAACCCGTTTGGGGCGGGGACGGTGGAGGCACCTTCGGTGGTGGAGTTCGCGGAGTTGGGGTGCATAATCGCTCAATTTTAGCGCGAATGAGGAATGACTTGCGTTGAACGGTAGTCGCGGAGGGTGGGTGCCGTGGGGTAGAAATTGCCACTTCGTGTGTCCTTTTGCGCCATGATGTGCAAAGATACAACTATGGCTAACGTTGAGAAGAAGGGCTATGTCGACGCAGGCTGGCCGACCGATATTCCAGAGGGTCACCACGCTGTTACCGAGCTGGTGGCTGAATCCGCGGGCGCTTTGAGCCCCTACGGTGACATCGAGTTCCCCGTCGATGCTTCCGAGCTTCCGTACGTGCACTCGTTCACGGTTATTAACAAGTAACTGAATCTAAAAGGTGGCGCGCCTCCCTAGTCGGGGAGACGCGCCACCTTTTGCTTTGTGCTGGTAATGAGGGAGGTGAGTGGGGCGGGGGTGAATGTTGCGCACCATTACAGTGCGCATGAAAAACCGGGTCGGCGCGAAGGTGCGCCGACCCGGTGAAGCTATGTGCTCTTAGTGAGGCAGAACGACCTGCAGCTGAGCGGAGTACTTCTTGTAGGTGTGGTTCAGGGACTTCTTGTTGGCGTTGTAGTAGTCAGAGACTTCCTTCGGTACGGAGAAGCCCATGCTCTCGATGCGCTTCACCAGTGCATCGTAGAACTTGTCAACAGCCAGAGCGTTGGAATCGCGGGACAGGTCCTTGATGGCCTTCTGTACAACCGGAGCCGGTGCAGCAGGCTTTGCCTTCGGCTTAGCCTTTGGCTTAGCAGCAGCGTTGCGCGGGGTCGGCTTGGAGTTCAGGCCCAGCTTGGCGGAGCAAGCCGGCCATGCGCCCCAACCCTGGCCAGCCAGAACGCGCTCTGCAACGGCGATCTGCTGCTCACGGGTTGCCTGGTATGCGTACGGTGCGTACTGCTTGCCGCCGTAAGCAGCCCAGGTGGACGGGCTGAACTGCAGGCCACCGTGGAAACCGTTGCCGGTGTTGATGGACCAGTTGCCGCCAGCCTCACACTGAGCCAGGCGATCCCAGTCGGAATCCGGAGCTGCGGAAGCGGTCGGTGCCAGCAGAGCGGAGGATGCTGCAACTGCAACGCCTGCGACGGACAGACGTGCTGCGGTGGAGAAAGAGCTGGTCTTTGCGTGACGTGCCATTTTCGCTGAGTTTCCCTTCGGGTGCCTTCCTTGTGTGGCACCTTTTGTTTCGTTGTCTCTTGAAAGTCGAGAACTTTCTAGTGTTCTGACGTCGAGCAGTGTGCCCGTTCGCCTTAAGGTCATGGGCTACGGTACTGGTTTGTCACGTTTGTGTCACGTTTTCGACAAGATTGAAATTTTATGTAACGTTAAGGTTGTTGATTGAAACCCGATCTGACCTGGAAGTTACCGGATCTAGATTAAATCGTTACACTTTCGTAATGTGACACATTTCACACTAGTGATGTAACGGATGTGATTGTTGAGATTTGCTCTGCCTCGTCAATGTGGCTAATCTAGGTCATTCTGTTAATGATTCAAAGGAAATAGGGTGATCCCATGCCAACCGGAAAAGTGAAGTGGTACGACGCAGACCGCGGCTACGGCTTCGTGAGCAACCCTGGGGACGAGGACGTGTACGTCGGTTCCCAGGTGCTGCCCGACGGCGTCACCGAACTAGTCAAGGGCCAGCGCATTGAGTACGAGTTCATCGCCGGTCGTCGTGGACCTCAGGTTCACACTATGACGGTGTTGGACAATGGTCCTCGCCGTGCACAGCACAAGTACGATGCAGAACAGCTTCAGCAGATGGTGCAGGATACGATCACACTGCTAGATAACAGTGTGCTGCCAGTGCTGCAGTCCGGCCGCCGTCCGGAGCGTAAGGAAGCTCGCCAGGTGGCGGAAATCCTGCGCACCATTGCTCGGGAGCTCGATAGCTAGAGAGCCGGGCTATAGCCCCTCCCAGCCCTTAGTTTTTAAACCCCCTGCGCGTCCCTTTTTTAGGGAAGCTACTGGGCGATCTCGATCGACCAGATAGTTGCGTAGGGGGTTTGTTCGTCGTTGTCGTCCAGCCCGATCAGCATGGAGTGGAGCTCCAGAACCTTCAACTTCGGAGTGCTGCCGTCCTTAGACTTCACATCCGCTTCGGTCTTCAGCGTAACTTCCTGACGTTCGTCTCCCTTGTAGTAGTTGTCCTGATTTGCCCCCGGGTCATCGAAAATCTGCAGTAGCGACCAATCGTGGTTGTATACATCCTCCGGCAACTTGAGAGTGACTTCCTTGGCATCGCCAACCTCCAGCTTGTGGGGCTCGGTGGGATTGCAGTCACGATCGTCTAGCTCGCAGACCGAATAGGGAGCAATCTCCTGCTCCTTGCCGTCAACGATGGCGGTGATGCGCTGTTCCTGCGGCAAGGTTTCAACCTTTCCGTCCTGCCAGCGGTTATAGAGCAGCACACCGCCGATAACCACCACCACTAACAACACGATGGCGCCCATTGTCAGCAGCTGCTTGCGCTGTGCACGCTTGCGCTGCTGCTTCTTTGATAGCTTCGGCGCAGGCTTAGCGGAGGTCTTCGGGTCGTTTTTCTCTTGCTCGCTCACGCTTCTCGATCCTAATTCACCGTCGTTAACTTCTTCTTACTAGCCCGTGCTAGATACCAGCACTATTAGCCCTGCGGCTCTGCAAAACTCACCTCGTACATTTCATCCCACAGCTTGCCCGTGAGATAAAAGCGACGATCCTCGGGGGAACTTCCTGGGACAGTCGCGATACCGTTCAAAACATCCGCTCCGTCCTGCTGTGCTGCTGGGAATAGCCCAGCTGTGTCCACGACATGCGTAACCTTCCCGCTCTCCGGGTCTATCTCTAAAATCTTGTCGGTTTGCCACACATTCGCCCACACCATGCCATCTGCAGTGCATTCGAGCTCATTGAGTTGATCGGTGCCTGTTACATCAACGGAGCCAGTCTTTTCGAAAGACTCTGGATCGCGGAACGTTAACGTTCCCGACCCATCACTCATGACCAGCCGGTCCTGCTGCGAGCACAGCCCCCACCCCTCGGTCTCGTAATCGGCGCGGCTGATCTCTTCGAGCGTGCGTGCATCGCGCTTAATCGCCGTGTGTTCCTTCCATGTCAACTGCCACACCGTATCGCCATGGATAGTCACCCCTTCGCCGAACAATTCCTTATCCAGCTTTTGTTCGTCAGACTTATCTCCGGCGAGGCTCGTGTAGTAGATCTGCGACTCCCCGTGGAGCCCGGTGCCAACCAGCAATCGCCCATCGTCGCTAGCTTCCAGCCCCTGGGTAAATGCCGCTTTATCCCAGGGATGTACTTCATCTACCTTTGCCTCAAGCATCGGCGCATCGTTATATTCCTCCGCCGTCGCACCCTTCTTTACTGGTGACGCCCCATCGTCCTCCGCGCACGCGGTCAGCGCACACGCCAGGGTCATTGCGCTAACAGCTGCGGCGAGGTGGACTGCTGTGCGCCCCTTATAGTGCTGGCGGATAGATGCGTGAGGGTGGCGTCGATAAGAGAACATGCAACCATCATGCATCACGGCGAGAAGCTGGCAGGCATAATGGTTCAGGTGAGTAAGAAGACTAAGGCAGATCCGATACTTTTTTCTGCAGAGGCGAGGGAGCTAGCCCGCGCCGCAGTGGAAGAAGTTGGCGGCGACGAGGTGGGGAAGGCACTCGGCATCGCGACGGACGGCGAAGGGTTGGGGATTTACCGCTTTGCTAGCCAGGTGCCTGGTTACCGAGGTTGGGAATGGGTTGTGGTGCTGGTGACAGTGCCGGGCAGTGGGGTCTTGACGATCAATGAGGTCAGCCTGCAAGCAGGCGAGCACGCTGCACTAGCGCCTGAATGGGTGCCATACGAGGATCGCGTGCAGCCAGGTGACTTAGGGCCGGGCGATACACTGCCGCCGCGCCGCGACGACGAACGGCTCACGCCATGGGCGAAACTGCAGGATGGCGATGGTTTCTTGCGCAACCCGCGAGCCGGTAACACTTTGTCGCACCTCGGACTCCGACAAGCTCGCAAGAGATGGCGCGAGGGCGAGTATGGGCCGCGCTCTGAGTTTGCGAAGCAGGCGGAATTGCAGTGTGAAACCTGCGCGTTTTACCTTCCTATCGACGACGTAGAAAACGGCATTGGGGTATGTACCAACGAGTTTTCCGCCGACGGGCGGGTGGTGCAGGAAGATTACGGCTGCGGCGCGCACTCGGCCACGGTGGAGGAATCCATTGGTGAGGAACTTGGAGAGGGCACCAATAGCTACGGCGTATATGTCGATGAGGGACTTTCCCGCTTTGAGTAGCGGGGTGGCGCAGAGCCGCCCAAAGGCGCCGACGGCGCAGAGCCGCCCAGGGGGCGCCTAATAGTTGCATAAATGCCCTGCGGGGTGGTTACTTATTACTTGTCGTTTCATATTGTGGTGTCTGCCTACGTTTCTGATGAAGGGGTAGTAGCCACGAACAGTTCGTACAGGTAGGGGAGAATCCCACATGGCAGATGCACGGGCCACAAAGGCCGGCAAAGACAAAACAGAGGAATCAGCGGCCCGCGAAACCCAAACTCGTGGCTTTCTAGACCGTTACTTCCACATCTCGGAACGCCAGTCGACGGTAGGCACTGAGATCCGTGGTGGCGTGGTCACGTTCTTCGCGATGGCCTACATCATCATTTTGAACCCGCTGATCCTGGGAACCAGCGCAGACATCAATGGTGACGAGCTCGGTACCGCTCGTGTGGCCGCCGTGACCGCCTTGGCAGCAGGCGTGATGACCATCGCTTTCGGCATTATTGCTCGATACCCCTTCGGCATTGCTGCAGGACTGGGTATCAATACCCTAGTGGCGGTGACCTTCGTCGGTACGGAGGGGCTGACCTGGCCGGAGGCCATGGGCTTGGTTGTCATCGACGGTATCGTCATTGTGCTGCTAGCTGTCTCGGGCTTCCGTGAAGCGGTGTTTAACTCCATTCCCGCCTCGTTGAAGTCCGCGATCGGTGTGGGTATCGGTCTGTTTATTGCTTTGATCGGCCTGGTCGACTCTGGCTTTGTTCGCCGTGTTCCAGATGCTGCGGGTACCACGGTCCCCGTCGGGTTGGGTATTAATGGTTCCATTGCTTCCTGGCCGACGCTCGTATTCATTCTGGGGCTGTTTATCTGCGGCACTCTGGTAGTTCGCCAGGTTCGCGGTGGCCTGTTTATCGGTATCGTCGCCAACACTATTATCGCGATGATCGTGGAGGCTGTGACCCATACCGGCCCGTCCTTCGTCGATGGCGAGCCCAACCCGAAGGGGTGGAACTTGGCAGTTCCGCAGGGGCCAGATTCTTTGGGTGGCGTGCCGGATCTTTCACTGGTCGGTGCTGTGGACTTGTTTGGAGCTTTTTCCCGCGTAGGTGTTCTGGCCGCTTGCATGCTGATCTTCACCCTGGTGCTAGCCAACTTCTTCGATGCAATGGGCACAATGACTGCCCTGGGCAAGCAGGCCAAGCTTGCGGACGAAGAGGGGCGCCTGCCTAACCTGCGCACTGCTCTGATCGTCGAGGGCGCCGGTGCGGTTGTCGGTGGTGCGGTGTCCGGCTCCTCGAACACCGTGTACGTGGACTCGGCTGCTGGTATCGGTGACGGTGCACGCACCGGCCTAGCCAATGTGGTGACCGGCCTGCTGTTCATCCTGGCGATGTTCCTTACCCCGCTGTACGAGATCGTGCCGATTGAGGCTGCTGCTCCGGTTCTGGTGATCGTCGGTGCGATGATGATGGCACAGATTAAGGACATCGACTTCGCCCGTTTCGATGTCGCTCTGCCGGCTTTCTTGACGATTATCGTTATGCCATTTACCTACTCCATCGCCAACGGCATCGGCGTGGGCTTCATTACCTACGTTTTGATGGCCGTAGTTGGGGGTCGTGCGAAGAAGGTGCACCCGCTGCTGTACCTCGTGGCCATCATGTTCGTGGTGTACTTTGCCGCAGACCCCGTAATGGACATGCTGCGAGGCTAAAACAATGCCTGAGCTTGAGCCCATCCGAATTGTTGATCCCGCCGATCCGCGCTTGGACGATTTTCGGAACCTCAATGCTTCCGATAAAAAATCTGGTGAGCAGCTAATCATTGCCGAGGGTACCCTCGTCGTTCCCCGACTGCTCGCCAGCCCGTACCCGACTCGCGCGGTTGTGGGGTTCCCGGGGAAGCTTCGGGCGATCGAGGCCGAGCTTTCTTGCGCTCTTTCTAGTGCTGACGCCAAATTCTCCGTCTATGAGGTGTCCCGCGAAGTGCTCAAAGAGGTTGCGGGCTTCGATATGCACCGAGGCCTGGTTGCCTCGGCAGATCGGCTTCCCTCCACGGAATCGAGAACAGACGGGGGAGATTACGCCGCCGATGGCGTGAGCGCTGTGGAAGCGGTACTGGAGCAGGTGGAGAATGCTCCAGAATCCAGCGGTGTGATTGCGGTGCTGGAAGGTGTGGGGGATCACGAGAATATCGGGTCGATCTTCCGCAACGCCGCGGGGCTGGGGGTGGATGCCGTGCTGTTCGGCGCTGCTACCGCCGATCCCCTGTACCGCCGCAGTGTGCGCGTTTCGATGGGGCACGTGCTGCGACTGCCATGGGCGAAATTCCCTGGTACTACCACTACTTGGCAGCGAGACCTGGAGATGTTGCGAAAGCGCGACTACGAGGTCGTGGCTCTGACCCCAGCGGGGAATACTACTTTGCGGGAGGCCACCGAATCTGCCCGTGAGAAGGGAAAGAAGGTGGCGGTGATGGTCGGCGCAGAAGGCCCCGGCCTGACCGAGCACGCCATGCGTGCGGCGGATGTGCGCGCGAGCATTCCAATGGCGAGGGGAACCGATTCGCTCAATGTGGCGACGGCCGCGGCCATCGCGTTCTACGAGGCTGTGCGCTAGTTTCCGCGGCTGCGGCGGCGCACTTCTTCACCCAGCTTCTTCGACATCCCGCGAAGCCCCTGCACGCCAGCGCTAATACCCTTGCGAGCGCCACGGCTAAGGGAATTCAGTACGTTCTTGGCTACCTCTGCACTGCTCGGCTCAGACTCGCGCGACGGGGCAGCATAATCGTCGTAGCCCTGCTCATCGTCGTACACGGAAACCTTGTCCTCGGGAGTGGAGCGACCGTGGGTGAGACCATCGTATTCGGAGGACTTAGCCTCCGGTCGTCCGTCTACCGCGAAAGCTGCAACCGGCAGCGCCGGACCGGCACCAGAAATGGAAAAGCCAAGCCAGGATTCGATGGCGGCGGTGGCCAGCTCAGCCGGGATAAACGGAAGTTGGATACCGTGTGCTTCAGTAGTGCCAGCCCAGAACTCGGACTCAAACTCACCCGGCAGGCCAATATCCTCAAACACCGTCTCGCGGGTCGCGCAGAAAGAGCGCTTGAGCGTTCCTCCGGCCCAGTGTGCGAAGCCGCCGAAGGTTTCGTTGACCTCCTTAGAAGCCGGATCCCCTCCGTCACCTGGTTTTGTCGAGGCGGCGGTCTCCGGGTCTGCAACTACGCACGAGGCGTACACGTCGGCTGCGCTCACAAGTGTGCGATAGCGCTCCGGCAGCTCAGAGAGTTTCCGTAGATCGGGGATCACCGTCTGTACCACGGAGAGTCCCGGGTAGCCACCGATATAGAACTCGTCAGGGCCAGGAGTGGCACTGCGCGTCATGTCAAAGTCGCCGATGTGCGTCAACGGCCAGGCGGGGTTCAGCTGTGCCAGGTACTTGCGGGCAAAACCGCGATCGACCTTATGCTCCTGGTGCATTACGGTGCTGGGGTTGGCCTCATTAACAAACCATAAGGTCACCAGGGTCACAGCTGTGGCTCCTTCTATCGCCTAGTTCTTCTTCTTGGGGTTGGTACGCACACCCAGCAGGACGTCCTCCCAGTGAGGAGTGACGGCCTTGCGCTTCCGCTTAGGCTTCGCAGACTTTGCGTCAGGGTGTATTAAGAATTCATTATCTCCCCGGTCGTCTAGGTCTGCAGGGGAACCGTGTACAGCGGGGGGAGTGGTTTCCGCCCCGGTGGCACCATCATCGGCGGAGTGGGTGAATTCCTCCCGCCGTGCTGCCTCGTCCTGCCAATTGTTTGCGCCCTGACCTTGGGTGGGGTGCAGGAGGGGAGTCACTGGAGAGACGCTGCGTACAGGCTGTCCGTAGCGCGGGTTCACCAGATCTCCCGCGATGCTGTTGTGCGGGTGAGCCAGAGCCTTCTCCGACCCACGAAGCTCCATTATGAATTCTGCGGTGTGCGCTGCGGTGCGCCCGGCGGAATCCTTTTCCCAGCTCACAGTGACGATCCAGTGCTTTGAATCGTTCTGGAATGCGTCCCACTCGGCGTCGGAAAGAGTCTCGCCATGGGCTGCGAGCGCGGTAGCCAGAACCTCCCACAACGGCTGGTTCGACACGCCATCGCCGTTGACCGGGAGCGCAGCATGCGCAAGCTCGGCGATGCGCGAGCGCTCTTGCAGGATCGGCCATGCATAGGGCTCGATGCGCGATTCATCCGTATCGGCCTCGTCTGCCAACTCGGCGACGGTCGCGCCATGGCGGATGCGATCTTGGATCACACGTGGAGACATCCCAATCTTCGTGCGATGCGGTCGTGCGTTAGAGCGGTGCTTGCCGCGTTCCTGCGCACGTTCTTGAGAGCGCCCCTGGAACAGCGACGCCACCTCGGTCTCCTCCGCTTCCTCATCTCCCTTATCAGCGCCCGTCGCAGCGGGTGCAGTACCGGTGGAAGCTGTATCTGTTGCGTCCGCCGCGTCAACGGGAGGGTTGGCAGAAGTGTCCGGGGAAGTCTCAGCCGCAGCAGTCGAGGCAGGAACGTCATCTGCATCAGTTGAGGCCGCTTCGCGCGTGGGTACTTCCTCTCCATCCGCAGTGTCGGAAAGCGTAGCCTGGTTCAAGCTATTAGCGCTGGACGTGGGGGCGTCACTAAGAAAAGCGCGTAGCTCATCGGTAACAGGCAAAAAGTACTCGGCGATTGGGCCGCCGACGGCGGGGTCAACGGCGCGTAGCACGAGTGACGAGGCATCGCTAGCGGCGACGACAAATTTCAGCTCTTGCAACGTGGCCTCCTGACGGGTGATGCAGCAAATGACGGCTGTGTTATTAACATCACCCTCCAACCATACTTAAAGCACAGTTGGAGGGTGGAGCAGAAAAGGAGCTACAGAGAATTACTTGGCTGCGTGGCCGCCATCGAGGATGAAGTCGATGGCACCGGTGAGCTTCTTGATGTCCTCCGGGTCGATCGCCGGGAACATGCCGATGCGCAGCTGGTTACGGCCCAGCTTGCGGTAAGGCTCGGTATCGAGGATTCCGTTGGAACGCAGGATCTTTGCGATCCTTGCCGCATCGATGTTCTCGTCGAAGTCGATGGTGCCGACGACGAGGGAACGGGAATCCGCATCCTGGACAAACGGGGTAGCCTCTGCACGGAACTCTGCCCAGCTGTACAGGGCCTGGGAGGACTCGGTGGTGCGGGCAACCATGCCGTCTAGACCACCATTGGCGTTCATCCACTTCACCTGGTCATCCAGCATTAGCAGGGTAGCGACTGCCGGGGTGTTATAGGTCTGGTTCTTGCGGGAGTTATCCACGGCGGTCTTCAGATCCAGGAAGGCCGGGATGTAGCGATCGGAAGCGGCGATCTCTTCGACACGCTCCAGGGCAGCAGGGGAGAAAGCCGCCAGCCACAGGCCACCGTCGGAAGCAAAGCACTTCTGCGGGCTGAAGTAGTAGACATCAGCCTCATTCATGTCGACAGGCAGGCCGCCAGCGCCAGAGGTGGCATCGATGGCAACCAGGGTGTCGTTGGACGCAGCCTGCGGGCGGGTTACCGGCACCATGGCGCCAGTGGAGGTCTCGTTGTGAGCCCAACCAATCAGGTCTGCATCGGTGCCGTCCAGCTGGCTCGGTGCAGGGGCGGTACCCGGATCGCCGGCAACGATCTGCGGCTCGTCAAGCCATGGAGCCTTCTTGGAGACGCTGGCGAACTTCGAGGAGAACTCGCCGTAGGTCAGGTGAGCGGACTTATTGCGGATCAGGCCGAACGAGGCTGCGTCCCAGAAAGCAGTGGCGCCACCGAGGGATAGGACAATCTCGTAGCCTTCAGGCAGGTTAAACAGCTGCGAAAGTCCCTCGCGTACAGATCCAACGACGTCCTTGACGCCAGCCTGGCGGTGGGAGGTGCCCAAGATCGCGGCGTTGTCCTGGATCGCTTGCAGCTGGGCGGGGCGAACCTTCGACGGGCCACAGCCGAAGCGGCCGTCAGCGGGGATGAACTCCGCGGGAATGGTGGGCAAGGTGTTCTGGTCGTTGGCAGATGCGTTCATGACTCCCTCAGATCGCTCAGGTGATTCGCTTGATTAATGCGGGGCAGCGTTTTACCTAGAAGGTGTTTTACCTAGTACGGGTTTTACCTAGTAGGTGTGCTTGCCTTAACAGGGTAGACCGTCGCGAGCTCTACTTGGCCAAAAGGTGCCAAAAATATAAGAATTGCGGAGTTTGGCGGCGGGATTACCCCCGCTCACGACCGTCAAACTGTCATGTGCGTCACACAAGCATTACAGTGTGCCGTATCCCCCCTAGGGCTAAGCCATGCAAGCAATGCCATACGGGGAAGCCCTAAAGCGGCTACAATTTTTAAGTGAAACCGTGAATCTGTGTTCCGCTCCAACGGTCCCGGCGCAAGCTTTTATCGAAGCAATCGCTTAACTATCGCTGCGGGCAGGCACGTGAACATTTCAGAAAGGGATGTCAATGGCTACTGATAATCAGGACAAGGCCGTTCTCCACTACCCGGGTGGAGAGTACGAAATGGACATTGTCCACGCCACCGAAGGCAACGACGGTGTGGCACTGGGCAAGATGCTGGCAGAGACCGGCTTGACCACCCTGGACCCCGGTTACGTCAACACCGGTTCCACCAAGTCCGCCATCACCTACATTGATGGTGCAAACGGCATCCTGCGTTACCGCGGTTACGACATCGCAGACCTGGCCAACAACGCCACCTTCAACGAGGTTTCCTACCTGCTGATTAACGGCGAGCTGCCGAACAAGGAGCAGGCTGAGGAATTCAACACCAACATCCGCAACCACACCCTGCTGGATGAGGACTTCAAGGCTCAGTTCCGCGTCTTCCCGCGTGACGCACACCCGATGAGCGTCCTGGCTTCCTCCCTGAACATCCTGTCCACCTACTACCAGGATTCCCTGAACCCGCTGGACCCGGAGCACCAGAAGCTGAACACCTACCGCCTGATGGCGAAGGTGCCGATGCTGGCTGCGTACGCTTACCGCGCGTCCAAGGGTAAGCCGTACATGTACCCGGACAACTCCATGAACGCGCGCCAGAACTTCCTGCGCCAGATGTTCGGTTACCCGACCGAGCCGTTCGAGGATGACCCAGTAGTCACCCGCGCGCTGGACAAGCTGCTGATCCTGCACGCTGACCACGAGCAGAACTGCTCCACCTCCACCGTCCGCATGGTTGGTTCCTCCCAGGCCAACATGTTCGTCTCCATCGCCGCGGGTATCAACGCCCTGTCCGGCCCGCTGCACGGCGGTGCTAACCAGGCTGTTCTGGAGATGCTGGAGGAGATCCACGCTAACGGCGGCGACGCTACTGAGTTCATGAACCGCGTGAAGAACAAGGAGCCGGGCGTGAAGCTGATGGGCTTCGGCCACCGCGTGTACAAGAACTACGATCCGCGTGCGGCCATCGTCAAGGAGTCCGCACACGAGATCCTGGAGCACCTGGGTGGCGATCACCTGCTGGATCTGGCTATGAAGCTGGAAGAGATCGCCCTGGCCGACGATTACTTCATCGACCGCAAGCTCTACCCGAACGTGGACTTCTACACCGGCCTGATCTACCGTGCAATGGGCTTCCCGACGGACTTCTTCACCGTCCTGTTCGCCATGGGGCGCCTGCCGGGCTGGATCGCTCACTACCTGGAGCAGGTCAACGACCCGACCGCGAAGATCAACCGCCCGCGCCAGATCTACACCGGCGAAGGCGAGCGCAAGCTCTAAGAACTTCTGTTCTTTTCTTAGTGACGCCGCCCCCTCGGGCTGGTTACGCAAAGCGTATCCCCCGAGGGGGTGTTTCGCGTTTTGCTAGGGTGAAGGTTCGAGAAGCGATCATTATCTAAGGAGACTTCCCATGAGTAAACCGCACATCGACCTCCCAGCTGGTCCCGCCCCGCAAGATCTGGTGGTGGAAGATCTGATGATCGGCGATGGTGCTGAGGCCGTAGCGGGTGGCATGGTGGAGGTTCACTACGTGGGTGTCGACTTTGATACTGGCGAGGAGTTCGACTCTTCCTGGGATCGTGGTGGATCTTTAGAGTTCCCGTTATCTGGCCTGATTGTCGGTTGGCAGGAAGGAATCCCTGGCATGCGCGCTGGCGGTCGCCGTAAGCTGACCATCCCCCCGGAGAAGGCTTATGGTCCGGCCGAGCTGGGGCAAGACCTATCTGGACGCACGCTGGTTTACATCATCGACTTGATTGCAGTGAACTAGCAGTGCAGTAGAGGACGAGAGTGCAAGCAAAGGCGCCTGCTTCTGGCAGGCGCCTTTGCTTTGTGCATCTAGAGCGGGGGAAGGCCGCGCACTAGGCTCCCTTAAGAGCCTTAGCCCAGGTCATCTTCTTGCCATTATGGAGGATGGAGTTGCGGTAAACGCGCGCTACCAGCGCGATCACCAGCACCGTGACGACGGCGGCGATCAGGAAGCTCAGTAGTACCTCCGGCAGGCTCATCGTGCCCGCTGCGAGGTTCATCGGAGCTACCGTCAGGCTGAACGGCGGAATCCAGCCCAGTACCTGCATAAAGTTGGACTCGATATTGCTGATGCCAAAGAGTGGGGCGTAGGTCATGCCCATGATGAACAGCAGAATTGGTCCCTGAGTGGACTGCAGGTCCTCCGTGCGGGAGACCAGCGAACCCGCGCCCGCGTAGAGGCTGCCGAAGAACAACATACCGATGAAGAAGGCCACCAACATGAGGGCGACGACGGAGTAGTCGAAATCAACATCCCCCAGTAGGCCGGAAACTGTCAGAGCGACGGTTCCGATGCCCAGAAGGACTGCTGTGCCGATGAAGCCGAAAAGGGTGCTACCGATAATCTTTCCAGCCAGGAAATCCATCGGGCGAGCAGAAGCCAGAATGATCTCCACCACGCGCGAGGATTTCTCCTCGGTGATGCGCCCGCCGACATTCGCGGAGAAAAGGATGATGAAGTAGGCCATCAGCATTACGCCCACCATGGTGGTGAGAATCTGCGGGCCGTTTGCCTCCATTGCGTCGTCTTCCTTTACGTTCACCGTATCCAGCTGTACTGACGGTGTGGCCTTGGCGAACTCCTCAGGGGAAACCCCGACCTTCTTTAGTGCCTCAGCTTGTGCATTGGCATTGATCGCGGTGGTGGCTACGTTGAGGATCGCTGGGTTTGGATCGCCATTGCTAAGTAGCTCGTAACCCGAGTCCGTCTTTACCAAAGCTGCATCCAGTTCCTCGTCCTTGACCAGTGCGGATGCGTCCTCGCGGGAGTCGATTGTGCGAGCATCAACGCCGCTGGGGCTGTCCGTCCCCTTTGAATCCTCGGCATTAGATGACGAGGGGGCGTCAATAAATTCCTTCTCAACCCCTACTAGGCCGAGCTGAGGCTTTCCGTTATCGTCGTCCTTACCTGTGAACCAGGCGGCGGCGACAATACCGACGACCATGATGACCGCGACGATGCCCAATGAAAGCATGATGGCCTTGCTGCGGGATGCCACCTGAACCTCGCGCTTGGCGACGATGGCAATGGTCTTGGGGGAAGAGTAACTCATGATTCGACGACCTCCTGGAAGAGCTCTGCAAGGTGCGGGATGCGGCGGGAGAAGGAATGGACGGGGCCGACAGCTAATGCGGACTGCAAGATCTGCTGATCCAAATCAGTGGACTCAGCCTCGAGCAACACGCCCTCGCCGAAATCTTCAACCAGGCGGGTGTCCTGGGGGTACCAGTCGCGCGCTGGGGTGTGTACTTCATAGACAAGAGGGCCACGAGTGCGCAGTTCCTCGACGGTGCCCTCGGCCTTCATGCGTCCCTTAGAGATGATGCCGACACGGTCGCATAGACGCTGCACCAGATCCAGTTGGTGGGAGCTAAAGAGTACCGGCACACCAGCCTTGCAGCGCTCGATCAACAGGTCACTCATGACGTTCACGGCAACGGGATCCAGGCCGGAAAATGGCTCGTCGAGAATCAACAGCTCCGGGTCGTGGATCAGGGAGGCCGCTAGCTGGACGCGTTGCTGGTTACCCAGAGAAAGCTCTTCCAGCTTGTCGTCGGCGCGCTCGGCTAGGCCGAGCTGCTCCAGCAAATCTTCTGCATTCCGCTTTGCCGTAGCGTCGTTCAGGCCGTGTAGACGGGCGAAGAACTGCAGCTGGTCACCGATCTTCTCCTTGGCGTAAAGGCCACGCTCTTCTGGCATGTAGCCGATGAGACGGCGTAGATCGTCGTTCATTGGGGTATCGCCGATACGTACCTCGCCGCTATCCGCTGCGAGCACACCGAGCGCGATGCGCATCGTAGTGGACTTGCCGGCACCGTTGGAGCCGACGAAGCCGTACATCTCGCCAGGTGCGACCTGCAGAGTCATGTCGTGAAGGACTTGGTGATCCCCGTAACTCTTATTGAGATTGTCGATATAAAGGGTTTCCATATAGTTTTTGGTTTTCCTTGAAATTCGTCCTATGAAACGTTTTTGACGTTAACTGCGTGGGTAGTTCCAGCGGACTGTATCATAAAGCAAAGGGTTTTGCCTCCAATAGTTTTCTGCCTTATGTAGGAAAAAGTTTCTAAAATAGCTTCTAACAGCGCAATCGCAAGTTCAATTCAAGTGGCGTAAAAATGGGGGTATGAGTGAAATTAAGAGTGTCGTACCAGCCCTAGAATTAAACGGTGGAAAGACCATTCCACAATTGGGTCTGGGGGTATGGCAGCTGAGTGACGAGGACACGTATAGCTCGGTGCGTGCCGCAATTGAAACCGGCTACCGTCACATCGATACGGCAGCTATCTACGGAAATGAAGAAGCCGTTGGCCGTGCCGTGGCCGATGCTGTCAATGCGGGCGACGTACAGCGCGAAGAGCTATTTATCACCACTAAGCTGTGGAACGCCGACCAGGCGCGGGGCACGGAGGCCTTCGCGGAGTCCCAACGCAAGCTGGGGCTGGATTATGTGGATCTTTATCTACTGCACTGGCCGTGCCCGAAGGCAGATAAATTTGTGCAGGCCTACGATTCGATGGCGGAGATCCAGCAGTCCGGCGGTGCGATTAGCATCGGCGTGTGTAACTTCTTCCCTGCGGCCCTGGATGCATTGAAGCAGGCCGGGCACACCCCAGCGGTGAACCAGATCGAGATTCATCCGGGCTTCAGCCAGGCTGAGCAGCGCGCGGATAACCACGACCGTGGCATTGTGACGGAGGCATGGTCGCCACTGGGGCAGGGGCAGAACCTGACCGACCCGACCATTGCAAAGATCGCTGCCGAGAACGGTGTGAGCGTGGCACAGGCCATCATCCGCTGGCACATTCAGCGCGGCGATGTGGTGATTCCGCGTTCCTCCAAGGTGGAGCGCGTGCGCGAGAACTTCGACGTTTTCGGTTTCGAGCTTTCCGCCGACGAGGTTGCCGCCATCGAGGCTCTGGACGTAGAAGACGGCCGCATTGGCGGTGACCCCTTTACCTTCCATGCGGGGCTAGAGGGGTAGATCCTTCTAGCGAAAGCCCAGCGCACGGTAGCTTGTCTGCGGTACATTCCTACCCATGAGCGCAGGGCATGTCCTCACCCACACCGAATCCGCTGACCCCACCGCCCCACAGGTCGGTGTGATCACCCTTAATCGTCCGGAGAAGCGCAACGCCCTCAACGCGACCATCGCTAATGCAGTAGCGGAGGCCGTCCGCGCCCACACCACAGCCGGGGTGCGCGCCATTCTTATTCGTGGCGAGGGTCCTGCGTTCTGTGCCGGTGCGGATCTCTCCGGTGGCGTATATGCCGATGATTTTTGGGTAGCCATGGAGAACATGCTGTCGGCCATCCAAACCGCCCCGGTGCCAGTTATTGCTGATATAGACGGCCCTGCTGTCGGCGCTGGTTGCCAGATCGCCTTGGCGTGCGATCTGCGTGTTTTCTCTGACGAGGGGGCCTGTTGGGTGCCCGTGGCCGCCCACGGCTTCGCCCTGGATCTGTGGACCCACGACCGTGCTCGCGAACTGATGGGCGGGGCACTGGCGCGGAACGTGTTCTTGGCAGGTGCTCGGGTAAGTGCCGAACAGGCAAGAGCCACAGGTTTTTCTGTACTGCTTGATGACGCCACCCCGGATGCCACAGCCATCGCATATCGGGTGGCGCAGCAGGCTCCGCTGTCTATGAAGCATTCAAAACGAGTGTTGAACAGCTCCGACATGTACGCCGATGCGGAGTTGGAGCAGATGATCCCTGCCATCTGGGCCAGTGAGGATGTGCAGGAGGCGCGCCGGGCGCGAACTGAGGGGCGCAGTCCGCACTTCACGGGGCGATAGTCCCGGGAACAGCCGAGCACAGTAAGGGGCGCTAGTCCCCGGAAAAGAGGCACACAGTAAGGGGTGCTAGGCGTGTCCCTCGACGGACCAGGTGTGTACCGGCTGGCCGGAGGTTTGGTGAGCCACGTAGCGCTGCAGCATTGTGGACAGCGCCTCGGCGCGTTCCTCAGAATCCGGTTCGCTGTTCGGGGCGAGTCGGTTGATGGTATCCAGTTGCCAGGTGGCACCGTTTTGGCCGCTCCGTGCGCGCCCCTCGATGATCCCCAGGTAGGTGTCAATCAGTTCGGAATCTACGTCGAGTAGCTCAAGCCCTTCCTTTGCCTGGTCAAGTAGGTGTTCAGTAATGAGCGTGCGCACCGGAACATTGCCCAGACGTGGCCAGCGCATGCTGGCGCGCAGCCCCTCGCGGGCGCCGGTGATGAAGTTCTTGTGGGCGTCGTTAAAAGAAAGCCGTGACCACACGGGGCGATTCTGCGTTCCCAAGAACTTGACGAGGCCGTAGTAGAAGGCAGCGTCTGCGACGATATCGGCGGTAGTGGGGCCGGCGGGGAGCAGACGGTTTTCTACGCGGATGTGCGAGCGTTCCAGGTTCGGGTCGTAGATCGGGCGATTCCAACGCCAGACCGTACCGTTGTGCAGGTTCATGTAGTGCAGGCCGGGACTGTCGCCGGACATGATTGGTGTGCCGGCTTCCATGCGGTCCTCGGGGAGGAGGGGAGAGAAGTAGCGTCCGTTTTCCTCGAAGAGGTCGAATACGCTGGTGATCCACCGTTCGCCGAACCATACGCGGGGACGTACTCCTTGGTTGACGAGTTCTGCGGTGCGGGTATCGATGGCCTGTTGGAAGACGGGAATGCGTGATTCGTGCCAGAGCTTATGGCCGACGAAAAGAGGCGAGTTTGCGCTGAGCGCTACTTGCACGCCAGCGATGGCCTGGGAGGCATTCCAGGCGTTGGCAAAAAGGTTCGGCGCCACCTGCAGGTGCAGCTGCATGGAGGTGCAGGCGGACTCCGGGGCGATGTCCTCGAAGTCATGGCGGTAGGTATCCACGGTGCCGAGTACACGGCCGGGCAGTGCACCTTCGAGCTGGATGCGCACGAGTTCGCCGCGGGATTCCAGGACTGCATTGTTGAGTGCCTTGTAGCGGTTTTCGTCCGTCATCCAGGCGGGATCGCTGAGGAAGTCAGTGGTCAGCGTTGGCAGGGTGCCGATCATCACGGCGCGGGAATCCAGCTGCTCAGCAGCCTTTTGCACGGCGTGCAGGCGTTCGTCGAGGCCTTCTTGGAGTTGCTCCAACCCGCGACCGGTGATGGATAGTGGTGGATGGTTCATCTCCACGTTGTAGGAGCCGATTTCAGACTGGTATTCGCCCGGATAGGCTTCTTCCAGCTTCGCCAGCACTTCTTCATTGCAGCGGTTGGGCTGCATGTTTGTGTCCACGAGGTTCATCTCTAGTTCCAGGCCGATGGTGCCCTGGTTGATGAACTCAGAGTCTTGAAGGTGCTTATCGAAGACCTCCAGCTCGGCGTTGAGCCGCTCGCGGAAGCGGGTGCGTTGTTTCGGTGTGTAGGTATCTTTAGATACTGCGTCGCCCATACTTATCGATCGTAGCTTTGCTGCGGGTGCAGCGCCGGCGATTTTGGTGCTGACGCCTCTAGTGTCAATGAGCTGAAGGTCTGGTTAACAGGGAACAAAGCCTGGCTTGTATTATGTAGTTCGCATGGTCGGCAGGTGGCGGATGAGCGCTGGTTGCCGTTTGTCATGCGATTGCCCTAGTAGCTCAGTGGATAGAGCACGGCTCTCCTAAAGCCGGTGTCGGAGGTTCGATTCCTCTCTGGGGCACGCTGGAAGTCTCGAGACATCGTTCCGGTCGGTGTCTCGAGATTTTTGTTTTTGGTTGCCCCGACTGGGGTTGAGTTCGTTGTCTTTCTTGTTGTAGTAGATCTTTTCTTCGGTAAGTGTGTAGGCAGCGATTTGTGCTCCGGTGGCGGTTATTTTGATGTCGACGTGGTTGTCGATGCAGACACCATGGTGATTGGTTCCCCCGCCCCATCGGCGGCCGATGTAGAGGCGGCGTAGTTTACTGCCCCATCGCAGGGTTGTCTTGCCGTTGGTGCCTACTTTGTCGGTGCGTAGTCGGTAGTCGTGCTCTGGTTTGATGTCCGCTTATCTGCATTCACCCCCATTAAGGGTGAATCTTCAGATCAAAACTAGAAGTAGTTTATAAAGAGTATTATCTGTATTAGGTAAGCCTTACCTTTCCTGCTGTTCATGAATCGAGGTTTACGATGACCCAACAGTCCTCTACGCCCGCACGGAGTACAAGCTCATCCAGTGGGTCGACGGCACGTTTAAACACCAGAGATCTCATCAACGCTGGCATCTTTGCTGCACTTTACTTTGTAATCACCTTTATAAGCGGAATGATTGGATTCGCAGGACCACAATTCATGTTTATTGGATGGTTTATCGCGGCAATCGCAAACGGAATCGTGCTAGCGCTTTATGCCGCCCGCACGCCCAAAATGGGTGCTTTCACCCTCGTCGGTGGTATTAACGGATTAGCATTCATGCTTACCGGACACTACTTCTGGACCTTGCTGGGAAGCATAATTCTTGGGTTTATCGCGGATTTGATTATTGCAAAAAGCCACCTCAGTATTGCCAAGTCCTTCCCTATTGCCTACGGCGTCTTCTGTGTCTGGATTTCTTTGCCTTTTATCCCGCTAATTCTGGATACAGACTCATACTACGTCGATATCGCAGACCAAATGGGTCAAGAATACGCCGATGCTATGTCGGATATCTTCCAGCCATGGACCATTGGAGTACTGGCCATTTGTGCGCTCATCGTCGGCTTTATCGGAGGAAAGGTCGGAGTTCGCGTCAGCCACAAACACTTTGAAAGCGCTGGTCTCCTGTGAGCCTGCAAAAACAGGGCGTGCTTCGTCGATCTTCGATCGATCCACGGACCGTGCTGCTTTCTGTTCTAGTAATCAATGCGGTAGCTCTCAGCCACGGCCACCTACCGACACTGCTGATTTCTATCGCCTTCAGCTCCATCGCACTAGCTACAGTAAAGCCACACTATGGTCTTATTTGCCTGTTCGCTTTTGCATTATCCTATCTAGGGTATTGGGGCCTATTACAGCTTCCTGGCTCCACATTTTTCGCTTTTTCAGCGGCAATTTTTTCGTGGCTAAGCCGTTTTGTCATCAGCATGTCCATCGGCGCATTCGGCTTGCTCACTCTCACACCATCCACGTTGACCTCAGCACTGCGGGACCTGCGTTTACCAGGCTGGGCCACCATTCCACCGGCGGTTTTCCTGCGCGTTTTGCCGATAATCGTGGCAGAAGCCAAAGCGATCCGCGATGCTATGGTCCTTCGGGGTCTCCAGCCTGGAGTAAAAAGCTGGATCACACAGCCCACACATTCGTCCGCGATGCTGATCATCCCCCTATTAGGCGCCGTCGTCCGCGCTGGTGATGAGCTCGCTGCCTCTGCTCTTGTCCGCGGATTGGGAGGCCCCATACGTCCGACCACCACCGCCGATCTTTCCTTCAAGCTTGTCGATGCAACTGCACTAGCTGGGTTGGGCCTCGTTGTTGCCTCTGTCTGGCTTCCCATGGAGGTCCACTTATGAACGAACGCAGTATCGCAACCAGTGTAAACGCCCACAACGTTTCTTTTACATATCCATCGGGCGCTCGGCCAGGCATTCAAGGTGTATCTGATGTGTCTTTTTCTGTCTCTCCAGGACAGTGCCTACTGATTACCGGTGATTCCGGATCGGGAAAGTCCACGGTACTCAAGTTGATCAACGGGCTCATCCCCCATTTCAATCCAGGAGAGCTACTAGGCACCATCACTATTATAAAGGATGACCAGGCTTTTAACCCTACGGAAGAACCGCTGTTCCGAGCCATCGAGTTCAGCGCCTCAGTATTCCAGAATCCAAGGACACAATTTTTCACTGAAAGCGTCAATGCAGAATTGGCCTTCGGGCTAGAAAACCTTGGTGTGGATCCCACAGAAATTGAGTCGAGGATTCAATCAGCGGTCGAGCTACTAGGCATTAACGATCTTCGGGGCCGGCGATTCAAAGAATTATCTGGTGGACAGTTACAAACCGTGGCATGCGCATGCGCGCTTGTGTCCCCGGGCAGTCTCGTGCTTCTCGATGAACCCACGTCCAATCTCTCCATGGAAAGCATCGATATTCTTGCACGCGTGCTACACCGCTTGAAGGAATTAGGCACAACGATCATTATCGCTGATCACCGCCTCTTTTTCTTAAAAGATATCGCTGACCAAGTCATTTACTTGACTCAGGGAAAAATAACGCGGAGTTTCCACGCTCAGGAGTTTTATGGCTTAGACGAACCCGAACGCAAACAATTGGGGCTACGCAGCTTACACCACGTTCCCCTGCCCGCGAGCGTGCCGGTACCACCCACGCTCGAAAACGCCGATCCCCAGCGGAGCGGACTCGAGTTAAGCAACATCTGTTTTTCTTATGGCACGCATGAGGTGCTAAACATTGACCACGCATTTTTCCCCAGCGGCGAAGTCACTGCCTTAATCGGGCCCAACGGCGCTGGAAAAACCACCCTCGCCAGGATCATTTGTGGTCTTGCTTCTCCCAAACGCGGCGGTAATCTCCGTTTGAACAGCAAACGAGTAGGAGCGGCTGCCCGCAGACGTGCCGCGTACATGGTGATGCAAGATGTTGGCCGCCAATTATTCGCAGCCACCACCGAAGAAGAAGTCACGCTCGGACTGGCAAAGAAGAAGCGGGACCACATCGATGTCAATGAGATTCTCCATCGCCTCGATCTGGCAGGAATGGCCCAACGGCATCCGCAGTCTCTGTCCGGTGGGCAACGGCAACGCTTAGCCATAGCTTCAGCCCAAGCCGAGCAAGCAGAGGTCTACATCTTCGATGAACCTACCTCTGGTGTGGGCTGGCGCCAACTGCAATCCATCTCTGCGCTGCTTCGATCTCTTGCAGCAAGCGGAGCAGTGGTCATCGTCATCACCCATGACCACGAATTCATCCAAGAATCAGTCACCAGAATCATCGATATTACTGACATCAACAAGGATTGAGAAAGAAATGTCTGAAATAAGACAGAGTTCCACAGAATCAAGCGGAACCCACGCACCAGAATCACACGGTGCGTCACCGGAAGAAGAGGCTCGCGCAAAACTAAAAGCCGGCCAGGTCGCTCTAAAAAAGCTACTGGCCCCAGTGCAAACAACCATCTACTTCGCACAGTTTCTCGCGCTTATATCCTCGATACTCGCCGTAGCACCCTACGTCGCGTTGGTGGCACTGGGAAATGCTCTAATCGACGGCAATACTGATGACGTCGCGTCCATTGTGAAATGGCTACTTGCTACTTTTTTGGGCCAGCTATTCTTCTATTTCCTTGCCCTTGCGATCACCCACTTCGCTGATGCAAAGCTGGTGGGGATTAACCGGCGCCGAATTATTAACGCTATTGCGAAAGCACCACTCTCGTGGTTTAGCCAGACTAATTCCGGCAAAGTTCGCAAAGCCGTCGAGGACGATACGTTAACTCTGCACACCCTGACAGCCCACGCTCCTGTAGAGAAGGTCGCCGCGATCTTTACGCCCCTCGCGCTTCTGGTTTATGCCTTTATCTTGGATTGGCGCCTTGGTCTTCTTTCTATTGCCACTGTGCCCATTTTCCTAGCAATCCAAGCGTATTCAATGAAAGATATGGGCACAAAAACTGCGGAAATGGATAATTATCTGGGTGAGGTCTCTGCGACTGCGGTGGAGTTCTCCGAAGGTATTTCCGTCATCAAGGCTTTCGGCACCGTTGGCAAAGCCCACGCTCGATATCGCGAAGCTGCCCAAAAATTCGCGGAATTCTATTACGAGTGGGTACGTCCTCTTCTGCGTGTTAGCGCAATCTCAGAGTCTGTGGTGGCGGTTCCTGTCCTCATCCTTATCAATGTAGGAGTCGGTTCCCTGCTGATAGCTGGTGACTATGTAACGGTCGCTGAAGTCATCGCAACAACGTTAATTGCGCTGGTGCTCCCGGGCACGATTCAAACCGTCGGCCAAATGATGTGGTCTTACCAGCTCGCTGGCAATGCGGCGTTGCGCCTTGATGAAGTCATGACAATTTCCCACGTGAAAGAAGGCCAAAAGAGCCTCGATGCCAATAGTCAAGACATGGAGGTGGAGTTCCATAAGGTCAGCTTTAGCTACGCCCCAGACACACCAGTCCTCCAAGACTTTTCTGCGCAACTAAAAGCAGGCACTGTCACGGCATTGATTGGCCCCTCTGGGGCTGGCAAATCCACAGCAGCAACGATGCTGGCGCGTTTCCAGGATCCAGATTCGGGCACAATCACTATCAACCACGTGGATATCCGTGATCTCACTTTCGACAGTTTGTACCGCACTGTGGCTTTCGTCTTACAAGATCCTCACTTACTGCGTATGAGTATTCGGGAAAACATTCGCCTTGCACGCCCAGAAGCCCGCGATGAAGAGATCTGGCAAGCTGCAGAGGCTGCGCACATAGCTGCTGATATTCGCGCTTTACCGGCTGGGCTCGACACCGTTGTTGGTGAGGACATCTCTTTATCCGGTGGACAACAGCAACGCATTTCTATTGCCCGGGCAATTGTTACCAATGCCCCAATCTTGATCCTGGATGAAGCTACTGCGGCAACTGATCCTGACTGCGAAGCAGAAATTCAAGCAGCTCTAGCCACACTCGTCAGAGGCAAGACCGTCTTAGTCATCGCCCACAAGCCGGAGTCCATCCAAGGCGCAGACCAAATAATCTGCCTCAAGCCTATGAAGGATAATTCTCATGTCTAATGCCACTACGCCTGCTAGTTCGCGTCTTCGTGATCCGCTACTCACTCGCAGTGTCAAAAAGCTGCAAGGCCCTGTAGGCCATAAGCTCAATAAAAGGTATGCTTGTCTATCTCTTATCGTGGGCGTGCTTGACGGCCTCGCCGTTCTCACGCTCGTGCCACTTACAAAGGCACTCGATGGGGATACGACGATCGCACCATGGATGTGGACGCTTTTGGCAATTGCGCTCGTAGCTTTTGCGCTACGATTTTTCGCAACCATGGCCTCTTACCACACGGCCTTGGATTTCATCCGAACCGCGCACACGACTGTGGGCGATAAATTAGCAACGCTACCGCTCGGCTGGTTCGTACCGGCTAATACTGGCGGCCTATCTCGCCTCGTTTCAGATCGCTTTATGGTGGCGGCCGAGACCATTGCGCATATTCAAGGAACGGTATACCGCGATAGCGCGGCACTTGTCACCTTGTTAGTAGGAGCGTGTTTCTGGAACCCGAAGCTGGGCTTGGTCCTTCTTATCATCGCACCATTGGCGCTCGTGGTGATGCAGTTGGCTGCATGGATTCGTGAGAAAGCATCGAACCGCACACTGGGGCCGAGTAAAGAGCTCTCCCAGCGCATCGTAGAATTTGCTAACCGTCAACCAGCCCTGCGCGCGGCAGGACAATCACAAGTTTTTGCGCCACTAGAGCAAGCGCTAGAAATCGACCATAAAGCACGAATACGCGAGCTATGGGTATCCACATTAGCTTTGCTACTCAACGGCATAGTAGTGCAGATCTTCATCGTGGCTCTCATTATGGTCTCCGCGGATTTTGCCGTTGAAGGCGCCCTATCGCCACTAGAAACAATTGCGATCATCGGAATCAGCTTGAGGTTTACCCGCACGCTTGAGGAGCTGGGTTCTTCTTTCGTCGGTTTAGATGCCGGCCGTATCGCGCTCGCAGAAACTGAGCTCATCACCGATGCTCCTTCCCTGCCAGAACCCACTACTCCGCGCCCAGGCGATGGTTCGGGAAATGTAGAGCTGCGTAATGTCACGTTTGGATACGGCGATAAACCAGTATTGGTAGATGTCGCTTTCCATGCTCGATCAGGCACCGTTACCGCCATTGTCGGTCCTTCTGGCTCCGGAAAGACCACAATTGCGCGCCTTATTTCGCGATTCTGGGATGTAGATTCCGGGTCGGTGATGGTTGACGGCGTAGATATCCGCGAGCTTGGAACCGAACAGTTAATGTCCAGACTGTCCATGGTCTTTCAGGACGTCTACCTCTTCGACGACTCGTTAATCGCTAATATCCGCGTTGGTCGTCCCGACGCCTCCGATGAGGAAGTCTTCCGCGCAGCTGATCTTTCAGGCGTGACTTCTATTGCCAACCGCCTAGGGTGGCATACTCCAGTTGGTGAAGGCGGGCGGCTTCTATCCGGTGGTGAACGCCAGCGCGTATCTGTAGCTCGCGCGCTTCTCAAACAAGCGCCGATTGTACTCTTTGATGAGGCTACCTCCGCGCTCGATGCAGAAAATGAGGCAAACATTCTTGCTGCGATGGACGAGCTACGGGAGCAATCTACTTTCATTGTCATCGCCCATAAGCTGGATACAATCAAATCTGCTGATCAAATCGTAGTCTTGGATGAACACGGGCAAGTCAGCCAGCTGGGCACGCATTCTGAGCTTTCCGATGTCCCCGGTATCTACCGTCACTTCTGGCAGCAACGCAAAGCAGCACGCGGGTGGAAAATCAATTCGGGACGCGATTAACGCGGGCACCGAGATTGGCGTTGTTTGCGGGGGCACCCTTCTCCCCCCGCAGCACGGAGCACCCTAAGTGCACCGACAAAGCTCAGAGCGAAGAATACGGTAGCGGCTACGAGTGACCACTGCGCGGCGTTGGCTATGCCTACGCTTAAGGCCTACAGCACTGCCCCAGGCACACGGTCGTTTGCGTTGCGGAGGCTTGCCTGGAGTCATAGACGGGAATATCCCGCAGCATCGTGCCGGTCAGCTGCGCGGAGGCGAACCCCAGGCCCAAGCCGTACAGGTTCAGCGGCGCGGCGATGACCATAAGCAGGACGAGGATAAGGACGCCGACGGCTTCCAAGCCGAGCCCAATGAGCACGGTGCCAGGCGCCCCGTACCGTGCCGCGACGTCGGGGGTGGCAAAATCAGTCGGATTCTTCAAAGCGGATGGCACCCTTGATTCAGAGGCGATCGTCAAGAGCATCCGCGAAAGCGCGGCAAAACCCAAGAGCAGAAGCCGCGCGAAGCAGGCGCAGAATGAACTGATGCCCTGGACTAGCGTCGCGTCCAGGTGCAAAAGCGGTAGCGCAAGGGCTGCTCGGTATCGACTTCTTGGTCGACCGGGTGGCCCTTTTCCGATTCCTGCCAGTCCTGCGCCGACTCTTCAAATTCCTCTTCCGGAACCAGTGGTGCATACACCTGGAATCGTTCGGGTGCCTCCATATCAATCTCCGTGATGACGATGCGGTCAGCCACGGGCATGCACTGGGCGTACACCTGACCGCCACCCAGCACCCACACTGTAGGGGTGCGGTCGTCAGCGCCCTCGCCTTTGTCGGCGCTGTCCGTCAGCTCGTTCAGGATCTGCTCGGCGGCTTTGGCCAGTGCGCTGGGGATCGACGGTTCGACAATGCCACCGGGGGCGTCATAGTTATCCTGCCGGGTGATCACATAATTTGTGCGATCCGGCAGTGGACGGAAGCCATCGTCTAGTGCTTCCCAGGAGGTGCGCCCCATGACGACGGGATAGCCGCTTGTAGCGTTCTTGAAGTGCTTCAAGTCCTCTGGCAGATACCACGGCATGTCTGCGCCATCACCAATGACGCCATCGGTGGTTTGTGCCCAGATCATGCCAATCTCAACCTGGTCGCGGGAAATCCCCTTAGCCTCCAGCGCGTAGCTCACCGCTGCGGCGGTGAGATCCGGGTAATCTCCGGGCTCATAGCCAGTCGGACGGTGGGGCTTTTCGTTAGTCGTCATTTATACGGCCACCTTTGCCTTGATTACCGGGTGCGGGTCGTAACCGGTGAACTCGATATCGGAGAAGTCGTAGGAGAACATATCCGCCGCCTTGTTTAGCTGTAGCTGCGGATACGGGCGAGGATCGCGAGAAAGCTGCAGCTTTACCTGTTCCACGTGGTTGTCGTAGATGTGGCAATCGCCGCCGGTCCAGATGAACTCGCCAACCTCCAGACCCGCCTGCTGGGCAAACATGTGAGTTAACAGCGAGTAGCTCGCGATGTTGAAAGGTACGCCCAGGAACATGTCCGCGCTGCGCTGATACAGCTGGCAGCTCAACTTGCCGTCTGCCACATACAGCTGGAACAACAGGTGGCATGGTGGCAGAGCCATATTGTCCAGCTCGGAAACATTCCATGCGCTGACGATATTGCGGCGGGAGTCGGGGTTGGTCTGAAGCATGTTCAAAGCCCCCGAGATCTGATCTATGTGCTGGCCGTTCGGGGTGGGCCAGCTGCGCCACTGCACGCCATAAACCGGACCCAAGTCACCGTTTTCGTCCGCCCATTCATTCCAAATGCGGATGCTGTTTTCCTGCAGCCAGCGCACATTGGAATCACCCCGAAGGAACCACAGCAGCTCGCCGACCACGGACTTAATGTGCACCGATTTGGTGGTGATCAGGGGGAAACCCGCAGAGAGGTCGTAGCGTAGCTGACGACCAAACAGGCTGGTGGTGCCGGTGCCCGTTCGGTCTCCCTTGGGAGTACCGGTTTCCAAAATCTGCCGGAGCAGATCCTCATACGGGGTGGGGATGGAGCCTGGCTGTTGCTGGGTATCCACTGACGCTCCGCCTGCCTTTCCTGCTCTAATTCAAAGTCCCACATAGTCTACGTCGGACAGTCAGAGGTGGCACGCACGGGGCGCGGAGCCTGTCAGGATTTGAGTATCGACTTGCTGGCCGGGTTGGCGCAGTCGCTGGTAGCGGGATTATGGTCGCCCGCCTTGCGTGTCAAACCCCACAGAATCAGACCGATGGTCTGGTTGTTCTGTGGCAGGGCGGCGTGCCCTGGCGGAATCAGAAGGTTACAGGCCTTTCCGATCTCCACGTTGGCCACGTCAGCGCCGTCGACAGACTTCAGCTGGGAGGTGCTGTTAGGGGTGGCGGTGGTATCAGCCGAGGAATACAGGTTGGTGTACTGCACGCGCTTGTCAGTATCCGGCTTCTCGTTCAGCCGGTTGATTACCTCCGAGCCGATCAGCTGCTGCACGCCTGCCTTGCCCGCCACGGATTCCGCGAGTTCTGGGTTGCGCTCGATGATCGGGCGCAGCGTCTTATCCATGCCATTTAACGTGGTGCCGTGGTACGTCGGAGCTACGCCGACCACACGGTCGACCTTCTCTCCGCCGCCGTTTTCCGCGATGTACTTCTTCAGGTGAAGTCCGCCCTGAGAGTGACCAACCAAATCGACCTTCTCTGCACCCGTGACAGACAAGATGTAGTCGATGGTTGATGCGATCTCCTTGGCGGAATCGTCGATATCCTCCGTGGCATAAAGACCAAGCAGATTCGGCTTGCTATCCTGACGCTTTCCATAGTTGAAAGCCCAGGTGCAAAAGCCCTGCTCCGTAAGAGCATTGGCGGCCTTCTGCCAGCGCGTAGAGTTATCCGACGTGCCGTGGATGAAAACGACAGGATTCGGATGTTCCGGCGAAGGCACGCACAGGGCATTGTTCACAGGGGTAGTTGCCACATGCTTACCTACGAGCCCATCTGGCACGGCGGCGTCATCACTAGGGGAGGCCAAAGCGGCAGGAGCGAGCGCGGCAGAGAAAAGAGAGGAAGTCAGGGTGAGAGCCAGTGCGGCGACACTGGCACGGGCGGCACTGCGAATACGCCCAACTGCGAGATACTTAGTTGTCATAGAAGAAACGATAGCCTAATTTCCACCGTTGGCCACCGTTACAACCCACGTGCACAGGTGTGCAATCCCCCTGGTCGCGGGTCAATCCCCATTCCACTAGGCCAATGACGTGATCGTTTTCAGGTAGCGACGCATGCCCCGGGGGTAGCAACAACCCGCAGACCTCGCCGACCTCCGCCTCGGCAACATCGGCTCCGTCGATCGACTCCAGCTGGGACGTCGAATTCGGCGTGGCCGTAAGATCTTTCGAGGTGTAGATGTTCGTATAAGTAACGTTTGGGTGGGTATCTGGCAGCTCGTTGAGCTTGCGGATCAACTCTGAATGGTTCAGTTGCTGCACCGCAGCCTTACCCGCCACCAGATCCGCAAACTCCGGGTTGCGATCCACCAGATTCTGCAGGATCGAGGACATACCCGTCATCGTGGTGCCGTGATAGGTCGCGGCAATGCCCACCGCACGATGCACCTTCTCGTGTCCGCCATGTTCTGCAATGTACTTCTTAATGTGCAGTCCGCCCTGGGAATGTCCCACTAGGTCCACCTTGCTGGCGCCTGTCACGTCCAGGATGTAATCGATTGTTTCCGCGATCTCTACGGCGGATTCGTCGATATCGTTCACAGCAAACACCCCAGGTATAGCGGGACGGCCGACTTCCGGCTTGCCGTAGTTAAAGGCCCACACAGAGTAGCCACGGGCCGCAAAGTACGTCGTGGCCTTCTGCCACCGGAAGGAATTATCCGTCGTGCCGTGGATAAAAACCAGGGGATAGGGGTGCTCTTCCGAAAGCTCCTTCTGCGGGTTATTGGCCGGAGCACCCAGCACGAAGCGCCCCTGCAAGGTGGCTGGCACATCGGCATCCAGCTGGAGTTTTTTGCGGGAGGCCGGGCGGGGCGTCAAGAAGGAAAAAGGAAGCATACCGCCCTAGCTTAAGGGCTAAGGGGGCTAAACATCTAGAGAGAATAAGCTCCGTGCTTCTCGTGGAACTTCGCGGCGGAGGCCAGAATTTCGTCGGCTCGGTCGGGGCGGGAGATGACCAGATCCGGCAGGTAAGGAGACTCGCAGTTATAACGCAGCGGGGTGCCATCCAAGCGGGAGGTGTGCAGACCAGCGGCCTGTGCAATGCCCACAGGAGCGGCGTTATCCCACTCGTATTGGCCGCCGGCGTGCACATAAGCGTCGTTATCTCCCAGGATCACGGAGACGGCTTTAGCGCCGCAGGAACCCATGGTGACCAGCTCCATGCCCAAGTCTTCGGCGATGAACTCTGCAATGGCGGGAGTGGTGTTTTGGCTGATGACTAGACGGTTAGTGCGCTGTCCCTGAACGGCACGGACCTCGGCGCTGCTGAACACGCGCCCCAGATCCGGCATGCCCACGGCGGATTCGACGATCTCGCCGTTTTCTGCCAAGGCGATGTGCACGGCCCAGTCCTGGCGGCCGCCTGCGTACTCGCGGGTGCCATCAAGCGGATCGATAATCCACACCCGGGAGTTGTCCAGGCGCGCGAGGTCATCTTCGGCCTCTTCCGACAACATCGCATCATTCGGACGGTGCTGGATGAGGGACCGGGCAATCCAGTCCTGTGCTAGTGCGTCGCCCGCTTTCCCGAGTTCGGTGCCGCGGAGCAGACCTACGTTTCTTACGCCTTTGAGGATTTCCCCGGTGCCCTGCGCGAGTCTCTGGGCCAGCGTCGCATCATTGAGTTCAGCCGTCATAGTTCTTACTTTAGCGGTCTGTTTAAATGGTCACATGGCTGTTGACCCGCTGGATTCCTTTTATGCCCCCGTTGCAGCGTGGTTCCGGGATGTATTCGCCGAGCCGACGGTCGTGCAAACCCAAGCATGGAAGGCTATCTCTGCAGGTCAGAATGCACTGGTTGTAGCGCCGACCGGTTCTGGCAAGACTCTAGCGGCTTTTCTCTGGTCACTGTCAAAGCTTTCTGGGGGATCTTTTTTTAATGACGCCCCCACGCCTGAAAAGTCCAGTCCCACCAAGGTGCTGTACATTTCCCCGCTGAAAGCACTGGGCGTAGACGTCAGCCGAAACCTGGCTGCCCCGCTGGCCGGCATTGCGCGCGTGGCAGACGCGATGGGGGAAACCGTAGCGCCCGTACGGGTGGGAGTGCGCAGCGGAGATACCCCGCAGTCGGAACGCTCTAAGCTGCTGCGCAATCCACCGGAGATTTTGGTGACCACCCCCGAATCTCTGTACCTCATGCTGACAAGCAAGGCCGCGGCCACGCTGGCGAATGTGGACACCGTCATCGTCGACGAGGTGCATGCCGTGGCGGGAACGAAGCGCGGCACACATCTGGCTCTGTCATTGGAACGTTTAGAGATGTTGACGGGTCAGGCAGTTCAGCGCATCGGACTATCGGCGACGGTGAATCCCGTGGATAAGGCTGCTAGTTTCCTCGGCGGTGATCGACCGGTAACGGTGGTGAACCCAGAGCAGCCGAAATCGTGGGATGTGCAGGTAACCAGCGTGGTGGAGGATTTTCAAGATCCTCCGGCAGCGGAGGACATCGCGTTGGCGAAGTATGAGGTGGCGGACGAGGGGGCGTCAACAGAAGAGCCAGAAGAGGAACCAATAGGCCCCATAGATGAGGCACTGCTTGGCCCCAGCCTCATTGGCGAGGGCGTGGGTGGCAGCACACAGAATGGCTCGGGCGCACGGGTGGCCAGTGGCGTGGACAAAGAATCCGCGCTACCGCAGCAAAAGAGCGTATGGCCGCATGTGCAAAAGGCGATCTACCAGCAGGTGATGGAAAACCGCTCCACCCTCGTGTTCGTGAACTCCCGGCGCGCAGCAGAGCGGCTCACCGGGGCTCTCAACGAGGAGTGGGCGAAAGAACATGATCCCGATGCACTGGCGGCTTTAACACGGCGCGACCCAGCACAGTTGATGGCACAGTCCGGCGCAGTGCGAGGGATCAGCGGTGAAGGCGTGGCACGGGCACACTACGGTTCCGTGTCGAAGGAGGAACGCGCGGACATTGAGGCAGCGTTGAAGTCCGGTGAACTGCGCTGCGTGGTGGCGACGAGTTCCTTGGAACTCGGCATCGATATGGGATTGGTGGACCACGTGGTACAGGTTGGGGCGCCACCGTCAGTGGCTGCGGCAGTGCAGCGCTGTGGTCGCGCCGGGCACACCGTGGGTGCGACCAGCCATGCGACGATTTACCCGCTGCATAAGCAGGACGCCGAGGCCGCGGTGGTCGTGGTGGATCGGTTGCTGAAGGGGGAGCTGGAGCCGCTGCATGTGGTGCATAATGCGCTGGACGTGCTGGCGCAGCAGACGGTGGCGGCGACCGTGCAGGCGGGCGCGGGTGGCGCGGGTGGCGCAGGCACGCTGGATGTCGAGGAGTGGTGGCGCGTTGTCCGCCGCGCCCACCCTTATTCCACGCTGCCGCGCGAGGCCTTCGACGGCGTGATCGAGATGATCAGCGGCCGTTACCCATCCACCGACTTCGCGGATCTGAAGGCCCGCGCGATCTACGACCCCGTCGCTGGAACTTTGGAGGCTCGCCCCGGCGCGCAACGCCTGGCGGTGACCAGCGGTGGCACGATCCCGGACCGCGGAATGTTCGGAGTGTTCCTGGCCGCCGGCGACAACGACGGTGCGCGGCGCGTTGGCGAGCTGGACGAGGAAATGGTCTACGAATCTCGTGTGGGCGATGTGTTCACCCTGGGGGCGAGCAGTTGGCGGATTTTGGAAATTAACCGCGACCAGGTGATCGTTGCCCCCGCCGCCGGGCACACTGGTCGACTGCCATTTTGGGTAGGTGATGCCGCAGGCCGCCCGGTGGAGCTGGGCATGGCCATCGGTGAGAACCGCCGCACCTGGGGTTCTGACACTTTAGGGGATATACGTTCTGCCGATTTTGTGGACGCCCACACTCGCGCCAACCTCGATGCCTACTACCAGGAACAGAAGGAAACCGCTGGAATCATCCCGGATGAACGCACCGTGCTGATCGAGCGCTTCCGCGATGACATTGGTGATTGGCGCGTGGTGGTGCACACGCCGTTTGGTCGGGGAGTGAATGCACCTTGGGCGCTGGCGTTGGGTGCAGAGCTGAACCGCCGCACAGGTATCGACGCAATGGCAGTGGCAGGAGATGACGGCATGGTGCTGCGCCTGCCGTATTCCGAGGAACCTCCGGGAATGGAGCTTTTGCTCGGCGAACACGGCTTTGACGGTTCCGAGCGGGCAGAGGCCACGCTATCGGATGTGATGGAAGAAGTGGGATCCTCCGCCCTGTTTGCCGCGCGTTTTCGCGAGTGCGCAGCTAGGGCTTTGCTGCTGCCGCGCCGAAACCCGGGCAAGCGCCAACCGTTGTGGCAGCAGCGCCAGCGTGCCGCCCAATTGTTGGATGTTGCCCGCGAGCATCCGGAGTTCCCCGTGATGGTGGAGACCATGCGGGAGTGTGTACACGACGTGTACAACCTGGATTTTTTGAAGACCTTGGTGGCGGGGCTAGGGCAGCGTGGTGTGCGTTTGGCGGAGGTCACAACCGAGGGGCCAAGTGCCTTTGCGGAGTCGCTGTTGTTCACCTATACCAGCGCCTTTATTTATGAGGGAGATTCTGCAGAACGGGCCGCAGCCCTGGCCGTGGATCCCGCGTTGCTTGCCAAAGTACTGGGCACCCGTGAGGAGGGCATGGCCCTAGACCCGGCTGCGGTACGGCGCGTGGTGAACGCCGCTCAGTGGCTGGCGGAGGGGCGCAAGGCTGGCAGCGTGGAACAGGCTGTGGATATGCTGCGTGCGCTCGGCCCGCTGAGCACCGATGGCGTGTGTGAGCGCCTTGAGCCGTGGGCGGGGACAGTGGAGGATAGCCTCAATCAACTGCTCGAATTGATTCCGACTCGCCTGATGGAGGTCAACTTCGGCGGGCAGGCCAAATTAGCTGCTGTCGAGGACATGGCGCTGCTGCGCGATGGGCTGGGAGTGCCAGTTCCACCGGGAGTTGCCATCGTCACTGAGCAGGTTGATCAGGTGGATAATGCCATTGACCAATTATTGCTGCGGTGGATGAAGAACCGCGGACCTACTACTGCCTCAGAGGCTGCAGCGGAGTTTGGCCTGGGACGCGCAACGGCCGATGCACTGCTTACGAAATGGACGCAAAATACTAAGGGAGCACAGCAGCGTCGCTTGAGCTCGGGGCGCTTTGTGTTTCTCGAGGACGCCACCGGTTCCGTCTCGCCAAGTGGCGCAGAGGCAGATGCCCAGTCCGAGATGCAATACGTGGACACAGGGATGCTGCGCCGTCTGCGTTCAGCGACTTTGGCCGCTGCCCGCGGAGCGCTGGAACCCGTAACTCAGCAGACCTATGCCCAGTTCCTGGCTGACTGGCATGGGTTGGGGCACATGCAGCGCGAGGAGCTCCTCAGCGTGCTCGAACAACTTGCCGGGGTGCCAATTCCCGCCAGTGCATGGGAAACACTAGTGCTTCCAGCTCGCATTCCGGACTATCAGCCGGGGGATTTAGATGAGCTGCTCAGCACCGGGGAGGTTCTCACCACTGGTGCCGGACAGGCCGGAGCCAAGGATGCCTGGGTGAGTTTTATGCCCACTGGCATGGCCGAGTACCTGCTGGGAGGTGATGCAGGGCTGGAACGCGGCGTCGAAAAGAAGGAAGGGACATCCCTCGGCATGGTGGCCACGCAGATCCTCGAGCACCTGCAACGAGGCGGTGCGTTTCTGGCAGCTGAGTTGCAGTCGGCGACGGGAGCGGGACATGCGGAAGTGGACGCGGCGCTGTGGGAACTCTTCGATGCTGGGCTGGTTACTCCCGATAGTTTCGCGGCTCTGAGAGCACGGCTGGTGGAAGCAGGGACCACCGGTAAACAAGCTCATCGCGCACCGCGGAGAAACCAGGGGCGTGGCTCGGTGCGACGGGTACGGATGGGGCGCAGTGGTTTTGCGCGAGCAGCCCGACAGGCATTGAATGCGCACTCGTCCGTGCCAGGGCGTTGGTCGGCGGTATCGGGCGTTAGTCCAGTGAGTGCTATAGGTACTGCGGGTGCCGGTGGCGTAGAAAGGCCGGACGCTGCTGAAAAGGCTCTCGTGCTGTCCGAGGCTTGGATCGACCGCTATGCGGTGGTGACCCGCGGAGCCGTCGTTGCTGAAAAGGCCGCCGGTGGTTTTGCCGAGGCTTATCGAACTTTGAGCGCTTGGGAGGATTCCGGTGAAGTCCTTCGCGGCTATATCGTCGAAGGCCTGGGCGGTGCGCAGTTTGCCCCGCGCGATGTGATCTCCCAGTTGCGGCGCGCGCAGGATGGGCGTGGTGGAGAGGCAATGAACAATTCGGAAGCCTCCGTTCCGCTGCTGCTGTCAGTTCTGGATCCGGCGAACCCCTACGGTTCCACGCTGCCGTGGCCACGTTCAAGCACTGTACAGCCAGGTAGTTCGAGCGCCGAGTTGATGGCTCCCACGCGTTCTGCTGGCGCCATGATTATCGTTGCGGCAGGTCGCGCCGAGGCGTATGTCTCTCGCGGAGGTAAAAACGTGGTGTTTTTTGCTCGGCCCGATTTTAATGACGCCACATCGGAGTCGCCGGCAATTCCCGCAGCGCAAATAGATCTGGTGGTTCGAGTCCTACGGGAAGCCGTCCGTGCTGGACGATTGAGTCCAGTGACCGTGGAGAAGGTCAATGGTTCCTCGGTGATGGACATTAATTCGATGGATTGGGTAGCAGCTGGGGCGCGACTTACTCCGAAAGGATTGAGTATCCGTGCCTGAGGGCGATTCCGTTCTTCAACTTTCCAACCGACTCCAATGGATGACCGGGCGGACGGTGCGGTACACGGATATTCGTGTACCGCGGTTTGCGACCGAGACTTTCGATGGGGATGAAGTGCACCGGGTCTGGCCCTATGGCAAACACCTATTCATGCACATTGGGGAGCGGGTGATCCACACCCACCTGAAGATGGAGGGAGTATGGGCTATTCACCGCGCGGGTGAACGCTGGCGTCGGCCTGGCTACAGTGCCCGCATTGTATTGCGCTTCAGCCCGCAGCATCCGGGAGGGGCAGAGATTGAGATCGTAGGGCACGATCTGGGATTTGTGCGGGTCTTTCCCTTTGCCGACTATCCACAGGTGGTGGAGCATTTGGGGCCGGACATTCTGGCGGATGAGTGGGAGACGGTGGGAAGGCATGAGGCAATCGCGCGGATTATGGCACGACCCACGCGCTCCCTGGGGGCTGCTTTGCTGGATCAGAAGAATGTTGCAGGAATTGGCAACGAGTATCGCGCTGAGGTGATGTTCCTCGTGGGAATGCACCCGGAAGTGGAAGTCGGGAGAGTGGGAGAAGAAGGCGTCGCCAAGGCTATAGATATGGCGCGACGATTGATGTGGGACAATCGTCTTGAACCGCACCGGGTTTTTACTGGAGATCGACGGCCAGGGTACAGCACGTGGGTGTTTGGGCGTGCAGGGAAAGCGTGCCGGAGGTGTGGGACGGCAATTTTGCAGGGGACATTGGGTGGTCGCTGGGCTGGAGGAGATCCGGAACTGGATGCAGGCGAGCTGGAGCGCATCATTTGGTGGTGCCCAAACTGTCAAGGGCACTGAGGATTGAAGCTCCAGCAGGGGTAGTGAAGCGAGATACAATAACCCCATATTGGGGTAAAATGTAGCGCGTCCATTAAAGAAATGCCTGGTGAGAAGAGTTTACCTAAAGTTCACTAAAGTGGGGGTTATGGGGTGAATCGCAGGTTGATGGTTGAAATGTTTTGCTCGAAAAAGGGGTGAGGGTTCTTATATTTTGAGAAATGTTCGGCGGGAACAGGGTGGGGCTACAGTTTGATCGAGTTTTATATGGTCGCGGCCTGAGGCTAATTGAAATCGAGTTCGAATTGGGTACATCAACAGTGAATGTCGTTTCGGGCGCGCCTGAGAGGCGTTTTAAGGGTTGGCTAAGTTTTCTACAGTTAACTAGAGGTTAACGCAAGATGACATTGGGATTGAATGTGGTGTACTGCGGTGCAAAATTGTCGAACAATGAGAAGCTTCGAGGGTCTAAAGTTGGATCTCGTCACTCAGAGCCTGAGCGGTGTGCGGTCCTCACGAATACCGAGCATCACCCAGGCGAGGGCACCCCTTAACCTGATTCGAACAAAGCCACCTGGGCGAAGACTCGCAAGACCCTTTGAAGTAGAGCGACGTGCACTATCGCAGCATCACCAATGCACTCGCTAACGCGGACCGGCTGTAGTCGGACCGCATTTTTCGACCAGTGGGCGTGCAAGAGGAGCACAAAACATGAAGAACCTGTGGAAGAACGGCGCAAGTGCTGCCGCTGCTGCTGTCATCGTTGCAGCTGCAGTCGCATCCCCGGCATCTGCCATCACCAAGGAAGAGCACTACCCGGAAACCCCGAAGCTGAACCCCACCCTGCCGATCGTCAACACCACCCACGGCAGCGACCACATCAAGGCCAACATCCTGAACCCGCACCCGGTCTGCAACTCCGGTGAGGATTACCGCACCGTCGTCTACAAGGTTGACGACAAGTTCACCCCGGCTGGCACCATCTCTGCTACCAACCAGTCCAAGAACACCATCCCGCTGACCCAGGAACTGTCCAAGACCCAGACCATCACCATCAGCATCAAGGGCGACCGCACCGAGACGGTCAGCGCAAACCTGGGCGGCGAGGCATCTGCCAAGAGCGGCAAGGGCAGCGTCGGAATTGCCTACGAGCTGGCTAAGAGCATCGGCGCTGAGGCTTCCTACTCCCTGAGCTGGAATGTTGGCCAGAAGATCGGCCCGTACGACGTTCCGGCCGGCCACACCGGCGAGGCTACCTACGGCTTCCGCACCATCAACATGACCGGTACCCAGCAGTTCTGCAAGGCGAACGGCACCTGGTCCACCCCGACCCCGTGGTCCGCTCTGACCCCGGTGAAGAACCAGGTCAACATGAAGCTGTACGGCAACCCGGCTGATTCCGCAGTTCCGGCTAAGCCGGAGGATGCGGAGAAGCCTTCCGAGAAGCCAGCTGACGACGCCAACAAGCCAGCTGAAGAGGCTAACAAGCCGGCCGAGAAGCCAGCTGACGACGCCAACAAGCCAGCCGATGACGCTGCCGCAAACAAGCCGGCCGACTCCGAGGCTGCTGACAAGCCTGCTGACGACGCAGCCGCAGAGGCTTAAAACCCCCTTCGCTAAAACTCCCGTGGCGTCGGAGCGCTTGAATACCTTCATCTCGCATCAACTCTCGCAACGCTTCGACCCGCACCTCTACAAAGTAAGGAACCCCCTCACATGAAGAAGAATGCAGCTTCCCTGACCCTCGCTGCCGCTATTGGTGTGACCACCGCCTTCGCAGGCGCTGGCAACGCTTTCGCAGAAGACGCCGTTGACCCTGGCTTCAACAACGACGTAGTAGCAACCGATGTCACTGCCGATGAGGCTGAGAAGCCCGCTGAAGCTCCAGCAGAAGAGGCTCCGGCCGCTGACGCTGAGAAGCCAGAAGCAGAGGCTGAGAAGCCAGAGGCAGAGGCTGAGAAGCCTGCCGAGAAGCCGGAAGCTGAGGCTCCGGCCGAGAAGTACGACCTGCAGCCTGAGATCCACGTTGCTGCTGGCAAGTCCGCAGGTTTCGCTGGCCTGGTTTCCATCTCCGCTAAGAACGTTGGCTCCGAGATCTACTACCAGGACTTCCCGGCTACCACCTTCCGCATCGACGTTCACACCGAAAAGGGACCAAAGGGTGTTGACCGCCTGATCACTCCGGGCTGGTTCAACGGTGCATACACTCGCGACCTGGGCTTCGACAAGGCCAAGTCTGTCCGCAGCTTCGAGGTCACCCTGTCCAACCCGGTCAACCCGGGTGAGTCCAAGCTGCTGGCTAACCTGAACTTCGGCGACGGCAAGACCAAGCTGGGCCGCCTGGTGAACTACATCACCGTCACGCAGACCGGTCGTCTGGAGGAGGACAAGTCCACCTCTAATGACCAGAACGTTGACTCCCGCGAAGTCACCACCACTGACGTGATGCACAAGCCCACCAAGGGTCTGTTCTAAGGACGTTTGATCCCCTGGTAGTGCAGCAACTTTAAAGGCTCCCCGCTTCGGCGGGGAGCCTTTGTCGCGCTTAAATCTTCTTGCGCTTAAACTTTTGGGCGCGACCTTCTCGCCCTGCTCGGCGAAAGGACAGTGCTAATCCTTGGCCAGGGTGCAGGGCAACCCAAATTGCATAAATCGCCAACCACGGAATCATAAGGGGGACAGCCAGGAGCATCGGCACTCCATTAAGGGATCCCGCGATGGGGTTAGCAGATTTCGGTGCACCGCCTTGTTGGGAAGGCGAGGACTGCGAATCTCGGACAGTGGCGAACCCCCGCTTTTTGTGGGGAAAGAAATGCCTAGAGCATTTCAAGCAACGCTCCAAGCCACTCGGAAGCGGGGTTCGTATTAGATATCGACGCCCCAGGCCTCCGTGTTAGCAATTCTGTGTCTCCAATCACTCATCCCACTTGTTAGCGCTAGACCCGGTGCTGGCGGTAGTAAGCGATCAAATCGTCGGTGGAGGAGTCGCCGGCGTCACTGCGCTCCGCGCCAGTAACCGCAGGAAGCAGTGCGTTTGCCTGCTTCTTGCCGAGCTCTACACCCCACTGATCGAAGCTGTTGATGCCCCAGATCACGCCCTGGACGAAAACGATGTGCTCGTACAGTGCAATCAGTGCACCCAGTGCCTTCGGGGTCAGCTTGTTAGCCAGAATGGTGGTGGTCGGGCGGTTGCCGGGCATCACCTTGTGCGGGATGAGCTCAGGAGCCACACCTTCTTCCTCCAGCTCTTCTGCGTTCTTGCCGAAGGCCAGTACACGAGTCTGGGCGAAGAAATTGGACATCAACATGTCATGCATGCTGGTGGTTCCGTCGGCGGCCACTGCATCGTCGTGCGGGTTGATAAAGCCGATGAAGTCCGCCGGAACCAGGTGTGTGCCCTGATGCAGCAGCTGGAAGAAGGCGTGCTGGCCGTTGGTGCCGGGCTCACCCCAATAGATCTCGCCTGAGGGGATCTCCACCGGAGTGCCATCCAGCTGCACGGACTTGCCGTTGGACTCCATCGTCAGCTGCTGAAGGTACGCGGGGAAGCGCGCCATGTCTTCGGAGTACGGCAGCACGGCATGCGATTGTGCTCCCAGGAAGTCCGTGTACCACACGCCGAGCATGCCCATCAGTACCGGAATGTTCATCTCCAACGGCTCGGTGCGGAAGTGGTCATCTACCTCGTGGAACCCCTCCAAGAACCGCATGAAGTCCTGTGGGCCAATGGCTGCCATCAGCGACAGGCCAATCGCGGAGTCCACGGAGTAGCGGCCGCCTACCCAGTCCCAGAACTCAAACATGTTCTTCGTGTCGATGCCGAAGTCCTGGACCTTCTCTGCAGCGGTGGATACGGCCACGAAGTGCTTGGCAGTGATGTCGCGGATGGCGTCATCTCCCTCGACCTCAACCCCAGCATCGGAGAGGTTTTGCAGCAGCCAACGGCGCGCGGCATGGGCGTTGGCCAGTGTCTCGGACGTGGTGAAGGTCTTGGAGGCAATGACGAACAGCGTGGATTCAGCATCGAGTCCGTCGAGGGTGCCGGCCACGTCCGCAGGGTCAATATTGGAGATGAAGTGTGGCGTAATTCCCGCCGTCATGTACGGGCGCAACGCCTGTGCAGCCATTGCCGGGCCCAAATCGGAGCCGCCGATGCCGATGTTGACCACATGCTTGATGGTGTGGCCGGTGACACCTTGCCACGAGCCAGAGCGCAGTGCCTTTGCGAAATCGCGCATACGGCCCAGCACGGCGTGTACATCGGCGGCTACGTCTTGTGTCTCGCCTGTTTCGGAATCAACCGGGATACTAAACTCCCGATCCACGGGAATGCGCAGCGCGGTGTGCAGTACAGCGCGGTCCTCGGTGCTATTGATGTGTTCGCCATCGAACATGGCGCTGCGGTGATCTTCCAGGCCACGCGCGCGAGCCAGGTCTAGCAGTAGTCGCAGACCACGCTCATCGATGAGGTTCTTAGACAGGTCCACATGCAGCGGGCCAACGTTATAGGTCATGTCACTGGAGCGCCCCGGCTGCTCGGTGAAAAGCTCCCGCAGTTGGGTGCCGCGTGTTGCGTCGGCGTATTCGGTGAGCTTCTTCCACTCCCGAGTCTTATGTGCGGATTCGCGTTGTTGTGGCATGGGCACTGCCGGGCTCCTTTCATCACTGCAAATGTCACTTTCCACGGTAGTGGAAATGCCGCGGGTGCGTGGTGGTCTGCGTAGTGGGCGCTGAAGGCGCGTAAATGTAGTGGGCGCTGAAGGCGCGTATATGTGGAGGCATGACTTCTTTCACCATTCCATCTGATTTCAGCACTACTTTGAGCGCAGCCGGACAAACCTTCGAGGTGCCCACGGGGTTGTTCTTGGGTGGAGCCTGGCGCGCTGGATCCGAAGAGGAAACTTTTTCTGTTCTTGACGCAGCCACGGGAAAGCCTTTCGCGGAAGTCGCGGCGGCAACAGAGGATGATGCGCGAGAGGCCATGGAAAAGGCTGTGGAGGTGCAAGCAGAGTGGGGCGAAACTGCACCTCGGGAGCGTTCCGAGATCTTGCGACGGCTGTTCGACCTGGTAAACGAGCACGCTGAACAATTGGCGGCTTTGCAGTCTCTGGAGCTGGGACGTGCGCTACCGGATTCGAAGGGCGAGGTGACTTACGCTGCGGAGTATCTGCGGTGGTTCAGTGAGCGGACCGCGGCTATTAGCGGCGAGTATCGGGTTGCGCCCGCAGGCAATGGACGCATCGTGACTACCCACCGTCCGGTGGGGCCGGTATTGGCTATTACTCCGTGGAACTTCCCACTGGCGATGGTTACCCGCAAGCTTGCTCCTGCGTTGGCTGCGGGATGCACCGTGATTGCCAAGCCTGCTCAGCTCACGCCATTGACCATGCTGTATTTCGCGGAGCTGGGACGAATTGCGGGTATTCCAGATGGGGTGTTCCAGGTCCTGCCGACGTCTTCGGCTCGTCGCGTTTCCGCGTTGCTGGACGATGATCGCCTGCGCAAGCTGACGTTCACCGGCTCCACTGAGGTGGGGCAAACGCTGGCGGCTACCGCAGCGAAGAAGACGATCCGTACATCTCTGGAGCTTGGTGGTAACGCACCTTTCGTCGTTTTGGAACATGCAAATGTGAACAAAGCTGTGGAGCAGGCTATTGCGGCCAAGATGCGTGGGGCAGGGCAGGTGTGCGTGGCTGCTAACCGTTTCATCGTCCACGAGTCTTTGGCCGACGAATTTGAATCTGGGTTGGTCCAGAAGATGAGCGAGTTCGTCATGGGGCCGGGTACTGATTCGAAGACCACGATGGGGCCGCTCGTGAGCGAGGAGCAGCGGGATGGCGTGCGCGATATGGTTGCGAAGGCCGTTGAGGAGGGTGCGCATGTGGCTCTCGGCGGCAATGAGGCATTGGAGAAGCTGGGGGAGACGCACCCTGATCTGGATCCGAATGGTTTCTGGTACCCCGCCACGGTGCTTACGGGTGTGACGCCCAAGTTTGAGATTGCTAACCAGGAAATCTTTGGCCCCGTTGCTGCTGTGCAGCGGGTCTCCAGTGATGATGAGGCACTAAAGATCGCCAACGATACGGTCTTTGGACTGGCGGGTTATGTCATGGGTGAGGATATGAAAAAGACGCTGCGCTTTGCCGAGCGAATGGAAGCCGGCATGGTGGGCGTGAACCGGGGTGCCCTGTCGGATGCTTCTGCGCCCTTCGGTGGCGTGAAGCAGTCCGGTCTGGGGCGCGAAGGTGGGTTTGAGGGTATCGAGGAGTACCTGGAGACCGTGTACCTGGCACTCGACGTGTAGAGATCTAGAGAGGTCTAAGCCAGCGCTTGAAGAGTGGCCTCGTGCAGCAGGCCGTTCGTCGCGACGGCGGATCCGCCGTGCGGACCGTCCTCGCCGTTGAGGGCAGTGAATCGCCCGCCGGCTTCCGTAATGATCGGCACTAGTGCGGCCAGATCCCAGAGGCTCACCTCCGGTTCCGCGGCGATATCCACCGCTCCTTCGGCGACCAGCATGTAGGACCAGAAGTCACCGTAGCCACGGAGGCGCCACGCGGAATCCGTGAGGCTAATCAGCTGTTCACGCTTGCCACATTGTGCCCACCCGGACAGTGAAGAAATGGCGATCGAGGAATCCTCGACCTGGCCGATTTTCGATACTTCAAGTTGTCGCGCGCCCGCCGAGGGGATTCCGCCCTCAGTGGTACCAGCCTCGATGCTTGCGCTGGCTGGAGTATTGAAAAGTCTCCACGCCCCAGCTCCTTCGGCTGCCCACCAACGCCGACCCAATGCAGGAGCGGAGACCACGCCCACGACGGGCTTGCCATCCACGAGCAGACTGATCAGCGTGGCCCATACGGGTACCCCGCGGACGAAGTTCTTGGTGCCGTCGATGGGGTCGATGACCCATTGCCGACCAGCGAAGGTGACGTCGCCGCCGAACTCTTCACCCAGCAGGGCGTCATCGGGGTGGTGGGCAGCGATGATAGAGCGCAGCTCCTCCTCCACGGCGGTGTCGGCATCGCTGACAGGGGTGAGATCCGGCTTAGACTCAACGCTGAGATCGTTGGCCTCGAAGCGCGCCATGGTGATCGCATCAGCTGCGTCGGCAAGCGAAAGCGCCAGGGTTAGGTCATCTGCATATGTGGAAACCGCGTCCGTCATGCAACACATGATAACCCTGTGGCGCGCGTAAGGCTATGGGGAAGATGTGACTGGTGTGAATAAGGGGTAGGGGCTACGCCTCACGCAGAGCTGTGGCAGCCTGCTCCACCGCGTCCGGCGCCCCGGCAATAAACCAGGTTGTGCCGTCTTTCTCTTCCTTCTTTGTGACGCCCCCAGCGCCCTCCACCAAAGCACGCCCCGGCAACCAATCCCAGCTGGCCACGCTGTGCTGCATCCAGCAGCCGAGCTCGCCTCCGGCGACGCAGGCCAAGTCAATGGACGCAGACCCCAGCATCCGCACCGTGGCAAACTGCGTGGCCACAGCGGACCAACTGCGTAGTCGGGTACTGTCCGCAATATCGGTGGGGTGTAGGTAGCCACCGAGGCAAGTCAGCTCCGCGGAGGTATTCGACAGACTGATGCTAGTGGCGTCACGAGTCGTAGGAATATCAGGACCGCCGAACCACGTATAGCCCATCGCCGGACGGTGAACGGCGCCGAACAACAGGGCATTCGGTTTATCCGGGTCACCCTCGACCAAAGCTAGGGCGGAACACCAATAATCGGAGCCAGTAGTGAAGTTGTACGTTCCATCGACCGGGTCGATAACCCACGTGCGACCCGACTTCGACTCCACTCGCGTGCCCTCTTCGCCCAAGAGCCCATCCTCAGGGCGGATCGCACACAGGGCGTCGGCAATGAACTTCTCCGCAGCCCGATCGGCCGCGGTGACGACATCGCTGACAGATGTCTTGTGCTCTGTATCCACTCCCGTCTGACGCATGCGCCACGCAAGTCGACCTGCGTTGTAGACCAGCGCCTGAGCCAGATGATGATCGGAATCGTCGACATGCGCCACGATGAACGTCTTAATGATCGCGTTCAGCATGTCCTCGGGGATAGGGGATGAAGAATCAGAACCGTTAGTAGCCATGCATTCCATTGTGCATGCCGCGGGGTAGACTTGCGCATTATGCAACCGGAAGTTTCTGCAGACTTAAGCGACCTGGACGGCACCCTGACCACCATCGAGAAGGTGCTGGATCTCGACGAGCTGGGCGACCGCGCCCGCGAACTGGAGGATAAGTCCGCCGACCCCTCGCTGTGGGATGATCCGGACTACGCACAGCAGGTAACCTCCGAGCTTTCTCGTGTGCAGGCGAAGCTGAAGAAGGTGACGGGGCTACGCCAGCGTCTGGACGATCTGCCCGTGCTCTACGACATGGCCGACGAAGAGGCCGGGGATGACCCGGAGGCAGCCAAGGAAGCCGTGCAGCTAGCCGATGCAGAGCGGACAGAACTGCGTCAGGAGATTGAATCTCTTGAGGTGACGACCATGCTGTCTGGGGAGTATGACGAGCGCGAAGCCGTGGTAAATATTCGCAGTGCCGCCGGTGGCGTGGATGCTGCCGACTGGGCAGAGATGCTTTTGCGCATGTACACCCGCTGGGCGGAAAAGGCAGGGCACAAGGTCGAGGTCTACGACATTTCCTATGCCGAGGAGGCCGGCATTAAATCCGCCACCATTGTCATCCATGGCGAATATATGTACGGCACCCTTTCCGTGGAACAGGGCACCCACCGCCTGGTGCGCATTTCCCCATTCGACAACCAAGGCCGTCGTCAAACGTCCTTTGCCGAGGTAGAGGTGTTGCCCGTCGTGGAGCAGACCGACCACATCGACATTGATGAAAACGACGTGCGCGTGGACGTCTATCGGTCCTCTGGCCCGGGTGGGCAATCGGTGAACACCACCGACTCGGCAGTACGCCTGACCCACGTGCCCACCGGCATCGTGGTGACATGCCAAAACGAGAAATCGCAGATCCAGAACAAGGCCTCCGCCATGCGAGTGCTACAGGCGAAGCTGCTGGAGCGGAAGCGTCAAGAAGAACAAGCCGAAATGGATGCGCTCAAGGGCGACGGCTCGAACTCCTGGGGTAACCAGATGCGCAACTATGTGCTGCACCCGTACCAGATGGTTAAGGATCTGCGGACGAACGTCGAGGTTAACGATCCGAGCAAGGTGCTAGACGGTGACCTCGACGGCTTCCTTGAGGCAGGCATCCGCTGGCGCATGGCGCAGCAGCAGGAGGCCTAAGCCTCAGCCTTTTAAGGGGTGAGGCCGTGGATGTAGCCGAAGCGGTGCTCCGTAGTGGAGATTGCCTGCTCGAGGAGCAGCGGTAGCAGCTCGCGGCGACCATCGGGCAACACATCCTGATCCAGGATCACGGAGCCGGACTTCGCAGCGGCCTCGTAGAACTCCTCCGGGCTATTGCCCAGGGCGCGGACGCGCACAGACTGAGCGATGGCGATCTCCTCGGCGAAGTCCCGGTCAGAAGAGGTACGCATCTGCTCGCCCAGCTCACCCCACTCGCGGGCAACCTCCGGGTTGGCGGAAATATCCAACTCTGTACCCGTGGCGGCGGAAGCCAGCTTCAGGCGCAGCAGATCGCGAGGATTCGCACCCTCGGACACGCGCACGCGCAGCGGTTCGAGCAGCGGCTTATAGCGGAACACATTGGATTCCACCACCAGTGCCGTTTTATCGTGCTCGACGCCGAACTCGGTGGACATTGCGTAGGCGTCCGACTCCGCGGCGCGGCGCAGCCACACGTGATCGTCCTTTGACAGGGCAGGGGAGCCCAGTCCACGGATCTCGCGGAGCAGCTGTGTGATGTGCGTCGGAAGGGTGCCGGCAGCCAGCTCGCTGATATCCCCTTCGGTCCACACGCCCTGCTGGGCAACGTAATTCGGTCCGCCGGCCTTCGCGCCACTGCCCAAGGAGGAGTTCTTCCAGCCGCCGAAGGACTGACGCTGCACAATGGCGCCCGTGATGCCGCGCTCCACGTATGCGTTGCCGACCTCCACGCGCTCGCGCCAGTAGGCAGTTTCCTCCACGTCGATGGTGTGAATGCCGCCGGTGAGGCCGAAGCCAGTGGAGTTCTGCCACTCGATGGCCTCGTCCAGGGTCTCGGCGTGCATAATGCCCGCCACCGGGCCGAAGCACTCGTGGGTGTGGAACCAGCTGCCGGGCTTCACATTATCGCGCAGACCCGGGGACCACAGGGTGCCTTCGTCGTTTAGCTTGCGGGGCTTAACCAGCCACTTCTCGCCCTTTTCCAATTCGGTCAGGCCGCGCAGTAGCTTGTCTCCCGGAGCTTCGATCACTCCATTCATGTACGTGGAGATGTCGGATCCCGGACCCACCTTCATGGAACGCACCGCATCAACCAGCTGGTTGATAAAGCGCTTGGACTTGCCGATCGAACCGACCGTGATGATCAGTGAGGCGGCGGAGCACTTCTGACCAGCGTGGCCATAAGCGGACTTGAAGATGTCCGCGACCGCCAGATCCGGGTCCGCGGCAGGTGTGACGATGATTGCATTCTTGCCGGATGTCTCCGCGTTAATGACCATGCGTGGTTTCCAGCTACGGAACAGCTTCGCGGTCTCGGAAGCGCCAGTGAGGATTACGGACTCTACATCCGGGTGGCTGACCAAGCGCTTGCCGGCTTCGGCCTCGTCTGCGTTGACCAGCTGTACCAGATCCTCGCTAATTCCAGCCTCGCGCAGGATACCCATGAAGACCTCTGCGATACGAAGAACCTGCGGGGCGGGCTTGATGATCACACAAGCGCCAGCTGCCAGTGCAGCAAACACGCCGCCCAGCGGGATCGCAATCGGGAAGTTCCACGGTGGGGTGACAACCACCGACTTGTAGGGAGTAAACACGGAGCCGCGGACGTGATCCAGCTGGCGGGCGCTCTCAGCGTAGTAGCGGGCGAAGTCGATAGCCTCGGAGACCTCGGGATCGGTCTCTGCGACGGTCTTGCCGGCCTCGAACACCGCTGCGGAGATCAGCTTTGAACGGTTGTTGGCCAGTGCATCTGCTGCACGGTCCAGGAGCTCTGCACGCTCCGCGCCGGTCTTCTTAGACCACTGCTCGGAGGCCTCGCGGCAACGCGCGACGGCGGCGTCAATAACTGCAGGATCCGTAACCTGCGGAGTCTGGGCAGGGCCTGGATCGTTAGTAGGATCGACGATCTGCAGAGCCCACTCGCGGTTCGCGGGAAGAGTCGGGTCGGTATCGGGTTCGTTGACGAAGTTGCCCGGCAGGCCTGCGGACTGGGTGCCCTTCTTCGCGGCCTCTTCCTCCAAACGGTTTTGGGTACGACGCGAACCGGCGAAGGTATCCCAGCGATCGCGGACGGAATTGCGGAAGCGCAGTTCCTGGCCCTGCATCGGGGTCATGCCGGTGACGTCCGTCTCGTCATCCTCCGGGGTAAACAGTGCATAGAGGAAGTTCTGCTTCGCACCATTTTCCTCCAGGCGGCGCACCAGGTAGCTGATGGCAACGTCGAAGTCTTCCTTCTTTACCACCGGGGTGTAGAGGATCATATTGCCGACAACATCGCGCACGGCCTCGGACTGTGCAGGGGACATGCCCTGCAGCATTTCCACATCCAGCTGGTGCTCGACGTTTCGGGCAACAGAGAGCTCGTGAGCCAGTGCCAGGTGGTACAAGTTGTGCGAGGCCACGCCAACGCGCAGGTTTTCTGCGTGTTCGGGCTGCAAGATCCAGTCCAGCAGGCGCACATAGTTTGCGTCGACTTCCGCCTTGGTGAGGAAAGGAGCCTGCGGCCAGTCGTGGATCTCAGAATCCACGCGCTCCATGGAAAGGTTCGCGCCCTTCACCAGGCGCACCTTGATCTTCGCTCCGCCCTTGGCGCGACGCTGCGCGGCGAACTCCGCCAGTTCCCGGAGAGCATCGAAGGTATCAGGCAGGTACGCCTGCAGCACGATGCCCGCTTCCATGTCGCGGAACTCTTCTTCGTCCAGCAGCTCGGTGAATAGCTTGATGGTCAGGTGGAGGTCCTTGTACTCCTCCATGTCCAGGTTGATAAAGGGGTGCGGGTTGCGCTTCATCGCCTGGCGATAAAGCGGGCGTAGGCGATCCTTGAGGCGCTCGATGGAACCCTCGAAATCCCAGTGGTTGAGTTGGCTGACCACAGAGGACGCCTTAACGGAGACATAATCGACCCGCGGATTCTTCAGCAGGTCGATGGTGTTATCGAGACGGCACTGAGCCTCGGCCTCGCCCAGCACGGCTTCACCCAGCAGGTTGAGATTGAGTTGGAAGCCCCTGTCGCGGTAGTCATCCAGCATCCGGTCCAGGGCTTTGGATTCCGCGTCGAGCACCAGGTGACCGACAGTGGTGCGCAGGTAGGTACGCGCAATGGGCATCACGATATTCGGCAGTAGTGGTGCGGCAATGGAGCCAGCAGTGACCAGTATCGAATCGACCAGGCTCATGAAGCCCGGCACTGGCTCGGTGCGCTTGAAGGGATTCGCGATCTTGGCGAACTCCTTGGCCGAAACAGCATTGTCCTCTGGTCGGGCTACACGGTCGACGAAGGCAAAGGTGAACTCCACGCCATCGGGGTCGTGCACCATGTCCGCTAGCTGTTTGGTGGATGCCGAGGTTTCCTCAATCTCGAGCCATTGCTCGGCGCGGTGGATTGCCTTGGTGACCACCGCTTCGACATCGGAACTATTGGGTAAAGGGGTGTTAGCCTGGCTGCTCAACATCGACCTCAATTCTTAAGTCGTTGGCCAGGGCATCATGTATGAGCCTTGGCCAAGCTATGTGCACGGGTACGTTTTCCACCCTAATAAGGCGGGGTAAAACGGGCTACCGTGGGGTCGACTATGTGTGTTGCGGGGTTAATTCAGGCAGGAACGCCCTATTGTGCGGCGGGGTAATCCATCGGCGTGCCGGGGCCGAGAGGTAGGCCGACCATCCACCACAGCGCGAAGAACAGGAACCAGCCCACGAGCATTGCGATGGAATAGGGAAGTGCCAGCGACATTAGTGTTCCGATTCCCGCCTTCTTGTAGTAGCGCTGCAGGAAGGTTAGTGCCAGGGCGAAGTAGGGGCTCATCGGGGTGATGATGTTCGATGGGGAATCGCCGATACGGAACAGCATCTGCGTGACCTCGGGGGAGAAGCCTACGTACATGAACATCGGCACAACGATGGGGGCCATCAGCGCCCACTGTGCGGAGCCTGAGGTGATGAAGAGGTTGACTACCGCTACCAGAACCACAAAGGCAGCGAAGAGTAGCAGCGGCGGAAGATCGGCCTTCTGAAGCAGCTCCGCACCCTTAATCGCTGTCCAAGCTCCCAGGTTAGAGGCCTTAAACCAGGCGAGGAACTGGGAAACGGCAAAGAAGAGCACCATCATCGGCAGCAGAGACTTCAGCCCGCGAGCCATGAAGTCCGGAACGTCACTGGCTTTGGTGATGGACTTGATGCCCAGGCCGTAAATCAGGCCGAGGATAAGGAACGAAGCACCGATCGGCACGGCCACTGCAGTGATCAGTGGGCTGGACATTACCTCGCCGCCCTCGCCCTGCAGCGGAGAGAAAGGAACGAAAAGCAAGGCAAAGTAGAGTGCCGTCATCACTGTCGCAGCAAGACCGGTAACGCGCAGCGCACGCGATTCATCGTCGTCAAGCTGCAGTGCCGCAGTGATTTTTTCTTGCGGTACGTTGCCCGCGAGCTCGTCGTCCCCCTCACGGCCGGTATTAAAGGTGACTTCCGAATAGTCGATCTCGTCGTGGTTTACCAGTTCCTGAGCTCGCTTGTTCATGTATAGCTCGGTAAGAACCGTGATGATCAGCGCCAGCACGACGGCGCTAGCGGCCACGAAGAAGTAGTTGGCCAGCGGGGAGACGTCGTACTCCTTATCTACGATGTGCGCTGCCGAGGTGGAAATTCCACCCAGCAGCACGTCGGTGATGTTGAGCACTAGCGAGGAGTTAAAGCCCGCCGAGGATGCTGCAAAGGCAACCATGGCACCGACGATCGGGGAGCGTCCCACCGCACGGAACGAAACTGCACCGAGAGGAATCAGAATCACATACACCGCGTCGGAGGCCACGGAACCTGTTACACCCGCCAATGCCACCACAAAGGTCAGGGTTTTAGCTCCGACCCGAGAGACAATCGCTCGCACCACTGCGCTGATCAAGCCCGAGTATTCCGCCACGGCAACACCCAGCATGACAGTAATGATGAGGCCGAGCGGTGGGAAGCTGACGTAGTTCTCCACCACGCCTGAGAGGATCTCTTTTAAGCCTTCGGAACTCAATAGGTTCACGATCTCCACGGGTTTGCCATCCTCCGGGTTGGTGGCAGTCAAACCGATTTTGTTAAAGATGAAACTGGAGATGAGAACTAGGCCGCCGAGGATAACGAACAGCCAAAATGGGTCTGGAAGTTTGTTTCCGATTTTCTCGATCGTTCCGAGGAAGCCCCCGGGTTGGTTGTCGTTCTTCGTCGCGGTCTTCTTTTCGCTCATGAGCTCTTTCTATCCTCGCCAAATCGAGGAGGGTCGAGGAGGGTAGGGTACTGGCGCCATTTCTTTGTGACGCCAACTTCAACCGGATTAGGTTGTGACTTTACATTCTGAGGTGCGTCGGGACAGAAGATAGCCGAATTCTGGCTCTAGAAAAGCAGTCACATGAGTCACTTCAGTCCCTTTGGACTATCTTTAGCTCATTAGTTTCGCTACACTGTGTGCTCGTGATCACCTTCGAAAACGTAACCAAGAGTTATAGGTCGTCCGGGCGCCCCGCCTTGGACAACATCACCCTGGACATCGAGAAGGGCGAGTTCGTCTTCCTCATCGGACCGTCGGGCTCCGGCAAGTCGACGTTTCTGCAGTTGATTCTGCGCGAGGAAAAGCTGGATTCCGGGGACCTCCACGTCGCCGGCTATCACGTAAACAAGATCAAGGGTCGCGATGTGCCGAAGCTGCGTCAGCGCATCGGCTATGTCTTCCAAGACTTCCGTCTGCTCCCGAAGAAAACAGTCTTTGACAATGTTGCCTTTGCCCTGGAGGTTATCGGCAAAAAGCGCTCGGAGATCCAGCACCTGGTTCCAGCAGCGCTGAAGACCGTCGGTCTCGACGGAAAGGAAAACCGCTTCCCACACGAGCTGTCGGGTGGTGAGCAGCAGCGCGTGGCGATCGCGCGGGCGTCAGTAAATAAGCCTTTGGTGCTGCTGGCGGACGAGCCGACCGGCAACCTGGACCCCGATACGTCCACAGAGATCATGATGCTGTTGAACCGCATCAACCAGAACGGTACGACCGTGGTGATGTCTACTCACGACGACGTGGCCGTTGACTCCATGCGTAAGCGCGTGATCGAGCTTTCCAAGGGCAAGCTTGTGCGCGATGACGAACTAGGTATGTACGGCGTAGGCCGCTAGACCGGGCCTAGCAAAGCTAGAAGTTAATAAGGGAAACATTTATGAAAACCAACTTTGTGCTCCGCGAGGCGTTCTCGGGCCTACGCCGCAATATGACGATGACCATCGCGATGATCATCACGACCTCCATCGCCCTAGCACTGCTGGCTACCGGCTTTTTGCTCAGTGCGATGACGGAACGGACGAAGGATATTTACTTCGACCGCATCGAGGTTATGGTGCAGCTCGACGACAAAATCTCGAGCTCCGATCCCACATGTACTTCCCCGGAGTGCTCCAGTATTAAGCAGCAGCTGGAGGGTGACGAGGGCGTGAAGTCGGTGACCTTCCGCAATAAGGAACAGTCCTACGAACGCTTTGTGGAACTATTCGGAGAATCCGATCCGCAATTGGTGGAGCAGACCGAGAAAGACGCGCTGCCCGCCGCCTTCCACGTTCGCCTGGCGGATCCGGAAAACGATGGCCCCATCGAAGCGCTGCGTGACAACCCGGCAGTGACGAATATCGTGGATCAAGGCGATAACCTGCAGTCTGCGATGCGAAACCTGGACTCCATCCGCAATGCGTCGTTCATCGTTGCTTTTGTGCAGGCCGTGGCTGCCATCTTCCTGATTATGAACATGGTGCAGATCACCGCCTACTCGCGCCGCAGCGAGACCAGCATTATGCGCATGGTCGGCGCTTCGCGCTGGTACACCCAAGCCCCGTTCGTGTTGGAGGCCATGATGGCCGCCCTGATCGGTGCGGTGCTGGCTGTCGCCGGGATGTTCGCAGCTAAGGTGCTGGTAGTGGACCGTGCCCTGAAGGCTGTGTACGACCAACAGTTGGTGGCGCGGGTTACTAACAGTGACCTGTGGTTGGCGGCGCCGTTTGTCGTGCTGGTTGGCGTGGTCGTCGCTGCGGTCACCGCCCAGGTGACCTTGCGCTGGTACGTGAAGAACTAACATTGACGCCTTTTCATTAGGGGAGAACCCGGTGGTAGTGTGTGTCTGTCATGGCAGCAAAAAAGAGCACTCCCACCGATTCGGGGAAAACGAAGGGGAAAAAGGGAAAGACCCCCAAGGGTCAGTTTGTCGTTGCCACTAACCGCAAGGCACGCCACGATTACCACATCATCGATACCTACGAGTGTGGCGTCGTGCTGGTGGGCACTGAAGTAAAGGCTCTGCGGGAGGGTAAGGCTTCTCTTGTGGACGCCTACGCCACCATTGATGAAGGTGAAGTCTGGCTCCGCGGTCTCCATATCCCGGAGTATTCCATGGGACATTGGACAAACCACAGTCCTCGACGTACGCGGAAGCTGCTGCTGCACCGCAGGGAAATCGACTCTTTGATGGGTAAGGTTCGTGACGGTAACAACACCTTGGTTCCGCTGCAGTTGTATTTTGTCTCTGGCAAGTTGAAGGTGGAGCTGGCACTGGCTCGCGGTAAGCAGGAGTATGACAAGCGCCAAGACATCAAGCGACGCACCGAGGAGCGCGAGATAACGCGCGAGATGGGGCGCCGAATCAAGGGGATTAAGGGCTAGGCAGTGCACGTGGAACGTTGGTCTCTTCAACACCCGGAGTTCGGGCTGCTCGAAGTAATTGTTGGGGAACCACCGGCCTTGCGTCGCATCGATCCTGACTTTCCTAAAAGCAAGAAAGAAAAATCCGCGGAAGAAACGGCGGAAAAGACAGCGGACGATGAAGTCGTGGAGGTGGACGAGGGGGCGTCCACAAGTAAAGACAGCGACCAGAGCAGCAATAAACTGGTGCAGAAATTCGCCAAGCTGGAAAAAGACCTAGATAAGGACCTAGAACTGCTGGTGCGCCGTGATGGGGTGACGATCGGACGCTTTAAGAACCTGGCTAACCAGAAACTTGACCTGGGAAAGACCGACTCGACCTTAGAACCCGGGGAATACGGCGGGGAGGTGACGCTTGCGGCGCCGTACCTGGGGTGGACCTCGAATTTTCTAGATATTTGGATGCTCGAGGTAAAGGTCAAGGATGAAGAAGGGGTAGTGCACCTCGACCCGCCAGAGGGGTCGCGGGCGGCGCAGCGTTGGGCAGCGATGGAGGAATCACCGTTCAAACGCTGGTTCTATCCGCTGATTACTGGCCTAGGGAAGGGTAGCTGGGCGCTGGCCGTCATCGTGCTAGGCCCTCTGGCTTCCAAGCTGATTGCATGGTTACTTAGCTTTCTACCCGACTGGGATATCAATATTCCCTGGCCGGACATCAACCTGCCATCGATCCCGTGGCCGGACATTAATCTTCCTTCCATTCCCTGGCCGGATTGGCATTTACCGGACTGGCACCTACCCGAATGGATGGAGCCGATTCTGCGCGTGATCGGATTTATGGCCGATTACAGCAAGGTATGGGTACCGATCGTCATCGGCATCGCAGTGGGACTCATGGCAGTGAAGAACAATAGGAAGTCCAAGGAGCGTAAGGCGAAGTGGGACGAGACTGGGCTCGACTCCGCGCAGGACGCTGATCCGGAAAACGAGGCTGAAAAGTAGGGTTCTTGAACTGCCGCGGTGCAGGGGTGTAAGGTTAAATTTCCTGTTGTACAAGCGTTTCCGCAGCAGGGATCATGGGGTCGACTTGGTTTCGACTTTGTGCATTGAGCCAGGGGAAGCGTGCCGGTGAAGGCAGACGACCACCGATTTTAAGCGTCGCTGCGAATTTATAAGCGCCGAGAACACTCAGCGCGACTACGCCCTCGCTGCCTAATTACAGCGACCGCGTGTCTGTCAGCCCGGGGATGTCCCTGACCCGGTAGCTGGCATCGACTTAAGGGACTTGCCGCTCGGCTTTGTTGCTTGGGCCGTGCGGGACACCTTTCGAGCAACTGGGCCCATCATCCAGGCTGGTTCGCGAGTGCTGGAGGGTCGAGCAGAGGTCATGAGCGAACTGCGCACGGAGAAGCCCTGGCGAGGTCGCAAAGGACCCGGGTTCAATTCCCGGCGGCTCCACAGAACGCATTTCCCCAGTTCAGAAATGAGCTGGGGTTTTGCCGTGCTCGATTAACAAGCTGGAATTGGAATGCCATCCGCTTTCAGATATTTAGGGAGAAAGCCATAATGTGCTTCCCAAACATGGTGCTGGTTTAGTTTATTATGCAGGGGGTTACCAGTTTCGACCCTCCGATCTAGGGCAACCGCGCATCGTTCAGCGGCTAGCTTAGAAGTGAACGCCCCCACTAGTTCTGGGTCAAAATCGTCTGCTCTTCTTTCTTCCTCCTGGGCAGGTCCAGATCGGAAAACCAGAAAGATTACATCGGAAGGGAGTTTTCTGAGTAGGGTCCTATACCAGTCTTTAATGGTTACTTCTTCAATCCAGCAGCTGTACATTTTTGATTCTACATATTCGGCCATTGCGTCTGCTTGTTTTCGATTACGTGCGACACCGACGAAGTCTTCTTGAAGAGTTTCTTTTTGGTGAGAGAAGAGTGCGAGCACGCTCGGGTATGCAGCTTTAAGCATGGGGCCTCCTCAGGCTCTACAGGAGGTGCGAAATGTATCAGTATTAATGACGGCATGATAGGTTACCCCGTTGGCGACTACTGTGCCTACCGTATTGCCGATGAAAGAAGTGTTGACTAGACCTTTACATTGGAATTCAATATTTTTTTGTTCTAGTCGCGCTGCGCCTCTGTTTGTCGAACGGGTGGGGACTCCGTGCTTAAGGCTAGCGTCTTTCCACCACAAATAATATTTATACTTTAGTCTACTTTCGTGCCGAATGGATTGAACCTTTTGGTTGCAGATGGTAACTGGTTTAAATCCAATTACTCGAGCATCCCCGTTGTTGGTCCTTGTTCTCACGTGTATATTTCTCGGAATTAGTGTACAAGGGCCAAATCTTTGAGAAAGGGCGTAAGGTTGTGTGATTTTATCCTTCTGGTTTATTATTCTTATTGCTTCGGAGGGGGTATCTGACTGAATGTACTCTATCGATTTTTCTAGTTCAGGAAGAGGGGGCTTGTTTTCAGATGTTATTGGAGTCGGAGGGCTGGGTATCGGACCGCTGCCCATTGCTATCGATATGACGCTCACGATGGATAAGAATGGGTGAAAGTGTGACATATTATCCCTTGTAGTCTGTTTTGTGTGGAATGTACTGGAGTCGGCTTTGATTGGGTGCCAAGTTTGCTTGTCTCGGTGAATAGAGCTTCAACGCTCGAGGTGAAAGACGCTGTCCATAGTATATTGCGCTTCTGAAGAGCTTGAAGGTTTTAGTGGGCAGTGTCTGGAAGAGGAGAGGTAGGAACGCATTTAGGCGAAGGTTTTCGCTGACTACAAGGAGGGCATGTGTGCCTGATCGGTTAGACTTGCCCGCATGGTAGCGCCCGAGACACAACCGCAACCCAGCTGGCGCTTTGCCGGGACCTTCCGGCCGTATCAACAGCGTATCCTCGAACGCTTCGATGACCTGAAGCAGGATCACCGCATCCACGTCGTTGCCGCGCCTGGATCCGGCAAGACGATTCTCGGCCTGGAACTTATCTGCCGCCTCGGCAAACCAGCCCTGATCCTGGCTCCCACCATCACTATCCGCGACCAGTGGATCGATCGTTTTGCAGCGCACTTCCAACACAACGGCGCATCGAACCCGCGGGAGTGGTGTTCCACCTCGCTACACAACCCGGCCTTCCTGACGGTCATCACCTACCAGGCGCTGTACTCCGCATACACCCAGGCGCTCGACGAGGAAACGGGGGAGGACTTCGCGGACCTCGACATCCTGGACGCAGTCCGCGACATCGGAACGGTGTGCCTCGACGAAGCACACCACCTGCGCTCCCAGTGGCACCGCGCCCTGACAGCCTTCATGGAACAGCTGGGCCGCCGAAAAGCAGTGCCCAACACCATCGCGCTCACGGCTACCCCGCCGTACGATTCCACCCCCAGCGAATGGCAACGCTATGAACAGCTGTGCGGCCCTATCGACGAGGAAATCTTCGCCCCCGAACTCGTGGCCGCCGGTAACCTGTGCCCGCATCAGGACTACGTCTACGTTACGAAGCCCAGCCAGGCAGAAGAGCAGGAAATCGCCGAGCTGCGTCGGCGTGGAAACGAAGTGTTAGTAGACCTGCAACGGCAGGGGATTTTGGCGCAACTGGCGGAGGATCTCGGCCAACTCACGGACGAACAGTTGCAGGTGGCCCTCGACGACGAGGAGAATTTCTACGCCCTCAAAATCCTTCTTGCCGCTGCTGGGCATCCGATTGCGCCACATGTCCAGGCGATACTCAGCGAAAAGCGCCCGGAACTCGCCGGCGAGCTGGGGCTGCAGTTCGTCATCGATCACCCCGACTTCTTCCGCGCCAGCTCTTCAGTGGCCTCCGCTCTGCGGGCCAACAATCTGCTGAACAAGGGGAAGATTTCCGTCACCGGGGAGACGAGGGTCAACAGCATCCTCACCCATTCCGCGGGCAAAATCCGCGCCGTTAGTGACATTGCCGAAGAAGAAGTCTCCGCGATGTCCGACAACCTGCGCCTGGTGATCCTCGCGGATTACGTCCAACGGGATTACCTGTCCAGCGTGGGCAGCGACGATGCCCTGGTCCACGTGGGCGTCATCCCCATCTTCGAAGCACTGCGACGGCGCGTAGGAGGTACCGCAAGGATCGCCGCCATCAGTGGTTCGGTGATCGTCATCCCGCGGGCGGCGCTGGACGAGGTGAAGCGCTTCGCGGTGGACCTCGATGGGGAAGTTACCGCCACCAAGAACCTCAACGACGAGTATGTGGAGGTGCGCTTTTCCGGCGGCACGCGGGTATCCGTTCCCGCCATTACCCGCGCCTTCCAGGAAGGACTGTTCACGATCCTGGTGGGCACCGCCGCCCTGCTGGGGGAGGGGTGGGATTCACCCTGCGCCAATGCGCTCATCATCGCCAGCTCCGTGCGGGCGTTTATGCTGACCAACCAGATGCGCGGCCGGGTGATCCGGGTGGATCCCGCCGTTCCAGATAAGACCGCGAACATTTGGCATATCGCAACGTGCGAACCGAGCCAAGGTGCCGGGCGCGGGACATGGCTCGACCAGGCGGTACAGAGCGGGGCGCAGGCGCTGAACGTCGGTGCGGGGGAGTCGCTCGAAGTCCTGGGCTCGCACGACGTGCGTTCGCTGCAGAAGCGCTTCGAGGCCTTCGTCGCGCCGCGTGCCGATGCGCCAGTGATCGAGAACGGCTTCGAGCGCTGCTTCGCCGAGCCACCCCTGCGCGCCTATCGCAGCATCGATGCTGCCAACGAACAGATGCTGGCCCGAGCCTTCCGCCGGGATCTCATGCGCAACCAGTGGCTAGAGGCATTGGGCATGGGGAATGTGCCGGATGGCCAGCCCTACGAGATGCAGTTCCACGTCGACGTTGAAAAGCCCGCCTCGGCCGGAGTAGTGCCGTACCTGGACGTTATCCTGGGCTACATCTTCTTCCTCGCGGTCATGTTCGGGCTGGCGGTGGGGCGCGTTCTGCCGCACCTCCCGGTCGGGGGACAGTGGCTGGCTTTCGGGGTGCTTGCGCTGCTCGGTGGCGCTGCGGCGCTAATGCGCACGCGGAAAGTCCAACAGCTGACAGATACCACCAAGCGCCTGAAGGCCGAGGCCACGGCGTTAGCGCGCACGCTGAGCGCACTCGGCTTGATCGAAACTCGCAACCTCATGGCCATCGTCGACGAAGGGGCTGTCGGGGCGAATGTGCGCCTGTCCGGCGGGACCTTCGCCGAAAGGAAGCTTTTTGCGGACGCCATGTCTCAGCTGTCTGGGGAAGTCCGTAACGCGCGCTATCTGATTACGCCCGCGCATCACCTCCACATCCGCGGAATCTTCTGCGCCCAGTCTGTGCCTGATGTTATCGGCACGCGCCGGGAGAACGTGGATGAATTCGTGGGGCAGTTAGAGCGCGTGGGGCTGCCGATGCGCGCGGTATTCACCCGCAATTCGGAAGGGCGGGAGTTCTTGCTGCAGGCGCGAAAGCTCAGCGGTGCCAATATTGCAGCCCGCCTGACGAAACAGACACGGCGCTACGGACGGTAGCTACTGTTGGGATTTCCTATTGTCTGGCCCCTCACACTACTCTAAGGTGCATGAACGCAGTCCTCGTTGCCGTCGTCGTCATGCTGGCCCTCGCCCTGCTTCGGGTGCATGTGGTGTTGGCGCTGTTCATCGGAGCTCTTATCGGTGGTCTCCTTAGCGGCCTTGGCCTCGATGCCACGATGGTGGCATTCCAAGAAGGCCTTTCCGGCGGCGCACAAATTGCACTGAGCTATGCCCTCCTTGGCGCCTTCGCGATGGCCGTAGCCAGCGCAGGACTGCCCAAGCTTTTGGCAGATTCGATCTTGGGGCGACTGGGCGTCACAAACGAAGAAACAAAGAGTCGCGCCGTCGCCGCAACGAAATGGCTGATGCTGGCAGGCATCCTCGCAATGGCCGTGATGAGCCAGAACCTCATCCCCGTGCACATCGCGTTCATTCCGCTGATCATTCCGCCGCTGTTGAGCGTTTTTAATAAGCTGCAGCTGGACCGCCGCCTGGTCACCTGTATCCTGACGTTCGGCCTGATCACCACGTACATGTGGATTCCGCTGGGCTTCGGTTCGATCTTCCTGAACGACATTCTGATGGCTAACATCTCCAAAGCGGGTATGAACACTGACGGCATCAACGTGATGTCGGCAATGGGAATCCCGGCGCTGGGCATGCTCTGTGGCCTGTTGGTGGCGGTGTTTATTACGTACCGCAAGCCACGCACGTACGAGGATCGCCCGATCACGGATGCCGGGACCACATCGGACGAGGAGATCTCCCGCTACAAGATCTTCGTTTCCATCATCGCGATTATCGCGACCTTCGCCGTGCAGGTAGTTATGCAGTCCATGGATATGGAGGCTAATTCGCTTCTGATCGGCGCCCTGGTTGGCTTGACGATCTTCATGGGTACCGGCGCAGTTGATTGGAAGAAGGCCGACGATGTCTTCACCGCTGGCATGCGCATGATGGCCTTGATCGGCTTCATTATGATCACCGCTCAGGGCTTCGCCGAAGTCATGAAGGCTACCGGCGAGGTCGAAAGCCTGGTCAACACCTCCGCCGATCTGTTCGCGGGCAACAAGGCCGCCGCCGCGCTGGTGATGCTGCTGGTCGGCTTGGTGGTCACCATGGGCATTGGCTCTAGCTTCTCCACCCTGCCGATTGTCGCAACGATCTACGTGCCTTTGTGCGCGTCGATGGGCTTCTCGCCGCTCGCTACTGTGGCGATCGTGGGTACTGCGGGTGCTCTTGGTGACGCCGGCTCCCCGGCCTCCGACTCGACCCTAGGCCCCACGTCGGGCCTGAACGCGGATGGCCAGCACGACCACATCCGGGATTCCGTGATCCCGACGTTCCTGCACTTCAATATTCCGCTGCTGATCGCCGGCTGGGTCGCGGCGATGGTTCTATAGCGAAGCCGCGCGCTCCAGCCGCGCTGGGGCGCCTTAGTAGCGCACCACCAGGTTGCGCGCGTCCGTCGGCCCCAGCAGGATCTCCGGCGCCAGACCGAAGTTGGTCCAGCGGGTACGGCTGGCCCAGTCCAGAGCCTCCTCACCCATGTTGTGACGGAAGTTCACGGCAATGCCGTCGGAGTAAAAGCGCAGCTGCGTGGCGCCGGTGGGCCAGTTCTTCGCCGCCGGAGTCTCCAGGAAAACCGCGTGGGTATCCAAGTCCGGCTTATCGCGGTGGGCGCGGTGGGTGTGGCCCGCCAGCACCAGCTTCACGCCCGGGGCTGCTTGGATCATCTTCTGCAGTCGGATCAAATCCGGGTCGCGCAGGATGAAAGCAGGTCCGGCGGCGTTCGACCAGCCGGCTTCGCGCGTCATGGGGTGGTGCAGCATCAGAACGGTCGGTTTGTTTGGATCGCGGCGCAGGAAGCCTTCGATCTGACGGAACTGCTGTGGCTCGATCCGCCCGCCGGACTTATCCAGCTCCGTGGAATCGATGCCGATCACGCGCACGCCCGCGGGCTCCAGATCCATCATCCAGGCCTGCTGCCGGGGTTCGAAAACATCGCCGAAGGGGTCGAAGTGCTCCTTGCCATAAGGAGTAGCAGTCTCGTATCCAGAGGAACCGTCCGCCTTGTGCGGGCGGTCGTGGTTGCCACGGGTCACGCGCCATGTGCCGGAGAACTTGTCCAGCATCTCCTTCGCACGACGGACCTCGGCCGGGCGGGCCTCGCTGGTCACATCGCCGTTGACAAACAGGTGCGTGGCTCCGTAAGCCTCGGCGGTCTGAATCACCGCGTCCAGGCACACCTCCGGGTAGGGTGCAGATTTTGGATTAGGTACCGCCGGTGGTGGAAAGCCATCGAACCACAGACCATCTTGGGCCTCACCCATGTGTAGGTCGTTTGCCACAATGACGGTCTGCAGCAGGTCACCGGATAGACGCGGCAGGGTGGTGAACTCCCGCTTGTTCTCCTGGAAGTAATTGTGCGTCGCGTTGGCTTCGACCCCGTGGGAGGAAGCGCTGAAACGATACGTCGTCTCGGGCTGCAGTCCTTCGACCGTCATGATGTGGAAGAAGGCATTCTTTTCGGAGCGGACGATCTTCGTATCCTGTGGGTTGTCCTCCGGCCACACGCGCAGCGTGCCTTCGGTCGGCATGCCCACGGGGCGTTCTGCGATGCTGACCTTCGCATCCCACGTCAGCCAGCTGATCGTCGCCGAATCCTCCGTGACAGTCACGACCTGCAGGTCGCCAGCCAGGAACTTGCCCTTCGGGCCGGAACCCTTACGGCCCATCACCCAACCGGTCTCGGAGCTACCGATGTTGCTTGGGGTGTAGCTGGCCGAGCTGGCCATATTCGGCGTATTCGCCGAACCCAGCGCCGAGCTACCGGTCAGCCCGCTGCCCGCGAGGTCGCTACCGGCCAGGCCGGAACTGCCCGCACCCGTGCCTGGAGCAGCACCCGCATTGGCAAGCGGCCCCACCACGAAGGCTGCGGAACCGGCGCTGAAGCCTAGTGCTTTGAAGAATCGGCGTCGAGAAAAAATACCTTTATTGCCCATGAGCGCACAGGGTAAAGGGCGTGCGTGACGAACAGTCGGCCTCGAGGCAGCGGGCAGGGAAAGGTCGGGCGAATACTGGGTTAACGGCTAATTGATGTTTCGCTCGTGACCCGCCCAGGCCTCTTCGCGCAGCTCGTTTTTGCGCACCTTGCCAGTGGAGGTGCGGGGAAGCTCGTCCAGAATCCGTACGTCACGTGGCACCTTATAGCCCGCGATGTGGGCACGGCAGTGGGCGATCACGGCCTCTTCCACCGCGGACTGATCCGCACCATGAGCCTCCGGGCGCAGCACCACATACGCGCGTGGGCGCTCGCCCCACTTTTCATCCGGCACGCCGATCACAGCGCAGTCGGAGACATCCGGATAGCTAATAACGGCCTGCTCAACCTCGATGGTGGAGATGTTCTCGCCGCCGGAAACCACCACGTCCTTCGCTCGGTCCATCAGCTGGATATAGCCATTGGGGTGCATTACGCCCAGGTCGCCGGTGTGGAACCAACCGCCACGGAAGGCATGTGCAGTGGCCTCTTCGTTGTTGAAGTACCCGGCCATGATGCCGTTACCGGTCAGCACAATCTCACCCAACGTCGCACCGTCGGCGGGTACGTCGATAAGTGCCTCGTCCTGGCCTTCCGTCGGCTCGATCACGCGCACATCCTCGTTGGTAATGGACGCCACACCCTGGCGCGCCTTCAGCACCGCGCGACGGCGAACCGTCATGTCCTCCCACTCGGGTTGTGCCTCGCAGACGGTAAACGGGCCGTAACTTTCGGTCAGACCGTAGACGTGCGTGACTTCCACGCCGATGTTCTCGCAGCGGGTGATGGTCGTCGGGCTCGGAGGTGCGCCTGCTGTGGTCACGCGCAGGTTTGTTACCCGGCGCTTGTTTTCGTCGTCTACCAGGGTGTTTAGTACGGCAGGTGCGCCACACATAGCGGTCACGCCCTCGGTACGGATGAGTTCCCACATCTCCGGGCCACGAACCGCGCGCAGCGCCACTTGGGTTGCACTGACGGCCATAGCTGCCCAGCCCGTGCACCAGCCGGAACAGTGGAACATCGGCAGGGTCCACAGATACACCGTGTCGTGGCTGAAGTGCTGCGTGTGCGCCTGCCCCAGTGCGTTCAGGTATGCGCCGCGGTGGGTGTAGATCACGCCCTTCGGCTTGCCGGTTGTGCCGGAGGTGTAGTTAATCGCGATGGTTTCGTTCTCGTCACGCACGCGGTAGGGCAGAGGCTCTTCATCGCGATGCTCGGCCAGGTACTCACTAAAGGTCGTTACTAGTGACGCCCCTTCGGGGTCAGTAGCTGGGCTATCAACCTGGGGCTCCACGCCTTCCTTATTGGCGATGTACACCGCGCGGCGGAGTTTCCTTTCTCCGGAAGCGAGGATGGGGTCGATAAAATCCTTTTCTCCAATGAGTACGTCGATGGAGGCGTGATCGAGAATGTAGTTGACTTCCGCCGGAGCCAGACGGGTATTGATCGGTACGGTCACTGCACAGGCCAGCGGCACGGCGAACTGTGCCAGCAGAGCCTCGTAGCTATTGGCGGCGAGAATGCCTACACGATCGCCTTCGGCCACGTGGTCGGCGATCAGTGCGTGAGCAAAGGCTTGCGTATCTTGGTTGAACTCCGCAAAGGTGATTCGGCGTGGCCCGTCGATCGCGGCTACCTTGTCCGGGTGAACCTGGGCGGAACGCTGCAAGAAGCGCAGGGGAGTAAGTGGTGCGTTAAGGCCGTGTTGCGATGCGAAAGTCATGCCCGAGACTGTAATTTAGATCACTCCCGTGCGAGGCGAAATCATAAAAACAGAGGGACTTAGAACTGCCTGCAGGTGCCCTCATTAAAGCGCGCTGCGCCAGGGGTTCTTGGTATCGATGAGGAACTTCTCGACATCCGCCGGGCGTGCCCGCAGGGTGGGGTCGAAGGCCAAATAGGCCTTGGTTTCTCGGGCGATAAGGCCAGAGAGGATCAGCAGACCCACCAGGTTCGGTAGTGCCATCAGGCCATTGGCAATATCTGCGAAAGTCCATGCCAATCCGATCTCTGTGGTCGCGCCGACAAAGACCACACAGGTGAACAGCATGCGATAGGGCAGGGAAGCCCAGGGGCCAAAGGCCCGCTCTGCGTTGCGCTCGCCATAGTAGGACCACCCCAGGATGGTGGAGAAAGCGAAGAAGACGATGGAGAGGGAGACGATAGTGCCGCCCCACTCCGAGCCGATGCCCTTGCTGAACGCCTGAGCTGTCATGTTGGCCGCATTGTCCTCACCGGTATCCCACACGCCGGTGGTGATGATCACCAGGCCGGTCATCGTCACCACAATGATCGTGTCGATAAACGTCTGAGTCATAGACACCAGGCCTTGACGCACAGGGTGGGTGGTCTTTGCCGCTGCAGCGGCAATTGCAGCCGACCCCATGCCCGACTCATTGGAGAAAATGCCACGAGCCACACCCATTTGCATAGCCAGCATGATCCCCGAGCCTAGGAATCCACCGGTTGCAGAGGTTCCCGTAAAGGCGTCACTAAAAATAAGTCCGAAAGACGCCGGGATGTCATTGGCGTGCAGCGTCAGCACCACAAGGCCACCGCCGATATAAATAAGGATCATGAGTGGCACGAACGCCGAGGTGACCTTACCGATCGAGCCAATGCCGCCCAACAGTACCGCACCCACGAGCACGAACATCACCGCGCCGGTGACCGTGGGGCTGACATTAAAGGTATCTTCCAAACCAGCGGCAACTGCATTGCCCTGTGTTAGGTTGCCGATGCCAAAGGAAGCGATGATTGCCGCGATGGTGAAGAACCACGCGAGGAATTTTCCGAGTCCGCCGGGAATACCTAGCGACAGGTAGCGCTGCGGGCCGCCGGATACGTTGCCCTTTGAATCGGCAACGCGGAAACGCACACCCAGGAATGCCTCCGAATACTTCGAAGCCATGCCCACCAGGCCAGTAACCCACATCCAGAACAGTGCGCCGGGACCACCGACAGAAATTGCAGTGGCCACACCCACAATGTTGCCCACTCCCACGGTCGCAGCCAGGGCAGTGGTGAGCGCCTGGTACTGGGTGATGTCGCCCTCGCCGCCCTCGTCATCGCGGTCGATCAGGCCGTGCCGCAGCGCTACCCACAGTTTGCGGAATTGCACACCACGCAGGCGGAACGTGAGCCAAAGTCCGGTGAGAAGCAGCAGTGGGATGAGCAGCCACTGGCTCCACACAAACTTGTCGATCGAGTCCAGAATGTTCTGGAGGTTCTCCGCGAATGAAACGTCTTGCATGAACTACAGACAGTACGCCGGTAGCGGGGAGAGATGAAACGGTTTCCAAAAATTCCTCGATAGGTTCCGCTTTGCGGCTACCCGGTGTTAAAGAGTCATCAAGGGGGCGTTTTTCGGGTGCAAGAGCGCTGAAAAACGGTGCAGAATCGGGCACCATAAATATTGAGCACAAAAATTTGCTTTAAGGCACCACTGCTTCAGGCACCGACCGAAGGATTAAAAATGCACCCACGCGCTGGCCAGCCCGCCACCCCCGAAGACCTTACCGATATCCCGGCCCTGCTCGAGGCCTACTCCGCTACGGTTCCAAACTTGGCTGATCCGGGCCAGCGCGTCAGCTTCGGCACGTCCGGCCATCGAGGTAGCGCCTTCGACGGTGCCTTTAACGAGGCACACATCCTGGCAACCACCCAGGCCATCGTCGATTACCGCCGCGAGCAGGGAATCAACGGTCCTGTTTTTATTGGACGTGACCCGCACGCTCTATCTGAACCGGCCGAGGCTACCGCGCTGGAGGTTCTGGCTGGTAACCGCGTGACGGTCAAGGTGGATCAGGAACGCGGTTTTGTGCCCACCCCGTCTGTCAGCTTCGCGATCCTGGAGTACAACAAGCAGCTGCCCGGTGGGCCGGAAGGCAACGACGCTGGCCGCGCCGACGGTATTGTCGTGACTCCCTCTCACAACCCGCCACGTGACGGCGGCTTCAAGTACAACCCGCCGACCGGTGGGCCTGCGGATACCGACGCCACCAGCTGGATTGCCCGCCGTGCCAACGAATACCTGGACGCAAACCTCGCTGGCGTACTGCGTTCCACTTCCACCGAACTAGTGGAGAGCCACAACTACCTGGGCAACTATGTTGCCGCTCTGCCGGAGGTTATCGACATCGAGGCTATCCGCAACGCAGGCGTGCGCATCGGCGCCGATCCCATGGGTGGTGCCTCCGTGGCGTATTGGGACCGTATCGCTGATGTGCACGGCCTCGATCTCACGGTTGTCAACCCCACCATCGATCCCGCCTTCGGTTTCATGACCTTGGACTCTGACGGCAAGATCCGCATGGATTGCTCTTCGCCGTCCGCGATGGCCTCGCTGGTCGATTCTGTCGCAGGCGCCGGCGGGTCTTCCTATGACATCGCTACTGGTAATGACGCCGACTCCGACCGCCACGGAATCGTCACCCCAGACGCAGGCCTGATGAACCCAAATCACTACCTTGCCGTGGCCATCGAATACCTCTTTAGTCACCGTGAGAACTGGCCGCAAGAGGCCGCCGTGGGCAAGACCCTGGTGAGCTCCTCGATGATTGACCGCGTTGTGGCTCGTATGGGACGCAACCTGATGGAGGTTCCGGTCGGGTTCAAGTGGTTCGTGCCGGGGCTGGTCAATGGATCCGTGGGCTTTGGCGGAGAAGAATCCGCCGGTGCTTCCTTTCTACGTCGCAACGGGCAGGTCTGGTCCACTGATAAGGACGGCATCATCGCTGACCTGTTGGCGTCCGAAATTAAGGCAACGACCGGCAAGAGCCCTTCAGAGCGTTATCGGGAGCTGGCCGAGGAACTAGGCGCGCCGCAGTACAAGCGCATCGATGCCCCGGCCAACCGCGAGCAGAAGGAGCGTCTGAAGAAGCTCAGCGCCAACGACGTAGAAGCAACCGAATTGGCGGGGGAGAAGATCGAGTCGATCTTGACGGAGGCTCCAGGCAACGGCGCGGCTATTGGGGGAGTGAAGGTGACCACCGAAAACGCTTGGTTTGCCGCCCGCCCAAGCGGTACGGAGGACAAGTACAAGATTTATGCTGAGTCCTTTAACGGTGCCGACCACCTGGAGAAGGTGCTGGAGGAGGCGCAGGTTGTCGTGGATGGCGTGCTGGGCTAGACCCACAACATTGGGGCGGCCTCTTCTCTGGGGCAATCGCTGCAGGTTTGCGTAAAATCACGGGGTCGATTCAGTGTTTTGCCAGACTCTTGCGATACCCTCATGCGCAGTAGACACGTCACCATTTCGGAAAGGAACACTCGGTGAGCCAAAAGATTAAGGCCCCTAATGCATCTAAAGGGGGCAACGGCTTCCTGTGGGGAATCATTGCAATTCTCGTCATTGCAGCTGTAGCCATTGGTTTCATTGTGTACAACAACCAGAAGCACAAGGTCGATAACATCAGCCTGCCGAACGATGAGGTAAAGGTGAAGATGACGGCCAAGGACAGCATCGTCACCCTGGAAGCAGAGAATGCAGGCGACAACGTGCCGACCGTCGAGGTCTTCGAGGATTTCAGCTGCCACTACTGCGCGCAGCTGGAGACCGCCTCTAGCGACGATGTGAAGAAGGCACTGGAAGACGGCAAGGTGAAGGTGAAGTTCCGCTTCCTGAACTTCCTGGATCGTGGCGACGAGTCCGGTCCTTCCACCCGTGGTGCGGCTGTCGCCTGGGCAGTGGCAAAGACTGGTGACGTGGATGCGTTTTGGAACCTCCACCGCCTGATGATGGAAGAGCAGTCCACCGTTACCCGTCAGTGGGAGTGGGACGAACTGGCTAACGCTGCAGACAAGATGGGCGTCGACGGCGGCGTGGTTGAGAAGATTCGTGACAAGTCCGTTAAGGACGAAGGCGCGAAGATCTCCCGCGAGAATGACAAGGAAGTCGAAAAGCGAGAAGGTGACGTCTCCTCGCCACTGCTGTACAAGAATGGCAAGCGCTTCGATCCGCCGATGAATCCGGATGAGACTCTGGGCTCCTGGGTTCCGACTGTGCTGGAAGACAAATAGCGCTCAAGCGATTGCTACCCCAGCGCAACCAGGCGATTTGGAGAAGTTAATTCCAGTGTTGTAGCTTTAACACCGTTCGCTTCACAGGGATTTAGAAGTAAATCGCCTGGTAGGCAGCGGGGCTATGGCGCAGCTGGTAGCGCACCACACTGGCAGTGTGGGGGTCACGGGTTCGAATCCCGTTAGCTCCACTGGATTCCAACCCCCGGTCTTCACCGACCGGGGGTTTTGTTGTATCTGTCACCGCTGGAAAAGGGGAGTAGCGCGCACAGCGTGCTAATCTGTTCTCAATGGAAATCGCCCAGCTCAGGGAGTTTACCGAGGTGAAAGGGCTCCGCTGTGGCTGTCTCAACTACCGCTTCATAGCAACGATGCGGTTCGAGACAGGTGTGGGCGTCACAAACAATCAGAGAGAAAACTCATGAACGGTCTAGGAGCGACGAAGCGCTTCGGTATTACCTTCCTGGTGCTATCCACGATCGGGCTGATCTTCTCCGCCTTGATCATGCACGACAAGCTGCAGATGGCGCTGAACCCCGACTTCAAGCCAGCCTGCACCTTCAACGAGGTGATCTCGTGTACGGACGTGATGGCCTCGGATCAGGCATCTGCGTTCGGGTTCGCCAACCCCTTTATCGGTCTGATTGGTTTTCCGGTGATGATGACCTTGGCCGTGATGCTCATCGTCGGCGCGAAGCTCCCGCGCTGGATGTGGTACTGCACGCTGGCGGGGTTGGCGCTGGGCGTGGTGTTTGTGCACTGGCTGGCCTATGCTGCGATCTACTCCATCGGCGCGCTTTGCCCTTATTGCATGGCGGTGTGGGCCGCGACGCTGCCGATGTTTGTGATGACCTTGGTGCACATCCTGCGCGAACAGCGTCGTGAAGCGGGGGAGGGCGTTCCTCACTCCGCACTGGGAATGCCACTGCTGGTAATTGTGGCTTGGTTCCTAGCCTTCACCGCACTGATTCTGGATCAGTTCGTGTTCTAACTAGTCTGCCTGCCACCAGTTGTCGTGAGGAACAACCGGCAGATGCCGCTTGTGACGCGACCGGAACCACAGGCCTTCGATGTGCTTAGCGACCTGCGGATCTAGGTCTGCGGCACCATTGGTGCTTTCCAAGTAATCGTCAAGCTGCGTGTACGTCACACCTAGCGCCTCTTCGTCGGGCAGGGCAGGACGATCTTCTTCCAGGTCGGCGGTGGGGACTTTCTGCCAGGTGCTATCGGGGGCGCCGAGGTGCTGCAGTAGGGCTGCGCCCTGTCGCTTCGTGAGTCCCGCCAGTGGCATGAGGTCTGCCGCACCGTCGCCGTGTTTGGTGTAGAACCCCGTGATTGCCTCTGCTGCATGATCTGTGCCTACAACCAATCCGCCGAGTTCGCCGGCGAGCGCATATTGTGCGATCATGCGCTCGCGCGCCTTAATATTGCCCTTGTTGAAGTCGCTGACGTGCGAAATGCCGAGGGCCTCGCTCGTTGCTCGCGCTGCTTCGTCAGTGGCACCCTTAATGTTGACGGTGACGCCCATACTCGGTGCGATAAACTCCAGCGCAATCTGTGCGTCGTCCTCGTCTGCCTGGACTCCATAGGGCAGGCGCACGGCGCAGAAACGGTATGGCTGATCGGCAGCTTGGTCCTTGGCGGCCTGTTCATTGAGGCGATCACATGCTAACTGGCATAGCTTGCCTGCGAGCGTGGAGTCCTGGCCGCCGGAGATGCCCAGCACTAGGGTTCGGGTGCGTGTGGCCTGCAGATAGTTGGCGATGAACTGCACACGACGTTCCACTTCAGCGGCCGGGTCGATAGTGGAGCGAACCCCCAGTTCTTCGACAATGCGCGCGTGCAGAGGGCGCGCATTCGCGGTGTGGGAGGGGCTGGGGATGCCGGTGGACTTTTCAGGTGAAGGGCTCATGCCTTCCGATGCTAGACCGTCCGTCAGCTTATGCACCTATTTGGTTTTGAGTGAGTCGGTGGGTAGACTCATCGTTTGTGTTTGTGCCGGGCGGCATAAGCGGGTTTTTAGCCTGCGTTGCCTGGCGATGTAAAGAAAGTCGATGAGGAAAGGAGCGCCCGATGAAGGTCCGCAAGTCCCTTCGGTCGCTGAAGAACAAGCCGGGCGCTCAGGTCGTTCGTCGCCGCGGTAAGGTCTACGTGATCAACAAGAAGGAACCTCGCTTCAAGGCTCGCCAGGGCTAAAGCCAGAGGGTTCCACCTTCCCCCGTCTTTTCGTTTCAGTGCTCGCGCACTGTTGCGTGAGGCGGGGGATTTTTATTGCTTGGGGGCGGCAAAGACATGGCTTGAGGGGCTTTTGCCAGCTCACAGATGGCTTCTCTGTTTGGCGTAATCCTTGCTTTGAAATTACATGCATGTTTTTCATGTGGCTAGATGTAGTGGTGGGAAAATCTACCACCTGCGAATACTCAACTTGTAACTACTAGATGTAGTGTTCAGTGATTAATTGCGACCCAAAATGTTGTGTTTTTGCGGTTGTCTTACACGCTTGTGATGTGTAGTCTTAAGCAAGTCAACGAGGGGCGCGGTACATAAGCCCCGCCAGACGTACACTGACGAAAACCTACACCGATAGCGCCCATAGAAATCATTGTCGCCGGGCCGAACAATCCGAAGTATTTTTGAAGTATTCAGGAGAATGACAGCCACCATGATCACCGTCTACACCAAGCCCGCATGTGTTCAGTGCAACGCCACCAAGAAGGCTCTCGACAAGGCCGGTCTTGATTACGAACTCGTGGACATCAGCCTCGACGATGAAGCTCGCGACTACGTCATGGCGCTGGGCCACCTGCAGGCACCTGTGGTTGTTGCTGGCGAAGATCACTGGTCCGGCTTCCGCCCCGATCGCATTCGCACCCTGACCGCAGAGGCTGCCTAATCTGCGCGCCAATTGCCTTCACCATCTCCGGTGGAGGCTCTTTTTAGCGCACCACTGACTATGTGCATTGCTGTTTAGGATGAGGCTCAATGCTGATCACGTATTTTTCCTCCACGACAGAGAACACTCACCGCTTTGTACGGAAGCTCGGTCTACCTTCTAGTCGCATTCCGCTTAAGCGTAGCGACGCCCCCTTGCTGGTCGACCAACCACATGTCCTGATATTGCCAACGTATGGCGGGGGAGCAGGGATGACAGGAGAGTTTTCGCGCCCAGTGCCGAAACAGGTGATCAAGTTCCTCAATGTGGAGCAAAACCGTAAGTGGCTGCGCGGCGTGATCGCCTCCGGCAACATCAACTTCGGAGCTGACTTCGGAAAGGCCGGGGAGGTGATCTCCGCCAAGTGCCAAGTTCCCTATCTATATCGCTTTGAACTGATGGGAACCGAGGAGGACGTCCAAAGGGTGCGTGCAGGCTTGGCGGAGTTCGAGGCTTCTTTGCGAAACGAAGGACGCTGGGAGTTAGCAAGCTGACACAGCGGGTTGAAAAGCCAGCGGAGTAAGAGCTCCGCATCCGCCCCGCGCATGTCCGGGGCACTGATTAGAATCGAAACGAATACATAGGCGCGAATAGACTTTCTTAGCGCGAGTTTTTGAGGAGAACACAAAACACATGACTGGCACCGAGATTGGAAAGACCGTCCAGGAGCCCGTTGACCAGCGGGAGCAGCTGGATTATCACGCTCTGAACGCAATGTTGAACCTGTACAACGACGCGGGAGAGATCCAGTTCGACAAGGATCGTGAGGCTGCTAACCAGTACTTCCTGCAGCACGTGAATCAGAACACTGTGTACTTCCACGACTTGGAAGAGAAGATCAAGTACCTCGTGGACAACGAGTACTACGATCCTGCGGTGTTGAATCAGTACGAGTTCAGTTTCGTAAAGTCCCTGTTTAAGCAGGCTTATGCCAAGAAATTCCGCTTCCAGTCCTTCCTGGGCGCGTACAAGTACTACACCTCCTATACGCTGAAAACCTTCGACGGACGCCGCTACTTGGAACGTTTCGAAGACCGCGTATGCATGGTCGCACTGGGGCTAGCAGCAGGGGATACCGAGTTGGCGTCGAACCTCGTCGACGAGATCATGGACGGTCGCTTCCAGCCTGCAACGCCCACCTTCCTCAACATTGGCAAGAAGCAGCGCGGGGAGCCGGTGTCCTGCTTCCTCCTGCGCATTGAGGACAACATGGAGTCGATTGGCCGATCCATTAACTCCGCGCTGCAACTATCCAAGCGCGGCGGTGGCGTAGCACTGTTGCTGTCGAATGTGCGCGAGGCCGGTGCGCCGATTAAGCACATCGAGAACCAATCCTCCGGTGTGATCCCCGTGATGAAGCTGCTGGAAGATGCCTTTAGCTACGCCAACCAGCTGGGTGCCCGTCAGGGTGCCGGCGCAGTATATCTCCACGCACACCACCCGGATATCCTGCGCTTCCTGGACACCAAGCGCGAGAATGCGGATGAAAAGATCCGTATTAAGACGCTCTCTCTGGGAGTGGTCATCCCGGATATCACCTTTGAGCTGGCCAAGCGCAATGACGACATGTATCTGTTCAGCCCGTACGACGTTGAACGCGTCTACGGCAAGCCATTTGCCGATGTCTCCATCACCGAGCACTACGAGGAGATGGTGGAGGATCCGCGCATCCGTAAGTCCAAGATCAATGCGCGCGCGTTCTTCCAAACGCTGGCGGAGATCCAGTTCGAGTCGGGCTACCCGTACATCATGTTTGAGGACACGGTGAACAAGGCCAACCCGATCGAAGGTCGTATCACGCACTCCAACCTGTGCTCCGAAATCCTGCAGGTTTCGACCCCATCGGAGTTCAACGCTGATCTGACGTACAAGACCATCGGCGATGACATCTCCTGCAACCTGGGCTCCATGAACATCGCGAAGGCCATGGACTCTGCGGACTTCTCTAAGACCATCGAGACCGCGATTCGCGGCCTGACCGCAGTGGCAGATCAAACCTCCATCGACTCGGTTCCTTCGGTTCGCCAAGGTAACGACAACTCCCACGCCATTGGCCTGGGACAGATGAACCTGCATGGCTTCCTGGGGCGCGAGCACATCCACTACGGTTCAGAAGAAGCTCTGGACTTCACCAATGCATACTTCGCAGCAGTGATGTACGAAGCTCTGAAGGCATCCAACAAGATCGCCCAGGAGCGTGGCGAGAAGTTCCACAACTTCGAAAACTCCGATTATGCCAGCGGCGAGTTCTTCGACCGCTACGATCCGGCGGAGTTTGCACCGAAGACGGAGCGTATCCGCCAAATCATCGGCAACTCCAGCATCCAGGTGCCAACCGCGCAGGACTGGCAACAGCTGAAGGACGATGTGCAGGCTCACGGTCTATACAACCGCAACCTGCAGGCTATTCCGCCGACGGGTTCCATCTCCTACATCAACAACTCCACGTCCTCGATTCACCCGATCGCCTCCAAGATCGAAATTCGTAAGGAAGGCAAGATCGGTCGCGTGTACTACCCAGCTCCGTACATGACGAACGACAACCTGGAGTACTACGAGGACGCGTACGAGATCGGCTACGAAAAGATCATCGACACTTACGCAGTCGCGACGAAGTACGTGGATCAGGGCCTATCGCTGACCCTGTTCTTCAAGGACACCGCCACCACGCGCGACATCAACCGTGCGCAGATCTATGCGTGGCGCAAGGGGATCAAGACGATCTACTACATCCGCCTCCGCCAGACGGCCTTGACCGGCACCGAGGTTGAGGGCTGCGTGAGCTGCATGCTCTAAGTGGGGAGGGGAGCGGCCTGCTCTAGGTGGAGGGCGGCCTCCACCGAGCATGAAAAAGCCGACTGGGAGGAATCCCAGTCGGCTTTTGTTATTGGCCGTTGAGTGGCCTTGTTAATGGTTGCTAGCGGTTGCCCAGCTCTGCGTCGATGCGCAGCAGGCCGGAACCATCGTTGCCCACCAGCTTGATGCGGTCGATGATGTTGCTTACTGTAGCTTCCTCCTCGATCTGCTCCTCCAGGAAGAAGTTCAGCAGGTTGCGGGAGTCAATGTCGCCAACCTCGTCGGCGGTCTTCACCAGATCGCGGATCAGTGCGGAGACCTTACGCTCGTGCTCGAGGGAAGCCTCGAAGGCATCCAGCGGGGTGGAGATCTTCAGGGAAGGCATCTCAACAGTCTCGATGTCCACGCGCGCGTCGCGGTCCAGCAGGTGCTGTGCGAACTTCTGAGCGTGCTCGCGCTCCTCATCGGCCTGTGCCTGCATCCAGCTGCTCATGCCGTCGAAGGAGAGGCGGTCCAGCTCATAAGCCAGCTGGGTGTAAACCAGCGCAGCCTGGTGCTCGGCGGTGACCTGTTCGTTCAATTGCTTCTGAAACTTCTCGTTGATTTCCATGCAGCTCACCGTACTCAGGGTTTATCCAATCGGCTAGCAAACGCAGGCTATCCTTATATTATCAATGCAGGTCAGAGCCTATTGTATAGTCGGTGAGGCTGTCTTTACTTAGGTTGCCCTGTAAACCAATCCTGACGTGCTCTTTAGGTAGTGACGCCCCCAGCTCTGGGCTGAAATCGGCTCCAGCGCGCGCTGAGGGCGTCATTAAGAAAGACCCCCCAAAATGGGGGTGGTGGCCGAGGGGTAGGCGCGTCGCGGAAACGGGGTACGATGGGGCGAAGTGCACAAGCTGAGGGACAGCAAGAAAATCAGCACGTTCTGTGAGAAGGAGACACGTAAGCGATGAGTGCGCACGCACCCCACACTCCCGTACACCGCGTCGACGGCGATCCGGTATCCGCCATCAACTGGAACAGCATCCCAGATGACAAGGACCTGGAGGTGTGGGATCGCCTCACTGCCAACTTCTGGCTGCCCGAAAAGGTGCCACTGTCCAACGACGTCCCCAGCTGGTCCACACTAAATGACATGGAGAAGCAGGCCACCATGCGTGTGTTCACCGGCCTGACCATGCTGGATACGATTCAGGGCACAGTTGGTGCAGTAAAGCTGATCGAGGATGCTGCCACTCCACACGAGGAAGCCGTCTTTACGAATATTTCCTTTATGGAGAGCGTTCACGCGAAGTCTTATTCCTCTATCTTTATGACGCTGGCCTCTACGCCTGAGATTAACGACGCCTTCCGTTGGTCCGAAGAGAATGAGAAGCTGCAAAACAAGGCAAAGATCATTCTCGACTTCTATGAGGGCGACGATCCGATGAAGAAGAAGATTGCCTCTGTGCTGCTGGAGAGCTTCCTCTTCTACTCCGGTTTCTACCTGCCGATGTACTGGTCCTCGCATGCGAAGCTGACCAACACCGCAGACATTATCCGCCTGATCATCCGCGATGAGTCTGTGCACGGTTACTACATTGGCTACAAGTACCAGCGCGCACTGGAGAAGGAGACCCCGGAGCGCCAGGAGGAGTTGAAGGAGCACACCTTCGACCTACTGCTGGAGTTGTACGACAACGAGGCACAGTACACCGAGGATCTTTATGACGATCTCGGCTGGACAGAGGACGTCAAGCGCTTCTTGCGCTACAACGCAAACAAGGCGCTGAACAACCTGGGCTACGAAGGGCTGTTCCCGGCGGACGAGACTCGTGTGTCTCCGGCGATCCTCTCGGCTCTGAACCCGGGTGGCGACGAGAACCACGACTTCTTCTCCGGTTCTGGTTCCTCTTATGTAATAGGTAAGGCCGAGAATACGGTCGACGACGATTGGGACTTCTAAACAGCGACTTCTCAACAGCGAGGCAGCACCCCCGAAAACGTGGGTTCTGCTGCTTTGGCCTCGTCCCGGGCTATTGAAAATCGCAGTAACGGGATACTATGTAAACATTCTGTGTCCGTTCTGGTCGGTTATTGACGAAATCGACCACGCGGGAACGGTGCAGACGAAACATTCTTTTGGGTGGCTTGCCTGAAGGATCCTGTGAGTTAGCTAGAGCTTGCAGGTGAATAAAGGCAGGTCACGCGTAGTCAGGAGGAAGAATATGACCGCAGTAGCGCCAAGGGAAAGCCATGAGGTTTCCCCGGCTCGGCCTGCGCCTTTCGGTGAGGTGCCACGTGGCAACCTCGCATGGAAGATGCTGACCACGACCGACCACAAGCTCCTGGGCATCATGTACCTAATCATGTCCTTCACCTTCTTCATGATTGGTGGCTTGATGGCCCTGTTGATCCGTATTGAGCTCTTCGAGCCGGGTCAGCAATTCCTGTCCAACGAGCAGTTCAACCAGCTGTTCACGATGCACGGCACGATCATGCTGCTGCTGTACGGCTCTCCGATGGTGTTCGGTTTCGCGAACTACATCATGCCGCTACAGATCGGCGCCCCTGACGTGGCTTTCCCCCGTCTGAACGCCTTCGGCTTCTGGATGACCACCGCTGGTGGTGTCGTGATGCTGCTCGGCTTCCTGACTCCGGGTGGTGCAGCAGACTTCGGTTGGACGATGTACATGCCGCTGGCAGACGTTACGCACTCTCCGGGTGTGGGCTCTGAACTGTGGATCCTGGGTGTCGGCGTCGGTGGTATCGGTACCATCGCCTCCGCCGTGAACATGATCACCACCATCCTGTGCCTCCGCGCACCGGGTATGACCATGTTCCGCATGCCGATCTTCACCTGGAACATCTTCGTTACCTCTCTGCTGGTTCTGCTGATCTTCCCGCTCCTGACTGCAGCTGCACTTGGTGTGTTCTACGACCGCAAGCTGGGTGGCCACATCTACGACGCCGGCAACGGTGGCGCTATTCTGTGGCAGCACCTCTTCTGGTTCTTCGGTCACCCTGAGGTGTACGTCCTGGCACTGCCGTTCTTCGGTATCGTGTCTGAGGTTTTCCCGGTGTTCTCCCGCAAGCCGATGTTCGGCTACGTTGGCCTGGTGTTCGCAACCCTGTCGATTGCTGCACTGTCCATGGCTGTGTGGGCACACCACATGTTCGTGACCGGCGCCGTGCTGCTGCCGTTCTTCTCCTTCATGACGTTCCTGATCGGTGTGCCGACCGGTATGAAGTTCTTCAACTGGCTGGGCACCATGTGGAAGGGTCGCCTGACCTTCGAGACCCCGATGGTCTTCGCCATTGGCTTCTTCGCCACCTTCCTGTTCGGTGGTCTGACCGGTGTTATGCTGGCCTCCCCGGCGCTGGACTTCCACGTTTCGGACTCCTACTTCGTGGTCGCTCACTTCCACTACACCCTGTTCGGTACCGTGACCTACGCTTCCTTCGCAGGCGTTTACTTCTGGTTCCCGAAGATGACCGGGCGCATGCTGGACGAGAAGCTGGGCAAGATCCACTTCTGGCTGGTCACCATCGGCTTCCACACCACGTTCTTGATTCAGCACTGGCTGGGCAACATGGGTATGCCGCGTCGTTACGCTGACTACCTGCCGACCGATGGTTTCACGACCCTGAACCAGGTCTCCACCGTGGGTGCCTGCATCCTGGCGATCTCGATGATCCCGTTCCTGTGGAACGTGTTCAAGTCCTACCGCTACGGCGAGGTCGTAACCGTGGACGATCCGTGGGGCTACGGCAACTCTCTGGAGTGGGCAACCTCCTGCCCGCCGCCGCGCCACAACTTCACCTCCATGCCTCGTATCCGCTCCGAGCGTCCGGCGTTCGAGCTGCACCACCCGCACATGGTCAAGCGTATGCGCGACGAGGCTCATGTCGGTCGCCACTTCTAAATGCACAGTCTGGTGACGCCACCTCACCTCTGCGACTGCCCAGCGCAGTCGCTAGGTCCCTGGCGGCCGAGCAGGTAGAGGCTGCAATACCGCTTCCTCCTCTGGAAGTCGCACACTGAATCCACACCCTAACTACGCAGGGTGTGGATTTTCGTATGTCCGCAGGTTTAGTGAAAGCCCTCGGAAGCTCCATGACTTAGATGAAGAATGTCGTTAGATTGAGAACTTGCTAAATGCAAATGGAGAACAATAAACAAAAGGGCAGGTCAAACGCTTTCGATTTTTGCCACGCGTGATCTTGCGCGGGCAGATTCCCGATTCAGCGACATTATGGTGCTGAATCGTGGTGATTGTGGTGGGGCCTAAGACCTCCAAGACCGGCGCTTCCACACAGCTACAGGAATGAAGTCGAAACTACTGCGAGTTTGAAAGGGGGGAGCGTGAAATGGGGAGCTGTTCAGATTCAGTTATCACTTCTCGTAGGGAAGTGGGACAATATAGCCCGTGACTACCTCAAATAACGCCAGCAACTCCAACTCTCCCGCCAATCAGCAGTCGTCCACGTCGTCCCAGGCCGCCTCGCGCGCTGCACTCGCCGACGATCCGCACTTCGAGATCGCCCTGGAGGACACCCTGCAGGAAGGCTTAGCTCCCAGTGTCATCACGGTCACCGGGCCCGATCGGCCGGGCGTATCCGCGGCCTTCTTCCGCGTACTATCCTCCTACGGGGTTCAACTCCTCGACATTGAACAGTCAGTCTTCCGAGGAAAGCTATCGCTGGCGGCGCTAGTGGGCGTCGGACAAGAAGACCTAGAGCCTCTCGGCGAAGGGCTGGAGGAAACTCTCGCATCCTATGGAATGCGAGTCAGCGTCGAAGCCGACGATAATCTGTCGAGCACGCGCCCGCACTCGACGCACGTGATGGTCGTGCTGGGACGTCCGCTGACTGCGACTCATATTTCCCGCATCGGCCAAACTCTGGCTGACTACGGTGCGAACATCGACACGATTACCGGTATTGCCGACTACCCAGTCACTGGGCTGGAGCTGAGCCTTACAGTCGCCAACCCAGCACCCGGTGGCGGTGTGCCCCTGCGCAAGGCACTTGCAACGCTCACGACGGAGGTAGGAGTGGATATCGCTATCGAGCGCGCGGGGTTGTCCCGCCGCGCCAAACGCCTCATCTGCTTCGATGTTGATTCGACCCTTATTCAGCACGAAGTCATTGAGATGCTGGCCGCCTACGCAGGCCGCGAAGCGGAGGTTGCCGCGGTCACAGAACGCGCCATGCGTGGCGAGTTAGACTTCGCTGAATCCCTCCACGAGCGCGTCAAGGCACTGGCCGGTTTGGAAGCCTCAGTGGTGGAGAAAGTAGCACGTGACATTCAGCTGACCCCCGGTGCCCGCACGACTATCCGCACCTTGAAGCGCTTGGGGTACAAAACGGGTGTGGTTTCCGGTGGTTTTATCCAGGTCATCGAACCACTGGCACGCGAGTTGGACCTGGACTTCGCCCGCGCCAACACCCTTGAAATTATTGATGGCAAGCTTACTGGTCGGGTCATCGGCCCTGTGATCGACCGCCAGGCCAAGGCTGAGAGCCTGAAGGAATTTGCTTGGTCCAACGGAATTAAGTTGAACCAGACCGTCGCCGTAGGCGATGGTGCCAACGACATTGACATGCTGTCTACCGCGGGTCTGGGCATTGCGTTCAATGCAAAGCCAGCGCTCAAGGAGATCGCCGATACCTCGGTGAACTACCCCTTCCTCGATCAGGTGCTGTTCATCCTGGGGATTTCCCGCCACGAAATCGAGGATGCGGATCTACGCGACGGTACTTACCGCCGCGTACCTATCGTCGAAGATTAATTGACGCCGTCGCGCTCGCGGAGCTCGCGGCGAAGGATCTTACCGGTGGAGGACTTGGGGATTCCCTGCACGAATTCCACAATGCGAATCTTCTTGTAGGGAGCCACGCGCTCCGCAACGAAATCCATTACCTGCTGCTCGTTGAGTGCAGATCCTCGCTGGGCAACAACGAATGCCTTCGGCAGCTCTTCACCATCTGAAGCGCGATGTACGCCGACGACGGCGGCATCGGCGATCTCGGGGTGGCTCAACAGTACGGACTCTAGCTCTGCGGGCGGAACTTGGTAGCCCTTGTACTTGATCAGCTCCTTCAAGCGATCCACAATATGGACGTTGCCCTCTGGATCGGAGTTAGCCAGATCGCCAGTGCGCAGCCAACCGTCGCCCGGTAGCGCGGCTGCGGTTTCCTCCGGCTTGTTCAGGTATCCGGCCATAATCTGCGGGCCGCGAACCCAGAGCTCACCGACCTCGGAGACACCCTCCGCGGGCAGCGGGATCTCTTCCAGGGTTTCCGGATTCACCAGCTTGCTTTCCGTGTTTGCGCAAGGCTTGCCGATGGAACCACGGTTAATGTCCTTGGATACGTTGGCATGTGCCAGCGGTGAAGTCTCAGTCATGCCATAGCCCTGCTGCACATGGATGCCCAGGCGCTTTTCCAACGCCAAGGCCAGTTCCTCATCCAATGTCGCAGCTCCGCTAAAGAAGCTGCGCATTTGAGAAAGGTCGTAGTTATCCACCATGGGGTGCTTGGCCAGCTGGACTGCAATAGGCGGCGCGATCAGAGTAAACGTTACCCCGAACTTCTGGTGGTGCTCCAGGAAGCTCTGTAGCTCGAAGCGCGGTACAACGACCAGCGTGGCGCGCTGCGCCAATGCCAGGTTCACCAGAGCGGTCAGACCGTAGATGTGGAAGAACGGCAGCACGGCGTAAACCTTGTCCTCCGGGCGCACAAGGTGAATGTCTTGCCCCTGCTGTACGTTCGCAACCAACTGACGGTGCATCAAACGCACTCCCTTTGGCAACCCGGTGGTACCAGAGGAGTAGGGGAGTACTGCCAGATCCTCATCCGGGTTAATCTCCACCGCGGGAGCCGTGCGGCGCTCCGCCATAATCTGTTGCATGCCCTTCGATGTATCCAGGAAGACGATGTTGTCCTCCTCGATTCCTGCATCCTTAGCCCCCTGAGCCGAGGCGTCACCAAGCGCGGCAACGGTGAGCAGCATCTTCGCGCCAGAGTCCTTCACCTGCTCCGTCACGCTTTCCGGCGTAGAAAGCAGAGATAGGGGAGAAGGAACTGCACCAATGCGCCACAGGCCGTACGCTGCGACGATAAAGTTCAAGGAGTTGGGCAGGTGTAGCGCTACTACGTCGCCCTTTTTGATGCCCTTGCTGGCCAGCCAGCCCGCCGTGGACTCAATGTAGTTCTGCAGCTGGGCAAACGTCGTTTCGGAGCCATCGGCAATGTCGATGACGGCGACCCGGTCTTCCTCCTCGGTGGAGAGGTTGCCGAAGATGTAATCGTAGAGCCCCAGCGGGCTGAGTTCGATGTCTGGGCGGTCGCTCTTAATGGGCATTGCGGCGGGCTCCTATCCGTACGCGGTTGTTCTTCCTCCCCACTCTAGTCGCCGTATGCTGTTACCGGCGTCACTTCTTTGGTTTTGGTTGTCTAACGTTTGGGGTGGTGTTAAACCAACCAGCTGGTCATCAAGGTTTTCCTGTTGAACTATGTGCAACATGGTGCATAATCTTTTAAAGCAGTTCTTTTATTGCTCGCGGGAACCTTCTGCCTGCCGCATGCATTACATAGCTGTCCTGAAGCGGTTTTCTGCTACCTGCATGACCAGCTTCAGTGCAGTCTTGTTGTTTCGCTGTTGTTGGTGGAAAGGAGGTGAACGATGAGCGACTCGATCGATAACGGAGGACACATGGTTGGCCCATCCGCTGGCGCCGAGGCAGACACCCCAATTCTGCCCTCCCTGGAGGAGCTTTTCGGCAACGACGCTCAGCTAGGCTCGGGATCCGGTTTTTCGGAACAGGAGCTCGACGACATGTTTAACCAAATGTTTGACGTGGCTGTCGACCCGAATACCGAGATGCCAGAGGGGGATCTCATCCCCGATTTGGATTCCTTCCCCGCGGAGGATGCTTCTGACGAAGTTGACCTTACGGATCTCGACGGTTCTTCTTCGACTCTGGATGACGCCACCTCGGTGGACGATCTCCCCAGTGAGGCTTCGGATAGTAACCCCGATACTGGCGATGAACTTCCAGACGATCTGACCGCTGGCACGGAAAGTCAGGAGGCCCCGGATGATCCGGCTGCCACGGACGATCTGGAGGGTCTCAACGATCTGGGCGACGGCCTGGATGGTGACCTTGATGATGCATACAGCGATCATTATGGGGACGATCACCCCGACGATCTGACCGACCTCAGCGGAATGTAAGGGGTGGCGGAATTGTCGACTAGCAACACCGTAAGGCAAGAACTCACCCGCGACGAGGAGCGCGACCTGCTGGCCAAAGCCCATGAGGGTGACCAGCAGGCTTTTGCGCGCCTGGCGCGCCAGGCTTGGGGGAGGATGTTTTCTGTTTGCTTGTCCATTACGGGCAATCGCGCTGACGCAGAAGATGCCCTGCAAAACGCTTTGACTTCAGCGTGGAAGAACATTGAGAAGTTTGATGGACGCGCGCGGTTCTCCACGTGGGCGTACCGCATTGCCTCTAATGCAGCGCTGCAGATCGTCCGCTCGCGCCGGGATGTGCCGGAGGAAGACGCAGGTGCGGATGAGGTCGCTCTGACCCCGGAGGTGGGGTCTCAGGTGACCTCTGCAATGGTTGTTCGAGAGGCGCTAGCTCAGTTGCCGGATGATTTCCGTGAAGTCATCGTGCTGCGGGAATACACCGGCATGAGCTACCAGGACATTGCTGCCCACCAGGGGATTCCGATTCAAACGGTCAAATCACGCATTAACCGTGCCCGTGCGAAGCTAAAGGCGGCATTGGTGGAGGCTGGCGTCACTAGCGCATAGGTAGGGCGGCCTCCTCGACTCACCAAGTCCCCTTTACGTTCCCCTCAAGAAAGTAATAGCCCCACAACGCTGAACACGTGCTCGGCGTTGTGGGGCTCTAGTTCGTGGAAACGGCTAGCCCTGTGGCATGAGGTTGAAGAACTTCAGCATTTCCTTGGTTTGATCCTCGGTTTGATCGAGCTGCCCATGGATCACGATGGCTGCCTTTTTCTCCGGGTACCAAGCGAGGGCATCGGGAATCGAGTATTTGCCACCGGAATAATAGATGATTTCAGGCCAGCCATTGCCTGCTTGCTGCAGAGTCTTGCCCTTTAATGTTGAGCTCTGGGCGTGGTCGTAGACCTTCTGACCATCGTCACCAGTTTGAATGTACTTAAAGCCGGTGTACATCGACTCGGAAGAGTGATCCTTGACAGAACTACTCTCGGGGAGGCAAGAATACATCTCCGTATCCATGGATTCGAACGCATCACTGAGGGAGAAGGGCTTTTTAGCCTTGGTATCGCAGCTAGTTAGGCGGTTGTAGAAGCCTGTCGGCATATAGTCTTTAACATCGGGCAGGAGGGAACTCAGTGGCTTGTAAGAGTCCGACTCGTACGGCGTACTCGTTGGGGTGTAAGGGCTAGCCTCAGTAAAGGGCGGATTTCCTCCGTCGTCACCACTTCCGTTTCCATCATTGCCACCACTGCTGAAAACGACGAATCCTACGGCCACGACCACTGCGAGGATTGCCAGGCACGCCGTGACCACCACCGGAGTGTTGGACTTCTTCGATTTCACTGCGCTAGCGGAAGTATGAGAACCGGCGAAGTTGCTAGGGCCGTAGGAATTGACCGAACTTGGAGCGAAAGCCGCGGTCTGCGGCGGACGGCTGAACGATTGCGTCGCGTTGGACGTGCCTTGGTGAGAACCGCTATTCGGACTCTGAGTCGGGTTCTGATATGGGCGGGACATGCCGGGAGAAGTTGCCGGATCAGGCTGGCCGGGGCGTGCAGCAGCTGCCGCAGCACCGGCACCTGCATTGGCAGCGCTGGTATGTCCAGCGGAACCACCCGGGCGCATGCCTTGAGCCGGAGCGCCACCGGTAAACCCACGCAGCGTCGCAGCCAGTGCGCCGCGGCTCACCACGGTCTTCGGGTCGTCGAGCGTCATGACCGTGCCGACTTCACCCAGCCGATCCTGAACAAATGGAATACGCGACGATCCGCCGGTCATGTAAATCGGGGTCTTCGTGGAATCGACGCCCGCTTGGGTCAGAGCAGCACGGGTCAACTCGACGCAACGCATAATGGATTGCTCAATGATGCCGTTGAACTCGTCGCGGGTGATCAGCAAGTCGGTTTCCCCGTGGGGAGTAGAAACGCTGATCGTTGCGGAGGAGGTATCTGACAGGATCTCCTTGGCCTCGCGAATACTGGATTCCAGTGCATGCACCGTGGTGATCGGGGAGGAGCGCACGTAGTCAGCCAGATCCGGGTCATCGTGTTCCAGCTGATCCAGAACCCAGCGGTACATCAGGTTGTCGATTGTGCGGCCGCCGAGGCTGTTATCGCCCTTGGCCGCCACGACCTCGAAGTTGCCGTCCTGCTTCGCCTGCAGCACTGCAATGTCCAGGGTGCCGCCACCGAAGTCAAACACTGCGACGTGCGAGCCTGGCGAGACGGACTGTTGCGAGGCGTAGTGGATAGCAGCAGCGCGCGGCTCGGAAAGCACGCGCAGGTTCTGTTCCGGAATACCTGCGGCGACGGCACTTCGCTTCAGCTGATCTACGGAGTGCGCAGACCAGGCCTCCGGGTGAGTAAGGGTGACCGTCGCGGGATCCTGGTTGGCGTGCTGGGCCTTGCCAGAGCGAAGTACGGCACCCAGCACGGAGCCCACAACCTTCGTCAGTGGGAGATCGCGAGCTGCGAGCTGTACCTCGTCGTGGTCGATGTAGCGCTTCGGGCTGAGGAGCAGGCGCGAGGGATCACGACGGCCACGAGCCAGGGCGGAGTCACCATTAAGCAGTTTCGGTTCGCCATCGTTGGCGGCATGGGCGCCGGTCGAGGAATCGAGAAACACCGCAGAAGGCATAATGTTGGAGCGGTGCGTCAACGCGAGGGCAGTGATGTCTCGACCCATCGGGCTTTGGTGCGCGGCAGCCGTATTCGAGGTTCCGAAGTCGATTGCCAGGTGCCATGCGTTGGTCATGAAAAGTACAGCTCCTGAATTACATGTTTTTAAGGCATAAGTAGCTTACACTGTAACGCCTTATCTGGCGCTTAATGTGTTGCTTGCAATGCCGATTGGAAAGAACCCAGCAGACGTTCGCGCGCCTCGTCTTCCGCCGCAGACAGCGGAGACATGGACATTTGCTGGAGTTCCGCGATTTGATTTTCAATTGCATCACGGACTTGCTCGATCGGCGTTTCGCGAGGCAATCTCACGGTTTCGGCGGGGTGGCCGGCTGTCACTGCGGCTCGAAGCAGCGGAAGAAGGCGCGAATCAGGGGTGGTTGCATACGTATTGCGGTAGCTGCGGTACAGCATGACGAAGTGCATTCCCGGCTGAGCCAGGGTCACCGACTGCACCCACCGCACGTGCTGGAGGTCTGGGTGGTTGGAGGCCAGGTCGTCCAACACATCCAGCATTCTTGCTGCGCGCTGAAGTACAGCGAAGTAGGTGATGTCGCCGGTGAGGAGGTGCACGAGCTCCGACACGCCGGAAGTTTCTACCATCCAGTTCACAAGTGCAGGCGCTCCGCCCTCGGCGGCGATGCTGCGCCCAGCAAACACACCGTATTCACCCATGACGTCCAGGAGATTGTCGCGGGTAGTTGCCGTGAAATTCGGCACGATCTGGGACGGATCTTCGGCCTCTAAAAGGTCAAGCAGCCCTTCTCGATCCAAATGCGCCAACATGCTTAACTGTCGAGCCACTTCGCCAGTGACCTTGCCCGTCAGTGCCGATTCGGCCATCAGACCCGAGAGCGGAATGGTGCGCTGCACCGTGCTCACCAGCTTCTTTTGAATACTGTCGGCGTGCTGGCGCGCGTGCTGCAGCGGATCGATAGGGCCGAAAGCACCGGAGCCGAAAGAATCCGCACGGGAAAGGATGCCCACTGTATTAAGGGGCGTCATACCCAACTGGGAAAGGAACTGCTTTTCGTCTTCGCGCGGCGCGGAGTCCGACAAAAAGACAAGGCAGTCGGCCCAACCACTTGCGCGGCGCGTATCCTGCTGCCCGTCGACGAGAACGCGTCGCGTGCGTTCTTCGTTTTCTACCGTCAGGGTGGCAGTACCAGGCGTATCGATCAGGGTGAGTTCTTCTAGCCGTCGGTTGGGCAGGAACTGGTCAATATAGTCGACTTGGTTAAGCGGTACCCCAAGGGCGTTCAACGGACCGTTGTTGAGCGGTACGCGGAGAACCTGCCCGTCGACAGTGTGAATCTCGGCGCGGGCGGGCGCGCCGCTGTGATACATGCTGACAGCCATCGTGCATTCCAGGGCACCGGTGGCGGCAATGAGATTCTCGGTAAGTGCATTGACGAGTGTGGACTTGCCGGACTTCAAACGACCAACAATGGCTACTCGCGGCGGGCGCGTAACCATGAGGCGCAGCTCATTGGCGCGGGCGGCGAGATCGGGCGAACCACCGGCTAAGGCATCCACCGCCTGCGTTAGCAGCAGGGTCAGGTCGGACACACGCTGGCTCAGGTGCGCAGAGGCCGACCGAATCTGATTCTCCTGGGTCATCTACGTCCCCTCCTTACATTCTGGCTGGTGCTGATACCGGTACGCCTTGTTGAGCAATTCGGGAGCCCGACCGCGCCTTCAGAGTTTCCAGATGCTCGTCCAGCTCGCTAATGGTCTGATTGACGATATCCAGGTTCTTTTTCAACCGGGAGATTGTCTGTTTGCGCTGGGCTTCGGACTCGCGGGCGATCTTTTGGGCGGATTCGATCTTGCCCTGCAGGTTGCGCTGCTCGTGTCGGATGGCGGAACGATGACGCAGCAAGATCTCCGTCCTGCCCGTGGTAATGGTGATGTCGATCATGCGGTTGATGGACGTGCGAGTCGTCGCGATGGTCTCGCGCAACCAAGACAGCAGATACTGCTTACCGTTGCGCATCGCGCGATAGCCCATGTTCACGCCGATCCAGGCAGCCGCGGCAACTGGTGCGAAGGGGATAACCACCGTCAGTGCACCCGCACCCACCAGACCCATGGTCAGCATTGAGGGATCCACCAACCCCGTGGTCTTCTTTTCCACATCATGGCTCAGCGACTGCGGCGGAGCCATCGCGGCGAAGATTTGCTGCTGCACCTGGTCCACCATGTCCTGGCGGCCTTGGAACAATTGGTTGGCGCGCGCCAGAACCTCGCCGACCATCGACATCACGGTTCGCTCCATGATTTGCCGCAGCTCGATCTCAATTTGGCTGGTAAAGACCTGCGGTTTACTGCGCAAAACGCGCATTCCTTCGGAGTTAATGCGGTTTGTCCAACGCGTCTTCACATCCGTCAGCGCCGCGTCCATTCCAGCGGAAACCTTGTTGCGGCTCAGCTGAATATCGCGCATGAAAAGCTGCTCCCACTCGCTGGTGGAATCGCGGAAAGCTTCCAGTCTGCGCTTTTCCACCTCGAGCTCCCCGACGGCGTCGCTTGTTTTGTCGTATAGCTTGATGTCGCGCTGGATGTCAGTCGTGATCGTCTGCATCGTGGACTTGGTGATCTCCAGCGCGGTCACGGTGCCGAGGTTGCCCGGCGAGTTCACATGATTGATGATCTGTTGACGCAGCTCAGCAATGCCGCACCGGCGTTCGATCTCTCTTCTTTTTTCTGGTGACGCCAATTCCGCCGCGTCCAATGCCCGCAACGAAGACACACCAATGACTGGGATGTCCAGCCCCAAGTGCTCGGCGATAAGGCGTTGGTCATCGGCGACGATGGAACGCCAGCGGCGCACATTCTTGTCCGTCTTGGTGACTGCAACGATGACGCTTCCGACCTGCTCGCGTGCACGGCGCAAGATATCCATTTCTGGTGCGGTGATCGGAGTGGACGCATCGCAAACCATAAGCAACACGCCGGCGTTGCGGGCTTCAGTGAGGGAGGCTGCCACCGCATGCTCATCGAGTCCGCCTACGCCAGGGGTATCAATGATTGTCACTTTGCCCAGACCAGAGTAGGGAACCAGCAGCTCAGCGGCACTCGGAAGAGAGGCTACTTCCTTACTGTCCTTCGGAGCTTGGTTGATGGCATCAACTGCCTCCTGGGTCACCCAATTCTTCAGTTCAGATGGGTCAATCGGATCATGTTTCGTGCCGCGTACAAGACGTGCCAGCACTGGTTGGTCGTCACCTTGGTCGGGTTCCGTGTGAATGCGAATCGGGGCGCTGGTCGTGGTAATGACGTCCACCGGAAGTAAATCACGCCTGCCAACCAGGGCATTGACGAGGGAGGATTTGCCACGCTTGACCTCGCCGATGATAACGACGGCTGAGGTGCGGTACTTCGCATTGACGAGTCTTTGTACACGATCCGCAACATCGTGCATCTTGTATTTTCTGGCGATGGTGGCCCCGCGTTCGACGCTGGCCTGAGGTGAGCGGCCCGACGCGTTCAAGGTGGGGGTCACGGTAATAATCGCCTTTCTGCTTGGTGTGCAAATGCCATTCTAGTATGCCGACAAACTATGGCTTCGGGAATCTGCAAGGTTCGGGTTGTTTGTTATTACCCCCGAAATTACGTTTCGGATTCAATTGGCGGAAATGCCCTAATACCAGGGATAACAGTGGATTTGGGGTGAGGGGGCGTCCAGAACAAATACCCCCAAGGAACATCTGCTGGGGGTTGGCCATTCAATAACCGACAGGCAGCGAGAAAGAGCCTGAAGGATACTAAGAGCAACACTGCAAGCCACGCACCCGGCTACAGATACTGAAAGGAAACACACACAATGTCCAACGAGAACCTGAACAACGGCAACACCGGCAACAACAACGGCATGACCACCCCCGGCAACGCTGGCAGCGCGGAGCACTCCCTGGGCCGCTGGGACGTACTGGACGCTAACGGCAACATGGTTGAGGGCAACATCGTCGGTGCACAGGACACCAACGGTGACGGCGAGAAGGACACCTACCAGGTAGACATCAACGGCGACGGTCGCCCGGATGGCACGGTCTACGACAAGGACGGCGACAAGGTGACCGACCGCGCGGAGATGGACTACGACCAGGACGGTATCGTCGACACGGTCTACCAGGACATTGACGGTGACGGCGTGGTCGACCACGTGGAATCGGACACCACCAACGACGGCATGATGGACACCAAGGCAACCGACTACGACAGCGACGGTGCGACCGACAACGTGAAGTTTGACACCAACGCCGACGGAGAATACGACGTCACTGCGTACGACTACGACAGCGACGGCAAGGTTGACAGCGTTGGTTACGATACCGACGGCGACGGGATCTCCGACTACTCTGAGTATGACTCTGACGAGAATGGCATCATCGACGGCTCCTACGGTGAGGGTGCTCCGACCGCAGCACAGAAGGCCGTAGGCGACGACATCTGGAACTCCACGGGTGGCGCCGGCGCGCCGGCTGGTCAGACGCAAGCGCAGGGTGCAGCTCCGGAAGCGGCGGCAGCACCGGATGCAGCTGCTGCTCCGAAGGAAGAGGCACCGAAGGAAGAGGCGCCGAAGGAAAAGGCACCGAAGGAAGATGCCCCTAAGGAAGAAGCACCGAAGGAGGCCTCCGAGGGCGACGCACCGGCAGACGCTGCAGGTGCAGCTGGTAGCTCCAACCTGCAGTCCACCGGCGCAGGCGAAACCGCTCCGGACGGCGGGGAGTACGTAGACCTGGATGGCGACGGCCTCTCTGACGGCATTACCTACGACAGCGACAACGACGGCAAGATCGACACTGTTGAGCTGGACACCGACGGCGACGACCAGGGTGACACTGTCTACCTAGACACCAATGCCGACGGTCGGGTCGACCAGGCGCACGAGGACATCGACAACGACGGCTTGACCGACGAGGCTCTGCTGGACAACGACTTCGACGGCATCGGCGACTCCAAGGTTCACGACTACGACAACGATGGCGTATACGAGTCCTCCGAGGACGTATACACCGAGGACGTTGCACCGACCATCGATGACCTGCTCGGCGGTGGCGCAGACCAGCCGGCACCAGCTGGCGACGACAGCGCAGACCTGGCCTAAGGTCTAGCCTGAGGAGATACCTGGCGCCAGCCAGTTAGTCCGCAACAAGGCGGCGCAGTGCACCCCGCACTGTGTCGCCTTTTGTCGTGTACCAAAAATCTGGCATGGAACGGCGTATGTAGCTGCCGTAGCGTTTTGTTTCCAGGCGCTGATCCAGCACTGCTACCACACCGCGATCGTCGACCGAGCGCAGCAGTCGGCCAGCGCCCTGAGCCATGAGCAGAGCTGCGTGGTTCGCGGCAACCTCCATAAAGCCGCTGCCACCGCGTTGGTCGGCAGCTTCTTGCCGAGCCTGCTGAAGTGGATCGTCGGGTCGGGGGAAGGGGATGCGGTCGATGAGTACAAGGGAAAGCGACTTGCCCGGTACATCCACACCCTGCCACAGCCCTAGAGTGCCGAAGAGGCACGCTGACTGGTTCTTGCGGAATTTCTCCACCAACGTGGACATCGAATCCTCACCTTGCAGCAGGATGTCGTAGGGTACCACCGTGCGCAGCTGGTCGGCCATGTCTTCGGCAGCGCGCCTGGAGCTGAAAAGCCCCAGGGTGCGTCCGCCCGCGGCGTTGATGAGCTGGGCGGCTTCGTCTACGGAGGCATCGCTGGCGCCGTCGCGCCCCGGTGGTGGCAGATGCCGGGCGACGTAGAGAATGCCGTGGGTGCGGGCATCAAAGGGCGTGCCGGCATCTAGCGTGGCGGTGTTCTTGGGAAGTCCCCAGCGAGCCAGCATGGATGTGAACTTTCCTCCCAGAGCCAGCGTGGCCGAAGTGAGGATTACCGTGTTGCGGCCAAAAAGTCGTTGGCGCAGCAGGTCCGCTACGCTCAGCGGGGCAACGCGCACCACATGCTTTGGACCATGCGTGCCGGAATCAGCTGTGTACCAGACCACGTCTTCGCCGAGGAGATCCTCAGCGGTCGTGCTGTCCTCGCCCTGGGGATCATCAGTACCCTCGCCGACGCGAGAGGCATTGAGGATCCGCACGCACGTATCGTTGAGTTCCTCGGTCGCCACAATCACCGCCAGCCGTTCGGCGGCCTTTTGCGAATCATTCGCAAACTCGGATGCGGGAATGCCGCTGACCTGTCGGTTCGTTTTCCATGCCGCATCTCGCAGGGCTGCGAGCGGCACCTGTAGGTTCTCCGGCACCCCCGTCCAGCGCCCCTCGATGCCCGTGCCGAAACGGTCGTTGCTTTTGGACGCCGCCGTCTCCGTTTTAAGCGCCTCAGTCCACCTGTCACCTGCTTCGGCCAGGGCATCCCCTGCGGCATCGGCACCGGACACTGTCAACTTCGCAGCGCGCTTCGCCAGCACGGCGATGGAGGTGGGGGAGAGTTCCGCTGTGGCGACGGAGGTAATACGGTCTTCTAGTTCGTGGGCTTCGTCCACGATGACGGTGTCGTGCTCAGGCAACACGGGGGCGTCCACAAGAGCATCAATCGCCAGCAAGGCGTGGTTGGTGACGACGATGTCGGCGTCTGCGGCGCGATTCCGGGCGCGCTCAGCAAAGCACTGTTCTCCAAAGGGACAGCGAGTAGCACCGAGGCATTCGCGGGAGGAGACACTGACCTGGCGCCAAGCACGGTCGCTCACGCCTTGGGGAAGGTTATCGCGGTCGCCATCTTCAGTTTCTCCTGCCCATTCGTGCAGGCGGGCGACCTGCGCACCGGTGGCGGAGAGCTGCGAGCGATCCAGCAGGGATTCTTCGGCTTCCTCCACGCCGCTATCGGTCTGTGCATTGGAAACCTTGTTGAGGCACAAGTAGTTGCCACGCCCTTTTTGAATAGCGAACTCCAAGGGGCGGGGAAGCTCCGGTTCGAGAGCCTTAGCCAGGCGTGGCAGGTCACGTTCCACGAGCTGGCGCTGCAGAGCGATCGTCGAGGTGGAGACGATAACGGGGTACGCGGAATCCATGGCCGCGGCGATGCTGGGGATCAGATAGGCCAGGGACTTACCGGTACCGGTGCCGGCCTGCACCGCAAGGTGGTGTTCCTTGTCTATCGCATCGGCTACGGCGGTGGCCATTTTCTGCTGTCCGGGGCGCGGAGCCCCGCCGAGGTCGGCGACGGCGAGGCTCAGCAGGTCGAGGACGTTGGAGGTCATGCGAACCTTTAAGCCTTGATGTGGCGTACCTGCAGGGCGGGCTCGTCACGGGTGAGAGCAAGGCCTTCCCACGGCAGAGACACGAGCTGCTGGGCGCAGTGGGCGCGGGACTCTTCCAAGGTGTGCAGCCCTTCCACCAGCTCGCCATCGCGAACCATCGGGATGGTTAATTGGGTGCTGTTAAGTCCATCGGCTTGGGGCAGATCGCTACCCATGGGGAAGGTGACTTCCTCCACAGCGGTGCCGGACGGGCGGCTAAAACGTGCAGCGTCCTTCGCCCCGCCCAGGCTGGCCTTGCCGCGAGAGCGCTTGGCGACGGGCACTCCGTCGACCTCCACAAGCTTGTAGACCAATCCAGCGGTCGGTGCACCGGATCCCGTAACCACCGAGGTGCCGACGCCAAAGGAATCCACAGGCTCGCTGCGCAGCGCGGCAATGGAGAACTCATCCATGTCGGAGGACACAACGATCTTGGTGTTAGTTGCTCCAAGCGAATCTAGCTGGCGGCGCACGCGCCGGGTAAGCACACCGAGATCACCGGAATCGATGCGCACGGCGCCGAGCTCGGTGCCGGCTGCGGCGATGGCGTTGTCCACGCCTTGGGTGATGTCATAGGTATCTATCAGCAGGGTGGTGTCGGTGCCGAGTGCAGCGACCTGCGCTTTAAAGGCGGAAAGTTCGTCTGGCGTTCCGTCAGGGCGAGTGTGCAGCAGGGTCCACGCGTGCGCCGCAGTGCCGGAGGCAGGGATGCCATAACGCTGCGCAGCCTCCATGTTTGAGGTCGCCACAAAGCCAGCCAGGTAAGCAGCACGCGCGGAGGTGACCGCTGCGTATTCGTGGGTACGACGGGCGCCCATGTCGATAATCGGACGCTCGCCCGCGGCGGTGACCATGCGGGCAGCGGCACTTGCGACAGCGGAGTCCATATTCAGGATGGATAGGATTACCGTTTCCAGGATCACGCATTCGCCGAACGTTCCGCGCACCGTCAGTACAGGGGAGTGTGGGAAGTACAGTTCGCCTTCCCGGTAGCCATCAATGTGGCCGGAAAACCGGAAATTACGCAGATACTCCAGGGTTTCGTCCCGTAGGAAGTCAATTCGATCCAACTGTTGGTCGGTGAACACGAAGTCGCGTACCGCGCTGAGAACGCGAGCGGTACCTGCGATCACGCCATAGCGACGCTCGTTGGGTAGGCGTCGGGTGAAGACCTCGAAGGTACAGCTGCGGTTCACCGTGCCATCGAGGATGGCCGCCTCGAGCATGGTCAATTCGTACTTGTCCGTCAGTAGCGCGGAGGAGCGGGTGCGGGACCCCGTGGTTTCTGTGGTGTTATCGTTCACCCGCTCCATGCTAGTCCACGCTTGTCCACGGACCCGGCAGCGAAGATGACCAATGTGGGTACTCTGGGAACTATGACTTCTCCAGCTGCTCCCGCCGCTACGCCCGTAGCGGACAAATTGCCTGAGACACTAACGGAGCCCAACCTGCCGTGGATGTGCATTTGTTGGGACGATCCGGTGAACCTGATGAGCTATGTGACCTATGTCTTCCAGACGGTGCTGGGCTATTCGCGCAAGCGTGCCACCGAGCTGATGATGCAGGTGCACACCGAGGGGAAAGCCGTGGTGAGCTCCGGTGAACGGGACAAGGTTGAGGGGGACGTAAAGAAACTGCAGACCGCCGGGCTGTGGGCGACGATGCAGCGGGCGGACGGGTAGGCGTCACAAAGAAAGAAGGAAGAACACCATGGAGCCGTGGACGAAGAAGAGCAGTTTGTTGCGTGGTACGCGCTTCAATACGCAGCTAGAGCCACTCGAACGCGAGATGCTAGGTGATTCGGCGGTGGCGGTTTCCGACAAGCTGATGGAGCGCGCTCGGACGGCGCCGAAGGACGAGCTGGCGGAGCTGACGGGCATGGCCAGCGGGCACTCCGATGCCCCGAAAGATCCGGGGTTGGCGCGGTTGCTGCCGAGCTTCTTCCGTGAGGGGGATGAAGAGGTCGAAGGGGATGCAGCCCTAACTCGTCAGCTGAACGAGACGGAAATCATCAAGTCGAAGCTGACGAACCTGCGCTTTGTGGTGGACTACCTGGGGCCGAATGGTTCGGTGAATGTGTCGCTGACGCAGGATGAGGTTCAACCGTGGCTGAGTGCGATTAACGATATTCGCCTGTACCACTCGGCGCAGTTTGAGGAGTTCAAGAAGGACCTGATAGGCGAGGGCGAAAACTCCGACCAGGCAATGGCTGCGCAGAACTACCTGGATTGGCTGGGGTACCACCAAGACAGTCTGCTTTCGGCGATGATGGGCGAACAATGAGTGTGGAACTTTTCGGCTGCACGCCCGGGCCCACAAATTCCTTAGCTGATGTAGCAGGCATTGGAGTGGGGCACGCCGTGTGCGAGGACGGTGCCGGCGATTCGGGCGTCACCATGATTGTTGCGCCGAAGTCCGCCACCGCCAGCGTTGATGTGCGGGGCGGTGGGCCGGGCACGCGGGAGACAAATCTTTTGGAGCCCCACAATACGGTGCAGGCCGTGCACGCTATTGGTCTTTGTGGTGGCTCTGCCTTTGGGCTTGACGCCCTCACGGGGGCGATGGCCGAATTGGAGCGCAGAGGAATTGGCTTCCCTGTGCTGGGGCCCGAGCACCCGGGCAAATTGGTGCCGATTGTGCCGGGCGCGGTGATTTTTGATCTGCTTCTGGGGCGCTGGGATTCTCGGCCGGATGCGGCTACGGGGGTTGCAGCGACGGCGGCGGCGCTGGAGGATGTGGTGACTGGCCGCGGAGCACAACGTAGAGTTATGCAGGCTGTGCAGGACGCGCAGGATGCACAAAATGGAAACGTCGGCGCGGGGCTGGGAGCCTCCGCGGGAGCGCTGAAGGGAGGCTTCGGGCAGGCCAGCGCAGTGTTGCCTGAGGGCACTGCGTTGGCGGGCACGACCGTGGCCGCGGGGGTTGTGGTGAACCCGCAGGGAGCTATCTTCGACCCCGCCACCGGCCTGCCGTGGGGAAGTGCTGCGGAACTGAACGGGGAGTTCGCCAGGTATGGGTTGGTCGATGGCCTGGTGGATGGTGAGCCGGTGGGGCCTGAGGGCGTCAATAGGCTAAAGAACAAGAATATGCTTGGCACGAAGATTACGGCTGACATGCTGGCGCCGAAGCTCAACACGACGATTGGTGTGGTGGCGACCGATGCGCCGCTGACGAAGGCGCAGGCGAAGAGGCTGGCACTGGCGGGGCATGACGGGATCGCGCGGGCTATACGGCCGGCGCACATGCCGATGGACGGCGATACGCTGTTTGTGATGGCGACAGCGGAGCACACAACCGTTGACGGCGTGGACGAAATTGGAATGAGCGTGCTCTCGGCGACGGCGGCGAATGTGGTGGAGCGGGCTATCGTGCACGCGGTGTTGGCAGCGGAGACGGCGTTCGGGGTGCAAAGTTGGTGCGACGTGGTTATGGGTAAGGAACGTGACTAAAATGATGGAACGCGCCGAGTTGGACGATGTGGTGACGCAGGCGAAAAACGCGCCGATTGGGGTTTTCGATTCCGGCGTGGGTGGGCTAACCGTGGCTCGAGCCATCGTGGACCAGCTACCGCACGAAAACCTGGTGTACATCGGCGACACAGCGAACTCGCCGTACGGGGATAAGCCGCTGGCGCGAGTCCGTGAGCTATCCATCGGGATTGCAGACACTTTAGCGGAACGTGGCTGCAAGATGATTGTGGTGGCGTGTAACTCTGCATCGTCAGCGTTTATCCGCGATGCACGGGAGAGGTATTCTGTGCCGGTGATCGAGGTGATCCTGCCTGCCGTGCGGCGAGCGGCAGCGGCGACCCGTAACGGCAAGATCGGTGTGATAGGAACACAGGCGACGGTAAACAGTATGTCTTACCAGGATCTTTTCTCGGCGATCCCGGGGGTGGAGGCGTATGCCCAGGCCTGCCCGCAGTTTGTGCCTTTTGTGGAGCGTGGCATAACCAGTGGGCGACAGTTGATGGGTCTGGCGGAGAACTACCTGGCGCCACTGAAGGCTAAGGGGGTGGATACGGTGGTGCTGGGGTGTACGCACTATCCGCTATTGACGGGAGTGGTGCAGTTGGTGATGGGGGACGACGTGACGCTGATTAACAGTGCTGAAGAAACAGCTAAGACCGTATATAGAACTTTGGCGGAGCGGAACTTGCTGGCGGACGAGAATCCTAGGCGTCAGGTTGAACTTTCCTTTGAATCAACGGGTGACCCGCAAAGGTTCGCGAAGCTGGCCGGGCGGTTTTTGGGGCCAGCAATTACTTCGGTATCGCAAATTCCAGAGATGGTGCGTTAGTAGAGGTAGCTATGGGAATTTTCGCAGCTTAGGGCATATGGGCGAGCTTGTGCTGTGATTCACTTTTATAAATATAGATTGACTGTGGGGTGAGGGGTAGTAGGCTTAAATATGTATGAGTGCTAACGGAGTTGAATTACGTTTCATTTTCCGGGTGTTCTGCTGAAACCTAGCTGAAAAATAGTTCAGGGTTGACCAAGTGCATTTCGTCTAACCCAGAGGGAAGTAAGGAATGGGTATGCGTTCTTCGAAACGTAAGTCCGGGTTGAAAAAGCAGTCCGTCAAGAGCGGTGCGGCGGTATCCGTCATCGCCCTGGCGCTGGGAGGCTTCGCGATCATGCCGGGGGGCATGCGCGCGAGCAACAGTGCGATCCAGCCAGAACTGATGGCTGAAAACGTTCCCTACGCTGGTGGAATTCGTGGCGCCGATGGCAACGGGGCCATCGAGCCTGCGCAGCAGTTGGCCTCCGATATCGGTTCCGGCAGCTGTACGGTCAGTTTCAGTGGCCAGCAGGGAAGTAAAGGCGGCTTTAGTTTCGCTATCTTGGAACCGGCTAAGAGTTCCCCTAACAAGCGAGAATTTGGCGTAAACGTCAAAATGAACGGTTCTAAGGATAGAACTTGGCGCGACTTTTTCGTTAGCGGCAGTAATGGCAATCCTCCGGTGAATCTTCATGAGGTTGCTTCGGCGGCGCCGGGCGATAAAGTCGCTGGTGAGAGTGTCACCGATTCGAGCTCTTCAACGATGAATATTCATCGCCCGGGAGCGCGCGCCCCTATTACTGCACTTATTGAATCTGATTTAAACGGTGACGACATAGCCGCAGCTGCTTCTGAGAGCGGTGTGTCCTATGGTTGGAAAGATTCCTACACGCAGGACAATGACGACGCTACCAAGCAGATTTTCCGTAACTCCAACGCTGAAGTCTCGTTCAACCCATGGCCTAGTGAGAACGATAACTGTTCTGCGATCTCAGTTGACTGGGTCCCGAAGGAAAAGCTCGTCATTCGTCCTGGTGAGGAGCTCAAGGTCGGTCATATTAACGCTGATGCCAACTCCATGCCTCGTATGGTGGCGGAAGCTTATGATGCACAGGGAAAGTACATCGGTTCGAGCAACACCACCGCCTCTGGTGGCGAGCAGAAGCTGCGCATCGACGACAACGGCGACATCTTCTATACAGTGCCGAAGTACAAGGGCACGAAGCTGTCCTCGCAGCAGGGCACTCGATTCAGTGTGTTGGCTCAACCACGTACGGTTCAGCAGTTGCGTGACGCGATTCCTACTGATGATTTTGGTCAGGTCTTCGAGGAGTCCAATGGCCCAGAGCGCTACAGCAAACCCAACGTCATTTCGGGCCACCAGTGGAGCTTGGACGATACGCAGTTCCATGATCCGGAGTACAACCCTGCGCAGCAGACCATACTTTCGGGTGTTGATAGCGAAAGCGGTCCCGTTGCAACGGGACCACAGTCGGTGACCTTCCAGCAGACTGGTGACAAGATTGCGGATCTGATGAAGTCCCGCGATGAGGGCGGCGTTGAAGCCGAAGTCAAGCTGGATAACCGATACGTCTACACCGGCTGGAAAGCCACCCTGGACCCAAACACTCACGAGGTTACGGTAACTGCCCCGCCGAACCCCGCCCCGGGCACTTTCGCGCAGCCGCGCGTCATCGTGACGTACACGAACGGCTCCCAGGACATTATTCCGCTGCTCGTTGTTGTTGACCCGAACAATACCCAAGTTACAAACCTCACTGGCCCGGGCTTGGTACAGGGCGCAGCCGGTAAGCCGATGACCGGAAGCATTGACTTTGCGCCTGCTATGGAAGGTCATGACCCGGTCAAGCCAACCAGCTTTGACGTTGATCCGGATACCGTTCCGGACGGCTGGAAGGTTGAGGTCAAGGACGACGGCACAATTACGGTGACTGCCACCTCACCTGAGGATGCCGCGAATAACTCCAAGATCACCCCGAAGATTACAGCGCATTACCCAGACGGAACCACGGATACGGTAGAGGCCACCTTCCAGGTCACCAACAACGTCAAGGTTCCGGACTACACCGCTGTGACCGGCAAGGCGAAGGAAGAAGTCAAACTTCAGCCTGCCATGCCCAAGATCGGCCTGGGCGGCAATGCCGATGACGAAGAGCCGAACCGCTACACCTTCCCCGATGGTTCTTTGGAATACAAGACCGGTGACTGGACCGTCACCATTGACGAGAACACTGGCGAGCTGACCTCTACCATCCCGGACAACGCACTTCCGGGCGCTCAGATCACCGTTCCGGTCAAGGTCTATTACAAGAGCGGCGCGAACCCGCAGATCACCACCGGTGCAATCAACGTTATTGGTGATGGCACCGGCGAAGATGCTGCCTCATACCCGCCGCAGGTAACGAAGGCCGGCGCACCGGTGAGCTCGGAGATTAAGACGCAGTTGTCCGATCCGAAGCTTGGAAAATACAAGTTGCCGGATAAGCTGCCACCGAACTGGACATTCTCCATCGACGAGAACGGCACCGTCACTGCCACCCCGGATGAGAGTGTTCCCAACGGATCGACTGTGTCCATTCCCGTGGAGGTCACCTACCCGGACGGTTCCACCGCAAAGGTCCCGGCTGACTTCACAGTCGTGGATTCCTATTCGAGCGCTAACAGCCCGTCGTACCCGACGGTGACTGGTAAGCCAGGAACGTCCGTTACGAGCACCGTCAACCGCGCGCACCTGAGTGATGCTGCCGAACCTAAGTTCTCCATCATCACTGACCCGAACGATCCTTCTTACGTTGCGCCTCCGCGTAACCTGAAGTGGGAGGACGTCAAGATCGACCCGGATACCGGTGACATCATCACCCCGATTGGCCCGAATGCCCTGCCGGGTTCCTCGGCCGACATCCCAGTCCGCGTCACGTACAAGGACGGCTCCTCGAACACCACCATCGCTACCGTTGTGGTGGTTGCAAGGCAGAACCAGGTGCACGAGCCACAATACAGGTTGCAGACCACCACTCCGGGCCAGGCAGTTGACTCTCTCATTACCGATGAGACGAAGGTTCCCGAGCGCGACCTCGATGCTGACCCATCGAAGCGTTACAGCGTTCCGGAGGACGTTTCCGGCTGGAAGGTCACGGTAGATGAAAACGGTAAGGTGACGGCCACGGCTCCTGAGAACGCTAAGCCGGGCGACGGCGTCGACGTTCCGGTCACGGTGACGTACCTCGATGGATCCACCGACACTGTCATGGCGCCTTTCACGGTGAAGTCCCAGCAGAAGGATATTAACGAGCCGGTCTACCAGGTGGAGTCCACCAAGCCTGGTACTGAGGTCAAGCGCCCCATCAACTTGAACAACGCGCCGGATAAGTCGACCTTCTCCTTCGGAGATAACGAAGACGGCAACCCCAAGACCGAGACCACGGTTGACGGCTGGACTTACAAGGTTGATCCGCGCACAGGTGAGGTGGCAGTAACGCCGCCGGCTGATGCGAAGCCAGGCGACAAGCACATCCACAATGTGACAGTCACCTATCCGGACGGTTCCACCGATCAGATTCCTGTTGGCACCGTGGTTAATCTAACGAATAACTACGAGGCTGAGCCGTCTTACCCGGCGGCAACCATCTATCCGGGTGATACGGTGACCGCTCCGCTGGATCTGAACTTGGCTGAGGGCATCCAGCTCGCAGCACCGGAGAAGAAGCCATTCCGCATCAATCCGACGGACAGCATGGAGCTGACCGGCAAGTTGAATGATGCTGGTAACCCGACCTATTTCTACACGACCGCAAACGGCAAGTGGATTGTTGGCCTTGACAAGGATGGCAACGTCGTCGCTACGGCCCCGGAGACCGCAAAGCCAGGCGATCTGGTTGACGTTCCGGTTATCGTGACGTATTCGGACGGCTCAAAGGACACTGTCACTGCGCCGATCAACGTCAAGGAAGCTCCGACCCGCGAGGTTCCGTTCGATGTCGAGTACAAGTACGACGACACGGTCCCGCAGGGCACCTACAAGGTGGAGAAGGAAGGCGAGCCGGGTGCTGAGTCCCAGACTCGCGATGGCGAGTGGAAGCAAACCAAGGCACCGGTCAACGAGATCGTCGTCATCGGCACTAAGCCTGCCAAGGCTTCCGATGAAATGACCTGGACCATGCAGACTGGTTTCGACACCATTACTCGTCCGAACCCGCAGCTGAAGCCGGGTGAGGTCAAGGTTGTCCAGGAGGGCGAGCCAGGCGAGCGCACCATTTCGGTGAAGTTCGATGCAACTATCGAGCAAGGTGGTGTTCCGAATGTGAAGACTACCTCCGACACCGTCACCAAGGACCCGAAGCCACGCATCGTGGAATACGGTCCAGGCCTTGAAGATCAGGAACTGACCTTCACCGACAAGAACCGCATCCCGTTCGAGACCGAGATCGTCTATGACTCGACGCTGAAGGCCGGCGAACAGGTTGTGGCCCAGAAGGGTGCAGAAGGCGAAGAGACCGTCACGACAACGCAGAAGCTTGTCGACGGCAAGCCGTCCGGCGATCCGGTCGTCACCAAGGAACAGACCAAGGCGCCGGTCAAGCAGATCATCCGCGTGGGTGGCAAGACCGAGGGCCAGACCTCCAACTCGGTTGAGACCGAGGTTCCGTTCGGCGTGAAGATTGAGTACGACCCGACGATTCCTGCAGGCGAGTCCAAGGTGGTTACTGAGGGCAAGCCGGGTAAAAAGACCATCACCGTGACCCAGAAGGTCACCAACTCCAACCCGGATGGCGAGGCCACCGTGGAGGAGAAGGTTACCGAGCAGCCGGTGGACCAGGTCATCAAGGTCGGCACCAAGCAGGCTACTGCCACCGATAAGGTGGAGTGGACCGAACCGATTCCATTCAGCACCACCGTACGCCCGAACCCGGATCTCGCTCCTGGCGAAACCAAGGTGGTTCAGGAAGGCAAGAATGGTGAGGCGTCTTACACGGCTACCTTTACCGGTACGAACGGTGAGGCGAACGTCACTGAGTCGAAGGCTCGTACTGAACCAGTCGAGCGCATCGTCGAGTACGGCCCGCAGGCCGAGGACACCACCGTGGTGACCAAGACCGAGAAGCCTGTCCCGTTCGAGACCGAAATCGTCTTTGATGATTCTTTGAAGGCGGGCGAGCAGGTCGTCGATAAGCAAGGCGAACTCGGTGCCGAGGTTGAGACCTCCACTCAGAAGATTGTGGACGGCAAGCCATCTGGCGAGCCGACCGTAACCACTGAGCGCACTAAGGAGCCGACCAACGCGGTCATCCGTGTGGGAACCAAGACCATTGGTGAAAATGTGACCGAGTCTGAGGTTGCAGTTCCGTTCGAGACCGAGATTCAGTTCGACGATTCCCTGCCTGCTGGCACCCAGGAGACCGTCCAGGAGGGCAAGCCGGGCAAGGATAAGGTCACCACGACCCAGACCATCGAGAATTCGAAGGTTACGGGAACAAAGACCACGACTGAACGTGTTGAGGAGCCGGTTAAGAAGATCATCAAGGTCGGCACCAAGGGTGAGACCACCTCTAAGACCGTTGAGTGGACTGAAAGCACCCCGTTCGAGGTTGAGGTTCGCGAGAATCCTGAGCTCAAGGCCGGTGAGACGAAGGTTGTTCAGGAGGGCAAGCCGGGCGAGGTCAAGCACACCGTCACGGTGACTTCCGACAACGGCGAGATCACCACGGACGACTCGACTGAGACCGTCAGCGAGCCGACCAAGCAGATCATCGAGGTTGGTACCGCACCTTCCCAGACTGAGCTGAGCGATAAGCACACCGAGCAGCTGCCGTTTGAGACGCTCATTGAGGTTGATCCGAACCTCGAGGCCGGCAAGGTCATTGAGGACCAGGCAGGTTCCTTCGGTGAGAAGGAAGTAACCAAGGTTTGGAAGCTGAAGGATGGTGTAGCCGTAGGCGACCCGGAGACGACTGAGAACGTCAACAAGGAGCCGACCCCGCGTAAGCTGCGTGTTGGTAGCAAGGTTGTAACCGAGACCGTCACCGAGACTCAAGAAGTTCCAGTCGAAATCGATCGCGGCTTCTATGGCGTAGAGCTGACCGAACCTGGTGTTCCGGCTTCTCAGGACATCAAGGACGGTACTGAGGGCAACACCTATGAAATCGGCGAACTCCCAGCTGGTTGGACTGCAACCGTGGACGACAACGGCACGGTAACGGCCACGCCACCTGCCGACGCTAAGTCTGGCGCCTACGCCGAGATTCCGGTGACAATCACCCCGAAGGACGGAAAGCCGTACACCGCACGTGCAGTGTTCATCGTCAAGGAGAACCAGCCGGTTGATCCGACTGAGCCGACCGATCCTGAGGTCATCCCGGCACCGACGTACAACCCGGCTGTGATCAAGGCTGGCGACACCCAGAAGGTCGATATCAACTACGGCCACACCGATGGCAACACCTACGGGTTGGGTGCCGTGCCGGCTGGCTGGGGCGTCGAGATTGATCCGTCGACGGGTGAGCTGTCGGTTACCCCTCCTGCGGATACCCCGAGCGGTACCATCCAGGAGATTCCGGTAACCGTTACTACCAAGGACGGCAAGACCTTCAACGTCAAGACCGTCATCGGCGTCATAAGTGACAACTGTGGTTGCAAGCCGGTTGAGCCAAACGATCCAACGGAGCCGACGGATCCGACCAAGCCCACGGACCCGACCAAGCCGACGAGCCCGACGGACCCGACCAAGCCCACGGACCCGACCAAGCCGACGGACCCGACGGACCCGACCAAGCCCACGGACCCGACGGATCCGACCAAGCCGACGGACCCGACTAAGCCCACGGACCCGACGGATCCGACCAAGCCGGTTGATCCGGAAGATCCCTCTGGCTCCGACGTTCCGTCCGGTTCGGATAATTTCTGGCCGTACTTGCCGGGCATCGTAGGCTCTTTGGCCCTCGGCGGCCTGGTCGGTAGCCACGGTTCCAACGGTGGTGCCCCGAGCGGCTCTACCTCGGGTGACCGCACTCCGGGCGTCCTGGGTAACACCCCGGGCGAGCAGAAGCCAGGTACCCCGAACAAGCCGAACAAGCCGGGCACCAGCACGCCGAAGTCCAAGGGCGGAAAGACTACCGTCACTACGGACAAGGCCGGTTCTGGTAAATCCAGCAGCAACGGAAACTCCGGCACCGGTTCCATGGATCGCGCCCAGATCGAAGCTCAGAAGCAGGCCAACCGCCCGCAGATGAGCACCCTCGCATCCACGGGCGCGAACGTGATCGGCGTGTTCGCAGTCGGACTGGCACTGATTCTCGGCGCTATCCCGCTGCTGCGTCACCGCCGCCGCGACGAAGAGGCATAAACGCCTCCTAGCGAGGGCACTTGAGTGACACTTGTCACGAAGGGCGATCACCGACACCACGGTGGTCGCCCTTTTCCCGCATTTACCACCGCTTCGTGGCACAATTGCAATTTATGGAGTTGGTAGTGCTGGGATGTTCCGGAAGCGTCGAAGGGCCCGATAGCGCAGCGTCGGGCTACATAATCCGCAACACAACACCCAACGCTGAGGCCAACAGCGCGAACACCAACCCCGGGACAATAACCAGCGAAGGCACCAGCGAAGGCGGCGACCTCCTTCTCGACTGTGGCCCCGGCGTACTCAGTGCAATGCAACGCGCCGAAGGGATTGACCCCTCCGCCTGCCACGTCGCCTTTAGCCACATGCACGCCGACCATTGCCTAGACTTCCCCTCGTTGCTGGTCTGGCGCCGATTCCACCCCACCGCGCCCGCCCCACACCCTGTCTCTTATACACATCTCCGAGCCCCACGAGACAAGAGGCAATCTCGTATG